>Ga0208156_1000007_pt1 | contig 565885 bp, 513 predicted proteins | sample 1_EtaG_FD_184073 | JGI IMG/M metagenome (GOLD analysis project Ga0208156, IMG submission 184073) | Marine viral communities from the Subarctic Pacific Ocean - 1_ETSP_OMZ_AT15124 metaG (SPAdes) (version 2) | ecosystem: Environmental > Aquatic > Marine > Oceanic | place: Pacific Ocean...
GGACCCTGGAGAACAGGACGTTCGACAGGGAGCCCCCAGGGACGGGTTCACGGCGTTCCCGGAAGGGCGTCACCCAGACCTGCTCACCAGATGGAGGGGAAGCGTTCCCGCTAAAGCGCGATGAACCTTTTTTTAGCGGCACAGGCGCCGCTCAGGCCTTCGGGCCGGCGGCGCGGATCTCTTCCGCCACGTCGGCGTACTTGTCGGCGAAGTTGTTCTGGAACTGCTCGGCCAGGTCGCGGGCGCGGGCCTCGTAGTTCTCCGGCTCGGCCCAGGTGTTCTTGGGCTTGAGCAGCTTGTCGTCAACGCCGGGCACGGACTTGGGCACGTCCAGGTTGATGATGTCCAGGTGCTCGGTTTCGGCGTCGTCCAGCGCGCCACTGAGGATGGCGTTGACCACGCCCCGGGTGGTGGGAATGCTGAAACGCTCGCCTTCGCCGTAGGGGCCGCCGGTCCAGCCGGTGTTCACCAGGTAGACCTTGGAGCCGAACTCGTCCACGCGCTTCATCAGCAGCTCGGCGTATTCGCCGGCGCGGCGCGGGAAGAAGGGCGCGCCGAAGCAGGTGGAGAAGGTGCTCTTGATGCCGTCGCCGGAACCCATTTCGGTGGAGCCGACCAGCGCGGTGTAGCCGCTCAGGAAGTGGTAGGCGGCGGCTTCTCGGCTGAGCTTGGAGACCGGCGGCAGCACGCCGGTCAGGTCGCAGGTCAGGAAAATGATGTGCTTGGGCTCGCCGCTGCGGTTTTCCAGCACCCGCTTGTCGATGTTTTCCAGCGGGTAGGCGGCGCGGGTGTTCTGGGTCAGAGACACGTCGGTGTAATCCGGTTCGCGGGTCTCCTCGTTGAGGATCACGTTTTCCAGCACCGCGCCGAAGCGGATCGCGTCCCAGATCACCGGCTCGTTCTTCTGGCTCAGGTCGATGCACTTGGCGTAGCAGCCGCCTTCGATGTTGAACACCACATCCTTGCCCCAGCCGTGCTCGTCGTCACCGATCAGGTAACGGTCCGGGTCGGCGGACAGGGTGGTCTTGCCGGTGCCGGACAGGCCGAAGAACAGCGCCACGTCGCCATTTTCGCCGACGTTGGCGGAGCAGTGCATGGGCAGCACGTCTTTCTCGGGCAGCAGGAAATTCTGTACCGAGAACATCGCCTTCTTCATTTCACCGGCGTAGCGCATGCCGGCGATCAGTACCTTGCGCTGGGCGAAGTTGAGGATCACGCAGCCGTCGGAGTTGGTGCCGTCGCGCTGCGGGTCGCACTGGAAGTTCACCGCGTGAAGAATCTGCCACTCCTGCTTGTCACGCGGGTTGAAGCGCTCCGGGCGGATGAACAGGGTGTTGGCGAACAGATTGTGCCAGGCGGTCTGCGCGGTCACTTTCACCGGCAGGTAGTGGTCGGTGTCGGCGCCCACATGCAGGTGAGAGACGAAGGTGTCGTCCTCGGTCACGAACGCGGCCACGCGATCCCAGAGCGCATCGAACTTGTCCGACGGGAAGGGACGGTTAATGGCGCCCCAGTGAATGTGCTCGGTGGTGCTGGGCTCGTCCACCACATAGCGGTCCATCGGGGACCGGCCGGTACGGTGGCCGGTTTCCACCACCAGCGCGCCATTGGCGGCGAGGTGGCCTTCGTTACGCTGAACGGCCAGCTCCACAAGCTGGGCCGGGCTGAGGTCGTTGTAGGTCATGGGATTGCTCATCGGTTCTTCCTGGGCTTATGTGGCCGGGCTCCTGACAGGCGCGCGATTATGACAGAAAAGGCGCGCAGTGGCGATGCCAGGGCGACCCGCCGGTCATCTTCTGTTACCTGTTGGCGGCGCCGGGGCCGGTCTCAAAGGCGGCGGATCAGCTCGGCCAGGTCCACCGCGTCGAAGTGCTGTTGGGACAGGCAGAAGTCGCAGGTGAGGGTGGCCTCGCCGTCTTCAGCCAGCAGGGTTTTCAGCTCGTCGGCGCCGAGCGACAGCAGAGCGTTCTCGGTGCGCTCCCGCGAGCAGGTGCAGCCGAAGCGCAACGGCTGCGCCTCCGGCAGGCGCGGCGGGGTTTCGTGGAACAGCCGGCGCAGCACGGTTTCCGCCGGCAGGTCGAGCAGCTCTTCCATTTTCAGGGTGCCGGCCAGCGCTTCCAGGTGCTCCCACTGGTTCCGGTTGGCGTCGCGGCTCGCCACCTGGTCGGGCAGACGCTGCAGCATCAGGCCGGCGGCGCGGCCGTTGCCGGCGGCCAGCCACAGGCGGGTGGGCAGTTGCTCGGACTGCTGGAAGTAGCCCTCCAGGCACTGCGCCAGGGTGTCGCCTTCCAGGGGCACGATGCCCTGGTACTGGCGGCCCTGGTCCGGGGTGATGGTGATCACCATGGTGCCGTCGCCGATCAGCGCGCCGATATTGGCGGCGGTGTCCAGCTCGCCGTCGTGGCGGGCCAGGGCGCGCAGCTGGCCGTCGTGGGTGCACTCCGCCAGCAGCAGCGACACCGGGCCGCGGCCCTGCGCCTGCAGGCTCAGCCGGCCGCTGAACTTGAGGGTGCCGGCAAGCAGCGCCACCGCGGCCACGGCTTCACCGACCAGGCCCTGCACCGCCAGCGGGTAGTCGTGGGTGCCGAGAATCGCTTCCAGGCTCTCGTCCAGGCGTACCAGTTCGCCGCGAATATCGGTCTCGGGAAACAGGAAACGTTGTTTGAAATCAGCGTTGTTCAAAGCTCACCTTCGTGGTTGCGGCGGAAACGCTGCAGGTCGCGGCGTTCCTTTTTACTGGGTTTGTGGTCGGGCACCGGCGCGGCCATGCGGGCCAGGCGTTTCTGCTCGGCGGACTGCTGCCGGGCGGCCACGCTCTCTTCGGTTTCCCGGTACAGGCTTTCGGCCACCCGCGCCGGGCCCCGCTTGCTGGCCACCGCCTCCACCACCACGGTCCAGCGCTGGTCGCCCTTGCGGATGTCGAGCACGTCGCCGGGCTGCACCGCCTTGCTGGGCTTGGCCTTGGCGCCGTCGACCTGCACCTTGCCGCCCTCGATGGCCTGCTTGGCCAGGCTGCGGGTTTTAAAGAAGCGGGCCGCCCACAGCCAGGAGTCGATGCGCGCGCCCTCGCTCACGGCAGCACCCGCAGGAAGTCGTCGATGGCCGGGAACGGGTCGGTGTGCTCCCGGGCCGGCAGGCTGGAATCCGGCTGGCGGATGCTGGCCAGATGGCCGAGGCCGAACAGGCGGCCGGAATGCAGCACCGGCAGGGAGTCGTCCACCAGCAGGGCCCGGCCCGGGTCGAACGGGTGGCTGTGGTTCAGCTGCCGCCAGAACGCCTGGGCCTCCTTGGCGTGGCCGTAGTCGTGGCTGGACACCAGCGCATCGAAATAGCGGTCTATGCCGGTGCGCTCCAGCTTCAGATCCAGGGCGTCGCGGTGCGCGTTGGTCACCATGATCACCCGCTTGGGGCCGCCGGCGAGGGCGGCCAGGAACGCCTCGGCGCCCGGCCGCACGGCGATGCGGTCGGCCGCTGCGCGCTTCAGCGCGCTGATGTTCAGCCCCAGCTCCCGGGTCCAGAAATCCAGGCAGTACCAGTTCAGGGTGCCCAGGTGGCTCTCGATCCAGTCGTGCAGAATCCGCTCCGCCTCGGCGTAATCCAGGCCGCGGCTGAGGGCGTACTGCTCGGGCACGTGGCGCTGCCAGAACCAGTTGTCGAAGGCCAGATCCAGCAGGGTGCCGTCCATGTCCAGCAGCACCGTGTCGATATTGTCCCAGTCGATCATTTACCCGCCTGTTTCAGCCCTGTTCAGCGATCGCACAGTATGCAATATCGGGGCGCGCGCCGAAATACAAAGCCTTGTGGGAGCGAGCCTGCTCGCGAAAGGCCGGCAAAGCCGGCCGGCGGGATTTCAGAAGAGTCTGAAAGCGGAGAACAAAGGAAGTCTCTGGAATCCTGCCGGGTGGCTATAAGCCACCCTTTCGCGGGCGGGGCCCGCTCCCACAAGCCGGATCGCCGCAGGCGAGGCGCGCCTTGCGGACGTTTTCTTCCAGATGGTGGGGGTTGACGGTGCCGGCGATCACGGCGCTGACGCCGGCGGTGCCCAGCACCTTGTTGAGGCTGGCCTGCACCGGGTCGGGCTGGTCGTCGGCCAGGTGGCCGCTGGCGAAGGCTTTCTTGATCAGGATGCCCTTGTGGTGGGCGGCGGCGTGGTCGATCACCGGCCGCTCGTCGTCCTGCTTCAGATTGTAGGTGACCATGGCCACGTCGCTGCGTTTCAGCGTTTCCAGGCCGCCGGCCACGGTTTTGGTGGACATGCCGATGGCGCGGATCAGGCCGGCCTGTTTCATCTCCTCCAGCGTTTCCAGGGCGCCGCTGCGCAGCACGTCCAGGTCGTTGCCGTCGGAGTGAATCAGCACGCAGTCCAGGTAGTCGGTGTTCAGCCGCCGCAGGCTGCGCTCCACCGAGGCCCGGGTGTGCGCCGGCGAGAAGTCAAAGTGGCTGTCGCCGTCGCTGAATTCCTCGCCCACCTTGGAGACGATCACCCAGTCCTGGCGGTCGCGCAGCAACTGGCCGAGGCGCTCTTCGCTGCGGCCGTAGGCGGGCGCGGTGTCGATCAGATTGATGCCCAGCTCGCGGGCGCGGGCCAGCAGGTCGCGCACCGCGTCGTCGTCGGGAATCGAAAACGGGGTGGGATACTTCACCCCCTGGTCGCGGCCGATTTTGACCGTGCCCAGGCCCAGCGCGCTGACCGTCAGGCCGGTGTCGCCCAGTTCGCGGAGAAACGCCATCAGCCTTGCTCCCCGAACAGGCGGTGCCACTGGGGCCGGCCGATGTCGGCCCGCCGCAGGGCCTCGGGAACGGGCCCCAGAGGGTCGCCGGCGTCCAGGCCCCGTTCCTGGATCAGGGCTTCCACCCGGTCGCCCAGGTCCGGCGCCAGCGTCAGTTTGGTGGGCCAGGTGATGATCAGGTCCCGGTCGCGCCGGGCGTAGGCGTTGTCCGGTTTGGCCAGACCTTGCTGGCGCGGTTCGGCGCGGGCCACGTCCATCAGCGCCAGCTCGGCGTCGGCGAAGTCCAGCCAGGGGAACAGCTCGTCCAGCTCCCGGCGCGCCGCGTCCAGCTGCTGGGCGTCACTGCGCTCCACGCCTTTTTCCGCCAGATCGCCGCCCAGGTACCACACCAGGCTGTCGTCCTTCATATCGTGGGTGGTGACGGTGAGCCGGGGTTTGTTGCTGGTGCCCACGCAGTGGGCGTAGAGGCGGTGGCCCAGGCGGTGCTTCAGCAGCACCATTTTCAGGGGCCGGCTCTGCGCCGCTTCACTGGGGAACAGCTCGGCTTTCTGGGCGTCCTGGAGCAGGCCGGCGTTGCCTTCGCCGGCGGCCAGCACGGTCAGCTTCGGTTCAATGCGCACGCCGTCCAGGGTCACCGCTTCCAGGCCGCGTTGGTTCCAGCTCAACGGGTGCCGTGCCGGGTCGAAGTGCAGCAGACGGTCGCGCACCGGCGCGGTGAGCACCTCGAGCAGGCTTTCGGTGTCCACCACCAGATCGTCCAGGCGGTAGACCTGACCCTTGAAGCGGCGGTCCGCCAGGGCGGAAGGGAAATCCGGGCGCTTCAGCTTTTCGATGCGCCCGCGCAGCATGCGGCTGGCGAAGAAGGTGGTCATGCGGCTGGCCACGGAACCGGCGGACCAGAGGTTCTGGGTCTCGCTGAGCACCCGCAAGCCACTGAGATTCACCGGGCCCTGGCCCTCGATGGCCTGGCGCCAGCGGTCGGGCATGCCGGCGATGGCCTCGGATTCGCTGGAGAGGGTGCCGCCCAGGGCGTATTTCAGGCCGCCGTGGATAATGCCCTGGCTGGCCAGGGTCTGGGCGCCGCCCAGGGTGCCGGTTTCCAGCAGCAGGCACTGATAGCCGCGCTGCTGCAGGTGGTTGATCAGCCACAGGCCGGCGATGCCGCCGCCGAAGATCAGGATGTCCGGTTTCAACACCGGGGAAGTCACGCTCACGGTCATGGATCACCATCGATGGAATGCGCGGCTATGCTAGCATAGCCGGCCGGGTCGGACGTCAGGTGTCCGGCCTTCGAGGTCCGACGGAATCGCCCATGCGCTTGCTCTATTCGTTACTTTGGTACGCTTTGTTGCCGCTCCTGTTCGCGCGCCTTTGGTGGCGCGGCCGCCGCGCGCCGGCGTACCGGCGCCGCTGGCGGGAGCGTCTGGCCCTGGGGCTGGGGCGCGGCCGGCTGCGCGGCAGCGTCTGGATTCACGCCGTGTCCGTGGGCGAAACCCTGGCGGCGGCGCCGCTGATCGAGGCGTTGCTGGCGCGCCACCCGGACACGCCGCTGGTGGTGACCACCACCACGCCCACCGGTTCGGAACGGGTCCAGGCGCTGTTCGGGGACCGGGTCACCCACGTCTATTGCCCCTGGGAGCTGCCCGCCGCCTACCGGCGTTTCTGGCGCGCCTTTGATCCGCGCTTGGTGGTGATTCTGGAAACCGAGCTGTGGCCCAACCTGTGCGCCGCCGCCAAGGCCCACGGGGCGCGACTGTTGCTGATGAACGGGCGCCTGTCGGAGAACAGCTACCGCGGCTACCGGCGCCTGCCGAAGCTGGTGCGGCCGATGCTGGCGCGTTTCGATCTGCTGGCGGTGCAGACCCGGGCGGAAGCGGACCGCTTCCAGGCGCTGGGCGCCGACCCGGAGCGGATCCGCGTTAACGGCAGCGTTAAATTCGATCTCACCCTCGATGATTCGCTGCGCGACCAGGCGGCGGCGCTACGCCAGCGCTTCGCGGCGCGGCCGGTGTGGATCGCGGCCAGCACCCACCCCGGCGAGGACGAGCCGGTGCTGGCGGCCCACCGCCGGTTGCTTGAGCGGCATCCCGACGCGCTGCTGATGCTGGTGCCCCGCCACCCGGAGCGTTTCGACGAGGTGGCCGGGCTGGCCGCCCGGCACGGCATGACCGTGGCCCGGCGCAGCCGGGGCGACCAAGTGGACGCGTCGGTGAATCTCTATCTGGCGGACACCATGGGCGAGTTGCTGATGCTGTTCGGTGCCGCCGACGTGGCCTTCGTGGGCGGTTCGCTGGTGCCGGTGGGCGGCCACAATCTGCTTGAGCCGGCGGCCTGGGGGGTGCCGGTGCTGACCGGACCACGGCTGCATAATTTCACCGCCATCGCGGATCTGCTGGACCGGGCCGGGGCCTTGTCACGGGTGACCGATGAGGACGTTCTGGCGTCGCGGGTCGGCGCCCTGCTGGACGACGCCGGCGAGCGCCGGCGCCTGGGTGAGGCGGCGGCGGCCGTGGTGGCCGCCAACCGGGGCGCGCTTCAGCGCGGCGTGACCATCTGCTCTTCGCTCTGGCCTTCCAGGTCCGGATTGTAGAGATTCAGGCTCTCCTGGTCGGACAGCCATTCGTTCACCGCCACCAGGTCTTCCACATCCAGCTCGCCGGCCGCTGATTTCAGGGTCAGGGTGTCGAGAATGTAGTCGTAGCGGGCGTTGGCGTAGTCCCGCTGGGCGGCGTACAGCGCCTGCTGGGCGTTGAGCACGTCGACCACGTTACGGGTGCCCACTTCGTAGCCGGACTGGGTGGCTTCCAGAGCGGAACGGGTGGAGCGGATCGCCTGGCGGCGGGCTTCCACGCGCAGGGCGTCGGCTTCCACGGTGCGGTAGAAGGTGCGCGCCTGCTGGCTGATGTCGCGAATCGTCTGCTGGTACCGCTGGCCGGCGGCGTCGGCGAGCAGGGCCGCCTGCTTGCGCTGGCTGTTGAGGCCGCCACCGCGGAACAGCGGCACGGTTACTTCAATGCCGATAGTCTTTGAATTAGTGTCCGGTTGCGTCGAGTAGAATTGCGTGAGTTGATTGCCGGGGTCGCCCCCCGAGACGCTTGGATCGGTATTGTGGTTGTGTTGATACTCAGCGAACAACTGAACCTTTGGAAGCATGGCCCCCAGTTGTCGGTCGGCCGTAAAACCCGCTGCTTTGGCGCTGTAGCGGGCGGCGAGAATCTGCGGATTCTGGTACGCGGCCTTATCGATCCAGGCGTTCATTTTTGACGGTTGCGGCCCCTCCATCGGCAGATCGTCGCGCAACTCCGCCAGCGTCTCCCATTTACGACCAGTGAGTGTTTCTAACTGGTCGCGGGCGATATCGAATTCCTGCTCGGCGACGATCAGGTTCACCCGGGCCAGGTCGTAGGCGGCGCGCGCTTCTTCCACATCGGTGCTGGCCACCAGGCCCACATCGAAACGTTCCTGGGATTGTTCCAGCTGCCGGCTGATCGCCTTCTCCTCGGCCTGGGCGGACACCAGGGTGTCCCAGGCGCGCAGCACGCCGAAGTAGCCCTGCGCCACGCGCAGCACGAAATCCTGGCGGGACTGGTAGAACTCGGCCTGGGCTACGGAGGTCAGCGACTTGGCTTCCTTGTAGCCGTAGAAGGCATCCAGGCGGAACAGCGGTTGCGTTAGCGTCACCGAGGTGGAACGGGATCTACCGTCTATCTCCAGGTCACCCGTCGATTCGTAGGTTTGGTTGATTTCCGAATGGCGGTGGCTGGCATCGATGGTCGGCAGCAGCGCGGCCCGCCCCTGTACCAGCGTTTCCTGATCCGCTTCCCAGGTCTGGCGGTCGGCGCGCCAGGTACCGTCGTAATCCCAGGCGGCGTTGGCGACATTGGTGAGGTCCGCGGCCTGGGCGCCGCCCGCGGCCAGGGTGGCCAGCAGCAGACTCAGGGGCGTTATCGGGCTCCGCTTCATTGCATTGTCCATGGTTGGTAACGGTTTTTTTTAAAGGTGAACTGGCCAGTATGGTAATGGCAAGTAAAAGGGATTGACACTCCTGTTGCCTACCGGTTCCGGTCACACGGGTGCGGTTGTTCGACTTTGAGGCGCTGGCGTATAGTGTTGGCGTTCGCCCAGCCCGTGTTGGGCCAGTGTCATGCTGGCCTTAACGACCGGCGGCGCCTTCCTCCCCACTTACACCACTGCCTGGAGGCCGACCGTGCCAGACGAGCAACGTCACGCCGTATCCAACGCCATTGATGAAGCCTGCCAACCCATCGCCGGTTCAAGAAAAATTTATGTGACCGGCAGCCGGCAGGACATCCGCGTCCCGATGCGTGAAATCCGTCAACATCCGACGCCCCTGGCCGGCGGCAAGTTCGAGGATAACCCGCCCCTGGCGGTTTACGATACCTCCGGTCCCTATACCGACCCGGATGCGAAGATTGATATCCGCAAGGGCCTGGAGCCGGTGCGCGCCGCCTGGATCGAGGAGCGCGACGACAGCGAGCAGCTGGACGGCCTGACCAGCGAATACGGCCGCCGGCGGGCCCGGGACCTGGCCACCGAGGGGCTGCGCTTCCCGCATATTCGCGCGCCGCGCCGCGCCAAGGCCGGCCGCAACCTGTCGCAGATGCACTATGCCCGCCAGGGCATCGTCACCCCGGAGATGGAATACATCGCCATCCGGGAAAATCAGAAGCTGCGTGAGCACCGCGACGCGGGCCTGCCCACCGATCAGCATCCCGGGCAGAGTTTCGGCGCCTCGATTCCCGCCGAGATCACCCCGGAATTCGTGCGTGACGAGGTGGCCCGTGGCCGCGCGGTGATTCCCGCCAACGTGAATCACCCGGAAATCGAGCCGATGATCATCGGCCGTAACTTCCTCACCAAGATCAACGCCAACATCGGCAACTCGGCGGTCACCTCCTCGATCGAGGAAGAAGTGTCCAAGATGACCTGGGCCACCCGCTGGGGCGGCGACACGGTGATGGACCTGTCCACCGGCCAGAACATCCACGAGACCCGCGAGTGGATTCTGCGCAACTCGCCGGTGCCGATCGGCACCGTGCCGATCTACCAGGCGCTGGAAAAGGTCAATGGCGTCGCCGAGGACCTGACCTGGGAGATCTACCGCGACACGCTTATCGAGCAGGCCGAGCAGGGCGTGGACTACTTCACCATCCACGCCGGCGTGCTGCTGCGCTATGTGCCGATGACCGCCAAGCGCGTCACCGGCATTGTCTCGCGCGGCGGTTCGATCATGGCCAAATGGTGCCTGGCGCACCACAAGGAGAGTTTCCTCTACACCCATTTCGAGGAAATCTGCGAGATCATGAAGGCGTACGACGTGACCTTCAGCCTCGGTGACGGCCTGCGCCCCGGCTCGGTGGCCGACGCCAACGACGAGGCCCAGTTCTCCGAGCTGCGCACCCTGGGCGAGCTCACCAAGATCGCCTGGAAGCACGATGTGCAGGTGATGATCGAAGGCCCCGGCCATGTGCCCATGCACATGATCAAGGAGAACATGGACGAGCAGATCAAGCATTGCGACGAGGCGCCGTTCTATACCCTGGGCCCGCTGACCCTGGATATCTCCCCGGGCTACGATCACATCAGCAGCGCCATCGGCGCCGCCATGATCGGTTGGTACGGCACCGCCATGCTCTGCTACGTGACGCCCAAGGAGCATCTCGGCCTGCCCAACCGGGATGACGTGAAGGAAGGCATCATCACCTACAAGATCGCCGCCCACGCCGCGGATCTGGGCAAGGGCGTGCCCGGCGCCCAGCTGCGCGACAACGCCATTTCCAAGGCGCGCTTCGAATTCCGCTGGGAAGATCAGTTCAACCTGGGGCTGGACCCGGACCGGGCGCGCGCCTTCCACGATGAAACGCTGCCCAAGGAAGCCCACAAGGTGGCGCACTTCTGTTCCATGTGCGGACCCAAGTTCTGCTCCATGAAGATCAGCCAGGAAGTGCGCGACTACGCCGCGGCCCAGGAGGCCGAGGAGGGCATGCAGGAAAAATCCCGGGAATTCATGGAAAAGGGGGCGGAGCTTTATCACAAAGCCGATGAATGACCCCACGCCGCAATTCACCGCCGGGGACGTGGAAGTCATGAAACGGGAAACCCCGTTCCAGGGCTTCTTCCGCCTGGACCGGCTGCATCTGCGCCACCGCCTGTTCGAGGGCGGCTGGAGCGGCACCATGCAGCGCGAGCTGTTCGTGCGCCCGCCGGCGGCGGCAGTGCTGCCCTACGACCCGCAACGGGGTGAGATTCTGATGGTCGAGCAGTTCCGGGTCGGCGCCCTGGACTGGCGCGACACGCCCTGGTGCCTGGAACTGATCGCCGGCCTGGCGGACAAGGAAGGCGAACCGGTGGCGGACCTGGTGCGTCGCGAGGCGCGCGAAGAGGCGGGCGTGGAAATCGGTGAGATGAAGCGCGTGGCCCACTACATGCCCAGCCCCGGCGGCTCCAACGAGCGCCTGCAGGTGTTCGTCGGGCGCGCCGACCTGAGCAACGCCGGCGGCGTGCACGGCGTGGTCGAGGAAAACGAGGACATTCGCGTGGTGGTGCGCCCGGTATCCGAGGTGGAGGCCCTGCTGCGCAGCGGCCGGGTGGACAACGCCGCCTCGCTGATCACCCTGCAGTGGCTGCTGCTGCACCGGGACACGCTGGACCGGGAATGGGGCGCCGCGTCATGAGCCGCCCGCGCCGCTACCGCCTCGACTTCCGCGACCTGATGGCCCAGTGCGAGTGGAACTACGCCCGCCTGCTGCCGCTGATGCGCGCGCTCGGCGACGACGACAGCCTGGACGTGTCGCTTGGCGAGGAGCGTCCGCGCACGGTCAGCATCCGGGTTCTGGAGCGGGCGCCGTACACCACCACCCTGCGTTTCGAGGATCAGGCCCTGCACGACGCCATGCCGGCGCCCCGGCTGACGGTACGTTTGTACCACGATGCCCGGGTGGCGGAAGTCACCGAGGCGACGCCGTTCCGGCGGGTGCAGGCGCGCTATCCGTACCCCAACAGCCACATGCACCAGCGCGACGAAAAAGCCCAGTGGAACCGCTTTCTGGGCGAATGGCTGGCCCATGTGCATGATTTCGGCCGTGCCTCCGGCGAGCCCTGGCGGCGTTCCGGCACCGAATAAAACGAGCAATGGTTCCGAATTCGGAACCGCCTTCCTGGCCAACTGCCATCATCTTCGATATAACCGACTAACGTCTTATTTTCCTGGGGGAAAAAGGCGGGCCGAGAGTTTGGCCGAGGCGGGGCCGGCGTGCTTGGGACGCGCGGGTATCGGGATCATGATTACAACGGGAGCGGGGATTTTGACGCATCCGGTTCAGCCGCTGCGGGTAGTGCAGCTGTCCGATTTTCACCTTTTCGCGGATACCGACGGCAAGCTTTTGGGCCTGAACACGCAGTTCAGTCTCGAGGCGGTGCTGGACCGGGTACGCCGCGAACAGCCTGATATGGACCTGATACTCGCCACCGGCGATCTGTCGCAGGACGGCTCCTACGAGTCCTACCAGCGGTTGGCGAAAACCCTGTCCGGGTTTCGCGCGCCGATCTACTGGCTGGAGGGCAACCACGACAAGCCGGCGCCCATGCTGCGCGCCCTGCGCGGCCAGGATAACCGGGTCAGCCCGTGCGTGGCGGACATCGGCAACTGGACCCTGGTGCTGCTGGATTCCACCATTCCCGGCGAGGTGCCCGGCGACCTGTTCGACGAGGACCTCAAGTTCCTGGACGACGCCCTGCGCGACGCCGCCGGCGAGCACCTGCTGGTGTGCCTGCACCACCACCCGGTGCCGATGGGCAGCGAATGGCTGGACACCCAGCTGGTGGGCAGCGCGGAACGCTTCTTCGAGGTGATCGACGCCCACCCCCGGGTGCGCGGCATCCTCTGGGGCCATGTGCACCAGGAATACGACGACACCCGCAACGGCGTGCGGCTGCTGGCGGTGCCCAGCACCTGCGTGCAGTTCAAACCCGGCAGCGCGGATTTCGCCGTGGACGACACCAGCCCCGGTTACCGCTGGCTGGATCTGCACGCCGACGGCGGCATCGATACCGCCGTCAGCCGGGTGGAAGGCATCCACTTCGAAGTGGATATGTCGGTGAAGGGCTACTGAATCAGTTAACAGTTGATAGTTGACAGTTGATAGTGAAGAGTGAGGCCGTTTACGCGACCGGGTGCGCCTCATGTCCGACATATCCCTGATTTATATCCACGGTTTCAACAGTTCGCCGCAATCCTGGAAGGCCGGGGTGCTGCGCGACTACTTCGAGCGCCACGGCGCCGGGCACCGGTTGCACGTGCCGGCGCTCGACCCGCAGCCCAGGAAAGCCATGGCGACCCTGGAAGCCACCATCGCCGGGGCCGGCCCGGTGGCGTTGCTGGGTTCGTCCCTGGGCGGCTTCTACGCCACCTGGCTGGCCGAGCACCACGATCTGGTCACCACGGTGGTCAATCCGGCGGTCCGCCCCTGGCGACTACTGGACAAATACACAGGTATCAATCATAACTACCACAGCGGCGAGGCGTACCAGTTCGATCCCGCCTGGCTCGATGAGCTCCGCCATTACCAGGTCGAGGCGATCAGCAAGCCCGAGCAGATGCTGCTGCTGACCCAGACCGGTGACGAATCCCTGGACTGGCGCGAGGGCTGGGAATATTACGCCGACTGCCACCTTTTCCGGGGCCTGGGCGGCAGCCACGGGTTTGATGACTTCGACGCCTTTATTCCGCTAGTGTTGCGCTTTTGCGGCATTCGCCTGACGCCGGACACCTGAATTCATACCGATTAGAGATTTATGGCCAACACCTATACCTCCGAGAATATCGAGGTCCTTTCGGGCCTGGAGCCGGTGCGTAAACGCCCGGGCATGTACACCGACACCAGCCGTCCCAACCACCTGATCCAGGAAGTGGTGGACAACTCCGTGGACGAGGCCCTGGCCGGACACGCCAAAAGCATTCGCGTCACCCTGCTCAAGGACGGTGGCGTGGAAGTGGAAGACGACGGCCGGGGCATGCCCGTGGACCCGCACCCGGTGCAGAAGAAGCCGGGCGTGGAAGTGATCCTGGCGACGCTGCACGCCGGCGGCAAATTCTCCAACAAGAACTACCAGTTCTCCGGCGGCCTGCACGGCGTCGGTGTGTCGGTGGTCAACGCGCTGTCGAAAAAGCTGGAAGTGTTCGTCAAACGCGACGGCGAGGTGCACCGCATCGAATTCGCCGGCGGCGAAAAGACCGCCGACCTGGAAGTGGTGGACACGGTGGGCAAGCGCAACACCGGCACCATGATGCGCTTCTGGCCGGACGAGAAATATTTCGATTCGCCGAACATCTCGGTGCCGCGCCTGCGCCACCTGCTGCGCGCCAAGGCGGTGCTCTGCCCCGGGCTGCTGGTGACCCTGGAGAACAAGCAGACCGACGAGACCGAAACCTGGCAGTTCGCCGACGGTCTGGTGGAATACCTGATCGACAGCACCCGGGGCTGGGAGCGCGTGCCCGCCGAGCCGTTCGAGGGCGCCATGAACGGCGACACCGAGGCGGTGGACTGGGCGGTGCTGTGGCTGCCCGAAGGCGGCGAGCTGGTCACCGAATCCTATGTGAACCTGATTCCCACCACCCAGGGCGGCACCCATGTGAACGGTCTGCGCTCCGGGCTGCTGGAAGCGATGCGCGAATTCTGTGAATTCCGTAACCTGCTGCCGCGCGGCGTCAAACTGACCCCCGAGGACATCTGGGACCGCGCCTGCTACGTGCTCAGCGTCAAAATGCAGGACCCCATGTTCGCCGGCCAGACCAAGGAGCGGCTCAGCTCCCGGCAGACCGCGCCGTTCGTGTCCGGGGTGGTCAAGGACGCGTTCTCCCTGTGGCTCAACCAGCACACCGACGAGGCCGAACGGCTCGCCGAGCTGTGCATCAACAACGCCCAGAAACGGCTGCGCGCCGCCAAAAAAGTCACCCGAAAGAAAGTCACCAGCGGCCCGGCATTGCCCGGCAAGCTGGCGGACTGCACCAGTGATGACCCGGCACAGAGTGAAATCTTTCTGGTGGAAGGGGACTCCGCCGGCGGCTCCGCCAAGCAGGCCCGCGACCGGGTCTACCAGGCGATCATGCCGCTGCGCGGCAAGATCATGAACACCTGGGAAGTGGACCCGGCGGAGGTGCTGGGCAGCCAGGAAATCCACGACATCGCCGTGGCGCTGGGCATCGAGCCCGGCAGTGACGATCTGGGCGGGCTGCGCTACGGCAAGGTGTGCATCCTCGCCGACGCGGACTCCGACGGCCTGCACATCGCCACCCTGCTGTGCGCTCTTTTCCTGCGCCACTTTCCGGCGCTGGTGCGCGGCGGCCATGTGTTCGTGGCGATGCCGCCGCTGTACCGCATCGACGTGGGCAAGGACGTCTATTACGCCCTGGATCAGGAGGAGCGCGCCGGCGTGCTGGACCGCATCAAGGCGGAAAAGAAACGCGGCAAGGTCAGCGTCACCCGCTTCAAGGGCCTGGGCGAGATGAGCCCCATGCAACTGCGCGAAACCACCATGGCCCGCGACACCCGCCGGCTGGTGCGCCTGAGCGTGGACGGCGCCGACGACACCCATCAGTTGATGGACATGCTGCTCAGCAAGAAGCGCGCCTCCGACCGCAAGAACTGGCTGGAAGAGAAAGGCAACCTGGCGGAGGTGTGAAATGAGAGCAAATATTCTTGGCGATCCCCGGGCCGAGCATGACAAGGATATGCTTGGGAGCGCTTTTCTCGAAACTGCTGACTACAGGACACTGCTTGAAACGTCGGGTGATAGGTGTCTTGTGGTTGGCCGGAGAGGCACGGGGAAAAGCGCGCTTGCGTACAAGCTTAAACATCACTGGCGTAGTGCCCCTAAAATAAAGGTGGCTTCCTTGTCTCCAGATGAGGACCAGATGATCGGCTTGCGAGGTGCAATAAAGTACTTTGGTGATGATTTCAAAACACTAAGAGCTGGATCAAGAGTCATATGGAAGTATGCATTTATCATGGAAGCTGTGGCTCTTCTTCTGCCGGAACATAAAGCAAAGAAGTATGAGCATTATGCCTTTCTGAAAAAGGTTAGCGACGAATGGAGAGAGTCTCGGCAAGGTGTCGCTGATCGCGTAAGGAAAAAGCTTAAATCAATGATAAGCCCAGAAGATTCCGTTGAGGACCGAGTCGGTGGGCTTGCCGGTGACCTTCAGATTAGATTCCTTGAGGACTGCCTGGAGGATCTCCTTGAGCAAACATCTAATCAGTTATTTGTCGTTATTGACAGGCTTGATGAAGGCTATGAGCCCGACGATGTTGGGGTCGGTATTATTGATGGTGTGTGTCAGGCAGCGATAGATCTAAATTCTCATATAGAGAAAATGAGAATAATTGTTTTTTTGAGAGACAATATATACCGATCTTTGTCTGCCAAAGATCCCGATTTTTCTAGAAATATAGAGGGTCAGACTCTTAGGCTTCACTGGGATGAGAATGAAATATTTAATTTGGTGGCGTCTCGTCTTAGAGTAGCATTTTCCTTCGAGGCAGAAAACGCTGTTCGGATCTGGAATCGCTGTGTAGCTAAAGGGTTAAAGAACAAAGATGGGTTTAGGGCCTGCTTGCGGCTTACATTGTATAGGCCTAGGGATATCGTCATCCTGCTTAATCAGGCTTTTTATAATGCCAAGAAGCAAGGTCGAGATGTGATCGTGGATGAGGATGTGGAGAGTACGGCCAGGAGTATATCTGAGCATAGGCTTGATGATTTGAAGAAAGAATATGAAGCTATTGTGCCGGGTGTCTCTAAGGTTATGGCCGTTTTTAAAGGTGGAAAGCCGGACCTCTTGGTGGAAAACGTAAAGGGCGGGCTTTCTGGGGTTTTGAGCGAGACTCATGATGAGCCCATGATCGCTCAGCAAATGGCTTTTTTTGATGGGCCTTTGGATGTTATTAAGTCGCTTTACAGTATCGGCTTTTTGGGCTTCCATAACGGCGATATCGGAAATTTCATTTTTTGTCATGATGGCCGTCAACCCGATAACGAGGTTGACGATAAAACAAGAATATTAGTGCATCCCTGCTATTGGATGGCGCTCAATTTAACCCGTAATGCTTTGGATCGTGATGAAGCAGAAGATATTTATGACGAATATGATATTGATGTTTCATCACAAACGCCGGAGCAGAGAAGGCTGAGGATCGGGCAGCTTGAGGCGGAGTTGAGAGATATACCAGAAGGGCAAGAAGGATTCTCTAGATTCGAAGATTGGTGCTTTGATGTGTTGCGTGTGGTCTTCTCCACGGCTCTTGTGAACTTTGATAAAAAGCCGAACGGAAGCAACAAGAATCGTAGGGATATAGTAGCAACCAACCTTAGTAAGACTTCAGCTTGGAAAAGAGTGAAAGAAGATTACAAAGTTACCCAAGTCGTTTTCGAAGTAAAAAACTATGTAGGATTATCTGGGGATGAGTATAGGCAAATGCTTAGTTACCTAAAAGGGCAGTATGGTAATTTGGGGTTTGTTATATGCAGAGATGATTCTGTCAACCTTGAAAAACGTAAGGATTTGGACTGGATGAGGGACATGTACAATGGCCATGGTGTTGTCATTGTCAAGTTAACTGCCAAGTGGTTGGTCTCGATACTTCACAAACTCAGAAACCCACAGAAGCATAATCAGCCCGACAAGGTCCTGAATGGTCTTTTGGATCAGTATCAGCGCCTTTATCTTTCAGGTTCATAAGACATTAGTAGGTAGCAATGGCAGACGATTTCGAAGACCTGTCCCTCAGGGACTACACCGAAAAAGCGTACCTGGACTACTCCATGTACGTGATCATGGACCGGGCGTTGCCGAAGATCGGCGACGGCCTGAAGCCGGTCCAGCGGCGCATTGTCTACGCGATGAGCGAGCTGGGCCTGAAGAGCACCGCCAAGTATAAAAAGTCCGCCCGTACCGTGGGCGACGTGCTGGGTAAGTTCCACCCGCACGGCGACTCCGCCTGTTACGAGGCCATGGTGTTGATGGCGCAGCCGTTCAGCTACCGCTACCCGCTGGTGGACGGCCAGGGCAACTGGGGCAGCCCGGACGACCCGAAATCCTTCGCCGCCATGCGTTACACGGAATCCAAGCTGGCGCCGTACGCGGAAGTGCTGCTCGCCGAACTGGGCCAGGGCACGGTGGAATGGGTGCCCAACTTCGACGGCACCATGGACGAGCCCAAGCTGCTGCCGGCGCGGCTGCCTAATGTGCTGCTCAACGGCACCACCGGCATCGCGGTGGGCATGAGCACCGACATTCCGCCGCACAACCTGCGCGAGGTGGCGCAGGCCTGTATCCATCTGCTCAAGGATCCGGGCGCCTCCCTGGACGACCTGCTCGAATACATCAAAGGGCCGGATTTCCCCACCGAGGCGGAAATCATCACGCCGCGCAACGACATCATCCGCATGTACGCGGAAGGCAAGGGCAGCCTCAAGCAGCGCGCCGTCTACGAGCGCGAGGAAAACGACATCGTGATCACCGCGCTGCCCTATCAGGTGTCCGGCGCCAAGGTGCTGGAACAGATCGCCGACCAGATGCAGAAGAAAAAGCTGCCCATGGTCAGCGACCTGCGCGACGAATCCGACCACGAAAACCCCACCCGTCTGATCATCACGCCGCGCTCCAACCGGGTGGATATCGCGCAACTGATGGGCCACCTGTTCGCCACCACCGACCTGGAAAAGAATTACCGGGTCAACCTGAATATGATCGGCATCGATGAGCGCCCCCAGGTGAAAAGCCTGGACATGATTCTCAACGAGTGGCTGCAGTTCCGCATGGTCACCGTGCGCCGGCGGTTGCAGCACCGTCTGGACAAGGTGCTGGACCGCCTGCACCTGCTGGAAGGTTTGTTGATCGCCTATCTGAACATCGATGAGGTGATCGAGATTATCCGCCGCGAAGACGCGCCCAAGCCGGTGCTGATGGAGCGGTTCGGGCTCAGTGACCGTCAGGCGGAAGCGATCCTGGAACTGAAGCTGCGCCATCTGGCCAAGCTCGAGGAAATGAAGATCAAGGGCGAGCAGGATGAGCTCGCCGAGGAACGGGACAAGCTGGAAGAGACCCTGGGTTCGGCGGCGAAAATGAAGAAGCTGATCGCCAAGGAACTCAAGGAAGACGCCGAAAACTTCGGCGACGACCGCCGCTCACCGCTGGTCGAGCGCAACGACGCCAAGGCCCTGGACGAAGCGGACCTGGTGGGCGCCGATCCGGTCACCGTGGTGCTTTCGGAAAAAGGCTGGGTGCGTTCCGCCAAGGGCCACGACGTGGACGTGGCCGGTCTCAGCTACAAGGCCGGGGACAAATACCTGGCGTCCGCGCGCGGCAAATCCAACCAGCCGGTGTGCTTCCTGGACACCACCGGGCGCAGCTACTCGCTGCTGGCGCACACCCTGCCCAGCGCGCGCGGCCAGGGTGAGCCCCTGTCCGGCCGGGTCAGCCCGCCTTCCGGCGCCGGTTTCGTGGCCGCCATCATGGGTCAGGAAAAAGACGCCTACCTGATGAGCACGGATGCGGGTTACGGCTTCGTGGTGCGTTACGCGGACCTGCTGGCCAACAAGAAAGCCGGCAAGAGCGTGCTGAACGTGCCCAAGGGCGCCAAGGTGCAGCCGCCACGCCCGGTCAAGGACCCGCAGACCGATCTGATCGCGCTGGTCTCCAATGAGGGCCGCCTGCTGGTGTTCCCGGTGCGGGACCTGCCGGAAATGTCGCGCGGCAAGGGCAACAAGATGATGGCGATTCCCGGCGGCCGCGTCGCCGAACGCGTCGAGTTCGTGCAGGACGTGCAGGTGCTCGGCCCCGACGACACCCTGGTGATCTACGCCGGCAAACGTCATCTCAACCTCAAGGCCAGCGACCTGGAGCACTACTTCGGCGAGCGCGGCCGGCGCGGTGCCAAACTGCCGCGCGGCTTCCAGAACGTGGACGTGATGACGGTGGAAGCCCGCTGACGGGCCCCTCGGGGCCTATAAACAATTCAATACAAGTACGGTCTTGGGCCTGTGGATCGGGTTGGCTATGATCCAGATTCATCTTGGGGAGAGGGAGTTCGCCTGATGCGGGCCTTGCTGACCGGTGCCACCACGTTCTTGCTGTTGTTGCTGAACACACTGACGTTGATCGGCCCGATGATGCTGATCGCGCTGTTTAAAGTGGTGCTGCCCGGCAAGCAGGCCAAGGCCGCCTGCTCCCGGGGCGTGATGTGGATCGCCGAGACCTGGGCGGAAATCTGCAAGGCGATCTTCGCGCTGATGACGCCCACCCGTTGGGATATCCGCGGTGACCAGAACCTGCGCAGCGACACCTCCTACCTGGTGGTCTGCAACCATCAGTCCTGGGTGGACATCGCCGCCCTGGTGCAGACCTTCAACCGCAAAACCCCGTACTTCAAATTCTTCCTCAAGAAAGAACTGATCTGGGTGCCGTTTCTGGGGCTGGCGTTCTGGGCTCTGGACTACCCGTTCATGAAGCGCTACTCCAAAGAGCTGCTGGAAAAGCGCCCGGAACTGAAAGGCAAGGATCTGGAGATCACCAAGGCGGCCTGCGAGAAGTTCGCGGATATGCCGGTGACCGTGGTTAATTTTCTCGAGGGCACCCGCTGCACCCCGGAAAAGCAGGCTCGGCAGCAATCCCCCTACAAGCACCTGCTGCGCCCCAAGGCCGGCGGCGTGGCGTTCGTGATGGCGGCGCTGGGCGACGATCTGGACGCGCTGCTGGACGTGACCATTGCCTATCCGGAGGGCAAGCCGCCCGGCTTCTGGGCGCTGCTCAGCGGTCAGCTGGAGCGGGTGATCATCGACGTGCGCACCCACAACCTGGACCCGGCCCTGTGGGCCGGCGATTACCAGGAGGACGCGGCGTTTCGCGCCGGCGTGCAGCGCTGGGTGAGCGATCTGTGGGAACAAAAAGACGCCCGTATCGAGCGTCTTCAGAAGGAGTGGTGACCGCCGGGCGCCCGCCCGGCGGTGCGGCTCAGAAGCGGAAGGTGGCCGCCAGGTAGGGGCCGCCGATTTCCAGGTCGGAGTCCAGGCCGCTGACGTCGTCCAGTTCCACTTCCAGGCGGGAGTAGCCCGCTTTCACGCCCAGCAGGAAGTCGGACTGCCAGCCGATGTGCGCGTCGAAATCACGCATGCCGCTGCCGTCGTACTCAATCGCGTTGATTTCCCCGCCCACGTACACGCCGGTGAGCGGCAGGTTGGCGCGTACCGCGCCGTGGGCCAGCGGGAAGGTTTCGCTGGCGCTTTCCGACGCCACGTTGCCGACCGTCTGCGAGCGGATGGTGAAATCCGCGTCCATCTGCCGCACGGTCAGGCCCAGGTCCAGCTTTACCACGTTGTCCAGCGGGCTCCAGTAGAAGGTGCCGTCCAGCATTTCCATGTCGTACTCGGAGACCACGGTGGTGGCGACCGGGAACGCCTCGCCGTTAAACGTAATGGTTTCATTGAGGCGGTTGCTGGCGTCGTCGGAGAGGTCCATGTAGCGCAGGCGCACATTGGGCAGCACCGGAACGGCGTGTTCCAGGCCCACGTAGAGCACGGTCTGGTCGGAGTCGTCGAAGCCCAGATCGTCCTCCATGTCGATGTCGTTGCTGCCGGAAGCGATGCTGCCGGAGGTGTCCGGGCTCCAGGCGTAGCCGCCGGCGTACACGTCAACAAGCGGCGCCGCCTGGGCGAACGGGGCGGCGGAGAGCGCGGCCAGGCCGGCCATCAGGGTGATTTTTTTCATAATACAGGGTCCTCTGTCTCTAATAAGAAAGCATCAAAGCGCACCGGCTCAGTATTGCATCCACCCCGCCGCATACCAAGTAGAGTGATTCTGGTAAGCTGCGCCGCTGCCAACGTCGAGCGCCGCGCATTCCGTATCGCGCGGCGGCCCCAAGAAAGAGTGAAGCCATGTTTCTCGATGAAATGCCCGAGGGCTTCCGCTATCCGCAGCCGGAAGACGAACAGGACAAACAACTGCTGGCCCGCATCGAACGCAAGGGCTGGCATCACCTCAGCGTGGACGGCGCCGCCGGCGAGCCGGGCTATGCCTTCACGCTGGGGCACTTCCTCAAGCGGGACCACCCGGAACTGATCGTGGTGGGCCTCAAGGACACCCTGGCCAGCCGCCTGCTGGATAGCGCCGCCGTGGGCATCACCGGCCTGGGGCGCCGTTTGCGGCCGTTCCAGGTCTATGGCGACATCGCCGACGGCCTGGAGGTGGTGTTCCTGCCGGTGGCGCTGCCCGCCTACAACGAGTATCTGGGCTACGCCAACTGGTTCTACGCCGACCTGCCGGCGCCGTACCCGGCGCTGCAGATGGTGTGGCCGGACCCGAACGGGGTGTTTCCTTGGCAACCCGGTTATGATGCCCGCTTCCGCCGCGCCCAGCCGCTGCTCGGCGAAGCGCCCGAGGGGCCGTCGCTGCAGTAGCGCGCCGTGGAATAGGCAGGCGGGCCCCGGCTCCGTTATCCTCGTACCTGAATTTTCGTTATTGGAACCCCCATGGCTAATTCGTTGCAGGATCAGCTCCTTAAATCGGGGCTGGCGGACAAAAAGAAGGCGCGCCGCGCCAAGCAGCAGAAGAAGGAAGACGCCAACCGCGCCAAGCGTGGCGAGATCGAGCTGGAGGACCCGGCCGAGCGGGCCCGCCGCCAGCGCGCCGAGCAGGCGGAAAAAGACCGCCAGCTGGAAGCGGAGCGCCACCGGCAGCAGCGCGAGCGGGAAATCGTCGCGCAGATTCGCCAGCTGATCGAGACCCACCGTCTGGATCGTGCCCGGGGCGAGGTGGCCTACCAGTTCGTGCAGGACAAGAAGATCAAGAAGCTGCACGTCACCGAGCCGCAGCGCGACCAGCTGGCGCGCGGCCAGATCGCCATCGTTGCCCTGGGCGAAGGCCACGAGCTGGTGCCCACCACGGTGGCGGAGAAGATCCGCCAGCGCGACGAGGCCGCCGTGGTCCTGCTCAACGACCGCAACGTCCAGGACGAAGACGACCCCTACGCGGATTATCCGATCCCCGACGACCTGATGTGGTAACGCGATGACCGCCCCCGGCACGCTCCTTGGTACCCTGCGCACCCTGACGGTGCTTAAACGCATACCCGCGGGTTTGTTGCTGGACGGCGAAGACCTCGGCGAAGTGCTGCTGCCCGCCCGCGAGCTGGCCGACGACGCCGACGACGTCGAAGCACTGGAAGTGTTTCTCTACGAGGACGGCGACGGCCGCCCCCGCGCCACCCTGGGCCGCCCCAAGGCGATGCCCGGGGAAGTGGCGCGCCTGCGTGTGGTCGACACCAGCCGCGTGGGCGCATTCCTGGACTGGGGCCTGCCCAAGGATCTGTTGCTGCCGTTCGCCGAGCAGGGCAACCGCCCGGAGGTGGGCCGCTGGCAACTGGTCAAGGTGGTGCGCGACCGGGACGGCCGGCCGTTCGCCAGCGCCCTGCTGGACCGCCATCTGGAAGACACCTGCGACGCCTACCGCCAGGGCGACGCGGTGCCGCTGATGGTGGTGCAAAGCACCGACCTGGGCTACAAGGTGGCGGTGGACAACCGCTACTGGGGCCTGCTGCAGGCACCGCCCGGCGTGGCGCCCCCGCGCCCCGGCCAGCGCTTCACCGGCTATGTGCAGCGTCTGCGCGCCGACGGCCGTCTCAGCCTGACGCTGGACCCGCCCGGCGCCGCCAAGAGCGATCAGCTCGGCGAGCGCATCCTGGCGCGGCTGGAGGCGTCGGACGGTTTCTTGGCCCTGGGCGACAAAAGCAGCCCGGAGGCGATCCGCGCCGCCTTCGGATGCAGCAAGAACGCCTTCAAGCAGGCCATCGGTAAGCTCTACAAAGCGGGGCGTATCGCCATCGAGCGCGACGGCATTCGCCGCCTTTGAGCCGCCCGGGCCGGACGCTTACAGCGCGCCGGCCAGACGCTCCACCGCCCAGACGGTGGCGATGGCGATAATCGCCACCGAGCCGATCGGCACGAACCAGCGCCGGTAGGCGGCGGTGCGCCGTACCAGGAACGCCGCCGGCACGAAGATCAACACGATCAGCGCCTGGCCGGCTTCCACCCCCAGATTGAAGCCCAGCAGGGTCAGCACCAGGCTGCCGCCGTCCAGGCCCAGATCGGCGAGCACGGCGGCGAAGCCGAGCCCGTGGATCAGACCGAACACCAGAGCCATGACCCAGCGGCGCGGAAAGTACTGCGGCGCCAGATTGCTGGCCGCGCCCAGGCCCACGGTGATGGCGATCGCCGACTCCACCAGCCAGGACGGCAGATTCACCAGCCCCAGGGAGGCCAGCGCCAGCGTCAGCGAATGGGTCACGGTGAAGGCGGTGACGATGCCCAGGGTGGTGAGCAGGGCCTCGCGCATGGACTCCTTGGGCCGCCAGGCGCCCTGGCGCCACACCAGCACCGCCGGGAACAGCAGCGTCAGCAGAAACAGAATGTGGTCGTAGCCGATCAGAATATGATGCACGCCCTGCCGGAAGAAGGTGGCCAGCGCGGCCAGGCCGCCGTCGCCGTCGCGGCTCAGGGTTTGCTCGCGGTGCTGGTTGCTGAGCGCCACCGGCTGACCGGGCTGATCCCCGTAGCGTACTTCCACCAGGCCCTGGTGGCTGGCGTCGCGGTCGAACAGCAGCCGGTAGTTCAGTGTCAGCGACAGTGGCGACAGGCCGCAGTCGCCCGTCAGCAGGAACACCGCGTAGGTGCCGTCCACATGGTCGTCCACTTTGAGGCCGTCACTGTCGAGTGTGCAGACCTGCTCGCGGTCGCCATCCCGGGCGGTTACCGTCAGCCGGCTGAGAATATGATCTTCCAGTTCCGCGCGCCGCGCTTTCAGTTCGCCCCAGGTGACCCGGGCATCGCGGTTCTGATCCACGCCCACGGCCCGCTCCAGGTCGCGCAGCGCGATATCCCACTGTCCGGACAGGGCGCCGCCGTCTTCCACGTTGATGGTCAGGTAACTGTCACTGGGTTTGTGCCCCAGCGCCAGGGTGGGAAGGATCAGTAGCAGTACGGTAATAAGCTTGATCATGACCCGGCCTCCGTACCGTTATCCAGGAACGGCGCCAGACGACTGTCCTGCACGCCGTGCTCGGCGATAAAGGTGCGCACCTCATCCGCCGCGCCGGGCTCGCCGGCGGCCCGCGCCGCCGCCAGGTAGATGTGCATGTCGGCGGGTTCTTTCTGGGTGCGCCAGTTCGCCCGCGCCAATGCCAGGGCTTCTGCCGGGTCGTCTTCCACCACCAGGGTGAAGCGCGCCAGTTCGCGCAAATGCGCGTACTCCGCGCTGCGTTGCGCCGCCGCCATCCGGTCGCGGAACTGTTGCGCCCAACGGTCGGCGCGCCGGTCCCCGGCGTCGATGGCGGCGATCGCCAGGCGCAGCAAGGCGCCGTCCTGGTCGACATAGTCTTCCAGCACATCGATGGCCGCGTCGGGGCGCGACTCGGCGAGCAGGAAATCCGCGTAAAGGTGCCGCAGGTAGCGGTCCTCGGGGTCCAGCGCTCGTCCCCGCTGGATGTGCGCGCGGGCGGCGTCCAGGTCGCCCTTTTGCCAGGCCATTTCAGCCAGGCGGGTCTGCATCCACACCGCCACATTGTCGGCCACGTCGCCGGCGCCGTCCGCGTACCGGCTCAACCGGGCGTAGGCGGGCTCAAGCCCGCCGTTGAGCGCCAGCACACTGGCCTGGCAGGTGAGGGCGGCCGCCGTCGGCACCAGGGTGGCGGCACGGCGGCAGGCTTGCAGGCTTTCTTCATACTGCCCCTGGACCTGGGTGATCACCGCCAGCGTCAGCCAGCCCTGGCCGAGGCGTGGATTTTGCGCCAGGGCCTCCCGCAGCTGGTGGCGGGCCTGGGTGAAGCGGTGTTCCCCCTGCGCGATGGTGGCGGCCAGCACCAGCACCGAAGGCGGCGCGTCGGACCCCTGCAGCCACGGCGACAGGGTGGCGCTGGCGTAGCCCAGATAACGGGGGTCGCCCTCGCGCCGCGCCGCCTGGATATACAGGCGTGCCAGCTGTTCCGCGCTGTCGCGGTCCCGTGGATCGTCCGCCAGCTTTTCCTGAAGGGCATCGGCCCCGTCGAGAATGCTGGGGGTCGGCAGGCGCTGGAGGACCTGATCGTCGGTCTCGGGGGTATAGGGCGCCGCCACGGCAGGGTTGCCGAAAGCGCCGCCCACAAAAAGGAACAGCCCCGGCAGCGCGAGCCGCCGGAGCTGTTGCAGGATACCCCGTCCCTTAGTTGTTGCTCGACAGGACGTCGTCATAGGCATCCGGGTCTTCCTGGTTGGTGAAACGGAAGTTTCGATTGTTGATGTTGGCCGGCTCGCCGTTGGGGTCGTCGTCCAGCAGCCCCTTCACGAAGGCCGTGAAGTTGGTGTTGTTGTTGACCACCGGGTCGTTGTCGCTGTCGCCGCCGCAGGCGGCGAGACCGACAATCAGACCCGCCAGTAACGCACCCTGTTTAATCAATCTCATCGGATCGCTCCTGTTTATCGAGCTTCGTTCGGAGAGCCCGGGATCGGATTCGCCAGGTACGGGAACTCGGCCAGATAGGTGTCATCGTTGTCGATTTCACCGCTGATCACCGAGGTGGCGGCGGTGGCGCCGGCGGCGCGTGTGCCGTCGGTGTAGAAGTTGTCACCGTTCTGAGGCGTGGACTGGGTGCCGCAGTTGCCGGCGTCTAACTGGCCACAGAGCTTGCCCATCGCCGCGTTCAACGCGATATCCACCACGTCGTCATAGGGACGGCGACCGTTCGGGAATCCGGCGAGGTCGCCACCGACTACGCCGAGATCGTTCTGATCGGCGGGAACCGTCGGCTCGATGTCAGTATTAAGCCGCAGCATTTCGCTGGGGGTCACGGAGGGCAGCTGGTTCACACCCGGGAAGCCGGTCAGGAAGGCGGTGACCAGATCGTTACGCGGCGTTTCCGGTGGCAGCGCAGCGTCGCCGAACAGAGCATTCAGCAGCACAGGCAGGCTCGGATTCGTAACGTATTGCGCGAATTGGCCATCGTCCTTGGGTTCACTGGCGTTGAAGCGGTCCTTGTCCGGCAGGCCGATCACCACTTCGTTGACCAGCGGTGAGCCGAGACGGGAGACCTGGGTGAAGGCGCCGCCTTCCACGCTGGCCGGTTTGGCGCCGGCGGAACCGGTCACCGCGGAGCCCTGCGGGGCCGGGTTGATGACCCGCGCCTGCGGCACGCTGGCGGTGGTCCAGCCACCGATCACGGCGCTATCACCGGCGGTCAGGCAGCTTTTAGGTACTTCCAGCGCAAGACTGGTGATGTTCTTGTCGCCGATGATGTTGCGTTCGCCGTCACGGGGGCCGACCGGATTGGTATTAACCAGGTCGAAGACTTCGCCCAGATTGACCACGAAGCCTTCCTTGCGCTGACCGACGAACACTCTGCCGTCGTTATCGCAACCGGGAATGGCGATCGGGTAAATCGCGTCGCTGGCGTAGGCGGGGTAATCGGGAATCGACTTGTTGCCGATGTTGTCCATCGGCTTGATGAAGGTTTCAGAGCTGCTGCTCGCATTGGTGATGGCTTGCGACTGGCCGCTGCGGCGGTCGCCGGTAATCAGCTTCACCGTATAGGTCTGCGTGACGTTGAGCGCATTGGTGTCGCCCGCGGAGATCGGGCCGATATTGCTCAGCGGCACCGGGGTGTCGCCATCCGCGCCGGCGGGCACGGCAAGGTTCTTGTATTCGTTGTTGAACTGGAACTGGAATGTCAGATCCTCGATAGCGTCGCCGTCGTTATCGATATGAATTTCATAAACGGCGTTTTCGTCGAGAAGAAAATAGTTCGGACCGCCGTAGGCATCTTGCAGCGGCTGGTAGTTGGCGATGAGGGTTACAAAGTCCGAGCGGGTGGGTTCATAGCTGCGGAACATATAGAAGTCCGTGCCGTCGACCTTCGGACTGCCGGTGATGAACGGGGCTTCACGGTGGCTTGACGCGAGCACCGAGGGCGCGGCCAGAACCAGTGAGGCCACCGCGATGGCGAGTGGTGATTTGGCAAGCAGATGTTGCATTTTTTTCTCCAGTTTTCGGTAGCGATCACGTTGTAATACGAGTTGGGTGATCGTTTGGATGCGGTAAAAAATTAACTTTTTATTGCATCCATTCGGCGGCGGAGCGCGTATCAGAGGGGAGCGGGTAACACTGGAAATTCCACCCTTCCCCGTGAGCGCGGCGTGTAGACAAAGGAGCGGGACGCGCCATGAGTGAAAAGTTTTCGGATATGGTGCAACTAATGGCGCAGACTTCCAGAGGAGACCTGGCTTCGTTCGAAAGGTTGTATAGCGCGACTTCGCCGCGTTTATACGGCCTTTGTCTGCGAATGCTGGGGAACCGGCACGAGGCCGAGGACGTGTTACAGGAAATCTACATAAAAGTCTGGCACCACGCCGGTGAGTACCATCCTGAACGCGGTTCACCGCTCACCTGGATAATTTCCATCGGCCGTTACGCCTGCATGGATGTGCTGCGCCAGCGGCGCGGTCATCAGGATGTGGACGACCTGAAAAATCAGTTACGCAGCGGAGCCATGGAGCCCCAGCAGGCGGCGCTGGCAAGCGCGGACGAAAAAATTCTCGACCGTTGTCTCCGTGAGCTCAGTGATGAGCATCGCGCCAGCATTCAGCTGGCTTACTTTCACGGTCTTACCCATGGGCAGATGGCGCGCACCCTGGGGCGGCCGCTGGGCACGGTGAAAAGCTGGGTCCGTCGCGGTCTGGATTTCATGCGCCGGTGTCTGGAACGATGAAAGCGGATCGGCACGAACGTAATCACGCCCTTGCCGCGGAGTATGTGCTGGGCACCCTGACCGGCGCCGCCCGCCGCCGTTTCGAAACCTGGATGCTGGAGTCGCCACGGGTGCGGCGTCAGGTGTGGTATTGGGAGCGCCGCTTCCAGGCGCTCAACGGCGCCATTCCCGAGCGCCGCCCACCGGCGGTGGTATGGCGCAAAGTGCGTGGCCGCATTGATCGTCCGGGTAGCGGCGCCCGGAACCTGTGGTGGCCGGTGGGGGGCCTGTTGGCCGCCTCCCTGGTGATCGCGGTGATGCTGTTCTGGCCGGCGGCGCCGGCACCGCAACGTTTCGTCGGGGTGATCCAGAACAGCCAGGCGGAACCCCTGTGGGTGCTGGAGGCCCGTAGCGAGGACGGCCGGCGTTACCTGTCCGCGCAGGGCGTGCAGGTGGACGCCCCCGCCGACGGCAAGGCGTTCGAGCTGTGGTTGTTGCCCCGTTCCGGGGCCGCCATCTCCATGGGGCTGTTACCGACCGCCGACGAGGAGCAGGCCGCGGCCTTGACCGAGGAACAACTCCAGGTGCTGCGCCGTTCGCGCACCCTGGCCGTGAGCCTGGAACCGGCGGGCGGTTCACCCACCGGTCAACCCACCGGCCCGGTGTTGTATCAGGTCAGGATGGTCACCCTGTAAGCGCCGCCGCCGGCCGTGGCGGCCGTTGCCGGGTTCGTTCGGGTCAGGACCGGGGTTCATTATGGTCATTGAGCGCGGCGGCGGGCCGGGCGTAGTCTTGGGGTTCTTTCGAATTCAGGCGAGGAACTCATCGTGACCACGGCATACATCGTAGAAGCGGTACGCACCGCCGGCGGCCGCCGCAACGGCCGGCTCAGCCGGGTTCACCCGGCGGATCTGGGCGGTAAAGTGATTGATGCGGTATTGGAGCGCACCGGCGTCGCCCCGGACCGGGTGGACGACGTGATCTACGGCTGCGTCAGCCAGATCGGGCCGCAGACCTTCAATATCGCGCGCACCTCCGTGCTCAGTTCACGGTTGCCGGAATCGGTGCCCGGCGTGTCCATCGACCGGCAGTGCGGTTCCTCCCAGCAGGCCATTCATTTCGCCGCCCAGGCGGTGATGAGCGGCACCCAGGACCTGGTGATCGCCGGTGGCGTGGAATCCATGAGCCAGGTGCCGATCGGCTCCCCGGTCACCGTGGCCAAGGAGCTGGGCAATCCGTTCACCGGCGAAATCAGCCGCCGCTACCCGGGCGAGAACTTCAGCCAGTTCGTGGGCGCCGAGCGCATGGCCAAGAAGTACGGCGTCAGCAAGGACGACCTGGACCGGTTCGCCTACGACTCCCACCGCCGCGCCGCCGCCGCCACCGAGGCCGGCCGCTTCAAGCAGGAAATCCTGCCGGTGAACGTGAACCTGGATGACGGCGGAGAGACCCTGCACGATGTGGACGAAGGCATCCGCTGGGACGCCGACCTGGAGTCCATCCGCGGGCTGCAGCCGCTGGCGGAGAACGGCATCATCAGCGCCGCCAACGCCAGCCAGATCACCGACGGCGCCTCGGCGGTGCTGGTGGCCAGCGAGCAGGCGGTGAAGGAATTCGGTCTCAAGCCGCTGGCGCGCATCCACGCCATGGCGGTGGTCGGCTCCGACCCCACCATGGTGCTGGAAGGCCCGATCCCGGCCACCGAAAAGGTGCTCAAGCGGGCCGGCATGACCCTGGCGGACATTGATCTGTATGAGGTCAACGAAGCGTTCGGCTCCGTGCCGCTGGCGTGGATGAACGCCCTCGGCGCCGACTACGACAAGCTGAACGTCAACGGCGGCGCCCAGGCGCTGGGCCACCCGCTGGGCGCCACCGGCGCCAAGCTGATGGGCACGCTGGTGTACGAACTGAAACGGCGCGGTGGCCGCTACGGTCTGCTGGCGATCTGCGAAGGTCTCGGCACCGCCAACGCCACCATCATCGAAGTGCTCTAACGCCGTTCCAACGGCCCTTCGCCGGGCCGTGCGGGCCAAAAGAAGCCCGGCGCTTGTGGTTGGCGCCGGGCTTTTCTATGTTGAGCGGATAACCCGAAAATCCCCCGACACAGGTGACAGGCATGGCCACAGGCACGGTGCGCAGCAACGGCGTCGATCTCTTCTACGAAACCCGTGGGCCCGAGGACGGCGAACCGCTGGTCTTTATCATGGGTCTCTCCGCGCAGCTGGTGTTCTGGCCGGAAGGTCTGCTCGACGCCATGGCCAACCGGGGTTACCGGGTGATCGCCTTTGATAACCGTGACGCCGGTAAATCCACCGCCATCCGCCAGCCGTTCAAGTACGGCCCGATGACGGCGATGCTGCGCTACATGGTCGGCCTCAAAGTCCACGCCCCCTACACCCTGGACGATCTGGTCGCCGACACCATGGGGCTGCTGGACGCCCTGGGTATCGAGCGCGCCCATCTGGTGGGCGCCTCCATGGGCGGCATGGTCGCGCAACTGGCCGCCGCCACCCATCCGGAGCGGGTGCTCAGCGTCACCTCGATCATGTCCAGCACCAACAGCCCCTTCCTGCCGCCGCCGAAACCGGCGGCGCTGAAAACCCTGGTGGCGCCGCGGGTGAAGATTGAAACCGTGGAAGACTATGTGGCGTTCGGCCTGGGGATGATGGCCAAGCTGGGCGGTACCCTGGACCAGGGCCGCGAAGAACTCACCGAGATGTTCCAGCGCAGTTGGGAGCGGGGCCTGAACCCGCGCGGTATCCGCAACCAGTTCATGGCGATCATGGCCACCGGCAACCTCAGTAAGCGTCTGAAAAAAGTGCGCTGTCCCGCCCAGGTGATTCACGGCGGCAGCGATCCGCTGATCCGGCCCGCCGGCGGCCGCGCCTCGGCGCGCGCCATGCCCGGCGCCCGGCTCGCCATCATCGACGGCATGGGCCACGACTTCCCGCCGTCGGTGCAGCCGCGCCTGATCGAGCTGGTCGCCGAGAACTGCGCCCGCGCCGGCCGCACCGCAAAAGCCGCCGCCTAGCCCTGGTAGGAGCGGGCCCAGCCCGCGAAAGGGAGCGAAGCTCCCGGCAGGATCCCAGAGACGCTGTTAGTGCCCACCTTCAGGCCCGGTCGCCGGGAAAGGTCAGCACCTCGTCGATGCGATTGCTGTTTCGTTGGGCCATCAACAGCCGCTCCACACCCATGGCCACGCCGCTGCAGGCGGGCAAACCATGGTGCATGGCGTCGAGGAGGTAAGGGTCGGCGTCCATAACATTCAGGCCGTACTCCCCTCGCAGCCGGCTATCCCGCTCAAACCTTCGGCGCTGCTCGTCGGCGTCGGTCAGTTCCTGGTAGCCGTTGGCCAGCTCCAGGCCCCGGTAATAAATCTCGAACCGTAAGGCCACTTCGGTGCCGTCGGTGTCCGTGCGGGTTTGGGCCAGGGCGGCGGCCCAGCTTGGGAAGTCGGTGACTACCGAGAGCTGTTCGGCGGGCAGGGCGGCTTCCACCGTGGTGGCCATCAGGTAATCCACCGCGGCGGCTTTATCCAGGTCTTCGGGAGCGCCGTGTTGTTCGGCGCGCTGAATCAGGTCGCTGTCCGAAGTGGTCAGCGGGTCCAGCCCAGTGACGTCGGCGAACAGGTCGCGGAACCGATAAGTCCGCGACGGCGCGCCGGGGAACAGTTCGCCGAACAGGGTCAGGCACTCGTTGATCAGAGCGCTCAGATCAAAACCCGGCCGGTACCATTCCAGCATGGTGAACTCGGGGTTGTGCCGGGCGCCGGCTTCGCCGTCCCGGTAGGCTTTGCAGATCTGATAGATCGGCCCGCTGCCGGCGGCCAGCAGCCGCTTCATATGATATTCCGGCGAGCTCTGCAGATAGCCGTGGCCGGGCACCGGAATGCACTGAATATGGGGGTCGCTGACCCCGTGGCGCGCCAGTTGCGGGGTGTCCACTTCCAGTACGCCCCGGGCGGCAAAAAAAGCGCGCACCGTGCTCAGCAGCCCGGCGCGCGCTTTGATGGCCTCCAGGGAGGCGGTGGGCCGCCAGTCGGTCACCACTAGTTTTTGATACGGCCCGCGTACTCGCCGGTGCGGGTGTCCACCTTGGCGATTTCCCCTTCCTGCACGAACAGGGGCACGCGGATCACCGCGCCGGTGCTCAGGGTGGCCGGCTTGCCGCCGGTGCCGGCGGTGTCGCCCTTCAGGCCGGGATCGGTCTCGACGATCTCCAGCTCCACGAAGTTGGGCGGGTTCACGTTCAGCGGCTCGCCGTTGTAAAGGGTCACCTCGCACATGTCCTCTTCCTTGAGCCACTGCTTGGCGTCGCCCACCGCGGCTTCGTCCGCCTGCTTCTGCTCGAAGGTCTCGGTGTCCATGAAGTGCCAGAACTCGCCGTCGCTGAAGATGTACTGCATCTGCACATCCAGTACGTCGGCGCCTTCCAGGCTGTCGCCGGATTTAAAGGTGCGTTCCCACACCTTGCCGGTCTTCAGGTTGCGCAGCTTTACGCGGCTGAAGGCCTGGCCCTTGCCGGGCTTTACGAACTCGTTCTCGATGATGGCGCAGGGGTCGCCGTCGAGCATAACCTTCAAGCCGGACTTGAATTCACTGGTAGAATAGCTGGCCATAGATATCTATCCACTGTGTCGGGGAATTACCGGATGGCATTTAAGAAGCTGGCCATGATAACGCAGGAAGCGGACGGTTGGCAGGTACCCGACTGGCGCCGTCTGCAGGCCGACCTGGTCACCGGGGTGGGGGAGCTGTGCGAGCGGCTGTCGCTGCGCCCCGACCAGATCCCCGGCGGCGCCGACGACGACAGCGCCTTCCCGTTGCGGGTGCCGCGCCGTTACCTGGATCTGATCGAACCGGGCAACCCTGACGACCCGCTGCTGCTGCAGATCCTCGCCACCGGCCGCGAGCGCGAGGCGGTGCCCGGCTATCACGCCGACCCGCTGGATGAATCCCGCCACACCCCGGTGCCCGGCCTGCTGCACAAATATCATGGCCGCGCGCTGCTGGTGGTCACCGGCGCCTGCGCGGTGCATTGCCGCTACTGCTTTCGCCGCCACTTCCCGTACCAGGAGCATCTGTCCGGCGGCCGTTGGCAACAGGCACTGGACTGGCTGGCGCGGCGCACCGACATCAACGAGGTGATCCTCAGCGGCGGTGATCCGCTGACGCTGAGCAACCGGCGCCTGGGCGAGCTGCTGGAGGCCCTGGCGGCGCTGCCGCATCTGCGCCGCCTGCGGATCCACAGCCGCACCCCGGTGGTGATTCCCGAGCGCCTGGATGAGGGGTTGGCGGCGTTGCTGGCGTCACCACGCTGGCGCGCCACCCTGGTGCTGCACGCCAACCACCCCCGCGAGATCAGTCCGGCGCTGGCGGAGCGCTGCCGCGCCCTGGGCCGCGGCGGCGTCACCCTGCTCAATCAGTCGGTGCTGCTGGCCGGGGTCAACGACGACACCGAGGCCCTGGCGTCCCTGTCCGACGCCCTGTTCGAGGCCGGCGTGCTGCCCTATTACCTGCACCAGTTGGACGCGGTGGCGGGCGCCGCCCATTTCGCGGTGCCGGACGCGCGCGCCCGCGACCTGCACGCCGCCCTGCGGGACCGGCTGCCGGGGTTCCTGGTGCCCAGGCTGGCGCGCGAAGAACCGGGAGCGGGTTCAAAAACGGTATTGGCTGGATAATGTACAATTACCGGGTGTTCAAGTTATATTTGTGATGATCATCACAACAATAATTTGAATATAGCCTTCGCCGGGCGGCGGAGGCCAAGCCTGTGAGGAACAAGCCATGGAAGAGGCCCGCCAAACGGAGTCGGCGTGGGAAGTGCGTCTGGGGGTTCCGGAACCGGAATTGGACAAACTGTCGCTGGCCAGTGCCCGGCCGCGCCGGCTGCGCGCCTGGCTGGATGCGCTGCCGATCGGCGACCCGCACCGCGGAGCGCCGCCGTTACTGACGTTGCTGGACGAACTGCCCCGTTTGCGCGTTGACGGTCGCCGCCGGCTGGCCCTGCTGGAGGAGATCCGGCCCCGCCTCCGGCAACTGGCCTACACCCTGGAAAGCCGCTACCTGAATCTGCCCTTGATGCCGCCGGAGCGTGCGCTGCAGGCCGCCGCGTTATCGCACCGCTTGTTCCAGGGGCTGGCCATCGGCTACCAGAGCGTGGCCGCGCCGCTGTTGCGCGGCAAGCTCAACCGGCCCGAACGTCAAGCCGCCGCCACCGCCCTGCAGCGCGCCATGGACGCCCGCGCCCAGGATCTGTTTCTGCACATGCTGCTCTACAAGGAGCCGCCGGCGGGCACCTGGCAGGTCCTGCACAACCTCTATGCCGAAGCCGAGCGCCACGCCCTGGAGGCGCTCACCGTGTCGGACCCGGAGTTACCCGGCGAGGAAGGCGCGGTGTTGATCGCTTACGGCCGGTTGCTGCTCACCGCCAGCGCCCAGCCCAATCAGCTGCGCCAGCCGGCGTTGATGGCACTGTACCGGGCCGCCGCCCACTGGGCCCGCTGGATGCCGTTGCTGGCGGACGCCGCCGACGCCCCCTTCCATGTGGATCTGCAAAGCGACGCCGGCCCCCAGGCCCTGTCCGCCACGGCGGGCGACGGCCAGGCGCTGCGTTACTTCGACACCCGGCCGCTGGCCGCCGCGCTGGCCGAAGGCGGCCCCGGCCACCGCAGCCGGCCGTTGTCGGACATCCTCTCCCATCATTTGCGCTGGGCCTGGCTGGGCCCGCGCGAGCGGCGCGGGCCGCGCCGCCCGGTGGACGGTGAAATGCTGCTCTGTCTGGGGCTGGACGCGGTGCACCGGCGCCTGGACCAGGGCGAGGGCGATGAGCCCCTGCACCGGGTGCGGCGGGTGGATCACGGCGACGGCGGTTACTGTCTGGAGTGGCGTGGCGGCACCCCCAACACCCTGCGCGCCGGCGGCCTGCTGGCGCTGTCGCCGATGGAGCAGCCGCAATGGCGGGTCGGTGAAATACGCTGGGTGGCCTGGCTCGGCGACGCGGTGCGGCTGGGCGTGGCGTTGTTGCCCGAGACCCTGCGGCCGGTGCGTGTCAGCGCCGGCGACCCCAGTGCCTGGCCGGCGCCGGCGTTGCTGGTGCCGTCCCCGGAAGGTGACGATCCGGAGACCCTGGTGGTGCCCACCACCGGCTACCGCAGCGGTACCCGCCTGACCCTGTGGGACGGCCCGCCCCGGGACACCCGGCTCGGCGTGCGCCTGGCCGGCTCCCCGGATATCGCCCAGTACACCCTGCGTCCGGCGGTCTGAGCGCCGGCGCTCCGCAAGGACAATCCCGCGCGGCGGTAAGGTCTTTGGCGAACGCAGTCCCGTCAGGCACAATAGATGCTCTACGAATAACGGATGAGCACTGGCGCCGATGAATTACGCCCTCGATACCCTCCGCTTGCTGATTGCGCACGATTCCCAGGACGAAGCTGAACAGCTTATGAACACCCTCCGTAACGCCGGCCGCGCCACCCGCGCGCAGCTGGCCCTGGGCGAGGACGATCTGGTGAGGGCACTGAAGGGCGGCGCCTGGGAACTGATGCTGTGCCGGCCCACCTTCGGTGACGGCTCCTTCGAAAGCGCCATGGCGCACCTGAACCGGCTCGGCAAGGCACTGCCGGTGATTCTGCTCAGCGACGACTACAATGCCGAGATCGTGCGTAACGCCTACAAGGCCGGCGCCCGCGCGGTGGCGCCCAAGGACGACCGCGAAATGCTGATGCAATGCGTCGACCGGCTGATGGAATTCCTGCGCCTGCGCAAGGAGCTGCAACACTCCGAGATCACCCGCCACGAAGCGGAAAAGCGGCTCAGCCAGTTGATGGATCAGAGCCGCGACGCCATCGCCTATGTGCTCGACGGCATGCACATCCACGCCAATGACAACTACGCCCGCATGTTCGGTTACGACAGCGCCGAGGAACTGGCCGGCGTGCCGATCATGGACATGGTGTCCGCCAGCGACCACGACCGCCTGAAGAAGCTGCTGCGCAGCCGCGCCGAGAACGCCAGCCAGACCAACGAGCTGGAATGCCGTGGTGTGCATACCGACGACAGCGAATTCGACGCCACCTTCGTGTTCTCGCCCAGCACCTACGACGGCGAGGCCTGCACCCAGATCGTGATCCGCGCCGCCAGCCTGGACGAGAACGCCCTGCAGGAGCGCCTGCACGAGATCAGCCAGACCGATCAGGTCACCGGCCTCTACAGCCGCACCTGGTTCATGGAGCAGCTGGATCAGGCGGTGGCCGAAGCGGCCCGCCAGGGGCAGCTGGCGGCGGTGCTGTATCTGCGCCTGGACGGCTTCGAACAGCACCAGTCCAGCCTGGGCATGGAAGGCGCCGACGATGTGCTGCGGGCGGTGGCGGACTGGCTGCGCGAGCACAGCGCCGGCGGCAAGCTGGCGCGGGTGGACGGCGAGGATTTCGCCCTGCTCAAGCCGGTCAACGACCTGGACGAAGCCGGGCAACTGGCGGAAGAGTTGCGCGCCGGTATTGAAACCCTGATGCCGGAAGTGGCCAGCCGCACCGCCCACGTCACCGCCAGCCTGGGGCTGGCGTTCGCCCGCGAGGACGCGCGCAGCAGCCAGGACATTCTCACCAAGGCGCTGAAATGCTGTAACCAGGCGCAGCGCGAAAACAACGAGCAGGGCAACGCCATCAAGATCCATGACCCCATGGACGATGTGGCCGCCGGCTCCTCCGAAGCGATCGCGCTGAGCATCCGCCAGGCGCTGGAGAAAGGCAGCTTCCGCCTCAAATACCAGCCGCTGATGAGCCTGGAAGACGAAAACGAGCATGTCTTCGAAGTGTTCGTGCACATGCCGCAGAAGCAGGGCGACGACCTGGCCGCCGCCGACTTCATGCCCACCGCCGCCGAGCAGGGCCTGGCCGGCAAGGTGGACCGCTGGGTGGTGCTCAACGCCATGCGCGCGGCGGCCGCCCACGAACAGAAAATCACCTTGCTGGTGAATCTCAGCGGTTACTCCCTGGGCGAGCCGGGCCTGGCGGAATGGCTCACCAAGGCGATGCGCGCCGCCAAGTTGTCCGGCGAGCAGGTGATCTTTCAGTTCAGCGAAGGCGACGCGGTCAATTACCTCAAGCAGGCGGCGGCGTTCGCCGACGCGGTGCGTAAACAGGGCTGCGGCCTGTCGATCAGCCGTTTTGGCGGCGGCCTGGACCCGTTCAAACTGTTCGAGCACATTCCCGCCACCATGGTGAAATTCGAAGGCTCCTTCACCCAGGAACTGAGCAAAGCGGAAAGCCGGGAACGGTTCGCGGAAATCATCCAGCAGGCCCGCGACAGCGGCCGCCGCACCCTGGTCGGCTTCGTCGAATCCGCCGCCCAGATGCAGACCCTGTGGAGCCTCGGCGGCGTCGACTACCTGCAGGGCTACTATCTGCAGGCGCCGATGGACCGCCTCGAGACGGCGGAAACCACGGAAGGATGAGAGAGCAGTTAACAGTGAACAGTTAATAGTTAATAGCGAAACAAAAAAAGCGCGGGCCAGTGGCCCGCGCTTTTTAACTATTCACTGTTAACTGTTAATTATTAACTATTTCAGTAGTTCCTGTTGGTCTTTGTCGCGGACGCCGATCAGGTAAAGAATGCCGTCCAGCCCCAGGGTGGAAATCGAGTGGGCGGCGTTTTCCTTGACCAGCGGCTTGGCGCGGAAGGCGATACCCAGGCCGGCGGCGCCCAGCATGGGCAGGTCGTTGGCGCCGTCGCCCACGGCGATCACCTGCTCCAGGTTGATGCCTTCGCGGGCGGCGATCTCCCGCAACAGCTCCGCCTTGCGCTCGCCGTTGACGATCGGCTCCGCCACCTCGCCGGTGACCTTGCCGTCGACGATCTCCAGGGTGTTGGCGTAGACGTAGTCGATGCCCAGCAGTTTCTGCAGCCAGTCACCGAACCAGGTGAAGCCGCCGGACAGAATCGCGGTGCGGTAGCCCAGCGCTTTCAGGGTGGGGATCAGCCGGTCGGCGCCTTCGGTGAGCTGAATGCGCTCGCGTACCCGTTCCAGGGCGCTTTCGTCCAGCCCTTTAAGCAGCGCCACCCGGGCGCGGAAGCTTTCGTTGAAATCCAGCTCGCCGAGCATCGCCCGGTCGGTGATCGCCGCCACCTGCTCGCCGACGCCGGCTTCGGCGGCCAGCTCGTCGATCACCTCCGAGCGGATCAGCGTGGAATCCATATCGAACACCACCAGGCGGCGGTTGCGCCGGAAAGCGCTGTCGCGCTGGAAGGCGATGTCCAGGTTGCGTTCGTTGGCGATCGCCAGGAAGGCGGCGCGCATGGCGCCCGGATCACGGGGTTCGCCGCGTACCGAGATTTCCACGCAGGCGCGGCCGTCCGGGTCGCTGTCCTCGCCTTCCAGGTGCACCCGGCCGGAAAGCCGCGCGATGCTGTCGATGTTGAGGTCGTTATCCGCCACCACGGTGGTCACGTCGCCGAGCTGCTCGGCGGTGATCTTGCGCGCCAGCAGGGTAATGATGTGGCGGTCCTTGCCCTGACCGGACACCCACTGCTCGTAGCGGTCCTCGTCGATGGGCCGGAAGCGCACCGAGATATTGCGCTTATGCGCCTCGAACAGCAGGTCCTTGAGCATTGAGGACGCTTCCGCCGCCGGCGGCACTTCCACCAGGATGCCCAGCGACAGGGTGTCGTGGATCACCGCCTGGCCGATATCCAGAATATTCAGGTGGTAGCGGGCCAGAATGCGGGTAAAGGCCGCGGTGAGGCCGGGCCGGTCGTTGCCGGACACCTGGATGAGAATAATCTCGCGCACGCTGGGGGATTCCTCGGGCTGGTCGGTACGTTGCGGAACAGCCGCTAAGATTACCAGAAAACCGTGCCGGGTTGGCGTGCGTGCGCCAGAGCCAAGCGTAGCGCCGCCGCCACGGGTTATACTCCCGGCCGTCGCGTTCACAGGCAAGGAAGGCACTGCATGTCGGTGTGGGAAAAATGGCGGCCCTGGCTGCAACGGGAAAAACAACTGCTGCTGGAACTGGCGCTGATGCTGCTGGTGGCGCTGGTGGTGGGGGTCTATTTTCTGGAGCACTTCTCCGCCCGCTTGCAGGCGGAGCAGCGGGTGCAATTGAAGGCCCTGGCGCAACAGACCGCGCTGCGCTCCGCCGAGTCCCTGGCCGGTGACGACCTGATCGGGCTGAACGTGATCGCCCGCGAAACCCGCGCCCTGGAGCCGGTCGGCGGCGTGCAGTTTCTGGACGTGGCCCGTGAGCCGGTCACCGGCAAGAGCGACGACAGCCTGCCGGTGAAAGTGGAGGTGCCGGTGGCCCTGCCGGACGGCGAGCTGGCCGGCTCGGTGGTGCTGGCCGCCGCCCACGACACCGCGCCGCGTCAGCGCCTGGAAACCGGCTATGTGCTGGTGGTGCTGGGCCTGCTGGCCCTGCGCGCCGCGGCCGAGGTGATCCGCCGCCGGCTGTGGCGGCCCGCCGCGCCGCCGGCGACGGCCGCGCCCGCCACGGATCAGGACACGGCGTCCGAAACGCCGCCGGTCGCCCCGGTGGACGGCGATCCACCGGGGCCGGATGGCGTGTCCGTGGAGCTGCGTTTGAGCGTGGTCAACTTCGATCATTTCCAGCAGCGCTACACCCGCTCGGCGCTGGAAGCGTTGCTGGCGGATTACCACCACCTGCTGCGCGAAGTGGCGGCGCTGTACGGCGGCGAAGTGATCACCGCCATCGGCGACCGGGCGCGCATCCGTTTTACCGGCGAGCCGCTGTCGCACACCGCCTTTTCGGCGCTATGCGCCGGCCTGCTGTTCCTGCGCGTGGCCCGCCTGCAGGCGCCGCGGCGCAAAGCCGGCCAGTCGCCGGCGCTGGAGTTCAAGGCCCTGGTCAGCAACCAGTTCAACGAGGCGGACAGCTGGGCCCTGTGCCTGGCCGGGGTGCCGGGCCGGCTGAACGTGCCCGAGGCGGAACTGACCCGCGCCGAACTGGACGTCAAAGCCCTCTACCAGACCGAGCGGGCACAGCTGGTTCAAGCCGGTGACCGGCAGATTCGCCTGCAGCCGGTGGAGCAGCTCGCGCACCGCTATCAGACCCTGCTGCGCACTCAGGCGGAAAAGGTCATGGGCGGTTCCGGGGTGTCCGGTGACGCCTCGCCGAGCAAGTAACCGCGCATCGCCGCGCCGATCAACTGGGGCAGCTCCGGCATGCCCCGGTTGCCGAACAGGCGGTTGAATTCCAGCACGTAGGGGCGGCCCTCCACCCAGGCCACGTCGAACCCGGCGTGGTCGATGCCCAGCTCGCGGGCAAGCCGGGTGACCAGCGCCAGGGCCGGCTCCGGCACCGGCAGGTCGGTGCGCACCCGCGCCCCGCGCGCCAGATTGTTGTGGAAGCTGGTGCCCTCGCGCCAGTAGCTGGCGATCACGTCACGGCCCACCACCACTACGCGCAAATCGCGCACGATCGGCAGCAACTTCTGGATATAAAGCACCTCGCTGTGGGCGGCGTAGTCCAGTAACTGCTGGCGGCTCTCGATCAGGAACACGCCGCTGCCCTGGCTGGAGCGGATCTGCTTGGCCACGAACGGAAAGCGCCAGGTATCCAGCACCTGGCTGATGCCGTGCGGCCCCGCCGACAGGATATCGGTCTCGGGCAGATGTTCCGGGCACGCCAGCTTCAGCGCCCGGGTCATTTCCACCTTGTCGTGCCCCAGGTGGTAACTGGCCAGGCTGGGAAAAATCGGGCGGCCCAGCACATAGTGCAGGCTGTGCAACTGCCAGTAAGCCGGGAACAGCAGCCAGTCCGCGTCGAGCAACCGCGCGCGCTGGTCGTGCATCAGCTCCGGTTTGATGTAGTGCACGCCCGGCAGGCCCAGGGTGCGGAAAGGGTCAAAGGTGATCAGTTTCAAAGGCCGACGGACCTCAGGCTAAAAGCCCGCGCACGGTCGCGCGGGCGAACCGCGAATTTATAGGGCTAAACGGGCCCCTCGGCAAGCGGATTTGTCATGGCCAGCGGGGTCCGCACCGGCTAGGCTTTGGCGCACAACGACACTCGGGAGAACGCTGTGAATTTACCCCCTTTGCAAAGCGGTGAGGTGCTGGCGGCCGAAGACGGCGCGGTGCTCACCCTGACCCTGAACCGCCCGGACAAACTCAACGCCCTGACCGGCGCCATGTACCGCGACCTGGTCGACCTGCTGGCGTTCGCCGGCGACAGCGATGACGTGCGCGCGGTGCTGATCCTGGGGGCCGGCAAATCCTTCAGCGCCGGCAACGACCTGGCCGACTTCCTGGCCGCCGGCGAAGGCACCGAAGGCGGCGCGGCGCCCTTTATCCGCGCCGTGAGCCGCTTCGAAAAGCCGCTGGTGATCGGCGTCCAGGGCCACGCCGTGGGCGTGGGCACCACCATGCTGCTGCACGCCGACCTGGTGGTGGCCGCCGACGACGCCAAATTCCTGACCCCGTTCGTCGACCTGGGCGCGGTGCCGGAAGCGGGCTCCGCCAAGCTGCTGCCGGCCTGGCTGGGCTACCAGCGCGCCGCGCGCATGCTGCTCGCCGGCGAGCCGCTGCTGGCCCCGGAAGCCCTGCAGGCCGGCCTGGTCGCCAAAATGGTCAGCCCCGCCGAACTGGCGGACACCGCCGCGGCCTACGCCCGCACCCTGGCGGCCAAGCCGCCCCGCGCCATGCGCGAAAGCAAGCGCCTGATGCGCCAGGCCGCGCAGATGGACCTCCACGACCTGATCGACCACGACCTGGCGCTGTTCGCCGAGCTCCTGCAAGGCGACGAAGCCAAAGCGATCCTCGCCGCCAAGGTCGGCAAGAAATAAATCAGGATGGGTTTGTAGGAGCGGGCCCCGCCCGCGAAAGGGTGGCTTTCAGCCACCCCGCAGGATTCCAGCGACTTTTCCCTCCAGAAAGCCCACCCGATCCCGGCGCTCCTTGGAAAATTCAAAGGCCTGGCGCTTTCTCTGAGAGGGTGGATCTGACCCGTGGCGGTGACGCTGCCAAGTGAGCGGGGCAATGGTGGTGCCTGGAGGGAGCTGTTTGGCCAGGGAGGGCCAAACTAACAGCGGCCATGGATGGCTTGAGCGGTCCCGGAAGGCACCACCATTGCACCGCGTCCCCGATACGGAGCGCCGGACACCTGAAGAACCCAGGTCTCTGGCATCCCGCCGGGAGCTTCGCTCCCTTTCGCGGGCTGGGCCCGCTCCCACAAGCCAAGCCCCGGCGAGCACGGGTCTCTACTGACGCACCGACCCGAACGCTTCGCCCATCCGCACGGCGGCGCCCGCCGTCAGCTCCGAACCGAACTCGGCGGCGCCCTCCGGAAACAGCACGATCACCGTGGAGCCGAGCAGGAAGCGGCCCAGCTCGTCGCCCTTGCGCAGAGTCACCGGCGCCGGATTGCGGTAGTCGACCCGGGTCACGGTGGTGGACTGCGGCGTCACCTGGCCGGCGAACACGGTCTCGATGCCGGCGACGATCATGGCCCCCACCAGCACCACCGCCATCGGCCCCACCTCGGTATCGAACACGCACACCAGCCGTTCATTGCGCGCGAACAGGCGCGGCACCCGCTCGGTGGTGGTCTGGTTCACCGAGAACAGGCGCCCGGGCACGTAGCAGGTTTCGCGCAGGGTGCCGGTGAACGGCATGTGCACGCGGTGATAATCCTTCGGCGACAAATAGACGGTGGCGAAGTGGCCGTTCTGGAACTCCGCCGCCAGCGCGCCGTCGCCGCCCAGCAGCTCGAAGGCGGAATAATGGTGGCCCTTGGCCTGGAACAGGTCGCCGCCGCGCAGCGGGCCCAGCTGGCTGACGGTGCCGTCCGCCGGGCAGGCCAGCACCCGCTCGCCGTCGGCGATGGGGCGCGCGCCGTCTTTCAACGCGCGGGTGAAGAAGGCGTTGAAATTTTCGAAGCGGTCCGGGTCTTCGATTTCCGCTTCGCTGAGGTCCACCCCGAAGTGCTGGATGAAGCGGTTGATGAAGGTGGTTTTGATCCAGGGAATCTCGCTGCGCGCCACCCAGCCCACCAGGCGGGACAGGAGGTGCTGGGGGACGACGTGCTGAAGCGCGATAAACAGCTTTTCTTTTAGAGCGTGCAAAGAGTGAGCCTCAAGGTGATTACTCGGACTTTTCCGTGGGGGTGTCGGGGTGGTTGCCCCATTCGGCCCAGGAGCCGGGGTAGCCGCGAATGCGCTCGAAACCGAGGATTTTGCCCACCAGCCAGGTGAAGCTGGAGCGGTGGTGGGTCTGGCAGTGCGTGATCACTTCCTTGTTGCTCTGGATGCCGCGCTCGGCCAGCTCCCGGCGTATTTCTTCCAGATCGCGCAGGCGCAGGTTGTTGTGCTTGTCCATGGCGTCGGTCCACTCGTAGTGGGTGGCGCCGGGGATGTGGCCGGCCTTCTGGGCGAAGGCGCGCACGCCGGCGAATTCCTCCTCCGAGCGGGCGTCCCAGATCACCACGTCCGGGTCGGTGTGGTGCTTGAGCACATAGTCCAGATCGACGCTGGTGGCCGGGTCGTGCTCGCCGACCCGGTAGTCGCTGGGCTCCGGCCGGGTGCGGTCGCTGCTGGTGCTCAGTTCCGCCGCCAGCCAGCCGTGGATGCCGCCATTGAGGTAGGAATATTTCTTGTGGCCGATCACATCCAGGGTCCACAGCAGGCGCCCGGCCCAGCCGCCGCCTTCGTCGTCGTAGGCGACCACCTGGGTGTCCGGGGTCAGGCCCAGTTCGGAGAACAGCGCGGACAGGGCGTCGTCGCTGGGCAGCAGCCCGGGGGCCGGCTGGGTGCCGGCGAGCAGGCGCTTGAAGTCCAGGTGCACGGCGCCGGGCACGTGGGCCTGGTCGTAGACCTGATCCTTGCTCAGATCCACGATCAGCAGATTGTCGTCGTCCAAATGGGCCGCCAGGTCGGCGGGTTCCAGCAGTAGCGGCAGTTGAGCGGTCATGGCTAATCGTCTTCGCTGCGGAATGGGGTGCGTGAAAACAAACCTGATTGTAATGGAGGGACCCCATGGCTGTCAGATGTGTTCCCCGAAGGTCTACCGGTAGCGCTCGCGGCCTTCCTCATCCAGGGTGTCGGCGATCTGGAAGAAATTGTGCAGCCGCTCCTCGCTCACCTCGCCGTTTTCCGCCGCCTCACGCAGGGCGCAGCCCGGTTCGTGGCGGTGGGTGCAGTTGCGGAAGCGGCAGTGCCCGGCCCGTTCGGAGAGCTCCCGGTAGCCGTGCAGTAGCTCCTCTTCGCTGATGTGCCAGAGCCCGAATTCGCGGATCCCCGGTGAATCGATCAGCCGGCCGCCGTCCGGCAGGCGGAACAGGCGCGCGGTGGTGGTGGTGTGCTGGCCCAGGCCGGACACCCCGGACAGGTCGCCCACCGCCAGCTCGGCGCCGGGCAGCACCGCGTTCACCAGCGACGACTTGCCGACCCCGGACTGGCCCACGAACGCGCAGGTGTGCCCGGTCAGCGCGGTTTTAAGCGCGGCCAGGCCGGCGCCGTCCTCGGCGGACGCCTCGATCACCGGGTAGCCCAGATCGCGGTAAATATCGGTGATGTGGTCCAGGGCGTCGCGGCTCTCCGCATCGATCAGATCCGCCTTGTTCAGCACCAGGGTGGCGGGGATCCCGGACAGCTCCGCCGCCACCAGGTAGCGGTCGAGCAGGGCGGTGGAGGGTACCGGCATGGGCGCGAACACCACCAGCAACCGGTCCACGTTGGCGGCCACCGGCTTGAGGTTGCCGTAGTTATCCGGCCGCTTGAGCACGCTCTGGCGGGGCTCGATGGCGGTGACCACGCCGTCGCCGTCGCCTTCCACCCGCGGCGCCTGCCAGATCACCCGGTCGCCCACCACCAGCTGCTCCAGATTGGCGCGGAAGTGGCAGCGCGCCGGAACGCCGGCCTCGTCTTCCACCAGCACCTGGCCGCCGAAGTGGGCCACCACCGTGCCCAATTGCTCATCGCCCAGGGCGGCAGCCACCGGGTTTTCCTGGCCGGCCCGGCGTTGGGCCCGCTGGCGCCGTTCCGCCTGGATTTTCTCGATCCGCCACTTCTGGCGCCGGTTCAGTTTGCGTTTCGCCATAAATCACTGGGCGGCCGTACCGCCGTTAGCTGGGGATGCAGGCTGCAGGATACAGGAGCGCGCCCCGATCCGTTATCCTGCAACCTGCATCGCATTGATCATTCGGGAGCCCCATGACGCAATCACGAGACAACCTGATCTGGATCGACCTGGAAATGACCGGGCTGGACCCGGCCAATGACCGCATCATCGAGATCGCCACCATTGTCACCGACGCCCATTTGAACGTCCTCGCGGAGGGGCCCGTGATGGCGGTGCATCAGAGCGACGCGCTGCTCAACGGCATGGACGAGTGGAACACCGAGCACCACAACAATTCCGGCCTGGTGGAGCGGGTCCGCAAAAGCGACCTGGACGACGCCGAGGCGGAGCGCCGCACCCTGGTGTTTCTGGAGCAGTACGTGGAAGCGGGCATGTCGCCGATGTGCGGCAACAGCATCTGTCAGGACCGCCGTTTCCTGGCCAATTACATGCCGCGCCTGGAAGCGTTTTTCCACTACCGCAACCTGGATGTGTCCACCCTCAAGGAGCTGGCGCGGCGCTGGAAGCCGGACATTCTGCCCGGCTTCAAGAAGGAGAATAAGCACCTGGCGCTGGACGACATCCGCGAGTCCATCCAGGAACTGGCCTACTACCGCGAGCACCTGATCCGCCTGTAACGCCGGACTTTCTTGCCTTTCTACGAAGCTCGAATTGTGGGAGCTTGCCTTGCAAGCGAAAGGGTGGCTTTAGCCACCCGGCAGGATACCAGAGAGGTTGTTTGTGCTGCCGTTAGATAGGTCTCTGGGATCCTGCCGGGAGCTTCGCTCCCTTTCGCGGGCGAGGCCCGCTCGCACAACCGCTCCCACAGGATCTTACTTTTCGCGAAGGCGCCGCAGCGCCCAAGAGGCGTGCTCCCGGACCAAATCGCTGGGATCGTCGAGCGCCGCCTCCAGGGCCGCCAGCGCTTCGGGTGAGGCCGGGCCGTTGCCCAGCGCCACCGCCAGGTTGCGCCGCCAGCGTTCGAAGCCGGCACGGCGGATCGGTGAGCCCTCGGTGCGGCGCAAAAACGTCTCTTCGTCCCATTGGAACAGCGTCACCAGCTCGCTGTCCGCCAGGCCGTGGCGCGGCTGGAAATCGGTTTCCTTGCTGTGCGAGGCGAAGCGGTTCCAGGGGCACATCAACTGACAGTCGTCGCAGCCGAACACCCGGTTGCCGATGCCGCGGCGCAGGTCCTCCGGAATCGATCCGGGATGCTCGATGGTCAGGTAGGAGATGCAGCGCCGGGCGTCCAGCTGGTAGGGCGCGACAATGGCGTCGGTGGGGCACACCGTCATGCAGGCGGAGCACTTGCCGCAGTGGTCCTCGGCGGGCCCGTCCACCGGCAGCGGCAGGTCGGTGTAAATCTCGCCGAGGAAAAACCAGCTGCCCGCGTGGCGATTGAGAATCAGGGTGTGCTTGCCCTGCCAGCCGAGCCCGGCTTTCTCGGCGAGGGGTTTTTCCATCACCGGCGCGCTGTCCACGAAGGCGCGGGCCAGACGGGTGTCGGCCACTTCTTCGCGGATCAGCGCCGCCAGCCGCGCCAGCCGTTTGCGCACCAGCTTGTGGTAGTCGCGGCCCAGGGCGTAGCGGGACACATAGGCTTTCTCTTTTTGCTGCAGCACCTTGACCGGCTGGGTGTCCGGCGGCAGGTAGTCCATGCGCAGCGACAGCACACGCACGGTGTCCGGCTCCAGCTCCGCCGGCCGCGAGCGTTTGTTGCCGTGGGCGGCCATCCAGCCCATCTCGCCGTGGCGGCCGGCGGCTAGCCAGTCGTGCAGGCGCTGTTCCGCCTGGCTCAGGTCCAGGTCGGCGACGCCCATCTGCTGGAAGCCCAGCGCCCGGGCGTGCTCGGCGATGCGTGTTTTCAGGTCGCTGAAATCCATGGAAGCCAGGTGGGTGATATAGTGTCGGTCAGCCAGTTTGGTGACCCGAAACGCAAGGATAACAGTGAATGCCGGTTAGATCGTTGCCCGAGGCGCTGTACAGCGCCGATCAGACCCGCGAACTGGACCGTCTGGCCGGTGAGGCCGGCCTTAGCGGTGAGGAATTGATGGAGCGCGCCGGCCGCGCGGCGTTCGATGTGCTGCTGTCGCGCTGGCCGGACGTGTCGCGTCCGGCGGTGCTGTGCGGCGGCGGCAACAACGGCGGCGACGGCTATGTGGTGGCGCGGCTGGCCCGCGAGGCCGGCCTGGAGCCGGTGATCCACCATCTGCGCGACCCGGAGCGAATGAAGGGCGACGCCCTGACCATGGCGCGGCGCGCCCGCGATGCCGGTGTGCCGATGCGGGCGCTGTCGTTGGACGACCTGCCGGTCGACGCGCCGCTGCTGGTGGACGGCCTGCTCGGCACCGGCATCAGCGGCGCCCTGCGTGAGGACATCCGCGCGGTGATCGAAGCGCTGGACCGTCTCGGCAAGCCGGTGCTGGCCCTGGATGTGCCCTCCGGCCTTAACGCGGATACCGGCGCCCCGGCCGGCGCGGTGCTGAGCGCCGACTGCACCATTACCTTTATCGGTGTGAACCGGGGCCTGCTCACCGGCGCCGGCCCGGTGCACAGCGGCGAGCTGCTGTTCGACGACCTGGGCGTGGACCGGCCGGTCTACCAGCACATCGACCGCCCCGTTTGGCGGCCCACGCCGGCCCGCCTGCGGCACTGGCTGCCGCCCCGGCGCCGTGACGCGCACAAGGGCCACTTCGGCCATGTGCTGGTGGTGGGCGGCGATCATGGCTTCGCCGGGGCGCCGTTGATGACGGCCCAGGCGGCGGCCCGTTGCGGCGCCGGCCTGGTGAGCCTGGCCACGCGGCCGGAGCACGCCCCGGCGGTGCTCGCCCGCCAGCCGGAGATCATGGTGCGCGGCGTGGACGGCGCCGAATCGCTGCGGCCGCTGCTGGAAAAAGCGTCGGTGGTGGCGGTGGGCCCGGGCCTGGGCGCCGGCCCCTGGGGCCGGGTGCTGCTGGAGGAAGTGCTGGAAAGCGGTCTGCCGCTGGTGATCGACGCCGACGGGCTCAACCTGCTGGTGGAGATGGACGCCGACGCCCGCGACAACTGGATCCTCACGCCGCACCCCGGCGAGGCGGGCCGGCTCCTGGGCAGCGATGGCGCCAGCGTCCAGGCGGACCGGTTCGCGGCGCTGGAAAGCCTGGCCGCCCGTTACGGCGGCACCGTGCTGCTCAAGGGGCTGGGCACCCTGGTGCGCGGTGACGGCGGCACCGCGCTGATCAGCGACGGTAACCCGGGCATGGCCACCGGCGGCATGGGCGACGTGCTCACCGGGGTGATCGCCGCTCTGCACGCCCAGGGCCTGCCCGGCTATCAAGCGGCGGCGCTGGGCGCCATGGCCCACGCCCGCGCCGCCGACCGGGCCGCCGCCGCGGACGGCGAGCGGGGTTTGCTGGCCACCGACCTGCTGGCCGCGCTGCGGCCGGTGCTGAACGGAGACGACGAGCGTTAGATGAACGAACAGCATTTTCTCGCCGACGAGCAGGCCACGCTGGATCTGGGCGCGGCGCTGGCGTCGCGCCTGGGCGCCGGCCAGTGTGTGTATCTGCACGGCGACCTGGGCGCCGGCAAGACCACGCTGGTGCGCGGCCTGCTGCGCGCGCTCGGCCACGCCGGCTCGGTGAAGAGCCCGACGTACACCCTGGTGGAACCCTATGACGTGGCCGGCGTCCATATCTATCATTTTGATTTATATCGGCTCGGGGACCCCGAGGAACTGGAGATGATCGGCATTCGCGACTACTTTGACGGTCATGCACTGTGCGTGCTGGAGTGGCCTGAACGTGGAAGCGGGGTTATTCCGCCGCCGGACCTCACCGTTACCCTGGCCGTGGAGAAACAGGGACGATATGCGAAGCTGGAATGGGCCGATGGCTGATAACTGTGTCCGAAGGATGCGCCGCAACGGACTGAGAATGGCCGTGTTGATCGCCGGCCTGTTGGCGATGGTCGGCGCCCGCGCGGCGATTACCGTGGATTCCGTGCGCCTGCACCGGGCCCCGGACCACACCCGTATCGTCTTCGATCTGCCCGAGCCGGTGGAGCATACCCTGGACAAACTGGCCGACCCGGACCGGGTGGTGGTGGATCTGATGGACGCGGATCTGGCCTTCGACGTGAGCGCCCTGGATTACAAGGACAGCCCGATCGAGAACATCCGCGTCGGCAAGCACGAGGACAAGACGCGGGTGGTGTTCGACCTCAGCGCCGCGGTGCGCCCGCGCACCAACCTGCTGAAACCGGTGGACCCGCACAGCTGGCGGCTGGTGGTGGATCTGTTCGACAGCGACCCTAAGCCGGTGAAAACCATCGAGGAACCCGAGGCCGACAGCGGCGAACCGCGCCAGATGATCGTCGCCATCGACCCGGGCCACGGCGGCGAGGACCCGGGCGCCCTGGGCCCCGGCAATCTGCTGGAAAAAGAGGTGGTGCTGCAGATCGCCCGCAAGGTGAAGGCGCGCATCGACCGGGAGCCGGGCATGAAGGCGGTGATGGTCCGCGACGGCGACTACTACGTGCCGCTGGCCGAACGCCGCCGGGTGGCGCGCCAGGACAACCACGCGGATGTGTTTATTTCCATCCACGCGGACGCCTTCACCGACCCGCGCGCCCACGGCGCCAGCGTGTTCGCCCTCTCCAATCGCGGCGCCACCAGCGCCCGCGCCGCCTATGTGGCGAAAATGGCCAACGAGTCGGACAAAGTGGCCGGGGTCTACGAGGAAGAGAAGGACGATTCCAACCTGCTCAATGTGCTGGCGGACATGCGCATGAGCGGCTCCATGGCCCACAGCCTTTACCTGGGCCGCCAGATTCTCGAAGAAATGGGACAGATCACCAAGCTGCACGGCGGCCGCAAGACCGTGGAGCAGGCCGCCTTCGTGGTGCTCAAGGAGCCGGAGATGGTCTCCGTGCTGGTGGAAACCGGCTTTATTTCCAACCGGGAAGAGGCGCGCAATCTCAGTTCCAGCGCCCACCAGGAAAAGCTGGCGCGCTCCATCGTCAACGGCGTGAAGCAGTATTTCCGCACCCATCCGGCGCCGGGCAGCTGGTTCGCCGCCCAGCGCCGTGAGAACGGCGAGCAGCATCGCATCCAGCCCGGTGATACCCTGTCCGGCATCGCCCGCCAGTACCAGGTCTCCGAGCAGGCCCTGCGCGCCGCCAATGATATTCGCGATGACCGCATCATGGTGGGCCAGACCCTGACCATTCCCCGGTCCTGACGGCACAACCCGGTTTTAGTAAAGAGAGTTCCCTGTGGCAAAGATTCATCGGCTGGATTCCCGGCTCGCCAACCAGATCGCCGCCGGCGAGGTGGTGGAGCGCCCCGCCTCGGTGCTTAAGGAGTTGCTGGAAAACGCGCTCGACGCCGGCGCCCGCCAGATCAGCGTGGACGTGGAGCAGGGCGGCACCAAGCTGATCCGGGTGCGCGACGACGGCAGCGGCATCGACCAGGATGATCTGCCGCTGGCCCTGTCCCGCCACGCCACCAGCAAGATCCGCGGCCTGGAAGACCTGGAGGCGATCGGCACCCTCGGTTTCCGGGGCGAGGCGCTGGCGGCGATCAGTTCGGTGTCGCGGCTGAGCCTGGCCAGCAACAGCGGCGACCAGGCCGAGGGCTGGCAGGTTACCGTGGAAGGGCGCGACATGGCGCCGTCCGTGGCGCCCACCGCGCACCCGCGCGGCAGCACCGTGACCATGCGCGACCTGTTCTTCAATACGCCGGCCCGGCGCCGTTTCCTGCGCACCGAAAAAACCGAATTCAACCACCTGGAAGAGGTGTTCCGGCGAGTCGCCCTGAGCGAATTCCAGACCGGCTTCCGCCTCAGCCACAACCAGAAAGTGATCCACCAGCTGCCGCCCGGAGACGACGAGACCCTGCGCGCCGCCCGTGTGGCGCGGTTGTGCGGCCGCGCCTTCATGGATCAGGCGCTGACCGTGGATATCGAGCACGCCGGCCTGCGTCTGCACGGCTGGATGGGCCTGCCCACCTTCTCCCGGTCCCAGGCGGATTTGCAGTATTTCTACGTCAACGGTCGGGTGATCCGCGACAAGGTGGTCAGCCACGCGGTGCGCCAGGCCTACGCGGACGTGCTCTACCACGGCCGCCACCCGGCCTATGTGCTGTTCTTCGAAGTGGACCCGGCGCTGGTGGATGTGAACGTGCACCCCACCAAGCACGAGGTGCGGTTCCGCGAACAGCGCATGGTCCACGACTTCCTGTTCCGCAGCCTGCACCGGGCGATCGCCGAGGTGCGCCCCGGCGAGGGTCAGCACGGCGAGGGCCGCCCCGGCGACGCCGCGCCGGCCATGGAAGAGGGGCCGGCGCCGAGCCAGGGCCATATGGCCCTGGGCACCCCGGCCAGTGGCGCGCCGGGCGTCTCGGAGGGGCCGCGCCGGTCCTTCGGCGGCGGCTACGGCGGTGCGTTCAGCGGTGGCACGATCGCCGACGGCGCCCGCCAGGCCGGCGCCTACGGGCAGATGGTGTCGGCCACGCCCGCGCCCGGCGGTGACCCGGAGGCGTCGCACACGCCGCCGCTGGGCTATGCGGTGGCGCAGCTGCACGGCATTTTCATCGTCGCCGAGAACGAGCACGGCATGGTGCTGGTGGATATGCACGCCGCCCACGAACGGATCACCTACGAGCGTCTGAAACGGGACTGGGCCGAGGAGAAAGTGCGCAGCCAGCCGCTGCTGGTGCCGGTGTCCATGGCGGTATCCTCCCGCGAGGCGGATTTCGCCGAGCAGCAGCCCCAGGTGTTCCAGCGCCTGGGTTTCATGGTCGAACGGGCCGGCCCGGAAACCCTGGTGGTGCGCGAGGTGCCGGCGCTGCTGCGCAACGCGGACAGCGAGACGCTGGTCCGGGACGTGCTCAGCGATCTGCTCGCCCACGGCAGCAGCGAGCGCATCGAGCAGCAGTTGGACGCGCTGCTCTCGTCCATGGCCTGCCACGGCAGCGTGCGCGCCAACCGGCGCCTGACCGTGCCGGAGATGAACGCCCTGCTGCGCGACATGGAGGCCACCGAGCGCTCCGGGCAGTGCAACCACGGGCGCCCCACCTGGACCCAGATGAGCGTCAAGGAGCTGGACCGGCTCTTCATGCGGGGGCAGTAGCGTGCCCGACCCGATTATCCTCCTGATGGGCCCCACCGGGGCCGGCAAGACCGAGCTGGCGATCCAGGCTGCCGAAACCCTGCCCGTGGACCTGATCAACGTGGATTCGGCGCTGGTCTACCAGGGGCTGGACATCGGCGCGGCGCGGCCCTCGGCGGCGGAGCTGGCGCGGGCGCCGCACCGGCTGATGGGGTTCCGCGACCCGGCCCGGCCCTATTCGGCGGCGGATTTCCGCGCCGACGCCCTGGCGGAAATCGAGGCGATCAGCGCCGCCGGCCGCATTCCGCTGCTGGTGGGCGGCACCATGCTCTACTTCAAGGCGCTGGTGGAAGGCCTGGCGCCGTTGCCCGAGGCCGACCCGGCGGTGCGCGCGGAAATCGCCGCCCTGGCGGAGCGGGAAGGCTGGCCGGCGGTGCACCGCGAGCTGGCCCGGGTGGACCCGCCCAGTGCCGACCGTCTCAAGCCCACGGACGGCCAGCGGCTGCAGCGCGCCCTGGAGGTGTTTCGCCTTACCGGCCGGCCGCTGAGCGCCTTTCACGGTGAGCACGACACCGCCGCCACGCCCCTGGGGGACGGCTTTTTCCGCTTCCCGGGCCTGGACCGGCCGGTGCTGAGCCTGGCGGTGGTGCCGCCGCGCCCGGAGCTGCACCGGCGCATCGAACACCGCTTCATGGCCATGCTGGAAGCCGGGCTGGTGGAGGAGGTGGCGGCCTTGCGCCGGCGCGGCGACCTGCACGCCGAGCTGCCGGCGCTCAAGGCGGTGGGATATCGCCAGGTGTGGCGCTATCTGGAGGGCGATTGGGATTACCCTACCATGGTGGAAAAGGGTATTATTGCCACACGGCAGTTGGCCAAACGGCAGCTTACCTGGCTGCGTAAATGGCCTGGAGTGGAAACCTACGACAACACCCGTGACGAGGGTCGCATCGCCTGTAAAGAGCGGCTTGCAGGGGTTTGTAAAACCGTGTTTAGTTGACTCGCGGACTGTTTTTTTAAGGCTTGTTTTATTGGGACCAAGCCCCATAAAAGAACAACGAGTTAACAGGGCTTTCGGATGGTGGGGTCGGAAACTTTTCCTCGGGAAGGCTGCCATAGAAGTCCCATGGCCCCAGGACCGACCGGCATGGATGGCCGGCGGCACGTGGCCCGGACGTTAGCGCTGATAATTGCCCGCACTGTTTGGGCACCCACTTTTTATGACTCTTAAGGAGATTTGCCATGTCAAAAGGGCACTCGCTACAAGACCCTTTTCTCAATGCCCTGAGAAAGGAGCGCATCCCGGTTTCGATCTTTCTGGTGAACGGCATAAAGTTGCAGGGACAGATTGAGTCCTTCGACCAGTACGTGGTGCTGTTGAAGAACGCCGTCAGCCAGATGGTCTACAAGCACGCTATTTCCACCGTGGTTCCGGCCCGTAATCCGCGTGCCGCGGGCACCGGCGGCAACCCGGCCATGGCCGGCACGGCGGCACCGCAGAACGACGGCCCCGGCGAGGACTTCGGCAATCAGTAAGCCGATTCCCGGATTTCGCCCCCGTCAAAGCCACGCCGTCCGGCGTGGCTTTGTTTTATATTGAGGTCTATGGATCTATTCGATCGTACAGAACAGGTTCGTACCGGCGCCGGTGAGAAAGCGGTGCTGGTGCATATCGACCTGCCCGACGCCCTGGGCCGCGAGGACCTGGACGAATTTCATCATCTGGTGACCTCCTCCGGGGTGGAGCCGGTGGTGGAGTTGCTGGGCAAGCGCGACCGCCCCGACCCGGCGTTGTTCATCGGTTCCGGCAAGGCCGAGGAGCTGGCGAACCTGGTGCGTGAGCACCAGGCCGACGTGGTGCTGTTCAACCACGGCCTGAGCGCCGGCCAGGAACGCAACCTGGAGCGCGCGGTGAAATGCCGCGTGCTCGACCGCACCGGTCTGATTCTGGATATTTTCGCCCAACGGGCGCGTACCCACGAAGGCCGTCTGCAGGTGGAGCTGGCGCAATTACAGCATCTCTCCACCCGGCTGGTGCGGGGCTGGACCCACCTGGAGCGCCAGAAGGGCGGTATCGGCCTGCGCGGCCCGGGTGAGACCCAGCTGGAAACCGACCGCCGCCTGCTGCGCGAGCGTATCCGCTCGATCCAGGCGCGGCTGGACAAGGTGCGCAAGCAGCGCGCCCAGGGCCGGCGCGCCCGGGACCGTTCGGAAACCCCGCTGATCTCGCTGGTGGGGTACACCAACGCCGGCAAGTCGACGCTGTTCAACGCGCTCACCACCGGTGACGTCTACGTGGCCGACAAGCTGTTCGCCACCCTGGACCCGACCCTGCGCAAGGTGCGGGTGCCCGGGGTGGGGCCGGCGATTCTTGCCGACACCGTGGGCTTTATCCGCCACCTGCCGCACCGGCTGGTGCAGGCGTTCCGCGCCACCCTCGAGGAGACCGTTAACGCGTCCTTGCTGCTGCATGTGACAGACAGTAGTGTCGAAGAGAGCGACGCCAACGTGGCCGCGGTGAACGAAGTCCTGGAAGAAATCGGCGCGGATACCGTGCCCGTGCTGCATGTTTACAATAAGGTGGACGCCCTGGAAGACGCGTCGCCGCACCTGGAACGCGATGAACAGGGGCTGCCCTGGCGTGTCTGGTTGTCGGCGCGCACCGGCGAGGGCTTCGACCTGTTGCATCAGGCGATCGCCGAGCGGCTGGCGGACCGCTGGGTGGACCGCTGGTTGCGGTTGCCTCCGGAGGCCGGCCGGCTGCGGTCGCGCCTCCATGAGGCCGGCGAGGTGCGCGAGGAACAGGCGGCCACCGACGGCGGCATGCTGCTGCGGGTACATGTCAATCGGGTGCACTTCGAACGTCTGCTGCGCGAAGCCGGCCTGCGTGAAGAACAGGTCCGTGTTCATGACCCTTCGGTTGCAGAGACGGATACCCCTTCCTACAATCCTGAACGCTCGCACAGAGCGGGATAACGGAGAATTCAATGGCCTGGAATGAACCCGGCGGAAACAAACCCAGGGACCCCTGGGGCGGGGGCGGCGGCGGTGGCGATCAGCGACCGCCCGATCTTGATGAAGCGCTGAAAAACCTTAAGGACCGCATCAACAACCTGTTCGGCGGCAAAGGCGGCGGCGGTGGCGGCGGCAACAAGTCGTCCGGCGGCTTCCCCGGCGGCCTGCTGGCGGTGGCGCTGGTGGTGCTGGTGGTCGGCTATGTGCTGATGGGCTTTTACCTGGTGGATCAGCGCGAGCGCGGCGTGGTGCTGCGCTTCGGTGAGTTCAACCGCATGGTGGACCCGGGCCTGAACTGGCGCGCGCCGATCATCGAGCAAAGCATGTCGGTGGACGTGGGCCAGAACCGCAGCTACGAAATCAGCGAGGAAATGCTCACCGAGGACACCAACATTGTCGCGGTGACCCTGGAAGTCCAGTACAAGGTGCTCGACCCCCAGGCGTTCCTGCTGCGCGTCGGCGCCCCGGAAACCATTCTTCAACACGCCACCAGCTCGGCGCTGCGCCATGTGGTGGGCAGCTCGACCATGGACGACGTGCTGCGCGACCGCCGCGAGGACATTCGTCTGCTGGTGCGCGAGCGGTTGCAGGAGTATCTGGACCGTTACAACACCGGCCTAGTGATCAACCAGGTGGTGCTGGACAAGACCGCCGCGCCGGAAGCGGTGCGTGATGCCTTCGACGACGTGGCCAAGGCCAAGGAAGACGAAGACCGCTTCAAGAAAGAAGCCGAGGCCTACTACAACTCGGTGATTCCGGAAGCCCGCGGCCAGGCCGCGCGCATCACCGAGGAAGCGGAAGCCTACAAGGTCCGCGTGGTGGCCGAAGCCGAGGGTGACGCCGCCCGCTTCAGCGACCTGGTGGCGGAATACCGCAAGGCACCGGAAGTGACCCGTCAGCGTCTCTACCTGGACAGCCTCACCGAGGTGTTCAGCAACTCCAGCAAGGTATTGCTGGACGCGCAGGGCAGTGACAGCCTGATGTACCTGCCTCTGGACCAGATGTTCAAGGGCAAGCAGCCGGTGTCCGGTGACAGCGGCGCCGCCAACCGTGGCAGTGGAACCGGCTCCTCTTCGCCGACCACCTCGAGCGCCGGCGCCGATGACGGCGGCAGTGGCCGCTCCGGCTCGCGCAGTCTGTACCAAAGCAACCGCACGGAGATTCGCTAATGGGCACACGTAGCTGGCTTATGCTGGTGGCATTGGGCGTGCTGTTGCTACTGGCTCTGGACTCGTTTTACATCGTCAACGAAACCGAAAAAGCCGTGCTGAAGCGATTCGCGCGGGTGGAGAAAGCGGACATCGAGCCGGGGATTTACCCGAAGGTGCCGCTGATCGACGACGTGGTGCGCGTAGACGGCCGTCTGCTCACCCACGACGTACCCACCCAGTCGTTTCTGACCGCGGAAAAGAAACTGCTCAACGTGGACGCTTTCGTGACCTGGCGCATCGCCGACGTGCAGCGCTACATCGTCAGTGTCGGCGCCGGCGTCAACGACGGCCTGGCCATGGAACGCCGTGCCCGGGAGCTGCTCGATCCGCGTGTCAACGAGGCGCTGCGTAACCAGTTCGCCAATCGTACCGTGCAGGAAGTGGTGGCCGGCCAGGGCGGGGCTTTGCCCGACGACGCCCTGGATCCCACCGCGGACCTGCTCAGCGGTGGCGACGGCGAGCCGAAAACCACCTCCGAAGTGGAGGCGGACGCCGAGGCTGAGGCGGAGGCCGCCGACGACGGTGGAGAGTCCACCGACACGGCGGCGTCGTCACTGGGCGACGAGACCGATCAGCGCGAGAAGCTGATGAACTCCGTGGCCCAGGAAGTGAACGCCGCCACCCTGGAGGATCTGGGTATCGAAGTGGTCGACGTGCGCGTCAAGCAGGTGGACTGGCCGGATCAGGTGCGTGGCCGGGTATTCGACCGGATGCGCGCCGAACGTGCCCGTGACGCCGCCGAGCACCGGGCGCGGGGCCGCGAGGACGCCGAGCGCATCCGCGCCGCCGCCGACCGCCAGCAGACGCAGATCGTGGCCCAGGCCTACGAGGAAGCGCAGCGCCTGCGCGGCGCCGGCGACGCCCGCGCCACCTCGATCTACGCCAACGCCTATGGCAAGGACGAGGAGTTCTTCCGCTTCTACCGCAGCCTGCAGGCGTACCGGGAAAGCTTCGACTCCAAGGAAGACGTGCTGATCCTCTCTCCGGACAGCGAGTTCTTCCAGTACATGAAGCAGAACCGCGGACGCTGAACACCGGGTGCCCGCCGCCGGGCGGCGGGTATCTGCCCCTCGGGGGACGTGTTAGAATCCATCAACCGGGTCACGAGGCCCGGTTTTTTTGTGGCCGCCACCTCTGCCGGCCCTCCGTTGGACCCCTGTGTCGATTGAATACCCTCGGGATCGTAAGATGAATCAGGAAGAACAGTGGTTGTTGCCCGACGGCGTCGAGGAAGTGCTTCCCGAACGCGCCCGGGCCATCGAACAACTGCGCCGCCGGGCTCTGGACCTGTACCAGTCCTGGGGCTACGAGCTGGTGTACCCGCCGCTGATCGAATTCCTGGAGTCCCTGCTCAACGGCGCTGGCCGTGACCTGGAGCGGGACACTTTCAAGATCACCGACCAGCTCAGCGGCCGCCTGATGGGCGTGCGCGCGGACATGACCCCGCAGGTGGCGCGCATCGACGCCCACAGCCTGCGCCGCAACGCCCCCACCCGCTTGTGTTACTGCTCCACGGCGCTGCGCGCCCGGCCCACCCAGGTGGGCGGCACCCGGCTGCCCTACCAGCTCGGCGTCGAGCTGTTCGGCCACGCCGGCGGCGACAGCGACCTGGAAGTGATCCTGCTGATGGGCGAGACCCTGGCCCTGGCCGGCGCCAACGACAAAGTGGTGCTGGACCTGGGGCACGTGGGCATTTTCCGCGCCCTGGTGGACGCCTGCGATCTGGACGCCGCCGCCCAGGCGAGGCTGGAAGACATCTATCTGCGCAAGGCGCGCACCGAACTGACCCGCTTCCTGGACGGCCAGGCCCTGCCGGAGGCCGCCGCGCGGGCGCTGGCGGCGCTGCCGTTCCTGGACGGCGACACCGGCGTGTTCGCCCAGGCCCGCGGCCTGCTGGCCGACTTTCCGGACGCCACCCGGGCGCTCGCCGACCTGGAGCGGCTGGTGTCGGTGCTCGCCGAGCGCGGTCTCGACGTGCACCTGGACCTGGGCGAGCTGCGCGGCTACCACTACCACACCGGCTGTGTGTTCGCCGCCTACCTGCCCGGCGACAGCGAGCCGCTGGCCAAGGGCGGCCGCTACGATCACATCGGTGAAGTGTTCGGCCGGGCGCGCCCGGCCACCGGCTTCAGCGCCGACCTGAAAAAACTCGCTTCCCTGGCGCCGGTGCCGCGCGCCGGTGCCGTGCTCGCCCGTGGTGAGCTGGCGGACGCCGGTTTCGCCGCCCGGGTGGCGGAGCTGCGCGCCCAGGGTGAGCGCGTGGTGCTGGCCCTGGCCGGCGCCGATAACGACCCCGCTGAATTGGGGTGCGACCGTGAGCTGGTGTCCGCCGGCGACGGCTGGACCCTGCAATCCATTTCCTCCTGACAGGCCAAAGCGAACAGCCATGGGCAAGAACGTCGTAATTCTCGGTACCCAATGGGGTGATGAAGGCAAGGGCAAGATCGTCGATCTGCTCACCGACCAGGCCGCCTACGTGGCCCGTTTCCAGGGCGGCCATAACGCCGGCCACACCCTGGTGATCGACGGCGAGAAGACCGTCCTCCACCTGATCCCCTCCGGCATCCTGCGCGACAACGTGCAATGCCTGATCGGCAACGGCGTGGTGCTGTCGCTGGAAGCCCTGCTCAAGGAAATCCGCGGCCTGGAAGACAAGGGCGTGCCGGTGCGCGAGCGCCTGCGGCTGTCCTCCGCCTGCCCGCTGATCCTGCCGGTGCACGCGGCGCTGGACCAGGCCCGGGAAGTGGCCCGTGGCGCCCAGAAAATCGGCACCACCGGACGCGGCATCGGCCCGGCCTACGAAGACAAGGTGGCGCGGCGGGGCGTGCGCCTGGGTGATGTGTTCCACCGCGAGCGCTTCGCCGCCAAGCTGGGTGAAGTGATGGACTACCACAACTTCATCCTGCGCAGCTTCTACAACGCCGAGCCGGTGGACTTCCAGAAAACCCTGGACGACACCCTGGCCCAGGCCGAGGACATCCGCGCCATGGTGTGCGACGTCACCGCCACCCTGCACGGCGCCCGCGAGCGCGATGAGAACATCATGTTCGAGGGCGCCCAGGGCACGCTGCTGGACATCGACCACGGCACCTACCCCTACGTGACCAGCTCCAACACCACCGCCGGCGGCACCGCCACCGGCACCGGTTTCGGGCCGCTGTATCTGGATTACGTGCTGGGCATCACCAAGGCCTACACCACCCGGGTGGGCAGCGGGCCGTTTCCCACCGAGCTGTTCGACGAGACCGGCCGTTACCTGGCGGAAAAGGGCCACGAGTTCGGCTCCACCACCGGCCGTGCCCGCCGTTGCGGCTGGTTCGACGCGGTGGCGCTCAAGCGCGCCATCCAGATCAACTCGATCAGCGGCCTGTGCCTGACCAAGCTGGACGTGCTCGACGGCCTCGAGGAAGTGAACATCTGCGTGGGCTACCAGGGCCCGGACGGCAAGGCCCTGGAGTGCGCCTGGGACGCGGACAGCTATTCCGAGGTGACCCCGGTGTACGAGTCGGTGCCCGGCTGGTCCGAGTCCACCATCGGCGTTAAGAAGCTCGAGGACCTGCCCGACAACGCCCGTGCCTACCTCAAGCGCATCGAGGAAGTCACCGGCGCGCCCATCGATATCATCTCCACCGGCCCGGACCGGGCCGAGACCATCGTCCAGCGCCACCCGTTCGGGTAGCGCCGTCGCGGCCGGCCGTCACTCCGTGGCGCCGGCCGCCGACCAGTCCAGGCGGATGTCATAGCCGTCGATACGCTTCTCCGGTTTCAGTGGCGTCACTTCGTCCGGATTGATGTGCCGGTAGACGTTCTCCGCCGGCTTCAGCGTGGCGTCGCGGCCGTACAGATAGCTCTGCTCTTCGACGATCAGCTTGTAGGCCTTGTTCAGCGCCAGGGCCCGTTCGCGGCTGGGCGTGATCAGCTCGTAGACGTCGGCGCCGGCCACCTTGTCGCGCTTGAGGCTGCCGTCCTCGTTGAACCAGCGCGCCTGCATCTCGTCGTTTTCGCGGAACTCATTGCCGCCGCCCACCAGCCGCAGGTACTGGGCGATCTCGCCCTCGTCCTGGTTGATCGCCGGGGCGTCGCGCATGCCCTTGATGTCGATGTAGCCCCAGCCCTCGGCGCCGGTGACCTTGCGCGGGAAGGCGAAGGTCTGGTCGATGGTGGTGCCCACGGTGGTGTGGCAGCCCATGCAGAAGCGCTGCTCCTGATTGCTCTGCGGGCGCAGGCTGCCGTCTTCTTTCTCGATGAAGCCCAGCACCATCCAGCCGAAGCCGTTGTCCATGCCCCGGTCGCCGTGGTCGGTGTAGTAGGGCAGGTTGCCTTCGGCTTTTTCCTGGTGCTCGTTGCCGTACAGGGATTTCAGGTGGGCGCTGTTGTAGAAGCGGATCTTGTTCATATAGCGCACTTCCTTCATGCGCGGCGGCAGGCCGATGCCGCCGTGCGCGTCCACGCCCACATAGCGGACCGTGTGCAGGAACTCGATACCCTGCGGGTAAAGCATGTCACTGACCGGCACGTCGGCGGCGCCGCCCAGGTAGTGGTCCCGCTTCAAGAGGCTGCGGGCGGTGCCGAGGGTGCCGTCGCCGTCCAGGTCGGCGCATACCGCCTGCTCGTCGATGGGCGGCGTGCTGATGCGGTCGAGCTCCTTGATCGCCATCTCCATCAGCGACAGGTTGGCCAGGTAGACGTCCCGGGACGCCTGGCACTCATCGGCGCAGGTGCTGGTGCGGAACGGCTCCGGCAGCCGCACCATGACGTCGTCGGTGCTGCCGTTGGTGGGCCAGAAGGTGCTCGGCAGCGGCTTGTAGTTGAACGCCACCCAGTGGCTGCCGTCCTTGGCGAAGCCTTGCTCGTCGAACGCCCGGGCGCCCTGCTGCAGGCCTTCGATGTAGGGCACCGGGCCCTGCCAGTCGCTGTCCTCGGCGAGGGCGGTCATCGCCGGGGTGTAATTGTCCTGGTTGATGTAATCGATGATGGCCTGGTCGGACATCTTCGCCACCTGCTCGCGGCGGTCCACGAACAGGTTGAGCCAGTGGTTGGTTTCCCCCAGCTCGGAAAAGTCATAAGCGCCCTGCAGATAGCCGTCCCACATGGTGTTCGGGCGGGCCCGGTCCTCGTAGGTCTGGTGGCAGGTGTAGCAGGGGTTGAAGTCGCCTTCGGTGCGGGTATAGCACTGCGGCGGAATCGGTGCTTCCTGGTTATAGATGCTGTCGAGGTCCGGCGGCAGCTGGCGCCGCAGCGCCGTGTTGTCGGCGGCGGCCGGGCCGGATTTGCCCGCGCCGGTGTCCGCCGGTTGGCTCTCCGCCGGGTCGCAGCCCGCCAGAACCAGTGTGGCAAGCAGCATTGGGATGATCATTTTCATGAGCGCGAACCCTGAACATAAAAACAGAAAAAGGGGAGGGCGCTATGCGCTCCTCCCCGGGTCCGGAAAGCCGGATCAATCAGGCTTTCGGGTCCAGCAGCCACACCATGTTGTTCTCGTGGTTGCCGGTGTCTTCGCCGATCAGCAGGCGACCGTCGTCCATCACTTCCACGTTGTCCGGGCCGGACAGGCCGTCCACGCTGCAGGTGTTGGCGGCGTCGGTGGGGTCGTAGGGACCGCCGAGCTCCACCATCTCCAGGCGTGACACGTTGTAGTCCGCTTCCAGGGGCATGCGGAAGGCGCCGCCGCAGCGGGCGTCCTGGTTGGTCAGCTGGATCGCGCCTTCGCTGTCCAGCATGTTGCCGGCGATGTCGGACATCACCACATAGACGTGCGCCTGTTCACCGTCGCCTTCGACGCTGGCCTGGGCGCGCTTCTGGTTCACGTTGATGCCTTCCATCTTGTTGAACTCGCCGGTGGCGCCCAGCTTCACCGCCGCCTTGCGCGATTCCAGGAACGCCGGACGGTCGTCGGCGAACGGGCTGGCGGCGACGCTGCCGCTCTCGTCCAGGTCCTGGTTGAGCTTGGCTTCCGCCCAGTCGTTGATCTGCTGGTCGGAGATGTAGCTGTTGGCGCCGTCCACGTAGTCGGCGGTGGTGACGTCGTCGTACTCGTCCACCCAGCTCTCGATGTCCGCGTTGCTGGCGCTGGCCAGTTCCACCCAGTCGATGTCGAAGCCGGCTTCGGCGGCGTCCATGGGCAGGGTGTCCTGGGTCACCGCGGCGGCGTACAGGGTGCCGCTGCTCAGATCACCGGCGGTGTCGGCCACGAACTTGAACAGGATCACGCCGCCGCCGTCGTCGCTCATATAGACGGTTTTCTGGTCCGGCATCACCACCGCGTTTTCATGGGAGTAGCGGCCCAGGGTGAAGTGCTTCACCGGGGTCGGCGTGCCGGTGGGGTCGGTAATCTCGACGATGTAGCCGTAGTCGTAGGGGTTGGGGTAGGTCACCGTGTAATCGGTGTTGATCTCGCCGGCCAGGTAGTCGGCCAGATCCTGAACGCTGCCCTGGCCGGGTGCGTTCCAGTTCACGGTATTGTCAAAGTACAGCTCTTCGGAGGTGAGCGGCGTGTTCCACGGGGACACGGTGCCGAAGCAGTTCACCCAGGTGCCCTTCACGGCGGAGAAATCGACCATGGAAGCGTCGTTGTCCTGGACCACCCAGCGGCCTTCGTCGGTGCGGATCAGGTGCAGGCGGCTCATGCCGCCGGGACGGTCTTCCCAGTTGGTGAAAAGGTAGCCTTCGTCTTCGCTGACTTCCACCCAGCCGTTGAAGTCCGGGTCGTTGGAGACCTTGATCAGGGCGGTGCCGTCCTGCACGGCGATGCCGCCCAGGCCGGGCTGCGGGGCGCCGGCCCAGGCGTCGCCCTGCTGGCCGAGCACGTTATAGCGGCCGGTGGCCACCCGCATGATCTGCTTTTCTTCGTCGGTTTCCGGTACCGAGACGCCCTCGAACGGCTTGTTGATGTCGGTGTTTTCGATCAGGCCCACGGTGGCGTGGCGGTAGACGTGCCCTTCGGCGTCGGGCGTCACGTTGGCGTCGGAGGGGTGCTGGATGTTGGTGAACACTTCGCCGTCCTGTTTCAGGAACAGGCCGGTGGCCTCGGAACCCAGGGGGAGGGTGGCGACGCGGGTCAGGCGTTCCATCTGGATGCCGCCGGTGTCACCGCCACCGTTATTGCTGTCGCTATCACCGCCGCAGGCGGCCAGGGCGAGCGAGGTGGCGATGGCCAGCGCGCTCAATTTAAAACGGGCGTCGTTCCGCAGATACATGGGTTTCTCCGTCTTATTCAGAATGGGATTGGGGAGGCGGCCAATCCTGACGGAGAAAAATGTCAATTCAGTGTTCGTAAAATGGCGGCTATGTGAACGCGGTCTTCACGGAGACGCCGGTCACACTATTTCTTGCGGCGGCGGGTGATTACGATCAGAACGATGGTGAGGCCCAGGGCGCCGGCGGGGAACAGCAGCAGCAGGCGTTCACGGCGTTTGGCCTTCTCCAGCTGGGCGTCGGCTTTCCGGACTTCCGGGTTCACGGCCTGGTCGGCCTGTTCCTGGGCGACCACCGGAGTGGCGGCACTCAAACCCAGAGCCAGAATCAGGGAAGCAAGGAAAAGGCGCATGCTGAAGGGGCCTTCAGAGCGGATACAAAAAGGGCTCCCATGGGGAGCCCTTTTCTGAATTGGTGCCGAGGAGAGGACTTGAACCTCCACGGGGTTGCCCCCACTAGCACCTGAAGCTAGCGTGTCTACCAATTTCACCACCTCGGCTTGTTTCGTTGAACGACCGATTCCGGCCCTTCATCGCGAAAGCGCGTGCATTCTAGTATATGATGCCGGGATGTCAACGGTTAGTTCCGAAAACATTGGGCATTTCGCCCGTTCGAGGCTACCCGCCCGGCCTTCCGCTTCCGGCTTGATTTCGCCGGCCCCCGTGGTGCGTGAGTCCCCTGCTGGGTTAAGGTAGCGCCCGCCGGCGCCATCCGGCGGGCTTATACACATGTATTTTATTAGAGGTTATTGAATGGCACCCAGGAAACGCTATAAGGATCCCCACGCGGACCGGGAGGCGTCGAAGTACGAGAATCCGGTTCCCAGCCGCGAGTTGATCCTGCAGGTCCTCGACGACCAGGGAAAGCCGCTCGGTAAGCACGACCTGGCCGGGCTCCTGGACGTGGACGAAGACGGCGAGGTGGGCCTGGAGCGCCGCCTCAAGGCGATGCTGCGCGACGGCCAGCTGGTGGAAAACCGTAACGGCAAGGTGGGCATCGCCTCGCGCATGGATCTGATCGCCGGCCGGGTGCAGGGCCACCGCGACGGCTTCGGCTTCCTGATCGCCGACGAGCCCGGCCGCAAGGACCTGTTCCTGGCGCCCCGGCAGATGGAAAAAGTGATGGACGGCGACCGGGTGCTGGTGAGCACCGCCGGCGTCAACCGCTTCGGCAAGGAAGAGGCGCGCATCGTGGAGATCACCGAGCGCGCCGTCACCGAGATCGTCGGCCGTTATCACCGCGAGGCCGGGGTCAGCTTTATCGAGCCGGAAAACCGCCGCATCACCAAGGAAGTGCTGGTCGAGGACCTCAACGGCATCAAGCCCGAGCACGGCGACCATGTGCGCGCCGAGATCACCCAGTATCCGTCCCGCGACCAGCACGTGCTGGTGCGCCTGCTCGAGGTGATCGCCACCCCGGACCAGGCCGGCATGGAAGTGGAGGTGGCGCTGCGCCGCTTCGAGATCCCCCACCAGTGGCCCAAGGGCGTGCCCGAGGAAGCCGAGCGCTTCGGCGCCGAGGTGCCGCACCCCGCCAAGGCCCACCGCGTGGACCTGCGCGACCTGCCGCTGGTCACCATCGACGACGAGAGCGCCAAGGATTTCGACGACGCCGTCTATGTGGAAAGCCGCCAGCGCGGCGGCTGGCGCCTGATCGTGGCGATCGCCGACGTCAGCCACTACGTGCATCCGGGCACGGCGCTGGACAACGAGGCGCACAAGCGCGGCAACTCGGTGTACTTCCCCAACCGGGTGGTGCCGATGCTGCCCGAGGCGCTGTCCAACGGCCTGTGCTCGCTGAACCCGCACGTGGACCGGCTGTGTCTTTACTGCGACATGCTGGTGTCCGCCAACGGCCGAATCTCCCGCTTCGTGTTCCGCGAAGGCGTGATGCGCTCCCGTCACCGCCTCACCTACAACAAGGTGGGCGCGATTATCGAGGAGCCGGAATCCGAGCTCGCCACCGAAACCGTGAAGAGCCTGGACGACGAAACCCTGGATTCGGTGTGGGCCTTCCACGAGATGTACCTGGCCCTGCGCCGCCGCCGGGAACTGCGTGGCGCCATCGACTTCGAGAGCAACGAAAGCCGCATCCTGTTCGATGAGCAGTCCAAGATCCGCGACATCGTGCCGGTGCAGCGCAACGTGGCCCACGTGATGATCGAGGAGGCGATGCTGGCGGCCAATATCTGCGCCGCGCGCCTGCTCGAGAAAGCGGAGCTGCCGGCGCTCTACCGGAACCACGAGCCGCCCAAGGAAGAGCGCCTGACCAACCTGCAGCAGTTCCTGGGCGGGCTGGGCCTGAGCATTCCCTGGTCGGAAGGGCCGATCGGCCCGCAGGTGTTCCAAGAGCTCGGCGAGACCATCGCCGACCGGCCGGACCGCCAAGTGATCCAGACCATGATGCTGCGCACCATGAGCCAGGCCAAGTACGAGGCCCATGTGAAGGGCCACTTCGGGCTGGCCTACAACGCCTACACCCACTTCACCTCGCCGATCCGCCGTTACCCGGACCTGCTGGTGCACCGCGCCATCCGCTACCTGATCCGCAGCGGCGCGGACACCCCCCACGCGGACAACCCGGGCGGCCTGCCGGCGATCCAGCGCGATCACATCCTGCCGTTCAGCCTCAACGACATGATCGCCATGGGCGAGCACTGCTCGATGACCGAGCGGCGCGCCGACGACGCCACCCGCGATGTGGAGCAGTGGCTCAAGTGCCAGTACATGGAAGACCACCTGGGCGCTGAGTTCGACGGCGTGGTCAGCGGCGTGGCCGCCTTCGGCCTGTTCGTGCAGATCAACAACCTGCACATCGACGGCCTGGTGCACGTGGCCAACCTGGACAGCGACTACTACCACTTCGACGACGTCAACATGGCGCTGGTGGGCGAGTCGTCCGGGCGCCGCTTCAGCCTCGGTGACGCGGTGACGGTGAAGGTGGCCGGCGTGCACACCGACGACCGCAAGATCGACCTGGAGCTGATCAGTTCCACGCCGGCGCCGGGCAAGCGTGGCGGCCCCAAGCCCAAGGCGGCGGCCAAGAAGGGCGCCCGCAAAGGGGCCAAGAAAGGCGCCGGCCGCAAGAAGCCGGCCGCCGGCAAGGGCGGCGGTGACGCCGGTGGCGGGTCCGAGCGGGAAAAGATCGCCCGCGGTGACATCCCCGGCGACGCCAAGAGCGGCGACGGGGCCAAGAAGAGCGGCCAGCGTAAGCCGCGCCGCCGCCGATGAACAAACCGCTCATGTACTCCGGCATCCACGCGGTGGAGTCGCTGTTGCGGCACCGCCCGGAAGGGGTGCTGGAATTGTTCGTGCTGGACACCCGCGCCAAGCGCGGCGACGCCCGGCTGGAAACCCTGATCATCGCCGCCCGGGACCAGGGCATCGCGGTGCAGTACAGCCGCCGCGAGTCGCTGGACAAGCTGGCCGGCCCCCAGAACCAGGGCGTGGTGGCCCGTGCCCGGCCGCGCAGCGCCGGCGACGAGCAGGCCCTGGCCGCGCATCTGGACGGCCTGGATCATCCGCCCCTGCTGCTGATCCTGGAAGGGGTCACCGACCCGCATAACCTGGGCGCCTGCCTGCGCAGCGCCGACGCCGCCGGCGTCGACGCGGTGGTGGTGCCGCGCCGCCATGCCGCCGGGCTGACGCCGGTGGCCTGCCGCAGCGCCGCCGGCGCCGCCGAGGCGCTGGCCTACTTCGAGGTGGGCAACCTGGCGCGGGTGCTGGAAATGCTCAAGGACCGTCGTATCCAGGTGGCCGGCACCGCGCTCAACGAGCGCAGCCAGTCATTGTTCGATTATCGCCCCGAGGCCGCTTTGGCCGTGGTCATGGGCGCCGAAGGGGAAGGCCTGCGGCGGCTGACCCTGGAGCGTTGCGACGATTTGGTCGCGATTCCGATGGCTGGTGATGTGCAGAGCCTTAATGTCTCCGTGGCGACGGGAGTGGTGCTGTTCCACGTCCGTGCCGCGCTCGCGCGCTAGGAGAATCCAGGGTGTAGGGAGCAGGGGCAAGGTGCTACGAGTGCCTGGTGGGAGCGGGCCTTGCCCGCGAAAGGCAAGCAACGCTTGCCGGCAGGATCCCAGAGACATATCCAACCCTGCCATTAATAACGCCTCTGGTATCCTGCCGGCCGGTTACACCGGCCTTTCGCGGGCGGGGCCCGCTCCCACCCGCCGCCATTACTGGCTTGCAGCATGCAGCTGCTTTGAGCTAGACTCCCCGCCCTTCCGTGCCCTCCGGGGCGCGGACTCCTTGCCTCACCGCCTGTCGCGGGAGGCTGCGCAATCCGTAAGGAGCCAACAATGCGTCATTATGAAGTCGTGTTCCTGGTCCACCCGGACCAGAGTGAACAGGTTCCCGCCATGGTCGAGCGCTACAGCGCTATCGTGACCGACGGCAAGGGCACCATCCACCGCCAGGAAGATTGGGGCCGCCGTCAGCTGGCCTACCCGATCAACAAGATTCATAAAGCACACTACGTGCTGATGAATATTGAATGTGACGGCGACACTCTCGAAGAGCTGGAAAACACCTTCCGCTTTAACGATGCCGTTATCCGTCACCTCGTGGTGCGTCGCGAGCGGGCTATCACCGAGCCTTCGCCGCTGTCCAAAGCCAACGAGAAGGAGGAGGCCACCAGCTGATTTCCGGACACAATCACTGCCAACTCACCGGCGTCATCGCCAGCCTGGAAAAGGTTGCGGTTACACCGGCCGGCGTTCCCCGCCAGCGTTTCTGGCTGGAGCACCGGTCCCGGCAAGTGGAAGACGGTCAACCCCGTGAAGTCCGAGCCCGTATCGCCATTGTTCTGGTCGGCGGCAACGCCAGCTTGATCCAGGGCCTGCGGGAAGGGCAAAGCGTCACGGTCACCGGTTTTCTCTGCCAGGCCGGCTACAAGGGCGAAGCCCGGGACCGTTTGCAGTTGATCGCGGAAACACTGGAGCCCCACTAAGGAATCGAGAGGAGTTTACCCATGGCCCGTTTTTATCGCCGTCGCAAGTTCTGCCGCTTTACCGCGGAAGGTGTCGAGTTCATTGATTTCAAGGATCTGGACACCCTGAAAGCCTACATCACCGAAACCGGCAAGATCGTGCCCAGCCGTATCACCGGCACCAAGGCACGCTATCAGCGTCAGCTGGCCTCCGCTGTCAAGCAGGCCCGCTTCCTGGCGCTGCTGCCGTACGCCGACAGCCACGACAATTAAGCCGAGGGGACCGTCATGCAAGTGATCCTGCTGGAAACCATCAAGAACCTGGGTGACCTGGGCTCCGTGGTGGACGTTCGCCCCGGTTACGGCCGTAACTTCCTGATCCCGCAAGGCAAAGCCCTGCCGGCCACGAAGAACAACCTGGCCGAAGTGGAAGAGCGTCGCGCGGAACTGGAAAAACAGGCCGCCGAGCTGCTGAGCGCCGCCGAAGCGCGCGCCGAGAAGCTGGCTGAAGCCACCATCACCGTGGGCGCCAAGTCCGGTGACGAAGGCAAGCTGTTCGGCTCCGTTGGCACCGCCAACATCGCCGACGCGATCAGCGAGCAGACCGGCGTGGCCGTCGAGAAAGCGGAAGTGAAGCTGCCGCTGGGCGCGATCCGCCAGACCGGCGAGTACGAGATCGACCTGAGCCTGCACGCCGACGTGACCGTGACCATCAAACTGACCGTGGTGCCCCAGGAGTAATCCCGGCCTGCGTAAGCGGTTTGCCCCCACGGGGGCACGGTGACAGAATCAGGGCACTGTCCGGCAACGGGCGGTGCCCTTTTCGTTTAACGGACCTGCCATGAACGAACCCCTGAGTCTGGACGATCATCTCCCGGATAATCTGCGTATCCCGCCCCATTCCCAGGAGGCGGAGCAAGCCGTGCTGGGGGGGTTGCTGCTCAACAACGAAGCCTGGGACGAAGTGGCCGAGCGGGTCGGGCCCAAGGACTTCTACCGCAAGGAACACCGGCTGATCTTCCAGGTGGTCGATCAACTGGTGGAAGAAGAGAAGCCCTGCGACCTGGTGACCGTGTCCCAGGCGCTCACCCACCGTGGCGAGCTGGACGACGTGGGCGGCATGACCTACCTGTCGGACCTGGCCCGTAACACGCCCAGCGCCGCCAACATCAACGCCTACGCGGACATCGTCCGTGAGCGCAGCATCCTGCGCCAGCTGATCCAGGTGTCCCACGGCATCGCCGAGCAGTCCTTCAACCCCAAGGGCACGCCGTCGCTGGAAATTCTCGACGCGGCGGAGTCGGCGATTTTCGAAATCGCCGAGCAGCAGAAGAAGGGCAGCGGCCCGCAGGACATCAAAACGGTCCTGAAAAAAGCCGTCGACCGCATCGACGAGCTCTACAAGAACAAGAACTCGCTGACCGGTCTCACCACCGGCTTCGAGGAGCTGGACAAGATGACCTCCGGCTTGCAGCCCTCGGACATGGTGGTGGTGGCCGGGCGGCCCTCCATGGGTAAAACCACCTTCGCCATGAACCTGTGCGAAAACGTGGCGCTCAAGGCGCACAAGCCGGTGCTGGTGTTCTCCATGGAGATGCCCGCCGACGCCATCGTGATGCGGATGCTGTCCTCGCTGGGGCGCATCAACCAGACCTCGATCCGTTCCGGGCGCCTGGATCAGGACGACTGGCCGCGCATCACCTCGGCGATTCAGATGCTCAGCGAGCAGAAGTTCTTCATCGACGACACGCCGGCGCTGAGCCCCCTGGAACTGCGCACCCGGGCGCGACGAGTGGCGCGCGAGTGCGGCGGCCAGCTGGGCATGATCATGATCGATTACCTGCAGCTGATGCAGGTGCCCGGCGCCGACAGCCGCGTCAACGAGATCTCGGAGATCTCCCGCTCGCTGAAGGGCCTGGCCAAGGAATTGAACTGCCCGGTGGTGGCGCTCTCGCAGCTCAACCGCTCCCTGGAACAACGCCCCAATAAACGCCCGGTGATGTCCGACCTGCGGGAATCCGGGGCCATCGAGCAGGACGCCGACGTGATCATGTTCCTGTATCGGGACGAGGTCTATAACCAGGACACCACCGAAAAGGGCATCGGCGAAGTGATCATCGGCAAGCAGCGGAACGGCCCCATCGGCACCGTGCGCGTGGCGTTCCGGGGCGAGTACCTGCGCTTCGACGACCTGGCGCCGGAATACTATCAGCAGTATGCCGGCGACGAGTAACGGCGCATGCGCGGTACCTTTCTGGAAATCCGCCCCCGGGCCCTGACCGACAACGCGCGCCGCGCCCGGGCGCTGGCCAACGGCGCCCGGGTGTTCGCCATGGTCAAGGCCAACGGCTACGGCCACGGCCTGGGCCTGGCGGCCCGCGCCTTCGCCAACGCCGTGGATGGCCTGGGCGTGGCGGTGATCGAAGAGGCCCAGGCGCTGCGCCATCTGGGGCTGGCCCACCCGGTGCTGGTGGCGGAGGGTTTCTTCGACGCCGACGAGCTGGCCCTCGCCTCGCGGCTGCATGCGGAAGTGGTGGTGCACTCGCCCTGGCAGGTGGACCTGCTGGCGGCGCGGCCGGCCCCGCTGGGGGTCTGGCTCAAGGTCAACACCGGCATGAACCGGCTCGGCATGGCGCCGGACCTGGCCCGGGCCCAGGCGGCGCGCCTGCGCGCCATCCCCGGGGTGCGGCTGCTCGGCGTGATGAGCCATTTCGCCTGCGCCGACGCCGAGGACGACACCTTCACCGACCACCAGCTGGCCATCGCCGACACCCTGGCCAAGGAGCTGAACGTGCCGCTCAGCGCCGCCAACTCCGCCGCGCTGATCCGCTACCCCGACGCCCGTGCCCGGCGCGTGCGCCCCGGCATCATGCTCTACGGCTCCTCGCCGTTCCCCTGGCGCAGCGCCGCCGATCTGCAACTGGCGGTGACCCAGCGCTTCAGTGCCCGGCTGATCGCCATCAACCCGATTCAGGCCGGCGACACCGTCGGCTACGGCGCCACCTGGCGCGCCGACGCCCCGGGCCGTATCGGCGTGGTGGCGGTGGGCTACGGCGACGGCTACCCGCGCCACGCGCCCAGCGGCACCCCGGTGGCGGTGAACGGCCGGCGCACCCGGCTGGTGGGCCGGGTCTCCATGGACATGATCACCGTGGACCTGACCGGCCTGGACGCCCGGGTCGGCGACAGCGTGGAGCTGTGGGGCGACACCGTGGCCGTGGACGAAGTGGCCGCCGCCTGCGGTACCATCAGCTACGAGCTGTTCTGTCAGATCACCGGCCGGCCGGTACGAGTCATCGCCGAATAAGGAGCTTTCGTGGCGAAAAAGAAAACCGCGTTCGTCTGCAACGAGTGCGGCGCCGACTTCCCCAAGTGGCAGGGCCAGTGCCCGGCCTGCGGCGCCTGGAACACCCTGCAGGAATTCGTCGTCGATCCGGCCATGCCCAAGAGCCGCTCCGCGGAACGCAGCGGCTTCAGCGGCCAGCTCTCCGAAGTGCGCCAGCTCAACGAAATCGCCCTGGAAGACAGCCCGCGCATCAGCGCCGGCATGGACGAGCTGGACCGGGTGCTGGGCGGCGGCCTGGTGCCCGGCTCGGCGATCCTGCTGGGCGGCCACCCGGGGGCCGGTAAATCCACCCTGCTGCTGCAGGTGCTGTGCCGGCTGGCGGACCGGGAAAAGTGCTTCTACATCACCGGCGAGGAATCCCTGGCCCAGGTGGCGATGCGCGCCGATCGCCTCAAACTGCCCAAGGAAAAACTGCGCCTGGCGGCGGAAACCGACGTGGAGCAGATCCTCGAGTTGGCCCGCAAGGAGCAGCCGCGGCTGCTGGTGGTGGACTCGATCCAGGTGATGTATCTGGCCGGCCTGCAGTCGGCGCCGGGCAGCGTCGCCCAGGTGCGCGAAGGCGCCGCCGCCCTGACCCGCTTCGCCAAGCAGACCGGCACGGTGCTGCTGCTGGTGGGCCACGTCACCAAGGACGGCACCCTGGCCGGGCCCAAGGTGCTGGAGCATATGATCGACTGCTCGCTGATGCTGGAAGGCTCCGCCGACGCCCGCTTCCGCACCCTGCGCGGGCTCAAGAACCGCTTCGGCGCGGTCAACGAACTGGGCGTGTTCGCGATGACCGGCGAGGGATTGAAAGAGGTCAAGAACCCCTCCGCCATCTTCCTCAACCGCGCCGACGACATTGCCCCCGGCTCGCTGGTGACGGTGGTCTGGGAAGGCACCCGACCGCTGCTGGTGGAGCTGCAGGCGCTGGTCGACGCCAGCCACTTCGGTAACCCGCGGCGGGTGTGCGTGGGCCTGGAAGCGAACCGGCTGGCCATGCTGCTGGCGGTGCTGCACCGCCACGGCGGCATCCAGGTGGGCGACCAGGACGTGTTCGCCAATGTGGTGGGCGGCGTGAAAGTGGCGGAGACCGCCGCCGACCTGGCGCTGGTGCTGGCGATCGTGTCCAGCTTCCGCGACCGGCCCCTGGGCCGGGATCTGGTGGTGTTCGGCGAGATCGGCCTGTCCGGCGAGATCCGCCCGGTGCCGCAGGGCCAGGAGCGCCTCTACGAAGCGGTCAAGCACGGCTTTAAGCGTGCCATTATTCCCAAGGCCAACAAGCCCCGTCAGTTGCCGGACGGCGTCGAAGTGATCGCCGTGAGCACCCTGGCGGAAGCGCTGGAGCAACTATGAAAAAACAATTCGCGGTGATGGGGCTGGGCGGTTTCGGGGAATCCGTCGCCCGGGAACTAATGCGCCTCGGCCATGAAGTGCTGGGCGTGGACATTGATGAGAACAAGGCCAATCAGCTCGCCGACCATCTCACCCAGACGGTGATCGCCGATGCCACCGACGATTCGGCGCTCAAGGAAATGGACCTGCACCGGTTCGACGCCACCCTGGTGGCGATCGGCGAAAACATCGAAGCCAGCATCCTTTGCACCATGCATTTGAAATCCCTGCATGCGAAGGAAGTCTGGGTGAAAGCGATTACGCCCACCCACCATAAAATCGCGGAAAAGCTGGGCGCGGACCGCATCTTCCACCCCGAGTACGAGATGGGGCTGCGGGTGGCGCAAACCATGGCGCACCCCAACATGCTGGACTACATCGCCCTGGGGGATAACTGCTTCGTGATCGAGGTACGCCCCGGGGAGGTACTGGAAGACCGGCCGTTTTCCGACCTGAAGATCGATCCCGAAAAGGTACGCCTGCTGGCGATAAAGCACGGCAACAGCGTGACCTTCCAGCCGACGCCGGATTACCGGCTGCGCCGTAACGATCATCTGGTTCTGCTGGGCGAAGAGAAAGCCCTGCGCCACTTTACCGAGCGCCTATGAGATCCTGGCTGCCGGGTCTGCGCGCGCGGGTAAACCTGAAAGCAAGGCTGCGCCACACCTGGCGCTACAGCCCGCCGACCATTCTCAGTGGCGGTTTTTTGCTGCTCATCGCCGTCGGCACCGCCCTGTTCGCCACGCCTTTCGCCAGCCATCAGGGCATGACGTTCTGGGAAGCCCTGTTCACCGCCACCGCGTCGATCACGGTGACCGGCATGTCGCTGGTGGACCCCGCCAGCGACCTGACCCTGTTTGGTCAGTTGCTGGTGATGGTGTTGTTTCATCTGGGTGGCCTGGGCCTGATGACCTTCGCGGTGCTGACGGTGATGGCCCTGGGCGGCCGGCTCGGGTTGAAAGGCCAGCGGGTGGTCCGCGAGGCCATGGACCAGGCATCGCCCGGGGACGTGATGCTGCTGGTGCGGCGGGTGGCGCTGCTGGCGCTGTGCCTGGAAGTGAGCGGCGCGGCGGTGCTGGCCACGGTCTGGGTGCCGGCCATGGGCTGGACGGAAGGGTTGTGGATGAGCTTTTTCCACGCCGCCTCGGCCTTTAATAACGCCGGTGTCTCTTTGTTGCCTGACGGGCTCGCGCCCTGGGCGGCGACGCCGGTGATCACGCTGGTGATCACCGGCCTGTTCATTACCGGCGGCCTGGGTTTCACCGTGCTCACCGACCTTTGGCGTCAGCGCCGTCTTTCGAAGCTGAGCCTGCACAGCAAGCTGACCCTCACCGGCACCCTGATTCTGGCGGTGGGCGCCTGGCTGCTGATCATGGCCTTTGAATGGACCAACGGCACCACCCTAGCGGCGGTGGACAGCGGCTCACGGCCCTGGCTGGCCTGGTTCGTGGCGGTGGTGCCGCGCAGCGCCGGCTTCTCGGTGGTGGACATGAGCAGCCTGTACGCCCCGAGCGTGTTGCTGGTGATGTTTCTGATCTTCATCGGCGGCGGCAGTAATTCCACCGCCTCGGGCATCAAGGTCAGTACCTTCATGGTGGTGGTGCTGGCCACCCGTGCGTTTCTGACCGGCCGCCGCCGGCCCACCGCCTTCCGCCGCACGGTATCCCTGGATTCGGTGTTCCGGGCCTATACCGTGGTGGTGCTGAGTATGCTGATGGTGATGCTGGGCTGCTTCCTGCTGGTTATTCTGGAGCCGGAAATGAAACCCATGGACGTGCTGTTCGAAGGGTTTTCCGCCTTTGGCACCGCCGGGCTGTCACGGGGTATCACCGAGGATCTGTCCAAGCCCAGCCAGGCGATCCTCATGGTACTGATGTTCGCCGGGCGTATCGGGCCCCTGGCGCTGGCGTTTTCCCTGGCCCGGCCGCGCGCGGTGAAACTGCGTTACGTGGAAGATCAGGTGCAGATCGGCTGATCCGGGTGGCGCGGCTCAGAGGCCGTCCGCCTCCAGGCTGAGATGACGGGAGCGCCACCAGCGCCAGGACACCACGGTGTCGAAGAACAGCGCCACGGAATTAACCATCACCACCAGCACCGCCAGCAGCCATTCGTCCAGATGCATGTCGTCGGCGCCCCAGCCGCCGATCAGGCGCGCCACCAACGCCACCTGCAGCGGCACCCAGGCGATCAGGTGGGGCAGCGCCAGCGCCCGGTTCACGGACGCATAGTGCCACAGCGTGACGCCGTTGGCCGCCAGCACGAACAGGGTGGCCAGCGCCACCAGACCGCCGCTGGCGGTATGCAGCATGAAGAAGCCGGTGGCATTGACGGGGATCAGGACCAGCAGGATCCAGACGCGCATCGATAGCGGCAGGCGCTGGCAGGAGGCCTGGATGCGGTCCAGGCGTTCGCGATGGCTCATGGCACGTTTCCCTGAGAACGAATTACGATCCGAATTCCGTTTCCGGACTACCCATCATGCCACTTTCAGGGTCAACCCTGCGCCAACAGTGACATGGGATTGTCATCAACCCGTCGGTAAGTAGGGCCGCTGCCTCGGGTTTTCAAGAGCGGAATATCAGCGGGATCGCCGTGACCGGCGCCGCAACTGGTGCTTGCGCCACCACAGGTAGAGGCCGGTGCCGAACAGCAGGGCCGGCAGCCAGCCGCCGAGAAATACCAGCCAGCGACCGGCCAGCCCCAGGGCATCGCCGTTGTGCAGGGGGAACTGCCAGCCCATGAAGCGGCTGCCGGCGGCCACCGAAAGCGGGTCCCAGGTGGCCAGCACGGCGCCATCGCGGGGATCCACCCAGACCCGGCTGGCGCCGTGGTGGGACCAGGCCTCGCCGGGCTGGTTGAACGACAGCCGGTAGGGCGTTTGCGCGTCGCGGGGCAGGTCGATGCGCTTCAGGTCGCCTTCGGGAAAGGCGCTTTGGCCGGCGGCCACGATCCGATCCACGTTCAGCCTGGTTCCGGTGTCGGGGCGGGCCTCCAGCGTCGGCGCCGGCACCGGTTCCAAGGGCAGGGCGGCGCCCACCAGGGCCTGCACCGGGCCGTGGAACACCAGGCTGACGCCGCTGAAGGCGGCCACCAGCAGGACCGGCGTGATGTAGACGCCGGCGGCCTTGTGCAGATCGAAGTTGAGCCGGAACGGGCCCTTGTCGGTGCGCACGCTGAGTGCCCGCCGCCAGCGGCCTTTGCGTGGCCACCACAGGTACAGGCCGCTGAGGCAGAAGAACATCAGCACCAGGCCCAGCACGCCCACCACGTACTTGCCGGTGGTGCCGGCCAGCAGGGTGTAGTGCAGCCGGTAGACCCAGCTGGTGGGGTAGGCGCCCCACTGGCGTACCGCCAGCACTTCGGCGTCGGCCGGGGAGGCGCTCACCTGCAGCGGGCCGGGGGCGCCTTCCGGGCCGTCGAAGCGCACCGTATGGGGCCGCCCGGGGCCGGGCGAGGGCTCCAGACGCCGTGCCGCCTTGCCGGGCAACGCCGCCTCGGCGGCGGCCAGCACCGCGCTCAGCGACGCCGGGTCGGCGGCGGGCTGGGTGCGCAGTTGCGGGGTCAGCCACTCGTCCAGGGTGTCGTGAAACACCAGCAGGCTGCCGGTGACGCCGGTGAGCGCCAGCAGCAGCCCGGCGATCAGACCGGCGTATTTATGCAGCTTGAGCAGCATGAACTCTCGGGGCGGGGGTTAGAAATCCAGATTGTACCCCAGCGACACCACCCGGCCACGGCCGGCGAAGAAGCGGCTGTCCAGCGCCGAGGCGGCCTGCGAGAAGTAAGTGATGTACTGCTCGTTGAACAGGTTCTCCACGCCCACGGTGACCTGGCCCTTGCCCAGACGGTAGCCGGCGAAGGCATCGAACAGCTGGTAGCTGTCGAAGCCCAGCTTGGGGTCTGATGGAATGCCGCGGCTGAAGTAGTGGTTGCCCTGCACCTGGGTGGTGAGTTTCGGCGACCAGTTGGCCTGCCAGCGCACCGTCAGCCGGTCCGGGCCGATGTTGCGGCCGTCCAGGCGGGTGTCCACCACGCCGTTGTCGTTGGAATCGAACTTGCCGCTGACATGAGCGTAGGAGGCGCTCAGGCGGTGACCCTCGCGGAACCGCCAGCCCAGGTCCGCTTCCACGCCGTGAATCTCGGTCTTCTCCCGTTGCACTTCGAACACGCCGTTGCGCAGCGCCAGCCGCGAGCCGAAGTCGGAATCGGACTCGTAGTAGCTCACCTCGAAGTCCACCGCGCCCTGGGACAGGCGCGCGCCGATCTCGCGGTTGTCGGTGACGATCGGCTCCAGATTGACGTAGTCGTCCACGTCCTGGCCCGGTTCGTCCACGGCGCGCAGCACCCGGCCCACGTCCGGCATGCCGAAGCCTTCCGAATAGTTGGCGAACAGCTGCGCCCAGTCGGTGGCCTGGAACACCACGCCGGCGTTGAACAGGGTCTCCTCGAAGCGCGGGCTGCCGCCCTGCACGGTCTGGCTGCCGTAGGAGGCCAGGGTGGTGTAGGTGTCCACGTCCAGCTTGGCGTACTCATGGCGCACGCCGCCGTGCAGGGACAGCCGGTCGGTGGCCTGGTAGTTCAACTGCAGGAAGGGCGCCGCGTTCTGGAACTCGGTCTCCGGCACCCATTCGCGGCCGGTCTGGGCCAGAATCTGGCTAGTTTCGTCCTGCAGCAGGTCCAGGCCGGTGGTGGCCTTCAGGTTGCCGTCGAGCAGGCCGTCCCGGGTCAGGGTGAACTTGGCCCCGTACTTGTCGGATTCGTTCTGGGACTGGTCGAACAGGGTGCCGGCCGGAGCAATGGTCGGATCCTGGAAGGTGCCGAAGGTGTCGCCGCCGTAGCGGGCGCGGAAGCGCTGGGTGTACAGCTGCAGGCGCACATCGTTGCCGGCCAGGTCGGTATTGCGGTAGGAGAGGCTGGTGGTGAGCGCCTCGTTGCGCACCGGGTCGCCGGCCGGGTCGCCCTTCACCGAGGTGGCGGGCACGCCATTGGCCCGGTCGCCTTCGATGCCCACGTAGTCGTGGTTGCCTTCCAGCTCGAACCGGTTCACCGAAAGCTCCAGGTTCTGGGTGTCGTCCAGCCAATAGCCGACCTTCATGAACACGTCGTAGCTCTGCGAGTCCATGGTGTCGCCCTGGGCCTGGTCGATGCCCACGGCCCGGCCGTCAGCGTCGTAGAACAGGCCCCGGGATTTGTAGGCGCCGCCGAGCAGGAAATCCCAATCGCCGTGGATGCCCTCCAGGCGGTAATCGGTTTCGTAGCTCAGGCCGTCTGATTCGTAATCGGTGGGGGCGCTCACGCCCACCCCGATGTGCTGGCGCAGGTCGGTGCCTTCCGGGCGGCGGGTGACGAAGTTGATGATGCCGCCGGTGGCGCCCAGGCCGTGCTCGGCGCTGGCGCCGTGGATCACCTCGATGCGTTCCACCATGGCCAGGTCGATGGTGTAGCCGTCGCGGCTGCCGTCGCGCAGCGGGTTGGACTGCGGAATGCCGTCGACCAGGAACAGCGGATCCCGGCCGCGGAAGGTTTCGCCGGCGTTGGTCAGCTTCTGGCGGCTGGGCGAATAGGAGGGAATCAGGTTGCTGAGCACCTGGGCCTGATCGTTGGTGATCGCCATTTGTTGCTCGATCTCGTCCCGGTTGATCACGGTGATCTTCTGCGGGGTTTCCCCGGCTTCGCTGTTGCCCCGGGTGGTGGTCACGGTGACCGGCTCCAGCTGGTTGGTATCTTGTGCCTGGGCGGCGGTGGAAAGGGCGGCCGTCAGCGGCAGCAGCGAAAAGGACAGAACAGACAGCGGCAAGCTGTAACGCAAGCGGAGCACGGCAACCCCTCCGAAAAAGTGTCAGGTTTGTAAGGCGGAGGGGAACTTATAGTTAATGAGAATTATTGTCAATACCGTTTCAGTTGCCGGACCGGGCTCGGCAAGGTTTCAGGGATTGTTGCTCGCGGTATTCAGCGACCAGTCGTAGTCCAGAAAGCGGACCGGCAGATCGCCGGCTTCCAGATTCCGGCGGGCCTCCGCCGGCAGCGCCAAAGCATCGGCGTATTGCAGCAGGTAATCGCCGAGGCTGCCGGCGCTGTCCTCGAAGTCCTCTTGGTACCAGTCGAAAATGGACGACACCCTCAACACCTCGTCCTCCGCGTCGTAGCGGTTACGGCGACGGTCGGACAGAAAGCGGCGGGTGCTGTCCGCCAACTGCGCGTCCAGCCGCTCGCCGGTGTAGGCTTCCGGGCGCAGGGCCGGGCACCCCACCGAGGCGCAGTTCACCGCGAAGTGGATGCGCGGGTCCATCAGTGACGGATTGCCGCGGATCATCTGGTGCTCCAGCTCGTCCAGGGTGCGCTCTTCGCCCAGCAGGGTGAAAAAGCGCTGGCTCCAGGGGCCGGAAAAAATCGAACCGATATCGCGGATCGAGTCCGGCCGGCTTTCCTGCTTCAGAATCAGCTTCACGGTGAAGGCGTTGTAGGAGTTGATCAGGAACGCCAGTTTCTCGGCGTCGCTGAAACCCTTGAAGGTGGCCTTATCCACGTCGCTGAGACGCGCCAGATAGTCGTCCAGGGCGGCCTGGTCCGCGGCCATGCCGTCATAGTCCACGGCGCTGGCGACCCCGTCCCGGTGCTCGCTGACATGCGCCTGAAGCAGGTCGTCCCACGGCTGATGGTCGAACGCCAGCGCCGGTGTCGCCAGCACCGCCATGACGGCGATCAGCGCGCCCAGGGCGGCGCGCAACGTGAGTTTCAGCATGATCTCACCTCCTGTCGATTCAGCGTTGCCAGGCGTGGAAGCGCTCTACCCAGCGCAGCAAGCCCTCCGGTTTGTGCGCCTTCTTCCACTCGCCGGCGGCGAATTTATTGGCCTCCGCCATGGTCGGGTAAATATGGATGGTGCCGAGGATCTTGTTCAGACCCAGCCCATGCTTCATGGCCAGCACGTACTCGCTGATCAGATCGGAGGCGGACTCGCCGACGATGGTGACGCCCAGGATGGTGTCCTTGCCCGGCGGCGTGAGCACTTTGACGAAGCCGTGGTCGGTGCTGTCGGCAATGGCCCGGTCCAGGTCGTCGATGCCGTAGCGGGTCACTTCCACCTCGATGCCCTGTTCGCGGGCCTCGTCCTCGCTCAGGCCCACGCGGGCCACCTCCGGATCGGTGAAGGTGGCCCAGGGGATCACCCGGTAGTCCACCTGGAACTTCTTGAAGCGGCCGAACAGGGCATTCACCGAGGCGTACCAGGCTTGGTGGGCGGCCACATGGGTGAACTGGTAGGGCCCGGCCACGTCGCCGCAGGCGAAAATATTGGGGAAGCGGGTGCGCAGGAAGCCGTCCACCGCCACGGTGCCGTTTTTCTCGGTGGCGATGTTCATGGCCTCCAGGCCCAGGCCGTCGGTGTTGGCGCGGCGGCCCACGGCCACCAGCACCGCGTCGAACGGCAGGCGTTTCTCGCCGTCGTCCGCCTGCACGTACAGTACCTTCTCGCCGTCCTCCACTGCGAAACGCGCCGCCTTATGGTTGGTGAGCACGGTGACGCCGCTGTCGCGCAGGGACGCGGTCACCAGGGCGGCGGCGTCTTCGTCCTCGCGGGGCATCAGGCGCGGCAGCATCTCCACCTGAGTCACCTCGCTGCCCAGGCGCGCGAAGCTTTGCGCCAGCTCACAGCCGATCGGCCCGCCGCCCAGCACGATCAGCCGGCGGGGCTGCTCCGTCAGGGTCCACAGGTTTTCCGAGGTGAGTATGTCGATTTCGTCGATACCGGGGATCGGCGGCACGAACGGCCGCGCGCCGGAGGCGATAATAATATTACGGGTGGTCAGGGTGCGCTCGCCCTCGGCGGTGTCCACGGTGACTTCCCAGGGCGAGGTGATGCGCGCGCTGCCCTGCACGCAATCCACGCCCAGCTCGGTGTAACGCTCCACCGAATCGTGGGGCTCGATCTTGCCGATCACCTTATGGATGCGCGCCATGACGTCGGCGAAATCGAAACGCGGCGTGATGCTGGTGAAGCCGTAGCGCTGCGGCTTTTGCTCCAGGTGTGCCAGCCGCGCGCTCTTGATCAGTGCCTTGGACGGCACGCAGCCGGTATTCAGGCAGTCGCCGCCCATCTCGCCTTTCTCGATCAGCGTGACACTGGCTTTCACCGTGGCGGCGATATAGGCGCTCACCAGCCCGGCGGAACCGGCGCCGATCACCACCAGATTGCGGTCGAAGTGCTTCGGCTTTTGATAACCCCGGTACACCTTGCGCGCCTGCAGAAACGCCATCACCGCCTTGGCCAGCCAGGGGAACAGCCCCAGCAGCACGAAGGCGCCGATCAGATCCACCGACAACAACCCGGACAGGCTGTCCAGCTCGCCCAGCTGGGTGCCCGCGTTCACATACACCGCCGTGCCCGCCAGCATCCCCACCTGGCTGACCCAGTAAAACGTCCAGGTTTTCAACGGCGTCAGGCCCATCACCAGATTGATCACGAAAAACGGAAACGCCGGAATCAAACGCAACGTAAACAGGTAAAAGGCGCCGTCCTTCGCCACGCCCGCGTTGATCTTCTTCAGCCGCTCACCGAAGCGGCTCTGCACCGCGTCCTTGAACAAAAACCGCGACGCCAGAAAGGCCAGGGTCGCGCCCACACTGGACGCGAACGACACCAGCACCAACGCCACCCCGAACCCGAACAGCGCCCCCGCCGCCAGCGTCATGATCGCCGCCCCCGGCAAACTCAACGCCGTCACCGCCACGTACAGCACAAAGAAGCCGCCCAGCACCAGCACCGGCTGCTCCGCCGCCAGCGACTGAAACGCCCCACGCTGCGCCTTCAAATAATCCAGGCTCAGATACTGCCCCAGATCAAACACAAAATAAGACGCCACCAGCGCCGCGATCACGCCCAACAGAGCCACTTTCTTAACGTTCATTCCATCGCATCCTTAATGACCAGGCGGAGTCTGCCCCGGAGCCTTTCGGTCGACTCCGGCGCGGTGTGTGTTGGTGACGTCCAGAACCGTATGAGCGCAGGGATGCGCGAATCGAGCCCCCAGGGACGGGTTCACGGCGTGTTCTGGACGTCACCAACACACACCGCGGCCCCGGCTGGAGAAAAGGCCTAGCAACAGCTACCACCGACCTCCGACGACGCGCTCCCATCCTCGAAGGGCACATTCAACCCACACCCCTCAAAAATCCCAAAGTGCGAATCAAAGTTACCAATAAACTCGAAATGGTCCGCGAACCGGCTCTCCGCCAACATTAACCAGGTATTCCCGCACACCGGGAATACCTTGCCGGTCTCAATCACATGATGATCGTCCAGCACGAATGAATGCGGATGATGGTCCACCGTGCCCTTATAGATCACCGCCTGCCCGTAGTCCTCGCAGGCCGGCTCCAGCGCATCAATGTTGAACAGCCGGTAGGTGGCCGAGTAGAAGCGGATGTTCCCCAGCTTCGCCTCGATGGCCGGGTTCTCGATGGTCAGCCGGCGCGACTCCACCAAACGCGGATCGCCGAATCCGCACCCCTTGGCCAGGTTGAGAAAGTCGTTCCAGTACAGGGCCCCGGACAGGCATTCCCCGTAGAGCACCGGGTCGGCGGTCAGCGCCGCCGGTACCCGGCGGTCGGCGTACACGTCGGAGAAATAGAACTCGCCGCCGGGCTTGAGCAGCCGTTTCACATCGCCGATTACCTTGGCCTTGTCGGTGCTCAGGTTGATCACGCAGTTGGACACCACGATATCGAAGTAGCCGTCCTGCAGATCAAGCTGGTCCAGCTCTTCGATATAGCCTTTCAGGAAACGCACATTGCTGCGCGCGTGGCCGAATTCCCGGCGGTGGTACTCCTGATGGCGAGTCGCCACGGCGAGCTGTTCGTCGGTCATGTCCACGCCGACCACCTCGCCGCTGTCGCCCACCAGGGCCGAGAGCACGTAGACGTCCCGGCCGGAGCCACAGCCCAGGTCCAGAATGCGCATGCCCTCCAACGCCGCCGGAGCCACCAGGCCGCAGCCGTAGTAACGGGTTACCACCTCGTCATGCAGGCGCGCCAGCAACGGCTTCAGGTGCTCCGGCGGCGCCTGATCGCAGCAGGCGTTGGTCTGCAGGTCGTCGCTGCCGGTAAGTTGCTTGCCGTAGTAATCCTGAACCTCTTCACGCATGGTTGAGCCTCTTCAAGTGACACCCGCTCCAGGGAGTATGCTTTAGATGGGAGGGTCGCATCGCGGTCATTTACCCTCCGTGAAGGCCGGGGCACGGGGGCTTTGACGACGCCGGGCGGCCCGCGCGATCCAGTGGTCGACGCCCACATAGCGCCCGGCACCCTGGAAAAACAGCACCAGCAGCATGACCAGGTAGGTCACACCAAACTCAATGCCGTTGTTGAGCACCACGTAACCGCCTTTGGCGGTGAGCCAGTCGTACTGGCCATGCTCGCGCAGTAGCGCTCTGGCTTTGCTGAGACGCTCGCCGACCTGGGCGCTGTTTTCCAGGCTGGCCTGAGCCGCCGGCAGGCCCAGTTCCGCCAGTGGCCGCGCGGTGCTGGTGGCCGGGTCGGAGGGTGCGATCGCGAACCAGCCGTTGCCCCAATGTACGGTGAAGATCGCCACCAGCATGGTGATCATCAGCGGCACGCTGACCCAGCGGGTGGCGAACCCGATCAATAGAAAAATGCCGCCCACCAGCTCGGTGACCGTGGCCAGTAAGGCCAGCAACCAGGGGAAGGGCAGGCCCAGGCCCCAGTCGGCGTTACCGAACCAGGCGACGGTGGAATCGAACGCCAAGGCTTTATTGAGTCCCGCGCTGAAGAACACCGGCGCCAGATAAAGACGCAATGCCAGCGGTGCCAGAAAGTCCAGGTGGCGGCTGTGATCAAGCAGTGCCTGTACCTTTTCGCCGCTGTTGATGAGTACGGACATGATGTTCCCCCGTGTCGCGCCCAGGGGCGGCGATCACTCTGATTGGCGGTCCACGATCCGCTCGACCAGCGCCTCGGTGTGTGTGTCCGAAAGCGGGGCCGGCGACCTGCGCAGTGTCCGCACCAGAGCCTGCAACTGACGCAGGTAGCGTCGGCAGTGGCGGCAAATCATCAGGTGGGCCCGTAACGCCAGACGCTCGCCAAACGGCAATCGTTCGCCGTCTACCAGGGCGTCGGCGCGTTGTTCAACGTGCTTGCATTTCAGCATTCGCCGGTCTCCTGGAAGCGGTCCACCATTTCGAACAGTCGGGCGCGGACCCGGTGCAACAGTACGCGAACATTGGATGCACTGACGTCCATGATGTTACAGATGTCGTCGAAATCCAGGCCCTGGATGTCGCGCAGCTGCAGCGCCAGGCGCTGGTTGTCCGGCATCGCCGTGATGTGGCTTTCCAGGCAGTGTTGCAGCTCGTCGCGGGTGAGAAGGGCGTCCGGGCCGCTCAGGGCCCAGGCCCGGGGCGGCTCCTGCCAGTGGCCGTTGGCGTTGAAACGATGCGCCAGGGCGTCGGTGGCGCCTTCTTCGGTGGGGTCGAACTGAACTTCACGGCCGCCCTTGCGCAGCTGCATGCGTGCCTGATTGATGACGATGCGGGTCAGCCAGGTGAGCAGGGCACTGCGGCCCTCGAATTTGGGCAGCGCCCGGTGGGCGGCGATCCAGCCGTCCTGGACCGCCTCTTCCGCGTCCGCCGGTTGCAGCAGGGTGCGCGCGGCGCCCAGCAGGCGCGGGTGGTAGTGCTTGACCACCAGGGCGAACGCGGCCCGGTCACCCGCCCGCAGGCGTTCGATGAACTCGGGGGTTTCCAGATTCGCATTCGCCATGGGCTTTCCGCCGCTCTGGGTTAGACCTCGATGCGCTTGTACTTCATGCGCTTGGGTTGCAAGGCCTCGTCACCGAGCTGCTTGCGGCGGTATTCCTCGAACTCGGTGTAGGAGCCCTCGAACCACTCCACCTGGGCGTCGCCTTCGAACGCCAGGATGTGCGTGGCCACCCGGTCCAGGAACCAGCGGTCGTGGGAAATCACGATGGCGCAGCCGGGGAACGTCAGCAGCGCTTCTTCCAGCGCCCGCAGGGTTTCCACGTCCAGGTCGTTGGTGGGCTCATCGAGCAGCAGCACGTTGGCGCCCTGCTTGAGCAGCTTGGCCAGGTGCAGGCGGTTGCGCTCGCCCCCGGACAGGTCGCCGACCCGCTTCTGCTGGTCGCCGCCCTTGAAGTTGAAGCGGCCCAGGTAGGCGCGGCTGGGCACCTCGTAGTTGCCGATGCGCAGAATGTCGTTGCCGTCGGACACCTCTTCCCAGACGGTCTTGTTGGCGTCCAGGTCCTCGCGGCTCTGGTCCACGTAGGCCAGGTCCACGGTGTCGCCCACCTCGATGTCGCCGGAGTCCGGCGTTTCCTCACCGGCGAACATACGGAACAGGGTGGTCTTACCCGCGCCGTTGGGGCCGATGATGCCGACAATGGCGCCGCGCGGCACCGAGAAGCTCAGATCTTCATAGAGCAGCTTGCCGTCGAACTGCTTGGAGACGCCGTTGATCTCGAACACCTTCTCGCCGAGGCGCTCGCCCGGCGGAATGTACAGTTCCTGGGTCTCGTTGCGCTTCTGGAAGTCCTGGCTGGCCAGCTCCTCGAAGGCGCTCACCCGGGCCTTGTTCTTGGCGCGGCGGCCCTTGGGGTTCTGGCGCACCCATTCCAGCTCTTTCTCCACCGTCTTGCGGTGGGCGCTTTCCTTCTTCTCTTCCTGCTCCAGGCGCTGTTCCTTCTGTTCCAGCCAGGAGGAGTAGTTGCCCTTCCAGGGAATGCCGTGGCCCCGGTCCAGTTCCAGGATCCACTCGCAGGAGTTGTCCAGGAAGTAGCGGTCGTGGGTCACCGCCACCACGGTGCCGGAGAACTCGTGCAGGAAGCGCTCCAGCCAGGCCACCGACTCGGCGTCCAGGTGGTTGGTGGGCTCATCCAGCAGCAGCATGTCCGGGGCGCTCATCAGCAGGCGGCACAGCGCCACGCGGCGGCGCTCACCGCCGGACAGGTTGGCTACATTGGCGTCCCAGGGCGGCAGGCGCAGGGCGTCGGCGGCGATATCCAGGCGGCGCTCGATATTGTGCGCGTCGGTGGCCTCGATAATGCCTTCCAGCTTCGCCTGCTCCTCGGCCAGCTTCTCGAAGTCCGCGTCTTCCTCGGCGTAGGCGGCGTACACCTCTTCCAGGCGCTCCTGGGCGCCGCGGATCTCGGACAGGGACTCCTCGACGATCTCGCGCACGTTCTTGTCCGGGTCCAGCTCCGGTTCCTGGGGCAGGTAACCGATGTTGATACCCGGCTGCGGGCGCGCCTCGCCCAGGTAGTCCTTGTCGATGCCGGCCATGATGCGCAGCAGCGTGGATTTACCGGAGCCGTTGAGGCCCAGCACGCCGATCTTGGCGCCCGGGAAGAAGGACAGGGAGATGTCCTTGAGGATCTGTTTCTTAGGCGGGACGACCTTGCCCACCTTATCCATGGTGAAAATGTATTGGGCCATAAAAAGAGAGATGCCTGAAAACGTAAGAAAAGCCCGTATGACGGGGCACGGGCGGGTTGGCGCCTAAACTAACCGAACCCGGCCCGGGATGAAAGGGTGCCCTGTGGCCCGGGCCGCCGGTACCGCGCCCGACCGGGCTCAAGTTCGCGCACGCCTTGCCGATATCAGCCACGGAACATGATTTTACTTTTGGGCCCGAGTCGCCCGTTCGCGCTGAGCAGGAGTTGTGCTGTGTTCGCTAAATTCAACCGCATCAATATTAAATACGGCGCCGCCTTCATTGGCGTGGCCCTGGCTTTGCTGGTGGTGGTGACCGCCAACGCCATGCTGGTCAACTCGGTGAAGGATCGCCTGGAAGAGGTCACCTCGACCCTCAACAGAGCCATCTCCCTGGTGCTCAACGCGGACCGCGATCTCTATCAGGCGCGCATGGCTGAAATGGCCTACCTGCGTGGTATTCCCGGTACGCCCGAAGCCGAGACGCAGATCGCCACCTATGAGGAAAACGCCGCCCAGGCCCAGGAGCGCATCCAGCAGGTGGCCGGTCTGATGGCCAACTACGGCGATGTGTCCGACAGCGTTAACACCTTCAACGGGCTGTATGAGCGCTGGCGGGAAGAGTCGGCGCGTTCGATCCAAATGTACAAGGACGAAGACATCGGCGGCGCCATGGAGCAGATCGACGGGGCGTCCCGGGAGAGCTTCGAACAACTGCGCGGCTTCTACGACGCCACCGGGCAGTCCGTGGACGAGCGCGTCCAGGAACTGGAGGCCACCACCCTGGCGCAGATCAACCGCCAGCAAACCCTGGTCATCGGTTTTGCCGTCCTGGTGGGTCTCGTGGCGATCGCTATTGCCCTGATCGGCCCGCACCTGATGTCCAAGGCGATCCGCCAGGTGAGTGCGCGGATTCGCGAGATCACCGACGGCGACGGCGACCTCACCGCCCGCATCCAGAGCCACCGCAAGGACGAAATCGGCGAGCTGGCCGAGCAGTTCAACCGCTTTATCGAGCGCATCGACACCACCCTGCAATCCGTGCGCACCAGCACCCTGAGCGTCAACACCGCCTCCGACGAGATCGCCAAGGGCAGCCAGGAGCTGGCCTCGCGCACCGAGCAGTCCGCCGCCAACCTGCAGCAGACCTCCGCCTCCATGGAGGAGATCACCACCACCGTGCGCAATACCTCCGACGCCGCCCGTCAGGCCGACGAACTGGTCCAGTCCACCGTGCAGGTGGCCCGGCGCGGCCAGGACGCCATGCGCGAGGTGGAAACCACCATGGGCGAGATCAGCGCCTCCTCGGAGAAGATCAACGAAATCATCACCCTGATCGACGGCATCGCCTTCCAGACCAACATCCTGGCCCTGAACGCCTCCGTGGAAGCGGCCCGCGCCGGCGAGCACGGCCGCGGCTTCGCCGTGGTGGCCCAGGAAGTGCGCACCCTGGCGGGCCGCTCCGGTGACGCCTCCCGGGAGATCCGCGAGCTGGTGGACCGCTCCGTGACCAGCACCCAGACCGGCGCCGGCCTGGTCAAGAACGCCGGCCGCACCATGGAAGACATCGTCGCCAGCATCGACAAGGTCACCCGCGTGATCAGCGAGATCAGCACCGGCGCCCAGGAACAGAGCCAGGGCATCGGCCAGGTCAACACCGCCGTCGCCGAGTTGGACACCATGACCCAGCACAACGCCTCCATGGTGGAAGAGACCAGCTCCGCCGCCGAGGAGATGCGCCACCAGGCCGAGCAGCTGGCGGCCCTGATCGCCAGCTTCCGCCTCAGCGGCCAGACCGATGACCACGGCGGCGAGCGGGTGCCGGTGCTGCGTGCCGTCGCCGCCGACCGGTACGACCCGGAAGGCCGCGCCGCCTGACCGGCGAGCCCCTTTTCAGAGCCGCCGGTTCAAACCGCTGTTGAGCAGCAGGCGCACCACGTCCTGCTGCTTGCTGACGCCCAGCTTGCCGAAAATGCTCTTTAACTGGCTGCGCACGGTTTCCCTGGAGACCTGATGCCGTTCGGCGATCTGTTCCACCGACAGCCCGTTGACCAGGGCGCTGGCGACCCCGCTTTCCGCCCGGGTGAAATGGAACAAGGTGGCCAGGTCCTCTTCGCAGGCGTCGAACGGGTGGCCCGGGTCGGACACGTACAGGACGATCTCACCCTCGCCGTAGACACCGGACAGGGACTCAGGGGCGTCCTCTCGCAGCGTCGCCAGGACGATCAGCGGGTGCGGCCGGTCCGGATGGTTCAGGCCCACCGCCTGCTGCCTGGCCTTGCCCTGCCGCAGGCCGGCCACCGCAGCCCACAACTCCGCCGCGTCGCTTGGATACCAGGTGCGAAGCCTGGCGCCATCCATCAGCAGCCCGGCGTGCCGCGACAGCAGGCGCTCGGCGGCGGCGTTGTGGTAGGTCACCTGGTCCTGCCCGTTCAGCACCACCACGCCATGCATCAGCTCGGACAACACCGACTGCAGTGAGGCGGCCCGGTGTGTCGCCTGCTGCAACGCCTTGTCGATGCGCAGCGCACGCTGAAAGTGCGGGGCCAGCACGTCCAGCAACTGCAGCTCCCGGTCGCCGAACGGCTCGGCCTTGAAGGACCGGTGCACACCGATACCGGCATGCCATTCCTTGTCGTTGAACAGACTGATGGCGGCGACATAGCCCAGATCGTTGGGCTTCATGATCAGACGGTAGTAAAGCGGGTTCTCCGCCACCTGCTCGTCGTGCCGCACCACCAGGGCCGCTTCCGCCACCGGGCGCGCGGCCTGGATACGGTAGACCGGATCATGCCTGGAGAGGCCGAGCCGGTAGGTAGCTTCGGCGAACCGGGGCAGCCCGTGGTTGGCCAGCAGATATCGTTTGCCCGAGGCGTGATCTTCCACGTGGATGCCGCCGGACTTGGCGCCCAGCAGCCGGCAGAGGCGGTCGAGGACCGTGCCCCAGTGGCCGGGCCGGTACGACGCCTCGTAAATGTCCCCAATGAACGACAGCAACCCTTCTTCGGCGGCCAAGAGGTACCCCGCGAACCCAAACCCCGTTATTCCTTAAGGGAATAGCAAAAGTCGTTTAGGGCGTCAAATATGTGAATGGCATCACATCCGCCCGGCGGCGGGCGGCGCCTGCTCCGTGAGCGTGGCTCCTGCCGGAATGAGTGCAACTCAAGTGCCAACCGGGCCCCTTTTTGGTTAGAATACGCGCCCCTGATCCCGCAATCCGACCCACAGGTAGCCCATGTTCTCTAAATCCATGTCCATCGCCGAGTTCGACCCGGAAATCCAGGCCGCCATCGACGCCGAGCGCGAGCGCCAGGAGCAGCACATCGAGCTGATCGCCTCCGAGAACTACGCCTCGCCCCGGGCCATGGAAGCCCAGGGCTCCGTACTCACCAACAAGTACGCCGAGGGCTACCCGGGCAAGCGCTACTACGGCGGTTGCGAAAACGTGGACGTGGTCGAGAACCTGGCCATCGAACGCGCCTGCCAGCTGTTCGGCGCCGACTGGGCCAACGTCCAGCCCCACGCCGGCTCCCAGGCCAACGCGGCGGTCTACATGGCGGTGCTCAAGCCCGGTGACACCGTGCTCGGCATGAGCCTGGACGCCGGCGGTCACCTGACTCACGGCGCCAAGCCGAATTTCTCCGGCAAGATGTACAACGCCGTCCAGTACGGCCTGGACAACGACACCGGCCTGATCGACTACGACCAGGTGGAAAAGCTGGCCCGCGAGCACAAGCCGAAGATGATCGTGGCCGGCTTCTCCGCCTACTCGCAGATCGTCGACTGGCAGCGCTTCCGTGACATCGCCGACGAAGTGGGCGCCATCCTGCTGGTGGACATGGCCCACGTGGCCGGCCTGGTCGCCGCCGGCGTCTACCCCAGCCCGGTGGGCATCGCCGACATCACCACCACCACCACCCACAAGACCCTGGGCGGCCCGCGCGGCGGCCTGATCATGGGCAAGGCCAACGAAGACCTGCAGAAGAAGATCAACTCTGCCGTCTTCCCCGGCGGCCAGGGCGGCCCCCTGGAGCACGTCATCGCCGCCAAGGCGATCTGCTTCAAGGAAGCCATGGAGCCGGAATTCAAGACCTACCAGCAGCAGGTGGTGAAGAACGCCAAGGCGATGGCCAAGGTGTTCATCGACCGTGGCTTCGACGTGGTCTCCAACGGCACCGAAAATCACCTGTTCCTGCTCAGCCTGGTCAAGCAGGACATCACCGGCAAGGACGCGGACGCCGCCCTCGGCCGCGCCCACATCACCGTGAATAAGAACGCCGTGCCCAACGACCCGCGCTCGCCGTTCGTCACCTCCGGCCTGCGCATCGGCTCCCCGGCCATCACCCGCCGCGGCTTCAACGAAGCCGACGCCACCGAACTGGCCGGCTGGATCTGCGACATCCTCGACAACATGGGCGACGAATCCGTGATCGACGAGGTGCGCGGCAAGGTCGGTGAGATCTGTAAGCGGCTGCCCGTTTACGAGCGATAGGTGATGAGTTAATAGTTAACAGGGAACAGTTAATAGCGAAACCAAACCGAGGCGTCAGGGATGACGGGAAGGTTCGTGGCGCGGGAGAAATCCCGCGCTTTTGCGTTGCGGGTGGTGAAAAGCTGCCAATACCTGCAGAGTGAGAAGCAGGAATACGTCTTAAGCAAGCAGTTGCTGCGCAGCGGCACCGCAATCGGAGCGTTGGTGCGTGAGGCCGAGTACGCGGAAAGCCGCGCGGATTTCGTGCACAAGATGCATGTCGCCCTGAAAGAAGCCAATGAAACGGACTACTGGATAGATTTGTTGTCCGCCTCGGGTTACTTCCATCCGGATTCCGGGAAGTCTTTGCAGGCGGACTGCCGGCAACTCCTGAGAATATTGATCGCCATTATCAAAACCACCAAAAGTCGGCGATAATGCCCCGTGTTTTCGCTATTCACTGTTCACTATTAATTCTTAACTGTTAACTGGTCCTCTCATGTATTGTCCTTTCTGCGCCGCTCAGGACACCAAGGTGATCGACTCGCGTCTGGTCGCGGACGGCGGGCAGGTGCGCCGGCGCCGGGAATGCCTGAGCTGTAACGAGCGGTTTACCACCTTCGAGACCGCCGAGCTGGTGATGCCCCGGGTGATCAAGTCCGACGGCACCCGCGAGCCGTTCAACGAGCAGAAGCTGCGCGCCGGCATGCTGCGGGCGCTGGAGAAGCGGCCGGTGAGCGTGGAGGACCTGGAAGCGGCGATCAGCCGGCTCTGTCACCGTCTGCGCGCCACCGGCGAGCGGGAGGTGCCGGCCCGGCAGGTGGGCGGCTTCGTGATGGAGGCGCTGCAGCAGCTGGACGACGTGGCCTATGTGCGCTTCGCCTCGGTCTACCGCAGCTTCCAGGACATTTCCGAATTCGCCGCCGAGGTGGACCGCCTGCGCGGCCGCGCCGGCGGCGGCGAACCGCAAGACGACGATACCCCGCAGCAATGAGCGCCGGGCGGTTCAGTGACTTCGACCATGAGTGCATGGCCCGGGCCCTGGAGCTGGCCCGGCGCGCGCTCTATACCACCGACCCCAACCCGCGCGTCGGCTGCGTGCTGGCCCATGACGGCCTGATCATCGCCGAGGGCTTCCACGCCCGGGCCGGCGACCCCCACGCGGAGCGCATCGCGCTGGCCACCGCCGGCGAGCACGCCCGCGGCGCCACCGCCTACGTCACCCTGGAGCCCTGCTCCCACACCGGCCGCACCGGCCCCTGCGCCGACGCCCTGATCGAGGCCGGCGTGGCCCGCGTGGTCGCCGCCATGGAAGACCCTAACCCCCAGGTGGCCGGCACCGGCCTGCAACGGCTCCGCGACGCCGGCATCCAGGTCGACACCGGTCTTCAGGAAGCGGACGCCCGCGCGCTGAACCCGGGCTTCGTGCTGCGCATGCGCCAGGGGCGGCCATTGATCCGCATCAAGGCCGCCGCCAGCCTGGACGGCCGCACCGCCATGGCCAGCGGTGAGTCCCAGTGGATTACCGGGCCCGAGGCCCGCGAGGACGTGCAGCGCCTGCGCGCGCGCAGCAGCGCCATCGTCACCGGCATCGGCACGGTGCTGGCGGACCGGCCCTCCTACACCGTGCGTCCCGAACAATGGCGGCATGGCGAGTACGCCGACGGCCCGGTCCGCGCGCCGCTGCGGGTGATCCTCGACCCGGCCCTGCGCACCCCGGTGGACAGCCCGGTGGTCAGCGCCGACGGCCCCTGTCTGATCGCCCACGCCGACGACCCGGGCGCCGCCCCGGACGACCGCCGCCGGGCGCTGGAACACGCCGGCGCCGAGCTGCTGGCGCTGCCCCGCGCCCGCGCCGCCAGCGATCCCGCCGAGCCCGGCGCCGCCGCCCGCGCGGAACGGCGCGGCCTCGACCTGCACGCCCTGACCGCCGAGCTGACCCGCCGCGAATGCAACGAGGTGCTAGTGGAATGCGGCGCCACCCTGGCCGGGGCCTTCGTCCGCGAGGCCCTGTTCGACGAGCTCATCGTCTACCTGGCCCCCACGCTGCTGGGCGCCGACGCCCGCGGCCTGCTGGACCTGCCGTTCGACCGCATGGACCAGCAGATCCGCCTGCAATGGAGCGATCTGCGCCGCGTCGGCGACGACCTGCGCCTGACGCTCACCCGACCGTAAACGGAGGCGGCACATGACCCTGAACGTGGGGGTGTACCTGTACCCCGGTGTGGAACTGCTCGACTTCGCCGGCCCCTGTGAAGTGTTCACCACCGCCAACCGGCTGGCCCCGGAGGGCGCCCCGTTTTCGGTGTTCTCGGTGGCCGCCGAGCGGCGGCCGGCCACCAGCCGCGCGGGCGTGGTGATTCAGCCGGATTACGCCTTCGCGGATCACCCCCCGATCGATGTTTTGCTGGTGCCCGGCGGCGTGGTGGACGAGGTCATGAACGAGGCGGCCGTGGTGGGCTGGATCGCGGAAGTCTCGGCGGCGGCGCGGCTGACCGCCTCGGTCTGCAACGGCGCCTTCCTGCTCGCCGTCGCCGGTGTCCTGGACGGCCGCCGGGTGACCACCCACTGGGAAGACGTCGACGCCTTGCGCACCCGTTTCCCGGCGCTGACGGTGGAGGACGGGCCGCGCTGGGTGGATCAGGGCGACGTGGTCACCTCCGCCGGCATTTCCGCGGGCATTGATATGAGCCTGCATCTCGTGGAACGGTTACAGAGCCGTACCCTGGCCGCCGCCACGGCACGGCAGATGGATTTTCACCGGGCGAGCTGATTTCGGGGGGAGGTCGCCGTCATGCAATGCCCCAAATGCGAGCACCCGCGAGGCGCCGGGGACACCACCTGCGGCGGCTGCGGGCTGGTCTTTCACAAGTACGAAGCCTACCTGGAGCGCCAGCGCGAGCTGCGGGAAAATCAGACGCCGCCGGGCCCGGACCGCGCCGAGCGCCTGAAAGCGTTTTTCCAGAGCCTGCTGGTGCCACCGGATACCCTCTACCGTTACCCGGCCCTCTACGCGCTGCTCTGGGTGGGTCTGGTGGTGTGGGGCTGGAGCTACATCACACAGAGCCTCCACCAGCTCGGTTACCAGCCCGCCTTCCTGCACAACGTGAACCTGCCGTTCCACGAAGCCGGGCACGTGATCTTCGGCATTTTCGGCCAGTTCATCGGTTCCCTGGGCGGCACCCTGGGGCAGCTGCTGGTGCCGGTGATTTGCGGCATCGCCCTGCTGCGGCGCCACGACACCTTCGGCGCCAGCGTCTGCCTGTGGTGGTTCGGCGAGAACTTCCTCGACATCGCGCCCTACATGGCCGACGCCCGTGCCGGCGAGCTGCCGTTGCTGGGCGGCAACTACGGCAAGTCCTCCCCCTACGGCTTCCATGATTGGGAATTCATTCTTGGCGAGACCGGGCTGCTGGCCTGGGACAAGACGCTGGCGGCGCTGACGCTGAACAGCGGCCGGGCGATCATGGTGCTGGCCATGGTGTGGGGCGCCTGGCTGTTATGGCGGGGCTGGCGCCGGCAGCGCGGCTGACCTCAGGAGGCGATGGCAACCACGCCGCGGCCGCGGTCCTTGGCCTGGTACAGCGCCTGGTCGGCGCGGCGCAGGGTGCGCCGCCAGTCGTCGTCGGTGAGCTCCGCGAACCCCATGCTGGCGCCGATGCGCAGGTCCTCGCTGTCGCCGGCGGGGATGCTTTCGAACGCCTCCAGCAGGCGCCGCGCGATGGAGTCCGCCGCGTCCGGATTGGCCTCCGCCAGAAACACCACGAACTCGTCGCCGCCCCAGCGGCAGGCGATGTCGCCGTCGCGCATGGTGTGGTCGATGCGTTGCGCCACGGCGCGCAGCAAGGCGTCGCCCCGGGTGTGGCCGAAGCGGTCGTTAACGACCTTGAAATGGTCCAGGTCGATGAACAGCAGGCCGCCCCGGGCGTGGGGGCCGAGGCCGTCCAGATGGCTTTCCAGAAAGGCGCGGTTGAACAGCCCTGAAAGCGGGTCACGGGTGGCCTTGTCCGCCAGGTGCCGCAGCTGGTGGTCGGTCTCGGTACGCTCGCTGAGCGTGCGCGAGTAATGAATCACCATGGCCGCCAGCGCCGCCACCTGGAACGCCACGAACCCCGGCGTCAGCGCGCTCAGCGGCAGCAGCTCCACGCCCATCTCGCGCAGGGTGTCATGCACCCCGGTGAGAAACACCAGCACGAAGCCGATCACCGTCAGCCACCAGGCCAGGGTGCCGCCGGTGCGCCGGGCGCGGCGCACCATCCGCCAGTTGGTGTAGCTGAACGCCACCACGCACAGCACGAAGAAGGGCGCGCCGGCGGCGCCGTAATCCGCGAACACCTGGCTGCCCTCGATGGTGGCCTGATTGCTGGCGATGATCAGAGCCGGATGATCCACCCACAGCACGCTGGCCAGCAGAGCGCCGGCCAGGTAAATCGCCGCCAGCCGCCAGCGCGGCTCGTGCCGGCGGCGCAGCACCCGGTGCATGCAGATCAGCGCCGCCAGCCCCATCACCACCGCGCTCAGCGCCACGCGGTAGGGCGTCATCACCGCGTCCAGGTCGCCGGTCACGGCGTCGATCCGCGAGGTCAGATCGCCGGCGATGTACACCGTGGCGCACAGGTTGGCCAGGGCGAACTGCAGCGCTGCCGGCGCTTCCCGGTCGCGGTACAGATACAGCGCCAGGGTGAACACACTCAGCAGCAGCAACAACGCCACGGCCGCGCCGGTGGCCATGATGTTCAGCCACAGCGTCCAGGTATCCGTCCCGGCGCCGGCCAGGAAGGTGGAAGCAGAGTGTTCAGGCATGGTTTCCGGGGCGACTAAAAAATGAGCGGCAAGAATACCAAAAACACCCGTCAAAACCGTTGTTTCTTCGTTTCAGCTTATTCGGGACACGTCTCTGTGGCTTTGGGCTCTTTACCAAGCGGCTTTTGCTTTCTCCGGGTGGCCAGGGCTAAGCTCCTGAGAAAAATGAGGGCCTCACCATGACCACCGGAACCTTTCGCCTGCTGCTCGTGCTCTGGGCGGCGCTGTTCGCGCTGCTGTTCGTTGTGATCGTGATTCCGCCGCTGATCGGTGACCCGGATCTGCTCGCCGCGATCAGTGCCGGTTTCGTCAATCCCTATGCCACCGGCTATTCCCTGGACACCATCATGTGCTGGGTGGTGCTCACCACCTGGGTGGCTTACGAAGCGAAGGTCCGGCCGGTAAAACACGGCTGGATCGCGCCGCTGCTGGGGCTGGTGCCCGGCGTCGCCACCGGCTTCGCCATCTACCTGCTGTTGCGGCTCAATTCAGGCCCCAATAAGTGATTACACCGCTTCTCTACATCGCCGCCGCCCTGGCGGAGATCGCCGGCTGCTTCTCGGTCTGGGCCTGGTGGCGGCTGGAGAAAACGCCGCTGTGGCTGGTGCCCGGCCTGGTCAGTCTGGCGCTGTTCGCCTGGCTGCTCAGTCTCGTCGACACCGACTACGCCGGCCGCGCCTACGCCGCCTACGGCGGCGTCTATATCGTTATGTCGCTGCTCTGGTTGTGGCTGGTGGAGCAGCGCGCCCCCGACCGCTGGGACCTGCTCGGCGCCGGAATCTGCCTCGTCGGCGCCGGCGTCATTTTGTTCGGCCCGCGCGGCGCCTAACGCAACCCCAGCACCCACTCCCGCACCGCCGCGATGGCGGGCTCGCGCAGCCGTTCTTCCGGGTACACCAGGTGGAAGGGCTTGGCGTGCAGATCCGGCCCGAACGGCTGCACCAGCCGGCCGCTGGCCAGTTCGTCGGCGATCAGCGCCTTGCTCATCAGGGCGATGCCCTGACCGTCCAGGGCGGCGGTGATGGTGTGGGTCTCGTCGGAGAACACCAGGCCGGCGCCCATGTCCAGGTCGGGCACCCGCGCCAGCTTTTGCCAGGTCGTCCAACTCAGCAGCGCGCCGGAATGGCTGGGCGGCTGGTAGTGCAGCAGGGTGTGCCGGTGCAGATCGTCGTGCCGGGTGATGCCCAGGGTCGGGCTGCAGGCGGGGATAAAGACGTTATCGAACAGCTTTTCCGACACCAGCCCGGGCCAGTGGCCGTCGCCGTAGCGGATCGCCATGTCGGCGGCGACGCCGTCCAGCGCCACCAGGTCGTGGGAGATCCGCAGGTTCAGATTCAGTTGCGGGTGGCGGTCACGCAGCAGGCACACCCAGGGCAGCAGAAAACGCCCGGCCACCGCCGGGATGGTGGACAGCGTGACGGTCTGGTGGCCCGGGTCGTGGCGCAGCCGGGCCACCGTTTCGGCGAGGGTATCGAACGCCTCGCTGGACGCCGTCAGCAGGGTCTGGCCGGCGCCGGTGAGCACCAGCTGGCGCGGTTTGCGCACGAACAGGGCCACGCCCAGATAGTCCTCCAGCTGCCGCAATTGGTGGCTGATGGCGGTGGGGGTTACCGACAGTTCCTGGGCGGCGGCTTTGGCGCTGCGGTGGCGGGCCGCCGCCTCGAAGGCGCGCAGGGCGGACAGGGAGGGCAGTTTGCGGGCGCTCATGGGGTGCCTTATGGATGAGTTTTATTTTGCCTTCACGGCAAGAATTCATCGTTTGTCGCGGCTTTAAGCCTCCGGTTTCATGGAAAGCCTGTCAAGCAGGAGTGAGATCAGCTCACCTGCAAACCGACCCTGACCGGAGACAATGCCATGACCCGCTTATTGCACCTCGACACCAGCCCCCGCCCCGGACGTTCCGGCACCCACGAGCACGGCTCGCACAGCCGGCGGCTGAGCCACCACTTCGTGGAGCACTGGAAAGCCGCCCGTCCGGAGGACCCGGTGACACGCCGGGACCTGGGTGTCCGGCCGCCGTCGCTGCTGACCGTGGACTGGATCGAAGCCGCCTTTACGCCGTCGGCGCAGCGCTCCGCCGCCCTGCAGCAGGTGCTGGCGGAGAGCGACGGCCTGGTGGACGAGGTGATCCAGGCCGACGTACTGGTGCTCGGCGTGCCGCTGTACAACTACAGCTACCCGGCGGCGTTCAAGGCCTGGATCGACCAGATCGTGCGCGTGGAGCGCACCATCTATTTCGATCCGGCCAACATCGATCACCCGGTGGGCCCGCTGCTGAACGACCGGCCGCGCCATGCGGTTATCCTCTCGTCCCGGGGTGGGTTCGGTCTGGGCGCCGATGGCCCGCTGGCGCACATGAATCACCTGGAAGCCAGCGTGCGCACCGCGCTGGAACTGATCGGCATCGAGCACTTCCACGAGATCGCCATTGAGTACCAGGAGGAGGGTGGCGAGCGGCTGGACGCGTCGGTACGCAACGCCCTGGCCGAGGTGGAGCGGCTGGTGGCCCGGCTGCAACGGGACGCTTTCCCCGTGCCGCGGGCGGTATCCGCGTGATGCCGGGGCCCCGGCGTTTGGTTTACACTGTAAGCCTTTGCCGTCCGGCCCTGTGCCCGCAGACCATGGAGCGCCTCGTTGCCCAAGAAGCCGAAAACCGACCAGGAGATCGCCGCCTTCCGCGAGCGCGTCTGCGAGGTGGCCACGGAACTGTTCGTGGAGCGCGGGCCGGATAACGTCACCATGCGGCAGATCGCCGCCGGGGTGGGCGTCAGCCCGATGACGCCGTACCGCTATTTCCAGGACAAGGACGAGATTCTCGCCACCGTGCGCGCCGCCGCGCTGGACCGCTTCGCCGCCGCTTTGGAGGCGGGACTGGCCCAGGGCAGCGACGCCCGCGAGCGCGCCCGCGCCATCGGCGACGCCTATGTGCGCTTCGCCACCGAGCATCCGGCGGCCTACCAGCTGATGTCGGAGATCTCCCAGGTCGACGAGAGCCGCTACCCGGAACTGGTGCGCGCCAGCCGCCGCGCCCGGGAGACCATGGTCGGCTATGTGCGCGATATGATCCGCGAAGGGATGATGGACGGCGACGCCGACCTGATCGGCTATATGTTCTGGTCCACCCTGCACGGCATCGTGGTGCTGGACATGGCCGGGCGGCTGGGCGGCGAGATCGACGCGGACACCCTGCGCAAGAAGACCATGCGCACCCTGCTGGCGGGCATGGCGGTGTCGCCGCCGCGCCGCGACGACGAATCCTGACCGAATCGCTCACCGGCGGACGCCAGCCGATGTCAGGAAGCGCTTGATTTTATAAAATGTACGTTGTAAATATTTGGCCTCCGAACCGAATACCGGGCCAGAACGCCGTGCCGGTTCGTCCGAATCCGAAAGATTTACAAAGTAAACGTCACCCACTTAACAGGAATCGCCATGTCTCTGCCCCCGGAAATCGCCAAACGCCTGCGGCTGCCCGTGATCTGCTCGCCGCTGTTCATCATTTCCAACCCGGACTTGACCATCGCCCAGTGCAAGGCCGGGGTGGTGGGCTCGTTCCCGTCGCTGAACGCACGGCCGCTGTCGCAGCTGGACGAATGGCTGGCGCGCATCACCGAGGAGCTGGCCGCCTGGGACCGGGAGCACCCGGACCAGCCGTCCGCGCCGTTCGCGGTGAACCAGATTGTGCACAAGACCAACGACCGTCTGGAGAAAGACCTGGAGCTGTGCGAGAAGTACAAGGTGCCGATGGTGATCACCTCCCTGGGCGCCCGTGAAGAGCTCAACCAGGCGGTGCACGGCTGGGGCGGCACGGTGATGCACGACATCATCAACGACCGCTTCGCCCGCAAGGCCATCGAGAAGGGCGCCGACGGCCTGATCGCTGTGGCGTCCGGCGCCGGCGGCCACGCCGGTCAGCTGTCGCCGTTCGCGCTGATCCAGGAGATCCGCCAGTGGTTCGACGGCCCGCTGGCGCTGTCCGGCTCCATCGCCAGCGGCGCGTCGGTGCTGGCGGCCCAGGCCATGGGCGCGGATCTCGCCTACATTGGTTCGATGTTCATCGCCAGTGAGGAGGCCAACGCCGACCAGGCCTACAAGCAGATGATCGTCGACAGCAAGGCCACCGATATCGTCTACAGCAACCTGTTCACCGGCGTGCACGGCAACTACCTGGCGCCGTCCATCGCCAAGGCCGGGCTGGATCCGGCCAACCTGCCGGAAAGCGACCCGTCGGCGATGAATTTCGGCTCCGGCGGCAGCTCCAAGGCCAAGGCCTGGAAAGACATCTGGGGCTGCGGCCAGGGCATCGGCGTGGTGGACGCGGTGCGCCCGGCGGCCAATATCGTCGACCAGCTCGCCGACGAGTACCACGCCGCCGCCAAGGCGCTGGACGCCAAGCGCTACTAACGCTTGTAACGCGCTCTCAGGGAGCGCGCGCCAGCCGCTAAAGACGCCGGGCCAGGGCTTCCCTGGGCCGGCGTACTTTTTTCTGGCCCGCCTGACGGTCGTTGTCGGTGTCCCGGTAGCCGAGGCCCATCAGCGCCACGCTGCGCAGCCCCTGCTCGCGCAGGCCCAGCAACTGGTCCAGCCCGGGCGGATCGAAGCCCTCCATGGGCGAGGCGTCGACCCGCTCCATGGCCGCCGCCGCCAGCGCCATGCCCAGCCCGATGTAGGCCTGACGGGCGGCCCATTGGAAGCCCTCTTCCTCGGAGGCGAAACCGGCCACCTTGCCTTTCACGGTCTGTTCCAGACCGGCCAGCTTGTCCCGGGGCAGATCGCGCTCGCGGGCGATCAAATCCACCATCTCTTCGACCTGGTCTTCGGTGACCGGGCTCCAGGCGGCGAAGATGATCAGGTGCGAGCACTCGGTGATCTGCGGCTGGTTCATCGCCACCGGCGCGATGCGCTGGCGCAGTTCCAGCGGCTCGGCGACCAGCAGGGTGTAGGGCTGCAGACCGAAGGACGACGGCGCCAGCCGGGCCGCCTCCAGAATCCGCTCCACTTTCTCCTCGGGGACTTTTTCCCCGGTCATGCGTTTGGTGGCGTAGCGCCAGTTGAGGGCGTCTTCAAGCGTCATGGGGACTCCAGTGTCGAAACAGTGCCGGTTCGCGGGTAAGCCGTTATCCTCTCCGGTATCGAGGCACAGCGTCCACACCCGCAACACGGAGAAAGAACGTGCAATCCTACACCGGAAGCTGCCTGTGCGGCGGCATCGCCTTCGAAGTCCGCGGCCCCCTGGCGCCGATTCAGGTGTGCCATTGCCAGCAGTGCCGCAAGGCCCAGGGCGCCCCCTTCGCCACCAACACACCGGTGGAGGGGACGGCCTTCAAGCTGCTGAGCGGTCGCGAGCTGATCACCGAGTACGAGTCCTCGCCGGGCAAGTTCCGCGCCTTCTGCGGGCGCTGCGGCTCGCCGGTCTACAGCCGCAAGGCCGATCTGCCCGGCGTGCTGCGGATCCGCGCCGGGCTGTTCAACGAGCCCCTGGAGGCGCGCCCGGTGTTCCACGCCTACACCGGCTCCAAGGCCAACTGGTGGCCGATTCTGGACGATCTGCCGCGGTTCGCTGAAGCCTGGAAGCCGGAACCGACCCTCCGCTAATACACAAGCTGCCTGGAAGAGAAGAACGGTGATTTTGATTTACGGCATCAAGGAACGGCTCAATCCCATCAAGGGCAGGCTGTCGGACGTGATCCACGGCAGCATGCGTGACGTATTGGGCATGCCCGAGGACAAGCGCGCGCATCGCTTCATTCCCATGGAAGCGGTCGATTTTTATTACCCGGGCGGGCGCAGCGACGCCTATACGGTTATCGAGATCAATATGATGGCCGGGCGGCGCCCGGAAACCCAGAAAACGCTGATCAAGACGCTGTTTGAGCGTATCGAAGAGGAATTGGGTATTCGGCCGGTGGATGTGGAGATCACGCTGCACGAACAGCCGCCCCATTGCTGGGGGTTTCGTGGCATGACCGGCGACGAGGCCGCCGATTTGAAGTACCAGGTGAAGGTTTAGATGCCCTATGGAATCGATGGCGCCCTATTTGGAAAGCAGCGATTGGATCGACTGGCGTAACCCGGCAGTCCAGGCGGCCGCGGCGCGTTTAAAAGGGGACAGTGATGATCCGGTGGTGATCGCGGAAAAGTGCTTCCTGTTTGTGCGCGATGCGATTCGCCATAGCTGGGATTTCCGCCTCAACCCGGTGACCTGCAGGGCCTCGGACGTGCTGGCGCACGGTACCGGCTATTGTTACGCCAAGAGCCATTTGCTGGCGGCGTTGCTGCGTGCCAACGGCATTCCCGCAGGGTTGTGCTATCAGCGCCTGACCGTGACCGACCGGCCTCCGTTTTGCCTGCACGGCTTGAACGCGGTCTATCTGGCGCCGTTTGGCTGGTACCGCGTCGACGCCAGGGGCAACAAGCCCGGGATCGAGGCGGCGTTCCGTCCGCCGGAGGAGAAGCTGGCTTTTCCCCTGCTCGTTGACGGAGAGGCCGATCTGCCCGGCGTCCATGCCCGGCCGTTGCCGGAGGTAGTGAGCACGCTGACGCAGCACGAGACCTGGGACGCCGTGGCCGAGAGCCTGCCGGACCGGCCGACGGCAGGTTTGGACTGAAATCCCCCGGGCGTTTATCATTGCGCTCCTGCTTTTCCCGCGCGCCGGGCGGTTTTCCGCACGCTTGGCCGGTTCCACCGGTGCCCGTATCCGCATCACACAGAGGTAAGCCATGTTCACAGGCATCATCGAGGCCCAGGGCCATGTGGCGGCGCTGACGCCCAGTGGCGGCGACGTGACGCTGCGTATCCACAGCGACGAGCTGGATTTCGGCGATGTGAAGCTGGGTGACTCGATCGCCGTCAACGGCGTCTGCCTGACGGTCACCGCCCTGGCCGGCGGCGACAGCTTCAGCGCCGATGTGTCCGGCGAAACCCTGTCGCTGACCTCCCTGAAGCAGCTCAAGAGCGGCAGCCGGGTGAACCTGGAGAAGGCGATGACGCCCTCCACGCGCATGGGCGGGCACCTGGTGAGCGGCCATGTGGACGGCCTTGGCACGGTCAAGGCGATGACCCCGGACGCCCGCTCGGTGCGCATCGACATCGAGGCGCCGGCGGAGCTGGCCCGCTACATCGCCCAGAAGGGCTCGATCACCGTGGACGGCATCAGCCTGACGGTGAACAGCGTGGACGGCGCGCTGTTCTCGCTGAACATTATTCCCCACACCCAGGACGTCACCACCATCCAGGATTGGAAACCGGGGACGCCAGTGAACCTGGAAGTTGATATCATTGCGCGCTATCTGGAGCGGCTGCTGCTCGGCGAGCGCGCCGCCCGGCCCGGTTCGGAGGGCGTATCCATGTCGTTCCTGGCCGAGCACGGTTTCCTGAAGTAGCTCGCGGCGGTCGCCCGAGGGCGCGCAAACACCGGCACGCGCGGCGTGCATTAAAAGGTAGGTTTCATGCAACTGAACAGCATTGAAGAACTGATCGAGGACATCCGTCAGGGCAAGATGGTGATCCTGATGGACGACGAGGACCGGGAAAACGAAGGCGACCTGGTGATGGCCGCCGAACACGTGACTCCCGAGGCGATCAACTTCATGGCCCGTTTCGGGCGCGGCCTGATCTGCATGCCGATGTCCAAGGAGCGTTGCGAGCAGCTGGATCTGCCGCTGATGGTGCGCGCCAACGGCAGCGGCTTCGGCACCAAGTTCACCGTCTCCATCGAGGCCCGCGAGGGCGTCACCACCGGCATTTCCGCCGCCGACCGGGCGCGCACCGTGCAGGCCGCCGCCGCCAAGCACGCCAAGGCGTCGGACATCGTCCAGCCGGGGCATATTTTCCCGCTGATGGCGGAGCCGGGCGGCGTGCTGCGCCGCGCCGGGCACACCGAGGCGTCCTGTGATCTGGCGGTGATGGCCGGCTGCGAGGCCGCCGGCGTGATCTGCGAGGTGATGAACGAGGACGGTTCCATGGCGCGCCGCCCGGACCTGGAGAGCTTCGCCCAGGAGCACGGCATCAAGATCGGCACCATCGCCGACCTGATTCAGTACCGCGCGCTCAACGAGCAGACCATCGAGCCGGTGTCCGAGCACCCGCTGGACACCTGGTACGGTGAATTCCGGCTGGTGGCGTTCCGCGACACCGTCGACGGCCACGTGCACATCGCCCTGGTCAAAGGCGAGGTGCACGAGGATAAGGAAGTGACGGTGCGGGTGCACCAGGTGGACCCGCTGCGCGATCTGATGAGCGCCAAGCTCAACGGCCGCACCGGCTGGAACATGCACCGGGTGCTGGAAGCGGTGGCCGACGCGGAAACCGGCGTGGTGATCATCCTCGGCCAGGACGAGGACTCCGAGCCCACCCTGGACCGCCTGCAGGCGTTTTTCGACGGCACCGCCAACAAGCCCAAGGGCGAGTCGCGCACCTATCGCAACATCGGCACCGGCTCTCAGATTCTCAAGGCGCTGGGCGTGCGCAAGATGCGCCTGCTCAGCTCACCGATGAAATTCAACGCGCTTTCCGGTTTCGACCTGGAGATCGTCGAATACGTGGAAGCGGACGGCTAAGGGAAAAAACACATGCACGATATCAAAACCTTCGAAGGCACTCTGAACAACGTGGGCGGCCGTTACGCCCTGGTGGTGGCGCGTTTCAACAGCTTCGTGGTGGAAGCGCTGCTGGCCGGCGCGGTGGACACCCTGGTGCGCCACGGCGTGGCCCGCGATGACATCGAGATCATCCGCGTGCCCGGCGCCTGGGAACTGCCGGTGGCGGTGAAGAAGATCCTGGAAAAGCGCGACTACGACGCGGTGATCGCGCTGGGCGCGGTGATCCGGGGCGGCACCGCCCACTTTGAGTACGTGGCCGGTGAGGCCGCCAAGGGCATCGCCGCGGTGCAGAACGACACCGGCGTGCCGGTGGCCTTCGGTGTGCTCACCGTGGAGTCCATCGAGCAGGCGATCGAGCGCAGCGGCACCAAGGCCGGCAACAAAGGCGCCGAGGCCGCGATGTCCGCTCTGGAAATGGTTTCTCTGTTCAAGGCGCTTTAATGACCCAGTCCGCCGTACCGTCTTCCCCCGCCGCGCGCCGCAAGGCGCGCCGCTACGCGTTGCAGGCGCTGTACCAGTGGCAGCTTGCCGGCGCCACGCTGAGCGATATCGAGGCCCAGTTCCTGGCCGCCAACGATATGCAGAAGGTGGACCGCACCTATTTCCACGACCTGCTGCACGGCGTGCCCGCCGAAGTGACCGGCCTGGACGAGGCATTGCGCCCGTTCCTGGATCGCCGGGTGGAGGAGCTGTCCCAGGTGGAGAAGGCGCTGCTGCGCATCGGCGCCTTCGAGCTCAAGGAGCGTCTGGATGTGCCCTATCGGGTGGTGATCAACGAAAGCATCGAGCTGGCCAAGGTGTTTGGCGCCGACGACTCCTTCAAGTACGTTAACGGCGTGCTGGATAAACTGGCGCGGCGGCTGCGTTCCGCCGAGACCGCCCACCGCCCCGCCGCGTCCCGGCAGGCCCCGGACGACGATGGAGCGGACAAGGACTGACCGTGGCATAACAAAGGGAGCGTTTGATTATGGATGAATTCGCTCTGATAGAACGCTACTTCCGCCGCCCGGACCACCCGCCGGGCGATGGCGTGGTGCTGGGCCCCGGCGACGACGCGGCCCTGCTGCTCCCGCCCGCCGGCGACGAGCTGGTAATGACCCTGGACACCAGCCTCGGCGGCCACCATTTCCCCGACGACCTGCCCGCCGCCGATGTGGGCCACCGCTGCCTGGCGGTGAATCTGTCCGATCTCTACGCCATGGGCGCGCGCCCGCTGTGGTTCCTGCTGTCGGTGACGCTGCCGGAGGCCGACGAGGCCTGGCTGGCGGGCTTCGCCCAGGGCCTGTTCGATCTGGCGGACCGGGCCGGCATCGCGCTGGTTGGTGGGGACGTTACCCGTGGGCCTTTGAGCGTGAGCATCCAGGCCACCGGTGCGGTGACGCCGGGCCGCGCGTTGCGCCGCGACGGCGCCCGCGCCGGCCAGCGCCTGGCGATCGGCGGCGTGCCCGGGCAGGGCGGTCTGGGGTTGCGTCACTGGCAGGCCGGCGAGCGTGCCACGGTGAGCGCCCGCCACCTGGCCCGGCCCGCTTTTCCGCTGGATCTGGGCGCCGCCCTGGTGGGCCGGGCGGGGGCTGCCATCGACGTCTCCGACGGTCTGTTGCAGGACCTGGGGCATATCCTCAAGGCGAGCGGCGGGCTGGGTGCGGAGCTGGATCTGGCGACGCTGCCGGTGAACGAGGAGCTGGCGGCCCTGGACGAGGCGGACCGTTACCCGTTGCAGCTCACCGGCGGCGACGACTACTGCTTGCTGTTTACCTGGCCGGACGCCCGGCCCCTGCCGCCGGGAACCAGCGACATCGGCATGATCACCGAGAAGGGGCCGATTCTGCTGCGTTACCCGGACGGCCGCACCGAGCCCGCCCGACCGGGGGGTTGGCGGCACTTTTAGTCGGGGCCGGGCAGGCCGGCTCAGGCGCGGTGGGGCAGGGCGTCGTGCAGACGCTTCAGGCGCCGGCGCACGCTGGCTTCGATGCCGGCGGCGTCCAGGCCGTGCTCGGCGAGCAGCGCGTCCCGCTTGCCGTGGTGGATAAAGTGGTCCGGCAGGCCCAGGTTGAGCACCGGCACCACCACGCCTTCGTCGATCAGCAGCTCGTTGACCGCTGAACCGGCGCCGCCCATGCGCTGGTGGTCTTCCAGCGTCACCACCAGGTCATGGCGGGCGGCGGCGTCCAGCACCGCGCCCCGGTCCAGGGGCTTCACCCAGCGCATGTCGATCACCGTGGCGTCGAGTTTCTCGGCGGCCTCCAGGGCCGCCGGCACCAGCGCGCCGAAGGCGAGCAGGGCGACGTCGCCCTTGCCCTGGCGCAGCGTGCGGCTTTCGCCCACCGGCAGGGCGGTCATGGTGTCTTCGATTTTGGCGCCGGGGCCGGTGCCGCGCGGGTAGCGCACCGCCGCCGGGCCCTCGTGCAGCCAGGCGGTGTAGAGCAGCTGCCGGCACTCGTTCTCGTCCGACGGCGCCGCCACGATCATGTTCGGCACGGTGCGCAGGTAGGCGAGGTCGAACACGCCGCCGTGGGTGGCGCCGTCCTCGCCCACCAGGCCGGCCCGGTCGATGCCGAAGGTCACATCCAGGTCCTGCAGCGCCACGTCATGGATCAGCTGGTCGTAGGCGCGCTGCAGGAAGGTGGAGTAGATCGCCACCACCGGTTTGCGGCCTTCGCAGGCCATGCCGCCGGCCAGCGTCAGGGCGTGCTGCTCGCAGATCGCCACGTCGTGGTAGCGCTCCGGGAAACGGCGCGCGAAATCCACCATGCCGGAGCCTTCGCACATGGCCGGGGTGATGCCGATCAGGCGCGGGTCCTGCTTGGCCAGGTCGCACAGCCACTGGCCGAACACTTCCTGGTACTTGGGGCTCTTCGGTTTGGCCGGCTTGGCCACTTCCACTTTCGCCTTGGGCTCGATCTTGTTGATCGCGTGGTAGCCCACCGGGTCCGCTTCCGCCGGGCCGAAGCCCTTGCCCTTGGTGGTGTAGACGTGCAGCAGTTGCGGCCCTTCCAGGTCGCGCATGGTCTCCAGGGTGGCGGTCAGCTCGTCGATGTCGTGGCCGTCGATGGGGCCGATGTAGTTGAAGCCGATCGCCTCGAACAGCATGTCCGGGCTGACCATGTTCTTCATGCTTTCTTCGGTGCGGCGCACGAAGTCCCAGGCCGCCGGCATGGCGGAGAGCACTTTCTTGCCGCCTTCGCGCAGGGCGATGTAGGTCTTGGACGACCAGATGCGCGCGAAGTAGTTGGCCAGCCCGCCCACGTTGTGGCCGATCGACATGGTGTTGTCGTTGAGAATCACCAGCAGGTTGGCGCGGGTGTGGGCGGCGTGGCTCATGGCTTCGAAGGCCTGGCCGGCCGTCATGGCGCCGTCGCCGATCACCGCCACCGTGCGGCGTTTGTCGCCGGCCTGCTCGGCGCCCAGGGCCATGCCCAGCGCGGCGCTGATCGAGGTGGACGAGTGGCCCACCCCGAAGGTGTCGAATTCCGACTCGGTGCGTTTCGGGAAGCCGGACAGGCCGTGCTGCTGCCGCACGGTGAGAATTTCGTCGCGGCGGCCGGTGAGAATCTTGTGCGGGTAGCACTGGTGGCCCACGTCCCACACCAGCCGGTCGTGGGGGGTGTCGAACAGGTAATGCAGGGCCACGGTCAGTTCCACCACGCCGAGGCCGGCGCCGAAGTGCCCGCCGGCGCGACCCACGGCGTAGAGCAGGTAGGCGCGCAGTTCGTCCACCATCTGCTCAAGGTCCGTTTCGGGCAGTCGCCGCAGGTCCGCCGGCGCGCCTATGCGGTCCAGCAACGGCGTGTGGGGGCGGGTCAGCGGAATGTCGGTAAACGTCTTTTGCATTGGTTGGGAGCCTGAATCAGTCGGCGTCGGCTTGGCAAGGGGAAGGCATTATAACGGTCCTTGGGGTCCACCGTCAGTGATTGCGCCGGAGGGCCTGTTCACACTACTTGCATCACGCCTGCTGGATGCCCTTTTTGCCGCAACAGGCGTGATGCAAGCAGTGTGAACAGGCCCTAGTGGGAACGCTGCACGATGTAGTCCGCCAATTGTTGCAGCGGACCGGCGGCGTCGCCGTAGCCGGCGAGGGCGGCGCGGGCCTGCCGGCACAGGGCCTGGGCGCGCTCGCGGCTGGCCTGCAGGCCGAGCAGGGCCGGGAAGGTGCTTTTGCCGTGCTTCTCGTCGGACTTGCTGGGTTTGCCGAGCTGTTCGGTGTCCATGGTCACGTCGAGGATGTCGTCCTGGATCTGGAACGCCAGGCCGATGGCGTCGCCGTAGGCGGTCAGATTGCGCGCCAGCTCGGCGTCCGGGCGGCCGGCGGCCAGGTAGCCCAGGGTCAGGCTGGCGGTGATCAGGCGGCCGGTTTTCAGGTAATGCATGCGTTCCAGGGCGGCCACGTCCTGCAGCTGGCCGTGGGCGGCCATGTCCTGCATCTGCCCGGCGGCCATGCCGGCGCCGCCGGCGGCCTGGGTGAGCGCGCGCACCATGCCCACGCGGGCGCCGTCCGGGTAGTCGCCGGCGCGGCTGAGCAGCTCGAAGGCGAAGGTGTGCAGGGTGTCCCCGGCGAGGATCGCGGTGGCTTCGTCGAAGGCGCGGTGGCAGGTGGGCTGGCCCCGGCGCAGGTCGTCGTCGTCCATCGCCGGCAGGTCGTCGTGGACCAGGGAGTAGGCGTGGATCAGCTCCACCGCCACCGCCGGCACGTCGGCCTGTTCCAGGCTGCCGCCGGCGAGCCGGCAGGCGGCGTACACCAGCATCGGGCGGATCCGCTTGCCGCCGGCCAGGGCCGCGTAGCGCATCGCTTCGGCGAGGCGCGGGGCGTCGCTGGCCGCGGGGTCCGGCAGATGGTCGCGCAGGGCCTGGTCGAGCCGCGCGCGCACGGTGGCGTTGAGCGGGTCCAGGGCGTTGAGGTTACTGGTCATCGCGGCCTTCGAAAGGCACCGGCTCGGCTTGCGGGTCCTGCTCCAGCAGGATGCGCACCTTCTGCTCCGCCTGGCTGAGCGCCTGCTGGCACTCGCGGGTCAGTTTGACGCCCTGTTCGAACGCCTGCAGGGATTCTTCCAGGGTCAGCTCGCCGGACTCCATGCGTTCCACAAGGGCTTCCAGGCTGTCCAGGGATTGTTCCAGTTGCGGGGTCTTTTTGGCCATGTGTGCGATAACCTCGGGTGACCTCGTGGGATGGCCGGCGCAACATACTTCAGCACCGCCGGGGGGTCAATTGGGGCGGCCGCCGGCCCTGGCTTCAGGCGCCGGGCGGCCCGTCGTACTTCTTCGCGCCCAGGCCGGTGTCGTACCAACCGGCCCGGTCGGCATAGAAGATGTGATCGTTGGGGTCCAGGTCCGGGGTTTGGTCCAGTCCGCCGGCGGGGACGATCACGCCGCTGCCGTCGCGTTTTTCATGGGGCACCATGCTGCCGCACTGGACGCAGAAGGCGCGCGAGAAACTCTTCGCTTCGGGCAGGTCGAAACGGCGCACCTGATCCTCGCCTTTGAGCCATTCCAGCGCGTCGGCGGCGGCGATCAGATTGGCCGCGTGGGCGGTGCCGCTGAAGCGCTGGCAGCGCGAGCAATGACACAGGTGGAACTGGTGAAACGGGCCGCTGATCCGGTAGCGGACCTGGCCGCACAAACAGCCGCCTTCGTAGGTGGTCATCGGCGCAACTCCTGACTCTGGAGGTGTGTGAGTGCTCACAACGGGTGGTGCCGTAATGAGCAGTTCCGGTTGATTCCAAAAGGGTCTAAACACGCCCTTCCGCCTCGCCGGGCGCCGTCCTATAGTGAAATGCCCGCCGGGTCGTCGCAAGCGGCTTCTTCCTCTGATCTCCTTAATCTATGGCGTTTCGCTTGCGGAGCCGGCGGGGCTCTTTCGCCGCTCCGTTTCGGTCTCGCCGCTCGTCCCTTCCCCCGACTTACCATGATTTTACGACCCGACGCTGGCCGTTTTGAGCGGCCCTCTCCTATGCTGATCCATGTTGAAAGCCATTCCCGGCCGCTGGACGCAGGCCGACTCACTCTGCAAGGAGAGCAGCCATGAGCGACAGATCACATTTCCCTCCCCAGCATCAAGACGAGCAGCCGGGCGACGAACACCGGATGACGCCGGAGCCGCAGTACATACGTGATGAATATCGCGGCTCCGATAAGCTTCTCGGGAAGGTGGCATTGATCACCGGCGGCGACAGCGGTATCGGGCGCGCGGTGGCGCTGCATTTCGCCCGCGAGGGCGCGGATTGCGCGCTGGTCTACCTGGAAGAGGAAACCGACGCACGGGAGACCGCTGATCTGGTCGAAGCGGAAGGCCGCCGTTGCGTGTTGATTCGTGGCGATGTCGGCGATCCCACGTTCTGCCATGAGACTGTCGCCCGTACCCTCAATGACCTGGGCGATATTAATATCGTCGTGAATAACGCGGCGGAACAATACGATTGGAAGGAGATCACCGAACTGGAAAACGACCAGCTCGAACGCACCTTCCGCACCAATGTGTTCAGCCATTTCTATCTCACCAAGGCGGCGCTGCCGCACCTGCACGAGGGCGACACGATTATCTCCACGTCCTCGATCAATGCGTTCAAAGGCAACCCCACGCTGCTCGACTACACCGCCACCAAAGGCGCGGTACAGGCGCTGGTGCGTTCGTTCGCGACCGCGCTGATCAGCAAGGGCATCCGCGTTAACGCGGTAGCCCCGGGGCCGATCTGGACGCCGCTGATTCCGGCCAGTTTCGATGAAGAGAAGGTCGCCAAGTTCGGCGGGCAGGTGCCGATGAACCGGGCCGGGCAGCCGTGTGAGGTGGCGCCGGCTTATGTCTATCTGGCGAGCGCCGACAGCTCCTACGTCAGCGGCCAGACCCTGCACGTCAACGGCGGGGTGATCCTTAACACCTGAGCGGCCCATGGGTGCTAGAATCCGCGCCCATGAAACGGATCCTCGCCCCCATGGAGGGTCTGGCGGACTTCTGGGTGCGCCGGGCCCTCACCGATGTCGGCACCTACGACTGGTGTGTCAGCGAGTTCGTGCGCGTCAGCGGCGAGCTGTTGCCGCCCCGTGTCTTCTACCGCTGGTGCCCGGAGCTGCGCGATGGCGCCCGCACCCGTTCCGGCACCCCGGTGCATCTGCAGTTGCTGGGCTCGGACCCGGTGAGCATGGCGGACAACGCCGCCCAGGCGGTGGCACTGGGGGCGCCGGCCATCGACCTCAATTTCGGTTGCCCGGCGAAGATCGTCAACCGCCATGGCGGCGGCGCCATCCTGCTGGATGAGCCGGAGCGGGTGCACGCGGTGACCCGGGCGGTGCGCGCGGCGGTGCCCGCCCACATACCGGTGTCGGTGAAAATGCGGCTCGGCAACGAGCACATGGATCTGGCGCTGGATAACGCTCTGGGCGTGCAGGAGGCCGGCGCCGCCTGGCTCACCGTGCACGGCCGCACCAAGCGGCAGGGTTACCGGCCACCGGCCTATTGGGACCGGATCGGCGCCATCCGTGAGCGGGTCACTCTGCCGGTGATCGCCAACGGCGAAATATGGACCCTCGAGGACGCCCGCCGCTGCCAGGCGGAGAGCGGTTGCCAGGATCTGATGCTGGGGCGCGGCGCGGTGGCCAACCCGTTGCTGACCCGCGAAGTGGCGGGCGGCGAACCCGCCGGCTGGACGGAAGTGCTGGCGGTATTGCGTGCTTTCGGCGCCGATATCGTCGGCACCGGCAGCGAGGCGCAGCTGTGCGGCCGGGTCAAGCAATGGCTCAGCTACAGCCGCCGGCGCTGGCCGCAAGCGGGGCCGCTGATGGAGTCGGTGAAGCGCGAGACGCGGCTGGCGGATCTGCGCGCCATTCTGGAGCGCGAGTCAGGGGGAAACAACGACGGCCAGGTTGTATCTTTTTAGGCCGAAACCTGCCTTTCCAAAGGCCTCGTCAAGGCCTTTTCCACCCTTCTCGGAGCCCGGGCTTGAGCCCAGCCCCGGGTACCCCTTTATTGCTGTAAGTCCCGATATACGGGCTTCTTCGCCGCGGCTCCGGCATCCCCTGCCGCATGTTTTCATTTTTTTGGGGGGGCCTTTAACCTTTTTTCGATCACGACACCGGCATGGTCCGTGCTATCCCTTAAAAGACGTTTATATGAACTGGGTTTTGCAGGAGAGCGGAACATGTACGAGGTACACGCTTTTTTCGCCGAGGGTGAGGCGACCAAGGCCATGGAACCGGAATACGAGGCCGGGGAACGCTATGTTCTGATTGTTTTTTGCCGTCGCCCCCGTTATAGCCTCCATGACTTCAAACTGGTGGAAGAAATCGCCCGGCGCTTTGGCTGGGAAGATGTGCAGGTTTCTCACGGCGGCGTGCTTCAGCCGGAATTTCTCAACGGTGATCTGTGCGATCTTCAGGACTGCTTCATCGAAGCCCTGCACAAGGGCGGCGCGGTGGTGTCGCTGAACGACTGGCTGATGCGCGCGCTCTACGTCCGCTGAACACGCTCCAAGCCCTTCGACTAAAGTCATACTGTGGCTGAACACACCTTTGTTTACTCTTGAGCCAGCTGGCCCGTGTCAACGCGGGTCCCGTGTTTGTCAGTGCGCAAAGGGGTAAACAAATGAGAGAAGAAAACGCCCGTGCCTACTGGGCCGCTAATCTCAAGCTCATCTTCACCTATCTCATCATCTGGTTCGTAGTGTCCTACGGCTGCGGCATCCTGTTCGTGGATGCACTCAATAACATTCAGTTCTTCGGTTTCAAACTGGGTTTCTGGTTCGCCCAGCAGGGCTCGATCTATGTGTTCCTGGTGTTGATCTGGATGTACGCCTTCACCATGAACAGGCTCGACCGCAAATTCGACGTCCACGAAGAGTGAGCGCCGGGAAAATAACAAAGAGGACCAAGAGATGGATGTTCAACTACTAACGTATCTTTTCGTCGGTGGCTCGTTCGCGCTCTATATCGGTATCGCGATCTGGTCGCGGGCGTCATCTACGAAAGACTTCTACGTCGCCGGCGGCGGTGTATCACCGATCGCCAACGGCGCGGCCACCGCGGCGGACTGGATGTCCGCGGCATCGTTTATTTCCATGGCGGGTATCATCGCCTTCTCCGGTTACGACGCCTCGGTGTATCTGATGGGGTGGACCGGCGGCTATGTGTTGCTGGCGATGCTGCTGGCGCCCTACCTGAGAAAATTCGGCAAGTTCACCGTGCCGGACTTCATCGGTGATCGTTACTATTCCAACGTGGCGCGTACCGTCGCGGTGATCTGCGTGATCTTTATTTCCTTTACCTATGTGGCCGGCCAGATGCGCGGCGTGGGTATCGTGTTCGCCCGCTTCCTGGAAGTGGACGTGAACATGGGCGTGGTGATCGGCATGGCGATCGTGTTCTTCTACGCCGTACTCGGCGGCATGAAGGGGATTACCTACACCCAGGTTGCCCAGTACTGCGTATTGATTTTCGCCTTCCTGGTACCGGCGGTGTTCCTGTCCATTCTGATGACCGGCCATGTGCTGCCGCAGACCGGCTTCGGCGCCACGGTGCTGGACGCCGCCGGTAACGACACCGGTGTCTACCTGCTCGAGCGACTGGACGGCATTGTTCAGGATCTCGGCTTCGGCGCTTATACCGAAGGTCAGAAGTCCACCATCGATGTGTTCTTCATCGCCGCCGCGCTGATGTGCGGTACCGCCGGTCTGCCCCACGTTATCGTGCGTTTCTTCACCGTACCCACGGTCCGTGATGCGCGTATCAGTGCCGGCTGGGCGCTGCTGTTTATCGCCCTGCTGTACACCACCGCTCCGGCGGTCGGCGCCTTCGCCCGTACCAACCTGATCGAAACCGTGCACCAGACCGAGTACCAAGAGCTGCCGGGCTGGTTCTATAACTGGGAAAACTCCGGTTTGATCGGCTGGGTGGATAAGAACGACGACGGCCGGGTACAGATGTCCGCCGGCGCCGCCTTCAAGGGCACGCCGACCTTCGCCGGCGACCGCGGCGAAGTGACCGGCTCCCACGGTCAGCGCGTGGTCACCAACGAAGTCACCGATAACGATGCGGAAGTGTATATCGACCGTGACATCATCGTGCTGGCGAACCCGGAGATCGGCAATCTGCCGGCCTGGGTGATCGCACTGGTGGCCGCCGGTGGCGTGGCCGCAGCACTGTCGACGGCGGCCGGCCTGTTGCTGGTGATCTCGTCGGCGGTGTCCCATGACTTGCTGAAGAAAACGCTTAAGCCGGATATTTCCGAGAAACAGGAGCTGCTGGCGGCGCGTCTGGCCGCGGTGGTGGCGATCCTGATCGCCGGTTACTTCGGTATCAATCCACCGGGCTTCGTGGCGCAGGTGGTGGCGTTCGCCTTCGGTCTCGCCGCGGCCAGCTTCTTCCCGGTGATTCTGATGGGCATCTTCTACAAGCGCATGAACAAAGAGGGCGCGATCGCGGGTATGGCGGTAGGCCTGGCCTTCACCTTCTCCTACATCGTGTACTTCAAGTTCGTGTCGCCGGAGCTGAACAGCGCCGAGAACTGGCTGTTCGGGGTATCACCGGAGGGCATCGGTACCGTCGGTATGGTCCTCAACTTTATCGTCGCGTTCGCGGTATCCCGTGTGACCGCGCCGCCGCCGGAGCACATCCAGCATATCGTTGAAGACATCCGCGTACCGCGTGGCGCCGGCGGGGCTTCCGCCCACTAACGACGCTACTACAAACGGAGTAAGCTGAATATCGGGGCCGCGTATCCGCGCGGCCCCGATCTCCGTTCAGGACCTGGCCATGATCGACGTGGACTTTACCCAACTACCGTTTTCATTGCTGGACGAGGAACACCGCCACCGTCTCGAGAACGCCATGGAAATGGCGTACTTCGAAGCCGGTACGGTGATTATCGAAGCGCGCCATCCGGCGCAGTTTGTTTATCTGGTTCACAAAGGCGCGGTTCTGGAACTGGACCCGACCCTTCCCGCGGAGGCGGGACGGCTTGGTGTCTACAGTGCCGGTGATCTGTTCGGCGCGCTCAGCGTGCTTAACGGTCGCAGCCGTTACCGGTTCATTACCGAAGAAGAAACTCTGTGTTATCTGATACCGGCCGACCTGTTCCAGTCGTTGTGCCAGGATCAGAAAGAATTCGACGATTACTTCCGCCAGCGCCTCGCCAGCAAGAACCAGCTTCTTGCCGAGCGGCGCGAGGGCGGGGTGACCATGGCGGGCTTTATGCTCGCCAAGGTGCATCAATGCATGCGCCAGCCTTTGATACTCGACAGCGGCGGCACCATCGCCCAGGCGGTCGCCGCGCTTAACGAGCACAACGCCGACAGCCTGCTGATGGAGCGCGACGGCCATGTCGGTGTGATCACCAAAACCGACCTGCTGCGCGGCCTGGTCAACGACGGCCTGACCCCGGACTCTCGTGCTCTGGCGCTGGCCAGTTTCGAGCTGGTGACGGTGCCGCCGGATCAGTTTCTGTTCGCCGCCCTGGTCAGCATGACCCGCCACGAGGTGCAGCGGGTGGTGGTCATGGACGGCCGCCGTCCGGTGGGCGTGGTGGAGCTCACCGATGTGCTCAGTTTCTTCTCCAGTCGCTCCTACGTGGTGGGGCTGGAAGTGGAGAAGGCGGACAACCTGGAGGCGCTGGCGATGGCCAGCGCCCGTCTGCCGGAACTGATCCAGGCGCTGATGGCGCAGGGCGTCAAGATGCGCTTCGCCATGGATCTGCTGGCGGCGCTGAACGGCCGCATCATCAGCAAGGCGTTCCAGTTCGTGGTGCCGGAGAGCCACCAGGAACACGGCTGCCTGCTGGTGCTGGGCAGCGAAGGGCGGGGCGAGCAGATCCTCAAGACCGATCAGGACAACGCCTTGATCGTCGACGACCCGGAGAACTGGCCTGAGCGCGACGCGCACATGCAGCGCTTCACCGAAACCCTGCTGCGGCTCGGTTACCCCCGTTGTCCGGGCAACATCATGGTGTCCAACCCGGAGTGGGTGGGCAGCGCCACCGACTGGAAGGCACGCATCGGCCGCTGGGCCAAGCAGGGCGACGACGCCTCGATGATGAACCTGGCGATTCTGCTCGACGCGCACCCGGCGGCGGGGCGCACCGAGCTGGTCGATGAGCTGCGGCGGGACCTGTTCCGGGTGTGCAGCAACAACGATCTGATCCTGTCGCGCTTCGCCCGGCCGTTGTTGAAGTTCTCCACGCCGCTGAACTGGTTCGGCGCCCTGAAGAAGCCCCAGCAGGGCATCGATATCAAAAAGGGCGGCCTGTTTCCGGTGGTGCACGGGGTGCGCGCCATGTCTTTGCAACACCGCATCGGTGAGACCGGCACCTTCGGCCGGCTCGACAGGCTGGTGGAGGCGGGGCATATGGAGACCGGCTTCGCCGAGGAGCTGGGCGAGTCCATGGCGCTGTTCGCGGAGCTGCGGCTCAAGCAGCAGCTGGCCCGTCTGGAGGGCAACGACGAAGAGGGCCGCAACAACCAACTGCTGATACAGGCGCTGTCGCCGTTGGAGAGAGACCTGCTCAGGGAGTCCCTGCAGGTGGTCAATGAGTTCAAGAAGCGCCTGACCCGGCGTTTTCATCTGGAGTACTAACGATGTTGAAGCGTCTTGTGCAACGGCGGCGCCACGGCAAGGGCCCCTATGGTCATTTGTTCGCGGCGCCACCGGGCGACGAAGTGATGGCGCTGGATTGCGAGACCACCGGGCTGAACACGCGCACCGCCGAACTGGTCTCGGTGGCGGCGGTGCCGGTCAGCGCCGGCCGGGTTCAGGCGGGCGCGGCGCTGGACCTGCGCATGGCGCGGCCGGCCAGTTTGAACGGCGAGTCGATTTGCATTCACGGTCTGCGCGGTGTGGACTTGCACGACGGCGTGCCGGTGGAAGAGGGCCTGCGCAACCTGCTCGACTTTATCGGCAACCGGCCGCTGGTGGGCTGGTGTCTGGATTTCGATCTGGGGATTATCAACCGCTATCTGCGTGCGTCCCTGGGGTTCGACCTGCCCAACCCGGTGATCGAGTTGTCCGACCTGTATCGGCGGCGGCACCATTATCGCAATCCGGAGTCGCTGCCGGACCTGCGTTTCGAGCGTGTCGCCGGCGAGCTGGGGGTGCCGGTGATCGGCCGGCACAGCGCCCGCGGCGACGCCACCACCGCCGCCTTGATGTACTTGAAGCTGAAAAGCGAACCATAAACGGAGAATAACAATGCAATACCTGCAAGGGGCGCTGTTGGCGCTGGGCCTGCTGCTGGTGCTGGTGGCCTACGGTCAGTATATCCGCCGCACCGGCGACTGGGGCGGGGTGCTGCGTTTCTGGCGCCGGGGCATGGCGCTGTCGGTCACCGAGTTCAAGATCCAGCGCGCGGGCTTGCTGGTGATGATTCTGGCGGTGGTGTTGCGTTTCGTGGCGGTGCTGTTTCAGTGGTAAAGCCGTGATGATCGGACGGAGGCGCTCTCTTGTTTAGTCTCTGGCAGCTGGGTGTGTTCGCCCTGCTGTATGTGATGGTGCTGTTCGTGATCGCCTGGTGGGGGGACCGCGCCGAGCGGCGCGGCCTGCGGGTGGTCAATAACGCCTGGACCTACAGCCTGGGCCTGGGCGTGTACTGCACCTCCTGGACCTTTTACGGCGCCGTGGGCGAGGCCAGCGGCAACGGCTGGACCTACCTGCCCATTTATCTCGGCCCGATCCTCACCATGCTGCTGGGCGGCGAGCTGATTTATAAGCTGGTGTCGGTGGGCAAGCAGCACCACATCACCTCGATCGCCGACTTCATGGCCGCCCGCTACGGCAAGTCCCGGCAGCTGGCGGTGCTGGTGACCCTGGTGGCGGTGGTCGGCGTGCTGCCCTACATCGCGTTGCAGCTCAAGGCGGTGACCCTGTCCTTCGAGCATGTGGTGGGCCCCCAGGTGGCGCCGTCGCCGGACATCGCCCTGGTGGTGGCCACCCTGATGGCGATCTTCACGCTGCTGTTCGGCACCCGCCATATCGACGCCACCGAGCACCAGTCCGGGCTGATGCTGGCGGTGAGTTTTGAATCCTTCATCAAGCTGGTGGCGTTCGTGATCATCGGCCTGTTCTGCCTGTTCGCGATCTTCGACGGCCCGGTGGACATGTGGCAGCGGGTCCGTGACGTGCCGGCGATCCGCTCCGTGTTCGAGCCGGCCCTGTTTTCGCAGAGCTTCGTCACCGCGCTGCTGCTGTCGATGCTGGCGATCATCTGCCTGCCCCGCCAGTTCCATGCCGGCGTGGTGGAAAACAACGACCTGCAGCACCTGCGCACCGCTCGCTGGGTGCTGCCCACCTATCTGGGGTTGTTCGCGCTGTTCGTGCTGCCGATCGTGGCCGCCGGCATGATCACCCAGCCCGGCTCCACGCAGCCGGATATGTACATGCTGTCGCTGCCCATGGCGGCCGACAATCAGGGGCTGCTGCTGTTGTCGTTCATCGGCGGCATCGCGGCGGCCACCGGCATGGTGATCGTGTCCACCATGGCGCTGGCGATCATGCTCACCAACGAGGTGCTGATGCCCGCCTGGGTGCAGTACCGGATCCAGGGCGACGAGGAACTCTCGGACCTGAGTAACCAGGTGCGTCTGCTCAGACGGCTGAGCATTGTGGTGATGCTGGCGCTGGCGTTCCTGTTCCATATTCTGATCGACCGTTTTGAAGGGCTGGCGCGCATCGGCCTGCTGTCGTTCGCGGCGGTGGCGCAGCTGGCGCCGGCGCTGTTGGGCGGGCTTTACTGGCGGCGCGGCCACCAGAGCGGCGCCTTTGTCGGCCTGGCGGTGGGCTTTCTGGTGTGGGGCTACTGCCTGCTGTTGCCGCTGATGCTGCCGGTGGAGTGGGTGGATTACCTCAACCGGGCCGGTCTGCTGGGGCTGGGCATACTGCGGCCCAATGCGCTGTTCGCCATCGAGGGGCTGGAGCCGCTCACCCACGGTGTGTTCTGGAGCCTGAGCCTTAATCTGCTGGCCTATGTGTGGCTGTCCCGCCGCGCCACCCAGGCGCCGCTGGACGACACCCAGGCCACCCGCTTCGTGGACACCCCCACCGACTGGTGGCGCGAGGGCATGGGCCACCCGCTGATCACCACCGGCGAGTTGCTGCAGGTGTGTGAGCGGGGCCTGGGCCACCCGCGCGCGCGGGCGCTGTTCTTTGATTATCTGCAGCGCCGCCAGATATCGGAGGACCCGGCGCTGCCGGCGCCGCTGCATCTGGTGCGCTACGTGGAGCGTTTGCTGGCCGGCGCCATGGGCGCGTCCACCGCCCGCATTGTGATGGGCTCGCTGCTCAGCAAGCAGAACGTGCGCCGCGACGACATGGTGCGGATCATGGATGAGGCCTCGCAGCTGATCCAGTTCAACCACCAGCTGCTGCGCACCACCATCGAGACCATCAGCCAGGGTATCTGCGTGGTCGACCGCGACCTCAATATCGTCGCCTGGAACCAGGCCTACGTGAACCTGTTCGATTACCCGGAGGGCTTTATCCGCCTGGGCCGGCCCATCGAGGAAGTCTACCGGCATAACGCCGAGCGCGGCTTTTACGCCGGCGACGACCTGGAGCAGGACGTCAATAAACGGGTGCAGTTGCTGCGCGAGGGCAGCGCCCACCGCTTCGAGCGCGAGCTGCCCAACGGCGTGATCGTGGAGGTGCGCGGCAACCCCATGGAGGGCGGCGGTTTCGTCAGCACCTACATGGACATCACCGAACGTAAGCGCGACGAAATCGCCCTGCGCCAGATCAACGAGAACCTGGAGCAGATGGTCTCCGAGCGCACCCGGCGGCTCTCGGAACTGAACAGCCAGCTGGAGCAGGCCAACGAGGGCAAGACCCGCTTCCTGGCCGCCGCCGGCCACGACCTGATGCAACCGTTGAACGCCGCGCAGCTGTTTGCCTCGTCCCTGTCCCAGCGCCTGGCACGCAAGGACGAGGCGTTCGGCTATGAGCGGGAAGTGTTGGGGCATATCGACAGCTCGCTGCGTGCCGCCGAGCAGATTATTTCCGCGCTGCTGGAGATCAGCCGTCTGGATACCGGCACCATGCAGGCGCATCCGCGTACCGTGGCGGTGCGCCCGCTGATGCAGCAACTGGGGCAGGAGTTCAGTGTGCTGGCGCGGGCGGAGGGGCTCACCCTGCGCACCGTGTTCAGTGATCTGCAGGTGCGCACCGACGAGGCGCTGTTGCGTCGGGTGCTGCAGAATCTGCTTTCCAACGCGGTGCGTTACACCGAGCGCGGCCGGGTGCTGTTCGGCTGCCGCCGTCGCGGCGACACGCTGTCCATCGAGATCTGGGACACCGGCCCGGGGATTCCGGACGACCAGCAGGCGCGCGTGTTCCATGAGTTCCAGCGCCTGCCGCAACTGGGGCGCCGACAGATCAAGGGGCTCGGTCTGGGGCTGGCGATCGCCGACCGTATCTGCCGGCTGCTGGAGCACCGCATCAGTGTGCGCTCCTGGCCCGGGCGCGGCACCGTGTTCGCCGTTTCCGTGCCGCTGGTGGTGGGCGAGCCGGAGGTGGCGTCCCCGCCGGAACCGGCGGTGTCCGATCAGCGCGACGTGGCCGGGTTGCGGGTGTTCTGTGTGGATAATGATCCGGCGTTGCTGGCCAGCCTGGAGGCGCTGCTGCGCGCCCTGGGTTGTGACCCGATCGTCGCCCGCTCCCGCGCCGACGCCCTGGAGGAAGCCCGGGGCCGGCCGGCGCCGGACCTGTTGCTGGTGGATTATCAGCTCGACGACGGCGAGACCGGCTTTCAGGTGATCGAGGCGCTGGACGGCTGCTGGGACGACGTGGTGCCGGCGATGCTGATCACCGCCGACCGCCGCGCCGAGGTGCGCGTGCGGGCCCGTGAGCAGGGCGTGGGCTTTCTGCAGAAACCGGTCAGCGAGGCCGCGTTGCTGGAGGTGCTGCGCGCGCTCTAGGCGCGGCGCTTCAGGTGCGCGGGGCTCAGGCCAGGCCGGGCGGCTCGATGGCCAGATCCTTCAGGGCCAGCACCGCCTGGGTACGGTTGCGCACCCCGAGCTTGCGGAAGATGGCGGTCATGTGGGCTTTTACGGTGGCTTCGGACACGTCCAGCTGATAGGCGATCACCTTGTTCTGCAGCCCCTCCATGAGCATGCCCATGACCCGGAACTGCTGCGGCGTCAGGCTGGTGATGCGCTCGCGCATGGCGGCGAAGTCGGGCAGATCCGGCGGCAGCGGGCGGCGTGCCTTTTCCGGTACCCAGCGCTCGCCTTCCATCACTTTCAGTACCGCCTGGGTCATCGCTTCCACCGAGGCCGACTTGGGGATAAAACCGTCGGCGCCGAATTGCAGCGCCCGCTGGATCACTTCCAATTCTTCGTTGGCGGAAATCACCACCAGCGGCACCCGCCGGTACAATTCCCGCAGGTAGATCAGCCCGGAGAAGCCGTGCGTGCCCGGCATGTGCAGGTCCAGCAGAATCAGGTCAAAGGGGACCTGGTCGTCGCCCAGCTTTTCCAGCGAGGCCAGGGAATCGGCCTCCTGGATACGGGCGTCCTTGAAGCTTACTTCCACGGCCTGACGCAGAGCGGCGCGGAACAGCGGATGGTCGTCGGCGATCAGTATTCTCATTATTAGGACCTGTTTTATCTCCGGACGATACAATACTAGCGTCTAAGCGGCGCCGGCGCGCCCCGCGGTGCGAGGAATCAGAAATAAAAAGAGGGGCCGCCGCCTGGCAGCCGAGGTAAGGACGTGGAAAATCAGAATCAGCTTGATGTTCAAGCGGACGACCCGTGCGGTTTGGCGCGGGCGTCCAGGGTCCTGCGGAAACTCTCCCAAGCCGTTTGTTCGGGGTTCGATTTATTGTTATCCGGCTGTCGGCGGGTCTGGCCCGCACTTGATATGCCCGGTACCTTGCCCGCTTCCGGAGCGCCGTGGAATTAGACTTTTGTCGAGTCCCGGGGCGCAGGCCAAAAAAAACGGAACCCTGGGGTTCCGTTCTCTTCGCTTGGCTGGCAGGCGCCGCTGTCAGTCAAGATCGGCCGGGTAGACGCCGTTCTCGTCGTGCACTTCCTTGCCGCTGAGGGGCGGGGTGAAGGCGCACGCCACCACCATGTCCTCGTTCTCGCCACCATAGAGGTAGTGCTCGTCGTGCTGGTCGAGCAGATAAATGGTGCCTGGCGTCAGCTCGTACACGTCGCCGCTTTCCACCATCTCGATCTTGCCCTTGCCGGAAATCACGTAAACGGATTCCCAGTGGTTGGCGTATTTGATGTGGGTCTTGGTGCCTTTAAAGATGGTGGTAATATTGAAGGAATGCCCCATCTTGTCTTCTTTCAGGGACAGGCGAACGGACTGCCAATTGCCGTTTTCCGCGACCACGCGACGGTCGGTTTTCTCGGCTTCCGCCAGAGTGCGAACGATCATCTACACCTCCAAAAACAAAAAAGGAAAAAAACAGGGAAGCCCGGCCGCGCGAAGCGGCCGGGAGGTCGGGAAGGGTTCAGCCCGCCAGGCTGGAAACGGAATTGGCGTCGCCGCGCTTGATGCGGTCTTTCATGACTTCTTCGACGCTTTCCTTGAGCACGTCCATGGCGTGGTTGATCTCGTCCTCGGTCACGGTCAGCGGACACAGGGTCTTGATCACCTGGTCGTCGGCGCCGGAGGTTTCGATCACCAGCTTGCGCTTGAACGCGGCCTTGGTGATTTCCTCGGCCAGTTCGCCGTCACGGCAGACCAGGCCCTGCATCATGCCGCGGCCGTTCAGGTAGAACCAGTGATCGTCGAAGCCGGACGCGATATCGCGGAACCGGTCGGTGATCAGGTCACCCTTCTTCTGCACTTCCTTGGCGAAGGTATCGTCGCTCCAGAAGTGTTCCAGCGCCTTGGCGGCGGTGGCGAACGCCAGGTTGTGGCCGCGGAAGGTGCCGTTGTGCTCACCGGGTTTCCACTGGTCCAGCTCCGGCTTCAGCAGCACCACCGCCAGGGGCAGGCCATAGCCGCTCAGCGACTTGGACAGGGTGATGATGTCCGGCTTGATGCCGACATTGTCGAAGCTGAAGAAAGTGCCGGTACGACCGCAGCCGGCCTGGATGTCGTCCAGGATCAGCAGCATGTCGTGCTTGCGGCAGACGCGCTCCAGGTTGCGCAGCCAGTCGAAGCTGGCCGCGTTGATGCCGCCTTCGCCCTGTACGGTTTCCACGATCACGGCGGCCGGATGGTCGACGCCGCTTGAGGAATCCAGCAGCACCTTGTCCAGGTACTCGGTGGTGTCGAAGGCGTCGCCCAGGTAGCCGTCGTACGGCATCACGCTGACGCCGCCCATGGTGACGCCGGCGGCGCCACGGTGGTGGCTGTTACCGGTGGTGGACAGCGCGCCCAGGGTCACACCGTGGAAGCCGTTGGTGAAGCTGATGATGTTTTCGCGGCCCTTGATGTTACGGGCGATCTTCAGTGCCGCTTCCACCGCGTTGGTGCCGGTGGGGCCGGGGAACTGGACCACGTGGTCCATGTCGCGCGGCTTCAGCACATAGTCTTCCAGCGCTTGCAGAAAGTCGCGCTTGGCCACGGTGTGCATGTCCAGGCCGTGCACGATGGAATCGTTCTCGATGTAGTCGAGCAGGACTTTTTTCAGAACCGGATTGTTGTGGCCGTAGTTCAGCGTGCCCGCGCCGGCCAGAAAATCCAGGTACTCCTGGCCGTCCTCGTCGTACAGATAGCTGCCCTTGGCTTTCTGGAACACCACCGGGAAGCTGCGTGCGTAGCTTTGAACTTCGGACTCAATGCTGTCAAAAATATCCGTATCCATGGTTCTCTCTACCTCGCTGTGTCTCAATTCGTTTTAGGCGTCGTCGCGGTTGAACGGCCCGATGCGCAGCAAATGTTCATCATTGTGCTCGCCGGCGAAATGGATGCGTGAATCGAAGAGGATGAACTCTTCGGTGGGCATCCGGCGCTCGTAGGCGAAGCTGCGGAACATACCCCAGGACGCTTCGTTGTCCGGGGTGATGGTGGTCTCGATGAACTGAACGTTTTCCGCTTCGTCGCGCTTGATCAGTTCCGCCAGCATGCGCTTGGCGAGACCCTTGCCGCGTGCCTTGCCGTGCACCGCCACCTGCCACACGAACAGCGTGTTCTGCTGCTTGGGCGGGATGTACCCGGAGATGAAGCCCACCAGATCGCCATCCATTTCCGCGGCCACCGAAGTGTCCGCGAAGTGCGTGCACTGCAGCAGATTGCAATACACGGAGTTTTCATCCAGCGGCTTACATTCCGCGATCAGCTTGTGCACCCGCGGGCCGTCCGGGCTCTCGGGCTTGCGGAAAATGATGTCGTCTTGTGTGTCAGCGGAGGATGAATCCGCCTTTTTCGGTTCGTCTGCAGACATTGATGTCACTTCTGGTCGGTTTGGAAAGAAGGGTCGGGTCGCGGCCGACGGCGCTGGGCCTCGGCGGCGGGCTGGATGCGGTCTATGGCACCCAGATCAAGCACCGGCGAGGCGTCGATGTCACCGGCGTTCATCATCGCGGCTACCCGCTGCAGGGAGCTGAGAATCTGCGACTGTTCCCAGTCCTGTAACCGTGAAAAACGGTCCATGAATTCCTCCTGCAGGGGCGTCGGTGCCCGCTCCATGATATCGCGTCCGGCGGTGGTCAAATAAGCATAGACCCGGCGCTTATCCCGTTCACCCCTTTTCCGCTCGATCAGGCCGCGCTTTTCGAGCCGGTCGAGGATGGTGGTGACGGTGGCCTGGCTGACGGATACCTCGGTGGCGATGTCGCCCATGGTCATTTCCCCATGGGCGTCTATCGCCTGCAGGATCAGCAGCTGCGGGGCGGTGAGCCCGGCCACCTTGCTCAACTTGCGGGAGTAGAGGTCGGTGGCCCGAATAATCTGTCTCAGGGCGATTAACACTTCGTCGTGTTTGGCCATGGTGGTTAATTCTCTGGATAACAAATCAATGTGACTGCCTGACGACACGACTCAAGAACCGGTTAATCGTGGCGCCGTCACTTTGATGTGAAAGCAATGTTTGCCTCGGCATCAGCTCAGGAATCAATCGCACGGCCAAGATATTCCTTGCCATAAGTGGTACGCTAGCTTAGAGATAAAACATTTAGATGTCAAAGTAATTAGAGGCTTTTGCCCCGAGGGACGCGTTTCATGTTGCTTGCCAGTTTTCTCGGTTTCCTCCTTTTGTTTCTGCTGATCGGCTTTTCCTCGGTCCTGGTTCGCTCCAAGGAACAGTCCGACTATCTGCTCGCCGGCAGCTCCGTGCCGCCCTCCCTGATCGGCCTGTCCGCGGTGGCCACCAACAACTCCGGCTTCATGTTCATCGGCGTGATCGGCTACACCTACGCCACCGGCCTGCCGGCGTTCACCATGATGGTGGGCTGGATTCTGGGCGACTGGATGGCCGCCACCCTGGTTACCCGTAAAGTCCGCGAGGTGTCCGAGGAACGCGGCACCCTGACCATTCCGGAACTGCTGTCGCGCTGGGGCGGCGGCCATTTCCAGGTGCTTAAGGTGGTGGCGGCGCTGATCGCGGTGCTGCTGCTGGGGGTCTACGCCGCCGCCCAGTTCAAGGCCGGCGGTAAGGCGCTGCAGGCGCTGTTCGACTGGGATCTGCGCACCGGCGCCATCATCGGCGCGGTGATGGTGCTCTGCTACGGCTTCTCCGGCGGTCTGCGCGCCTCGGTGTGGACCGACGCCGCCCAGTCGGTGGTGATGATCGTGGCGATGACGGTGATGCTGACCACCGCGGTGTTCACCGTCGGCGGCTGGCAGTCCGCCTGGACCGGCCTGCACGAGGTGTCACCCACCTTCTTCCAGTTTTTCCCCGCCGATTCCGCCGCCAGCGGTCTCACCGGCGTCTTGCTGTTCCTGGTCGGCTGGACCTTCGCCGGCGCGGCGGTGATCGGCCAGCCCCATGTGATGGTCCGCTTCATGGCGGTCAACGACGTCAAAAACATCCGCCGGGCGCGCACCTACTATTACCTGTGGTTCGTGGCCTTCTACACCCTGGCGGTGGGCGTCGGCATGATGGCGCGCCTGCTGATGGACCAGGGCGCGGTGGACCCGTCCCTGGTGATGAGCGGCGGTGAGCTGGACGCCGAGCTGGCGCTGCCGGTGATGGCGGACGTGCTGCTGCACCCGGTGGCCACCGGGCTGGTGCTGGCCGGCCTGTTCGCCGCCACCATCTCCACCGTCGATTCGCTGATTCTCAGCTGCAGCGCCTGCCTGTCCCGGGATCTGATGCCCAAGCGCTGGCACGGCTACGGCACCGCGCGGATCGCCACCCTGGTGGTGGTCGGCGTATCGCTGACCATCGCCCTGTTCGCCGAGGAGAACGTCTTCAATCTGGTGTTGTTCGCCTGGGGCGTGCTGGGCGCCGCCTTCGGCGGATTGCTGGTGGTGTACGCGCTGGGCGGCCGCCCCCGTGAACCGCTCGCCATCGCGATGATTGTTGTCGCCAGCTCGGTGGCAATTGGCTGGCGCCTGTCCGGGCTAAATGCGACCATATTCGAGGTTTTGCCGGCGCTGGTCAGCGCCTGGCTGGTATACGGCGTAGGCCGGGTGTGCGGATTGTCCGGCCCGGCGAAATAATCGAGGACCGGGTCTTGATGCGAGTGATGCCGTGGCGGCGTTGGCTACTGCTTTTTTTGTTGGTGTGCGGCCCCGTGGGCGCGCAGCAGAACCGTGCCGAGGACCCCGCCGAGGGGCCGGTGGAGTCGCAGAGCGAGATCGAAAAGGGGCCGGTGATTTCCCAGTTCCGCGAGAACTGGATTCTCGGTGAACTGCGCAGCCTCCGTCAGGACATGATGGAGTACCGCAACGACATGAACCGGATCGTCACCGACCGGGAACTGGAAGTGGCCGACAAGGCCATGGGCTACGCCACCAACACGGTGACCTACTTCTTCTACCTGATCGCCGGCGCCGCCTCGATTCTGGCGCTGGTGGGCTGGTCGACGATTCGTGACCTCAAGGACAACATCCGCGTCTACGCCGAGAAGGAGATGTCCCGGCTCACCGTGGAGTACGAGTCGCGCCTGGCGGACCTGGAGCAGGAGCTGCGCCGCAAATCGCGCACCATCACCGAAAACCAGGAAGAGATCGAGCGCACCAACGAGATCCACAGCCTGTGGCTGAAAGCCACCAAGGAAACCAGCTACAAAGAGAAGATCGAGCTCTACGACCGGATCCTGGAGCTGCGCCCGGACGACCCGGAGGCGCTGGCCTGGAAGGCCGACGCCGCCCTGGAGCTGGGCGAGCAGCGCTGGGCCCTGAGCCTGTGCGACCGGGTGCTGGAAGTGGACGAGGACAACGCCCACGCCCTCTACCAGCGCGCCTGCGCCTGGGCCGGCCTGGGCGAGACCGAGAACGCCCTGCGCGACCTGCGCCAGGCGGTGGCCATCTCCGAGGCCCTGCGCCAGCACGCTCGCGCCGAGGAAATGTTTGTTCCGCTGCGTGAAATGGAGCGCTTCCAGGAGCTGGTGGGGCGCGCCGAGGACGATGAAACGCCCCTGTGACGGGGCCCGCCGCCGATAGGCCCGGGCTGTCGCTTTTATCGCCAATCCCGTCGTTCCGGTCTGTCTATTTGCCGGGCGGTTTCTGCTACACTCTGCGCCCCTGAGAGGTCGGGCGGCATCGCCTGGAGAATTGTCCCAGCCTTCACCGGCCAGCGGTCATGCTCCGTCCTTTGCCGTCCCAGCGGAGATTTCCATGAAGCGCGATAGCAGTTCGGAAACCACCAAGTCGATGCCCGATGTGGCGACGAACTCCATGGTGGAACACATTCACAGCACCCTGGACTGGGTGGGCATGAGCGAGATCCATCTGCCGGCCCGCATCAGCGACACCCTGGCCGGCGAACGCCCGGTGAGCACGTCGATCCAGGCCTATGTGAACCTTTCCAACCCGGACGCCAAGGGCATTCACATGTCCCGGCTTTACCTGATGCTGGAGGAAACCTTCGGCGATCATTCGGTAAGCGCCTATTCGATCCGCAAGCTTCTACAGAATTTCCTCGACTCCCACGAGGGCCTCAGCGACCGGGGCTTCGTGCAGTTCGATTTCGAGTACTCGATGCGCCGGCCGGCGCTGAAAAGCAGCTACTCCGGCTGGAAGAGCTACCCGGTGACCATCAAGGCGACCCTGGCCCCGGACGGCATGCGCATGGAGCTGGCGGTGGAAGTGCCCTATTCCTCCACCTGCCCGTGCTCCGCGGCGCTGGCCCGGCAGCTGATCCAGGAGCAGTTCCGCAAGGACTTCGAAGGCGAAGGCTCCGTGGACATGGAGAAGGTGTTCGAGTGGCTGGGCACCGAGGAAGGCATCATGGCGACGCCGCACAGCCAGCGCTCCGTGGCCCAGGTGCGGGTATTGCTGGATACCGACTGCGACGAGGCCTTCCCGATCACCGCCCTGATCGATTCCATCGAGGGCGCGCTGAAAACGCCGGTGCAGACCGCCGTGAAGCGGGTCGACGAGCAGGAATTCGCCAAGCTCAACGGCCAGAATCTGATGTTCTGCGAGGATTCCGCGCGGCGCCTGAAGCGGGCGCTGGACGGCCAGCCCTGCTACCAGGACTTCTGGCTGCGGGTGAATCACCTGGAGAGCCTGCACGCCCACAACGCGGTGGCCATCGCCACCAAGGAAGTGGAGGGCGGCTACTTGCCGATTCCCTGACCGGGGCTCGTAAGGCCGCTACAAAAAAAGCCGCGCTATGCGCGGCTTTTTTTATGACCGCCGTCCCTGGCGGTCGCTCCTCGGGTCGCCGGCGCTCAGAAGCGGCCGTTGAGCCCCAGGGACAGGTTGGTGACTTCGTCGCCGCCACTGTCCACGGCGCGCATGTATTCCACGCTCACGAACACCACGTCGGTCAGGCTCACGTCGGCGCCCAGACCGATGGACAGGCCGGAGTAGTTCTCGCCGGTGGAGCCGCCGCCGGGGAAGTTCTCGGTGGTTTCCATGCGGGTCAGGCCGATCAGGCCGTAGGGGCGCACCGGCAGGGTGTTGGGGAACTGGCCACGGAAATAGGCGCCGTAGTAGCGGTCGATTTCCACATCGGTGCCACGGCCCAGGTCGTCCTCATCAATACCCAGGCCCAGGCGCAGCTCGCCGCCCAGGGTTTCATTGCGGTTGATCCAGGTACCGAACTTGAACTGCAGCGCGGTGGGATCGGCGCTGCCGCCGTCGTCCGGTTCGATTTCGCTGCTGACAACGTCGATACCCGCGAAGCCGGAGGCGCCGGCGGCAATGGGCAGGAGGGTCAGGGGCAGCGCAAGGCTCGCGGCTAACAGGAAAGGCTTCATGGGTACTCCGATCATTACTGCGGATGGTTATTAGGGATGCTGTCCGTGAACGCATTGTAGTGAAAAGAAGCGCGCAAGGCGACGCGCAAGGCCCCGGCCGGACGGTCGGGGCGGAGGGCGTTAATGGTCGTGATCGTCGTGGCCGTCATGGTCGTGCGCCTCGCCGACGCCGGTCCAGGCCAGGCCGGTGGGCGGGAATGCCAGGGGCACCGCTTCCAGGCTCAGCGCTTCCAGGTCGATGATGTGGATCGCCGGCGCCGCCGGGTCACTGACGAAGGCCTGATCGCCGGCGGCGCTCACCGCCAGTGCCGGTGCCGGGCCGCTGGCGGGCACGCTGTCGAGCACCGCGATACTGCCGCGGTGGCTCCAGTCGCTGCTCTCCAGCACGTGCAGATCGCCGTTGCTGTCGAGAACCAGCAGGTGCTCGCCGTGGCCGTCAAAGCCCCGTGCCAGCGCCGAGACCGGGTCGCCGTCACCGTCCACGGCGCCGTCGCGCCAGTCCACTTGCGTGGCGGTGCCGGCTTCCGGGTCCAGCGCGTAGAGGTTGCCACCGGGGTAGGAGAACGCGGCGAACTCCGCCACATCGGGGTGGCCCACCACCGTGGCCAGGCGCTCCGCCACCGCGATCTTGGCGTCGTCGAAATGGTCGCCGTGCAGTTCGGCCACCAGCGCGCCGTCGTCGCAGCCGAACACCGAGAAGGTGCCGTTGGATGCGCCGCCGTGCAGGCCCGGGCAGGCCGTGGCCAGCTCGCCTTCATTGTGGAAGTGGTCGCCGTGCAGCTCGAACACGCTGATGCCGTCCGGCGCGTCGCCGCTGGCGGCGGCGTGGCTGGCCAGCACCACACCGTCGAGGGGCTCGGCGATGCCGTGATGGGCGGTGTCCAGGGTCTGATGGGCCAGGGTGCCGCCGCTTTCAAGGCTCTCATCGCTGAACAGATGGAACTGGCTCAGGGCGGCGCTGGCGCTGTCGCCGTCGAAGAACAGGGCGGCCTGCTCGCCGTGGTGGCGGTAGTGGGTGGGCCGCACGCCGGACAGGGTAAACGGCAGCATCGCCGGATCGCCCTCGTCGACATGGTCGTCGTGGCGGTAGACGCCGCCGTCCAGGAATTCCACCTGGTCGTTGTCGCGCTGCACGATCACCGCGTAGCGGTGCTCCGGGCTGCTGTGGACCGCCGTGGCGGGATGCACCAGGGCGAAATCCGCCAGGGTGGAGCGGCTCTCCAGGTCGTGCACATAGACCCGTGAATTAGAGCCGTCGGCGTGGGTGAACACCAGCCGGCCGGCGCTTTCCGCGCCGTGGTCATGGTCGTGTTCGTCCTCGCCGCCGGGCAGCGGGGTGCTGCCGGTGTCGTTGTTGCAGGCGGCAAGCAATACCGACGCGGCCAGCAGGGCGGCGCCGGTGGGGGAAAATGAGCGTTTCATTGAGCTCTCTCCAATGTCTTTTTGCTGTGGATGTTCCGCGTCAAAAGGTCAGGCGCACGCCGGCGGTCAGGTTACGACCGGGTTCCGGTACCGTGCGCGCCAGAAACGACGCGTGGTTCCACACTTCCTCGCCGAGCAGATTGCTGGCGCGCAGGAAGGCGCTGTACTGGGGGCTGCCGGTGAAGGTGTAGCTCACCGTGGCATTGAGCATGTCGTGGCCCGGCGTGCGGGTTTCGAAGCCGGCGATGCGGTCCTGGGCGAACACCCGGTAGAACTCCAGCTCCGCGTCGAAGGCGCGCCAGTAGGTGTTCAGGCGCGCGCCCAGCCGCTGTGCCGGGATGCGCGGCAGCTCGTCGCCGTTGTCCTCGAATTGCGCGTACACCGTGTCGCCGAACGCGGTGGTGGAGAAGCGGTCGGTCCACTGGTAGGTGGCTTCCGCTTCCGCGCCGGTGAACTCCACGTCTTCCTGGCTGTATTTGATCAGGCGGAATTCCTCGATCTGATCCAGGGTGCGGGCGTAGATGTAGTCCTGAACCCGGTTGTGGAACACGCCGAGGTCGAAGGTCAGATCGCCCTGCACCTTGCGCAGATTTAGGCCCACGTTGTGGGACGTCTCCGTTTCCAGGTCGGCGTCGTTGGCGGCGCCGCCGCAGGTGAAGGTGTCGGAAAGCAGCCCGCACTCATAGGTGTTGGTGGCCAGATGCACGCCGCGCGCGTAGACCTCCTGGGTCTGCGGCAAACGCTGGGAGCGCGCCACCGACAGCGACACGTTGTAATCCGGGCGGAACGCCCAGGTCAGCGCGCTGGAGATCGAGGTGGCGGAATCGCTCACCGAAGGCAGCGGGCGCTGAGCGTCATCGGGGTCCAGGTCCTGGTGCTCGTAGCGGGCCCCGGCCTCCAGCTGCCACTGGTCGTTGAAGCGGTAGCGCTCCACCGCGAACAGGGCCGCCACCCGGGTATCGGTTTTCGGCAACAGCCCCTCTTCGCCGGTGGTCTCGATCTGGCCGTCGGTGAACTGGGTGCCCACCGTGCCGCGCCAGCCGAGGATGGGCGCGTGCTCCGCCTCCACGCGGGTGTCCACGCCCCGGTGGCGGAAGCTGGTGCCGATTTCGCCTTCCTCGATCTCGTGGTGACGGTAATCCGTGTGGCTGGCGCGCAGGCGCACCGCTTCCACGCCGTCGAACGGCCGGCGGTATTCACCGCGCAGGTCCACGCGGCGGCTGTCCAGGTCCACGAACGGCGCTTCCTCTTCGCCGTGCTCGTGCTCATGGCCTTCTTCCGCGCAATCCAGGCTGGCGCCGTTGCTGGTGCAGCCCTCGAACTCGTGGCTGTGGCCGGGCAGGCCGTAGAGGTCGCCGCGGTAGGAGTAGGCGACGCCCAGATAGCCCCGGTCACCGATCCATGAGAGCCCGACGCTGGCGTTGTTGCTTTCCGCCCAGGTGCCGTCGATCTCCTGTTCGGTGAAGCCGTTCACCTCGTAGTTGTCGGCGTCGCGGCGGGCGCCCTCGATGTGGATCGCCACATTGTCGCCGGCGCGGGCGGTCAGCCCCACGGCGCCGGCCTGTTCGTCGGCCACGGTGTTGCCGCGCGCCGAGACGAAGCCTTCCACCGGGCGGTCCGGCATGCGCGTGGGGATTTTGTTGTCCAGCACGTTGACCACGCCGCCGATGGCGCCGCCGCCATACAGCAGGGTGGACGGGCCGCGCAGCACCTCCACCTTGCGCGACAGCATGGGCTCCACGGTGGTGGCGTGGTCGGGCGAGATGGTGGACATGTCGAACAGTTGCGCGCCGTCGGACAGCACGCTGACACGCGGCGCGGTCTGGCCGCGGATCACCGGCCGGCCGGAGCCGCCGCCGTAGGTGTCGGCGTGCACGCCGGGCAGGCCGTCCAGGGTATCGCCCAGGGTGGCTTCGCTTTGCTGGAACAGCAGCTGGTCTTCAAGCAGGTCGAACGAGGCCGGCGTCAGATTGGCGTCGCTGCCCAGCGGCAAAGCGGACACTTCCACGGCGTCCAGCCGGCCTTCGGTGTCGGTGGATGCCGGCTCGGCGGCGGGCGCCACGGACCAGACCATGGCGGCCACGGTGGCCGCCGCCATGGGGGGAGTAAAGCGTTTCATGTTGTCTCCTGAATACAACCACGGGCCGCCCTGGCGCTGCGCCAGGGACGGTCCCGATAAGGGAAGTCAGTGCTTGGAATTCAGGAGAAGCGGGGTGGCGCGCGCGCCGGATGGTTGCGGGTCGGGGTGACCGCCAGCGGGCGACGGATGTCGGCCGGCCGTGTGTGGGTGTCGGGAACAACCGGTGGCGGCGTGAACAGGGTGGGCACGCCCACCAGGCCGTGGCCCTGCACGCACAGGTCGCAGTCGTGGGCGACGATCGCGGAATGGCCGTCGTGGCCGTCGAAGATGTGCGCCGGGGCGTGCCAAGCGAGCAGCGTCTGCGCGACCAGCAGCAGGGCGACGAACAGTAACCGACCCTGGGGACGCGGCTCACTCATGGGCGTCCCCGCAACGCTGGCCGGGCACCGGGTCGAAGCCACCGGGGTGCCAGGGGTGGCACTTGCACAGCCGCTTCACCGCCAGACCGGAACCGCGCAGGCTGCCGTGGGCTTCCACCGCCTGACGCGCGTACTCCGAACAGGTCGGATAGAACCGGCACTGATTCCCCAGCCAGGGGCTCAGTACGGTCTGGTACACACGCAGGGCGGCCAGCAGAAGGCGTTTCACGTTGGCATCCGGTCATAACAGGGGTTGAGTCGACTGGGCATCATAGCGGTTATCGGGCCGGTGTGACCACCGTGATGTGCAAAAGGGGCCAATCCAGCGCGGTGTGCTTGTGCGCCGGCGGCGCGGTCCCATACTGAGCGGCCTGTCTCTCACCGAACCGAGGAATCGCCGTGTTGAACCCGCTTGTGTCCCTGTGCACGGGGCTGCTGCTCCTGGCCGTCAGTGTCTCCGCCGCCGCTCAATCCTGGCAACCCAACCGGGAGGCCGACGCCCGCGACCAGGTCTCCACCTGGACCCGGGATGTGCCCGACAGCCCGGTGAAGGCGTTTCGCGGCGTGGTGGAGGTGCCGCACGGGCCGGTGCCGGTGCTGGCGGCGATCACCGCCGTGGACACCTTTCCGGAGTGGATCTTCCAGGTCCAGGCCAGCGAGGCGGTGCCGGACACCGGCGGCGAGCGCACCTATATGCGCTTCAACGGCATCTGGCCGGTGTCCGACCGCGACGTGGTGCTCGACAACAGCGTCAGCCAGGCGCCGGAAAGCGGTGCCGTGACCCTGCACAGCGTCAACGCCGAGGGCGCGCGGCCGCCCAGCGACGGCTATGTGCGCATCCCGGCGCTGGATAATCGTTTCGTGGTGACGCCGCTGGCGGACGGCTGGACGCGGGTGGAATTCCGCACCTTCGTCGACCCGGGCGGCAAGGTGCCGGTGTGGCTGGCCAATCTGGTCGCCACCAAGGCGCCGCTGGTGACGCTGGAAGGGCTGCGGGAGCAGCTGGAGAAGCCGCGCTTCAAGAACGCCGGCCAGGATGACCTGCCGGCGGTCTTCGACGGGATTCGTTTCTAGGGTCGCGCCGTCTGCTCAGCCGCGCGTCCAGCGGGTGCCTTCGCGGGTGTCCTCGAGCTGGATGCCAGCGTCCTTGAGCTGGTCGCGGATTTCGTCCGCGCGGGCGAAGTTCTTGTCTTTCTTGGCCTGGGTGCGTTCCGCCACCAGACCGTCGATGGTGGCGTTGTCGAGGCCGTCGTCGCCGGCTTTCTTGTCCTGGAACCAGGCGCTGGGATCGGCCTCGAGCAGACCGAGCAGCTGCGCGGCGGCCTGCAGTTCCGCTTTGAGCGCCGGTTTTTCTTCCAGCGCCGCCTTGTTGAGGCGCGCCGCGATGGCGTGCAGGGCGCTGATCGCCTCGGAGGTATTCAGGTCGTCGAGCAGCGCGGTGAGCACCGGGTGGTCCTCGGGCAGCCGGTAGTCCGGGTCGGCGTGCACGGTTTCACCCCGGCCGAGCAGGGCGTAATAGAGCGAATCCAGGCTGCTTTCCGCCTGCTCCAGCAGTTCGGCGGAAAAGTTGAGCGGCGACCGGTAGTGGCTGGACAGCAGCGCGAAGCGCAGCACCTCGCCGGGAAACTTCTCCAGCAGGTCCCGCACCAGACGGAAGTTGCCCAGGGATTTGGACATCTTCTCGCCGTCGATATTGATGTAGCCGTTGTGCATCCAGTAGCGCACGTACTCGGTGCCGTGGGCGCAGCAGCCCTGGGCGATTTCGTTCTCGTGGTGCGGGAAGATCAGATCCTGGCCGCCGCCGTGAATATCGATCACATCGCCCAGATGCTTGTGGATCATCGCCGAGCACTCGATGTGCCAGCCCGGCCGGCCGCGGCCCCAGGGCGATTCCCAACCGGGCTGGTCGTCGCTGCTGGGTTTCCACAGCACGAAATCGCCGGGGTGGCGCTTGTAGTCCGCCACTTCCACCCGGGCGCCGGCGCGCATGTCTTCCAGATTGCGGCCGGACAGCTTGCCGTAGTCGGGCATCGACTCCACCGCGAACAGCACATGGCCGTCCGCTTCATAGGCGTGGCCCTTGGCGATCAGGGTTTCGATCATGGCGGTCATCTCGCCGATATGATCGGTGGCCTTGGGCACGATGTCCGGCTGCAGGGTGTTGAGCGCCGCCATGTCCTCGCGGAAGGCGTCGGTGAAGCGCTCGGTGAGCGCGGTCATCGGCTCCCCGGTTTCCGCGCAGGCGGTGATGATCTTGTCGTCGATGTCGGTGATATTGCGGGCGTAGACCACCTTCGGGTAGAGCCGGGACAGCAGCCGGTACAGCACGTCGAACACCACCACCGGCCGCGCGTTGCCGATGTGCACGTAGTTATAGACCGTCGGGCCGCACACATAGAGTGTTACCCGTTGCGGGTCGAGCGGCTGGAACGCGTCCTTGTGGCCGGTGAGGGTGTTATGCAGTGTCAGCATGCTGGTCCGTCAGTGGTCATAAAGGTCCTTGGGATCGATAAGCGGTGACTTATCGATGCGCGCGGTGTCGTTGTCCAGTTTCCAGAAGAAACAGTCACGCCGTCCAGTGTGGCAGGCCGCGCCGGTCTGCTCGACGCTGGCCAGCAGCACGTCGCCGTCGCAGTCCACCCGCAGTGCCTTGAGGGTCTGCGTCTGGCCGGAGGATTCCCCCTTGCGCCACAGCGTCTTGCGCGAGCGTGAGTAGTAACACACCTGCCCGGTGGCCAGGGTCTCCTCGATCGCCGCCCGGTTCATCCAGGCGAACATCAACACCTCGCCGGTATCGTGCTGCTGGGCGATCACCGGCACCAGGCCGGCGTCGTTGAACGCCAGGTTGTCCAGCGCTTCGTTAAGCGGGACGCTGAAGCCTTCGGGTTGTTGTTCGTTGTCCTTGAACATGGGCGTCCCTCAGATTGGCGCGCGGGTTTCCTGAAACAACTGCTCCACGGCGTCTTCAAGGCCCAGTTCCTGGGTGTCCTTGGAGCCCAGGCTGCGGATCGCCACCTTGCGTTCTTCCGCTTCCTTTTCGCCCACCACCCAGATGCGGGCGGTCTTGGCCTTGGAGTGCTCGCGAACCTTGAAACCGATTTTTTCGTTGCGGGTATCCAGCTCCGCCGGGATGCCCTTGGCTTTGAGCAGCGCCACCGCCTCGGCGGCGTAGTCGTCCACCGCGTTGGTGATGGTCGCCACCACCACCGGGCTGGGTGACATCCACAGCGGCAAATGGCCGGCGGTGGACTCGATCAGAATACCCAGGAAGCGTTCCAGCGAACCGAGCACTGCCCGGTGCAGCATCACCGGCCGCTGGCGGGAGCCGTCCTCGGCCACGTATTCCGCGTCCAGCCGCTCGGGCAGCACGAAATCCACCTGCAGGGTGCCGCACTGCCAGTCCCGGCCGATGGCGTCGCGCAGCACGAACTCCAGTTTGGGGCCGTAGAAGGCGCCTTCCCCGGGGTTCAGCTCGCATTCCAGGCCCAGGGACTCCACCGCGTCGCGCAGCGCCGCTTCGGCCTTGTCCCAGGTCTCGTCGGAACCGGCGCGCTTTTCCGGGCGGTCGGAGAACTTGATGCGGAATTCGTCGAAGCCGAAATCCTTGTACACCTCGCGCAGCATCTCGATAAAGCCGGCGGTTTCCGGATTGATCTGCTCTTCGGTGCAGAAGATGTGCGCGTCGTCCTGGCTGAACGAACGGGCGCGCATCAGGCCGTGCAGGGCGCCGTGGGCTTCGTTGCGGAACAGCGCGGTGAACTCGCCCATGCGGATCGGCAGGTCGCGGTAGCTCTTGATGCCCTGGTTGAAGATCTGCACGTGGCCGGGGCAGTTCATCGGCTTGATCGCCATTTCCCGGTCGTCGTGGGTGCAGACCGTGAACATGTCGTCGCCGTACTTGTCCCAATGCCCGGATTTTTCCCACAGGATGCGGTCCATCAACTGTGGCGTGGCGACCTCTTCATAGTCGTACTTGACCATCTTGTCGCGGATGTAATTTTCCAGGTTCTTGCGCAGACGCCAGCCCTTGGGGTGCCAGAACATGCTGCCCACCGCTTCCTGCTGGATATGGAACAGGCCCATTTCCCGGGCCAGCTTGCGGTGGTCGCGCTTCTCCGCTTCCTCAAGCTGCTTGAGGTAGGCGTTGAGTTCCTTCTTGTCGCGCCAGGCGGTGCCGTAGATGCGCTGCAGCTGGGCGTTGTCGGCATTGCCGCGCCAGTAGGCGCCGGCCACCTTCATCAGTTTGAAGCCGTCGCCGAGCTTGCTGGTGGCGGGCAGGTGCGGGCCGCGGCACAGGTCGATGAAATCGCCCTGGCGGTACAAGGACACCTCTTGGTCGGCGGGCAGGTCGCGGATGATCTCGGCCTTGAAGTCCTCGCCCTGCTTGAGGAAGAAAGAGACCGCTTCGTCGCGGTCCCAGACTTCACGGCGGATATCCTCGTTACGGCGTACGATTTCCTGCATGCGCTTTTCGATCGCGCCCAGGTCATCCGGGGTAAAGGGCGCTTCCCGGTAAAAGTCGTAGTAAAAGCCGTTTTCGATGGTCGGACCGATGGTCACCTGGGTGTCGGGGAACAGTTCCTGCACCGCTTCGGCCATCACATGGGCGGCGTCGTGGCGAATCAGTTCCAGAGCGTCTTCGTGCTCACGGGTGATGATTTCCACCTCCGTGCCGTCGGTGAGCGGCAGGTACACGTCCGTGAGACGACCGTCGGCTTTCGCCGCCAGGGCCTGTTTGGCGAGTTTCTTGCTGATCCGTCCGGCGATCTCCAGGGCGGAGGCCGGCTGATCAAACTCCATAGTTGCCCCGTCGGGCAGTCGATAGCTCACGCTCATGGGTGACACGGAATCCGAGTAATGGGTTGGCTGGGGGAAAAACCCCCATTAGAACCGGGGAATGGTAGGCAATCGCCTTCCCACGTTCAAGCAAGGTTCCTTTACGCTGGCAACAGCCTGTGCCTATGCTTATCCCGTCGGACCGACAGGAAAACCGAATGAACAAGTTGCAGCGGGTGCCGGACCCCCATCTTCCGCCTCTGTTACGGGTGGCCCGGCAGATCAATGAGCAGCGTGACCTGGCGCCCCTGATCGAGGCCGTGCTGGAAGAGGCGCAGGTGCTGGCCGGCGCCGAAGCCGGCGTGCTCTGGCTCTACCGTGAAGAAGGCGACGCCGAATGGCTGGACTGCGCCCGGCACTGCAGCAGCGGCCCGGACGGCGCGCCGGTGTGCGCCCTGGAAGGCCCCCGCCTGCCCCTCGACGACGAGCACGCCGACCGGCCCGCGGTGCGCGTGGCACGCTCCGGGCAGCCGCTGCATCTCACCGGCGCGGACCGCTTCCACGCGCAGGACCTGGCGCTGCTGGTGCCGCTGCTGGTCCGGCAGGTGGATTCCCTGCTGCTGGTGCCGATGCGCAACCACGAAGGGGCGGTGGTGGGCGTGTTGCAACTGGTGAACCCCCATCCGGACGGGGTGACACACGACGCCGCCGTCCCCGCCCCGGCGCTGGCGTTGCTTGAGGCGCTGGCCGGTTACGCCGGCATCGCCCTTAACAACCTGCTGCTGGTTCAGGAACTCAAGGATCTGCTCGACGCCTTCGTCAAGGTGATCGCCCGCGCCATCGACGCCAAGAGTTCGCACACCAGCGCGCACTGCGAGCGCGTGCCCCTGCTTACCGAGCTGCTGGCGCGCGCCGCCTGTGACGACCAGACCCGCTTCGCCGACTTCGAACTCGACGAAGACGGCTGGTACGAGTTGAGCGTGGCCGCCTGGCTGCACGACTGCGGCAAACTGGCGACGCCGGATTCGGTGCTGGATAAATCCACCAAGCTGCACAGCCTGCACGACCGCATCGAAATGGTGGCGGCCCGCTTCGCGGTGCTGCGCAGTGAAGCGGAACGCCGCTACGAAAGGGACGCGCTCACCGAGCCGGCCCGCGAGCCGGAATTCCGCGAGCGCATGGAAGAGGCGGTGCAGACCCTCAGCGATGACCTCACCTTTCTGGAGCGTATCAATAAAGGCGGCGAATCCATGGCCCCGGAGGACCAGGCGAGGGTGCGGCGTATCGCCGAAACCGTGTGGATCGACGCCCACGGCCAGCGCCGGCCGCTGTTATCCGAGGACGAGGTCAACAACCTCTGCATTCCGCGCGGCACCCTCACCGAAGAGGAGCGCCGCATTATCAACGGGCACATGGACATTACCCTGGAGATGCTCGAATCCCTGCCGTTCCCGCGCAAGCTGCGCCGGGTGCCGGAATACGCCGGCGGCCACCATGAGCGTATGGACGGGCGCGGCTTCCCGCGCGGGCTGACCCGCGAACAGATGTCGGTGCCGGCGCGGATCATGGCGATCGCCGATGTGTTCGAGGCGCTGACCTCCCGCGAGCGACCCTACAAGGAGCCGCTCAAACTGTCCGAGGCGCTCGGCATCATGCAGCGCATGCGCGACAACCAGCACCTGGACCCGGACCTGTACCGCTTGTTTCTGGACGCCGGCGTGTGGCGCGATTACGCGCGCACCGCCCTGGATCCGGAGCAACTGGACGTGGACGACCCCTCGCCCTACTACTAGGCCGGCGCCTTGCCGTCAGAGGGTGACCACGCGGCCCTGGTCGCTCATGTAGGCCACCCGGTTGCGGCCCGCGCCCTTGGCCTGATAAAGCGCTTCGTCGGCGCACTTGATCAGATTGGTGGCGTCGTTGTCGCAATTGCCGGCGCTGGCGACGCCGACACTGATGGTCACCACCTGGCTGATCCGGGAACCGGTGTGCGGCAGGCCCAACTGTTCGATGCGGGTGCGCATGCGTTCCGCGAACACCAGGGCGTCCTTGAGGCTGGTATCCACCAGCACCACCACGAACTCCTCGCCGCCGTAACGGGCCACGAAATCCTTGCTGTTCTGGGCCATGGAGCGGGGAATCGAGGCCACGGTTTTCAGGCAGTCGTCGCCGGCCAGGTGCCCGTAGGTGTCGTTGTACTGCTTGAAGAAATCGATATCGAACAGCACCAGGGTGATGCGTTCGGACACGCCGCCCCGGCCGAAACCGTGCAGCACCTCGTCGAGGCGGTTTTCCATGCCGCGGCGGTTCAGGCAGCCGGTGAGACCGTCCACGGTGGCCTGGTTCTCAAGGATGCGGTTGGCGGAGTGCAGCTCGTCGCGGTGCTGAAAGAGCACGTTCTCGGACAGGAAGTGCTGGCGCAGCAGACGCTCGTAGATGTACTGGCCGAACAGACTCATGCTGGCGCTGGCCACCGACAGCAGCAACAACACCAGCGACAGGTCCCGGTCCACGCGGTCGCTGCCGAACAGCGTCAGAACCAGAATGCCGAGCATCGCCAGGCTGCTGACGGCGGCCAGATGGAAGGGCACGCGCAACACCACACAGGCCATCAGTATCGCCAGCGGGGTTTGCAGGAAAAGCCCGAACGCCATGGCGTGGTCCACGTTAAGGCCCATCCAGTTGCCGGTCAGCGCCACCGCGAACGCCACGGCCAGGCTGGACACATGCAGCCAGCGGCGCCAGTCCGCCCGGCGCGCGATCAGGGCGGTGGCCACGATCAGCATCACGCACAACAACCGCGGGCGCCAGGTCACCGCGGCGGCCTCCGGCGAAATGGTGTATTCCACGATCAGGGCAAGAATCAGCAGCGCCACCAGGCTGGCCGCCGCCCAGGGTGTCACGCTGGCCACGCTGCCGCGGAAATAATCCGCGAAATCACGCTCCAGCGGGGCGGGCAAACGCAGGTGCCAGGGCAGCCTGATGTCGTTGCCGTTGGGTAAGGTACTCGTCCGTTGAGGTTCGTTTTTCAACTGCTTTTATCCCCCTGATACCGCCGGCGTGATCAACTCACCTGCCGGTCGACATCGCAACCATCGGGTCATCGCATAATAAGTTTAGAGTAATGGCACTTGACGCTCTAAACCATCGGGCGCTGAACGCGCCGTCGCTATGGTCAGTTTTCAGACAGTCGGCCGGCTGCCGTCCAGCAACGCGATCAGCGCGCGTCGCTTGGCGGCGGGCAGGCGGCGGAAGTGGTCGAGCAGGAAGCGCTCTTCGTCCCCCGCCGGCACCGCGGGCTCGTCGCCGGGCAGCTGATCCGGCCAGTTGTCCATGCTGTGCCTGAGCCGCGCGACGATTTCCGCGTTCATGCTGCGGTGGCTCACGCCGGCCGCCCGGGCGACCCAGTCCCGCATACCGAGAGGAAAGCGAACCACGAACTTCTCGGACCGGGTACGTTCCGCCTGTTTCATAGTGCGTACTACACCCTGGGAAAAACATCACGATACGCATTTTTTTGCTTTAAATCGATACGTCTGTCCCAGTGGAGGCCCAGAAAGCGACACGGTTAACATCTTGCCTCGGTTTGGTATACCCTTCCTTTTTATAGTCTGCTCCGGGCATTCATGCCATGAATATAGCCAGCGCCGATCTGAACCTGCTCAAGTACCTGGACGTGCTGCTGCGCGAGAAAAACGTGACCCGCGCCGCCGAGCAGCTGGGCATCACCCAGCCGGCGATGAGCAACTGCCTCAAGCGCCTGCGTCACATGTTCGGCGACCCGCTGCTGATCCGCACCAGCGAGGGCATGACCGCCACCGACCGGGCGCTGGAACTGCAGCCGCTGGTCCGTCAGCTGATCAGTCAGGCGGAGTCCCTGTTCACGCCCGAGGATGTGTTCCGGCCGGCGGAAAGCCGCCGCGTGTTCCGCATCATGACCAGTGATTACGCTGAGGGTACCTTAGTACCTCATATCGTGCGTCGATTGCGTGAAGAGGCCCCCAACGTGGTGCTGGACTTTTTGACCCCTTCCGACGTGAGCTATCCGGACATGGAACAGGGCCGGGTGGACATGGCCGTGAACCGGTTCAACGAGATCCCCGGTTCCTTCCACCAGGTGACCCTGTGGCGGGATTCGTTTTCCTGCCTGCTCAACCGCGACAACCCCATCGCCCGGCACTTCGACCTCAACAGCTACCTGTCCGCCCAGCATATCTGGGTGTCGAAGACCGGCTTCGGGGTGGGGTTTGGCATGAATCCGGAAAAACTCGGCGGCCTGGGCTGGATCGACCACGCCCTGCAGCGTATCGGCCGCACCCGCAAGATCAGCATTTTTACCCGCCACTACCAGATGCCGGCCCTGCTGGCGATGAACAACGACCTGGTCGCCACCCTGCCCAGCCGGGTGGCGCGCATGCAGGCCCAGAACGCCCGCCTGGTGATCAAGGCGCCGCCGTTCGAAATCCCCGAGTTCGAGCTGAAAATGGCCTGGTCGCCCCTGCTGCACCACAACACCGCCCACCGCTGGCTGCGCCGCCTGATCCAGGAAGAAGCGGAGCAGATCCTCGCGGAAGACCCATGAGAGCAGTTAACGGTTAATAGTTAACAGTTAATAGTTGCGCGGGAGGGCGCGCTCCGGGCTGATGGGGGAGGGGCCGCGCTTATGGCACGGGCGCTTGCTGATACGCAGATAGGCCGTTGCGAATCCGCAGGGCCTTGTTTCGCTATTAACTATTCACTGTTAACTCTTAACTGGCTCTTCAGTGCTGTCTTCACAGCACTGAAGAGCCTTGGAGCCAGCCCGCCTTGGCGCGGCCGGGGTTGTCTTCGCCGGCTTCGGCGATGGCCCCCTTGCCGACGCCTTCGAAGGCGCGCACCCGGAAGCGCTTGCCGGGGGCTTCGCGGGCCAGTTCCTCGGCGATGTGTTCGGCGAGGTTTTCCACCGTGGAGTCGGTGTCCACCAGGTAGCAGTGGTCCTCGGGGATCACCAGCTCGAAGTGGCCCTGCTCCGCGTCGTAGCGGAAGCGGTGGTGGGGCACGTCTTCCACGTAGTAGGTGCCTTCCAGGTCCGAGCGGGTGCCGATGTAGATGTCCTCCCAGCGGTCCGCCCAGAGCTTTTCCCAGTAGCGGCTGCGGCGCCCGTTCTCGAAGATCTCGATGCCGGAGCGGTGGCCGTGGGCGATGCGCTGGCAGTTGCCGTCGTGTTTCTTGAGGCCGTGGGAGTAGTGGTAGAACGGCGCCGTGCCGGTATCCTGCTCGCGCAGCACCACCCGCACCTCGGTGACGTTGTCGGGCACCGAATCGCGGATCAGGTCCATCAGATAGAGGGTGACGCCGGCCTTGGTGATCGCCGTGCCGGACAGCTCGAGAATGCTGTCGGCGGGGGCCACCATGCGGATCTCGCCGGCCAGGTAGCGCCACTCCAGGCTGATGTGGCCGTCATCACGGCGGTGCAGGCCGAGCAGATCGCTTTCCCCGGGCAGCAGCAGGCGGTGGTCGACCCGTTCGTCCACGGCCTGCTTCAGGGCTTTCTTGATGTGACCGAAATCAAACACCATGCCCTGGGCGTCCAGGTCGCCGGACAGCTCCAGGTCCACGATCCAGGACTCCCCGACCATGCCGCGCTTGGCGTGCAGGTAGGAAAAGTCCACAACGGTCAGATTTTCAACGAAAAGCGTGGCCATAGAGCCCCGTCGGTTGGAGAGTGAGCGGTTGTCCCCGCCATTATAGTCAGTCGGGGCGCGGGGACTCACCCCAACTTCGATAAATAAGCAGCCGTTCTTCCCGGTGTTGTGAACGGGAACACGCGGCCCGGCCGCCGGTCCACCCTTCTGGCAACCGGCTGCGGCTTGTTCTATGGTTGGGAGCCTCTGAGAACGCCTCTGCCTGAACATTGAACGTCCGCGCGCCAGCCCGCGTGGTAAAAGGGAAAGACCATGAGCGAAACGATTTTCTCCAAGATCATCGACCGGGAAATCCCGGCGGATATTATCTACGAGGACGACCTGTGTCTGGCGTTCAAGGACGTCAACCCGCAGGCGCCGACCCATTTCCTGGTGATTCCCAAGAAGCCCATCCCCAAGCTGTCCGACGCGGAGCAGGGCGACAAGGAACTGCTCGGACACCTGTTGCTGGTCGCCGGTCAGGTGGCCGGGGAACAAGGACTGGAGGATTTCCGTCTTAATGTGAACAACGGCGCCGGCGCCAGCCAGACCGTGTTCCATTTGCACGTGCATGTGCTGGGCGGGCGTCCGTTCAGCTGGCCGCCGGGCTGAGGCCCGGCGCTCCGCCGGAATGAATCGGGCGGGAACAATAAAAACGCAGAATAAAAAAGGAGTGCACCATGAAGACATCCTGGGTTGTTATCACCCTGTTGCTGACCGTCACCGGCCTGGCCAAAGCGGTACCGCCGCAGAACCCGGAGCAGGTCAACGCCATGATTGAGGAGCTGAAAAGCCTGCATCAGCAGGGCGTCGAGCTGCACCGCGACTATGATTCCGAGGACCCGGCGCAGCGTAAGGCGTGCCAGGCCGAGCACGCCGGGCTGGGCGCCCAGGCCACCGAGCTGCGTAACCGCGCCGCCAAGCTGCCGGAACTGGCCTACCGGGTGAACCTGACCATGGCCGCCAATGACGCCGTGGGCTGCGTGTCCTGCACCAGCGACGGCAGCGACTGCGACGCCATTCCCGCCGCCCTCAAACGGGTCGACCGGCAAATGAAGGCCGGCACCGAGGCCGCCGGCGGCGACTGACGCCGATATCCGTTATCCTGACGGTTTCCCGAACCGACAGGATGACAACCATGGCGGTATGGATCGAACCGGTCACGCTGGACGGCGAGCACGTGGTGCTGGAGCCGCTGACGGCCGACCACGCCGAGGCGCTGGCCGACGCCACCGCCGACGGCGAGCTCTGGAAACTCTGGTACACCTTCGTGCCGTCGCCGGACCGGGTCACCGCCTATATCGAGACCGCCCTGGAGGGCCGCGACCGGCACGGTGACCTGCCGTTCGCGGTGCGCCACCGGGAAAGCGGGCGGGTGATCGGCAGCACCCGCTTTTTCCGCGCCGATCCGGACAACCGCCGGCTGGAGCTGGGGCATACCTGGTACGCGCGCCGCTTCCAGCGCAGCGCCGTGAACAGCGAGTGCAAACTGCTGCTGCTCGGCCACGCCTTCGAACGCCTGGAGGCGATCGCCGTGGAGCTGCGCACCCACTGGCACAACCACGCCTCGCGCAACGCCATCGCCCGGCTGGGCGCCAAGCAGGACGGCGTGCTGCGCCATCACACCCTGAGCGCCGACGGTATCTACCGGGACACGGTGGTGTTTTCCATTCTCAGCCAGGAGTGGCCGGCGGTGCGCCAGAATCTCAACCTGCGGCTGGGTCGCCTCTAGTGGTCCATGCGGTTAATTCTGTCACTCTCAGCCGCCACACAAGCGGCGTGGGCCAGGCGCGCGAACGCAGAACTGGTGGTGCCAATTCAAGTGAGCGCAACACCGACCACGGCGCTTGTGTGGTGGCCCTTCGGGAGAGCCTGTGCCGGCGCGACTCGGCGTTGCGTCTCTTGGCAAGGGAACCACCCTTGCCGGCGATACGCGCCTTGATTCGCGCCGGCACAGGCACTCTGAGAGTGACAGAATTAACCGCATGGACCACTACATGAACTACTTCGCGCACCTGACACTGGCGCGGCCTACGGTGCCCTCCAAGGTGGGCAATCTGCTGGGGGATTTCATGCGCGGCGTGCGCGAGCCGGATCTGCCCGAGGCGGTGCGCCTGGGGCTGCACAACCACCGGCTGGTGGACCGCTTTACAGACCATCATCCCCTGGTGATCGAGAGCCGCGCGCTGTTCTCCCCGCAGCGGCGCCGGTTCGCCGGGGTGGCGCTGGACGTGTTGTTCGATCACTTCCTGATCCGCCACTGGTCGCGCTTCCACGACACGCCGCTGGACCAGGCCATCGACAAGGATTACCGCCTGCTGCGCGCCGGCGCCGCCCTGATGCCGGCGCCCATGCGCGCCACCACCGGGCGCATCGTCGAGCACGACTGGTTCGGGCACTACGCGGAGCTGGAGAACGTGGGCCGGGCCCTGGACCGGATCGCCGCCCGGGTGCGCTTCGCCAACCGGTTCGATGGGGCGATTGAGGATATCGAGCGTCACCACGACCGGCTGGAAGCGGTGTTCCTGACGCTCTACCCGGCGTTGCGGGAACACGTCGACGAGCAGGCCCTGGAGGCCCCGCCCGCCGACGATGGCGGGGTTACAGCGGGTTGATGTCGAGCGCCGCCATGGTGTCCAGGTAGAGACGTTCCGCCTGCTTCTTGTTGCGCGCCCGCGGGGAGCGGGCGGCCGGACCCTTGGCGTCGAAGTAACCACCGGTGACCCCGTAGAACTCCTCGTCCAGGGCCATGCGCACCGGCAGACGCGCGGCCTTCTCCGGCGTGGTCAGGGTGGGGCGGATCAGTTTCATCGCCAGGTCCGGCACATGGCGGAAGATCGGCGTGTCCACGCCGCCCGGGTGCAGGGCGTTGCTGGTGATGCCCTGGGCCGCCAGCCGCTGGGCGAGCACGTCGCTGAACAGGATGTTGGCGAGCTTGGACTGGCCGTAGGCGTCCATCACCAGGTACGGGCGACGGCCGCGCCAGGTGTTGGTGTTAATGCGGCCCAGCCAGTGCGCCACCGACGCCACATGGATCACCCGGGCGTCCTCGCGCTGGTGCAGCAACGGCAGCAGCAGATGGGTGAGCAGCACCGGCGCCAGGTAGTTGACGCCGATCTGCATCTCGAAGCCGTCGCGGGTGAACTGCTGCCGGGTGGGTACCACGCCGGCGTTATTGATCAGCACGTCGATGCCGTCCAGCTCGTCGTTAAGGCGGCGGGCACAGCCGCGCACCTGGGCCAGATCGGACAGGTCCAGCGGGAACAGCCGCACCCGCGCCTGGGGGTGGCCGCCCTTGATGCGCGCCAGCGCCGCCTGTCCCTTGGTCTGGTCGCGGCAGGCAAGCACCACTTCCGCGCCGCGCCCGGCCAGTTGTTGCGCGGTGCAAAACCCGATGCCGGAGTTGCCACCGGTGATCAGAACCCGTTTATTCATCTGCGTTCCCTCCTGTGCGAAGCCGCCAGCCTAGCATAGAAAAATTACCCAAAGCGGTACCCGGAAAGCGCCGGTGCACGGGCGCTGCGGCCTGTTAGCGCGGTGTTGCCCGGGCGCCGGCCCAGCGCTTGATGGTGGCGGTGACCCTGGGCCAGTGGCGCCCTTGCAGCAGCAGATGCGGCCCCTGCGGAAACGTCTGATAATCGCCGTGCGCGCCGAGCCGGTCACGCAACCGCTGAATGCCCACCGCCGGTACCGAGGTGTCGAGGTCGCCGTACAGCAGCAGGGTGGGGACCGTTATGCGGTCGGCTTCGTCGCTGGCGCTGTCGGCCAGCTGGATCAGGCCCCAGTAGGCGTCCATGCGTACTTCGTGCATCACCAGCGGGTCGTTGGCGCGCCGCCGGGCGGCCGCCGGTGCCAGGTGCGGGTCATCCGGGGCGCGCTCCACATCCAGGTGGTAGCCCGGCGCCAGGGTCGCCGCCGAGCCGATCAGAACGTTCCAGCCGTAGCGCAGTCGAATGCCCTCGCGAACCGCCGGCGCCGCCAGAATCAGGCCGCGCAGCGGTATCTCCGGGTGCCGGCTGGCGACCAGCATGGCCACCGCCCCGCCCAGGCTTTCGCCGAGCAGGAACAGCGGCGTGTCCGGGTGCCGCTCGGCGAGGCGGCGCGCGGTGTCGGCGGCGTCGGCCACCAGCCGCGCTTCCCCGGCCCAGCGGCCGTCGGCCAGGGTGCGGGCGCCGAAGCCGGCCTGATCAAAGCCGTACACCTGGTAGCCGGCGGCGGCCAGATCCGGCGCCGCCAGGTCGAAGGCGGCGCTGTAGTCGCCGAAGCTGTGCAGTGCCAGAATCACCGCCTTGGGCCGGCCCGGGGCGTCCCAGGCGCGCAGCTCCAGCGGCGGCGGCACCGGCGCGCGCCCGGCGCAGGCCGACAGGCCGCCGATCAGCGACAGCAGAATAAGGAGTTTCAATGCGGACATCGAAACAGTATGGGCAAGGCCTCGTGAATGCCGGGTGGGTGCTTCTCGGGGTGTTGCTGGCGGGCCCGGCGCTCGCGGAGGAGTTTTCCCAGCGGCGCACGGTCACCGCCACCGCCTTTAACTCCCTGCCCGGGCAGGGGCACGGCGAGGACCACAGTCTGGCGGCCTGGGGCGACACCCTGGTGCCGGGCATGAAAGCCATCGCCGTGTCCCGGGACCTGCTCGCCGCCGGCCTGGATTACGGCACCGCGGTGAAAATCGAAGGCCTGGAGGGCACCTGGTACGTGCGCGACAAGATGCACGCCCGCTGGCGCAACAAGATCGACGTCTATCTGGGCGAGGACCGGGAGGCGGCCCTGCAGTGGGGCCGCCGCAAAGTGGAGATCCGCTACTAGTCGCGGCTCAGCCAGGCCATCAGGGCGCGGGTGGCCCGTTGCGGCATGACCTTCTCCAGCAGCACCGTGAAGCGGAACGGCAGCCCCACCGGCACATGCACCCGCGGGTCGCCCTGCAGGGTGTCGAAGGCGGCGCGGGCCACGTCGTCGGCGCTCAGCTTGACGCCCATGCGGCGCACCACCGGCGCTTCGAACGTCTGCTTGTTGACCATGCCGGTGTTCACGAACGGCGGCATCAGGTCCTGCACGCGAATGCCGTGGCGGCGCCATTCCAGATCCAGCGCCTCGGTGAGGCCGCGCACCGCGAATTTGGAGGCCGAATAGCTGGCCAGGTGCGGCACGCCGTACAGCGCCGAGGCGGAGCTCATGTTGAGCACCCGGGGCGAGCGGGATTGTTTCAGGTAGGGCAGGGCCGCCAGGCACATCTGCAGGGTGCCGGCCACGTTCACGTCCAGGGTGAAGCGGTGCTGTTCGGCGCTCAGGTCCTCGAAATGGCCCATGCGCAGCACCCCGGCGCTGTTGAACAGCACATCCAGGCGGCCGCCGGCGCTTTCCGCGAACGCCGCCACCGCCGCTTCGCACTGGCCCATGTCGGTGACGTCCAGCCGCCGGTACCAGCAGCGTTCGCCGAGTTCCGCGTGCACCGCCTGCAGGGCGCCCTCATTGACGTCCAGCAGGCCCACCCGCCAGCCGTTGGTGTGAAACCGGCGCGCGGTCGCCAGGCCGATGCCGCTGGCGGCACCGGTGATCAGAATGCTGTCCATGTTGCTCCCTCAGGGTAAAACGTCGGTCTTGGACAATCAGTTTGCCGGTTGGGGCGCCATCGGCAGAGTGAACTCCCCTTCCCGGTCGAAGTGAATCGGGAACGCCAGCCCGGCCACCCGCGCGCTGCCCTTGAGCTGATAGGTGAGCGGCTCGCCGGCGTTCTGCTGCAGGCGTTGCAGTTGCTGCAGGGTGCCCAGCAGGCTGGTGGACACGCTGGTGGTGATCAGCACATCGTCCAGTGCCGGCAGCGTGGTCGCTTCGTTATTGTTGCCCCGCGCCAGGCGCTCGCCATTGACCAGGATCTCGTAATCCAGGGCCTTGATGGTCACTGCCCGGTCATTGGGGTTGCGCGCGCGCAGCACCGCTTGCCATCGTTGCTCGAACACGCCGGCGCTTTCCAGGCGCAGTGACGACAGGCTCACTTCCGGCGCTTCCAGGCCGGAAAAACTCTGGCAGGCGGTGGTAAGAAGCAGCAGCACGGGCAGACTTAAACGGGCGAGTAACGGCATAACGACTCCAACAGATCATGGGCGGCCCCCAACCGGAATGATACCGCAGTCGCCGCCGTCGCGCTGTCCCCGCCGGCCCCGCTCCGGCAACACCCTTTCGAGGAGGCACGTCATGGATATCCAATGCGTACAAGGTGACATCACCGCCCAGCCCGACCTGGACGCGATCGTCAACGCCGCCAACGCCCGCCTGGCCACCGGCGGCGGCGTGGCCGGCGCCATTCACCGCGCCGCTGGGCCGCAACTGGCCCGCGAATGCGCGCCCCTGGCGCCGATCGAGCCCGGCCAGGCGGTGCTCACCGGCGGCCACGGGCTGCCCAACCCCCACGTCATTCACTGCCTGGGGCCGGTGTACGGCCGTGACCGGCCCGCCGACCGGTTGCTGGCGGAGTGCTATCGCAACGCGCTGCGGCTCGCCGAGGACGCCGGGCTGACCAGCCTGGGCTTCCCGGCGCTTTCCACCGGTGCTTTCGGCTACCCGATGGACGAGGCGGCCGCCGTGGCCCTGGCCACGGTGGTTGCGGAAGGGGCACGGCTGGAACGGGTGAAGCGGGTGCGCTTCGTGCTGTTCGACGCGGCCTCCCTGGCGGCGCACCGGCGCGCCCTGGAGGCCGCCACCGGTACTTGAAAAGCCGCCCCGGTGAGGTCAGACACAGGGGTGGCGTCGCATTGTGACGGCGCGGCTCACCAACCGCAGGAGTATCAATGGACGCTCTCTGGCCTTCGGAGCGGGAACTGGCCCTGCTCACGGACCTCTACGAACTGACCATGGCGCAGGCCTACTGGCGCGACGACCACCGCGGCGAGGCGGTGTTCAGTCTGTTCTTCCGCAAGCTGCCGGCGGGGCGCCGTTTCGCGGTGGCTTGCGGGCAGGAATACGCCGCCCATCTGATTCGCGGGCTGCGTTTCCATCCCGAGCAGATCGAGCGGCTGCGGCAACTGGAGCTGTTCGAGGACGGCTTCCTGCGCTGGCTGGCCGATTTCCGCTTCGAGGGGGAAATCCGGACGCTGCCGGAGGGCTCGGTGGTGTTCCCCAACGAGCCGCTGCTGGAAGTGCGGGCGCCGGTGATCCAGGGGCAGCTGCTGGAAAGCCTGCTGATGAACTACGTCAACCTGGAAACGCTGCTCGCCTCCAAGGCGGCGCGCATGGTGCTGGCCGCCGACGGCGTGCCGGTGGTGGATTTCGGCATGCGCCGCATGCACGGGCTGGAATCGGCCTGGCGCGGTGTGCGCGCCTACCGGGTGGCGGGCATTGCCGGCACCAGCAACGTGCTGGGCGGCCTGAGCTTCGACCTGCCGGTGCGCGGCACCATGGCGCACTCCTACATCCAGTCCCACGATGACGAAACCGAGGCGCTGCGCCGCTACGCCCGCGACTACCCCGGCACCACCCTGTTGGTGGACACCTATGACACCCTGCGCGGTGTCGACCGGGTGATCGCCCTGGTGCGCGACGAAGGGCTGGACGTGGGCGCCGTGCGGATCGACTCCGGCGACCTGGGCGAGCTGGCCGGCGAAGCGCGGCGCAAGCTGGATGCCGCCGGGCTTCAGCGGGTCCGCATCGTGGTCAGCGGCGGCCTCGACGAGCACCGCATTCAGACGCTGGTGCAGGCCGGCGCACCGATTGATGGTTTCGGGGTGGGTACGGAAATGGGTTCGGTGGCGGACGCCCCGTCGTTGGATTTCGCCTACAAGCTCACCGAATACCAGGGCCGCCCGCGCCTCAAGACCTCGCCGGGCAAACCGCTCTACCCGAGCGCCAAGCAGGTGTGGCGCTTCAGTGACGGCGACGGCGGCTGCCAATACGACGAGATCACCGGCCGCGACGAAGCCCGCGACGGGGTGCCGCTACTGCGGCCGGTGGTGGCAAACGGCGAGGCGGTGGCGCCGCTACCGGACCCGGATCAGGCCCGCCAGCGGCTGCGCGATCAGCTGGCCAGCCTGCCGGCGGCGGTGCGTTCACTGGCCCCGGTGGCCGAGGCCGGCGGCGTTTATCCGGTGCGCATCAGCGAGGCGCTGGAGGCCCTGCGCCGCGACACGGTGTCGGCGCTGGACTGATCAGCGCCAGTGCTGGTGCAGGAAGTCGCGGCACTCCGCCAGCGCCAGATCGGCGTCGTGCAGCATGCCGGCGTGCAGCTGGAACACGTGCCAGCGGCCCGGGTAGCTCTGGTAGCGGGCGTCGCAGTCGGCGCGGTCCAGCGCCTCGGCCAGGCGTTCGCTGTCGTTGGCGAGAATCTCGTCGCTGCCGGTCTGGATCAGCAGCGGCGGCAGCCCGTCCAGGTTGCCCAGCAACGGGGACGCGCCGGCGCTGTCGCGCTGATCACCGGCGTAGGCCTCGGCGGCGAACGCCAGCCACTGCCGGTTGAGCATGGCTTCCCCGGGCACGGTGGGCGGCGTTTCCGCCAGCGTCAGGTCCACCCAGGGCGAGAACATCAGCGCGCAGGCGGGCAGCGGCTGGCCCTCGTCGCGCAGCCGCTGCAGCAGGGCAAGGGTGAGGCCGCCGCCGGCGGAGTCGCCGGCCACCGCCAGCCGCTCCGGCGCGTGGCCCTTCTCCAGCAGCGCCAGATAGGCGCGGTGGGCGTCGTCCAGGGCCGCCGGAAACGGGTGCTCCGGGGCCAGCCGGTAGTCGGCCACCGCCACGCTGGCGTCCGCCAGCTTCGCCAGATGGCTGGTCAGCGCCCGGTGGGTGACCGGCGCCCCGCTGACGTAGCCGCCGCCGTGCAGATACAGCACCGTGCCGCTGTGGCCGTTGCCGGTCAGTTCCACCGGCACCGGGCCCAGCACCGTGCGCCGTCTGGGCACGCCCCGGGCGGGCAGGGTGGTGCGCGACAGCGCCGCCAGCCAGTGCCGTTGCAAGGCCACCGGGCTGCGCGACAGGAACGCGGGTTTCAGCAGAACGCTGAGGCTGCCGCGCAGCGTCGCCGCCAGTAGTTTCTGGCCGCGCGTGGGCGCGGCGCCGCCGGTTTCACGGGTGCAACTCATAGTCTTCCGGGTCCAGGTGTCGGGTGCGTTGCCGGTAGCTGAAGGTAAAGCCCGGCCAGTTGTTGGTGTTCTTGCCGCTGGCGGTTTTGTACCAGCTCTCGCAGCCCTGGTCCCAGACGGTATCGCGCATGCGTGCCTGCAGTTGGCGGTTGAAATCGTCCTGCACGCCGGGGCGCACATCCACGAAGCGGTGGCCGTCCCGTTCCAGGGTTTCCAGGGCGCTGACCACATAGGCGATCTGCGATTCGATCATATAGATGATCGAGTTGTGGCCCAGGTTGGTGTTGGGGCCGTACAGCATGAACAGGTTGGGGAAGCCGTGCACGGTGATGCCCAGGTAGGCTTCGGCGCCGTCGCGCCAGGCCTGGTTGAGGTCCTGGCCGCGCCGGCCGGTGATCGCCATCGGCGCCAGAAAGTCGGTGGCCTGGAAGCCGGTGCCGTAAATGATCACGTCCGCCTGGTGGTGCTCCCCGTCGGTATCTTCCACGCCGTCGGCGGTGATCGCGCGCACGCCGCCGGTAATCACCGGAATCCGGTATTTCGTCAACGCCTGGTAATAGTCGTTGGAAATCAGGATGCGCTTGCAGCCCATCGGGTAATCCGGCGTCAGCTTGGCCCGGGTGTCCGGGTCCGGCACGCACGCGTTCAGGTGCTTCTTGAACAGGTATTCGTGAAAACGCATGGCGCCCTGCAGGCTGGTGAAGCCCAGCACCCGCGCCTCGTTCTGCGCGTACACCCGCGCCCGGTCCAGTTTCTGAAGCAGCGGGAAGCGCGCCATCAGGCGCTGCTCGGTGGCCGAGTAGGGCCGGTCCGGTTTGGGAATCACATAGGGCGCCGACCGTTGGAACAGCAGCACCTGTTTCGCCTGCTTGGCGATTTCCGGTACGAACTGAATGGCGCTGGCCCCGGTGCCGATCACCGCCACGGTCTTGCCGGTGAGGTCCACATCGTGGTCCCAGCGGGCGCTGTGGAAGGTCTCGCCGGCGAAGCGGTCGCGCCCCGGCAGGTTCGGCCAGGCGGGCCGGTTGAGCTGGCCGGTGGCGGTGATCAGGGCGCGCACGGTGATCGGACCGTTGCTGGTGTCCAGATGCCAGAGGCCGGTGGCCTCATCGAAGCGGGCGCCGTTGACGCTGGTGCCGAAGCGGATATGCGGGTGCAGCCGGTACTTGTCCGCGCAATGGCGCAGGTAGGCGAGAATTTCCGCCTGCGGCGCGAACCGCCGAGACCAGTCGAATTTCTTCTCGAAGGAAAACGAGTACAGGTGCGAGGGCACGTCGCAGGCGGCGCCGGGGTAGGTGTTGTCGCGCCAGCAGCCGCCCACGTCGTTTTCTTTTTCGAGCACCACGAAGGCGTGCTGGCCCCGGTCCTTGAGCGCAATGGCCATGCCCAGGCCGCCGAAGCCGGCGCCGATGATGGCGACTTGATAATCCGGTTGCATAACAGACCCTGCCGTTGAATTGGCACCACTGTAGCGCGGCCCGGACAGGCTGTTTATGGCCGCTCTGTAACCGCCCCGGTTTTTTTAGTCAGGCGCCGGCGCCGAACCTTTCTACGAAGCTCGGTTTGTAGGAGCTTGCCCTGCAAGCGAAAGGCCGGCAAAAGCCGGCCGGCAGGATCCCAGAGAGGCTGTTTGTGCGGCCGTTAGAGCGGTCTCTGGGATCCTGCCGGGAGCTGCGCTCCCTTTCGCGGGCAAGGCCCGCTCCCACGACCCAATGGGGCCTAGCGAGGGGCCCAGCGGCTACCAGGGAATCGGCGCGCCGTCCCAGGCGAAGAAGCCGCCGCTGTCCTCCTCGCCGGCGTTCTCCATGTTCTTCAACAGGCACTGGGCGGCGAAGTCGGCGCTGAACAGCTTTTCCGGGGGCACGTTGGCGCGGAACGGGGCGGACAGGCCGGTCTCCACGGTGCCCGGATGCAGCGCCAGCACGATCAGATTTTTGGCGCGCCGCCGGGCCTCCACGGCGAAGGTGCGCAGGAACTGGTTCTGCGCCGCCTTGCTGGCCCGGTAGGCGTACCAGCCGCCCAGCCGGTTGTCCTCGATGCTGCCCACCCGGGCGGACAGCGATGCGAACACCGCGCGGCGGTCGTGGCGCAGCAGGGGCAGCGCGTATCGGGCCAGCAAAATGGGGGCGAAGCCGTTGATGGCGAACACCCGCTGCAGGGCGGCCAGGTTCACGTCCTCCACCCGCTTCTCCGGTGACAGGCCGGTTTCGGCGTCGTGCAGCAGGCCGGCGCAGTGCACCAGGGCGTCCAGGGTGTCGGTGCGCTCCAGCACCGTTTCAAACAGGCGCGCCACGGCGTCTTCATCGCACAGGTCGGCGGCCAGAGGGTGCAGGCGGTCCGGCGCTTCGGCGGCGAGCGCCGCAAGCGCGTCGCTGCGGGCCGGGTCGCGGCTGACGGCGAAAACCCGGTCCCCGGCGCGCAGACAGCGCGCGGTCATCGCCAGGCCGATGCCGTGGCTGGCACCGGTAATCAATCGTGTCGAAGTCATCCCGCCAGTGTTGCGCCCGCTTCAGAAAAACAACGTGAAGCCCGCCGCCCATGGCGTCGATCAACGGCTTTTACCTTGTTTTCACCGCCGCCTCACCGGGCGTTATTACCATCGCGGACATGGATGACCCTTTGATCTATCCGGCCCGGGAGGGCCTCTACTGCGCCGCCGGGGACTTCTACGTCGACCCCTGGCGGCCGGTCCCCCGGGCCGTGATCACCCACGCCCACGCCGATCACGCCCGCTCCGGCAGCGCCCGCTATTGGGCGCACCACCAGAGCGTGCCGATTCTGCGCCACCGCCTGGGCCGCCAACATCACTTCGAAGCCCTGGACTATGGCGAAAGCCGTCGCTTCGGGCCGGTGCGCGTGAGCCTGCACTCCGCCGGCCATGTGCTCGGCTCGGCCCAGGTGCGCCTGGCCCATGACGATGGCCGGGTGTGGGTGGTCACCGGCGACTTCAAGCGTGACCCGGACCCCACCTGCGCGCCCTTCGAGGTGGTGCCCTGCGACACCCTGATCACCGAGTCCACCTTCGCCTTGCCCTGTTACCGCTGGCCGCCGGTGGAAGAGGTCGCTGCCGGCATCGGCCGCTGGTGGGACAGCCATCCGGACCGGCCCTGCATTCTGTTCACCTACGCCTTCGGCAAGGCGCAACGGGTGCTGGCGGCGCTGGCGGAGCGGCCTGAACACGCCGGCCGCACGGTGTATCTGCACGGCGCCATGGTGGCGTTGACCGAGCTGTACCGTCGCGCCGGGGTGCCGATGCTTGCCACCGCGCCGGTGTCCGCCTTACCCCGGCGGCACGACTTCAGCGGCGAGCTGATTCTGGCGCCGCCGTCGGCGGCCGGCAGCCCCTGGATGCGCCGTTTCAAGAACGCCAGCACCGGCTTTGCTTCCGGCTGGATGCGCATTCGCGGCAACCGCCGGCGGCGCGGCTACGATTACGGCTTTGAACTCAGCGACCACGCGGACTGGCCGGCGTTGCTGCGCACCGTGCGCGAAAGCGGCGCCCGCACGGTGCTCACCACCCATGGGCGCAGCGACGAACTGGTGCGTTATCTCAACGAAGAGGAAGGCATCGAGGCGCGCGCCTTGAGCACGCTGTACGGCGGGGAGGGCGATTGATGCGCGACTTCATCGCCCTGTTCGCGGAGCTGGACGCCACCAGCCGCACCAGCGTCAAGCTGGACGCCCTGAAGCGCTACTTCGACCGGGCCCCGGCGGACGACGGCGCCTGGGCGGTGTACATGCTCACCGGCCGCCGCATGAAACGGCTGGTGGGCGCGCGCAAACTGCGCGCCTGGGTCACCGAAGCCTGCGGCCTGCCCGAGTGGCTGGTGGAAGAGACCTACCAGCACGTCGGCGACCTGGCGGAAACCATCAGCCTGCTGATGGACCCGGCCCCGGAACCGGCGCCCGCGGACACCTCGCTGACCGCCTGGGTGGAAGGCGGCGTCCTGGCCCTGCGCGGCCAGGACGAGGCGGAGCAGAAAGCCCGGGTGATGGCGCAGTGGCGGCGGCTGCCCCGCGAGGCCTGCTTTCTCTACAACAAGCTGCTCACCGGCAGCTTGCGGGTGGGCGTCTCACGGGGGCTGGTGGAGCGGGCCCTGGCGGAACTGAGCGGGCTGCCCCGGGCGTTGATCGCGCGCCGGCTGATGGGCGAGTTCGAGCCCGGCGCCAGCTTCTTTACCCACCTGCTCAGTGAGGAGCGCCGCGAGGAGCGGGACGGCCAGCCGTACCCGTTTTTCCTGGCGTCGCCGTTGAAGGACGAACCGGACAGCCTCGGCCCGCTGAGAGACTGGCAGGCGGAATGGAAATGGGACGGCATCCGCGCCCAGTTAATTGCGCGGCCCAACGGCGTCTGGGTGTGGTCCCGGGGCGAGGAGCCCATGGCGGGCCGCTTCCCGGAAGTGGAGGCCGCCGCCGGGGCGCTGCCCGAGGCGGTGCTCGACGGTGAACTGGTGGCCTGGCACGAAAAGGTGCTGCCGTTTTCGCAAATGCAGCGCCGCATTCAGCGCAAAACAGTGGGCGAGAAGCTGCTGCGTGAAGTGCCGGTGGCGTTTCTCGCCTACGACCTGATTGAGTACCAGGGCCGGGACTGGCGGGCGCGCCCCCTGCACGAGCGCCGCGCGGCCCTGGAAACCCTGATCGCCGACGCCGGCGAGCCGGCCTTGAAACTGAGCCCGCTGGTGGACGCGCCGGACTGGCCGGCGCTGGCCGCGTTGCGCGCCGACAGCCGCGAGCACCAGGTGGAAGGGCTGATGCTGAAGCACCGGGACAGCCCCTACCGCAGCGGGCGGGTGCGTGGCGACTGGTGGAAGTGGAAGATCGATCCGCTGACCCTGGACGCGGTGCTGCTCTACGCCCAGCCCGGCCACGGCCGCCGCGCCAATCTCTACACCGATTACACCCTGGCGGTGCCGGACGGCGACGGCTATGTGCCGATCGCCAAAGCCTACTCCGGGCTGAGCGACCAGGAGATCGGCCGCCTGGACCGCTGGATCCGCCGCAACACGGTGGAGAAATTCGGCCCGGTGCGGTCGGTGCAGCCACATCATGTGTTCGAGATCGCGTTCGAGGGCATCCAGCCGTCGCCGCGCCATAAATCCGGCATCGCCCTGCGTTTTCCGCGCATCGCCCGCTGGCGCCAGGACCTGACGCCGGACCAGGCGGACAGCCTGACCCAGGTCAAGGAATTGCTGGATGCCTACGGCAGCTGACGGTCTGGCGGCGGTGGACGCCTGGTTCGCCCGCCAGGGCTGGTCGCCGGCGCCGTTCCAGCGCCGCGCCTGGGCGGCGTTCCGCGACGGCCGCTCCGGCCTGATCCATTCCCCCACCGGTTCGGGCAAGTCCCTGGCCGCCTGGCTGGGGCCGGTGTCCCGGGCGCTGGACCGCGGCGACCGGGGCGGCGGTTTGCGGGTGCTGTGGATCACCCCGCTGCGCGCGCTGGCCGAGGACACCGCCGGCAATCTGCGCGAGGCGCTGGACGGCGTGGGCCTGGACTGGCGCGTGGAAACCCGCACCGGCGACACCGGTTCCGCCGCCCGGGCGCGCCAGCGCAAGCGGTTGCCCGAAGCGCTGATCACCACGCCGGAAAGCTTGTCGCTGTTGCTGTCGTACAAGCACGCCGCGCAGCGCTTCCAGCACCTGGACGCGGTAATCGTCGACGAATGGCACGAGCTGCTGGGCAGCAAGCGCGGCGTCCAGCTGGAGCTGTGCCTGGCGTGGCTGCGCGCGCGCCGGCCCGGCCTGCCGGTGTGGGGGCTGTCCGCCACCCTGGGCAATCTGGACCAGGCCATGGCGGTGCTGCTCGGCGACGCCCAAGGCGGGCAACCCGGCGGTGAGCGCATTGCCGGAGACAGCCCCAAGACACTGACGGTGCGCGGCCTCTGCCCGGACCAGGTGGACCGCTTTCCCTGGGCCGGGCATCTGGGGCTGGCGCAACTGCAACCGGTGATCGACTACCTGGAACAGGGCCGGACGGCGCTGCTGTTCACCAACACCCGCGCCCAGGCGGAGCTGTGGTTCGAGGCGCTGGCCAAGGCGCGGCTGGACTGGATCACCGAGATCGGGCTGCACCACGGCTCCATCGACCGGCGCCTGCGGCAGAAGCTGGAGCAGGGTTTGCGCGACGGCGCCTTCCGCTGCGTGGTGTGCACTTCGAGCCTGGACCTGGGCGTGGATTTCTCGCCGGTGGACCGGGTGGTGCAGGTGGGCAGCCCCAAGGGCGTGGCGCGGCTGATGCAGCGCGCCGGGCGCTCCGGCCACCGGCCCGGCGCCGACAGCGAAATCCTGTGCGTGCCCAGCCACGCCTTCGAGCTGGTGGAGATCGCCGCCGCCCGGCGCGCCTGGGCCGCCGGGCGGGTGGAGGCGCGCCCGCCCCTGACCCTGTGCCTGGACGTGCTGGTGCAGCACCTGGTGACCCTGGCGGTGGGCGACGGCTTCCAGGCGCCCCGGGTGCTGGCGGAGGCGCGCGCCACCCACGCCTTCGCCGGCCTCACCGACACCCAGTTTCAGTGGTGCCTGGACTTTATTACCCGGGGCGGCGCGGTGCTCGAGCATTACCCCCAGTTCCGGCGGGTGGTGGAAGAGGACGGCGTCTACCGGGTCAGCGACCAGGGGCTGGCGCGCCGCCACCGCATGGCGGTGGGCACCATCACCAGCGATTACCAGATGCGCGTTAAATACCCACGCGGCGGCAGCATCGGCACCATCGAGGAGAGTTTTGTCGCCCGCCTGAAGCCCGGCGATGTGTTCCTGTTTTCCGGCCGGGCCCTGGAGCTGATCCGGGTGCGTGATATGACCGCCTATGTGCGCGCGGCCAAGGGGCGGCGCTCGCTGGTGCCGCGCTGGCAGGGCGGGCGGCTGCCGCTGTCCACGGAGCTGGCGGACACGGTGCTGGATATCCTCGAGGAGGTGGCCGGCGGCGATTACCGGGATCAGGAAGTGCAGGCGATTCGTGACGTGCTGGAAGTGCAGCTCGACCAGTCGGCACTGCCGTCGCGGCGCCAACTGTTGATCGAGCGCAGCCGCTCCCGCGAAGGCACCCACTGGTTCCTGTTTCCGTTCGCCGGCCGGCTCGCCCACGAAGGGCTGGCGTCGTTGCTGGCCTGGCGGCTGGGGCAGCGGTTTCCCGCCACCTTCTCGATCTCGGTGAACGATTACGGGCTGGAGCTGCTCACCGCGGCCAAGGTGCCGCCGCTGCACGAGGACGACTGGCGCGCGCTGTTGACGCCGGAATCCCTGGTGGAGGATGTGCTGGCGGCGCTCAACGCCGGCGAACTGGCGCGCCGCCGCTTCCGTGACATCGCGCGGATCAGCGGGCTGGTGTTCCAGGGCTACCCCGGCAAGGGCAAAACCGGCAAGCAGCTGCAGGCGTCCAGCGGCCTGCTCTACGACACCCTGGACCGCTACGACCCGGACCACCTGCTGTTGGATCAGGCGCGCCGCGAGGTGCTGGAAAGCCAGCTGGAAATCGGCCGGTTGCGGGCGGTGCTGGAGCGGGCCCGCGACCAGGCCCTGGTGCTCACCGCCCCCGAGCGGTTCACGCCGCTGGCGTTTCCGCTGTGGGTGGAGCGCCTGCGTAACCGGCTGAGCACGGAGAGCTGGCGCGACCGGGTGGCGCGCATGACCGAGCGCCTGGAGAAACACGCGGACCGGCGGGCGGGGGACGCATGAGCGATAGCCTGGCACTGACCCTGGCCGGTGAGACCGTCTGGCTGCACGGCGACCGGGCCCTGTTCTATCCGGAGGAGGGCGCCTTGTTGGTGGCGGATACCCATTTCGGCAAGGGCGCCTTCCTGCGCCGGCAAGGGCTGGCCCTGCCCGGCGGCCAGAGCGCCGCCGACCTGGACCGGCTCAGCGCTCTGATCGAACGGTTCCGGCCGGCGCGGCTGATCGTGCTGGGGGATTTCTTTCACCACCGTCCCCGCGCCGGCGAACCGTTTCTCGACGCCTGGCCCCGCTGGCGGGAACGCCACCCGGCGCTTACCCCGGAGGTGGTGATCGGCAACCATGACCGTCACGCCGAAGGGCTCGACCTGGATCTGATCTGGCACTCGCATTTGGATCTGGGACCGTTCCGGCTCGCCCACGACCCGGACCCGGTGCCCGGCCGCCACGTACTGGGCGGCCATCTCCATCCGGCGTACCGGTTGGGCGGTGGTGCCGACAGCGTGCGCGCGCCGGTATTCTGGCTCCGCGACGGGGTCACCGTGCTACCCGCGTTCGGCGGCCTCACCGGCGGCTGGCCGATTCGGCCAGCGCGGGGGGAGAGGGTGGTTATGGCTCTGGATGGTGGCCTGTATCCTCTGCCCTAGAGGGTGTCGGTGAGCAGGATGCCGAGGCTGAAGCGGGTTTCGTAATCGTCGTAGTTGATCAGCGAGTCGCCGTAGCCGGTGAAGACCTGCACCAGCCCCTTGAAGCGATCGTTGATCGGGAACGAGTAGTTGATCTGCCCGGCGCCTTTATTGTCGGAGCGCAGGTTGTTGCGCACCATCAACTCCAGCACGTGGTTGCCGAACACCCGGGCCACCTCCAGCTGGAAATTGCCCATGTACTTTTCGATGTCCGGGTTGTTGTCGCCGCGCGGATCGAGCGGGAAATCCTTCTCTTCCTCGGGGATGCGGTACCAGGGCATCACCGACACATAGTAGGAGCCGATCTGCGACACATGGCGCAGGTAGAGACGGTTCCAGCTGCGTGAGGTGGGCTCGTCCTGGCCGTTGGAATCATGGCGGAAACCGAACGCCAGCAGCTCGGACTGAACCGGGCCCAGCTGCCAGTCGATGGGTTTGGCGAGGAACACCTCCGGGGTGAAATTGATCTCCCGGAACGGGCGCGATTCCTCGCTGTTGTATGCCTGCCAGAAGAACACCCCGGTAAACGCCATGTACAGGGTGCTGCCGTCCCAGAAGTCGTCGTACACCGGCGCTTTCAGGGAGAACTGGAACTTCACCTCGCCGGAATCCAGGTTCTGGTCCTCGCGGTCCGGGTCGTTCCACTGGGGGTTGCTCCAGTGGCTGTAGGGCATCAGGTAGTTGCGCCGGTGCGGGGTGATCACGAACGGGTTTTCCTGGCTGGTCTGCTCCAGGGCCAGACGGGCGCGCAGGGCGTCCTCGTGGGGCAGCCGCTGCTCGGGGGCGCCGTCGTCGCACCAGCCGCGCAGCTGTTCCAGGGTGACGTCGTCGCCGGCGGTCTGGGCCGCGCGCAGCAGGCAGGCCTCGCGCTTGCGGGCCTGCTCCTGGGCGGCCGCCGCGGCGTTGTCCTCGGCGGTGGCGTCGCCGTTACCGCCCTCCGTCTGTTGGGCGAAGGCGGTCTGGCCGGCGGCGAAAACAAAGGAAAAGAGTAACAGCGATGAGGAGAGCAGCCGTTTCATCGGGGCATCCTTGGCGGTGGTTCTCGGGCCTACAGGGAGCGAAGTTCGTCGTCTTCCATGGTGCGAGCTTCTTCTTCCAACATGACAGGAATACCGTCGCGCACCGGGTAGGCGAGGCCGCTCGCCTTGCACATCAATTCGTTCTTCCGCTCGTCGAAAATCAGCGGTGCCTTGCTCACCGGACAGACCAGAATATCCAGCAGGTTGGGGTCGATCATGGCGGGTCGCTCCTGTTCGTGTGCCCTGATACTGAGCGGAACTATACCAGCCTTCCCGGACGAAAAGTGGTTTCAAACGCTTGTTTGACTTACGGGTCACAAATAGTTGTGGGCACCGGCTTTCGGGCGGCGCTACCATTGCCGTCCTGACGATGGACCCGCCCCGTTTCGCTGCTCTTTCCACAGACCTCCGGGGCCGGTTTCCCTGCATTGCAAACCATTCCGGGAGATCCGACATGCCTGATTACAAGGCTCCCCTGCGCGACATGCGCTTTGTGCTGAACGAAGTTCTCGACCTGGACGGCCACTACGCCAAACTGGGTCTGGAAGAAGTGAACAGCGAACTGCTCAACGCCTTCCTGGAAGAGGGCGCCAAGTTCGCCGAAAACGAGCTGTCGCCCCTGAACCGTTCCGGTGACGAGGAAGGCTGCGGTTTTGAGAACGGCGTGGTGACCACGCCGAAAGGCTTCAAGGAAGCCTACGCCAAGTACGTGGAAGGCGGTTGGCCGGCCATGGGCGGCGACCCGGAATTCGGCGGCCAGGGCCTGCCGGGCTCCTCCAGCATCGCCATCTCCGAAATGACCGGCACCGCCAACTGGTCCTGGAGCATGTACCCGGGCCTGTCCCACGGCGCGGTGGCCACCATCGAGGCCCACGGCACCGACGAGCAGAAGCAGACCTACCTGCCCAAGCTCACCAGCGGCGAATGGACCGGCACCATGTGCCTGACCGAAGCCCACTGCGGTTCCGACCTGGGTCTGCTCAAGACCAAGGCCGAGCCCCAGGCGGACGGCTCCTACAAGATCACCGGCACCAAGATCTTCATCTCCGCCGGCGAACACGACATGGCCGACAACATCGTCCACATCGTGCTGGCCCGCCTGCCGGACGCGCCCAAGGGCACCAAGGGTATCTCCCTGTTCATCGTGCCCAAGTTCCTCACCGACGGTAACGGCGGCGTGGGCGAGCGCAACGGCGTGGCCTGCGGCTCCATCGAACACAAGATGGGCATCAAGGCGTCCGCCACCTGCGTGATGAACTTCGACGGCGCCACCGGCTACCTGATCGGCCCGGAGAACAAAGGCCTGAACTGCATGTTCACCTTTATGAACTTCGCCCGTCTGGGTACCGCCATCCAGGGCGTGGCCCACGCCGAGCTGGGTTTCCAGGGCGGCCTGACCTACGCCAAGGACCGCCTCGCCATGCGCAGCCTGTCCGGCGCCAAGAACGCCGACGGCCCGGCCGACCCGATCATCGTGCACCCGGACGTGCGCCGCATGCTGCTGACCAGCAAGGCGTTTGCCGAGGGCGGCCGCGCGCTGGTGTACTTCTGCGCCCAGCTGGGCGACACCGTGAAGCTGGCCAAGGACGAGGAAGAGCGCAAAGAGGCCGATGCCCTGATGGCGCTGCTGACCCCGATCGCCAAGGCGTTCGTCACCGAGGTGGGCCTGGAAGCGGCCAACCACGGTGTGCAGATCTACGGCGGCCACGGTTTCATCCGCGAGTGGGGCATGGAGCAGAACCTGCGTGACGCGCGCATCTCCACCCTGTACGAAGGCACCACCGGCATCCAGGCGCTGGACCTGCTGGGCCGCAAGGTGTTGATGACCCAGGGCCAGGCGCTGCGCAACTTCACCAAGATCATCCACAAGTTCTGCGAAGCCAACGCCGACAACGACAAGCTCAAGGAGCTGATCGAGCCGCTGGCGGCCAGCAACAAAGAGTGGGGTGATCTTACCCAGGCCATCGGTATGCAGGCGATGCAGAACCCGGATTCCGCCGGCGGCGCCTCCGTGGATTACCTGATGTACTCCGGTTACGTGACCCTGGCCTACCTGTGGGCGCTGATGGCCAGCAAGGCCCAGGCGCAGCTCGACGCCGGCACCGGTGACGAGGACTTCTACAAGGCCAAGATCAGCACCGCGCGGTTCTACTTCAAGCGCATCCTGCCCCGTATCGCCGGCCACAAAGGCGCCATCGAGGGTGGCATCGACAGCCTGATGGAGCTGGACGCGGAGCATTTCGCGTTCTGATTGCGGCCGTCACTGGTCCGATCGAAAAGCCCGGCCTTCGCGCCGGGCTTTTTTTGTGGTGTGTGGCACCTGTGGGAGCTTGCCTGGCAAGCGAAAGGGTGGCTTTAGCCACCCGGCAGGATCCCAGAGACGCTTTTGTGCGGCTGGAAGCTGCGAACCGCGTGGTAAAAAAGTTCCGGCGAAGCCGTTATAGTTAGCGGCTGGGGGAACCGGCCGCCGGCCGGAACAATAATATTCTGGGGGAAAAATGAAAAAGCTGCTTCTCGCGGTCCTGGTGCTGGGCGGGCTCTGGCTGGCCGCCGGCTATGTGATCGGCAATAAGGTGGAAGACACGGTGCGCGCCCAGGTGGCGGGCCAGGAAATCATACCGGGCTCCGACCTGGTGCGGCTGGATATCGCCGAGTACGACAAGGGGCTGTTCGGCGCCGACACGCGTATTTGTCTGGTGTTTGATCGGCTGCCGCCGGATATGGCCATGCTGCAGGCCTACTCCGGCGAGCTTTGTGATCGCGGCGAGGTTCACTACGGGCCGCTGCTGTTCGGCCCCGACGGTCCGTCCTTGGGGCTCGCCTACGCGCGCAGCGAGCTGGACCTGAGCCCGCTGCCGCCGGAAATCAAGCAGATGGTCGACGGCCTGTTCGCCGGCCAGCCGCCGGTGATCGGGCACAGCTGGTATACCTTCGATGGCGGCGTGGACCTGCGTGTGCTGGTGTCGCCGTTCCGGTTCGAGAGCCCGGAGCTGAGTGCCTCGCTGGCGGAGCTGCGCATGGACGGTCGGGTCGACGACCCGGTCGCCAAGGTCGGCGACTTCTTTGTGCGCGGCCGCGACCTGCGCGTGGCCGGCCCGCAGGGCGCCCTGGTGCTGCCGGAGCTGGACGCGGAAGTCCGCCTTAAGGCCATGCTCGGCGAGGTGCTGCCGCTGATCGACATGACCATGGCGGCCAACGGCCTCAGCGTCAGCGCCGGTGGCCGCGAGCAGGTGGCGGGCAACGTGACCCTGCGCACCCGCACCCGGGAAGACGGCGATACCCTGAGCGGCGACAGCGGCCTGTGGCTGGACGCACTGAGCGGTGACCAGGTGCCCGAGCGCGTCGACAGCGCCTGGCTGGGCTTTGACTGGCACGGCTTCGACCGCGCCGCCGCCATCCGCGTGCAGCGCATCTCCCAGGAGCTGGACAGTCTGCAACTGGAAATGATGATGCAGGCGATGAGCGGCGAGGGCGACACCGCCGCGATGCAGGAGAAGGGCGAGCGGATGGCCGCGTTGGGGGAAGAGATGATCACCGTGATGAGCACCCAGCTGCTGCATCCCGAGCGCACCGGCATGACCGTCAAGATGGTGGTGGACGGCGCCGGCGAACGCCAGCTCACCCTGGACAGCGCCCTCGACTACAACGGCCTGGACGGCCTCAACCCGAGCTTCGCCGAGCTGCAGATGCTGCCGCCCGCGGCGCTGGCCCGGCTGGTGGACCTGAGTGTGGATTTCGACGCCGCCTCCGCGCTGCTGCCGCCCGGCCTGCGCGCCGGCCTGGTGGATTACCAAAGCAGCGGCTGGCTGCGCCAGCAGGACGGCCGGTTGCGTACCCGCCTGACACTGGAGCAGGGCGAGGTCACTCTCAATGGGGCGTCGATGACGGTCGAGGAACTGATGAGCAAGGGCCAGGCGGCCGCCCGCGGTGGGGTGAGTGCTGACTTGCCGGAGACCTTGGACAGCGGCGGCTATTAACCCCGCTGCCGGGGCGCCCGCCGTTTCGGCGAGCGCCCACCGGGTCAGGCTTTCGAGGTCAGGGTGTTGTAGCTGGTGATCAGATTGCGGTAATCCGGAATGTGATTGGAAAACAGCGTACCCAGGCCCTCGATGTCGTTGCGCCAGTCGCGGTGCAACTCACAGGCGGCGCCGAACCAGGTCATCAACTGCGCGCCCGCGGCGGTCATCCGCTGCCAGGCGGCGTCGCGGGTCATGGCGTTGAAGGTGCCGGACGCGTCCGTGATCACGAACACTTCGAAGCCCTCCTCCAGAGCCGACAGGGCCGGGAACGCCACGCACACCTCGGTGACCACGCCGGCGATGATCAGCTGCTTCTTGCCGGTGGCCTTCACCGCGTTGAGGAAATCCTCGTTGTCCCAGGCGTTGATCTGGCCGGGCCGCGCGATGTAGGGCGCGTCCGGGAACTGCGCCTTGAGCTCCGGCACCAGCGGGCCGTTGGGGCCGTCCTCGAAACTGGTGGTGAGGATGGTGGGCAGCTGGAAGTACTCGGCCATATCCGCCAGGGCCAGCACGTTGTTTTTGAAGCGGTCCGGGTCGATGTCGCGGACCAGCGACAACAGGCCGGCCTGATGGTCCACCAGCAATACCGCCGCGTCGTCCTTATTCAAGCGATTGTAAGTACTCATGATATAGCTCCTTGATGGCTGGAGAAGCCGGCTGCCTCTCCATGCTTTGAATGCTATAAATGGGACGGTGTGCCGAGTAGTAGGCTAAAGTGCTACGCTTTGTTCTATTTATGGGACGATGATGGCGGCGCAATGGAAAACCTGAACGATCTCTATTACTTCGCGCAAACCGTGGAGCACGGCGGCTTCGCGCCGGCCGGCCGCGCCATCGGCGTGCCCAAATCCAAACTGAGTCGCCGGGTGGCGGCCCTGGAAGAGCGGCTCGGTGTGCGCCTGATCCACCGTTCCACCCGCCACTTCTCCACCACCGAGACCGGGCACACCTACTACGAGCACTGCAAGGCCATGCTGGTGGAGGCGGACGCCGCCCAGGAGGCCATCGACAGCGTGCGGGCGGAGCCCCGCGGGGTGATCCGGCTGGCTTGTCCGGTGACGCTTTTGCATGTGCACGTGGGCCCGTTCCTGGCCGGCTTCATGCGCGATTACCCGGGTGTCACCGTGCATCTGGAGGCCACCAACCGCCGGGTCGATCTGGTGCACGAAGCGGTCGACGTGGCGATCCGCGTCCGCCAACCGCCGCTGGAGGACAGCGACCTGGTGATGAAGGTGCTGTCCGAGCGGCACCTGGGGCTGCTCGCCAGCCCGGATCTGATCGAACGCCACGGCATGCCCGCCGGACCGGAAGACCTGGCCGGCTGGCCCACGCTGTGGCTGGGCAGCCCGGCGCCGCGCTATGAATGGGACCTGTACGGCCCCGGAGACCGGCCGCTGTCGGTGCGCCATGTACCGCGCTTCGTGACCACCGATATGGTGGCCCTGCGCCGGGCGGCGCTGGGCGGGGTCGGGGTGGTGCAACTGCCGCTGCTGACCGTCCGTGACGCCCTGGCGCGGGGCGACCTGGTCCACCTGCTGCCGGACTGGGCTCCGCGCCGGGATATTATTCATGCGGTGTTTCCGTCCCGCCGCGGCATGCTGCCGGCGGTGCGCGCCCTGATCGACAGCCTGGCGGCCTATTACGCCTCCTTCGAGGAGCAATAGGCCGCCGCTGGCCCGGCGGGGGGCCGCCGTGCTGTAATCAGCCCATGATCAAGGTATTCCTGTGGCGTGCCCTGGCGCTGCTGTGCGTGGCCCTGGGCTTGATCGGCGTGGTTCTGCCGGGCATGCCCACCGTGGTGTTCATGCTGGTGGCCGCCTGGGCCGGGGCCCGGGGCTGGCCGCGCCTGGAGTCCTGGTTGCTGGATCATCCCCGCTATGGGCCGCCCATCCTCCATTGGCGTGAGCGCGGCGCCATATCCCGGCGCGGCAAATGCGCCGCCTCCACCATGATGCTCGTCAGTATCGGCATCATCGCCTTGTCCCCCGTGCCCAACCCGGTCAAGATCGGCGTCCCGCTGTTTCTGTGCGCCCTGATGTTGTGGCTGTGGCGCCGCCCGGAGCCCCGGGAAGAGGATGAACGGCGGGTCACAAATAAACATTTACGCCCTGTTCGCCGGGACTAAACTATCGTCCCGCGACCAAGCTGTTTCGGGAGATATGCCAATGGCCACCTATAAAGCGCCCCTGGAAGACATGCGCTTCGTCCTTAACGATGTGTTCGAGGCCGATAAGCTCTGGGCTTCCATGTCCGCCACCGCCGAGGTGACCCGCGATCTGTCCGACGCGATCCTCGATGAAGCGGGCAAGATGGTGGAAAACCTGCTGTTCCCCCTCAACCGGGAAGGCGACGAGCAGGGCTGCCACTTCGACAACGGCGAAGTGACCACCCCGGAAGGCTTCAAGGAAGCCTTCAAGACCTACGCCGAGAACGGCTGGAGCGCGTTTTCCGGCAACCCGGAATTCGGTGGCCAGGGCATGCCCAAATCCCTGGCGGTGTTGTTCGAGGAGATGATGCACAGCGCCAACTCCTCGTTCGCGCTGTACCCGGCGCTCACCAACGGCGCCACCCTGTGCCTGGACGCGCACGCCTCCGAAGAGCTCAAGCAGGCCTACCTGCCCAAGCTCTACAGCGGCGAGTGGAGCGGCACCATGTGCCTCACCGAGCCGCACTGCGGCACCGACCTGGGCATCATGCGCAGCAAGGCGGTGCCCAACGACGACGGCTCCTACAACATCTCCGGCACCAAGATCTTCATCACCGGCGGTGAGCACGACATGGTGGACAACATCATCCACCTGGTGCTGGCCAAGCTGCCGGACGCCCCCGCCGGCTCCAAGGGCATTTCCCTGTTCCTGGTGCCCAAGTTCCTGCCCGACGCCAACGGCGACGCCGGGGAGCGCAACGGCGTGGCCGCCGGCTCCATCGAACACAAGATGGGCATCAAGGGTTCCGCCACCTGCGTAATGAACTTCGACGACGCCAAGGGCTGGATCATCGGCGAGCCCAACCAGGGCCTGGCGGCCATGTTCACGATGATGAACTACGAGCGCCTGTCCATCGGCATCCAGGGCCTGGGTCTGGGTGAGGTGAGCTACCAGAGCGCCGCCGACTACGCCCGCGAGCGCCTGCAGGGCCGCGCCGCCACCGGCGTCCAGAACGAAGGCGGCAACGCCGACCCGATCATCGTCCACGGCGACGTGCGCCGCATGCTGCTGACCATGCGCGCCCTCAACGAAGGCGGCCGGGCGCTGTCCGCCTATGTGGGCATGGAGCTGGACAAGGCCAAGTTCTCCGAGGACGAGGCCGAGAAAAAAGCCGCCCAGGACCGGGTCGCCCTGATGACCCCGGTGGCCAAGGCGTTCTTCACCGACCGCGGCTTCGACACCACGGTGATCGGCCAGCAGGTGTTCGGCGGCCACGGCTACGTGCGTGAGTGGGGCATGGAGCAGTTCGTGCGCGACTGCCGCATCTCACAGATCTACGAAGGCACCAACGGCATCCAGGCGCTGGATCTGGCCGGCCGTAAGGTGACCCGTAACGGCGGCCAATACGTGGAGGCGTACATTGCCGATATCCGCCGCTGGATCGACGGCAACGGCAACGAGCCGGGCCTGGACGGCATCAAGGAACGTCTGGTCAGCGCCGTGGACCTGCTGGAAAGCACCACCGCCGAGATGCTGCGCCAGGCCGGCGACAACCCGGACGCGGTCAACGCCAACGCGGTGGAGTACCTGGACCTGTTCGGCTACGTAACCTACGCCTGGCTGTGGGCGCGCATGATGGTCACCGCCGCGCAACGCGATGACGACTTCGGCCGCGCCAAGGTCACCGTGGGCCGCTTCTACTACGAGCGCCTGCTGCCCCGCGCCGGCGCCCTGGCCGAGCAGATCAAGGCCGGTGCCGGCACCATGATGAGCCTGGATCAGGACCTGTTCTAAGCGGGAACCCGGATCCAGCTCAGCACCCCGGCCTCTTCGTCCCGCCGCTGGTAAGGCAGAATTTCCCCCTGCCGCCAGTCGGCGGACAGCGTGGTCAGCAGGCGGATCCGGTCTTCGCCCTCCAGGGCCGCGTCCTGGAAGTAAAAGCGCCGCCCGGTGAGCGGGTAGAGCGCTTTGAACAGACTCTCTTTCACCGAAAACGTCAGCGTGATCCGGCGTGCCTGCTCGGCCTCACCCAGGCCCTGCAGGGCCTGGCGTTCCTGTTCGGTCAGTATCTCCCCGGCCAGGCGTAGCGCCCGGCGCGGCGCCAGCCAGGCCTCATAATCCAGACCCAGCCCTTGCCATTGATCCCGGTGCCCCACCAGCGCCGCGGCACGCCCGTGGCTGTGGGTGATGGCGCCCACCAGCGGCGCCGGCCACAGGGGCGCGCGGTCTTCGCCCAGCGCCGGAATCAGGCTCTCACCGGTGAGCGCTTGGCCGGCGGTGGCGGCGCACACCCGGCCGGCCAGGTACTCGCAGCGGCGCTTGGCGATGGCGCCGCGCAGGGTGTCCGGCTCGGGGACGCGGGCCAGTTGGAAGGCGTCGTCGCGCAGTTGCTCGGGGCGGAACCGGCAGCGCGCCAGATACAGCCCGGGGTCCCAGGCGCTAACGGCCAGGTCGTGCAGGCAGGGCGGTATCAAGCGCTGGTCGGTCATGGGATCGGTCGTGGCGTGCGAGAGCCGTTATTGTACGCACCGGGGCGGACCGCTGTCTTTTTCGTCGCGGTGGACGTCGCATGTCGCCACGCTCCCCGCCGCCGCTTTTGTGGTACAACGAAGGGACCAGCACCGGCGTGAGGAGGTGGGTATGACAAGGTCGTTAGCGATTCTGGGTGCCAGCGGGCACGGCAAGGTGCTCGCCGATACGGCGATGGCGTCCGGGTGGCGCAAAATCGAGTTCTACGATGACGCCTGGCCGGACAAGCAGGCCAACGAGCGCTGGCAGATTGTCGGCTGCAGCGGCGCGCTGCTCGACGCCCTGGTGCACATCGATTCGGTGGCGGTGGGCATCGGCCGTAATGACGCCCGCCTGAGCCGCCTGCGCGAGTTGGTGTCGAAGAACGTGAGCCTGTCCACCATTGTCCACCCCCAGGCGTCGGTGAGCCGTTTCGCCGAGGTCACCCCCGGCGCGGTGGTGCTGGCCGGCGGCGTGGTCAGCGTGGACAGCCGCGTCGGCCTGGGGGTGATCGTCAACACCGGCGCCACCGTGGACCGGGACTGCGTGATCGGCGACGGTGCCCACCTCTGCCCCGGCACCCATCTGGCCAGCAACGTCACCATCGGCGAGGGCAGCTTTATCGGTATCGGCGCGGTGGTGCGCGAAGGCGTCACTATTGGCAACAATGTGGTGGTGGGCGCCGGCGCCGTGGTGCTGCACGATGTGCCCGACGGTGCCACCGTGAAGGGCGTGCCGGCCCGTTGAACGGGCCTTTTCAATTGGAGCGTTGAATGACCACGACAAGAACCTATTTGATCACCGGTGCCAGCAAGGGCATCGGCCGGGCCCTGTCCCAGCGGCTGGCGGCCGCCGGCCACGGCGTGGTGGGCATCGCCCGCCGCGCGGACGACCGGGACTTTCCCGGCACCCTGGTGTCGGCGGATCTGTCCGACCGCCAGCAGGCGGACGCGGTGTTCGCCGACCTGGCGCGCCGCTTCCGGTTTGACGGTGTGGTCAACAATGTGGGCCTGGTGCGCCCGCAGCCGCTCGGCGAGATCGACCTGGACAGCTTCGACGCGGTCATGGGCGTCAACCTGCACTCCGCCATCCAGGCCACCCAGGCGGTGCTGCCGAACATGCGCGAACAGGGCTGGGGCCGGGTGCTCAATGTGTCCAGCCTGACCGTGCTGGGCATGCCCGGGCGCACCGCCTACGCCTCGGCCAAGGCGGCGCTGGTGAATTTTACCCGCACCTGGGCGCTGGAACTGGCGCGCACCGGCATCACCGTTAACGCGGTGGCCCCCGGGCCCACCGAGACCGAACTGTTCCGCGAAAACAATCCGCCCGGCAGCGAGGGCGAGGCCCGCTATCTGGCGTCCGTACCCATGGACCGCTTCGGCAAGCCGGACGAAATCGCCGCCGCCATGGCATTCCTGCTCGGCGAGCACAGCGGCTACATCACCGGCCAGACCCTGTTTATCGACGGCGGTGCGTCGGTGGGGAGAGCGGCGTTTTGACCATGAATGACGACCTGACGTTCTGTCTGACCCGGCCCACCGAGGTCCCCGCGCCGGACGGCCTGCAAGCCTGGTGCGAACAATGGCGCCGACTGGCCGCCGAGCGCCATGACGCGGTAGGGCTGGCCCTGCGCGGCGGCTTCGCCGCCGACCGGGTGGGCTGGGCGTTCGCCGCCGGCTATCAGTCGGCGCTGCGGCAGCTGATTCAAGTGAACGGCGGCACCGTGGACGACCACGAGCTGCTCGCCATGTGCGCCACCGAAGCCGGCGGTAACCGCCCCCGCGACATCGAGACGCGCTTCCTCGACGGCGGCCCGGGCGGCGTTACCGTCAGCGGTCGGAAAACCTGGACCACGCTGGGTTCCGCCTGTACCGGCCTGCTGGTGGTGGGGCGCGTGGACGGCGGCGGCGAGAACGACCGCCCGGCGCTCAAGATCGCCAAGGTGGACACCCACGGCCAGGGCGTCAGCCTGGTGGAAAAGCCGCCGCTGGATTTTGTTCCCGAGGTGCCCCACGTGGCCGCCGTGTTCGACGGCGCCAAGGCCGAGGCGTTGCTGCCCGGTGACGGTTACAGCGACTTCGTGAAGCCGTTCCGCACCGTGGAGGACACCTTTATCGCCCTGGCGGTGCAGGCCTGGCTGGTGCGCGAAGGGCGCGCCCGGGGCTGGCCCCGGTCTTTTCTGGAAGGTCTCACCGCCAGCCTGACCGGGCTCGCCGCCGTAGCGGCGCAACCCGCCGACGCGCCGGCCACCCATATCGCGCTGGCCGGCGCACTGGCGCGCACCAACGATTTTTACCAGCAAGCGGACGCGCTCTGGGCCGGCGAGCAGGACGCCGCCGCCGAACGCTGGCGGCGCGACCGGCCGCTGTTCCAGGTCGCCGGCAAGCCGCGCGCCCTGCGCGCGCAGCGTGCCTGGGAGACAGTTGAGTTGAATTAAGGCCGGACGAGGCGAAGTCCATGGTTATAAGCCTCGCCGCGCCGGGGATCGGGCGGGGCTTAGCTGGGGTCCGGCTCCTTGCGAAGTGCGTCCTTAACCATTTCCTGACGTATCCGGCCGATGGCTTGCATCGGATTCAGACCCTTGGGGCACACCCAAGTGCAGTTCCCAATACTACGACAACGAAAGAGGCTGTAAGGATCTTTCAACAAGGCCAGACGTTCGGGCGAGCCATCGTCGCGCGAGTCGGCGATAAACCGGTATGCTTGGAGCAGAGCGGCCGGGCCCAGGTACTCAACCGGGTTCCACCACCAGGACGGGCACTGAGAGGTGCAACAGGCGCACAGAATGCATTCATAAAGCCCGTCAAGTCTGGCCCTCTCACTAGGGCTTTGCAGTCGCTCTTTACCCGGCGCCGGTTCTCGATTGATTAACCACGGTTTCGTTCTCTCGTATTGCTCAAAGAACAAACTCTGGTCCACGACCAGGTCCCGAATCACCGGCATTCCCGGCAACGGGCGAATAGTCAGGTCTCCGCTTTTCCCCAGCACCTCCTTCACTGGCGTCACACAGGCTAGGCGATTTTTGCCATTGATATTCATACCGTCAGAGCCGCACACGCCCTCTCGACAAGAGCGTCGGTAGGCCAGAGTGGGGTCCTGCTCATGCAGATACTCAAGGGCATCCAAAACCATACGGCTATGAAACTGGTCGGGAAGATCAACGCGGTCCATATGCGGATGCGTGTCCTGGTCAGGGAGATAACGATAAAGATGAACCTGAATCATGAGGCGCCCTCCAATTTAGCTCCTTGCGATGGAATCAGGGGATACCGTGGTCGCGCACTGTGTCCGGCTGTTATGAGTGGTTTTCGCATCAACCCGGTTTGCCGTCGGCGCGAGGAGCCATCAGTATCGGTCCGTAGACCATCAGGAATATCAACCAGGCGGTACTCCAGGCAAGCGATGCCACCCATAGGCCGGACATCAGCGGTAGCCAGCCTAGTGAGACCAGGACGCGTGCCATGCCAGCGGCCAGAATTAGCCCGTAGGCCCAAAGGCCGCCGGGACGCAGGCGAAGCGGTCGGCCGGTGTGCCCGACGGCCACTCGGGTCATTACCGCCAGAATCATGGTGCCCATGGCGCCGGCGCCGAGCGCATGAAGCCAGGCGCTATCGGGCACCAGCGAGAACGCCGCCAGGCTTCGCAGCAAAAAGCCAATCGCCACCCAAAGGTGGCCAGCATGGAGGAGCCACAACAGCGGCTCGCGGGCGGTTCGCCAGCCGGACCAGCTCACCAGCCGGGCTAGCACCAGCAACGCCGCCAATAGGGCCACCGTGCCGGTCAGCGCCGGAACCTTCCAGGCCCCTGCCTCCAGCACAACCAGCACCAAGGTGGCCACCAGGCCAGCGCGATCCAGCCACGGGCGGCTCACAACGCTCTCAGGATCGAGGCCTTGCATCCGTAGCCAGTTCGCGGTGAACGTCGGTGTAATCCGGCCGCCAATCACCAGGATCAATAATGCGGTCAGTAGAACCAGCGCGTGCAGGAAGCGTGCGTCTCCGGTCCAGTGAAACAGCAGATCCAACCCCCAGAGCATCATCAATACCAGCAGCAACACCACCTGGCGGCGCTGGCGTGCGTGCCAGGCACGTAACCCCAAGCTCAGCGCCACCACAGGCAAGAAGGCGAGATCCAATAGTGCGGCGAGCAGGGGGAAGTCGGCGCCGAGCGCCATGCCCAGCCGTCCTGCGAGCCACAACAACCACAGGCCTAACAGACGCCGGCCCGACAGGGGCGGCGTCCCGGTCCAGTTGCATATCGCGGTGAGTAAGAAACCAGCTACCGCAGCGTTTGCAAAGCCGGCCAGCATTTCATGCTGATGCCAGGACACCGGTTCGAGCACCAAGCCCAGCCATCCGTGGGTCCAGACCCACAGCCACGATGGAATCAGGATGGCACCCACCAGGGCGGAAGAAATAAAGAAAAGCCGAAACGGGAATCGCAGCAAAGGAAAATCTGGAAGAGGCCGGTTTCCGGCGTGATCTTGATCCATGGCAAGACTCCAGCGGATTAAAGGGAAAAGGGGGTTTGCGGCATGCCAAATAATAGGTATACGATATACCTATTATAGAGGGTACTACCAGGAAATAAAAAAGCGCTGCCCTGAAGCTGTTGGGTACGCGCGGCCAAAACGCCACAGAGAGTGATAATTATGAAGTTTGCCCCCTTACTCCTATTCACCGCGCTGTTTGCTGTCCTGTCGGCTCCCTTGCTCGCGGCGAGCACGGATTCCGAATACATGGCGGACATGACCTTCACCCTGCGTACTGCGGTAGCTGAGGGTAAATTGGTCTATATCGGCCAGGGCGGCGAAATCGATGGCCAGGTTAATCCGACCTTAAGGGTGCCGGAAGACACCCTTGTTCAGATCAACATGATTAACGGCGACGGGGCGCTTCACGATGTCGTCGCGGAAGCCTTCGAGGCGCGCTCCGATCGTGTCAGCGGCGAGGGTTCAAGTTCCGTGCTGATCTTTCGTACCGGTAAGGCCGGCGAGTTTTTCTACTGGTGCTCGGTACCGGGGCATCGTGCAGCAGGCATGGAAGGCCGCATTCTGGTCGGCGAACCGGGGGCGGAGGCGCGTGCCAGCATAGAAAGCGATGATTTGAGCCATTCGCCCATGGACCTGCCGCCGGCCATAGGGTCCCGTTCCGCCCAGAACGTTAGTGTAAGTCTTAAAACCACGGAAAAGGTGGGTCATTTGGCGGATGGGACGCGCTACAAGTTCTGGACGTTCAATGATCAGATACCAGGACCCTTCGTGAGGGTTCGGCAGGGCGACCGGGTCACTGTCGAGCTTCATAATGACAAGGCATCCACCATGATTCACTCCGTGGATTTCCATGCCGTCACTGGTCCGGGAGGTGGCGCCGAGGTGACTCAGGTGGCCCCGGGCAAAACTGAAAGCTTTGCTTTCCTGGCGCTGAAACCGGGCCTCTATGTTTACCACTGCGCCACGCCCATGGTTGCGCACCATATCACCAATGGTATGTATGGGCTGATCCTGGTGGAGCCGCCCGGCGGGTTGCCAAAGGTGGATAAAGAATTCTACGTGATGCAGGGAGAACTCTATACCACGGAACCACACGGTCAGCGGGGGGAATTGTCATTTTCCCTGGATAAGATGCTCGACGAACAGCCTGAATACTACGTTTTTAACGGCGCGACCGACGCCCTTACCAAGACCCATCGCATGGAGGCGAAGGTCGGAGAGACGGTGCGTATTTTCTTCGGTGTGGGTGGCCCCAATGCCACCTCTTCTTTCCATGTTATCGGTGAAATATTCGACCGCGTTTATCATGAGGGAAGCTTGAGTGGTGAGCCCTTGAAGGATGTGCAGACCACCTCCGTCGCGCCAGGTGGCACCACTATGGTGGAGTTCCAAGTGGACTATCCCGGCCGTTACTTGCTTGTCGATCATGCGCTGTCACGGATGGAGCGCGGTCTGGTAGGCTTCCTTGATGTTAGTGGCGAACCGGATCACGACATCTTTGAGCCCCATGAGTAAACCGCTCGAATCAACAAAGGGAAGCCACCGGAATGCCCATGTCACAAACCACCGAAACCTATGACGATCAGATTGTACGTCTTTTCCTGCTGGCGGCCGTTGTTTGGGGCGCCATAGGGATGTCCGTCGGGGTGTTCGCCGCGGCACAGCTGTACTGGCCGTCATTGAACTTCGGCGTGCCTTGGTTGACGTTCAGCCGTATCCGGCCTGACCACACCTTTGGCGTTATTTTCGCGTTCGGCGGCTCCGCGCTCATTGGTACCTGCTATTACATTGTGCAACGGACCGGCCATACACGTCTGGCCCTCGGGCGACTGGCCCGATTTACCTTTTGGGGGTGGCAGACAGCCTGTGTGCTGGCGATGGTCACGATGCCGTTAGGATTGACACAGAGTAAGGAGTACGCTGAGCCGGAGTGGTGGATTGATATTTTAATCGCGGTAACTTGGGTGTCGTTCGGGGTCGTTTTCTTTGCCACGTTGGCCCGCCGCCGCGTTCAGCACATTTATGTAGCGAACTGGTACTACGGTGCTTTTATCATCGCCGTGGGTCTGCTGCATATCGTCAATAACATGGTGATTCCGGTTTCACTGACCAAGTCCTATCCGATCTATTCGGGAGCGGTCGATGCCATGGTGCAATGGTGGTACGGCCACAACGCTGTAGCGTTCTTCCTGACCGCCGGGTTCCTTGGCATGATGTATTATTTCGTGCCGCGTCAGGCCCGCCAGCCGCTTTGGAGCTATCGGTTTTCGATCGTCAATTTCTGGGCCCTGATTTCGGTTTACATGTGGGCCGGCTCGCATCACCTGATTTATACCGCGCTGCCGGATTGGGTGCAGTCCGTAGGGGTGGCGTTTTCTCTGGTGCTACTGATGCCCAGTTGGGGTTCGGCCGCCAACGGACTGCTGACATTCAATGGTTCCTGGCACCGTCTGAAAACGGATCCGGCCGCCAAATTCATGGTGCTTTCGCTGGTTTTCTACGCCGCCGCCACATTTGAGGGCTCGATGATGGCGCTCAAGTCCGTGAACAGCCTGTCCCACTACACGGACTGGACCGTGGCGCACGTCCATTCCGGTTCCCTGGGCTGGGTGGCGATGATCACCATTGGTTCCTTATACGCGATGGCGCCGCGAGCGCTGGGCAAGCCAATGTATTCCAGGACTGCGATGGAGGTACACTTCTGGCTGCATGTGGCGGGAACGCTTATCTATATCGGCGGCATGTGGGCCGCTGGCGTGATGGAAGGCGTGATGTGGCGCGAGACACTGGCGAACGGTTCTCTGGCCTACTCCTTCATGGAAAGCCTGATGGCGATCAAGCCTCTTTACGTGGTGCGCTGGCTCGGTGGCCTGTTCACTCTCGCTGGCATGGGGCTGATGTTGTGGAATCTTTGGCACACCGCTGATGATGCCAGGGCGCACTTAATTAAACCGATACCCGTTCCAATCCCGGAACCTACGCATGATCAGACCCCCCAACCCTTGACCGCTGCCAGTGGGGGTGCGTCATGAAATTTCCGATTCGCTATCGTCATTTTGAGAAGATTGAAAAGCATGCTTGGTTGTTGGGCATTCTAACCGCCTTCATGGTCTCGCTCGGCGGGTTGGCGGAGATTACCCCTCTGTTCATGGAGGCGCACAGGGTCCAGCCCGCCGACAACATTAAGCCCTACGGACCGTTGCGCTTGGCTGGCCGTGACATCTATGTACGCGAGGGTTGTCATGTCTGCCATTCACAGATGATCCGCAAACTGCAGTTCGAGACTCAACGGTATGGGCCTTATTCCGTGGCGTCGGAGTCGGTATACGACCGGCCGTTCCAATGGGGTTCCAAGCGTACCGGGCCTGACTTGGCGAGGGTTGGTGGTAAGTACACCGACGCTTGGCAGCGCGAACATCTCATTGCACCACGCTCCTTGGTACCGGAATCCAATATGCCCGCCTATCCCTGGCTAGCCGAGGCTACTATCGATCCGGCGGATATACAGGCGCGTATGAGGGCCCTACGGGCTCTTGGTGATCCGTATAGCAGTGAGTCGATCGCCGAGGCCCCGGAGGCTCTCAAAAACAAGACGGAATTGGATGCCCTGGTGGCCTACCTGCAAGGCCTGGGACGTAACCGTCCGTCACCCGACGCCTTGAAAGGGGATGCCGTGCCATGAATCCAATATGGGGACACGCCATCGGCGTCATGATTGTTGTGTTGATGTCGGTGTTTATCGGTATCTGGATATGGGTCTGGCGCGACCGGCACAAGCCCGTCTTTCGTCGCATGGCTGACTTACCCATGGAAGATCCGGTGGACGCCGACCCGGCACGTTCAGGAACATTCCCGAAAACCGACAAGGGGGATTAATCATCATGAGTCTTCACTGGTCGCTTTGGATCATGTTCCTGGTGGTGCTGAATCTGGGTATAACGCTGTTTCTGTTTCTCTGGGGTACCCGGGTGTCTATCCCCACTCGTGAGGATGGCACCACCGGGCACGTATGGGCCCATGGCACTCTTCGCGAGGGGGTGCGTCAATTGCCTCGCTGGTGGTACCTGATGTCGGCAGGCACTTTTATCGTCGGTATTGGCTACCTGGTGCTCTATCCCGGGTTTGGTGCCTATGATGGTCTGCTGGACTGGAGCTCTCGGGGTCAGCTGGAACGAGCGGAGGAGCGCAACCAGGCGCTGTTGGCCCCGTTACTGGAGAAAGCCCGGAACGGCGCCCCGTCAGACCTGGCGGCCGACGCCGAGGCGGTTCGCTTGGGCGGGCGCCTTTTCCAGGACAACTGCGCGGCTTGCCATGGTAGGGATGCACGCGGCAATACCACTATCGGCGCCCCCGATTTGCTTGACGACGCCTGGGTTTATGGCGGCGACGAGAAAGCCATTCTGGCTAGTATTCGGACGGGTCGAGAAGGGGTGATGCCGGGCTGGGAGTTTCTCGGCTACGGACGCGTGAAAAATCTGGCCCACTATGTGAGCAGCTTGTCGGGGGCGCCCCACCGTCCGACAGCCGCTGAAGTTGGAAAAAAGCGGTTCGACGCCTGTGCCGGCTGTCATGGGCCTGATGGTTCCGGCAACCCGGCCATCGGCGCACCGGATCTTAGTGATGATGCCTGGCTTTATGGGGGCGAACTTGACCAGATCATGACATCGATTAGTCAGGGGCGGCATGGACAAATGCCGGCATGGAAAGGTCGCCTGGATGAGGCGGAAATACGACTAGTTGCCGCCTGGATGCTGGCAAATGGAAAATAGCTCCGGCGCTGAAACGCCCTGGTACCGGGTGCCTCTGTTGTGGCTTGGTCTCATTATCTTATTGGCCAGCCTGGCGGGAAGCGTGCATCTGATCGTGGTGAGCCAGGCCTATCAAACTCCTGGGGACGTCACTGGCGAAAGCCAATCGTTTCGGGGGGTGCCGTTAACCCGCGAACAGCAGAGGTCCGAAGAGAGCACCGAGGAGAGGCCACGATGACCGCGCCCTGCCACCACTGTGGCGCACCAACGGCTGATGTACCTTTGACCGCCACGCTGGAAGGCGCACCGCGGCCGGTATGCTCGAGCGCCTGTCAGGGCACGGCGGAGTGGATCGATGCACAAGGCCTGAGCGATTATTACCGGCTGCGTCGTGGTCCCTCCCATAAGCCCGACGCGGAATCCGATGCCGGCGCCCAGGTTTGGCGGGATCCGCGCTTGGCGCGCCATGTGTTGCGTCCGCTTTCGGGCAAACGCAGCGAAGTGTGCCTGTTAGTCGATGGGGTTCGTTGTGGTGGGTGCGCTTGGCTGATTGAGCGGACCTTAATGGGGCTTCCGGGCGTGCACAGGGTACAGGTCAACGCGATGACCCGGCGCACTCGCATTATCTTCGATCCGCATCAGACGCCACTGTCGAGTCTGCTGGAAGCCCTCACTGGTGCCGGCTATCAACCTCGCCCGTTGGACGCGCGGGCCCTCGACGATGCGCGCCGCGACGAATCCAAACAATTGCTAAAACGTTTGTTGGTAGCTGGGTTTGGCATGATGCAGGCGATGATGTTCGCCCTGGTCCTCTATCTTGGGCCCGACAATGAGATCCAGGGGGCGACACTGGAACTGTTCCGCTGGCTGGGTTTCCTGGTAGCGTCGCCGGTGGTGCTGTATTCGGCACGCCCCTTTTTCGCCGGCGCCTTGCAAGCCTGGCGCGCCCGCCACCTCAACATGGACGTACCGATCGCACTGGCGATCGCGGTGATCTACGGCGCTAGCTTTTTTCAATGTCTGACCGGTGGCACGGAGGTTTACTTTGACTCCGTGGCCATGCTCGTTTTCTTCTTGCTCACTGGGCGCTACTTGGAAATGCGCGCACGGCACCGCGCTCTAGACCACACCGATGCGTTGGCGCGGTTAACTCCGAGTTGGGCCGAAAAGCTTGATAGTGACGACCAACCTCACCGCGTAGCACTGAGCGAACTGGTCTCCGGAGACCGGGTCCGGGTGCGCGACGGTGGATCGATACCGGCTGACGGCCTGCTGCTGGACAGCCGTGCAAGGGTCGATGAGTCGTTGCTTTCAGGCGAATCCAGGCCGGTGGAGAAGTGTGCCGGTGACCGGGTGATTGCCGGCAGCGTGGTTCAAGGCCAAGCGATCACCCTTCAGGTAACACACTGCGGCGAGGACACCTTCTTGGCCAACCTGGCTGGGCTTGCCACCCGCGCTCAAACCGAGCGCCCCCGGCTGGCCCGTGCCGGCGAAAAGACCGCATCCCGATTCGTGCTGCGCGTATTGGGGCTGACGGCCCTGACGGCGCTGGTGTGGGCGATTGTGGATCCTAGCCGCCTACTGGACGCCTGTCTGGCGGTGCTGGTGGTTTCCTGCCCCTGCGCCTTCGCGCTCGCCGTTCCCGCTGCTATCACGCGCAGCCTCTCAGTCTTGGCGCGTCAGGGCGTATTAGTGCTGCGCCCCGACGGGTTGGAAATACTGGCGGGGGTCGATCGGGTTGTTTTTGATAAAACCGGCACGCTTACCGAGCCATCTATCGCCGTGACCGCCCTCGATGATTCGATTGATATGGATACCGCCCTCCAATGGGCGGCCAGTCTTTCCGATACCAGTGAGCACCCGCTGTCACGGGCATTGGCCAACAGCAACGACCGGGCGCTGTTGCCCGCGCATCATGCTCGGGTGCTACCTGGTTTGGGTATCACCGGTACCGTCGCGGGCAGGGCATTACGCCTTGGACGGGGAGACTTCGCCACTGGCGGTGGCGAAGGCGAGGACGACCTTCTCCTCGCCGACAACGAAGGTGTGCTTGCGCGCTTCCAGGTTCATGAAAGGATCCGTGCTGACGCCGGTGATTTGATAGATCAGCTGACGGCATGGGGCATTGAGAGTGAGATACTGAGCGGCGACGCCCGGGCGCGGGTCGCCGAGGTCGCATCGCAGCTGGGGGTGGCCGCCTGGCGGGGGCGCTGCATGCCCACCGACAAGCTGGCTCGCATCGGCGAACTGCGCCAGGCCGGTCATCGCGTGCTGGTGGTCGGGGACGGTAGCAACGATGCCCCGGTACTGGCGGGCGCTGATGTTTCCGTCGCGCTCTCCTCCGGCAGTGACCTGGCCCAGGCGCAGGCGGACATCGTCCTGTGTTCCGGTCGCTTGAGCGCCATTGCCGAGTGTCGCACAGTGGCCCGCACCACGCTGCGAGTGCTGGCCCAGAATCAACGGTGGGCGCTTAGCTATAACCTTTGTGCCATGCCACTGGCGGCGATGGGCTGGGTGCCGCCCTGGCTGGCGGCCATCGGCATGTCCACCAGTTCCCTGGTGGTGGTTCTCAATGCGCTGCGTATTGACCGTAAGCGGAGTCACGCGGGCTCCATTCAGGAAGTGCAGGAAGGCGCTCGGTTATGAATATTATCCTCGTCATGATTCCTCTGTCCCTGCTGATTCTGGCAGGTGCTGTGGCGATGTTTTTCTGGGCAGTGAATCACGATCAATTCGAGGATATGGAGAGCCCGGGTCTTTTGCCTTTGGCCGACGACCCGGAAGAGGTTAGTGCGGAGAGGATTGAACATAGCGCCGGGCCAGGGCGGCGCCCACCAGAATCTGGATCTGGTTGTAGCAGATGATCGGCAGAATGATCATGCCGAACCCGGGATGGCCGGCGAATAGGACCTTGGCCATCGGCAGTCCCGACGCCAGGCTCTTTTTCGAGCCACAAAAGACCGCGGCGATTTCATCGGCCCGGTTAAAGCCGGCGCGCCGCGACAGCCAGGTGGTGAGCGCCAGCAGTATCACCAGCAACAGCAGACACAGCGCCACGGCCAGCACGATGGCCGTCACCGGCAGTTGCTGCCACAGACCGCTTGCCACCGATTGGGAGAACGCCGCATAGACGATCAGCAGAATAACGCCCTGGTCGTAGCGGGCGGAAAAGCCGGGGTGCCGGTCCAGCCAGGGGCCGAGCCAGTGTCGCAGCCCATGGCCGAGGGCAAAAGGCAGCAGCAATTGAAGCACGATATCCCTGAGCGCTTGTAGGGTATCGAAGCCGCCGTCACCGGTGGTGCTCACCAGTAACATCAGCAAGAAGGGCGTGAGCATCATCCCGAACACGTTGGAGGCCGCGGCGCTGCAGACGGCGGCGGGCACGTTGCCGCGGGCCATGGCGGTAAAGGCGATCGACGACGACACCGCCGACGGCAGTACGCCCAGGTAAAGAAACCCCAGGGCCAGGTCCTCGGGGATCCAGCGCGGCGCCAGCCCGTCGATCGGCAGGACCAGGAGCGGAAACAGCAGAAACGTCAGCGCGGCGATAAACAGATGCAGGCGCCAATGCGTGGCGCCGGCGCGGATCTGGTCCCGCGACAGGGCTGCGCCGTGGATAAAGAACAGCACCGCCACCGCGAGGGTGCCGAGCAGCCCCAGCCACTCCGCCGCCGTGCCTTGCGCGGGGCGTAGCGACGCGGCCGCGATGGCCGCCAGAAGCACCAGGGTGAACGGGTCGGGACGCAGGCGCATCAGGGCGCGTCCAGTGCGCGCAACGCCGGTGTCAGCATGGTGCGGGTCGCTTTGGCGGCGGCCTCGGCGTCGCCCAGTTCAAGCGTGCCCAGCAGTACGGCGTGGTCGGCATGGTCGGGTTCGGGTAGTGCCGCATCGCGCTCGGTGCGTTCGATGGTTTCGGTTACCGCCTCGCTGAAATACTCATACAAGGCGCTCAGGGCGGGGTTGTGGGCGGCGCTGACGATGGCGTTGTGGAACCGCCGGTCATGATGAATGTGGGCTTCAAGGTCGTCGCCCACCTGTTGGCGCGCCTCAAGGGCCTCGCGCATGGCCTGGAGGTCGGCTTCGTCCCGGCGCTCGGCGGCCAGGCGTGCCGCCTCGCTTTCCAGGGCGATCCGCATTTCCAGTTGATCGCGCAGGGTGGTGCGGCGCAGCCGCCGTAGCGATTCCGCCGGATCCAGGCGGCGCAGCACATAGGTGCCGTCGCCCTGGCGGGTTTCCAGCAGGCCCACGTGCACCAGCACCCGCACTGCTTCGCGCACGGTGTTCCTGCCCACGCCCAGCTCCTCGGCCAACGCCGATTCCACCGGTAATCGGCGGCCCACCGGCCATTCGCCGGATTCCACCGCCTGGCGCAGACGATCAATGGCGCCGTCCACCAAGGAGCGACGGGGCAGGGTGTTTGTGTTCATAGAATTGGTCCCATGAATAATGATAGGATCATCCTATGAATTTATTGGAAATGCAAGAGGGTGTCAGTCCACGCTGATCAGGGTCAGACGCAGTGTTTTGCCGTTGCTTGGCCAATCGATGCTGGCGCCGACGGACAGTCCCAGCAACGCCGCCCCGACTGGACTCAGGATGGAGAGGCGATCAGCGCCCTCATTCACCTCCTGGGGAAACACGAGCATCAGGCGATGTTCGCGTCCGTTGTCTTGGTTTTTGAAGTAAGCCCAGCGGTGCAGGGCTACTACATTGTCGGGCATCGCCTCTTGAGGGCGGCACTCGGCTCGATCCAATTCTTCGTAAAGCCGAGCGACCACTTCAAGGTCTTCGTGATGGCGTTCAAGAAGTGCGTAAAGCCTATCCCGGTCGAGGGTGGAAATAACAATAGGGGGCAAGTCGGTCATGCCAGTTTCTCCAATGGAAGTGCAGAAGATTGTGTGTCCCCGGCGGCGCCGAACCCCCGGGGACGTTCCATTGGGGTGCGGCGTCAGAAATGGAAGGCGAGCGCAGCTGCCGACCGTCGGACAGCGCCGACAGCCGGTTTCAGTGAGAGACTTTCTGGTGGCGCCGTCCGGCGCGCAGGTTCAAGTGAACTTGTCATTCCGCTACCCTAGCAGTCCTGTCAGTTTTTGCCAGGGCTATTTTTGCCCCGGCTAAGGTCTGCTCCCGGTCTCCAAGGAGGAGCCATGCGGTATAGTGTTTTTGTCGATGGGCAAGGAGGAACGACGGGCTTGCGCCTGTTTGACTACTTGGCAAATCATTCCCATGTTCGGTTGCTGCGGATTGAGCCGGAAAAGCGTAAGGATTCGAAGGAGAGGGCGAGATTATTGAATGCATCTGATGTCGCTTTTCTGTGCCTGCCGGACGCAGCGGCCCATGAGGCAGTCACTTTGGTTGAGAATGAGAAAACCTGCCTGATCGATGCTAGCACGGCCTTTCGCACCTCCGATGAATGGGTTTATGGCTTGCCTGAACTAGCCTTGGGGCAGCGACGAAAAATCCGAGAGAGTAAACGTATCGCTAATGTGGGGTGTCACGCCAGCGCCTTCATTCTTTTGATTCGACCTTTGGTGGACGCCGGCGTCTTGCCGAGTAGCTATCCGGTCTCTGCGTTTTCCCAGACCGGGTACAGTGGCGGTGGAAAAGCGATGATTGCTGCCTATGAAGAACAGCACCTCGGAGGGGCCGTGGCCGCCTGTCGCACCTATGCACTGGGAATGGACCATAAGCATCTTCCGGAGATGAAAAAGTATACCGGATTGGACTATTATCCAGCTTTCGTCCCGTCCGTGGGTGGTTTTTTTAAAGGTCTTTCGGTTTCGGTGCCGCTGCAAGTTGCCTGTTTGCCACCCGGAGCCACACCGAAGCGCTTGCACGAAGTATTAACCGCGCGGTATCAAGACGAGCCGTTCGTCCGTGTGATGCCGCAGGACAGTGCCATCAACCTTGAGGACGATTTTTTCGATCCACGAGGTAGCAATGGGACCAACCGAGTGGATCTATTCGTCTTTGGCAATGAGGAGCGGTGCTGTCTGATCGCGCGGCTCGATAATCTCGGAAAAGGCGCGGCCGGCGCGGCGGTCCAAAACATGAATATTCATCTCGGTATTGAGGAGGGAGTGGGCCTTCCCGCGGGGTGAGACTTCTAGGAATTCAATATGGGTAATTTTTCAGATATTTTGGTGGGTTTGCAGCAGAGCAGTCCTGGTCAAACGGAGTTCTATCAGGCGGTGGAAGAAGTGCTGGAAGCACTGACTCCGGTGCTGGAGGCCGAGCCTCGTTATCGTGACGAAGGTGTGGTGGAACGGCTATTGGAGCCCGAGCGACAGATTTTCTTCCGTGTCGCCTGGGTAGATGACAACGGCCGTGTACGCGTTAACAAAGGCTATCGCGTACAATTCAATTCCGCGCTGGGTCCGTATAAGGGTGGCTTAAGATTCCATCCGAGCGTAAACGGCGGCATTATCAAGTTCCTGGGTTTTGAGCAGATTTTCAAAAATGCTCTGACCGGTTTGCCGTTAGGCGGCGGCAAGGGAGGCTCTGATTTCGATCCCAAAGGCCGTTCGCAGGGCGAAGTAATGCGTTTTTGCCAGGCGTTCATGACGGCGCTTTACCGTCACATAGGTGCCACTGTTGATGTGCCTGCCGGAGACATTGGTGTCGGTCATCGAGAGATTGGCTACCTTTACGGCCAGTATCGGCGCTTAAGTGGCCGCTTCGAGGGGGTATTGACCGGTAAATCAGCGGGCTGGGGCGGATCGTTGGGCCGCAAGGAGGCCACCGGGTACGGTTGTGTTTACTTTGCCGAGAATATGCTCGCTGAACGCGGTGAGTCGATAGCCGGTAAAACCTGCTTGGTCTCCGGCGCCGGCAATGTCGCGATATATACCATGGAGAAGCTTACGGAACTGGGTGCCCGGCCCGTTACGTGCTCGGACTCCACGGGCACGCTGGTGCACCATGCGGGGTTGGACGTCCCTCTTTTGAAATCCATCAAAGAGCGTGATCGTGGCGCTTTGTCTGCTTATCTGGAAACGCACCGGGATGCGCATTTCATCCCTGCAAGCGACTACCCACAGGGACGATCCGCAGTGTGGTGCGAGAATGCCGATCTTGCTTTCCCTTGCGCCACCCAGAACGAGCTGTCCGGATCCGACGCTGAAGCATTAGTCGCCAATGGCGTAATCTGTGTCTCCGAAGGCGCTAACATGCCTTGTACGCGCGACGCCGTATCCGTATTTCTGAAATCAGGCATCAGCTATGGCCCCGGAAAAGCCGCCAATGCCGGGGGCGTCGCCGTCAGCCAGCTAGAGATGCAACAGAACGCGGCCATGGCGAGTTGGTCGGCGGAGCGGGTAGATACGGCGCTCAGAACCATAATGTACGATATTCATCAGCGTGCGAGCCACACGGCCAGGGAGTTCGGAGTGCAAGGTAACTTGGTACTCGGTGCGAATATCGCTGGATTCCGACGAGTGGCGGACGCAATGATCGAACAAGGGGTGTTCTGACGTCTATTTCTAGGCCATGGCTTGCTTTATTTTATAGGTGAGCTATGGTCTGGTCTCTATTGGCTCATTTTCCTTAAGGTGCGTCGTGTTCCCCCGCCGGTTTTTAGTGCTCCTCTTTCCCACCTTTCTGGTTTAAGCCGGGCGGACGTCTGCCCGTCCGGCTACTTCATGTAACCCTTTTCTTATTTCTGTTTAGGAGATGCAGCCATGGCGCTCGGGCATTCGCACCGGCGTTGGCGTGGTCTTTCAGAGGCCGCGCGAAAATATCTGTCGATCCGTTCCTGGTGTCATCCTTTACGCCCGCACACTCTAGCCGCCCTTTTTGAGCGTATGGAGCGGCGCAAGTTGGGTGATAACAAGCCAGCGTCCGCGGGTATTGATAGTCGGGTATGGCTATTGGATCTTGATTATAGGGGCGAGGTGGATTTCGTGCTTGTGGAGCCGGGGAGAGCCTGCCCCGAGAACCGTGTCATTTCCATTCTCTCGCCGTTCGGTGAGGCGCTGTTCGGCGCCAGAGTCGGTGATGTCGTACACCCCCGGTTTCTGGGTCATGAATACAGCGTATTGATTACCAAAATTGAGTCATGTGCCGAGGATGATGAATCATGAGCAAAGAGAAAGAAAAGAAAAAGGCCAAACGGAGCTTGAAAGAGAAGCGCCGAGATAAAAAACAGGGAAAACCATAATCGGAAAGAGGGGCGCTGGGCGCCCCTCGTCTGCCACTACGATTTATTCTGAATATACATTTTCAGCGCCACCGCGTTGTTGTGCGCTTCGTCCTTGGCGGCGTAGAGCAGCGTCAGCGTGCCGCCATCAGCGCCTTTCAAAACAGATTCAACGGCGTCGCCTTGTTGGTCCAGTTCGGCGTGGAATTTCTGGTAGAACGCCGCCCAGCGTTTGGGGTCGTGGTTGAACCATTTTCTCAGTTCACTGGACGGGGCCAGCTCCTTGCGCCATTCGTCGGCCCGCAGGTCTTCCTTTTTGATGCCGCGCGGCCAGACGCGGTCCACCAGTACGCGATAGCCATCATTTTTGTCTGCGTCGTCGTAGACCCGCTTGCACTGAATCCGGTGCGGTTGCTTCATACATGCACTCCTTGCGGTTATCGTTTCGCCGGTCACCCTGCGCCTTAGCGCCGGCGCAGGGCCTTTTCAGCGCCGGTGACCAGCTGTTGAATCCTGTGAGCCGCCGGCTCGATGGCGTTGATGGCGCCGCAGGACTGGCCAGCGTAAAGCGCCATGTCGTCCAGGTCGCCGCTGGCGCCCTGTAATGGGGAATCGGTGGAGAACAGGTAGACCGGCTGACCGTCCTGTTCTCCGATGATTTGGTCGCGGCCCTGGGATTTCAAGTCGTCGTAATCCCCTCGGGTAACCCGGTTAGCCAGCACCCGCACCGGTGCCGGTTCGTGCCAGTTGCGGTCGAAGGTCGTGGTGTAAACCGTGTGTTCGCCCCGGGCCTGTATCAGTCGCCGCTTGTGATGATCGTGGGCGTTGGCCTCATCGGTGGCCAGGAAAGTGCTGCCCAGACTGACACCTTGAGCCCCCAGCGTCAGGGCCGCGGCGAGACCTCTGCCCTCCGCGATACCGCCGGAGGCGACGACGGGCACCGGGCTCCAGGGAATCAGCTCGGTCAGCAGGCTGAAGGTGGTCATGCGGCCCCGCACATGGCCTCCGGCCTCGACGCCCTGGGCGATCAGGACATCCGCGCCGGCGTCCACGGCGGCCTGCGCGTCCCCGCTTGCACCGATTTGGTGGATAACGCCGACGCCGGCGTCCTTGAGGCGCCGGATCAGCCGCTGATCCACATCCCAGAACAGCACCATCCAGGGCACCGAAAGGTCCAGGCAGGTACTGATCTGCTGCTCAAGCAGCGCCGGCGCCGTGGCGGCGGGAATCAGATTGACGGCGAAGTGTTCAATACCGGCGGCCCGCAGCGCTTCCACTTCGGCGCGTAGGCGATGGGGCGGCTCGCGCACCATGCCCAGCACGCCGAAGCCGCCGGCGTGGGCCACGGCGCCGGCCAGGCGATGACGGGCCACGCCGCCCATGCCGGCCAGCAAAATCGGCCACCGGCAACCCAGCAGGTCGCAAAGCGGCGTGTGCAGGGGCGGTGTTACCAGTGCCATACCTGGTCCGCTTGCTCATAGAGTTCCGCCACCGCGCGGCGCGCGACCGGGCGAACGCCGTTTTGCAGCGCGAGCCCACCCAGGCCGCGCTCTTCCAGATCGTCCTGGATGGCGTACACCGGCACGCCGCTTTCCACCAGGTTGGCGATATCACGGGGCAGTTCCGCCGGCTGGGTTTGCCGCCATGTGCCCAGCGTCAACGCCGGCTGCCGTTCGCGCGATATCGCGTAGTGCACACCGTGGCCGCTGAGCAGCACCATCAGGTCGCCACCTGCGCCACGCATTGACTGTGTCAGCCAGAGAATGGTGTCGTCCTGTTCCTCGGTGGTGGTCCGGTAGGCCTGGTCGATCACTTGCAGTACTTTCATGATTACCTCGTACCGATGGTCAGAGTGTTATGGGCCTCGCTGGCGTAACGCCACAGGTCCGGCGGGCCGCCCCGGCCACAGCCTTCGATGACGTCGCTGACGCCGCGTTCGTCCACGCACAGGCCGCAGTTGATCCACTCGAACCCGATCCCTTTGCTGCGCGCCTTCTCTTGTAGCGCGGCGATCCAGTCCTTGGTCAGCGGGTGATCCTCTTCCTCGCTGTCGCGGTGATGGACGGCGTTGCCGTGCGGCTGCTGTCTGGCGAAGGCCAGCGCCACGGCGCCTTCGTAGGCGAAGACACGCACGCCCGCGCCCCGGTCGAGGGCGGCGTCGAGTAGCCGAAAAAAGGTCACGGTCCGCTCGCTTTCAAAGGGCGGCTCCATGAAGGCGAAGGTCAATGTCTTGGTATCACTCATCACAGGCTCCGGTTGGGGCGGTTAGTGCCAGATCACTTTATGGCCGGCCAGCATGGCGTCGATCACCAGGTCCATGTCGGCGACGCCGACCTGGTCCTTGAGATCGGCGTGGGCGATTTCCCGTTGCGCCAGCGCGAATTGATCAGCCCGGACCGTGACGCCCCACCGCAAGAGGTCGTCGAACAGATCGCTTTTGGCGCCGCGCCGGGCCGGCGTCACGCCGTTCTGTACCAGCAGAACCGCCACCTTATGGCCGGCGTCGTGCAGCTGGCCGATCAGGTCAAACTGATGGTGGGTGCGGGTCTCCGTGAACGGGTCCTGGCTTTGAATAAAAAGATAGTGAGACATGGCAAGCTCCGTTTTCAGAAAGAGGTGAGGGCGACGGGCGTGTCGTCGAGCAGGCCACGACGCACCAGAAAATCGCCGAAGTGTTCGCCGTTGTCCCGCCCTTCGGCGAAGCGCTCCAGCAGTGGGGCGAGCAACTCAAGAAAGCGCTCTTCATTGACGTTGCCCGCGTACAGACGGGCCAGCCGGTCGCCGTGGAAACTGCCGCCCAGGTAGAGGTTGTAGAGACCCGGCGCCCGCCCGGTCAGGGCGATCTCGCCGAGATAGGGACGCGCGCAGCCATTGGGGCAGCCGGTTAAACGCAGGGTGATCGGGACGTCGGCGAGTCCGTACTGGCCTTTGAGGCGCTGAAAGACATCCAGCAAGCGGGGTGTGTAGCGTTCCGCTTCGGCCATGGCCAGACCGCAGGTGGGCAGCGCCACGCAGCTCAGGGTGTGCGCCGCCTGAGAGTCCGGTGTCAGACGCCATGCCAGGCCCAGGTCCTCCAGGCGCCACTGCAGTTGTTCGAGTTCGTGCGTTTCGATGTGGGTCAGTTGCAGATTCTGGTTGGTGGTCATGCGCAAACGCCCGCCGTACTGTTCCAGCAAGCCGCTGATCTGCCCCCGCAGAGCATCGTCCAGGCGCCCGCTTTCAATATAGAGAGTGGCGTGCCAGAGGCCATCGTCGCCCTGCTGCCAGCCCAGCCGGTCTCCGTTGTGCTCAAAGCGCCGTGGCCGTGCCGGCTCAAGGTCGCGTCCCCGGCGGTGCGCCAGTTCGTCGAGGAACCAGTCCAGGCCGAGACGATCCAGGGTGTATTTGAAACGGGCCCGGTGGCGGTCCTTGCGGTCACCGAAGTCGCGCTGGATGGTCATCACCGTTTCGCTGAAAGCGGGCGCTTCTTCGGCATCGATGAAACCGATTTCCTCCGCAAGCCGGGGGTAGCTGTCCTCGCGGCTGTCCAGCTGACCCATGCCGCCGCCCACGCAAACGTTGAAGCCCCGCAGCTCACCATTGTCGATCACCGCGATCAGGCCCAGGTCCTGGCCGTAGACGTCGATATCGTTGACCGGCGGTATCGCATAGCCGACCTTGAACTTGCGCGGCAGGTAGAGCTCGCCGTAGACCGGCTCTTCGCTGCGCGTGGCGGGAGCGGACTCGCGATACCAGATTTCGGGGTAAGCGCCGGTTTTGGGAATCAGCCTGTCGCTGGTGACGCGGGCCAGTTCCGCAACGCGATGGTGTGCCCGGGACAGAAACGGATTGGTGCCGCACACCACGCCCCGGCTGTCGTCACCGCAGGCGGCGATGGTGTCCAGACCGATGTCCCGCAGACCCTGCATCAGCGCGCGCAGATGGGGTTTGCGCACACCGTGCAGCTGTACGGTTTGCCGGGTGGTGATGCGGATGCCCCGTTCCGCGTAACGCCGGGAAAGCTCCGCGATTCCCCACCATTGGTGTTTGTCGAGCACACCGCCGGGAATGCGCATTCGCACCATGAACTGATAGATCGGCTCGAGGTGCCGCCGTCGGCGGTCCGCGCGCCGGTCGCGGTCGTCCTGCTGATAGATGCCGTGGAATTTCATCAGCAGCGGGTCATCACCGGGAACCGCGCCGGTGAGCGGGTCTTGCAGACCTTCGGCGATGCCGCCACGCAGATAGCGGCTGCGGGCCTTGAGTTGCTCGCTCTCGTTCAGGGCGTCCACGGGCTGGCTGAGATCGGAACTGCGGTCGATCATAAGGCCCTCCTAATACAGGTTCCGGTGAAGACGTTTCGCCTTCGAAAGTTGTTTCCAATGGCCGGCGCCCAGGCGCCGGTCGACGGCGTCGCGTACCCGGGCTTCGGCTTCGGCAAGACGGTCCTTGTCGCCACAGAAGTAAAGATGGGCGCCGCGCTCGAGCCACTCGCTGAGCCGGTCGACCTGCTCCAGCAGCGGGTCGGCCAGCTCCCGACCGGGCTGTTCGGCTTGAAACACTGTGTCCACCCGCTTGAGCAGGCCGTTATCGCGCGCCTCCTGAAAGTCCAGTTGGTAAAGAAAGTCTTCTTCAAAGCGTTGTTCCGCGAACACCAGCCAGCACGGTGTATGCCGGCCCGCCGCCGCCAGGTGTTGCAGGAAAGCGCGGTAGGGCGCGATACCCGTTCCCTCGGCGATCAGCACCAGCGGTGTATCGGGATCGTCCGGCAGGTGGAAGCGCGCATTCCGATGCGGGTAGAGACGCACCGAATCGCCGGCCTGCAGATCCAGCAGGTAAGCGGAAGCGACCCCGGTTTCCCAGCGTCCGGCGAACGGATAGCGGAAGCGCTTAACGGTGAGATGCAGTTCATCGTCGAAGGCGCTCAGGGCATTGGCCAGGTCATAGAGGCGGGGCTGCAGTGGACGCAACGACGCCACCAGGGCCTCGGCGTCGGGCCGCGCCGGGTAATCGCGCAGCAGGTCCAGGACCTGATGCTGTTTGAGCACGGCCCGCTGTGTCCGGGTGCCGCCGGCCACGGCCTCGCGGAGGGCGGCGCTTTCCGTCAGCTCCGCCCAGTACTCCAGGAAACGTCCGCCGGGTATGGTCAGGTCACGGTGTTGGCGCAGGGCCTGCACCAGTGGCTGGGGGGCGCCGTCCACGGTCACCGGTTGTTCGCCGCTCAAGCCGGTGGCGTCCAGCACGGCGGCGATCAGCTCTGGTGGATTGTCGGCGAGCACGCCCACGGCGTCGCCCGGCGCCACCGCGAAATCCGGCGCTTCCAGCGCCAATTCCAGATGGTGGATGGGGCTGGTCCTGTCGGGCGCGGTGAGACACTGGTTGACCAGGACTTCCGCTTCCAGCGGGTGCCGCTTGTCATAGACCGGCCCGCGCTTCGTGGCGCTGGTTGAAGCGGCCGGGGCGGTGGTGGATTCGCGCTTGGGCAGCTTCTCCACTAGCCGCGCCAGCCATGCCTTCGCCGGGGCTTCGAAATCCACATCGCATTCCTGGCGTTCCAGTAAGCGCTGGCCGCCCAGCGCCTCCAGGCGCGCGTCGAGCTGCCGGCCGGCGGTGCAGAAGTGCTCGTAGGTGCTGTCGCCCAAGGCGAGCACCGCGAAGTGAAGCCCCTTCAGCCGGGGCGCGGTGGCGTCGTCCGCCAGTCCCTCGAAGAACGGCAATGCCGGTTCCGGCGGGTCGCCGTCGCCATGGGTGGCGGTGATCACCACCAGGTGCTTGCGCTTAACCAGCTGCCGGGGGCGCACCCGGGCCAGATCCTGGACTTCCGCCGCCACACCGGCTTCACGGCATTGTTCGCTGAATCGTTCGGCCAGCTCCCGGCTGTTGTCGGTTTCCGTGCCGTAGGCGATCAGCAGCGCCGGAGCGTCTTCCGGCTTCTGGCCCAAGCGGGCGGTGTCGGTGTTCTGGCCGGCCAGGTAACCGCTCAGCCAGAGCGCCTGCTGGTCATCCAGCTCCTCCAGCAGCGTGTGGATTCGTCGCCATTGCGTTTCCGAAAAAGGCGGCGCCAGCGCGTGCGCGGTCATCGCGGACTCCATTCAATACCTGAAGCCGGCAGTATGAACGGCTGCATGATCGTCGAATAATGAAATACAATGGGGCTTAACATTCAAAATATTGATATTAAGCATGGATATCGAGCTGGCTCGCACCTTCCTGGAGATCGTCCGCTCCGGCAGCTTCATGGCCGCCGCCGAACGTCTGCACGTTACCCAGACCACCGTGACCGCGCGCGTCCACAACCTGGAGGGCCAGCTCGGCTGCCGCCTGTTCGTGCGAAACCGCAGTGGTGCCCGCCTGACCACCAATGGGGAGCAGTTCGCCACCCATGCCAGCCAGCTGGTTCGTACCTGGGACGCGGCCCGGCGTGCATTGCCGTTGCCGGAGGGCGCCGGCCAGGTGCTCACCCTGGGGGGCGAAGTCAGCCTCTGGAATCCGTGGCTGTTGAACTGGTTGTCCGCTCTGCGCGAAGCCTGTCCGAACGTTGCGGTGCGCGCCGAAGTCGGCGAGCGCACCACCTTGCATGAAAAACTGGAGCAGAGCGTGCTGGACGCCGCCCTGGTTCATCAACCTGATTACTGGCCCGGCATGCAAGTGGAACAGTTGATGGAGGAGAAGCTGATTCTGGTGCGTCGCGGTGCCGAGGAAGCGCCTTATGTCTATGTGGACTGGGGCGCGGATTTTCGCCGGCAGCATGACAGCGCCTGGCCGGAAAGAGCCCGAGCCGCGATCAATGTGGATCTGGGGCCGCTGGCGCTGCGCTATTTGTTGCGGCACGGCGGCAGCGGCTACTTTCGCACCAGGGTGGTTCAACCGTATCTGGAGAGCGGTGAACTGGAGCGGGTCCCCGCCGCGCCGGAATTCAGCTATCCGGTCTATCTGGTTTATGCACGGGAGCAGAACTCCGAGCTTACCGCTTCAGCCTTCGCAGCATTGCGCGCGTCGCTGATGGAACAGGATGAACCGCCGAAGTAGTGACGCTTCCGGATCCGCACCTGCCGTAAGCCGGCTTAAAAAAGCGGCTTTACGTCGAAATCGTCCGGGTTGACGATGCCCTCCAGGGCGCCAATCTGGTGGAAGTCCGCGGAGGTCAAAACGGTATCAATGGATGTGTCCTGAAACGCCAGATTTTTTGTGAGCTGCACTTTGTTCGGCATGCCTTTGCCGTCTATATCCATGATCCAGGCCAGAAAGCCGCCGGAGAATTTACCTAGGCTCCCGATAGGGTAGAGCCCGTAATGTTGGATATATTCGACCACAATTCGGGGGTCATAGACATCGGGCTGAGCGTGGATCCACCTGTACGCGTCCAAAGGCGGCCTTGGTGCCGCGCCGTTTCGCTCATGGGTCAGCTTGTTGACAGCCTTAATAACGGATATCAACTTGGTCTGCTCCGATAACTCCGACGCTACCTTGGCGGCGGGGTAACCACTCCCATCCAAACGCTCATTCGCGTTTTCAATGATGTCCCGGCAAGCCTTTCCAGGCTCCCAATTCAAGTCGGAGAGCTTCTTTAACAGGGTTTGAGAGTGCGTTCTGAGGATCGCTCTTTGCCTCGGGTTCATATTTACTTTCAAAGAAGGCATCTGTCTGCCGATTAAAAGCGGCTTCCCCATGTTGTGGATCAAGGCGCCGATGACTGCTTCCCGGATCAGTGCCGAGTGTGGATCCCGCGCTATCAATATGTCCGCGAAAATGCCCGATGACTGTATCGCATGACGTACCCATTCGGGTTGCCCCCTCAAGAATGAGAGTGCATAGAGCAGCTGTTTCCGGTTGCTCTTTACGCAGTCGATATAATATATCACCACATTCGAACAGCGCGTCTTCGCTGAAGATGCCGCGGTTCTTTATGAACATCATGATGACTTTGAGCTGCTGAGCGACCTTTAACACTTCTGGAACCATGGCGGGCTGCCGGGACATTTTGGACTTCTCGCTTTTACTAATACTGGTGGCCGCGGCGCCGGTTCTTTTTGCAATGAAAAGTTCCGAAGGTGTGACGTTCTCCTTCAGACCGGACCGGCTGGCGGCTTCCCGTTCGCACTCTGAGATATGTTGGAATATCTCTTTGCTCATGGTGCTGGACACGTCGATGAATTGAAGGCCGACCGCCGCGCGTCCAAGACTGCCGAACGGACGTATGTGGCGGACCCGCCCTTTCGAAAAAAGACATTCACCATTGGGGAAGGTGATGGCCAGGTCCGGCACTGTCTGCCCCACGTATAATGAAAGACTGTCTTCGATCGACATATCGGCCAGACAGCCGCCCGCGGAGAAGTTCCGAACCCTCGCCTCTATAGTCAGCTCGGCGTCGTAGGCGGAAATCGACACTCTGGCGTTCATGCCGAGTATGAACGGTATTCGCAATGCGCCGCGGCTTTCGGTCACGAACACGGACTCTGGAAGTTGGCACCGAATCAGGTATGTGTCGGCGTCCTTCTTGTGCACCTCCGCCGGAATCCGGTCAAAACTGTGCACCTCTTTTTCGTGACCCTCGGGAGTGATTCTTGCCTCGATGTCGAACGAAAAATGGCCATTCCGAAGGTAGTGCTTTAGGTCCTGTCCGGCGGAACCGACCTCCAGGAGAAGCAAGCCGGTCTTTGTGTCGAGCCCTGTTACCTCCGCCTTCAAGGAGTGGGCAAAGCGCTTGGAAAAAAGAGTTATGTCGTGCTCGTGACTTACCAGGCGCTGGATCACGGTCGCGGTATGGTTGCCATTGGAATGTGACATAACTGCGTACTCGTTTTTTATACGCCGGTGTTGGTTTTCGGGTGCTTGCAGCCACCGGTTATGCTGCCTTGGCGATTTTTGTGAACATAACGTGAAGGTAGCCTGAAAAGCGCAGCCTGAACAGTGGTTCGTACGAAAAAAGTACGACCGTTCAGGGTGTCGTGGAGAGTCCGCCACCGTTATCCTGATTCTTGAAACAGGCCCAGCGGTGCAGTGTCACCACGTCGTCGGGCTTCTCGACGGCCGACCTGCCCGCCTCTATACTCCGCTCATCCGCAGGAGAGAGGGCCGCGGGCCCCGCCGAAGGCGCAACCTCCCATAAACGCTCAGGCACAGGTACTGCGGACACCATCCAACGCCGTCTGGAGAGAGGCTGCTCACGCAGCCCACCGAAGGGGCAAGCAGACCCGCTCTGTAAACTCTCAGGTATCAGGACAGGGGGAGAGGCCATGTAAACGCAGGAGTACTGTGTGCTGACCTCTGTCTATTTGATTGCCATCATCGCCGAAGCCATGTCCGGAGCCCTGGCCGCCGGACGCCGGAACATGGATCTGTTCGGGGTCGCCGTGATCGCCTTTCTCACCGCTCTGGGTGGCGGTACCGTTCGCGACATTCTGTTGGGCAACTTCCCGGTCACCTGGACCCAGCATCCCAGCTATATCTACATGACCCTCATCGGTGGCCTGGTTACCATTGCGATCGCCCGGTTCATGCGCCACTTGCGCCAGCTGTTTCTGGTTCTCGATGCCATCGGCCTGGTCGCTTTCACCATTATCGGCTGCAATGTCGCGCTGGAGCTGGGTTATGAGCCCATCGTGGTGGTCATGTCGGGGATCACCACCGGCATCTTCGGCGGGATTATCAGGGACATTATGTGCGGCCGGGTGCCCCAGGTGCTGCGCCGGGAAATCTACGCCTGCGTCTCTCTGGTCGTGGCCTTGCTGTACCTGTTCCTGCTGCGCCAGGGCGTGGGCGTGGGCGAGGGCGTGACGCAACTGGCCGCGTTCAGCGTCGGCCTGCTGCTGCGCATGGTGGCCATCCGCTGGCGTGTCTCGCTGCCGGTGTTCCGTTATTCTCAGGCGCGCTGGGGTTAGGCTCTGGATGGGTGGTTCGGGAAATGGGGAGATGGTGGGCCCAGCAGGACTTGAACCTGCAACCAACGGATTATGAGTCCGCTGCTCTAACCAGTTGAGCTATAGGCCCGAGATAGTTTTGATTGTTGTTGCCGCAGGCTGCGCCTGCTTTCGCGGGCCGGGCCCGCTCGCACAAAGACCCTTTCGCGGGCCGGGCCCGCTCCTACAAGGGTGCCCGGACAGCGGGACTGTCCGGGCGGGTAGTTATATACCGAATTACATGTCCGCGTCGAGGAAGCTGCGGAGATGTTCGCTGCGCGAGGGGTGGCGGAGCTTGCGCAGCGCCTTGGCCTCTATTTGACGGATCCGCTCCCGGGTGACGTCGAACTGCTTGCCCACTTCCTCGAGGGTGTGGTCCGTGTTCATGTCGATACCGAAGCGCATGCGCAGCACCTTGGCTTCGCGGGCGGTGAGGTTGGCCAGCACTTCCCGGGTGGCTTCTTCCAGGCCCAGGGAGGTGGCGGAATCCACCGGCGAGTCCACGTTGCCGTCTTCGATGAAGTCGCCCAGGCTGGAGTCCTCGTCGTCGCCGATCGGGGTCTCCATGGAAATCGGTTCCTTGGCGATCTTGAGCACCTTGCGGACCTTGTCTTCCGGCATTTCCAGGCGCACGCCCAGTTCTTCCGGGGTCGGTTCGCGGCCCATTTCCTGCAGCATCTGGCGTTGCACCCGGTTGATCTTGTTGATCGTCTCTATCATGTGCACCGGAATCCGGATGGTGCGGGCCTGGTCGGCGATGGAGCGGGTGATCGCCTGGCGAATCCACCAGGTGGCGTAGGTGGAGAACTTGTAGCCACGGCGGTATTCGAACTTGTCCACGGCTTTCATCAGGCCGATGTTGCCTTCCTGGATCAGGTCCAGGAACTGCAGGCCGCGGTTGGTGTATTTCTTGGCGATGGAGATCACCAGGCGCAGGTTGGCCTCGACCATTTCTTTCTTGGCGCGGCGTGCCTTGGCTTCACCGATGGAGATGCGGCGGTTGATCTCCTTGATGTCGGCCACGGGCAGGCCGATGACCTCTTCCAGGGTCATGATCTTGCGCTGGTTGCGCTGGATGTCTTCTTTCACCAGGCGCAGCTTGTCGGCGTAGTCCTTGGACTTCTTGCTCTTGAGCGTCTGATCCACCCAGTCCATGTTGGTTTCGTTGCCGGGGAAGATCTTGATGAAGTCACGGCGCGGCACGCCGGCGCGGCGGATCGCCAGCGCCATGATGTGGCGCTCGAAGCGGCGCACGGTGTCCAGGTGGGTGCGGGCGCCGACCAGCAGCTGGTCGTAGATGCGCGGCACCAGTTTGAACAGGGTGAAGTGCGCGGCCAGGGCTTCCTGGGCCTTGGCGGTGCTGGCGTGATCGCGGCCGTTGCGCTTGAACGAACGCTGCGCCTTCTCGTAGAGCTTCTTAAGCTCGGCGAAACGCTCCGCCGCCAGGACCGGGTCCAGGCCGCCTTCGTCCTCTTCTTCCTCGTCAGCGTCGGCGCCGGCGGTGTTCTTGTCGGCGTCGTCCTCTTCGTCGTCGTCCTTCTGCTTGGCTTTCTCTTTTTCCTTCTCGCGCTCTTTTTCCTTCGCCGCCTTTTCCGCTTCCTCGCGCTTCTTCTGGCTGAAGCGCGGCTCTTTGTTGGCGTTGGTGGCGGCGGCGCCGTCGTCGTTGGGGTCCAGGTAGCCGGCGATCACGTCGGTGAGCTTGCGCTCTTCGTCGGTGATGCGCTGGTACTCGTCGAGGACCATTTCCACGGCGCCGGGCCAGAAGGCGAGGGCATGCATGACTTCACGGGTGCCTTCCTCGATGCGCTTGGCGATCTCGATTTCGCCTTCCCGGGTGAGCAGCTCCACGGTGCCCATTTCGCGCATGTACATGCGCACCGGGTCGGTGGTGCGGCCCGGTTCGTTCTCCACGGAGGCGAGCACGGCGGCGGCTTCTTCAGCGGCCATCTCGTCGGTGCTTTCCGCGCTCTCATCCATCATGATCTGATCGGCGTCGGTGGCTTTCTCCACCACGCTGATGCCCATGTCATTGATCATCTGGATGATGTCTTCCACCTGATCCGTGTCGGTGATGGACTCGGGCAGGTGGTCGTTCACCTCGGCATAGGTCAGGTAACCCTGTTCCTTGCCCAGCGCGATCAACTGCTTCAGCTGTGATTGCTGCTGTTTCTGAGTCGTCATGCGAAAAAGCCCGTGCAGATTGGAAGAGTGTCCAGGAAAACGAGATGTCGTTGGGAAACGGCGTATTATACTGGGATATGGGGTCCGGGGCCAGTTTGTACAAGGGGTGGCGCCAGAGCCCGGCACGGGCGGCGTCAGTCGCTGATGGGCGCCTGGCGGGCCCGGTTGCGGGCCTCGGCGAGCGCCTTGATCAGCTCTGAAAGCCGCGCCCCGTCTGGTGTCGGGCGGCGCTGCTCCAGCTCCAGGGCCTGCTCCAGCGCCAGGGCGTTGAGGTGCTCCAGGGCGTCGTGCCAGTAGCGCCGCGCCGTGGCCGCGTCCATGGGCGGTTTGAGCGCCTCGCGCAGCAGCACCGACAGGGATTCGCCCTGTTCCAGCGCCATCACCGCGCCCAGCAGGGCGGGCGGCGAGCTGGCCTGGTCGCGGGCGGTGCCGGCCACCTGGATCAGTAAGTCCAGCTGGGGGATATCCAGCTCTTCCAGGCCCTCCGGCAGGGGGCGCTCCTCCAGCACTTCCGGGTGCGACAGCAGCACCAGCACCAGCCGTTCCACCAGCCCCAGGCCGCCGGCGCTGCCTCGTTGCCGTTGCGGGCGCCTGGGCCGTGCCCGGGCGGCGCGGGCCACGGCGGCGTCGTCCCAGTCCGGGGGTGGTTCGCCGCCGGGGTCGCCTGCCGGATCGCCTGCCGGCTCGTAACCGTCGCCATAGCCGTAGTCGTCCGCTGGCGGCGGGGCGCTCGGCTCCGCGGGCGCCGCCGGGCGGCCCCGTTGGGCGGGCAGGCTCTGGCGCAGCTTTTCCAGGGAGCTTTGCTCCAGGCGGGTGAGGCGCGCCAGCTCTTCTTCCAGCAGGGCGCGGTAGACCGGCCCGGCCGGCTTGTCCAGGTAGGGCAGCGCCAGCCGCGCCAGCCGCGCCCGGCCGTCCACGGTGGCCAGGTCCAGCCCCTCGGAGAGGTGCCGGAACAGGTAGGTGGACAGGGCGTCGGCCTTGTCAGTGAGCGCTAACAACGCCTCCGGGCCCTGGGTACGCACAAGGGTGTCCGGGTCTTCCCCTTCGTCCAGGAACAGGAAGCGGGCCTGCTTGCCGTCGTCCAGCACCGGCAGGATCGATTCCAGCGCCCGCCAGGCGGCGCGCCGGCCGGCTTCGTCGCCGTCGAAACAGAACACCACCTCGTTGACCTGGCGGAACAGCAGCTGGCCGTGGTCCTCGCTGGTGGCGGTGCCCAGGGTGGCCACCGCGTTGGGCACCCCGTGCTGGGCCAGGGCGATCACGTCCATGTAGCCCTCCACCACGTAGAGGCGGTCGCTGCGGTCGCGGCTTTGCCGCCACTCCCACAGGCCGTAGAGCTCGCGGCCCTTGTGGAAGACCGGGGTTTCCGGGCTGTTCAGATACTTGGGCTTGCCGTCGCCCAGCACCCGGCCGCCGAAGCCGATGGTGCGGCCCCGGTGGTCGCGGATCGGGAACTGGATACGGTCGCGGAACTTGTCGTAGGTGCGGCCGTTGTCTTCGCGGCGCACCAGCAGGCCGGCGGTGACCGCCTGTTCCAGGCCTTCCTTGTCCAGGGACAGGCCGTTGATCAGGTTGTCGAACCCCGGCGGCGCGAAGCCCAGGCCGTAGCGGGCGGCGATCTCCCCGGTGAGGCCGCGGCCCTTGAGGTAATTCACTGCTTTCTGCTTTTCCGGGGCGCTTTTCAGCTGCTGCCGGTAGAAGCGTTCGGCGCGGGCGAGCAGGTCGTAAAGGGTCTGCAGGCGGTCCCGCTTGGCCTTGTCCTTGCGCGCGTCGTGGCCTTCCTCGCGGGGCACTTCCAGGCCGGCGCGGATCGCCAGCTGCTCCACCGCCTCGGGGAAGTTGAGGTGGTCGTATTCCATCAAAAAGCCCACGGCGTTGCCGGAGGCGCCGCAGCCGAAGCAGTAGTAGAACTGCTTGTCCGGGGCGACCGTGAACGACGGGGTCTTTTCCTGGTGGAACGGGCAGCAGGCGGCGTAGTTGCGGCCGGTCTTCTTCAGCGGCACACGGCTGTCTATGAGCGCCACGATATCGCTGCGCGCGAGAAGATCCTGAATGAAGTGTTCGGGAATGCGACCGGCCATGGGGGGATATTCCTCGCGGCGGGGCCGCGAATCAAGATCGGGCGGACGGCCCGATCAGGCCGTCAGGCGTTTCTTCACCTTGCCGCTGGCGGCGCCGATGTCGGCACGGCCCTGCAACTGCGGCTTGAGCACGCCCATGACCTTGCCCATGTCCTGCATGCCGGCGGCGCCGGTCTGGGCGATGGCGTCATCGATCAGGGCGTCGACCTCCGCCTCGCTGAGCGGCGCGGGCAGGAAGGTCTGCAGCACCTGGATTTCCGCCTCCTCGATGTCGGCGAGGTCGTCCCGGCCGGCGTCGCGGTACTGGGTGGCGGAATCCTTGCGCTGTTTGATCAGCTTGTCGAGCACCGCCAGGCTGCGCTCATCATCCAGCTCGATGCGTTCATCCACTTCGATCTGCTTGATGGCGGACAGGGCCATACGCACAACGCCCAGGCGCGCCTTGTCCTTGGCGCGCATGGCGTCTTTCATGGCCGTGGTGAGCTGTTCTTTAAGAGCGCTCATGGCGATTCCTGACTGTGCGGCCCGTGTTAGCGGGCGGTCTCTACGGCCGGAGCGGCTTAGTAGAGACGCTTACGGGCGAGTTGCTCGCGCTGGAGCTTCTTCAGGTGACGCTTTACAGCGGCGGCACGCTTGCGCTTACGCTCCTGGGTGGGCTTCTCGTAGTTCTCGCGACGACGGACTTCGGAGAGCACACCGGCTTTCTCGCAGGAACGCTTGAAACGACGCAGGGCCACGTCGAAGGGTTCGCCTTCTTTCACTTTCACCTGAGGCATGAAGTATCACCTACCTTGAAATTGGATTAATGAGTGCGCTGAGGGGCTCAGGTGGAGGGCCCGGACAGCAGGGCGCGAATTCTACCTGAGCTCGGAGGAAATGCAAAGAGGCGGGCTTGGCGGTATCATGCGCCTCCTTATTCAGGGAGTCTCCATGCGCGTATTGGGCATCGAATCCAGCTGTGACGAGACCGGCGTGGCCATCTTCGACACCGAACAGGGCCTGCTCGGCCAGGCGCTGTACAGCCAGATCGACATGCATGCCGCCTATGGCGGCGTGGTGCCGGAGCTGGCCAGCCGCGACCATGTGCGCCGGCTGCTGCCGCTGGTGCGCCAGGTGATGAGCGAGGCCGGCACTACCCCGGAGCAGCTCGACGGCGTGGCGTTCACCGCCGGCCCGGGGCTGGCCGGGGCGCTGCTGGTGGGCGCCGGCGTCGGCCGCAGCCTGGCCTACGGTTGGGGCCTGCCGGCGGTGCCGGTGCACCATATGGAGGGGCATTTGCTGGCGCCGATGCTGGAAGCGGACGGCCCGGACTTCCCGTTCGTGGCGCTGCTGGTGAGCGGCGGCCATTCGCTGCTGCTGGAGGCGCGCGCCCTGGGCGACTACGCACCGCTGGGCGAGTCCGTGGACGACGCCGCCGGCGAAGCCTTCGACAAGGTGGCGAAAATGATGGGCCTGGGCTACCCCGGCGGCCCGCGCCTGGCGAAGCTGGCCGAGAGCGGCACGGCCGGGCGGTTCCGCTTCCCCCGGCCGATGACCGACCGGCCCGGCCTGGACATGAGCTTTTCCGGGCTCAAAACCTTCACTCTGAACACCATCAACGACCTGGGCGGCGTCGCCGCGCTGAGCGACCAGGACCGCTGTGACATCGCCCTGGCGTTCCAGGAGGCGGCGGTGGACACCCTGGTGATCAAGTGCCGCCGCGCCATGGAGCAGACCGGCGCCAAACGGCTGGTGGTGGCCGGCGGCGTCAGCGCCAACGTGATGCTGCGCGAGCGGTTGGACGCGGCCATGGCCAAGAAGGGCGTGCGGGTGTTCTATCCGGGGCTGGCCTACTGCACCGACAACGGTGCCATGATCGCCTACGCCGGCGCGTTGCGGCTGGCCGGCGGTGAACGCAGCGGCCTGCCGATCGCGGTGCGGCCGCGCTGGCCGCTGGCGGAGCTGGCCCCGCTATCGCAAGACGCCTCCTGAACGGATCTCAGCGCTTGCCGCGGAACCCCAGCTCTTCGCCGCTGAGCAGCTTGGTGAGGTTGGCCCGGTGGCGGATCACCATGATCACGGTGAGCGCCGCCATCGGCCAGAAGGCGGTGGGCAGCCAGAACCACAGGCTGATCGGCGCGGCGACAAAGGCCAGCAGCGACGCCACCGAGGAGATCCGCGTCACCCCGAACACCAGCAGCCAGACCGCCCCCGCCACCAGGCCGCTGGGCCAGTGCAGCGGAAACAGCAGACCGAAGGCGGTGGCCACGCCCTTGCCGCCCCGGAACTGGAAAAACACCGGAAACAGGTGGCCGAGGAAGGCGCAGAAGCCGACCAGCGCCGCCGCCGTGGCGGACAGCCCCAGGCCGTAAGCCACCAGCACCGGCACGGTGCCCTTGAGCACGTCGCCGAGCAGGGTCAGGGCGGCGGCGGGTTTGCCGCCGATGCGCAGCACATTGGTGGCGCCGGGGTTGCTGGACCCCTGGGTGCGCGGGTCCGGATAGCCGAACAGCCGGCACACCAGAATGGCGCTGGAGATCGAACCCAGCAGGTAAGCGGCCGCGCACAAAGGCAGCAACCAGCCCCAGCTTTCCTGTAATGCTATGGTGTCCACCGGCTATAATCCTGTTTTTTCAAAGTCTCGAAACCCCGGGCATTATCAAGGACCAACATGGATATCGTCTATATCAGTGATCTGAAGGTGGACACGGTAATCGGCATTTTCGATTGGGAGCGCCGTATCCGCCAGACCGTAAGCCTGGACCTGGAAATGGCCACCGACATACGCAAGGCCGCCGCCAGCGATCACATTGACGACGCTCTGGACTACAAGAGTATCGGCAAGCGGGTGATTCAGTTCATCGAAGACAGCGACTTCCAGTTGGTGGAAACCCTGGCCGAGCGGGTCGCCGACGTGGTCCGCGAGGAGTTCGGGGTGGCCTGGCTGAAGCTGCGCCTCAGCAAGCCCGGCGCCCTGCGCGGGTCGCGGGATGTGGGCGTTATCATTGAGCGGGGGGAGCGCACCTGATGACCACGGTATTTCTCAGCCTCGGCTCCAACATCGACCGGCAGCACAATATCGGCTCGGGGCTGGACGACCTGGCCGCCGCCTTCGGCGAGCTGCGTCTGAGCCCGGTCTATGAAAGCGAGGCGGTGGGCTTCAAGGGCAGCCCGTTCTTCAATCTGGTGGTGGCGCTGGACACCGACCTGCCGGTGGCGGCACTGGCGGACCGGCTGCGCGACATCGAACGCGCCCACGGCCGGGTGCGTGGCGAGAAGAAATTCGCCAGCCGTACCCTGGATATCGACATTCTCACCTACGGGGAGCTCACCGGCGAGTTCGACGGCGTCAGCCTGCCCCGCGATGAAATCCTCAAACACGCTTTCGTGCTGCGGCCGCTGGCCGATCTGGCGCCGTACGCGATGCATCCCCAGCTTGGCCGTACCTACGCGGCCCTGTTCAACGAATACCGTTTTCCGGAGCAGCGCCTCTGGCAGGTCCCGTTCGTCTGGCCCTGAAGTGGCTCAGCCGCCGGGGAAGGAGAGCGAGCGGCCGCCGTCCACGGCCAGAATCTGGCCGGTGATGTAGGGCGCTTCCAGGGCCAGCCAGGCCACGGTGGCGGCGATGTCGTCGGGATCGCCGGCGCGGCCCAGGGCGGTGGCGTCGAGGATGTCCTGCTGGTTTTCCTGGCCCTGCTCGGGCCACAGGATGGCGCCCGGCGACACGCCGTTAACGCGCACCGCCGGCCCCAGTTCGCGGGCCAGGCTCTTGGTCATCATCGCCAGCCCGGCTTTCGCCATGCAGTAGAGCGGGTGTCCGGCGAGCGGCTTCTCCGCGTAGACGTCGACGATGTTAACGATCGCCCCGCCGGCCGCCTCCAGGTCACCGGCCAGTTGCTGGCTGAGCAGGAAGGGGGCGCGCAGGTTGCTGTGCATCAGCGTGTCCCAGTCGTCGTCGGACGCCTGGCCGAGCGGCGTGGGGTAGAAGCTGGAGGCGTTGTTGATCAGTACGTCGAGACCGCCGAAGGCGTCCCGGGCGCGCACCGCCAGATCGCGCACCGCCACCGGGTCGCGCAGGTCGGCGGCCAGGCACGCGGCGCTGGCCGGCCGCTCGCGGTTGAAAGCGTCCACCAACTGGCGGGCCTCCTGTTCGCTCCGGTGGTAGTGAATCACCACCCGACAGCCTTTCCGGTGCAGGGTTTCCGCGATGCGGGCGCCGATGCGCCGGGCGCTGCCTGTAATCAGAGCGATGGGGGCTGCCATTTTTCCAGGAACTCCTTTTTGTATTCCTTGATGCGTTTAATGCGTTTGTCGTCCAGCGCGCGGCCCAGGGCCGGACCGGTGAGGCCCGCTTCCCGCAGGCCGGCCACATCCACGTCGCGCACCGCTTCACTGAGGCCCAGCAAAAACGCGCCCTGAACGTAGGGCGTTTTGTAGTCCGCCGAGCACACCCGGGCGTCCGCCTCGCAGGCGTCGACCAGAAACTTCAGCCGCCGGGGGCGGCGCAGCACGTCCAGGTTGTGCAGCAGCTCCCAGACCTCCGGCGGGCGCAATTTCAGCACCCGCTGCACCCGTGATTGCCAGCGCGCCATGGTCATGGCGGCGTCGGTCATTTCCTTGGGCACGCGCAGCCGCTGCGACATGGTCTTGGCCACGTGCATGCCGCGTCGTTCATGGCCGCGGTGTTCCGGCCAGCCGTCCGGCGGCGTTTCCGCTTTACCGAAATCGTGGCAGAGCAGGGCGTAGCGTGACGTCAACGGCAGTTTCAGACGCGCCGCCTGGGCCAGACAGCGCCACTGATGGCTGAGCACATCCAGGGCCGGCTGGTGGTCCGGCGATTGCGGAATGCCGTCCAGGTTGGCCACCTCGGGAAACAGTTCGGCGAGCGCGCCGCATTCGTGCAGCACCTGAAAAAAGACCTGAGGGGAGCGTTCCATCAGGGCGCGGCTGGTCTCTTTCCAGACCCGCTCGGCGGCCAGGTGCGTCATCTCGCCGCTCATCACGATGTCGCCCATCAGTTCCAGGGTGGTGTCCGCCACCCGGAAACCCATCCAGTGGTAGCGGGCGGCGAAGCGCGCCACGCGCAGCACGCGCAGCGGATCCTCGGCGAAGGCCGGCGACACATGGCGCAGAATACGCGCCTTTAAATCCCGCTTGCCGTTAAAAGGATCGATGATCTCGCCGCCCGGGGTTCTGGCCATGGCGTTGATGGTGAGGTCGCGCCGGATCAGATCGTCTTCCAGCGTTACATCGGTGTCGGTATGGAACACAAAGCCGCCGTAACCGTGGCCGCTTTTGCGCTCGGTGCGGGCGAGGGCATACTCCTCGCGGGTGTCCGGGTGCAAAAACACGGGGAAATCGTTGCCCACCGGTTTGAAACCCTGGTCCACCAGTTGTTGCGGCGTGGCGCCGACCACTACCCAGTCTCTTTCCTTGACCGGCAGCCCGAGCAGTTGATCGCGCACGGCACCGCCTACCAGATAAATGTCCATGTTGTTGTTACCAACCCTTTAACGCAAAATAGTGACACCGAGGCCGCGGCGCTGTTAAGCCCGCGGTTTTTTTGTTTTTGGAACCTTGATCCGTGTCGGCGGGCTCCTTAGTGAACGCATTTTCACTGCCGCGTCCCCGAGGTACAAGTTTTACGAGCGGATAAACACCATGAATACCCTGGTCGCCTATTTGATCGTGATCGCCGTTTGGGCGACCACGCCACTGGGCATCAAATGGAGTGGCGAGGCGCTGCCGGCGTTCGCCGCCGCCGGTTCGCGGATGGCCATCGCCGCCGCGCTGGGGTTGCTGTGGCTGGCGGCGCGGCGTCAGGGGCTGCCCCTGCACCGCCGCGCGCTGTCCAGCTACGCGGCGGCACTGCCGGGGATTTTCGGCGCCATGGGCTGCAGCTACATGGCGGCGCGGGACCTGCCGTCGGGCCTGATCTCGGTGGTGTTCGGGCTGGCGCCGTTGATCTGCGGGGTGATGATGCAGTGGCTGCCCGGCGGCACCCGGCTCAACGGTTGGCACTGGCTGGCCTGCCTGCTGGGGCTGGCCGGCCTGGCGCTGGTATTCGGCGACAGCTTCGCGCTGCTGTTCCAGGACGGCGCCGCGCTGGTCGGCGACGAGGCGCGGCGCGGGCGCGGGCTGCTGTGGATTCTCAGCGCGGTGACCCTGTTCGCCGCCTCCGGCATCGTGGTGCAGCGGGTCGGCGCCGGGCTGGCGCCGATGCAGCAGACCGTGGGCGGTTTGCTGTTTTCCCTGCCGCTGTACGCCCTGGCCATGTGGCTGAGCGGCCAGGGGTTCGACTACAGCGGCGACCAGCGCGGCCTGGGCGCGATCGTCTATCTGGCGGTGTTCGGTTCCCTGCTGGGCTTCTACTGCTACTTCCAGGTGCTGGCGCGGCTGCCCGCCGCCACGGTGGCGCTGGTCACCCTGATCACGCCGGTGCTGGCGCTGATGTTGGGCGCGGCGCTCAACGATGAACTGCTGGGCGTTCGGGTGCTGGCCGGCGCCGCCGTGATCGTGGCGGCCCTGGGCCTGTACCTGCTCGGCGACCGGCGGGTGCGGCGCGGTGTCGTTTCCACCGCCGCCGGCGACGGATAAGATCATTGCGCCCACGGCGGCCTCTGAGTAGGGTCACTGGGTCACGACGGGAGAGTGAATCAATGAAAACACGTCTTACAGAATTGCTGGGTACCCGCTACCCGATCATCCAGGGCGGCATGCAGAATGTCGGCTACGCGGAACTGGCGGCGGCGGTGTCCAACGCCGGCGCGCTGGGCATCATCACCGGGCTGACCCAGCCCACGCCGGAAGATCTCGCCAAGGAGATCGCCCGCTGCAAGGAAATGACCGACCAGCCGTTCGGCGTCAACCTGACGCTGCTGCCGACCATCAAGCCGGTGCCGTACGAAGAGTACGCCCAGGTGATCGTCGACGCCGGCGTCAAGATCGTGGAAACCGCCGGGCGCAGCCCGGAACCCTTCATGCCGCTGTTCAACGAGCACGGCATCAAGGTGATCCATAAGTGCACCTCGGTGCGCCACTCCCTGAAGGCCCAGAGCCTGGGCTGCGCGGCGGTGTCCGTGGACGGCTTCGAGTGCGCCGGCCACCCCGGCGAGGACGACGTCACCAATCTGGTGCTGCTGCCCGCCGCCGCCAAGGTGCTGGACATTCCCATGGTCGCCTCCGGCGGCATCGGCACCGGCGCGCAGATGGCCGCCTGCCTGGCCCTGGGTGCCGACGGCATCAACATGGGCACGCGCTTCATGGCCACCAAGGAAGCGCCCATCCACGAGAACATCAAACGCGCCATCGTCGAAGGCAGCGAGCGCGACACCGCGCTGGTCTACCGGCCGCTGCGCAACACCGCCCGGGTCTACAAGAACAAGGTCGCCGAGCGGGTCAACGAGATCGAGCGCGAGCAGGGCAAGGACATGAAGTTCGAGCTGATCAGCGACATGGTCGCCGGCGCCAAGGGCAAGGTGGCCCTCACCGAGGGCGACGTGGACTACGGCATCTGGACCAGCGGCATGGTGCAGGGGCTGATCGACGCGATTCCGTCCTGTGAGGATCTGGTGCAGGAAATCATCCGCGAGTGCGAGAGCACCATCCGCGATCGGTTGTCGGTGTTCGCCGCCTCCTGATTGCGGGAGCGGGCCTGGCCCGCTCCCTGGACCTGGTTACGGAGTGCCGGATTCGATGGGCGTGAACGTCACCAGGTGGTCCATTTCCAGTTCGATACCGATGCGCCCCCCGACCGGGTGGGCGTGGTGGCTGGGTGCCATGCACGGCACCCGCACGCCGCCGTCCAACTCCAGCGTGTAAAGCATGTGGGCGCCGCGGAAGGCGCGGTCCACCACCCGGGCGGTGCGTGGGCTGTCGTCGTTGTGGAGAATGTCGTCCGGACGGATCATCACGTCCACCCGGTCGCCGGGGGCGGCGCCGTCGGGCAGGTTGCCGGCGAACACGCCCAGGCAGGTTTCCACCCGGCCTTCGGTGGTCACGGTGCCGGGGATGAAGCTGCTGCGGCCGATGAAATCGGCCACGAAGCGGGTGCGCGGCCGGTGGTAGATGCGGTAGGGCGTATCCCACTGCGCCAGCCGGCCGGCGTGCATCACGCCGACCCGGTCGGCGATGGCGAAGGCTTCGTTCTGGTCGTGGGTGACGAACAGGGCGGTGATGCCCTCTTTCAGCAGGATGGCGCGCACGTCGCGGCTGATCTGCTCGCGCAGCTCCGCGTCCAGCGCCGAGAAGGGTTCGTCCAGCAGCAGCAGGCGCGGCTTGGGCGCCAGTGCCCGGGCCAGGGCCACGCGTTGTTGCTGGCCGCCGGAGAGCTGGTGGGGGTAGCGGCCGCCCATGCCGGGCAGGCCCACCAGGTTGAGCAGCTCCTCGACCCGGGCGCGGCGCTGGTCCGGCGTCCAGCGGTTCAGGCCGAAGCCGATGTTGGCGGCCACGTCCAGGTGCGGGAACAGGGCGATGTCCTGGAACACCATGCCCACCCGGCGCTGCTCGGCGGGCACCAGCAGCCGGTCGCCGGTGACGGCGTCGCCGTGCAGGGCGATGCGGCCGCGGTCCGGGGCCAGGAAGCCGGCCACCAGGCGCAGCAGGGTGGTCTTGCCGCAGCCGGAGGGGCCGATCAGGCAGCCGATCAGGCCCTCGTCCAGGGAGAGGGAGACGTCTTCCAGCACCGGCTGGCCGTCGAACCGCACGTTCAGGTCGTCAATGGTCAGCATGGGGGCTCTCTTGATGGGGGTTCCGTATCGAGCGGGTCAGCAGTATCACCGGCGCCACGCCGGCGAGCAAAATGGTGAGCGCCGGCAGCGCCGCGTCCGCCAGCCGCTCGTCGGACGCCAGCTCGAAGGCGCGCACCGCCAGGGTGTTGGTGTTGAAGGGCCGCAGCACCAGCGCGGCGGGCAGCTCCTTGAGGGTGTCCACGAACACCAGCAGGGCGCTGGTGGCCAGCGGCACCCGCAACAGCGGCAGATGCACCCGCCGCAGCATCGGCAGCGACGCCGTGCCCAGCGAGCGGGCGGCGTTGTCCAGGTTGGGGGACAGGTTCTGCAGGCCGGCGTCCAGACCCTGGATGGGAATGGTCAGGAAGCGCACCGTGCAGGCGAACACCACCGCGAACAGGGTGCCGGAGAACAGCAGCCCGGGCTCCGGCAGGCCCACGGACGCCAGCAGATTGTTGAGGCCGCGGTCCAGGCTGGCGAGCACCAGCACCACGCCCACCGCCAGCACGGTGCCCGGCACCGCGTAGCCGAAGCCGGCGAGCCCGGCGGCCAGGCGGCGGGGCCGGTCGCCGCGCAGCCGCCGCGCCCAGATCAGCAGCAGGCCCAGGCCGGTGGCCGCCAGGGCGGTGCACAGGGCGATCAGCAGGCTGGTGCCGAGCAGGCCCAGGAAGCCCGGCTCCGCCAGATCCCGCCAGCGCGGCAGGCTCCACACCAGCAGTTGCAGGGCGGGCAGAATGAACCCGAGCAGCACCGGCAGCCACAGCGCCGCCGCCAGCAACAGGCCCGGCCCCTGGCCCAGCGGCAGCGGCGCCGCCGCCCGCGCCGAGGCGACGCTGATACGCCGCTCCTTGCGGGCGCGCCGCTCCAGGGTGAGCAGCACCACCATGGCGAGCAGCAGTACGCCGGCCAGTTGCGCCGCCGCCATGGCGTCGCCCAGCCCGAACCAGGTGCGGTAGATGCCGGTGCTCAGGGTGGGGACGCCGAAGTAGGCCACGGTGCCGTAGTCCGCCAGGGTCTCCATCAGCACCAGCGCCAGCCCGGCAATGATCGCCGGCCGTGCCAGCGGCAGGGCCACCCGGAAGAACCGCCGCCAGGGCCCGGCACCGAGGGTGCGCGCCACTTCCAGCGCCACCGCGGACTGGCTGACGAAGGCGGCGCGGGTCATCAGATACACATAGGGATAGAGCACCAGCGTCAGCATCAGGCCGGCGCCGGCCGGGCTGCGGATGTCCGGCAGGGGCAGCGGCAACGCCTGCTGCAGGGCGCCTTCGCTGGCCAGCATGCCGGTCCAGGTGTAGGCGATCAGATAGGCGGGGCAGGCCAGCGGCAGCAGCAGGGCCCACTCCAGCACCCGGCGCCCGGGGAAGCGGAAGCGGGACACCGCCCAGGCGGCGGCGACGCCGATCAGCAGGGTGCCGGTGCCGGTGAACAGGGCCAGGAACAAGGAGTGGCGCAGGTACGAGGGCAGTACCGTGCTGCTCAGGTGGCCCCAATTGGGCGAGGCGCCGGCCAGCCAGCTGCCGGCCACCACCAGTACCGGTGTGGCCAGCGCCAGCGCCAGCAGCAGTAGAACCAGGGAGCGCAAGGCGGGCGACGAAAACATGGCGCGATTATACCGATCCGCCGCCGCCTTGCCTGTCTTGAACGATTATTTCCAGCCTGCGCGGTCCATCAGTTTGACCGCGTCGGCGTTCAGCTCGCCCAGCTTGATCAGCGGCAGGTCGTCCTGCTTGAACTCACCCCACTCCTGCAGCAAATCGCTGACCGGCACGTCGGCGCGCACCGGGTACTCGTAGTTGGTCTCGGCGTACCACTGCTGGGATTCGTCGTTGACCAGGAACTCGATCAGCTGCCGGGCGTTGTCCGGGTTGGGGGCGTTGGTGGCCACGCCGGCGCCGGAAATATTGATGTGGGCGCCGCGGCCGTCCTGGTTGGGCCAGAACACCGCCACCTGCTCGGCGATCTCGCGGGCGTCGGCGTCGTCGCCGCCCTGCATCATGCCCAGGTAGTAGGTGTTGACCACGGCGATGTCGCACTCGCCGGCGGCCAGGGCCTTGATCTGGTCGCGGTCGCCGCCCACCGGATCACGGGCCATGTTGGACACCAGGCCCTCGGCCCATTGCTCGGTGTCCGCTTCGCCGTTGTGGGCGATCAGGCTGGCGGTGAGGGACTGGTTGTAGATGTTGTCCGAGGAGCGGATGCAGATGCGGTCATCCCATTTTTCGTCGGCCAGGGCTTCGTAGGTGGACAGCTCGGACGGGTCCACCCGGTCCGGGGCGTAGACCACCACCCGGGCGCGCACGGACAGGCCGTACCAGTGGCCTTCCGGGTCGCGCAGGGCCTCGGGCACCTGCTCGGCGAGGGTGTCGCTTTCCGTGGTGGCCAGCTGGCCCTCCTGCTGGGCGCGGTACAGGCGGCCGGCGTCGGTGGTGATCAGCACGTCGGCGGGGCTGTGCTCGCCTTCGGCCTTCATGCGCTCCACCAGGGCGTCGGCGCTGCCGGTGATCAGGTTCACGGTGATGCCGGTTTCCGAGGTGAAGCGGTCCAGCAGGGGCTTGATCAGTGCTTCCTTACGGGCGGAATAGACGTTCACTTCTTCGCTTTGCGAGCTGCATCCGGTTACCACCAGGGCGGCCATTAACGAGAAGAGGACACTGAGTCGACGCATGAAGGGTTTCTCCGGCGAATGAACGAATAAGATTGCGCCGGATATAAACATTAATGAGAACGTTTATCAATCAAGGCGGTGTGAAGGAATCGACAATCGCTCCACCACGCTGCCGTTGTCGACGCTCTCCAGGTGCACGTCGAAGCCCCACAGGCGGTGCAGGTGGCGCAGCACCTCCTGGGCGGTGTCCGCCTCCAGCGGCCGGTGGTGCTGGCGCAGGTGCTGCAGGGTGAGGGATCGGTCGCCGCGCACGTCCGCCGAGTACACCTGGATGTTGGGTTCCTGGATGCTCAGGTTGTACTGCTCGGAGAGGCGGTTGCGGATCGCCTGGTAGCCGGGCTCGTTGTGGATGGCGTTGATCTCGATGTAGTCGCGCTCGGAGTCGTCCATCAGGCTGAACAGCTTGAATTCGCGGATCAGACGCGGTGACAGAAACTGCTGGATAAAGCTCTCGTCCTTGAAGCTTTCCATGGCGAACTTGAGCGTCGCCAGCCAGTCGCTGCCGGCGATGTCCGGGAACCACTGGCGGTCTTCGTCGGTGGGCGCCTCGCAGATGCGGCGGATGTCCTGGAACATGGCGAACCCCAGGGCGTAGGGGTTGATGCCGGAATAGTAGGGCGAATCGAACGGCGGCTGGTAAATCACCTGGCTGTGGTTCTGCAGAAATTCCAACATAAAGCCGTCGTCCACGCGGCCCTGGTCGTAGAGCTCGTTGAGCAGCGTGTAGTGCCAGAAGGTGGCCCAGCCTTCGTTCATCACCTGGGTCTGTCGCTGGGGGTAGACGTACTGCGCCATCTTGCGCACGATGCGGATCACCTCGCGCTGCCAGGGCTCCAGCAGCGGGGCGTTCTTCTCCAGGAAGTAGAGCAGGTTTTCCTGGGGCTCGGAGGGGAAGCGCCGGCTGGGCTCGCGGCGCTGCACCATCGGCTGCATGTCGGGAAAGGTTTTCCACAGTTCCGAGACCTGACGTTGCAGGGCCTCTTCCCGGTCGCGTTGGCGGCGCTTTTCCTCATGGGCGGAGATCGGCGTGGGCCTTTTGTAGCGGTCGACGCCGTAGTTCATCAGCGCGTGGCAGGAATCCAGGGTTTCCTCCACCGCGGTGACACCGTGGCGTTGCTCGCACTCGGCCAGGTAGTGGCGCGCGAACACCAGGTAATCAATGATCGCCGAGGCGTCGGTCCAGGTCTTGAACAGGTAGTTGCCCTTGAAGAAGGAGTTGTGGCCGTAACCGGCGTGGGCGATCACCAGCGCCTGCATGGTGATGGTGTTCTCTTCCATCAGGTAGGCGATGCAGGGGTTGGAGTTGATCACGATTTCGTAGGCGAGGCCCATCTGGCCGCGCCGGTAGCGGCTTTCCACCTCCACGAACTGTTTGCCGAACGACCAGTGGTTGTAGCCCACCGGCATGCCCACCGAGGAGTAGGCGTCCATCATCTGCTCCGAGGAGATCACCTCGATCTGGTTCGGGTAGGTGTCGAGCCCGAACTTGCCGTGGGCCAGCTCGGCGATGGCCTGGTCGTATTCCGCCAGGGTCTCGAAGTCCCAGTCGGAACCGCTGGAGATCAGTTTGCTGTCGGCCACGGTCATGCCACCTCCATGCGCTTCTTGAACAGGCGCCGGAATACCGGGTAGATGTCGCCCGGGTCGTCGATCTGCGCCATGGAGAACACGTCGCCACAGCGTTCCTGCACGCTCTGGTAATGCTCCCACAGGGCCTGGTGGCTGCGCGGCATCACCTCCACGTAGGAGAAATGCTGCATGCGCGGCAGCAGTTCCTTCTCCAGCAGCGCGGCGCAGCCCGGCGAATCGTCGTTCCAGTTGTCGCCGTCCGAGGCCTGGGCGCCGTACAGGTTCCACTCTTCCACCGGGTAGCGGGCCTTGATGGTGTCCAGGGTCAGCTTCAGCGCACTGGAGACGATGGTGCCGCCGGTCTCCCGGGAATAGAAGAACTCCTCTTCGTTGACTTCCTTGGCGCTGGTGTGGTGGCGGATGAACACCACCTCGGTGTGCTCGTAGTTGCGCTGCAGGAACAGGTAGAGCAGCAGGAAGAAGCGCTTGGCCAGGTCCTTCATGTCCTGATTCATGGAGCCGGACACATCCATGATGCAGAACATCACCGCGCGACTCACCGGCACCGGAACTTTGACATGGTGGTTGAAGCGCAGATCCACCTCATCCAGAAACGGAATGCGCTCGATACGCCGGCGCACCCGGTCGATCTGGGTGTCCAGGTCATTGAGGCGCTCATTGCGCTCCGGGGACTGGTCCTGGCCGAGCAGGGCGTCGCGCTCTTCCTCGAGCAGGCGCAGCCGGCGGCGGCTGGCCGCCGTGAGCGCGCGCCGGCGCATGGACGCCTGGCGCATGGAGCGCACGATGTTGATCTTCGCCGGCAGGCCGTGACTGACGATGCCGCCGTGGCGGCGGTGAAAAGAGCGGCTGCCCTCCAGGTGCCGTTTGATCAGGTTGGGCAGCTCCAGGTCTTCGAACAGGAAGTTGAGAAATTCCCGCTGGTCGATGTCGAACGCGAACTCGTCGGCGCCTTCGCCGGAATCGCTGGCGTCCCGGCCACCGGCACCGCCTTCGCCGCCGGAGGGCTTCTTGACCCGGTCGCCGGCCTGAAACTCCCGGTTGCCCGGATGCACCACGTTGCGGCGCCCGCCGGAACCGTGATGAAAGCGCGGTTCGGACAAATCCTTTTCGGGAATGCTGATGCGCTCGCCTTGCTCCATATCGGTAATCGAGCGGCGGCCCACCGCCTCGTTCACCGCTTCACGAATATGCCGCCGGTAACGCTCCAAAAAGCGCTGCCGGTTCACCGTACTCTTGTTCTTCCCGTTGAGACGCCGGTCAATGATATAACTCATACCGCTCTCCACTACGAAAACTCACCGCGCGCTATTAACTATTCACTCTTAACTATTAACTGTCTTTTCATTGCGCCTTACGCACCCGCAAATACCACTCCGACAACAACCGCACCTGTTTCTCGGTGTACCCCCGGTCCATCATCCGCTTGACGAAATTGTCGTGCTTGCGGCGGTCGTCCTCGCTGCCCTTGGGGTTGAACGAGATCACCGGCAGCAGCTCTTCGGTGTTGGAGAACATCTTCTTCTCGATCACATCGCGCAGCTTCTGGTAACTCATCCAGCTCGGGTTGCGGCCATTGTTGTTGGCGCGGGCGCGCAGCACGAAGTTGACCACCTCGTTGCGGAAATCCTTGGGGTTGGAAATGCCGGCCGGCTTTTCGATTTTTTCCAGCTCCTCGTTGAGGGACTGGCGGTCGAAAATTTCGCCGGTGTCCGGGTCGCGGAACTCCTGGTCCTGGATCCAGAAATCCGCGTACATCACGTAGCGGTCGAAAATGTTCTGGCCGTATTCGGAGTAGGATTCCAGGTAGGCGGTCTGGATTTCCTTGCCGATGAATTCCACATAGTGCGGCACCAGGTATTCCTTGATGAAGCGGCGGTACTGTTCCTGCAGCTCCTGGGGAAATTGTTCCTGCTCGATGCGCTGTTCCAGCACGTGCATCAGATGGACCGGGTTGGCCGCCACCTCGGAATGATCGAAATTGAACACCTTGGAGAGAATCTTGAACGCGAAACGGGTGGAGAGCCCGTCCATGCCTTCGTCGACACCGGCCATGTCGCGGTATTCCTGCATCGACTTGGCGCGCGGGTCCACGTCCTTGAGGTTTTCGCCGTCATAGACCCGCATCTTGGAATAGATGCTGGAATTCTCCGGCTCCTTGAGGCGCGTGAGCACCGAGAACTGGGCCAGCATGCGCAGGGTGTCCGGCGCGCAGTGCGCTTCGCGCAGGCTGGAGTTGCGCAGCAGCTTATCGTAGATCAGCTGCTCTTCGGTGACTCTCAGGCAGTAGGGCACCTTGACGATGAACACGCGGTCGATAAAGGCTTCGTTGTTCTTGTTGTGGCGGAAGGTCTGCCACTCGGCTTCGTTGGAGTGCGCCAGCACGATGCCGTCGAACGGAATCGCGCCCATGTGCTCGGTGCCGTTGTAGTTGCCCTCCTGGGTGGCGGTGAGCAACGGGTGCAGCACCTTGATCGGCGCCTTGAACATTTCCACGAACTCGAGCAAGCCCTGGTTGGCCCGGCACAGGCCGCCGGAAAAGCTGTAGGCGTCCGGGTCTTCCTGGGCAAATTCCTCCAGCTTGCGGATGTCCACCTTGCCCACCAGGGACGAGATGTCCTGGTTGTTTTCATCGCCGGGCTCGGTCTTGGCCACCGCCACCTGATCGAGAATCGACGGGTAGCGGCGCACCACGCGGAACTGGCTCAGGTCGCCGCCGTAGTCCTTCAGCCGCTTCACCGCCCAGGGCGACATGATGGTGCGTACATAGCGGCGCGGAATGCCGTACTCCTCTTCCAGGATCGGGCCGTCCTCTTCGGCGTCGAACAGGCACAGCGGCGATTCGTTCACCGGCGAATCCTTGATGGCGTAGAACGGCACCTTCTGCATCAGCGCCTTGAGCTTTTCCGCCAGTGAGGACTTGCCGCCGCCAACCGGGCCGAGCAGATACAGAATCTGTTTCTTCTCTTCCAGGCCCTGAGCCGCGTGGCGGAAGTAACTGACGATGTTTTCGATTACGTCTTCCAGACCATAGAACTCGTCGAAAGCCGGGTAGCGGCGGATCATTTTGTTGGAAAAAATCCGCGACAGGCGCGGGTCCTTGGAGGTGTCCACCAGCTCCGGCTCGCCGATGGCCATCAGCATGCGTTCGGGGGCGGACGCGTAGACACCGGGGTCGCTTTTACAGAGGGCGAGATACTCTTCCAGGGACATCTCGTCTTCCTGGCCTGCTTCGAACCGGGCCTGATAGTGACGGAGAATACTCATGCTTTACTCCCTCCTGGCGGTGCGCCGCGCCTGCGGTGTGCCGCGAGACAAGTACGGATGGCGATACGTGTGAAAACGGTGTTCGGGGAAAAACCATGCGAGTTTCGTTCCAATCGCAAGGGGAACGAACGGGAAAAGGGTAAAAGCGGGCCCCGGTGCCGATTGGCGGCACGAAAAAGGAGGCTAAGGGTCCACGCCTGACGCATTCGGACGCTCCTGGCCGGCGGGCTGGCGCCGGCGGCTTAAGCGGGCGGAATCGAATCACTTCGGTTCTAGCATGGCGCTAAAACGAAAGCCAAGTCAAAAGCAAAAAATTTTTCCGGCGGGAACTTTTTTTATAAATAAACCAATTGTGGCGGGCGCGTTAATAACGCGAGAAGACGGCGCCGCCGGGCGGGGTCAGTGGCAGGCGCACTGAAAGCGGCGGCCGTCCTCCAGGCGCAGGGCGGTCAGGCAGCCGCCCCAGACGCAGCCGGTATCCAGGGCTTCCACCCCGGCGGTGCCGGTGCGGCCCTCCAGGGCGGCCCAGTGGCCGAACAGCACGCGGACGTCCCGTTCACGGCGCTGTGGGTGTTCAAACCAGGGCATAAAGCCGGGCGGTGGCTGATCCGGCTCGCCCTTGCTGCCCAGGTCCAGCTCGCCGGCGTCGTTGACGAAGCGCATGCGGGTGAAATAGTTGGTGATCACCCGCCAGCGGTCGGTGCCTTCCAGGCCGTCGTGCCAGCCGGCGGGGCTGTTGCCGTACATGTTGGCGAAGAACGCCTCGGCCTTGTCCGGCGACGCCAGCACGGTTTCCACTTCCAGGGCGCGGGCGCGGGCCTCGTCCAGCCGCCACAGCGGCGGCAGGCCGGCGTGGGTCATCACCGCCTGGAATTCGGGCACCTCCACCAGCAGCGGCCGGCTCTGCAGCCAGCCCAGCAGGTCATCCCGGTCGGGGGCGTCCAGAATCGGCTGCAGGGTGTCCTTGCTCTTCAGGCCGGCGTGGCCGTGGGACGCCGCCAGCAGGTGCAGGTCGTGGTTGCCCAGCACCACGCGGACGTTGTCCCGCAGCTGGTACACCCGGCGCAGGGCGCCCAGCGAGTCCGGGCCGCGATTGACCAGGTCGCCGGCCAGCAGCAGCCGGTCGCGGTCCGGGTTGAAATTGATCTCATCGAGAAGGGCGTCGAAGGGGGCCAGGCAGCCCTGCAGGTCGCCGATCGCGTAGGTACTCATGGCCGGCCCCTCAGTGCAGCGCGCGCGGCACGGCGAGGGTGAAGGCGGGCACTTCCGCGTCGAAGCAGGTGCCATCTTCGGCGATCATCTGGTAACTGCCTTCCATGGTGCCCACTTCGGTTTCCAGGATGGCGCCGCTGGAGTAATGAAACTCCTGGCCCGGCGCGATGCTGGGCTGTTCGCCCACCACGCCTTCACCGTGCACCTCGCGGGAGCGTTCCTCGCCGTCGGTGATCACCCAGTGACGGGTCAGCAGACGCGCGGTCACCGCGCCCCGGTTGAGGATGCGGATGTGGTAGGCGAACACCCAGCGCTGGCCGTCCTCGTCGCTTTGATCGGGCAGATACTCGGTTTCCACGGTGACCTGCATGCGGTAGCGGTCGGTATCGATGGCGGTGTCGTCCACGGCGGTCATGGCGTCGGCTCCTTGGTTGTTCCGGGTCCCGGCTTCGGCGCGGTGGCGTTGGCCAGGGTCACGTAGTCCGCGACGGACAGGTGATCCGGGCGCAGGCCGGGATCGATGCCGGCGGTGTCGAACACCTCCGGGGCGATCAGTGTTTTCAGGCTGTTGCGGATCGCCTTGCGGCGCTGGCTGAACGCCTGCGCCACCAGCCGGCTCAGCCAGGCCGGGTCATCCGCCGGCCACGGCGGGCGGGCGTAGGGAATCAGGCGCACCACGGCGGAATCCACCTTGGGGGGCGGTTGAAACGCGCCGGGCGGCACCGGAAACAGGTAATCCGCCTGACAATGATACTGCACCATCACCGACAGGCGCCCGTAATCCTTGCCGCCGGGGGCGGCGGTCAGCCGTTCCACCACTTCCTTCTGCAGCATGAAGGTCATGTCGGCGATGGCGCCGGTCTGCGCCAGCAGGTGGAAAATCAGCGGTGTGGAGATGTTGTAGGGCAGATTGCCGACCACCCGCAGCGGGCCTTGCTCGGCGAGGGCGGTGAAGTCGAAGCGCAGGGCGTCGCTCTGGTGGATGGTGAGGCGGTCTTCCGGCACCTGGTCGCGCAGCCGGCCGATCAGGTCCCGGTCCAGTTCCACCACCGTCAGGTGCGCCACCTGCTCCAGCAGCGGGAACGTCAGGGCGCCCTGGCCGGGGCCGATTTCCACCACGGTTTCGCCGTCGCGGGGCGCCACCGAGCGCACCAGCCGGTCGATGATCTCGGCGTCGTGCAGGAAGTGCTGGCCGAAGCGTTTGCGGGCGCGATGTTCGCTCATGGGCTCTCCTGGCCTTCGGTGCGGGCGGCCAGATCCGCCGCCAGGCGGGTGGCGGCCAGCAGGCTGCCGGCGCGGGCCCGGCCGGTGCCGGCCAGGTCGAAGGCGGTGCCGTGGTCCACCGAGGTGCGGATGAACGGCAGCCCCAGGGTCAGGTTCACCGCCTCGCCGAAGCCGGCGTATTTCAGCACCGGCAGGCCCTGGTCGTGGTACATGGCGAGCACCGCGTCGTGTTGCGCCAGCAGGTCCGGTTGGAAGGCGGTGTCCGCCGGCACCGGGCCGGTCAGCTGCAGGCCCTGGTCGCGCAGGCGCGCCAGGGTGGGAATGATCACATCCAGTTCCTCGCGGCCCAGGTGGCCGCCTTCGCCGGCGTGGGGGTTGAGCCCCAGCACCAGAATTCGGGGGCGCGGCAGGGCGAACTTGCGGCGCAGGTCGTCGTGCAGGATGGTCAGGGTGCGCGTCAGGGCGGCATCGGTGATCGCCGCCGGCACCCGCGCCAGGGGTAGGTGGGTGGTGGCCAGCGCCACCCGCAGGTCGCCGGCGGTGAGCATCATCACCACCTGGTCGACGCCGGCCCGCTCGGCCAGGAATTCGGTGTGGCCGGTGAAGGCGGGGTCGGCGCCGTCACAGATGATGTTTTTGGCCACCGGCGCGGTGACCATGGCGGCGAAGGTGCCGTCCAGGCAGCCGTCGGCGGCCCGCTCCAGCATCGCCAGCGTGCCGGCGCCGGTGGCCGGGTCCGGCTGTCCGGCGGTCACGGTGGCGCCGGCCGGGCAGTGCCACAGCACGGCGCCGTGTTCGGGCGCGGGCCGGCCCGGTGCCCATTCCGGCAACGACAGTTCCAGGCCGAGCGCGGCGGCCCGCGCCGCCAGCACGTCACGGTCGGCGAGCAGCACCAGGGGCAGGTCCGGCAGGGCCGCGGGCAGCGCGGCCAGCAGATCCGGGCCGATGCCGGCCGGATCGCCGGCGGTGATGGCGATCGGGCGCCGCGTCATGATTGCAGGCGGATATCCACGTAGGCTTCCGCGCGCTGCTCCTGCAGCCAGGTTTGCAGCTCTTCGTCGAAGCGGCGCTTCTGCAGCGCCTTGCGGGCCTGCAGCTCGCGGAACTGGTCGCTCATGTCCGCTTCCCGGGTCTCTTCCACGCGCAGGAAGTGCCAGCCGAACTGGCTTTCGAACACCGGTGACAGCTGGCCGGGCGGGGTTTCCACCATCATCTGCTCGAACTCGGGCACCATTTCGCCCGGGGTGACCCAGCCCAGCTCGCCGCCCTGGCGGCCGCTGCCCGGGTCGTCGGAGTGTTCCGCCGCCGCTTCCGCGAAGCTCAGTTCGCCGCTGGCCACCTGATCGTGAACCCGGTTGATCTCCGCGCGGGCCTGCTCCTCGCTGGTGAGGGTGTCGGCGCGCACCAGAACGTGGCGCACCTGGTACTGGGTGACCACTTTCTCGGCGCCGCCGCCGCGGCGGTCGATCATCTTGAGAATGTGGAAGCCGGCGCCGGAGCGCAGCGGCTCGCTGATGTCGCCCTTGTTCATATCGATCGCCGCGTCGGCGAACAGGCTCGGCCACTGGGCCGCTTCCCGCCAGCCCAGGTCGCCGCCTTCCAGCGCCTCCGGGCCGTCCGATTCGGACACCGCGGTCTCCGCGAAGTCGGCGCCGTCGCGCAGGCGCCGCACCAGGGCCTCGGCCTCTTCCAGGGCCGCGCTCACCTGTTCCGGGCTGGCGTTGCCGGGCACCTTGACCAGGATGTGGGCGAGGTGGAAATCCGCCTGGAACATCTGGCGGCCGGTTTCCGACTCCAGGAACCGTTGCACTTCGCGGTCGGTGACCCGCACCCGGGACGCCACGCTGCGTTGCTGCAGCCGGGACACCACCATCTCGCCGCGCACCTGCTCGCGGAAACGGGACCAGTCGTAGCCGTCGGCGCGCAGGGCGTCGGCGAACTGCTGCAGGGTCATGTTGTTCTGCCGGGCGATGCCGGACAGCGCCTGGTTAAGGGCGCCGTCGTCGACGCGGATGCCGGCCCGCTCCGCCATCTGCAGCTGCAGACGCTCCAGGATCACGCGGTCGAGGACCTGCTCGCGCAGCACCTCGCGGGGCGGCAGCGGGCGGTTGTCGCCACGGAACTGGGCGGCGATTTCGTCCACCCGTTCCTGGAGCTCGCTTTCCATGATCACGCCGTCGTTGACCACCGCCACGATGCGGTCGAGCATTTCCACCTGGGCATGGACGCCCGGGGACAGCAAAATCGTCGCGCTCAGCAACCAGGTTGCCAGAGACCTAATCATACTCACTCCTGTATCCGGGAATGCTGCGTTCCAGCAGGGAATCCACCCGGCCGCCGAAGCCGCCCAGCCCGGTCATTTGAATCTGTAGTAGCACGGTGGTGTCCGCTTCCAGCGTGGTGTCACCGTCTTCGTCGGTGAGTTCCCGCTGGCTCAGCAAACGGATTTTCCAACAGCAGTTACGCCATTCCGCGCCCGCCAGTGTTTCCACGGTGCGCTGGTTCTCATAGTCGTAGAGCCAGCGGCCCACCAGCCGCCAGTTGTTGTGGATCGGCAGGATGGCGGCGATCTCCGACTGGCGGATGTCGTCCGCGGGACGATCGTGGAAGGCCAGGTTGAACACCCGCCGCTCCCGATCCGTATAGCCCAGGCGCATCGAGGAGCGCTGCCGCTCGTTGGCGTGCGTATCCCATTGTCCCTCCGTGTAGAGGTACCAATCGTGCCCAAAGTTCCAGCGCATGTCGGCGACCATGGGGGTCTGGTCGGCGTCGTCCGGCGGTTCGCCGTCCAGTTGCACCTTGCGCTCGCCCCGGTAGAAGCCCTGGCCGAGGCGCAAGCGCAGCTGCTCGCGGCCGTCGGCGTTGCGCAGGAAGCGGCTGGTCAGACCCAGCGACGCCTTTTCCTCGTCGCCGAAGCGGTCGTAACCGATGAACCGGTTCTGCCGGAACAGCGTATTGTACGAGAAGGTCAGCTCACCGCTGTCGAAATTGGGCAGCTGGTCCTGCTGCTCGTAGGCCAGTTTGTTGATGAACAGCCGCGGCTCCAGGGTTTGCGTGTAGCCGCGCCCGAACAGATTGGTCTCGCGCTCCAGGAACAGCCCGGAATCCACGCTCGCGCCCCAGGTGCTCAGGGTGGCGTCGCTGGCGGAGGTTTCCGCGTCGTCGAGCTGGTAACGGTTATGGTAAAGCCGCGCCTGGGGTTCCACATAGCCCCAGCTCTCCTCCATGCGCACCGCCAGGCCCGGGGCCAGGTGCACGCGGGCGCCGGTGGGGTTGTTGCTGGTGTCCTTGTCGGAGCGGTCAAAGGCGGTCACGTCGCTGAGCCACAGGCCGCGCACCGGGCCCAGCAGTTCCGGATCGCCGGACAGCTGCAGCTGCGGCAGGCGGCGGTAGGGCAGCTGGTCGTCCGGCAGCGTCGGGTCGATGGTCTGCCAGGATTGCAGACGCGCCAGCGCCCGCCAGTCGCGGCCGAAGTAGCGGGCCTGGCCGAGCCGGGGCAGATGGGTGCGGGAGCTCACCTCCAGGCCGGTATCCAGATCCTTGAAGTAGAAGTCGTCGGACACGTAGTTCACATCGGAGGTGAGCGCCCAGCGTCCCACCGAGCCGTCGTGCTGCCAGGCGGCCAGCTCCCGGTTCTCGCCGTCGAACTCGCTGTCGTTGAACAGCACGCCGTAGCTGAGGCGGCCCTGGCCCAGGTCGGACAGGTAGCGGAATTCGCCTTCCACGCCGCTGCCCCGGCCGTCGATATGGCGCGGTGCGATGGTGGCGTCCATCTGCGGGTGGATGTTGATATAGATCGGCTGGGTCAGGTCCACACCGCCACTGTCGCTGGTGCTGATGGTGGGGAACAGCAGGCCGGTCTTGCGACGCTCGTCGATCGGGAAGGTGATCCACGGCAGCCACAGAAGCGGCATGCCCTTGACGCGCAGGGTCACGTCGCGGGCCTCGCCCCAGCCCTTTTCCCGGTCCAGCCGGATCTGCCGGCCGCCCAGTTCCCAGCCGTTGGAGCCGGGCGCGCAGGTGGTGTAGGTGCCCTGCTCGATAGTGGTGAAATTGTCCACCAGATCAATGTGCTCGGCGGTGCCCCGGGCGCCCGGGCCGAACAGCGCGTAGCGGACCCGGTTGAGGCTCGCCTCGCGGCGCTGGGTCTGGCCGCTCATGCCGTCGGCGATGAAGGTGAACTGGTCGGTTTCCAGGCGCAGGCTGTTGGCCACCTCGAATTTGCCGCTGGACTGATCGAGCAGGGCGGATTGGCTGGTCAGGCGCCGGCCGGGGCGCTCGATCAGCACCTCGCCGTCCATGTTGATCAGCCCGTCCTCGGTGAGGCTGGTGCTGTCGGCGGTGATGATGATGTCGCTCTGATCCGCCGGCACACCCACGGACGGGTTGTAATAGATGCCGCTGCACCAGACCGGAATCGGCCGCTGCTGCACCGGCGGCAGGCTCGTCATGGTGTCGCGGTCGACCCAATTGAGGTCGTCGTCGGCTCCGGCGACGCCGGCCAGCAAAAGGGCGAGGCCGGTTAAAAACAATCGTGAGGGCAGTGGCATCGGCTGCTCGGAACAGGTAAAAAGGGCCGTTTCGCAATCGCGGCAGTGTAATGGATTGATGGTGGCAATGCAGCCAGAGAAGGGTAACTCCGATATTCGCCGCCGGGCACTGGACCAATGGGTCGGTGACTGGCTGGGTGCGCCGGTGAGCGGCGAAGTGGCGTCCGCCGACGCCAGCTTCCGGCGCTACTTCCGCTACCGGCACGGCGGCCGCACCCTGGTGGCCATGGACGCGCCGCCGGAGCAGGAGGACTGCCGGCCCTTCGTGGACGTGGCCGGCCGCCTGGCCCGCGCCGGCGTGGCGGTGCCGGAGATTCTCCACCAGGACCTGGAACAGGGCTTTCTGCTGCTCACCGACATGGGCCGGGAAACCTGGCTCACCGCCCTCGACGGGGGCAACGCGGACGCCTGGTTCGACGCCGCCCTGGAGACGCTGATCACCCAGCAGCGCTTCGCCGACACCCGGGGGCTGCCCGAATACGACCGGGCCCTGCTGCGCCGCGAGCTGGACCTGTTTCCGCACTGGTACCTGGGCGAGCACCGGGGCCTGCGCCTGGACGGCGACACCAGCGGGCGCCTGGACGCGGTGTTCGAGACGTTGATCGAGTCCGCCCTGGCCCAGCCCCGGGTGTTCGTGCACCGCGATTTCATGCCGCGCAATCTGATGGTCAGCGACCCCAACCCCGGGGTGATCGACTTCCAGGACGCGGTGGCCGGGCCGATTAGCTACGACCTGATCAGCCTGTTCAAGGACGCCTTTCTGAGCTGGCCGGAGGCGCGCGTGCTGGAGTGGCTGCGCGATTACCACCGGCGCGCCGCCGCGGCCGGGCTGCCGGTGCCGGCGGCGTTCGACGACCTGCTGCGCTGGTGCGATCTGATGGGCGCCCAGCGGCATCTGAAGGTGATCGGCATCTTTGCCCGCATCCGCCACCGCGACGGCAAGCCGAAATACCTGGAAGACGCGCCCCGCTTCTTCGCCTACCTGCGCACCGTGATCGCCCGCCGCCCGGACGAGCTGGGCGACCTGGGGCGGCTGCTGGATCTCTGGGAGTGCCCCTGATGCGCGCCATGATCCTGGCCGCCGGCTACGGAAAACGGATGCGCCCGCTCACCGATCACACCCCCAAGCCGCTGCTGCTGGCCGGCGGCAAGCCGCTGATCGAGTACCACATCGAAGCGCTGCGCGGCGCCGGCGTCGAGCAGCTGGTGATCAACACCGGCTGGCTGGGCGAGCGGCTGGAGGCGCACCTGGGTGACGGCGAACGCCTGGGCGTGTCGATCCGCTGGTCCCGGGAAGGCACCCCGCTGGAAACCGCCGGCGGCATCCGCCGGGCCCTGCCGTTGCTGGGGACGGACCCGTTTCTGCTGGTCAACGGCGACATCTGGACCGACTACGATTTCAGCGCCCTGGTCGACGCGCCGGTGGGCGACGACCTGGCGCGGCTGGTGCTGGTGGACAACCCGGCCCACCACGACAGCGGCGATTTCCATTTAACAGCCGGGGGCCGGGTAAGCGATAATGCCGAGCCCCGGCTCACCTACGCCGGTATCGCCCGGCTCGACCCGGCCCTGTTCGCCGCGCTCGACGACGGTGAGCGCCGGCTGGCGCCGGTGCTGCGCGCCGCCATGGCGCAGCAGCGGGTCAGCGGCGAGCACCACCGCGGCCACTGGTGGGACATCGGCACCCCGGAACGGTTGGCGGCGCTCGACCGTTTTCTGGCCGCCCCGCACACTGACTAAGGACATTTCATGGCCAAGCAAACCGACTTCATCGCCCCCTCCATTCTCGCCGCCGACTTCGCGCGCCTGGGCGAGGAGTGCGACGCGGTGCTTGCCGCCGGCGCCGACATGATCCATTTCGACGTCATGGACAACCACTACGTGCCCAACCTGACCATCGGCCCGATGGTCTGCAAGGCGCTGCGTCAGCACGGCATCACCGCGCCCATCGACGTCCATCTGATGGTCAGCCCGGTGGACGATCTGATCCGCATGTTCGCCGACGCCGGCGCCTCCATGATCACCTTCCACCCGGAGGCCTCCGCCCACGTGGATCGCTCTCTGCAGCTGATTCACGACGCCGGCTGCCAGGCCGGGCTGGTGCTCAACCCGGCGACCAGCCCGGCGTGCCTGGAGTACGTGATGGACAAGCTCGACATGGTGCTGTTGATGAGCGTCAACCCGGGCTTCGGCGGCCAGTCGTTCATTCCAGGCACCCTGGGCAAGATCGAGCAAGTGCGCGCCCTGATCGACGCCAGCGGCCGGGACATCCGCCTGGAAGTGGACGGCGGTGTCTCGGAAAAGAACATCCGCCAGGTGGCGGCTGCCGGCGCCGACACCTTCGTGGCCGGCTCCGCGATTTTCGGCAAGGACGATTACCCGGCGGTGATCGGCGAGCTGCGCCGGGAGCTGGCCGGCGCCTGACGCCGTTGTGAAATTTCGTAATGATGCCGGGTCCGCGCTTGTGGACCCGGCCTTCCCCCGCCGAAGCTGAGCCCCTTTCTCCCCGCGACGGAAGCGAGAATGCAAGGAGGCGATATGCTCTCTCAGTGGTTGACCTGGCCGGTGCTGGCGGTCTGGGCCGTGATATCCCTGGCCTGCGCCGCCTGGGTAATCCAGGACCTGCGCCGCCACAACGCCTTCCTGGGCGGCATGATGAAGGTCGCCTGGGTGCTGACGGTGCTGTATTCCGGCCCCCTGGGCCTGGCGGTGTACTGGTACACCGGGCGCGGCCAGATCGCCCACGATTCCCTGTGGCGCAAGAGCTTCCGCTCCGTGGCCCACTGTTATTCAGGTTGCGGGCTGGGCGAAATCATCGGCGTGCTGACGCTGGCCGGGCTGCTGGCGATCAGCGGCTGGCCGGTGAACCTGGTGTCGTTCGCGCTCGCTTACGTTATCGGTTTCGCCTTTACGCTGGGCCCGCTGATGCAGGCCGGCGAGGCGTTCCGGGTGGCGCTGAAGGATTCGGTGGTGGCGGAGTCCATCAGTATCACCGTGATGGAAGTGGTGGCCCTGTCGGTGAACGCGGGGCTGGCCGGCGACGCCCGGATCGGCGACCCGGTGTTCTGGGGCGCGCTGATTATCTCCCTGTCCATGGGGTTGCTGGCGGCCTATCCCGTCAATGTGCTGCTGATCCGCTTCGGCGTGAAAGAGGGCATGCACAACCCCAAGCACATGATGGAACACCAGGGGCACCACTGACTTTGGCGTTGGCCGGCGCCGCCGGCCGGCGGTATAGTCCGCAAAACGCTGTTCCGAAAACCCAGGGAGACGCCGTTTCCGTGCTTTTTGCCCCCGTTCTTCAGCGCGCCTCACTGCCGGTGCTTTTGATACTGGCGGCCTTGCTTGTCGGCTGCGCCAGCCGCCCGGCGCCGCATGTGGAAGAGCGTGCCGCCGGCGGCGAGCCGCCGCCGCTGCTGCGAGACGACGTGCCCGCCCAGGGCGCCGGGGGCGAGAGCTCGCCGGTGCTGCCGCTGCTGCGCGCCCAGGCGGAGCGCTGGCGCGGCGTGCCGTACCGGCTTGGCGGCAGCAGCGAGGCCGGCGTGGATTGTTCCGCCTTCGTGCAGATCACCTTCCGGTCCAAGCTCGGCGTGGACCTGCCGCGCACCACCGAGGAGCTGGCCCGCGAAGGGGAGCGCGTGGACCGTTCCGAACTACAGGCCGGCGACCTGGTGTTCTTCAAGACCGGCTTCCGCCAGCGCCATGTGGGCATCTACATGGGCGGCAAGCGCTTCCTGCACGCCTCCACCAGCCGTGGGGTGATGACCTCGTCGTTGAACAACGTCTATTGGAAGGAGCGTTACTGGAAGGCGCGCCGCATCGAGCTGGAGGATCAGCCCGCGGCGCTGTCGGTGTCCGACGAATCCCGGTAGACCACCGCGCGCACGTCCAGCGCGCGGCCATCGCGGCTTTGCACCGCCACGGTCCGCACCGGTTCGCCGTTGGCCCGGTCGACCAGTTCCGGGCCGTCGCTTTCCCCGTTCCAGCGGTCGCTCCACTGACGCAGCGCGGTGATCACCGTGAACAGATCCCGCCCCTTGTCGGTGAGCCGGTACTCGTAGCGGGTGCCGTGCTCGCCCACGTCCTGCTTGATCAGCACGCCGTTCTCCAGCAGCCGCGCCAGCCGGTCGCAGAGAATATTGCGGGCGATGCCCAGGTTCTGCTGAAAGTCCACGAACCGGCGGGTGCCGAGCATGGCTTCTTTCACCACCAGAAGGGACCACCAGTCGCCCACGTCATTGAGGGCGCGGGCCACCGAGCAGTGGGTGTCGGGAAATCGTTTACGGACCATACGGGCAGTGTGCCAAATACGGTTGCAAGAAGAAACCGTTATGGGTACGGTTTCGAAACGCAACCGAATTGCCTGTTATCGTATCCCTGTCTGGAGTGCCCCAATGAGCGCTGATCTGGCCCCTTTGTTCCGTCCTTTTGAATGCAAATCCCTGAAGCTGCGTAACCGGGTGGCGATGGCGCCCATGACCCGCAATTTCTCGCCGGGCCAGGTGCCCACCGAGGAAGTGGCCGGCTACTACCGGCGCCGCGCCGAGGGCGAAGTGGGGCTGCTGATCACCGAGGGCACCACCGTGGGCCACCCCGGCGCGCCGGGCCACGACAGCGTGCCGGCGTTCCATGGCGAAGCGGCGCTCAACGGCTGGAAGGAAGTGGTGCGCCAGGTGCACGCCGCCAACGGTGCGATCATTCCCCAGCTGTGGCACGTGGGCGGCACCCGCCGGCCCGGCGTGGGGCCGGACAAGGACGCCCCCGGTTATTCCCCGTCCGGCCTGTTCAAGCCCGGCAAGCCCAACGGCGAAGCCATGACCCTGAAGGACATCCAGGACGTGATCCAGGCGTTCGCGGATTCCGCCCGCGCCGCCAAGGAGATCGGCTTCGACGGCGTGGAGATCCACGGCGCCCACGGCTACCTGCTGGACCAGTTCTTCTGGGAAGGCACCAACCAGCGTGACGACCAGTACGGCGGCTCCCTGGAAAACCGCGCCCGCTTCGGCGTGGAAATCGTCGAGGCGGTGCGCGCCGCGGTGGGCGAGGACTTCGCCATCGTGCTGCGCTTCTCGCAGTGGAAGCAGCAGGATTACGAAGCGCGTCTGGCGGAAACCCCGGAAGAGCTGGAGCGCTTCCTGACGCTGTTCACCGACGCCGGCGTGGATGTGTTCCACGCCTCCACCCGCCGCTTCTGGACCCCGGAATTCGAAGGCTCCGACCTGAATCTGGCCGGCTGGACCCGCAAGCTCACCGGCAAGCCGGTGATCTCCGTGGGCAGCGTGGGGCTGGACGACGACTTTATCGGCGCCAACAACCAGGGCATCGGCGGCAACGCCAACCCCAAGGGCATCGAGGACCTGGCCAAGCGCATGGCGGCGGACGAGTTCGACCTGATCGCGGTGGGCCGCGCCCTGCTGCAGGACCCCAACTGGCTGGTCAAAATGCGCGACGGCCAGCATGATGAGATCGAGCCGTTCACCAAGGCGGCGTTGGGCTCACTGAGCTAGCGGCACTCACGGCGCGGGCGATAACAAGGAGAACACCGATGCCCTCTGACCCACACCCGCCCGCCCTCCAGGCGATCGAGACCTGGCGGGCCGGCGGTGCCACCTTCGACTGGAACGGCCAGGACATCTGGTACCGGGACGAGGGCGGCGCCGACCGCCCGGTGCTGGTGATGATCCACGGCTTCCCCACCGCCAGCTGGGACTGGCGGCACATCCTGCCGGCGTTCGCCGCCGACTACCGGGTGATCATGATGGACCTGCTGGGCTTTGGGCTCAGCGCCAAGCCGCGCCGCTTTCCCTACAGCATTCTCGCCCAGGCGGACATGGTGGAAGCCCTGCTCGCCGAGCTGGGCGTGGCGCGCTGCCGGATACTGGCCCACGACTACGGCGACACCGTCACCCAGGAGCTGCTGGCCCGCCACGGCGAGCGCGCCGACCGGCAACAGCCCGGCCTGCGGATCGACAAAGTGGTGCTGCTCAACGGCGGCCTGTTCCCGGAAACCCACCTGCCGGTGCGCCTGCAGAAACTGCTGATCAGCCCGCTCGGCCCCCTGGTGGTGAAGTTCTTCACCTTCGAGAAGATGGAAGCCACCTTCCGCCACATCTGCGCCCGGCCCCTGCCGGACGGCGAAGTGGCGGGCTACTGGGCGTTGCTGCAGCACCGTAACGGCCGCGCGGTGATGCCGCGCCTGATTCGCTACATGGAGGAGCGGCGCCGCCACCGTGAACGCTGGGTGGGCGCCCTGCGCGACGCGGCGGGGCGCGGCGTCCCGGTGCGTTTGATCGACGGTACCGAGGACCCGGTGTCCGGCGGCCACATGGTGGCGCGCTACCGGGAGCTGATTCCCGACCCGGACGTGGTGGAACTGGCCGGCGTCGGCCACTACCCACAGACCGAAGCGCCGGACGCCGTGATCGACGCCGCCCGGCCTTTCCTGGTGTGAACAGGCTCTAGTCGCTGGCTTCCAGGGATTTGTTGATGCGCAACGCCAGCAGCGTGCAGACCACCCCGGAGAGCAGGTAGACACTGACGTAGGCGAGGCCGAAGTTGGCCGACAGCCCGAGCGCCACCAGCGGCGCGAAGGCGGCGCCGAACAACCAGGCGAAATCGGACGTGAGGGCCGCGCCGGTGTAGCGGAAGCGGCGCTCGAAGTTGGTGGTCACGGTGCCGGCGGCCTGGCCGTAGGACACGCCCAGCAGGGCGAAGCCGATCAGGATAAAGGCGTCCTGCTGGATCGCGGAGCCGTCCAGCAGCATCGGCGTGAACAGCGCGAAGACACCGATAAGACAGGCCAGCAACGCCACCGTGGTGCGTTTGCCGATGCGATCGGCGATCCAGCCGGAGGCGATGGTGCCGAACACGGCGAGCACCGCGCCGGCGAGCTGGACGCCGAGCACGTCGTGGATCGACTGGCTTTCGTTAAAGCTGATCCAGGACAGCGGGAAAATGGTCACCATATGGAACAGGGCGTAGCTGGCCAGCGCCGCGAACGAGCCGATAAAGATGTTGTAGCCCTGCCGGCGCAGCATCTCGCGGGTACCGATGGGCTCCAGTTCGCCTTCTTCCAGGGCGCGGGTGTACTCATCGGTGACCACCAGGCGCAGGCGCGCGAAGAGAGCCACCACATTGATCGCGAAGGCGACGAAGAAAGGATAGCGCCAGCCCCAGCCCAGGAAATCCTCACTGGAGAGACTCACCACCAGGTACAGGAACAGGGCCGCGGCCACCAGGAAGCCGATCGGCGCGCCCAGCTGGCCGAGCATGGCGTACCAGCTGCGCCGATGGCGCGGCGCGTTCAGTGCCAGCAGAGAGGGCAGGCCGTCCCAGGAGCCACCCAGCGCGAAGCCCTGCAGAATACGGAACAGCGCCAGCAGCAGGATGGTCCAGACGCCCAGGGTGTCGTAGGTGGGCAGCAACGCCATGCCGACGGTGGCGGTGCCCAGCATGAACAGCGCCACGGTGAGTTTCACGCCGCGGCCCCAGTGCCGCTGAATGGTCATGAACAGGGCGGTGCCGAAGGGCCGGGCCAGGAACGCGAAGGAAAAAATGATGAACGCCGCCAGCATCCCTTCCAGGCGCCCCAGGAACGGGAAGAACACGTAGGGGAACACCAGCACCGAGGCGATGCCGAACACGAAGAAATCAAAATATTCCGAGGCGCGGCCGATCACCACGCCCACGGCGATTTCCCCGGGCGCCACCTTGGAGCGGTCGGCGGTGGTATTACGCAGATCCTGTTCCAGGGTAGTGACGGGCGTCGTGGTTTGATCTTGGCTGCTGGACATGATGCTGGCTCTTTATGCAAACAAAGGGTTAAGCACGTCAACGGACGACCAATGCATAGCATCGCCTGAACCCGGGGCCCGCCGCCATAGGACAAAATGTCCAATTCCCGCGACGTCCCCCAACGAGTAGAGTCGTTCGTATCGTGGGCCACAAATCCTGATCCGGCAATGGCATTTCCCAAGCTGTTTTCATTATCCAGGCCGCTTCGAGGCGCCCTTCTATCCGTTCCCCTGGCCCTGCTGGCGGGCTGTGACATGGTGGTGATGTCGCCCTCCGGCGATGTCGCCATGCAACAGCGTGATCTGATTCTCTGGGCCACCGGTCTGATGCTGATCGTGATCGTGCCGGTGATCATCATGACGCTGATGTTCGCCTGGCGGTATCGCGCTTCCAACCGGGACGCGGAGTATTCGCCGGACTGGGATCACTCGACCATGCTCGAGCTGGTGATCTGGGCGGTGCCGTTGCTGATCATCATCGCGCTGGGCGCGATCACCTGGGTGAGCACCCATAAGCTGGACCCGTATCGTCCGCTGGACCGCATCGACGCCAGCCGCCCGGTGCCCGAAGGCACCGAGCCGCTGGTGGTGCAGGTGGTGTCGCTGGAGTGGAAATGGCTGTTCTTCTATCCGGAGCAGGGCATCGCCACCGTCAACGAACTGGCGGCGCCGGTGGACCGGCCGATCCGCTTCGAGATCACCTCGCACTCGAACATGAACTCGTTCTACATCCCCGCGCTGGCCGGGCAGATCTATTCCATGGCGGGCATGGAGACCAAGCTGCACGGCGTGATCAACGAGCCCGGCGTGTACGACGGTTTCTCCGCCAACTACAGCGGCGCCGGTTTCTCCCACATGCGCTTCCATTTCCACGGCCTGGAAACGGAGGCGGACTTTGAAGACTGGGTGGAAAAGGTGCGTGACGATGGCGGCGAGCTCAGCCGGGCGTCCTACAAGCAACTCGCCGAGCCCAGTCAGAAGGAACCGGTGCGCTATTACGCCGATGTCGATCCCGGGCTGTATGACGCCATCCTGAACCGCTGCGTGGACCCGGGCACGGTGTGCATGAAGGACATGATGGATCATCACGGTTCGGCGCACACCAATGACCATGATGAACATCATGACCACGGATCTCATGGGAACTGAACATGCTTGAGCAACTCGATCTCACCCAGCTGATTTTCGGACGTCTGTCCTGGGACGCCATTCCGCTCCATGACCCGGTGATCGTGGCAACGTTCGTGGTCGTGGCGATCGGCGGCGCCGCCCTGTTGGGGGCGCTGACCTATTACCGCGTCTGGGGCTATCTGTGGAAAGAGTGGTTCACCAGTATCGACCACAAAAAGATCGGCATCATGTACATGGTGCTGGGTCTGGTGATGCTGCTGCGCGGCTTCGCCGACGCCATCATGATGCGCATTCAGCAGGCCTGGGCGTTCGGCGACGCCACCGGTTACCTGCCGCCGGATCATTACGATCAGATCTTTACCGCCCACGGCGTGATCATGATCTTCTTCGTCGCCATGCCGCTGATCACCGGCATCATGAACTACATCATTCCGTTGCAGATCGGCGCCCGGGATGTGGCCTTCCCGTTTCTCAATAACTTCAGCTTCTGGATGACCGCCAGCGGCGCCGCCCTGGTGATGGCGTCCCTGTTCATCGGTGAGTTCGCCAAGACCGGCTGGCTGGCCTACCCGCCGCTATCGGGGATCATGGAAAGCCCCGGAGTGGGGGTGGATTACTATCTATGGGCGCTACAGATCGCCGGGGTGGGCACCTTGCTATCGGGCATCAACCTGTTGGTGACCATCGTCAAGATGCGCGCCCCCGGCATGAATCTGATGAAAATGCCGGTGTTCACCTGGACCTCCCTGTGCACCAACGTCCTGATCGTCGCCGCCTTCCCGGTACTCACCGCGGTGCTGGGCATGCTGCTGCTGGACCGTTATCTCGGCACCGCCTTCTTCACCAATGATCTGGGCGGCAACGTGATGATGTACATCAACCTGATCTGGATCTGGGGTCACCCGGAGGTGTACATCCTGATCCTGCCGGCCTTCGGTATCTTCTCCGAAGTGGTGTCCACCTACAGCGGCAAGCGCCTGTTCGGCTATGCCTCCATGGTCTACGCCACGGTGGTGATCACGGTGCTTTCCTACATGGTCTGGCTGCACCACTTCTTCACCATGGGGTCGGGGGCCAGCGTGAATTCGTTCTTCGGCATCACCACCATGATTATCTCGATCCCCACCGGGGCGAAGATTTTCAACTGGCTGTTCACCATGTACCGGGGCCGTATCCGCTTCGAGGTGCCCATGCTGTGGACCATCGGTTTCATCATCACCTTCGTGATCGGTGGCATGACCGGTGTGTTGCTGGCGGTGCCGCCGGCGGACTTCGTGCTGCACAACAGCCTGTTCCTGGTGGCGCATTTCCATAACGTGATCATCGGCGGGGTGCTGTTCGGTCTGTTCGCCGGCATCACCTACTGGTACCCGAAGGCGTTCGGTTACAAGCTGGACCCGTTCTGGGGCAAGATGTCGTTCTGGTTCTGGACCATCGGCTTCTACTTCGCGTTCATGCCGCTGTACGTGCTCGGCCTGATGGGCGTGACCCGGCGCATGAGCCAGTTCGAGGAAGACGCCGCCATGCAGTTCTGGTTCCAGGTGGCCGCCTTCGGCGCCTTCCTGATCGCCCTGGGTATTCTGTTCTTCATCGTGCAGTTGGTGGTCAGCCACCGCCGCCGGGATCAGCTGCGCGACACCACCGGCGACCCCTGGGACGGCCGCACCCTGGAGTGGGCCACCTCGTCGCCGCCGCCGCAGTACAACTTCGCCTTCACGCCCCGGGTGCATGATCTGGATGCCTGGTGGCAGATGAAGCAGCACAAGTACCGCCGGCCGGAGCAGGGCTTCAAGGCCATCCATATGCCGAAGAATACCGCCGCGGGCATCATTCTCGCCGGTATCAGCACGGTGCTGGGCTTCGCCCTGGTGTGGCACATGTGGTTGCTGGCGGGGGTGAGCTTCGCCGCGCTGCTGGCGGTCGCCATCGGCCATACCTTTAACTATGACCGTGACTATCACATTCCCGCCGAAGAAGTGGAGCGGGTGGAAGCGGAACGTACGCGGATGTTAGCCAGCCATGTCTGAGACCACCTACACCCCGGAAAGCGGTGACGTGGAAGCCCTGGAGTTTCACGTCACCGAGGATCATCACCCGGAAACCGGCACGTTGCTGGGGTTCTGGCTCTACCTGATGAGCGACTGCCTGATCTTCGCCTGTCTGTTCGCCACCTATGGCGTGCTGGGGCGCAGTTACGCGGGCGGCCCCACCGGCGCCGAGCTGTTCGATCTGCCGCTGGTGGCGATCAACACCTCGTTCCTGCTGCTGTCGTCGATCACCTATGGCTTCGCCATGCTGGAGACGCAGCGCAAGCGGGTCGGCGCCACCATCGGCTGGCTGGCGGTGACCGGTCTGTTGGGCGTGGCCTTCCTGGGCCTGGAGCTGTACGAGTTCGCCCATCTGTTGAATGAAGGGGCGGGCCCGCAGCGCAGCGCCTTCCTGACCTCCTTCTTCGCCCTGGTGGGTACGCACGGCCTGCACGTGCTGTTCGGTATCATCTGGCTGGTGGTGCTGGTGGTGCAGCTGCGTAAGCACGGGCTGATCGTCGAGAACCAGCGCCGTCTGTTCTGTCTGTCCATGTTCTGGCATTTCCTGGATGTGGTCTGGATCGGCGTGTTCACCTTTGTCTACCTGATGGGAGTCCTGCCATGAGCGATCATCACGACGCGGCTCACGACGACGTCCTCCCCGATGCGCCGCACAGTACCTTCAAGGGGTACATGACCGGCTTCGTGCTCGCCGTGGTGCTCACGGTGATCCCGTTCTGGGTGGTGATGGCCGACGTGTTCGAGAGCACCGGCGTCACCGCCCTGGTGATCCTGAGCCTGGCGGCGGTGCAGATCGTGGTGCACATGATCTATTTCCTGCACATGAACTTCCGCTCCCAGGGCGGCTGGAACATGCTGGCGCTGATTTTCACGGCGGTGATCGTGTTCATTACCCTGGCCGGTTCGCTGTGGGTCATGTACCACCTGAACGTGAACATGATGCCGGGGATGATGCAGGACCCCTGGGGCTGAGATGGCCCCGCGGACTGCCCGCCGCTGGCCGGGGCGGCTGCTGTGGGGCGCCCTGGCGCTGCTGGCTTTTATCGGCTTCCTGGCGCTCGGCCAGTGGCAGCTGGAGCGGCGGGCCTGGAAGCTGGACCTGATCGAGCGGGTCGAGCAGCGCGTGGACGCGCCCCCGGTGGCCGCCCCGGCGGGCGCCGACATCGACCCGCAAGAGTCCGAGTATCTGCGGGTGCGCCTGCACGGCGAGTTCCTGCACCAGCGGGAGACGCTGGTGCAGGCCAGCACCGTTCTCGGCAGCGGTTACTGGGTATTGACCCCGCTGCGCCGCCAGGACGGCACCACGGTACTGGTCAACCGGGGCTTCGTGGCACCGGAGAACCGGCAACGGGCGCAGCGCCGGGAGGGCGAGCCGCGCGGGCCCGTGACGATCACCGGCCTGCTGCGCCCCAGCGAACCGGGCGGTGCCTTTCTGCGCGATAACGCGCCGGAAAAGGACCGCTGGTATTCCCGCGACGTGGCCGCCATCGCCAAGGCCCGTGGCCTGGACCGGGTGGCGCCGTACTTCGTCGACGCCGAGGCGCCGCCTCTGGCTGAAGGCGGCGGTGCCGGTCAGCCGGTGTCCGGCCTCACCGTGATCCAATTTCGCAACAATCACCTGGTCTATGCGCTCACCTGGTTTATGCTCGCGCTAATGGTGGCCGGCGGCGCCGGCTACGCGGCCCGGGAAGAATTCCGGCCGCGCCGATCAGGAGACCCGCGATGATTCCGCCCAGCGCGACCACGCCGGTGGACGACGACGCCACCGGGCGCAAGAACATGCAGCAGCTGATCCAGCTGCGCTGGATCGCCGTGCTCGGTCAGGTGGGCACCATCCTGGTGGTCTTCTTCGTGTTCAGGATTGAGCTGCCGCTGCTGTATATGTTCGCGGTGCTGGCCGGGCTGGTGGCGTTCAACGGCGCCAGCCTGCTGCGCCTGCGGCTGCGGCGTCCGGTCAGTAACGGCGAGCTGTTCGTCGCCCTGCTGGTGGACGTGATCACGCTCACCATGCAGCTCTATCTCAGCGGCGGCGCCACCAACCCCTTTATTTTCCTCTACCTGCTGCAGGTGGTGCTGGCGGCGGTGCTGCTGGAGGCCTGGTCCACCTGGATCATTCTGCTGGTCACCGCCGGCTGTTTCGTGGCCCTGGAGTTCGCCGCCCGGCCGCTGCCGTTGCCGCTCGACTACGAGCTGGGCCCGCTGAGCCTCTATATCCAGGGCATGCTGCTGTGTTTCGTGCTCAACGCGGTGCTGCTGGTGATCTTTATCAACCGCATTACCCGCAACCGGCGCGACCGGGACGCGCGCCTGGCGGCCCTGCGCCAGCGCGCCGCCGAGGAAGAGCACATCGTGCGCATGGGCCTGCTGGCCTCCGGCGCCGCCCACGAACTGGGCACGCCGCTGGCCACCCTGGCGGTGATTCTGGGCGACTGGCGGCGCATGCCGGTGTTCCAGTCCGACCCGGATCTGGCCCAGGAGATCGGCGAAATGCAGACCCAGGTGCTGCGCTGCAAATCCATCGTCAGCGGTATTCTGCTGTCCGCCGGCGAGGCCCGTGGCGAAGCCTCGGAAGAGACCACCGTGCACGCCTTCGTCGACGAGCTGGTGGCGGAGTGGCGCACCACCCGCCCGGTGAACGACTTCGAATACCGCAGCCTGTTCGGCGAGGACCGGGCGATCATCTCCGATTCCGCGCTCAAACAGACCGTGCATAACGTGCTCGACAACGCCCTGGAGGCGTCGCCGCACTGGGTGGGGCTGGAAGTCAGCCGCCGCGACGATACGCTGATCGTCTCGGTGATGGACCAGGGCGCCGGTTTTTCCGAGGCCATGCTCAGCCACCTGGGGCGCCCCTATCAATCCACCAAGGGCCGCCCCGGCGGCGGCCTGGGCCTGTTCCTGGTGTTCAACGTGGTGCGCACCCTGGGCGGTAACGTCAGCGCCGGCAACCGCCCCCAGGGCGGCGCCGTGGTGACCCTGACGCTGCCGTTGTCGGCGCTTACCATCGATGAACAGGAGATTGATGAACAGCGGATGGATGAATCGGACCGGAAGGAGGGCGGTTATGAGCACTGAGCAGCCGGAACACCAGCGAACCCTGCTGATCGTCGAGGACGACGCCGCGTTCGCCCGTACCCTGGGCCGTTCGTTCGAGCGGCGCGGCTACCAGGTGCGCCACGCGGACAGCCTGGATGTGTTGCGCGAGGTGCTGAGCGAACAGACCCCGGACTACGCGGTGGTGGATCTCAAGCTCAAAGGCGGCGCCTCCGGTCTGGCCTGCGTGCAGGCCCTGCACGAGCACGACCCGGAGACCCTGATCGTGGTGCTCACCGGCTACGCCAGCATCGCCACCGCGGTGGAAGCGATCAAACTGGGCGCCTGCCACTACCTGGCCAAACCCTCCAACACCGACGACATCGAAGCCGCCTTCGAACGCGCCGAAGGCAACGTGGAAGTGGAAGTCACCGGCCGCCCCACCTCGATTAAAACCCTGGAGTGGGAGCGCATCCACGAAACCCTCGCCGAGACCGACTTCAACATCTCCGAAACCGCCCGCCGCCTCGGCATGCACCGCCGCACCCTCGCCCGCAAACTCGGCAAACGACAAGTGAAATGAAAGCAGTTAACAGTGAATAGTTAACAGTTAATAGTTGCGCGGGGTTGGGCGGTGCCGACTGGAACGTAAGAGGCCGCGCCCAATTCGGAAGCGCGGCCTCACACCTTTCAAATTGGCGGCAGCCTCTACCGCGAACTGTTAACTGTTCACTGTTAACTATTAACTGCCCACGCGGCTAGGGCACTAGCCGCGTGGGGGCCCCGCGTCCTTCGCCGTGGTATTGCCAGTGGCGGTGGGGGGATTCGGCGAGTTCGAGGACGTCGACCTGGTCGGCGGTGAGCACCAGGATGGAGAAGTCTTCCGCCGGGTGGTCTTCCGGGGTGGGCGGCAGGTAGCGGTAGTGGTCGGATTTGGGCGGTTGCCAGAGGCTGCCGGGCGGCGGGCCGCAGAAGCGCGCCCGGGCTTCGCGGTCGATCAGGCGCCACAGTCGTAGAGTGTCCTCGGGGTGCTGTTGCGGGGTGAGGAAATGCACCCGGCCGCGGAAACGCCACTGGGTGCGGCTGGTGAGGTCGTACCAGCAGGCTTCGGCGCCGGCCTGGCGCTCCAGCTGCATGGCTTTTTCGCTGCGCTGGTCGGTGGTGAACCACAGGGCCCGTCCGTGGCGCTCGCGCAGGCTCAGGGTGCGACAGCGGGCACCGCCGTCGTCGCCCACGGTGGCGAGCTGCATAAAGCAGTGGGGGGCGGCCTTGCGGGTGGCCTCGAACCAGTCTGTCCATCGCTGGGGTAAGCTCATGGGCACGCAGTATGGCGTCTTGACGGGCGCTTGGCCATTCCCCAAACGGGTGTTGGCATCGGCCCCGAAGCGGCGCTAGAATCCGCCCATGGACCGCTCAAACCCGCTTAATTCGTTCCTGCCTTTCTCCCCCGCCGGCTGGCGATGGTGACGCTCGCCCTCGGGAGTCTCCCGGTGCCGCTGGTTGCCTGAGAGTCTCCGCAGTTTTTCCGCTACAATTCACGACTTGCGATTGCCGCACCTGACAAAGACCGGGGACCACCATGTCACCACGCAATCTGGACGATTACGCCCGCCAGGGTTATAGCCGCGTACCGATCGTGCGCGAAGTGCTGGCGGATCTGGACACGCCGCTGTCCGCCTACCGCAAGCTGGCCGCCGGGCCCTACAGCTACCTGTTCGAATCGGTGCAGGGCGGCGAGCGCTGGGGCCGCTATTCGATCATCGGCCTGCCGGCCCGCGAGGTGGTGCGCATCACCGGCCCGCGCATCACCGTGAGCGATGCCGACGGCGCCGTCGTCGAGGAGCTCGACAGCGACGACCCGATCGCCTGGATCGAAGACTACCGTCTCCAGTACCGGGCCCCGGACGTGCCCGGGCTGCCCCGCTTCAACGGCGGCCTGGTGGGCTATTTCGGCTACGACAGCGTGCGCTATTTCGAGCCCCGGCTGGGCCTGGCGCGTGGCGAGGACGTGCTGCGGGTGCCGGACATCCTGCTGATGCGCTCCGAGGAAGTGGTGGTGTTCGATAACCTGCGCGGCAGCCTGTTCCTGATCGTGCACGTGAGCCCCGACGCCGCGGACGCGGTGGCCGGCGCCGAAGCCCGTCTGGACGAGCTGGAGCGCCGCCTGCGCGCGCCGCTGCCGGAACCGGAGCACCAGGTGTACGGCGCGCCGGTGGACGAAAACGACTTCGTCTCCGAGTTTCCCCGCGAGCAGCACGCCGCCGCCGTGGAGAAGATCCGCGAGTACATTCTCGCCGGCGACGTCATGCAGGTGGTGCCGGCCCAGCGCATGAGCTGCGATTTTCCGGCCCCGGCCATCGACCTGTACCGGGCGCTGCGCTATCTGAACCCGTCCCCTTATATGTTTTATCTGGACCTGGAGGATTTTCACATCGCCGGCTCCTCGCCGGAGATCCTCACCCGGGTGGAGGACGACCAGGTCACGGTGCGGCCCATCGCCGGCACCCGCAAACGCGGCGCCACGCCGCAGCGCGACAAGGAGCTGGAAGAAGAGCTGCTCGCCGACCCGAAAGAGATCGCCGAGCATCTGATGCTGATCGACCTGGGCCGCAACGACGTGGGCCGGGTGGCGGAGCCCGGCCAGGTGCGTGTCACCGGCAACATGGAGATCGAGCGCTACTCGCACGTGATGCACATCGTCTCCAACGTGGAAGGCACCCTGCGCAAGGGCCTGGGGCCGCTGGAAGTGCTGGCCGCCACCTTCCCGGCGGGCACCCTGAGCGGCGCCCCCAAGATCCGCGCCATGGAGATCATTGACGAGGTGGAGCCCACCAAGCGCGGTGTCTACGGCGGTGCCGTGGGCTACATCGGCTTCAACGACGACATGGACATGGCCATCGCCATCCGCACCGCCGTGGTCAAGGACGGCCGTCTGTACGTGCAGGCGGGCGGCGGCATCGTCGCCGACTCGGTGCCCGACCTGGAATGGAAGGAAACCATGAACAAGGCGCGCGCCGTGTTCCGCGCCGTGAATATGGCGCTGGGCGGCCTCGACCTGGGCGGCGCCAACGGGGACGGGGGGAACCAGTAATGCGCGTATTGATGATCGACAACTACGACAGCTTTACCTACAACCTGGTGCAGTACCTTCAGGAGCTGGGCGCCGAGGTGCTGGTGCACCGCAACGACAAGATCGACCTGGCCGGCATGGAAGCGCTCAACGCCGACCGGTTGATGATTTCGCCTGGGCCCTGCACACCCAACGAGGCGGGCATTTCCGTGGACGCCATCAAACACTTCGCCGGCAAGATACCGGTTCTCGGCGTCTGCCTGGGCCACCAGGCCCTGGGCCAGGCGTTCGGCGGCCAAGTGGTGCGCGCCCGCACGGTGATGCACGGCAAGACCTCGCCGGTGCATCATACCGGCAAGGGTGTGTTCCGCGGCTTGCCCAGTCCCTACACGGCCACCCGCTATCACTCCCTGGTGGTGGACAAGGCCAGCCTGCCGGACTGCTTCGAGGTGACCGCCTGGACCCTGGACGATAACGGCGACATGGACGAGATCATGGGCATGCGCCACCGGGAGCTGCCGCTGGAAGGCGTGCAGTATCATCCAGAGTCGATCCTTACCGAACACGGCCATGATCTGCTCAACAACTTTCTGAAGGGGGAAAGCGCATGAACATCCAGGAGGCCCTGGCCACGGTGGTCGATCACATCGACCTGTCCACCGAGCAGATGAACGACGTGATGCGCCAGATCATGACCGGCGGCGCCACCGATGCGCAGATCGGCGGCTTTCTGGTGGCCCTGCGCATGAAAAGCGAATCCCTGGACGAAATCACCGGCGCCGCCATGGTGATGCGCGAACTGGTCACCCCGGTGGTGATCGACAACCGCCGCCACCTGGTGGACATCGTCGGCACCGGCGGCGACGGCGCCAATCTGTTCAATGTGTCCACCGCCAGCGCCTTCGTGGCGGCGGCGGCGGGCTGCCGGGTGGCCAAGCACGGCAACCGCTCGGTGAGCTCGAAAAGCGGCTCCTCGGATCTGCTCGAGGAAGCCGGCATCCGCCTGGACCTGAGCCCCAACGAGGTGGCCCAGTGCGTGGACGCGGTGGGCGTCGGCTTTATGTTCGCGCCGTCCCACCACAGCGCCATGAAGTACGCCATCGGCCCGCGCAAGGAACTGGGCATGCGTACCCTGTTCAATATTCTCGGCCCGATGACCAACCCGGCCGGCGTGCAGCGGCTGGTGGTGGGCGTGTTCTCCGACAAGCTGTGCCGGCCCATGGCGGAAGTGATGGGGCGCCTGGGCGCCGAGCACGTGATGGTGGTGCACGGCCTCGACGGCCTGGATGAAATCAGCCTGGCCGGGCGCACCCATGTGGCCGAGTTCAAGGACGGCGAAGTGCGCGAGTACAGCCTCACCCCGGAAGACGTGGGCATTGAGTCCGCCTCCCTGGTGGGGCTGGACGTGACCGACCCGAAGGCGTCGCTGGCGCTGATCCGCGAGGCGTTCAGCAAGCGTAAAGAAGGCAACGCCGCCAAGGCCGCCGACATGATCACCCTCAACGCCGGCGCCGCCATCTATGTGTCCGGTGTCACCCGCACCCTGGAAGAGGGGGTTCGGATGGCCGAGGATCTGGTCCACAATGGCGAAGCCGCCGAGCGCATGCGCGAACTGGCGCAGTTCACTTTCGCATTGAAGGAAGAGGTATGAGCGACGCAGCCATCAGCGGAACCATTCTGGAGCGCATCGTCGAACGCAAGCGCGAGGAGATCCAGGCCGGCCAGCAGCGCTACAGCCTGGGCGAACTGGAAGCCATGGCGGGCAACCAGGGCAAGGCCCGGGGCTTCGCCAAATCGCTGTACGCCAGCGTGGCCGCCGGCCGGCCGGCGGTGATCGCCGAGGTCAAGAAAGCCTCCCCCAGCAAGGGGCTGATCCGCGAGGACTTCGACCCGGTGGACATCGCCCGCCGCTATGAAGGCGCCGGCGCCAGCGCCCTGTCCGTGCTCACCGACCAGGACTTCTTCCAGGGCCACGAGGACTACCTGCGCGCCGCCCGCAACGCGGTCTCCCTGCCGGTGCTGCGCAAGGACTTCATCATCGATCCGTGGCAGGTGTTCGAAACCCGCGCCATGGGCGCCGACGCGGTGCTGCTGATCGTGGCCGCGCTGTCCGACGCCCAGCTCGACCAGCTCTACCACGCCGCCCAGCGGGCCGGCTGTGACGTGCTGGTGGAAGTGCACACCGCCGACGAGCTGGCCCGGGCGCTGAAGCTCAACATCGAGCTGATCGGCATCAACAACCGCGACCTGCACACCTTCGACACCCGCCTGGACACCACCCTGGAGCTCGCCGAGCAGGTCCCCGGCGACCACCTGGTGATCACCGAAAGCGGCATCCACACCCGCGACGACGTCCGCCTGATGCGCAAAAACGGAATCAATGGCTTTCTCGTCGGTGAGGCCTTTATGCGGGCTGAGGATCCGGGTGCGGCCCTTAAAGCATTGTTTTTCTAGTGAATAGTTAACAGTGAACAGTGAATAGCGGCGCGGGCTGCGCCGGTACCACCCTGAACGCAAAGAGGCCGCGCCCCAAGCCAGGAGCGCGGCCTCTTTCGTTGCAGGCGGCACGGTCCGGCACCGCGCCGCTGTTAACTATTCACTGTTAACTGTTAACTGCTCTCAGCGGGTGCCATAAACCACCATCGTCTTCCCCTTCACCGACACTAGCCCCTGCTCCTCCAGGTTCTTCAACACCCGGCCGACCATTTCGCGGGAGCAGCCGACGATGCGGCCGATTTCCTGGCGGGTGACCTTGATCTGCATGCCGTCCGGGTGGGTCATGGCGTCGGGCTGCTTGCACAGGTCCAGCAGGGTGCCGGCGACGCGACCGGTGACGTCCAGGAACGCCAGGTCGCCGACCTTGCGGGTGGTGGCGCGCAGGCGTCCGGCGATCTGCGCGGATACCGCGAACAGGATCTCGGCGTCCTCGCGGGCCAGCTGGCGGAATTTGGGGTAGCTGACCTCCGCCACCTCGCACTCGGTTTTCGCTTTCACCCAGGCGGAACGGGACGGATCGGCCTCGAACAGGCCCATCTCACCGAAGAAGTCGCCTTCATTCAGGTAGGCCATGATCATCTCACGGCCATCGTCGTCCTCGATCATCACCGTCACGGAGCCCTTGAGGATGTAGTACAGGGCGTCCGACTCGTCACCGGCGTAGATGATGGTGCTTTTGGCCGGGTACTTTCGGCGATGACAGTTGGCGAGAAATTGGTCCAGATTTGGAATTATCTTGTTACCGTCGCTCATGGGCTCTCTGCTTCTGGGCACGCTGCTTAAAAGCCGGAAAAAAGTCTTAGCTATTTAAGCTTATGGAGTTTGCCTGTTTTTCACGTGACTGCCAAGGGAACCGGTCCACAGTCTGCCGCTTCGCCGCGCCGCGCGCCAGCCCGGCGCTGTTCTACGTTCGCCGGGGTATGGCGTGGGGGTGGTCTGTGATAGTCTTCGCGGCCATTCCGCGAGGGCGTGAGCAGGAGACTCGAATGAAAGCGGTGGTTGATTGGCAGGGCGATGTCTGTTTCCAGGCCGAGTCGGAAACCGGCCATACTCTGGTGATGGACGGACCGCCGGATCACGGCGGCAAAAACCGTGGCGCGCGGCCCATGGAAACCGTTCTGATGGGCGTCGGCGGCTGCTCCAGCTTCGATGTGGTGCACATCCTGCGCAAGGCCCGCCAGGACGTGACCGGTTGCCGCTGCGAAATGGAAGCGGAACGGGCCGAAAACGAGATTCCGGCCGTTTTTACCAAAATTCACCTGCATTTCCGGGTCAGTGGCAATAACCTCAAGGAAAATCAGGTGAAACGGGCCGTGGAACTGTCCGCGGAGAAGTACTGCTCCGCCGCCATTATGCTCACACGCGGTGGCGTGGAAGTGACGCACAGCTACAGCATCGAATCCTGATAACGGCCAGCGGGGAAATAACGCCGTGGTGAAAGATCCCAATCCCAAGATTTCGGTCCATGGTTTTAACAACCTGACCAAGTCCCTCAGCTTTAATATCTTCGATATCGCCTATGCGAAAACCGAGCAGCATCGCAAGGAATACATCGAGTATATCGACGAGCTGTACAACGCCGAGCGTCTCACCGAGATCCTCACCAACGTGACCCGGATCATCGGCGCCAATATTCTCAATATTGCCCGCCAGGATTACGATCCCCAGGGCGCCAGCGTGACCATGCTGATCGCCGAGCACGAATCCCCGCCCACCGACGGCGACTGGGACGAAGAGGCGCCGGGGCCGCTGCCGGATTCAGTGGTCGCCCACCTGAACAAGAGCCATGTGACGGTGCACACCTATCCGGAGTCGCACCCGGACAACGGCATCTCCACCTTCCGGGTGGACGTGGACGTGTCCACCTGCGGGGTGATTTCACCGCTGCGGGCACTGAACTACCTGATCCACAGCTTCGATTCCGACATCGTCACCATCGACTACCGGGTACGCGGCATGACCCGCGACGTGGACGGCACCAAGCACTACATCGACCACGACATCAACTCGATTCAGAACTTCCTCACCGAGGACACCCAGAACGGGTATCAGATGATCGATGTGAACGTGTACCAGGAGAACATCTTCCACACCAAGATGCTGCTCAAGGAATTCGACATCAACAACTACCTGTTCGGCGCCGGCAGCGACGAGTTCGACGACAAGGAACTCGCCGACATCCGCGAACGCCTGCAGACCGAAATGCTCGAAATCTTCTACAGCCGCAATATGTAACTCCCGGATCTCTACGAAGTCAGGTTTGTAGGAGCGGGCCTCGCCCGCGAAAGGGAGCGACGCTCCCGGCAGGATCCCAGAGCCCTCTCTAACGGCAGCACAATTGGCGTCTCTGGTATCCCGCCGGCCGGCTTTGCCGGCCTTTCGCTTGCAGGCAAGCTCCCACAAAGAGGCCGCGCCCCAAGCCAGGAGCGCGGCCTCTTTCGTTTCAGCCGGCACGATTCTCCACCGCGCAACTATTAACTGTTCACTGTTAACTATTAACTAGATTCTGTAGGTGGTGAAGGTCATGACTTTGCTCATCAGGGCCATGGCGCCTTTGATGGGCGGCGGCAGGGGGGCGCCGCCGGCGCCTTCGGCGGTGACCGCGTGGCGCAGCTCGTCCTCGCGCATCTGCTCCAGGATGGCGCGGCTGCGCCGGTCGCCGGCGGGCAGGCGGGTGAGGTGGTTCTCCAGGTGGCGCACCACCTGGTGCTCGGTCTCCGAGACGAAGCCCAGGCTCCAGCGGTCGCCGGCCAGGCCGGCGCCGGCGCCGAGGGCGTAGCTGACCGCGTAGAACAGCGGGTTCAGCCGGCTGGGCACGCCGCCCAGCTCGCGGATGCGGTCGTCGCACCAGGCCAGATGATCCTCCTCCTCCCGGGCCGCCGCCTCCATGGCGTGGCGCACATGGGGCAGGGTGGCGGTGCTGGCCTGGCCCTGATAGAGCGCCTGGGCGCACACTTCGCCGGTGTGGTTGATGCGCATCAGCCCGGTGACGTGGCGGCGCTCGCTGGGGTTGAGCGGCGCCTCCGGCTGCGGGTCCGCGTTGGGCGGCTGGCGCTCGGCGCGGGCGGAGCCCGGCGTCAGGGTGCGCAGGGCGCTGTCCACGCGGCTCAGCAGGCGATCCATGGGGCTAAAGTGTCGTTCGGTCATCGTTCCGGTCTCCGGGCACCAGTCACGGGCATGCTAGCATAACCGCTTCATTGACCAGTGAAACAGAGGGCCAGGGCATCATGCACATCAGTCCCGCGGTGGCCGGCACCGACCGCAGCGTGTCCGCCGCCTTTGTCGACTCGGTGCTGCCGGATCTGCTCGCGCACTATCGCTTGCAGCGGGCCACGGTGCTGGAACAGGCGGGCATCGACGGCGCCGTGTTCAACGACCCGGGGCGGCTGCTGCCGCTGCTCGATGTGATGCGCCTGTTTCTGGTGATTCTGGAAGCCTGCGGCGACCCCGGCCTGGGCTTTGAAACCGGGCGCCGGGTGCGGCCCCGTTCCTACCAGGTGCTGGGCTACGTGATTCTCGCCAGCCGCGATCTGGACGAAGCCATCGAGCGGCTGATGCGCTTCGAGAAGCTGTCCGGCAATCTGGGACGCACCGAACGCCATGACGAGGGTGACCAGGTGCGTCTGTGCTGGCGGTGCCCGGTGGCGGGGGAGCCGGGCCGCATGCTCACCGAGGCGGCGATCACCGGCTGGGTGACCTTCATGCGCCCGCTGATGCCGCCCGGCGCGGCCCCGGCGGAGGTGTGCTTCCGCCATCCGCCGCCGGCGGACGCCGCCCGTTACCGGGACTGGTTCCAGGCGCCGGTGCGATTTAACGCCGACTTCGACGGCGTGCGTTTGCCGGCCGCGCTGCTGCGCCACTCCCTGGAAAGCGCCGACCCGGGGCTGGGGCGGATGATGGAGAAGGAGGCCGGCGCCTTGCTGGCGGATTTCGAGGCCCACGGCAATCTGCTCAGCCGGGTGCGCTCGGCGATCTACCGGCGTCTGGGCAGTGGCGACCCGTCCGTGGACGCGGTGGCCGCGGAACTGGGGCTCACCGTGCGCACCCTGCAGAGCCGGCTGCAGCGCCAGGGGCTGGCCTATCAGGAAGTGCTCGACGGCCTGCGCCGCAGCCTGGCCGAGCTCTACCTGCGAGACCCGGCGCTCAACCTGACCGAGATCGCCCTGTTGCTGGGGTTCGCCGAGTCCAGCTCGTTCAGCCGCGCTTTCCGCCGCTGGCGCGGCGAGTCGCCGGTCAGTTGGCGTCGCCGTCTGCCGCGCCCGGATCCTTCCGGGTAAAGCGCACCAGCGCCTCTCGCAGCACGCTCATCTCCACCGGTTTGGGGATGTGCGCGTTCATCCCCGAGGCCAGGCTGCGCTCGCGGTGCTCGCGCAGAATGTGGGCGGTGAGGGCGACGATCGGCACCGCCACCAGGCCCTGGCGGCGCTCGTACTCACGGATCCGCTGGGTGGCCTCGAAGCCGTCCATCTCCGGCATCTCGCAATCCATCAGGATCAGGTCGTAGCGCTTTTCGGTGGCCATCGCCAGGGCTTCCTTGCCGTTGGCGGCCAGGTCCGCGCTCAGCCCCAGCTTGCTGAGCATGCCGCGAATCACCTTCTGGCTGAGCTTGTGATCCTCCACCACCAGCAGTTTGAGCGCCGGGTCCGGGGTTTCCGGCTGCCCCTGTTCGCGCACCGGCCGGCGCAGGCCCATTTCCTCCGCCAGCGCCTGCTTCAGGCGCGGCGCCGACACCGGCTTGGTGAGCACCCGGTGGATGCTCACGTTGCGCGCTTCGGTGGCGGTGGGGGCGTTGTTCACGCCGGTGAGCATGATCAGCGTGGTGGGGTGGGTGATCACCGGGTCCTCGTGGATGCGCGCCGCCAGCTGCAGGCCGTTCATGCCCGGCATGTGGTGGTCCAGCAGCACGATGTCGTAGGGTTCGTTGATGTTGGCCTGGGTGCGCAGCGACGCCAGCGCCTCGCGCGGGTCGTGGCAGGCGGTGACGCGCATGCCCCAGCCCAGGGCCAGATGGCGGATCACCCGGGTGACGGTGCTGGAGTCGTCGACCACCAGCATGCTGCGGCCCTGCAGCGCGCTGATGTCGGTGTCCGGGCCGCTGGGCGGCGCCTCCATGGCCGGCAGCGGCAGCACGAACCAGTAGGCCACGTCGCCGCCGTGCTCGTCGCGCTCGCCGGCGCGGCCCTGCATGGCCTCCACCAGTTGCTCGGCGATCGACAGGTTGAGGTTGCTGCTGTCCTGGCGGGCGGCGGGGTCGCGCAGCGCCCGGAAGGTGCCGGGCCGCAACGCCGTGCCGCTGAATTCGAAGCGCACCTGGCCGGCCCGGCCGGTGGGCTCCAGGGAAATGTCGATGATCAGCTCGCCGGGCTGCGCGTGGCGTATGAAGGCGCCCATCAGGTTGGTGAGCACCTGGCGCAGCCGCCCGGGGTCGCCCTCCATGCGCGCCGGCAGGTTGGTGTGCACGTGGGTGATCAGCTCCACCTGCTTCTCTTCCGCCCGCTCGCGGAACAGATCCACCGCGCCCATCAGCAGCTCGTTGGCGTCCAGGGCCTCGCGGTTGATGTCGGCGCCCTGGTCGGACAGCTGTGAGTATTCCAGTACATCGTTGATGATCTTGAGCAGGCTCTCGCCGGCATTGCGGATGCCGCCCACGCAGTCCTTCTGGTTGGGCGTCAGCGGCGTGTCCTCAAGAATTTCGGCCATGCCGAGAATGCCGCTCAGCGGCGTGCGCACGTCGTGCCCCATGCGCGCCAGGGTCTCCCGGCGGGTGGTGTCGACGGTGTCCGCCACGCTCTGGCTGCGCCGGTGCTCCATCTTCACATGCAGGTGCTGGTGGTGCTGGATGCGCAGGCCGGCGGCCTGGATAAAGCCGGCCAGGTTGACGGTGATCATCACGCACAGGCCCAGGTCCACGTTGCTCTGCACCAGGCCGAGCATGGTCAGGCAGCCCAGCACCACCGGGCTGCCCACCAGCAGGCTGGTAAAGAAATACAGGGCGCCCAGCGGCACCTCGCGGTGCCAGGCCTGGTAGCCCAGGGCCACCAGCAGAGCGGCGGCGGCCAGGCCCAGCCCGAAGGCGGCGGCCAGGGCGCCGGCGATCGGCAGCCAGGGCACCGCCACCAGAAACAGCAGCGCCAGCAGGGTCAGGCCGCGCAGCAGGCGGTCCAGCAGCGGCGTGTTGTGGCGGCTGTCCACGAAGGTTCGGCCGACGCCGCTGGCGCCGATGATCGCCAGCATCAGGCTGCCCATCTTCAGTTGCGGCAGCCAGGCGCCGATCAGCGAGTGGCCGGCCAGGATGCCGGACGAAAACAGCACCAGGCCGGCCAGGGCGAGCAGGAAGCCGGCATGGTAACCGTGGCTGATGCCGCCGCGCATCAGCGCCACCAGGCCGTTATAGACGGCCAGCGCCAGCATCACGCCGAACAGCAGCCAATAGAGTGCGAACAGCGGGTCGTTGCCGAGCGCCGCCGGCAGGGTGCTCAGGTTGATGGAGTAGATCAGGCTGCCGCGCGGATTGACCCGCCAGTAGAACACCTGGGGTTCGCCGGGGGGCAGGTCGACCAGATAGACCGGCGTGCGGTGCACGAAGCGCTCGCCGGGCCCGGCGGGGCGGTAGCCGCCGTCGCCGGGCAGGAAGAATTCACTGTCGAAGTAGTGGCGGGGCCCCTGCATCAGGGCAAAGCGGCGCTGGTCGCCCAGTTCGTTCTGCACCGCGATGCGTATCCACCAGGGGTGGTCGCTCAGGCCCAGCCGTTCCACGAACCGCGAGGCGGGTTTGAAGCGGCCCTCGAAATCGCCGGCGGTGACCGCCTCCAGGCTCAGGGTGCCTTCCGGGTCGGGCAGGTATTCCGAATAGATGGTGAGGCGTGCGTTGTCGGGCAGGCTGCTGACCACGTAGGGGGGCGGCGGCGCCGCCTGGACGGCGGTCGCCAGCAGCATCAGCAGGGCCGGCAGCCAGCACAGCCAGGCCGGGGGCCGTGACGGCCGGTGGCGTTCAGCTTTCGGCGTTGGCCGCCATGTTCCGTTCGCTGTGTTGTTGTTCTTCCCTAGTGTCATCATGTCCCCGATCCAGCACATAGGCGTCCAAGCCCGCCTCGGAGAGGATATAGGCTCCCAGTTCACTGCGTCGACCTTCGGCGCAGAGGATGTAGGTGAATTCCTGCTCCAGGCGGGGCGCCTGCTCGCGCAATTGGTTGAGCGGCAGGTTGCGGGCACCGGGGATCAGGTCATGGCGTGCCTCCATGGGCAGGCGCACGTCGATCAGCACATGGGCGCGTTCGCCCTCCAGCACGCGGTCTTCCAGCTGGTCCTCGCTGAGGCGGCGGATCACCGTGGCCTGCAGAATGGCCTGGAAGTCGGCTTTGTCCAGGCACATCAGTTCGCCGTCGCTGGTCATGGTCACGGTGGCGTTGCGCGGCTGGTCGCTGATCAGGGCGTCCTCGCCGAAGAAGCGGCCGGCGGCCAGGCCGGCCACCGGCTGATCGCCGCCGGCGCTGGCGCGGCTGACCATCGCCTTGCCGCGTTTGATCACGTAGAAGGTGTCGCCGCTTTCGCCTTCGCGCACCACGGTTTCGCCCAGTTCCACCTCGCGGGGCTGGAACTTCACGAACAGGGCGTGCAGCTTGGCCGGCGGCATTTGCGCGAACAGCCCCGAGGCCAGCAGCGCGTCCATCCAGTTATGGTCCTCGCCGTCGCTGTCGTGCTCGCCGGGCATCAGTTCGGTGGCCTGGGTCCAGGCCATCAGCAGGTCCAGCTTGTCCCGGTCGATGCTGTAGAGGGTGGCGCTGTCGCGGGTGATGGCGTTGACCGTATGACGGGGGTAGTTGTCCACGGCCAGGTAGTTCTCATCGTCGTCGGCGGCGAACGGGCGCACCGTGAAGCCGGCATCGATCAGATCCAGTTCGCCGTCGATCAGGAAGTAGGCCTTGTCGCCGCTCTGGCCGCGCTTGAACAGCAACCGGCCGGCGGGGAGCCGGTGCACGGTGATCTGCTGTTCGATTTCGCGCAGGTGCGACGGGCTCAGGCCGTCGAAGGGAATAAAGGCGCTCAGGCGGGACACGTCGGGCGTGCCGGCGGTGTCCACCGATGTGGATGCGGTCATGGCTCCCCCGGGGTTTTCTCATTCGTTATTCTGAGGGGGTATGCTAAGCCTTTTCCCGGGCCACTGCACGGTAGCCGATGTCGCTTCTGTGATAGGCGTCGTCCCAGCCGATGCCCTGCACCGCCTGGTAGGCGCGCTGCTGGGCCTGGGCCACGGTGTCGCCCAGGGCGGTGACGCACAGCACGCGGCCGCCGCTGGTGACCACCTGGCCGTCGTCCTCGCGGGTACCGGCGTGGAACACTTTGACGGTGTCCGAATCGGCGCCGTCCAGGCCGTGGATCACATCGCCCTTGCGGTAGGCGTCCGGGTAGCCGCCGGCGGCCAGCACCACGCCCAGGGCCGGGCGCGGGTCCCAGTCGGCGGTGACGCTGTCCAGGGCGCCGTCCAGCGCCGCCAGGCAGAGGTCCGCCAGGCTGCTGTTCAGGCGCATCATGATCGGCTGGGTTTCCGGGTCGCCGAAGCGGCAGTTGTACTCGATCACCTTGGGGTGGCCGTCCGGGCTGATCATCAGGCCGGCGTACAGGAAGCCGGTGTAGGGCATGCCTTCGGCCGCCATGCCGGCCACGGTGGGGCGGATCACTTCTTCCATGATGCGCTGGTGCACCTGATCGGTGACCACCGGCGCCGGTGAGTAGGCGCCCATGCCGCCGGTGTTGGGGCCGGTGTCGCCGTCGCCGACGCGCTTGTGGTCCTGGCTGGTGGCCATCGGCAGGATGTGCTCGCCGTCCACCATGACAATGAAGCTGGCTTCCTCGCCGTCGAGGAATTCCTCCACCACCACCCGGTGGCCGGCGTCGCCGAATTTGTTGCCGTCGAGCATGTCGCGCACGGCGGCTTCCGCCTCTTCCAGGGTCATCGCCACGATCACGCCCTTGCCGGCGGCCAGGCCGTCGGCCTTGATCACGATGGGCGCGCCCTGCTCGCGCACATAGGCGAGGGCTTCGTTCACATCGGTGAAGTTGCCGTAGGCGGCGGTGGGGATGTTCTGGCGGGCCAGAAAGTCCTTGGTGAAGGCCTTGGAGCCTTCCAGCTGGGCGGCGGCCTTGCCGGGGCCGAAGCACTTCAGGCCGCGGCTCTGGAAGTAGTCCACCAGGCCGTCCACCAGCGGCGCCTCGGGGCCGACGATGGTCAGCGCCACGCCTTCGCGCTCGGCCAGGTCGGCCAGGCCGGTCTGATCGTTGACGTCCAGGGCCACGTTTTCCAGCTTGGCGTCGCGGGCGGTGCCGGCGTTGCCCGGCGCCACCAGCACTTTCTCCACCTGTTCCGCTTGCGCCACTTTCCAGGCCAGGGCGTGCTCGCGGCCACCGCCGCCGATGATCAGGACTTTCATGGGCTCGATTCTCTTATCCTTGCTTAGTGCCGGAAATGCCGCATGCCGGTGAACACCATGGCGATGTCCGCTTCGTCGGCGGCGGCGATCACTTCCTCGTCGCGGATCGAGCCGCCCGGCTGGATCACGCAGCGGATGCCCGCCTTGCCGGCGTTGTCCAGGCCGTCGCGGAACGGGAAGAAGGCGTCGGAGGCCATCACCGAACCGGCCACTTCCAGACCCGCGTGCTCGGCCTTGATGGCGGCGATGCGCGCGGAATTAACGCGGCTCATCTGGCCGGCGCCGACGCCCACGGTCTGCCGGTTCTTGGCGTAGACGATGGCGTTGGACTTGACGAACTTGGCCACCTTCCAGGCGAAAATGGCGTCGTGCAGTTCCGCCTCGGTGGGGGCGCGCTTGGTCACCACCTTGAGGTCTTTCTCGGTGATCATGCCCACGTCCCGGTCCTGCACCAGCAGGCCGCCGTTGACGCGCTTGTAGTCCAGGCCGCCGGCGGTGGCGCCGTCCCATTCGCCGCACACCAGCACGCGCACGTTCTTCTTGGCGGCGGTGATGGCCAGGGCTTCTTCGGACACCTTGGGCGCGATGATCACTTCCACGAACTGGCGGTCGACGATCGCCTTGGCGGTGGCCGCGTCCAGTTCCCGGTTAAAGGCGATGATGCCGCCGAAGGCGCTTTCCGGGTCGGTGGCGAAGGCCAGCTCGTAGGCCTGGTCGATGCCCTCCAGGCTGACCGCCACGCCGCACGGGTTGGCGTGTTTGACGATCACGCAGGCCGGCTTGCTGAAGGACTTCACGCACTCCAGGGCGGCGTCGGTGTCGGCGATGTTGTTGTAGCTGAGCGCCTTGCCCTGCAGCTGGCGGGCGGTGGCCACGGACGCCTGGCCGGGCTGACGCTCCACATAGAAAGCCGCTTTCTGGTGGGGGTTCTCGCCGTAACGCATGCCCTGGGCTTTCTTGAAGTTCAGGTTGATGGTGCGCGGGAAATCCTGATTGTCCTCGCCCACCAGCTTGCCGAAGTGGTTGGCGATGGCGCTGTCGTAGGCGGCGGTGTGCTCGAACGCCTTGATCGCCAGGTCGAAACGCAGGCCGTCGGACAGGGCGCCGCCGTTGCCGTTCAGATCGTCGAGCACGCGGGCGTAGTCGCCGGCGTCGGTGACGATGCCCACATGGGCGTGGTTCTTGGCCGCCGAGCGGACCATGGTGGGGCCGCCGATGTCGATGTTCTCGATGGAGTCCTCGAGGCTGCAGTCGGGCCGCGCCACGGTCTGTTCAAAGGGGTAGAGGTTGACCACCACCAGGTCGATGGGGCGAATGTCGTTATCCGCCATCACCGCATCGTCCTGGCCGCGCCGGCCGAGGATGCCGCCGTGCACCTTGGGGTGCAGGGTTTTCACCCGGCCGTCCATCATTTCCGGGAAGCCGGTGTAGTCGGACACTTCGCGTACCGCGATGCCCGCTTCCTGGATGGCGCGGAAGGTACCGCCGGTGGACAACAGCTCCACGCCCCGGTCGGCGAGGGCGCGGGCGAAATCGACGATGCCGGTTTTATCCGAGACGCTGATCAGCGCGCGTTCAACGGCCTTGCTCATGGGATGATCACCTTAAAAATAAGAAAGGGGCAGTTGGAACCTGCCCCTGTCGTCACGGGTTGCGTTCAGAGCAAGCCGTATTGCTTGAGTTTCTTGCGCAGCGTGCCGCGGTTCAGGCCCAGCAGCTCGGCGGCCTTGGTCTGGTTGCCGCGGGTGTACTCGAGAACTTTCTCAAGCAGAGGGATTTCCATTTCCGCCAGCACCATCTGATACAGCTCGCTGACCGGCTCGCCTTCCAGCTGGTTGAAGTAATCGGCGAGCGACCGTCGCACGCAGTTGCGCAGCGTGTCGTGGGTTTCGCTGCGGGCCAGCGTGAGATGGGGTTTGCGCGATTCAGCGGTATTCATTTCTGTCAGTGTCCGTGCAGCAGCGGTCTTCATTGAAGAAAGGGTCATGCGGCCAATGCTCCGTCTTTGTTCCGGGCAGACACCTCGCCGTAGCCACCGATTCGAATCCGGTCGCCGAGGGCGCTGATCTGTTGGAAAAACTGCTCAATGGCCCGCCGTTGTTGGCCGGCCTTTTCCAGTTTGTTGAACCCGCGCCGAAAATCTTCCCCGCCGGGCAGGTGTTGCGTATACCAGCCCAGATGCTTGCGGGCGATGCGCACGCCGGAGTAGTCCCCGTAAAAGCGATGCAGGTCGATCAGGTGCGCGAGGACGCGGGCAGCCACGTCTTCGACCTTCGGCGCCGGGGGCAGCCGACCGTGATCCAGGTAATGCACGGTGTCCTGGAAGATCCAGGGATTACCCTGGGCAGCGCGGCCGATCATGATACCACTGGCACCCGTGGTTTCCAGTATCCGTTGGGCTTTTTGTGGCGAATTGATATCACCGTTGGCGATAACAGGGATGCCCACCGCGGCCACAACGTCGCGGACGGTGTGGAACTCCGCCTCGCCGTTGAACTTGTCGGCGCGGGTGCGTCCATGGATCGCCAGCGCCTGGATACCGGCCTGCTCGGCGATGCGGGCGATGGCCGCGGCATTGCGATCGTCGCGGGTCGGGCCGGTGCGGATTTTCAGGGTCACCGGCACGTCCACCGCCGCCACCACCGCGTCCAGAATCCGGGCCACCAGGTCCGGGTCGGAAAGCAGTGCGGAGCCGGCGGCGCGCTTGCACACCTTTTTCGCCGGGCAGCCCATGTTGATATCGATGATCTGCGCGCCCCGGTCCACATTGGCCCGGGCCGCGTGCGCCAGCATGTCCGGTTCGCCGCCGGCGATCTGCACCGACACCGGGCCCGGCTCGCCGCTATGGTCGAGCCGGTGGGCGGACTTGCGGGTGTCCCACAGCCGGGTGTCGGAAGTCACCATTTCGGACACCACCAGCCCGGCGCCCAGCTCCCGGCATAAATGCCGGAAAGGACGATCCGTCACGCCGGCCATGGGCGCGAGAATCAAGGGGTTGGGGAGCAGGTAGGAGCCGATTTGCATGCTGGATTCGGGTTCGGTTGGCAGTCAGGTGTCGCCTGGAACACTGTTGAAAGTGCCCCGCGCGGGCCGCGCGGGGCGACAATGATAGTGACCCGGAGCGCCGGGGGAAAGGCCCGTGATCAATCAGGGCCGCTGGGACACCCGGGACGACGGCGGCGCGGGGGCGCGCAGGCGCAGGTTGTAGTTCACCGCGCGCTCGCCGGGATCGACGATTTCCAGGGCAATGTGCACCGGGGTATCCACCGGCATGGCGTCCAGCCCGGCCAGCTCGCCGCGCAGATATTCCGACGGCGCGAAGCGGCGCATGGCCACGGTGTCGCCGCGCAGATCCTTGAAGGTCAGCTCCAGCGCCGGGAACGGCTGCGGCCAGTCGCCCTCATTGAACAGCAGCGCATCCACCATCAGGGCGTTCTGGTAGTGCGGATGGCTGCGCACCACCAGGTTGGCGCCGCGCAGCCGGCTCAGGTCGGTCTGCAGCGGCAACTGGCAACCGAGCAGCTGGCAGGCCTCCGCGTAGAGCGGCCGCCACTGCGGCGAGCGCGCCAGGGTGTCGAAATGGAAGAAGGCGTATTGAGCCGCCAGCAGCACCAGGGCGAGCACCGACAGCAGTGCCCATTTGGCGGTCACCGCCGGCCCGGAGGGTGGCGCCGCCATGTAGTCCAGGCGCTCGTTGGCGACTTTATGGCGCCGTGTGGGGGTGCTGTTCAGAAACTCGAACTGGTCGTCGTGTTCGCTGATCGGGTCCGGGCGGGACGCGGCCGCCGGGCGGGGTTTCGGCGGCGGCGCGCTGGCCGGGGCCGGCTCGTCCTCGTCGTCCAGGTCTTCCAGCAGCGCTTCCGCCCAGGCTTCATCGGTGTCGTCGCTGCCGCCGGCCCGGCCGGCGCCTTCCATGTCCGAGAAGTCCTCACCCAGCCCTTCGTCGCCGTCGCGGTCCAGGGACAGGAACGAATCGCTCAGCTCGCTATCGCCGAAGCCGCCGCTTTTTTTGCCGTCGTCCCGGCCGTCGGTGTCCTCGTCGTCGTCGAGGGCGTACTGCCATTGCCCGGCGTTATCGCCGGTGGGGGTGGTGTCGTTGTCATCGGCGTGGGGCCGCGCCGGCGTTTCGCCGACGAAGTGATCGGTGGCCTGGAAGATCTGCAGACAGGAACCACAGCGCACCGCACCCCGGGCCTGCCCCAGGTGCTCGTCGCTGATCTTGAATTGGGCACCGCAATGCGGGCAGCGGGTTTTGTACTGGCCGGCCATGGTTTTTATGTTTTGAGGGATAGAAAGTTTGTTGTACAGAAAAACAGGGGGTGGCGGCAAGCGCCGCGGCCGCTTATCTGTCCGCCTTGCGAACCCCGTCCACCCGCACCCAGTCGCCGCGCTGCCGGGTGGGGCTGAGATCGAACCAGGGCGCGTAGGCGTCGCGCACGCTTTGCGCCTGATCGGCGAGGATGCCGGACAGCGCCATCGGCGCGCCCGGGCGGCAGCGGCCGGCCAGCGCCGGCGCCAGCTCGATCAGCGGCGCGGCGAGAATATTGGCCACCAGCAGGTCGCAGCGATAGTCCGTCGCCAGGGCCTCCGGCAGGCACAGATCGAGCCGCTCGCCGACGCCGTTGTCGGCGGCGTTGTCGGCGCTGGCGGTGAGCGCCTGGTGGTCGATGTCGGTGCCCAGCGCCCGCTCCGCGCCCAGCAGCAGCGCGGCGACCGCCAGCACCCCGGAGCCGCAGCCGAAGTCCAGCACCTGCTTGCCGCCCAGGTCGGTCTGCTCCAGCCACTCCAGGCACAGGGCGGTGGTGTCATGGGTGCCGGTGCCGAACGCCAGGCCCGGGTCCAGCTTGAGATTGACCGCGTCCGGCTGCGGCGGGTCGCTCCAGCTGGGTACGATCCACAGCCGCTCGCCGAAGCGCATGGGCTGGAAGTCGTCCATCCAGGCCCGTTCCCAGGCCTGGTCGGCCAGTGCTTCGACACGGTGATCGGCGAACACCAGACCCTGCTCGCCCAGGCGGGCGAGGATGGCGTCGGTGTCGGTGTCGTCGCTGAACAGGGCGGTGACCACGGTGGTGCGCCACAGGGGGCGGGCCCCCGGGGGCGGCTCGAAGACCGGCTGGTCGGCGCCGTCGGTGAGCGTCACCGCGCCGGCGCCGAGCGCTTCCAGGGCGTCCTGGAAAGCGTCGGCGTGGTCCGGGTCGGTGGCGATGTGGAGCTGGAGCCAGCTCATGAACCGAGCTTCTTCTCCAGGTGGTGGATGTCCACGCCGCCTTTCTGGAACGCGGGGTCGCGGAAAATCTTGTCCCGGTGCAGGGCCACGTTGGTCTTGATGCCCTCCACCACGATTTCATCCAGGGCGTTGCGCATGCGCGCGAACGCCACGTCCCGGTTTTCGCCCCAGGTGATCAGCTTGCCGATCAGCGAGTCGTAGTAGGGCGGTACCGTGTAGCCGCCGTAGACGTGGGAGTCCACCCGCACGCCGTTGCCGCCGGGGGCGTGGAAGTAGCTGATGCGTCCGGGGCTGGGCACGAAGGTGACCGGATCCTCGGCGTTGACGCGCACTTCGATGGCATGGCCGAGGAAGGTGACGTCCTCCTGCTTCAGCCCGAGGGCGTTGTCGCCGGCGATGCGCAGCTGTTCCTTGACGATGTCCACGCCGGTGATCATTTCACTGACCGGGTGTTCCACCTGCACGCGGGTGTTCATCTCGATGAAGTAGAAGCGCTCGTCCTCGTAGAGGAATTCGAAGGTGCCGGCGCCGCGGTAGTTGATCTCCTTGCAGGCGTCCACGCAGCGTTTCGCCACTTCGTTCTTCAGATGCAGGGGGATGTCCGGGGCCGGCGCCTCCTCCACCACTTTCTGGTGGCGGCGCTGCAGGGAGCAGTCCCGGTCGCCCAGGTGAATGGCGTGGCCGGCGCCGTCGGACAGCACCTGGATTTCCACATGGCGCGGTCTCTGCAGAAACTTTTCCATGTAGACGGTGGCGTCGCCGAAGGCGTTCTTGGCTTCCGAGCGGGTCAGGGTGATGGCGTTGAGCAGCTGGTCGCGGCTTTCCACCACGCGCATGCCGCGCCCGCCGCCGCCGGAGGCCGCCTTGATGATCACCGGGTAGCCGATCTCCTCGGCCATCATCAGCGCCGCGTCGGCGTCGTCGCCCACCGAACCGCTGGAGCCGGGCACCGTCGGCACACCGGCTTTCTTCATCGCTTCAATGGCGGACACCTTGTTGCCCATCAGGCGGATGGTTTCCGCGCGCGGCCCGATGAAGATAAAGCCGGAGCGTTCGACGCTCTCGGCGAAGTCCGCGTTTTCCGCCAGGAAGCCGTAGCCGGGATGGATGGCGTCGGCGTCGGTGACCTCCGCGGCGCTGATGATCGCCGGGATGTTCAGGTAGGAATTGGCCGACGGGGCCGGGCCGATGCAGACCGCCTCATCCGCCAGGCGCACGTGCATCAGATCCCGGTCGGCCTTGGAATACACCGCCACGGTGCGAATGCCCATCTCTTTACAGGCGCGCAGAATCCGCAGGGCGATTTCGCCTCGGTTGGCAATCAGTACTTTTTCCAGCATGGGCAACCCCCGTTAAACGATGGAGAACAGGGGCTGGTCGAATTCCACCGGCTCGCCGTCCTCCACGAGAATGGCGTCGATGGTGCCGGATTTGTCCGCCTCGATCTGGTTCATCATCTTCATCGCCTCGACGATGCACAGCACGTCGCCGGCTTTCACTTTCTGGCCCACCTCCACGAACGAGGCCGCGCCCGGGGACGGGGAGCGGTAGAAGGTGCCGACCATCGGCGAGCGCACCATATGGCCGCTGGGGGTGTCGTCCTGGGCCGGGGCCGCCGCTTCCGGAGCCGGGGCCGCCGGTGCGGGCGCGGGGGCCGAGGGCTGCGGGGCGTACACCGGCGCCGCGTGGCGGCTGCCACGGCTGATGCGCACGGATTCCTCGCCTTCCTGAATTTCCAGTTCTTCAATGCCGGACTCTTCCAGCAGTTCGATCAGCTTCTTGATTTTTCGAATGTCCATGCTCATTCCTGTGCCTGATCCAGTTTTTCCAGAGCGGCGGCCAGCGCCAGCCGGTAGCCGGTGGCGCCCAGGCCGCAAATGACGCCCTCGGCGATGTCGGAGAAGTAAGAGTGGTGCCGGAAGGTTTCACGGCGGTGCACGTTGGACAGGTGCACCTCGATGAACGGAATCCGCACCGCCAGCAGAGCGTCGCGCAGTGCCACGCTGGTGTGGGTGAACGCGGCCGGGTTGAACAGAATGAAATCGATGCCTTCCGCGGGGGCGCCGTGGATGCGTTCGATCAGTTCGTACTCGGCGTTGCTTTGCAGATGCTGCAGGTGGTGTCCGGCCTCGGCGGCCTGGTCCATCAGTGCCTGATCGATCTCCGCCAGGGTGGCGGCGCCGTACTGGTCCGGCTCGCGGCGGCCCAGCAGGTTCAGGTTGGGCCCGTGCAGGACGAGGATGCTAGCCAAGGCGTATACCCCTGAATTTGTCGTTATCTGCGTTGAACGTGTGGCAAAAAGCCAGTTTGTCCGACTTTTCCCTATATTTGGGAGTCTAAGGGTATCTCATGAAGGAAAAAAGGACTTTACACCATTGGTTACATGTATGTGCGCGGGGTCAAAGATGCGGCGTCACGCGCCGCTCCAGGTGCTTGAGGAAACGCTCGCTGTCCATCTCGCCCAGCACGCGGGATTCGGGCACCTCTTCGCCGTCGGGGGCGAAGAACACGAAGCTGGGCAGGCCGAAGATGTCGTAGTCGGCCATGATGTTCTGGTTTTCCTGGTTGATCTCGGTGATGTCGACCCGGTAGAGGTCGTAGCCGGCCATGGCGTCGAGCACGCGCGGGTCGCTGAGGGTGGTGTCTTCCATGACCTTGCAGGCCACGCACCATTCGGCGAAGAAATCCACCAGCACCGGTTTGTCCGCGTCGGCGGAGCGGGCCAGGGCGTCGCGCAGGCCCTGGCGGCCGTCCACGTCGATCCAGGGGCCGTGCTGGCCGTCGTCCGCCGTGGCGGCGGTGTTGTCGCCGCCGGCCTGGCCGCTGCTTTCGGTTTGCGGCTGGGTGAGGGGTTTGAGCGGCTGCCAGGGGTCGCTGCCGCCGCCGGCGGCGCCCACCACCATGATCGCGCCGTATAGGGCCAGCACCAGGGCGAGGCCCCGTTTCAGACGCGAGCCGCCTTCGCGCACCGGTTCCAGGGCGCCCAGCTGCACGCCGTACACCGCCAGCAACAGGCCGTAGAAGGCCAGCGTCAGGGTGTCGCTGACAATGCGGTCGAGCAGCCAGATGGCCACGCCCAGCATGACGACGCCGAAGAAGCGTTTGATGTCTTCCATCCACTGGCCGGCGCGGGGCAGGAAATGGCCGCCGCCGGTGCCGAAGATGATCAACGGCACGCCCATGCCCAGGGCCAGGGCGAACAGCGAGGCGGCGCCGGTGACCGCGTCGCCGGTGCCGGCCACGTAGAGCAGGGCGCCGGCCAGGATCGGGGTGACGCAGGGGGACACCACCAGGGCGGAAATCACGCCCATTAGCACGGCGCCGCCCAGCCCGCCGCGGCCGTTGGGCCCGGCGTTGTTGAGCCGGTTACGCAGCCGCTCCGGTAACTGAAGCTCATAGAGCCCGAACATGGACAGCGCCAGCAGCACGAAGATCACCACGCTGGTGAGGATGGCCGCCGGCTGCTGGAGCAGAAACTGCAGGTTGAGGCCGGCGCCGAACACCGCCACCAGCAGGCCGGCCAGGGTGTACGGCACCGCCACGCCGAGCACATAGGCGCAGCTGAGGATAAAGCCGCGGCGGGCGCTGGAATCGCTTTGCCCGGCGATGATGCCGGACAGGATCGGCACCATGGGGAACACGCAGGGGGTGAAGGCCAGCAGCAGGCCGCCGGCGAAGAACAGCGCCACGATCAGCCCCAGGTTGCGGTCGTGCATCCAGCTGTTGAAGGCGTTGGCGTCCTCGGAGAGCAGAATGCTGAAGAAGCCGTCCTCGCCGTCGCGGGGCTCGCCGGGCGCGGCGCCGTCGTTTGCCGAGACGTTGCCGGCCGCCGGCGCGTCGGCGGCCGGGGCGCGCTCCGGGCCGGGCGCGCTGAACGAGAAGGTGCGGACCTCCGGCGGGTAGCACAGCTTGTCCTCGATACAGCCCTGGTACTGCACTTCCAGCTCGGTGTCGGCCAGGGGCACGCTGTCCAGCGGCAGGCGCACGTCGAGCTGGCCGAAGAACACGTTGACGTCGCCGTAGATTTCGTCGGTCTTGGCCTCGCCAGGGGGCAGTTCCAGGTCGTCGAAGTCGTCCAGCAGGTTGCCGTTGGCGTCGCGCAGGGTGAAGTCGAGGCGGTGGCGGTAGAGGTAGACCCGGTCGAGCATGCTGAAGCTGACCAGCAGCTGCTGGCGGTCCCAGTCCGCGTCGGGTACCACCTGGATCGCTTCGTCCACGTTGGGCAGGCGGTCATCGCCGCCGCCGAACGGGCTGTCGCCGCCCCCCAGGGACAGCGCCGGGGCGGCCACGCTCAAAGCGAGCCCCACCACCGCGATCAGCATGCGCAGAGTCAACGTCATCTATTCCTCCCACTGGATACAGCCTTTCGATGCCGGACCGGAGGCCGGGTTCCCGGGTATGCCGGGAAAAACACCGCACAAGTATGCCGGGGCCTGGATTAGCGCCGGGTTAAGGTCAGCCGCATGGACCACTGGCGCGTCATTCTCGCCGCCCCGGCCCGGCGACGCAAAACTAAACGTCGTGGAGGTCGCCCTTCTCCGCTGCTTGACGTTACTCTGGTAGCCTCGTGGGATAAGACGACACTCGGGAACGATAATGACGGACGACAAATTCGGACAAAAGGTCGGGGACACCCTGCTGGACCCCAGAAACAACCGCATCTGGAAAGGCCTGCTGTGGCTGCTGGCCATTCTGCTGCTGGTGGATGTGGCGCTGGGCTGGTACTGGAGCTGGGAGCCGGACCTGTCGGAAGTGAACCGCCGTGACGGCGCGGTGGCCGGCGAGACCATGACCCGGGAAGTGATCCATGTGGCCAGCACCCTGCTCGACAAGCCCGGCGGCTACCTCAGCAACGACATGCTGCCGCACCGGCTGTGGCTGGATAACATGCCGTCCTGGGAGTTCGGCGTGCTGGTGCAGCTGCGCGACGTGACCCGGGTGATGCGCCGCGATATGAGCCGCTCCCAGTCGCAAAGCCAGGAAGACACCTTCCTGGCGATCGCCGAGCCGCAGTTCAACTTCGACGCGGAAAGCTGGGCGATGCCGGCCACCGAGAGCGAGTACCGGCGCGGCATTCGCGCGCTGGAGAATTACCTGGAAGCGCTCAAGCGCCAGGACGGCAGCGCCCAGTTCTACGCCCGCGCCGACAACCTCAACTACTGGCTCAACGAAGTGCAGAACCGGCTCGGTTCCCTGAGCCTGAGCCTCAGCCAGAGCGTCGGCCGCACCCAGCTCAACACCGACAACGACACCCCGGTGGGCGAGCTGGACAAGGAAGAGCGCTTCGTGAAGACCGGCTGGATGGAGATCGACAACGTTTTCTATGAGGCGCGCGGTGCGTCCTGGGCGCTGGTGCAGCTGATGCGCGCGGTGGAAGTGGACTTCGCCGACGTGCTGCGCCGCAAGAACGCCACCGTCAGCTTCCGGCAGATGGTGCGCGAGCTGGAAGCCACCCAGCAGACCCTGTGGAGCCCGGTGATTCTGAACGGCTCCGGCTTCGGGGTGTTCGCCAACCACTCGCTGGTGATGGCCAACTACATCACCCGCGCCAACGCTTCCCTGGTGGACCTGCGGAAGCTTCTGCAGGAGGGGTAAATCGCGACCGAAGCACTGCTTCGCAGCGCGATTTACGCCCGGCCAGGGATGGCCGGGCACGGCGTTCGTTACGCCTTCACCCCCAAAAAACCTGCAAAGTTGTACCACTTAAAGAACATATCCACGTTATCCAGGCCGCTGCGGGCGAGAATCTTGATGTTCTCGTCCGGGCGGTAGGGAATCAGCACGTTCTCCAGCGCCTCCCGCTTCTTGGCGATCTCGGTTTCCGAGTAGCCGTTGCGCTTTTTCATGTCGTAGTAGAGCTTGATCCACAGCCGGTTGAGCAGGGCGTCGCTGCCCAGCACCTTTTCCACCAGGATCAGCACGCCGCCGGGGTTGAGGCCGTCCACCACCGAGCGCAGCAGGCTTTCCCGATTGACCGGACGCACGAACTGCAGGGTCAGGTTGAGCACCACCACGGAGGCGTTCTCGATCAGGATGCCGTCGTTCAGGTCGGCGTGTTCCAGCCGCAGGCGGCCGGACTGGTGCGGGCCGCTGAGGTTGTCGCGGGCCTTGTCCAGCATCGCCGGGGAATAGTCCACGCCCACCAGGGTGGCGCCGGGGTCCACGGTGCGGTCCAGGCTTTTCAGGGTGAGGCCGGTGGAGCAGCCCAGGTCGTAGACCCGCGAGCCGGGGGTGGCGAATTCGCCGGCCAGCTCGCCGATCATGCGCTGCAGTTCGCCGTACTGGGGGATGCTGCGATCCAGCATGTCGTCGAACACCCGGGCGGTGCTTTCGCCGAAATCAAAGTCGCTGATCGCCCGGTCCTGTTCGGCGAACAGCCGGTCCTTGCCGGAGACAGGTTTGGAAGTGGGATCGTTGTCCGAAGTCATGGGTCCGCCTGACGCTGAAAACCGCCCCAAAGGATGAAGGGGCGGTTTTCCGCTGTCCATTTTTTTCGCGGACCGGATCAGGCGGCGGCGGACACCGCCGGCTCGGGCAGGGTGGCGCGCCAGGCGTCCAGCAGGTGGGTGTTGTCGTCCTGCCAGGGGTGGAAGTCTGGGCGCAGGTACTGGAACCAGGCCGGGATCGCCGCGCTCACCACGCCCCGGTAGCCGAACATCTTCCACAGGCCCTTGGCCAGGGTCAGCGGCTGGCGGTTAACGCCGTCCTGCTTCAGGAACTGCCAGGTGAAGTAGGCGCTGAAACCGATCAGATAGGCGGTGCCGGTAAAGAAGGTGCGCTGGCGGCGCCAGTAGCCGCCGTCCACATCCTGGTAGAGGTCGAAGGCCACCGCCTTGTGCTCGGTCTCCTCGATGGAGTGCCACACCCACAGATCCCGTACTGAGGGATCCATTTTCTCCACCATGTCGCCGCGCCGCAGAATGGTGTCGGCGAGAATCGCGGTGATGTGCTCCAGGCCGGCGGTGGCGGCCAATTGCTCCTCGGCGCTCAGGTGCTTGCGGCCACCGGCCAGCAGATGCCGGGTTACGCCCAGCGCTTTTTCCACCAGCGCCTCATAGCCCTTGCCGGACACCAGATCGTTGAACGCCTGATGCTCCAGGGAGTGCATCGCCTCCTGGCCGATAAAGCCGGAAATGTCCTTCTGGCGCTGCGGGTCGTCGACCCGGTCGCGGAAGGCGCGCACCGCGTCCACGAAGAAGCGCTCGCCGTCCGGGAAGGTCACCGACAGCACGTTCATGAAATGGGTCAGCACCGGATCGTCGTCGAACCAGTAGCGGGTGTTCTCCAGGCCTTTGAAACGGAAGTTCATGCGGCGCGGCCGAATCGGCAAACGCTGAACGGCGCGGCGGGAACGGGAAAGCAGTTTCATGGCGACTCCGGGGTTTCTGCCATTGATTGATGTCAACAACTATGGTCCAGTCGTGCCTTCCCGTCTTGTTGTGGAGGGCCAACCTGTGGTCGTTTCAGGCCGGACCTGGTTCACCCCCGGTATTCCCGGCATCTATGTGGTGCTGCTGTGCGATGTCCTCCGCGATCTGGGGCATGACCCGGCGGCGCTGCTGAAGACGCTGGGCCTTAAGCGCGAGCAACTGCTGGATTCCGAGTACCGGCTGCCCCTGGAGCAGGCGGACGCCGCCGCCGAAGCGGCGCTGGCGCTGGTCGGCGACGCCGGCCTCGGCTTCCGCTACGCCCGCGCCATGCGCATCACGCTGCACGGGCCGGTGGGGCTGTTGGCGCTGTCCAGCCCCACCATGGACGACGGCCTGGAGGCGGCGCGCCGCTATCTGGGGCTGCGCGCGCCGTTCCTGAGCGTGGAGCGGGTGCCCCTGGCCGAGCGGCGCCAGGCGCTCAGCTTCCGCACCGACTTCAGCCCCGGCCCGATCCAAAGCTTCGTCATCGAGGCCATGGTGATCGGCTTCGTCTACATGCTGGAGCAGCTGCTGGAGGCGAGCCCGGAGGGCGCGGAAGTGCACTTCCAGGGCGCGCCGCCGCCGCACGCCGAGGCCCTGCGCAGGGCGGTGCCGGTGCCGGTCCACTACGGCCAGGCGCGGGACGCGCTGATCGTCTCCGAGGCGCTGCTGGCGGCGCGGCCGCGGCTGGCCGACCCGCAGGCGGAAGCCCTGGCCCGGGAGCAGTGCGAACTGGAATTCCGGCGCTGGCGCGCCAACCAGGAAGGGCCGTTGCCCGAGCGGGTGCGCGCGATACTGCGGGATCACGACGCGCCGCTGCCGGAGCTCGCCGAGATGGCCGAACAGCTGGCCACCTCGCCGCGCACGCTCAAGCGCCACCTGCAGCAGGCGGATCTCACCTATCGACAGTTGCAGGACGAAGCGCGCTACCGGCAAGCCTGCAAGCTGCTGGGGGAACGCGGCACGCGCATCAGCGAAGTCGCCTACGCACTGGGCTACAACGACGTCGCCAATTTCTCCCGTGCCTTCAAACGCTGGAGCGGCAAAACGCCTAGGGAATACCGGGAGGGGAGTTAGATAGAGGCGGGATTTTTGGGGACGGTTTGTGGGAGCGGGCCCTGCCCGCGAAAGGGAGCGAAGCTCCCGGCAGGATCCCAGAGGCCTTTAAAAGCGGCACAAACAGCGTTTCTGGTATCCCGCCGGGTGGCTGGCGCCACCCTTTCGCGGGCGGGGCCCGCTCCCACAGCCCGCTCCAACAAGCGATTTCGAACAGCTGTTACTTCTTCTCGAAGGCCGCGACGGACTTGAGGATTTCCTCTTTGGCGGCGGCGGCGTCGGCCCAGCCGTCCACTTTCACCCATTTGCCGGCTTCCAGCTCTTTGTAGTGCTCGAAGAAGTGCTTGATCTGCGCCAGCAGCAGCTCGGGCAGGTCGGTGACTTCCTTGACGTCGTCATAGAGCTTGGTGAGCTTGGTGTGGGGCACCGCCACCAGCTTGGCGTCCTTGCCGGCTTCGTCGGTCATGTTCAGGACGCCCACCGGGCGGCAGCGGATCACGGAGCCGGGCACCACCGGGTAGGGGGTGACCACCAGCACGTCCAGCGGATCGCCGTCTTCGGACAGAGTGTTGGGGATGTACCCGTAGTTGGCCGGATAGAACATGGGCGTGGCCATGAAACGGTCGACGAAGATAGCGTTGCTGTCCTTGTCGATCTCGTATTTGATCGGGTCGGCGTTGGCCGGGATCTCAATGGCGACGTAGATATCTTCGGGAACGTCTTTCCCGGCGGGTACCTGTGTAAAATCCATGGTCTGTCCTTTAAGCGATTGGTCATCGGGCAGGGACCGTGGCGGTGCCCTGTATGAACGGGCGCGGATTATAGCAACCGCGCGCCCCGCCTGGCTAATCGCCGAAAGTCGTAGCGGACGGTGCCTCCCGGCGGCGTGGCGGGTACAATCGCCCCGCGTCTGTATGAGGAGCCCGACACCATGCATGTACATGAAATTGCCCATCCCCTGGTCAAGCACAAGCTGGGGCTGCTGCGGCAGCGTTCGCTGAGCACCCGCAGCTTCCGCCAGCTCACCGCGGAAGTGGCCAGCCTGTTGACCTACGAAGCCACCAGCGACCTGTTGCTGGAGGACTACCAGGTGGACACCTGGATGGGGCCGGTGCCGGCGCAGCGCATCAAGGGCAAGAAAGTGACCGTGGTGCCGATTCTGCGCGCCGGCATCGGCATGCTGGACGGCGTGCTGGAGCTGATTCCCAGCGCCAAGGTCAGCGTGGTGGGGCTCTACCGCAACGAGGAGACCCTGGAGCCGGTGGCCTATTTCGAGAAGTTGGCCCACGGCCTGGAGGAGCGCCTGGCGCTGGTGATCGACCCGATGCTGGCCACCGGCGGCTCCATGGTCGCCACCATCGACATGCTCAAGAAGGCCGGCTGCAGCCAGATCCGCGCCCTGGTGCTGGTGGCGGCGCCGGAGGGCATCCGCCGCGTCCACGAGGCGCACCCGGACGTGACACTCTACACCGCGTCCGTGGACAAGGGCCTTAACGAAGACGGCTACATCGTCCCCGGCCTGGGCGACGCCGGCGACAAGATCTTCGGCACCAAATGAATATTCTGATCGGCGCCCAGATGCTGTTCGTGGCGTTCGGCGCCATGGTGCTGATGCCGCTGCTCACCGGCCTGGACCCCAGCGTGGCGCTGTTCACCGCCGGGCTCGGCACCCTGCTGTTCCAGTGGATCACGCGGCGCTCGGTGCCGGTGTTCCTGGCGTCGTCGTTCGTGTTCGTGGCGCCCATCGCCCACGGCGTCGAGCAGTGGGGCATTCCCGCCACCATGGGCGCGCTGTTCTGTACCGCCGTGGTCTATGTGGTGCTGGGCGCCCTGGTGAAGTGGCGCGGCCCGGGCTTTCTGCACCGGCTGATGCCGCCGGTGGTCACCGGGCCGATCATCATGGTGATCGGCCTGAGCCTGGCGCCCACCGCGGTGAACTTCGCCATGGGGCTGACCGGCAACGGCGCCGAGCGGGTGTTCCCCTATGGCGAGGCCCTGCTGGTGTCGATGGTGGCGCTGCTTACCACCATGCTGGTGGCGACCCTGGCCCACGGGCTGTTCCGGCTGCTGCCGATCCTGTGCGGCGTGGTGGTCGGTTATCTGGCCGCGCTGGCCCTGGGCATGGTGGATTTCGGTGCCGTGCAACAGGCGAGCTGGCTGGCGGTGCCGGAGTTCGTGGCGCCCACCTTCCACTGGCCGGCGATTCTGTTCATGGTGCCGGTGGCACTGGCCCCGGCCATCGAACACGTGGGCGACGTGCTGGCGATCAGCAACGTCACCGGCAAGGACTACATCAAGAAGCCGGGCCTGCACCGCACCCTCACCGGCGACGGCGTTGCCAGCATGGCCGCCGCCCTGTTCGGCGGCCCGCCCAACACCACCTATTCGGAAGTGACCGGCGCGGTGATGCTCACCAAGGTGTTCAACCCGGTGGTGATGACCTGGACCGCGGTGTTCGCCATCAGCCTGGCGTTCATCGGCAAGGTGGGCCTGCTGTTGCAGAGCATCCCCACGCCGGTGATGGGCGGCATTCTGATCCTGATGTTCGGCTCCATCGCCAGCGTCGGCATGAACACCCTGATCAAGGCGCGGGTGGATCTGCACGCCCAGCGCAACCTGGTGATCGTGGCGGTGACGCTGATCTTCGGCATCGGCGGCATGGTGATGGGCAACGGCGAATTCACCCTGCAGGGCATCAGCCTGTGCGGCCTGGTGGCGGTGATTCTGAATCAGATTCTGCCCGCCGCCCCGGTCACCGCCGACGACCTCCACGAAGAACAGGAATACGTCGAAGATATGCTTAATCACGCCAGGAGCGAGCGTGATCTGTGGGAGCGGGCCTCGCCCGCGAAAGGTGGCGACAGCCACCGGCAGGATTCCAGAGACTCTTAAGGGCGACCTTTGCCGGCCGGCAAGCCGGCCTTTCGCGGGCTGGGCCCGTTCCCACAAGGGCTCACTCCACCAAGTCTGTTCCCTTGCGCGTTACAACTCGTCTTTCTTCACCCATTGCTTGGCCTGCGGGGGCTGGTAGGCGCTCATGCGGTCGAGCAGGGCGGCGGGCTGTGATTCCACGATCAGCATGCCCCGGTGGTGCGGGCGCAGGAATTGTTCTTCGGTGGCGTGATCCAGGAAGGTGCCCAGGCCGTCGTAGTAGCCGGCCACGTTGAGCAGCGCGCAGGGTTTGTGGTGCCAGCCCAGCTGCGCCCAGGTCCAGATCTCGAACAGCTCCTCCAGGGTGCCGACGCCACCGGGCATGGCGACGAAGCCGTCCGCCAGCTCGGCCATGCGCGTCTTGCGTTCGTGCATGGAGCCGGTCACGTGCAGCTCGGTGAGGCCCGGGTGGGCCAGTTCTTTCTCCTGCAGCGCTTGCGGGATCACGCCGGTAACGCGGCCGCCCTCGGCCAGCACCGCGTCCGCCACCGCGCCCATGACGCCCACACTGGCGCCGCCGTAGACCAGCCCCAGATCCCGCGCCACCAGCTCCCGGGCGAACGCCCGCGCCGCCGCCACATAGTCGTCCCGCCGACCGGGGCTGGACCCGCAATACACGCACAGATTCCGCATCGGTTGTTTCTCCTCGCTGGATTAAGGTCTCTACGCAGCCCGCTTTATACCAGAGACCTGTTATTCCACGCAGGCGCCGGCCTGCCCGTGATCACGGATCTGGGCCATCACGCTCTTGGCGCGCAGGGTCATGAAGGTGCGGATGTCCACGCCGCCGTCGCGCAGCCGCTGGGCGGTCCAGGTGTTGCAGGTGCGCCCGAACCAGAAATGGCCCCGGGCGGGAAAGAAACGGCTGTCGCCGTACAGGCCCGGGTCCGCCGCCAGGGGCCGGCCGTCGGCGTCCAGTTTGAAATCCCCGGCCAGGGCGGCCTGCAACCGTTCCAGGCCCTCGGCGGACAGGCACAGTGCCTGCACATCGCTGTTCGGCAGGTCCGCCGGGTGTTTGTCCAGCCCGACCACGTGCAGCACCGTGTCGGTGGGCCAGAACAGCGCCTTGCCCAGCAGCCAGAGGTTGTCCGTGCGGCGATAGAAGTCGTTGTCACCCCAGCCGATTTCGTACCACACCGGGTCATTGAACTGCTCGTCCAGGAACGCCAGCGGCGGCGCCAGCCGGTCCGCCGGCAGCACAATGCCGGTGTGCCAGCGGTGGCGCACCACCAGCACGGTGGCGGTCTCGTCGCCGGCGCGCGCGTCCTCCGGCGCCAGTGTGATCAGCAACGCTGTTACCAGGGCGGCCATCAATGTTTTCATGAGGCGATGTTAGCGATACGCCGGGCGGTTGTAACCCGGCGCGCACCGGCTACCAAGGATGGGAGTGGTTATGCGGAGCGGACAAACGGTGCCCGGCGTCGGCCTGGTGCTGGTGGCATTGGCGGCGCTGTGTTGGGGCATCTCGGGCGGCATCGCCGGGATACTGATCGAGCAGGGCTGGGACGCCTCGGTGGTGTCGTTTTACAGAGCGGCGGTCGGGCTGGTGCTGGTGGGTGTTTACCTCGCCATTCGCCCCGGCGGCAGCGGGATCAGGCATCCCCGCCTGTGGTTGTGGGCGGTCCTGGCCGGCCTGGGGGTGGCGGGCAACTTCAGCTTCTACTTTCTCAGTATTGCCGAAGGTGGCGTCGCGGTGGCGGCCACGCTGATGTACTCGGCGCCGGTGTTCGTCTACCTGGTGGCGTTCGGCTTCAAGCTGGAGCGGCCCACGCCGGTCAAAGGGCTGGCCATCGCCCTGGTGATGCTCGGCATCGTGCTGCTCACCCGGCTGTACAACGTGGATGTCGGCAAGGTGACGGCGGCGGGTATCGGCTTCGGGCTGCTGGCGGGGGTCTCCTACAGCGTTTTTATCTACGGCTTCAAATACGCCGCCGGCCACGGCAGCCCGCAGGCGGTGCTTACCATCGCGTTGGGCTGTGCCGGCGTGATTCTGCTCGGCGCCAGTGATACCACGCAGGCGGTGGCGGTGTTGAACGCCCCGCAGTGGTGGCTGTTTGCCCTGCTCGGGGTGCTCGGCGCCGGGCTGTCGTTCGCGTTTTATGTGGTGGGCCTGAAGCGCACCGCGCCCACCCTGGCGGCGATCGTCGCCATGGTCGAGCCGGTCACGGCCTCGTTATTCGGCGTTCTGGTGCTGGGGGAGACCCTGGCGCCACTGCAGATTCTGGGTCTGGTTCTGATCCTGGTGACGGTCACCGGACTGAGCCTGTACTCGAACCGGCGCCGTTGAGGCGCGGGCCGTCGGACCTGGCTTAGCGGCGGCGCGCCTTCATGGCCCAGCCGACGATCACCACCGGGGCCGCCAGGCCCACCCAGGACACCCAGTCGAACACGCCGTTGCCGAGCAGGGCGGCCAGCAGGCCGACCAGGCTCAACAGCGCGATCAGTGTCGGTGTGGCGAAAATCTGCCAGGGCGTTTTGCGAGTGTTGACCCGTTGCGTGTCCATCAGGGCTTGCCTCCGGCGGGCTGCGCCGGCACGGCGCCGCCGTTTTGCGCGCGGGCGCCGGCCGGGCTGGCGCGCCGGCGCGCCACCCACAGGTAGAGGCCGGTGATCAGCACCACGATGGTGATCACATCCAGCACCGCCCAGAGAATTTTCAGCGGCAGGCCGCCGTAGTCGCCGAAGTGCAGCGGGCCGGACAGCGACAGGGTTTTGTTGTACCAGGGCATTTCGCGCATGTCGGCGAATTCACCGCTGCGGGCGTCCACCAGAGCCGGGGTGATGATGTGTTCTGTCAGCGAGGTGTTGCCGTGCAGGAAGATCGCGAAGTGGTGGTCGGTGGACCAGCCGCCGCCGGGGAAGGCGACGAACTGCAGCGTCATGTCCGGCGCCGCCTCTTCGGCCTGGGCCACGGCGCGGTCCAGCGACGCCATTTCATCCGGGGTGGGCACGGCGGCGTCTTTGTAGCCCTCGGTGAGGTCGGCCAGGGCCTGGGTGCGCCAGGTGTCCACGATCGGGGTGGAGAGCGTGTTGATCACGCCGGTGAGCCCTACCACGGTGAGCCAGGCCACGGTGACCACGCCCAGCAGATTGTGATAATCGAGCCATTTGATGCGCTTGGAGCGTTCGGTACGCAGGGTGCCGAAATCCAGCTTGCGCATGAACGGCGCGTACAGCACCACGCCGGACACGATGGCGATAAACAACAAAAAGCCCATCGCCCCCAGGAACAGCATGCCGGGCAGGCCCAGGAACATGTCCGTGTGCAGCTTCAGGATGAAGTCCATCACGCCGCCTTCGTGGTGGCCGGGGACCAGCTCGCCGCTGGTGCGGTCGAAGGAGGCGAAATGCATCTCGCCGTCGGAGGCGTCCGGCGTCGGCCCGCTGGTGACGTTCACCACCGGCCGGTCGGTGTCGAAGCTCATGAACAGCGGCACGTGATCGGGCCGGTTTTCCAGCGCCGCGTCCAGCATGCGGTCCAGTGACAGCAGCGGGCCGTCCGGATTGGCCGGTTGCCAGGTGCTGTCGTCCAGGGCCGCGTCGATCTCGTCGTGGAAGATCAGCGGCAGGCCGGTCAGGCACAGCATCAGTATGAAGGCCGTGCAGATCAGGCTGGTCCATTTGTGTACCGCCGACCAGGCGCGGATGGTGCTCTGTTGCATGTTTGACTGCCTGAGCGCCCCGGTTTGATACCGGGGCGCCTGAGTTGTCGTTTAAAAGTCCAGGGTGGCGGACACCAGCACCGTGCGCGGCGCGCCGATGGTCAGGTAGCCGGCGCCCGGGAAGCCGCCGGCGGAGGCCCAGTAGTCTTCGCCGGTGACGTTCTCCACCCGGCCGCGCAGGGTCAGGAACTTGCTGTCGCCGAGGGCGATCAGGTAGCGCGCGCCCAGGTCCAGACGGGTCCAGCTGTCCACCTTCTGCTCGTTGGCTTCGTCCGCGTACTGCGAGCTGGTGTAGATCACGCGGCCGTCCACGGCCAGGTCCGGCAGCTGCGGTACCCGGTATTCCAGGTTCAGGTTGGCCTGGGTGTCCGGCGAGCCGATGGCGTCGTTGCCGTCCACGTCCGCGTCCAGGAAGCTGACACCGCCCAGCACCGTCAGGTTCCGGGTGGCGTTGCCGTAGGCCATCAGTTCCACGCCGGTGTTTTCCTGGTCGTCGATTACTTCATAAACGTTGGCGGCGTTGAGGCCGGCGATCGGCTTCTCGCTGCGATACACCGACACACTGCCGCCCAAGCCGCCGCCATCATACTTCATGCCGACCTCGGCTTGTTCGGTGGTGTAGGGATCCAGCCTCTCGTTGGGGTTCACGGCACCATTGCCAAGGCCGGCGCTGTCGCCTTTTTGCAGGCCTTCAATGTAGTTCGCGTAGGCGGACAGTGAGGGCGTGAGCTTGTACAGAACCCCTACGGTCGGCGTGATCTCGTCTTCGTCGTAGCTGGTGTCTGCGTTGCGCACGCCAGTGTCGTAGTCGTAATCGTCGGTTTTCAGCTTCTGGTAACGCGCGCCGAGAGTGACCAGCAGACGCTCATCAAACATGGAAAGTTGGTCGGCCACCGCCAGGCTTTGGAAGCGGGTTCGCGCCGTCAGTTCGGGGTTATCAAGATCGCCGCCGAAGAATGTATTTGCCGGGCGGGGCACTGTTACCGGGTCATAGAGATTGCCAGCCACCCCGCCGAACGAAAGCCCATAGGCATTGTCGGATTCGAGCTCATAGGTGGAGCCGGAAACGCTGACCTTATGGCCAATGTTGCCGGTGTCGAAGGCGAAGCGAACACCGGTCTCGCCGGTGATCACAGTGTCTTCCCGTGCGGTATCAAAGCGGCCCGCGGTGTAGTCGCCTTCAGCATTGGCAACATCGGGATTTGCGAAACTTGAATTTTCCTCACCCCGGCGCGCGCCCACGGCGGCCCAGCCGGTTATGTTGTCCGCGAAGTCATACTCGGCGCGGAGTGTGCCGAAGACGTCGTTGGAGTCCGAATAGGTCCAGGGCTGGCCGATGGATTCATCCGCGTCGGGTGCATCGGTGATCGGCACGCCGGGAAGAAAGGTAATGTTAGGCTGGCCGCCGTCGATGCGGTGCTTCTGGAAGCCCAGATCGGCGGACACCCGGAAATCCTCTTCACGGAAGTCCACGCCGAGGTGCGCCATGGACAGCTCCGCTTCCTCGCCATCCACGGCGGTGTCGCCGTCGCGGCGCGCCACGTTCAGACGAATGCCGAAGCGGCCGTCGTCGGAGCGGTTGGCCATATCGGCGGCGGCGTAGCCCTGGCCGCCGCTCTGGGTGCCCAGGGTCACCTGGTTGAGTGCCCGGTTCGGCGCGCGCTTGGGCACGATGTTGACGGCGCCGCCCAGGCCACTGCCGCCCGGCGCCGCGCCCTTCAGGAAGGTGTTGGCGCCACGGAACACCTGCACCCGCTCGATGAACTCCGACGCCAGGTACTGGCGCGGCAGCAGGCCGTACAGGCCGTTATAGGTGATGTCGTCCGAATACACCGGCAGGCCGCGCACCAGGTACACCTGCTGGTAGTTGCCGAAACCGCGCGCCACCCGAACCGCCGGATCGTTGAGCAGTACCTCGCCGACGCTGGCGGCCTGCTGATCCTCGATCAGCTGTTCGGTGTAGTTGGTGACGTTGTAGGGCGTGTCCATCACATCCTGAGCGCCCAGGATGCCGATGCTGCCGCCTTCCGCCACCTGGCCGCCGGCGTAGGCCGGGCTCAGGCCGCCCTCGGAGGCATCGGCGCTGGATTGCACCTCCACCGGGGCCAGGGTGTTGTCGCCGCTGCCTTCGTCGTCGCTGGTTTGCGCGTAGGCGCTGGGAAAGGCGCCGCTGGCGAGAATGGCGAGGGAAAGCGCGGAAAGCCGGAAAGCAGGATGTCGCATGGTGAGCCCCGAATTCGAGTTATGGGTAGTTCCGGGGCGGAATTCTACCCAAAATGAGAATTGCTTGCATTCTCTATCGCGAAGCATGGGCGCCTTTACGCAGGGGTGCTATTTTGTGCATCAGGCGCGTTTACTAAGGAGAGAATAATGACGAACTCTATGTCGCCATACGAGGCCACTCAGACTGTTCTGGGCGAGCAAAATTATAAAGTGGAGCCCGCGAGCAAGTGGCTTCGCTTGCTCAACTTGCTTATCGACTATATTGCCTTTTGGGTTTTAGGCCTGGTGGTGGGGATGGTTATTATCTATGTCTTTGGCATGGAGAACGCGCACTGGCTCGAAGGTGGTTCCGGCTTCGCCATAGGTATTCTCGTACCTCTCGCCTATTACATCCTCGTTGAGGGCGCCACCGGGCGGACACTGGGCAAATTGGTTACCGGAACCCGGGTGGTGAATGCGGCAGGAGGGACGCCGTCTTTCAAGCAAATACTGGGTCGATCACTGGCCAGGTTTATTCCGTTCGAGGCCTTTTCCTTTTTGGGCGACGATGGACGCGGCTGGCATGACAGCATCCCGGATACCTATGTCATCCGATGCCGATAGCCCAGTCCTCATTGGGCCGCCCGGTCCAGGGCGGCCCATTGCAACCTACACCTCGAAGGCGTCGTTGAGCTTCTTCGGCACGGCCACCAGCTTGAGCTGCGCGAACTGGGGCAGGCCGTTCTTGTAGGGCGGGTAGGATTCGCCGCCGATCAGCGGTTCCAGGTAGGCGCGGCCGGAGGGGGTGATGCCGAAGCCGTCCTTGCTGATGAACTTGCGCGGCATCTTCTTTTCCACGTTGGCCACTTTGCTGAGCGGTGCCTCGCCGATGGTCCAGGCGTACTTTTTTGTGTCCTTGCGGACAATCGTGGGCATCACCGCGTTTTTGCCGGCGACGGCGAATTCCACGGCGGCGCGGCCCACGGCGTAGGCCTGGTCCACGTCGGTCTTGGAAGCGATATGACGGGCCGCGCGCTGCAGGTAGTCGCTCACCGCCCAGTGGTATTTATAGCCCAGCTCGCTCTTCACCATCTGTGCCAGCACCGGGGCCACGCCGCCGAGCTGCTTGTGGCCGAAGGCGTCGGTGGTGCCGGCGTCGGCTAGGAAGGTGCCGTCGGCGGTGCGCGCGCCTTCGGAGACCACGATCACGCAGTAGCCCACCTTCTTGACGGTGTCGTCGACTTTCTTCAGGAACGCCTTCCGGTCAAAGGCGATTTCCGGGAACAGGATGATGTGCGGGGCGTCGTCCGGGTTGTCCTTGGCGAGGCCGGCGCTGGCGGCGATCCAGCCGGCGTGGCGGCCCATCACTTCCATCACGAACACCTTGGTGGAGGTGGCGCACATGCTGGCCACGTCCAGGGACGCTTCGCGGCAGCTCACGGCGGTGTATTTGGCCACCGAGCCGAAGCCCGGGCTGACGTCGGTGATCGGCAGGTCGTTGTCCACGGTTTTGGGCACGTGGATGGCCTGAATCGGGTAGCCCATTTTTTCCGACAGCTGGGAAATCTTCAGGCAGGTGTCGGCGGAGTCGCCGCCGCCGTTGTAGAAGAAGTAGCCGATGTTGTGGGCCTTGAACACTTCGATCAGCCGCTCGTACTCGCGGCGTGAGCTTTCCAGGTCCTTGAGCTTGTAGCGGCAGGAGCCGAAGGCGCCGCCGGGGGTGTGCTTGAGCGCTTCGATGGCGCTTTTGCTTTCTTTGCCGGTGTCGATCAGGTCTTCGGTGAGGGCGCCGATGATGCCGTTGCGGCCGGCGTAGACCTTGCCGATGGTCTGCTTGTTCTCCCGGGCGGCTTCGATCACCCCGGCGGCGGATGCGTTGATCACGGCGGTGACACCACCGGACTGAGCGTAGAAAGCGTTTTTGCGCGCCATTGCGGACCTCCTGCTTGAATTGGCGCGCATTTTAGCCTGCCTGGGGCGTCACTAACAGGCTGCCAGGGCATGGTGTCGAGCGCGGCGCTCTGGAACAATACGCGCCGGGAGGAACCATGAACGCTTTATTGAACGTATTCGCCCGCCTGTGCGTATTCCGCCGCGGGCCGGAAGACATGCCCTACGCGCCGCCCCTGGTGGGGATTCTGCTGGCGCTGTGGATGGTGATCCAGTTGCTCAGCGCCGCGCTCCAGGACGGGCTGTCGGTGGCGCAGATGGTGGGCGTGCAGCTGTTGGCCATGGGGCTGCTGCTGGGATCCAGCGCCCTGGTCCTGGCGTTCAAAAACCTGCTGGGCCGCTGGACGCAGACCGCCATCGCCCTGATCGGCGTGGACATCGCGCTGTCGCTGCTGGCCCTGCCGATGCTGCTGATCGGCCACGCCGCCGGCGGCACGCCGTCGATACTGGAGGGCGTCTATCTGCTGCTGGTGAGCTGGCAGCTGGCGGTGCAGGCGTTTATTTTCCACCGCGCCTTCGCCATCGGCCCGTTGCTGGGTCTGGCGATGGCGTTCGGGCTGTTGATTCTCACCTTTATGCTGGTGGGCGCCCTGATGCCGGAAGTGCTGCAGGCCAGCCAGGCGGCGTAACGGCTCAGGTGCGGGTCAGGCAGCGCAGCGCCATGGCCGCCGCGGCGGTGCGGTTTTCCACCCCCAGTTTGCGGAACACCTGCTCCAGGTGCTTGTTCACGGTGCGCGGGCTCAGCGACAGGATCTGGCCGATCTCCCGGTTGGTCTTGCCCTGGGCGATCCACAGCAGCACCTGGGATTCCCGCCGGGTGAGCCGTAGCTGCTGGCGCAGCAGTTCGCTTTCCTCCTCGCCGTCGCGCTGCAGCAGCCGGAACAGCGGCTCCCCGGAGCCGGTGTCGCCCAGGTAGCGCAGGCGCAGCTCGCCGTGGTCGCTGTCCAGGGCGGACTGGTCGCCGGGTTCCGGGCGGCGCGCCAGCCAGCGGCGGATGTGTGCCGCCAGTTGGGCGAGACGCTCGTCACGCTGGCCGCCGGCCTCCGCGAGCAGGTGTTCCGCCCGGGGCGTGGCCCAGCGCCAGTGGCCCTGGCGGTCGGTGGAGAACGACGCCTGGCCGAGCCGGTCCAGGGCGGTGTGGGCGCCCTGGGTTATGCGCGCGTTGTGCAGGTGCACGCGGATGCGGGCGATCAGCTCGTCCGGGCGCACCGGCTTGGTGACGTAGTCCACGCCGCCGGCTTCCAGGCCGCGCACCACATCCTCCGCGTCGGTGAGGCCGGTCATGAAGATCACCGGCACCGCCGCCAGTTCCGGGTGCCGTTTCAGGCGGCGGCAGGTTTCGAAGCCGTCCATGTTGGGCATCACGGCGTCCATCAGGACCAGGTCGGGTACCATTTTTTCCGCGATGCCGAGGGCTTGTTCGCCTTCCAGGGCGACCAGGGCGGTGAGCCCGGCCTGGTCCAGGGCGTGGTGGATCATGCCCAGGGAATCCGGAGAGTCGTCCACCACCAGAATCACGTCCTTACGGACCGAAGGGGTCATGGGGTCTGCTCCAGCAATTTGATCAGGGCCTGGAAATCGAAGCGTTCCAGGGGCGCTTGCAGGGTGCCGACCAGGGAAGGCGGCAACCGCCGGTCCTGCTCGGCGCGTTGCAGGGCGTCGCGGAGGCCGGCCAGGTGGCCGATCTCCGCCAGGGCCAGCAGTTCATCGCGCAGGCCTTCGTCCAGGCGGATCTGGGACACCGGAATGCGCCGCGTCTCACGCAGGTCGCCGTCCAGATGATGGCGCCAGGTCAGGTCCAGGTGGCGCGCCAGGGTGTCCAGCAGGCCGCCCAGTTTGAACGGTTTGATCAGGTAGTCATCGTGCAGGCCGGCGGGGGCGTCGGTCTGGCTCTCGCGGGCGTTGGCGGACAGCATCACCAGGCTGCCCCGGTAGCCGTTGGCGCGCAGCGCGGCGGCGGTTTGCCAGCCGTCCAGGCCGGGCATGGCGATGTCCAGCAGGATCAGGTCCGGGTTGCTTTGCCGGGCCATGTCCAGGCCGGTCTGGCCGTCCGGCGCTTCGGTGACCTGGAACCCCAGCGGCGTCAGCAGGTCGCTGACCAGGCCCCGATGGGAGGGGTCGTCGTCCACCACCAGCAGGGATTTGGGCGGCCCCTGGTAGCCCACCACCGGGCGCTGGCTGTCCCGGTCCGCGTCCGCGTGGGCAACGCTGGACAGCATCACCCAGAGGCGGAATTCACTGCCCTGGCCCGGCGTGCTGCTGACCTGCAGATCGCCGCCCATGATATCCACCAACAGCTTGGTGATGGTGAGCCCCAGGCCGGTGCCGTGCACCGCCGGCATGCCCGGTTTGCGGACCCGCTCGAAGGGCCGGAAGATGCGCTGCTGATCTTCCTCGGCGATGCCCACGCCGGTGTCGCGGATGGTGAACTCGGCGACCTGGTTGCGGTAGCGGATATGCAGCACCACCCGCCCCTGGCTAGTGAATTTGATGGCGTTGGACAGCAGATTGATCAGCACCTGGCGCAGGCGCTTCTCATCGGTGGTCACCCATTCGGGGATGCGCCCCTGGCTGTGGAACTCGAAGCCGATGCCTTTTTCTTCCGCCTGCAACTGGAACATGGTGACCAGCTCGTCGATCAGTGAACGCACCCTGACCCGGTTGCGGTACAGCTCCAGGCGGCCGGCTTCGATCTTGGAGATTTCCAGCAGCCCTTCGATCAGATCGGAAAGATGGCCGGTGCTGCGGCGGATGGCCGCCACCGCGCCGCGCCGGTTTTCCGGTATCGAAGGGTCGTTCTCAAGCAGCTGGGCGTAGCCGAAGGCGGCGTTGAGCGGCGAGCGCAGCTCATGGCTGAGCCCGGTGAGGTAGCGGCTCTTGGCCTGGTTGGCGGCCTCCGCCAGTTCCTTGGCTTTCTGCAGTTTGCGGTCGGTCTTTTCGTGGGCTTTGATTTCCGCCATCAGCATGCGGGTCTGGCGGTGGGATTCTTCCTGGGCGACCACGCGGCTTTCGTGGGCCAGCACGAACAGCCAGGCCACCACGCCGCTGATAATGATCAGGATCGCGAACACCTTGGCCAGGGTGGTGGCCATCAGGTCGCGCACCTGCGGATCGGTGATCGCCACCTGGGTGTAGACCAGCGTCAGCAGCCCGGCCATCACCAGCGTGACCAGGGTCAGCAGCCCGACGAAATGCCCCAGGCGCGAGCGCAACTGAACCAGGATGGGGCGGGGCAGAATGCCGCCGAGCCAGTCCATCAGCTGTTCCTGAAAGCGGGCGTGGTGCTTGCAGGCGTCGTTGCAGCGCGCGTCCAGGGAGCAGCACAAAGAACAGATCGGGCCGTTGTAGGCCGGGCAGAACGCCATGTCCTCATCGTCGAAGCGATGCTCGCAGATGCAGCAGGGGCGGCCGCGGGTGGCGGTGGCCGGCTCCGGGGTGCGGGCGATGTAGTAGCGGCCGTCGGTGAGCAGCGCGATCAGCGGCGACGCCACGAACGCGGTGAGCAGCGCCAGGAAGGAGGCCAGCGCCTCGGCGTCGCCGCCCCAGAACCCGCTGCGCGCCACCAGCCCCACCAGGGTCGCCATCACCATGGCGCCGAAGCCCACCGGGTTGATGTCGTAGAGATAGGCCCGTTTGAATTCGATGCCCTTGGGGCTCAGCCCCAGCGGCTTGTTGATCACCAGGTCGGCGACCAGGGCGCCGATCCACGCCACCGCCACCATGGCGTAGCTGCCGAGGATGGATTCGAACGCCCGGTAGATGCCGATCTCCATCAACACCAGGGCGATCATCACGTTGAACACCAGCCACACCACCCGGCCCGGGTGGCTGTGGGTGAGGCGGGAAAAGAAGTTGGACCAGGCGATGGAGCCGGCGTAGGCGTTGGTCACGTTGATCTTCAGTTGCGACAGCACCACGAAAATACCCGCCAACGCCATGAGCGTGGCCGGGTGCGCGGTGATATGGCTGAACGCCACCAGATACATGTGCATGGGTTCCTGGGCCTGGCTGTGTGGCAGCCCGTGGGAGAACGCCAGCACCGCCAGGAAGGAACCGGCCAGCGCCTTGAGCCCGCCGACGATAATCCAGCCCGGGCCGCCGGCCAGCATCGCCAGCCACCAGCGCCGGCGCTGTTTGCGCTCCGGCCCCGGCTCCGGCATGAAGCGCAGGAAATCCACCTGCTCGCCGATCTGCGCCACCAGGGAAAACATCACCGTGGCGGCGGCGCCGAACAGCACCAGATTGAAGGCGCCGTCGCCGCCCATGGCGCCGTCGAAGCCCTGCCAGCGGCTCAGTGACTCCGGGTCCTGAAACAGGATGAACACGAACGGCGTCAGCTGCAGCACCACCCAGACCGGCTGGGTCCACAGCTGGAAGCGGCTGATGTAGGTGATGCCGTGGGTCACCAGCGGTATCGCCACCAGCGAGCTGACCACATAGCCCAGCGTCAGCGGCAGGCCGAACAATACCTCCAGGGCCATGGCCATGATCGCCGCTTCCAGGGCGAAAAAAATAAAGGTGAAGGAGGCGTAGATCAGCGAGGTGAGGGTGGAGCCCAGATAACCGAAGCCGGCGCCGCGGGTGAGCAGATCAATGTCGACGCCGTAGCGGGCCGCGTAGTAACTCACCGGCAGGCCGAGCAGGAAAATCACCGCGCTGACCACGGCGATCGCCGCCACCGCGTTGGTGAAACCGTAGTTCAGCGTAATGGCGCCGCCGATGGCTTCCAGCGCGAGAAAGGAAATGGCGCCGAGCGCGGTGTTCGCCACCCGTCCTGCTGACCAGCGGCGCGCCGCCTTGCCGGTGAAGCGCAGGGCGAAGTCTTCCAGGGTCTGGTTGGCGACCCACTTATTGTAGTTGCGCCGCACCCGGAAGATGCGTTGTTCGATGGCCATGCCTGCTCGTCCGCAATACCCGAAAGCCGGGCCAAGAAGAAAGCACGATTCGTGCCGTACCCCCGAAGCGTGGATACCCCAAGGGCGCAGCCTAGGGCCGGCGCCGGCGGCGCGGAATGCGTCAAATGACGTAGGGGCATGGCGTATTCGCCGAATGGGAGCGCGCCGGCCGCCTTCCCATACTCGTTAGCGAGGGTCGACGGAGCCATCGGGCTCCCGGGGATCCATGCATTTCGCTAACGAGGGGTTAACCATGAAGACACCGAAGCATTCCTTGCCGTCGCGTCCGCGCCGCCGTCTGCTGGCCGGGCTGCTGGCGTTGCCGGCGGTACTGGCGTTAAGCACGCCGTCGTTCGCCGCGCCGCCCACGTCCGAGGTCAACACCTCCGGCCTGGCGGTCACCGAAGACACCGTCAAAGTGGGCATCCTGCATTCCATTACCGGCACCATGGCGATCAGTGAGATCGGCTCGGTGCAGGCGGAGAAACTGGCCATCGAGCAGATCAACGCCCAGGGCGGCGTGCTCGGCCGGCAGATCGAATACGTTCAGGAAGACGGCGCCAGCGACTGGCCCACCTTCGCCGAGAAAGCGCGCAAGCTGCTGCGCCAGGACGACGTGGCGGCGATCTTCGGCTGCTGGACCTCCGCCTCACGCAAGGCGGTGCTGCCGGTGATCGAGCAGTTCAACGGCATGCTCTATTACCCGACCTTCTATGAAGGTCTGGAGCAATCCCCCAACGTGATCTACACCGGCCAGGAAGCCACCCAGCAGATTCTCGCCGGCATCGACTGGGCGGTGAAGGAGAAGGGCGCCAAGACCTTCTACCTGCTCGGCTCCGACTACATCTGGCCGCGTACTTCCAACAAGATCGCGCGTATTCACATCGAGAAGAAAGGTCTGAAGGTGGTGGGCGAGGAGTACTACCCGCTCGGCCACACCCAGTTCAACTCGGTGATCAACAAGATCAAGTTGCGTAAGCCGGATGTGATCTTCGCCTCCGTGGTGGGCGGCTCCAACGTGGCCTTCTACAAGCAGATGAAAGCCGCCGGTGTCGATCTCACCGAAGAGGATCCGCTGCTGCTGACCATCTCCGTCACCGAGGATGAAATCCGCGGTATCGGCGGCGAGAACGTGGAAGGCGTGTACGCCTCCATGAAGTACTTCCAGAGCCTGGACAACCCCAATAACAAGGAGTTCGTGGCCGCGTTCAAGGAGCGCTGGGGCGACGACATGGTGATCGGCGACGTGACCCAGGCCGCCTATCTGGGCCCGTGGCTGTGGAAGGCGGCGGTGGAGAAAGCCGGTTCCTTCGACGTGGACAAGATTCGTGAAGCCTCTCCCGGCATTGAGTTCAAGAAAGCGCCGGAAGGCTATGTGCGCATCCATGAAAACCATCACCTGTGGTCGAAGACCCGCATCGGCGTGGCGCAGACCAACGGCCAGTACAAGGTGGTCCATGAAACCAAGGACCTGATGGAGCCGGATCCCTTCCCTGAAGGTTACAAGTAACCGTCCGTACCCGGCGCCCCCGGTGGGCGTCGGGATTTTTTAACCGCAGGGGAGCATTGCCATGTTTGCTGATTATTCCTCAACGGAATTGATGTCCATCTTTGCCATGCAGGGGTTCGCCGGTTTGTCCCTGTTTTCCGTGTTCGTTCTCATGGCAATGGGCCTGGCGATTATTTTCGGCCAGATGGGCGTGATCAACATGGCCCACGGGGAGTTCATGATCCTGGGGGCCTATACCACCTACCTGACTTCGCAGTTTTTCCAGAACCTGATGCCGGAGCTGTTCGCCGCTTCGTTCTTCTTCGCCATGGTGCTGGCATTCCTGGTCTCCGGTGCACTCGGGGCCTTTGTCGAATGGGCCATGGTCCGGCATCTGTACCGGCGGCCTTTGGATACGCTGCTGGCCACCTGGGGGCTGAGCCTGATTCTTCAGCAGGCCTACCGGTCGATCTTCGGCGCCCGGGAAGTGGGCGTGGACCTGCCGGACTGGATGATGGGCGCGTTTAACGTCACGGATTTCGTGCAACTGCCGATCAATGGCCTGTTCGTGATGGTGATCGCCCTGTCCATTGCGCTGGCGGTGTATCTGCTTATGTACCGCTCCGGCTGGGGCAAGAAAGTGCGCGCGGTGGTGCAGAACCGGCCGATGGCGGAAGCGGTGGGCATCAACACCGCCGGCGTCGACCGGGCCACCTTCGCGCTGGGGTGCGGCATCGCCGGGGTCGCCGGCAGCGCCTTCACCATGATCGGCTCCACCGGCCCGTCGTCCGGCCAGGCCTATATCGTCGATACCTTCCTGGTGGTGGTGTTCGGCGGCGCGCAAAGCCTGGTCGGCACCATTATTTCCGCCTTCGGTATCTCCCAGGCCCAATCCACCATGGAGTTCTTCCTGAGCGGTTCCATGGCCAAGGTACTCACCCTGCTGGTGGTGGTGGGCATTCTCATGTTGCGTCCGGAAGGCCTGATGGCCTTGAAGGTCCGTCGCTAGGAGTCCGTGATGAAAACCAACTCTCCCCTTCAATGGCTGACCTCCCGGGAAGGGATCTACTACCTGCTGCTGGCCTTGCTGCTGGTGGTGGTGCTGCCGCTGCTGCTCGATCCCTTCCGCCTCAACATGGTGGGCAAGTATCTCACCTACGCCTTCGCCGCCATCGGCCTGGTGATGTGCTGGGGCAAGGCCGGCATTCTCAGTCTCGGCCAGGGCGTGTTCTTCGGCCTGGGTGGCTACTGCATGGCCATGTTTCTGAAACTGGAAGCGTCCACGCCGGAGGCCACCAAGAATCAGTCCACGCCGGGCATTCCGGATTTCATGGACTGGAACCAGATCACCGAGCTTCCGGGGTTCTGGCAGCCGTTCCACAGCTTCTCGTTTACCCTGATCGCGGTGATCGCGGTGCCGGTCTTACTCGCCTTCATCATCGGCGTGGCCATGTTCAAGCGGCGCGTGGGCGGCGTTTACTTCGCCATTATCACCCAGGCCATCGCCGCCATTCTGACCATTCTTATCATCGGCCAGCAGGGGCTCACCGGCGGCGTCAACGGCATCACCGACCTGCAAACCCTGATGGGCTGGAATATCCGCACCGACACGGCCAAGACCACGCTCTACTTCGTCTGCGTCGGGCTGTTGTTCCTCAGCCTGCTGGTCGCGCGCCATGTGCAGAACGCCAAGCTGGGGCGGATTCTGGTGGCGATGCGCGACCAGGAAAACCGGGTGCGCTTCTCCGGTTACGACGTGGCCTCGTTCAAGGTGTTCGTGTTCTGCCTGGCGGCGGGCCTGGCGGGCATCGGCGGGGCGCTGTTCACCCTGCAGGTGGGCTTCATGTCGCCGTCGTTCGTGGGCATCGTGCCGTCCATCGAGATGGTGGTGTTCTGCGCGCTGGGCGGCCGTTACTCCCTGCTTGGCGGTGTCTACGGCGCCTTGCTGGTGAACGCGGCCAAGAGCGGCTTCTCCGAATCCTTCCCGGAACTCTGGCCCTACGCCATGGGGGCGCTGTTTATCGGTGTGGTGCTGGCCTTCCCCAACGGTCTGGCCGGCCTCTATGAGCGCTACATCATGCCGCTGGAAAAACGCCTGCCGGTGATCGGCAAGTACCTGGACAAGGACAAGCCCGCACCGCAGGCGCCGCCGGTGGTGTCCGATCAACTCAGCGCGGAGAAACCCTGATGAATGCACAAAAGGAAAACTTCCTGCTCGCCGTGGAAGGTCTGACGGTGTCGTTCGACGGCTTCAAGGCGGTGGACGACCTGTCCTTCTATCTCGACCCCAAGGAGATCCGCGTGATCATCGGCCCCAACGGGGCCGGCAAAACCACGGTGCTCGACCTGATCTGCGGTAAAACCCGCGCCACCGCGGGCTCGATACGCTTCGGCGGCAAGGAGCTCACCAAGATGAAGGAGCACCAGATCGTGCACGCCGGGGTGGGCCGCAAGTTCCAGAACCCTTCGGTGTTCGAGGACCTGACCGTGTTCGAGAACCTGGAGGTCTCCTACCCGCAGGGCCACACGGTGATGGGGGCGCTGGCGTTCAAACGGGACGCGGCGGTGGTCGAAGCGGTGGAAAGCATCGCTGAAACCATCTTCCTGAGCGACCAGCTCAACGAGCCCGCCGGGCTGCTCAGCCACGGCCAGAAGCAGTGGCTGGAAATCGGCATGTTGCTGATTCAGAAGCCGGACCTGCTGATGCTCGATGAGCCGGTAGCGGGCATGTCGGTGGCGGAACGCAAGAAGACCGCCGAGCTGCTGCGTGTGATCACCCGCGATCATACGGTGCTGGTGATCGAGCACGACATGCAGTTCGTCGGCGACATCGCCGACCGGGTCACCGTCATGCACCAGGGCAAGGTGCTCTCCGAAGGGTCCATCGAACACGTCAAGCAGGACCCGAAAGTCATCGAAGTCTACCTGGGGCACTGATCATGCTGAAAGTATCGAATCACTCCGTGGCCTACGGCCAGAGCACCATCATCCGCGACCTGAATCTGGACGTGAACGACAACGAGATCGTCGCGGTGGTGGGGCGCAACGGCATGGGCAAGACCACGCTGATGAAATCCCTGATCGGCATGACCCCCAGCCGTGCCGGCAGCGTGTCCCTGAACCACACCGACCTCAGCGCCATGAAAAGCTTTCAGCGGGTGCGCGCCGGGCTCGGTTTCGTGCCTCAGGGGCGGATGATTTTCCCCGCCCTCACGGTGCGCGAAAACATCGAGACCGGCCTGGCGGCGGTGGGCGAGAAGAAAGTGCCGCGCGACCTCTATGAGCTGTTTCCGGTGCTGGAAGAAATGCAGCACCGGCGCGGCGGCAACCTGTCCGGCGGTCAGCAGCAGCAACTGGCGATCGCACGGGCACTGGCAACGCGCCCCAAGGTGCTGCTGCTGGACGAGCCCACCGAAGGTATCCAGCCCTCCATCATCCAGGAGATGGCGCGCACCCTGAAACGTATCCGCGACGAGCGCGGCCTGTCCATCGTGGTGTCCGAGCAGGTGCTCAGCTTCGTGATGGAGATCGCCGACCGGATTCTGGTGATCGAGAAAGGCGACATCGTTCACCAGGAAGACAAAGAGGACGCCGACCAGAACAAGATCGCCAGCTATCTGGCGGTCTGAATCCGCTCAACGAAAGCGAGGAGCCAAGTTATGCGACACGGTGATATTTCCAGCAGCAGCGATACCGTCGGGGTGGCGGTGGTCAACTATAAGATGCCGCGCCTGCACAGCCGCGCCGAGGTGCTCGATAACGCCCGCGCCATCGCCGAGATGATCAAGGGCATGAAGGTGGGCCTGCCGGGCATGGACCTGGTGGTGTTCCCGGAGTACAGCACCATGGGCATCATGTACGACCCGGATGAAATGATGGACACCGCCGCCTCCGTGCCCGGTGACGAGACCGCCATTTTCTCCGCCGCCTGCCGGGAAGCGAAAACCTGGGGCGTATTCTCCCTCACCGGCGAACGCCACGAGGAACACCCGCACAAATCCCCCTACAACACTCTGATTCTGATCAACGACCAGGGCGAAGTGGTGCAGAAGTACCGCAAGTGCATTCCCTGGTGCCCGATTGAAGGCTGGTACCCCGGCGACACCACCTATGTCACCGAAGGCCCCAAGGGCATGAAGCTCAGCCTGATCATCTGCGATGACGGCAACTACCCGGAGATCTGGCGCGACTGCGCCATGAAGGGCGCCGAGCTGATCGTGCGCTGCCAGGGCTATATGTACCCGGCCAAGGAGCAGCAGGTGATGATGTCCAAAAGCATGGCCTGGGCCAACAACTGCTATGTGGCGGTGGCCAACGCCGCCGGCTTTGACGGCGTCTACTCCTACTTCGGCCATTCGGCGATTATCGGCTTCGACGGCCGCACGCTCGGCGAGTGCGGCGAAGAGGAAATGGGCATTCAGTACGCCCAGCTCTCGATCAGCCAGATCCGCGACGCGCGCGCCAACGACCAGTCCCAGAACCATCTGTTCAAGCTGCTGCACCGGGGCTACACCGGCATCCACGATTCCGGCGACGGCGACAAGGGCATCGCGGACTGCCCGTTCGAGTTCTACCGCACCTGGGTCATGGACGCGCAGAAAGCCCAGGAAAACGTGGAAGCCATGACCCGCTCCACGGTGGGCGTGGCGGACTGTCCGGTGAAGGACCTGCCGGTGGACGGTAAAGAGAAAAATGCCTGAGGCCGCCATGCCCTTTATCAATGACCGCCTGCAGGAGAATCAGGAACGGCTGGCCCGGGAAGAACGGGCCAGCCGTCCGGAGCGGGCACCGCGCTTTGTGTTCGAGCCGGAAGCGGTGATGGCGCGCCTGCGTGCCCGCATTGTCGGTCAGGCGCCGGTGCTCGACGCCATGGAAGACATGTTGCGCGTGGTCAAGGCGGACATCGGCGACCCGCACCGGCCGCTGGCGGTGAATCTGTTCATGGGCCCCACCGGGGTGGGTAAAACCGAAACCGTGCGGCTGATCAGCGAAGCGATACACGGCGGCGCGGACGGCTTCTGCCGTATCGATATGAACACCCTGGCCCAGGAGCACTACGCCGCCGCGCTCACCGGCGCGCCGCCGGGCTATGTGGGCAGCAAGGAAGGCCACACCCTGTTTGATGTGGATCTGATCCAGGGCAGTTTCAGCAAGCCCGGCATCGTGCTGTTCGACGAGCTGGAAAAAGCCAGCACCGAAGTGATCCGTTCGCTGCTCAATGTGCTGGAAAGCGGCCGGCTGCTGCTGTCCGGCGGCACCCGCAGCATCGATTTCCGCAACACCCTGATTTTCATGACCAGCAATGTGGGCGCCCGCGAGGCCGGCGATTACCGCGCCCGTTTCCGGCACGGCTGGCGGCACTGGCTGGGGCTGTCGCCACGCCATGAGGGCCGGGTTCTGGAGCGCGCCCTGCATCGCCGCTTCGACCCGGAATTCATCAACCGCATCGACCGGGTGCTGCCGTTTCAGCGGCTTGATGCCGCCTGGCTGGACACCCTGCTGGACATCGAGCTGGGCAAACTCAACCAGCGTCTGGCGCGGCGCCGCGCCCGCCTGGAGCTGGACAACGGCGCGCGCCAGTTTCTCTGCCGCGCCCACGACGACCGCTTCGGCGCCCGGGACCTGGCCCGCCGCCTGCGCGCCGAGCTGGAACCGGCGCTCGCCCGGGCCCTGCTGGAACGCCCCGCCGACGACACCTTTCTGGCGCTGCTCGACGGCGACCGGCTGAGCGTGGTGCCGGTGAACCGCTGAGCCGGGCAATACGTCATCTGACGTAGTCGCCGGGGCCTTTTCGCGAATGGTGAGCGGTGCGCCGATCACCGATATTGAAACCCACGGAATCACGCTTGCCCGAAAAACTGGAGGAACCGACACCATGGCTGAGACCATCATTAAAATCGATCTCGACACTTCGCCCTACGACAACGATATGGTGCACAACCGCTGGCATCCCGACATTCCCATGGCGGCGATGGTGAAGCCCGGCGACGACTTCATCGTTGAATGCCACGACTGGACCGGCGGCCAGATCCATAACGACGACAACGCCGAGGACGTGCGCGACGTGGACCTCACCCAGGTGCATTTCCTGTCCGGCCCGGTGGGCGTGGAAGGCGCCGAGCCCGGCGACCTGCTGGTGGTCGATATCCTCGACATCGGCACCTTCGAGGAAAGCCAGTGGGGCTTCAACGGCTTCTTCTCGAAGCAGAACGGCGGCGGCTTTCTCACCGAGCATTTCCCGGAAGCGCAGAAAACCATCTGGGACTTCAACGGCATGTTCACCAAGTCGCGGCATATTCCCGGCGTGGAGTTCGCCGGCCTGATTCACCCGGGGCTGATCGGTTGCCTGCCGTCCAAGGACATGCTCAACGAGTGGAACAGCCGCGAAAAAGAACTCTACGACACCGAGCCGGATCGCGTGCCCGGTTTGGTCAATCTGCCGTTCGCCGACACCGCCCATATGGGCAAACTCAAGGGCAGCGAGAAAGCGGCGGCCGCCGCCGAGGGCGCGCGCACCGTGCCGCCCCGCGAGCACGGCGGTAACTGCGACATCAAGGACCTGTCACGCGGTTCGCAGATTTACTTCCCGGTGTATGTGAAAGACGCCGGCCTGTCCGTGGGCGACCTGCACTTCAGCCAGGGCGACGGCGAGATCACCTTCTGCGGCGCCATCGAAATGGCCGGCTGGATTCACATGCGCGTCAACCTGATCAAAGGCGGCATGGAGAAGTACGCGATCAAGAACCCGATCTTCAAACCCAGCAAGATCGCGCCCAAGTACGACGACTACCTGATCTTCGAAGGCATCTCCGTGGACGAACAGGGCAAGCAGCACTACCTGGACGTGCACATCGCCTACCGCCAGGCCTGCCTGAACGCCATCGAATACCTGAAGAAGTTCGGCTATACCGGCGCCCAGGCCTACTCGCTGCTCGGCTGCGCGCCGGTGCAGGGCCACATCAGCGGGGTGGTGGACGTGCCCAACGCCTGCGCCACATTATGGCTGCCCACCGACATCTTCGACTTCGATCTCAAGCCCGGTGTCGACGGCCCGCAACACAGCGTGGCCGGCAGCACCGACGTGCCGCTGGCCAAGGATAAATAGGGGAGGGCGCCACGATGCCGTTGTACGACTATAAATGCACCGAGCACGGCCTGTTCCACGAGCTGGTGCCGGTGCAGGCGTCCGGGGAAGCCTGCCCCTGCCCCACCTGCGGCGTGCTGTCCGCGCGGGTGATCCTGGTCGCCCCGGAGGTACTGGACATGGCCCCGGAACGGCGCTCGGCCTTCGAGCGCAACGAACGGGCCCGCCACGAACCCCGGCGCGGCAACCAGCACTCGGAAAAGGAGCAGGGCTGCTGCCACCACGAACGCCACAAACCCAAGGTCTTCTACACCGCCGAAGGCAATAAGATGTTTCCGTCGGCGCGGCCCTGGATGATTAGCCACTGATTCAGTTAACAGTTAATAGTGAACAGTTAACAGTTAATAGCGCGCGGTACGGTTATGTGCCGGGTTGGAAGCAAAGAGGCCGCGCCCGTGGGTTGGGCGCGGCCTCTTGCGTTTCGGGCTCCACGGGCTTTGCCCGCGTCGCTGTTAACTATTCACTGTTAACCATTAACTAAAAAAGCACCATCCCGAGGCTTTCGGCGACGCAGGCGGGTTTGTCGCTGCCTTCCAGTTCGATGGTGACTTCGTTGCAGAGCAGGTAGCGGCCTTCGCCCTTGGCGGCCACGGATTTCATCACGAAGCGTCCGCGCACGCGGCCGCCGGCGGGGACCGGGGTCAGAAAGCGGCAGCTGTTGAGGCCGTAGTTAAGGCCCGCCTTGGCGCCTTCCACGGTGTAGATCTCGTCCTTGAACATGGGGATCAGCGACAGGGTCAGGTAGCCGTGGGCGATGGGGCCGCCCATGGGCGATTCCTTCTTGGCGCGTTCCACGTCCACGTGAATCCACTGGTGGTCGCCGGTGGCGTCGGCGAACTGGTTGATGCGCTCCTGGCTCACCGTCATCCATTCGGTGACGCCCAGTTCCTTGCCTTCCCAGCTTTTCAGCTCTTCCGGGCCGTTGATTGTCAGCATTGGTCTCTCCTCGAACAATTCAAAAAAAGAGATAGCTTCAGGCTTCACGCGGCAGGCTTCAAGCTCAAAAACAGCGGCGCCGGCGGCCGGCCGGCTTGTGGCCTGAGGCCGATGTTGTATCCTGCGTTCAGAGTTTCTTCGAGGTCTTCCATGCACATCCATATTCTCGGCGTCTGCGGCACCTTCATGGGGTCGCTGGCGCAGCTGGTCCGGGCCCAGGGGCACCGGGTCACCGGTTCCGACCAGAACGTCTACCCGCCGATGAGCGATCAGCTCAGCGCCGCCGGCATCGAGCTGATCCAGGGCTATGACCCCGCTCAGCTGGAGCCGGCCCCGGACCTGGTGGTGATCGGCAACGCCCTGAGCCGGGGCAACCCGGCGGTGGAGCATGTGCTGGACCAGGGCATGCCCTATACCTCCGGCGCCCAGCTGCTCGCCGAGGTGGTGCTGCCCGGCCGCTGGGTGCTGGCGGTGGCGGGCACCCACGGCAAGACCACCACCGCCTCCATGCTGGCCTGGATGCTGGAAGACGCGGGCCTCGATCCCGGCTATCTGATCGGCGGCGTGCCCGGTAACTTCGGCGTCTCCGCGCGGCTCGGCGGCACGCCGTTTTTCGTGGTCGAAGCGGACGAGTACGACACCGCCTTTTTCGACAAGCGCAGCAAGTTCGTGCACTACCGGCCGCGCACCGTGGTGCTCAACAATCTCGAGTTCGACCACGCGGATATCTTTCCGGACCTGGCCGCCATCCAGACCCAGTTTCACCATCTGCTGCGCACCGTGCCGTCCCTGGGCCGGGTGATTCTGCCCCACGGCGAAGCCGCCCTGGAGGAAACCCTGGCGCGGGGCTGCTGGAGCGAGGTGGAGCGGTTCGGCGAGCAGGCCGACCCGGGCTACCGGCTGGAGCGGCCGGACGGCTCCCGCTTCACGGTGATGGAAAAGGGGACAGACATCGCTGTGGTGGACTGGTCGCTCACCGGCCGCCACAACGTCAATAACGCCATGGCGGCGCTGTTGGCGGCGCGCCATGTGGGCGTCACCTTGGAAGACGGTGCCGCCGCCCTGGGCCGCTTCCAGGGCGTGAAGCGCCGCATGGAGCTGCGCGGCGAGGTGGACGGCGTGCGCGTCTACGACGACTTCGCCCACCACCCCACGGCCATCGCCACCACCCTGGACGGCCTGCGCCGTCGGGTGGGCGACGAGCAGGTGCTGGCGGTGATCGAGCCGCGCTCCAACACCATGCGCCTGGGCCGCCACCGGGAGGCCCTGGCGGCCAGTGCCCGGGACGCGGATCAGGTGATCTGGTATCAGCCGCCGGGGCTGGAATGGTCCCTGGACGCGGTGGTCGCCGAGTCGCCGGTGCCGGCGCGGGTGGAAACCGACCTGGACGCCCTGGTGGCGTCGGTGGCGGCCCAGCCCGGGCCCCTCAATGTGGTGGTGATGAGTAACGGCGGCTTCGGCGGCGTGCACGAAAAACTGCTGGCGGCGCTGCGACAGCGTTTGCCTCAAGGGAGTGAAACCCATGACGGATAGCACACGCCAGCGTGTCACCCTGGCGTTTACCGGCGCCTCCGGCGCCCCTTACGGGTTGCGGTTACTGCAGTGTCTGCTGAGGGCGGACTGCGAGGTGTTCGTGATCCTGTCCAAGGCGGCGCGGGTGGTGATCGGCATGGAGACCGATCTCAGCCTGCCCGCCGGCACCGGCAAGGCGGAAACCGTATTGCGCGAGTACGCCGACACTGACCAGGGCGCGCTCACCGTGTGCGGCCTGGAACAGTGGACCGCGCCGGTGGCCTCGGGCTCCGGCGCGCCGGCGTCGATGGTGGTGTGCCCCTGTTCCACCGGCACCCTGTCGGCGATCGCCAGTGGCGCCAGTGACAACCTGATCGAGCGCGCCGCGGACGTGGCCCTCAAGGAACGCCGCCAGCTGATTCTGGTGCCCCGGGAAAGCCCGTTCTCGGCGATTCATCTGGAAAACATGCTCAAGCTGGCCCGTCTGGGCGTCACCATCCTGCCGGCGGCGCCCGGGTTCTATCACCGTCCGCAAAGCGTCGACGATCTGATCGACTTCGTGGTGGCGCGGATTCTCGACCAGCTCGGCGTCGAGCAGACCCTGGTCAAGCGCTGGGGCGAGTGACCCCGCGCCGGGCTACAGGCTGTAGCGAATCGGTACGGTCACTTTAATCAGTTCCGAAGCCAATTCCGAGGGCGGTTCCGGGAAGCGCAGCCGGCGCACCAGTTCCAAGGACTGCTGGTCGAGGATGCGGCTGTCGGAGCTGCTCTTCAGGTTCACATCCTGGGCACGGCCCTCGCTGTCGAGAAAGAATTCCACTTCCACCACGCCCTGCTGGCGGCGCATCCGCGCCCGAGCCGGGTATTCCTTGTTGTATTCGATGGTGTCGCGGACCTTGCCCAGATAGCGATCCAGCAGGTTGTCGTGGTCGCCGCTTTTACGCACGCCCTCGCCGGGGTCGCCGGCCATGCCTTTCTGGCCCTGGGGTTGCTGCTGGGACTGGTCGGCGGTGCGGGTTTCGGTGTCCTGCTGCTGTGCGGGCGCCGCCGGTTCGGTTTCCGGCTCCGGTTCGGGCTCAGGCTCCGGTTCCGGCGTGGGCTCCGGCTTGGGCTCCGGCTTGGGTTCAGGCTTCGGCTTCGGTTTTGGCTTGGGTTCGGGTTTCGGTTCCGGCTTGGGCTTGGGTTTCGGCTCAGGCTTGGGTTCCGGCTTCGGCTCGGGCTTGGGTTCCGGGGCCGGCTCGGGGGCCGTGGCCACCGGGCTGTCGCTGGGCTTTTTCGCCAGGTTCAGGGTCACCGCCTGCTGTTGGCCCTCCTTGGCGGGGCGGCCACCGGCCAGGGTCATGCTGCCCACGCCCACCAGCAACACGGCATGGGCGGCGAGGGCCAGGCTCCAGGCGAGAATCACGCGGGGTTTGGGCATCACGGTGTGTTCTTACTCCGGGTTACCAGGCGTACTTCTTCCACGCCGGCGTCGCGCAGGGTTTCCAGGCTGTTACGCAGCGTGCTGAGCGCGGTGTCGGCGTCGGCCATCAGGCGCACCGGCTGGGGCCCGTCGGTATCGGTGGGCGGTGCGCCGTCCACCGCGGTTGTGTCGGCGTTGTCCTCGGTCGCCGCGGCGGCGCGGCGGTGCTCGCGGATCAAATCCGCCATGCGTGCGGGGTCCACCGGCTCGCCCTGGTGCAGCAGCCGGCCTTCCTTGTCCAGCACCAGCATGAACTGCTCCAGGTTTTCCTCGGTGTCGGCGCTGGCGCTGTCCGGTGCTTCAACGTCCCCTTCCGGTCGCGGCGCCAGCTGGCCCGCCACCATAAAGAAGATCAACAGCAGAAAGACCACATTGATCAGCGGCAGCACCGGCTCCAGGGGCGGCCGGCGGCCGCTGTCCGGAGACTCCAGGTTCATGGCATCAGCTCCAGCTGCACGTCCTCGATACCGGCGGCGCGGGCCGCGTCCAGGGTGGCCAGGGCGGCTTGCAGCGGCGCGTCCGCTTCGCCGGTGATCAGCACGGTGGCGTCCCGCCCTTGCAGGCGCTCCGCCAGGTCCGACACCGCGTAGCGTTCGCCCTCCATCTCCACCTGGCCGTCGGCGGTGACGGTCAGCGTCAGCCAGTCCTGATCCTGGCGCTGCTCGCTGGCCTCGCTGGGCAGCACATTGACCGGCAGATCCTTCCAGTCGCCAAAGCGGCTGGCGAGCATGAAGAAGATCAACAGAATGAACACCACATCAATCAGTGGTGTCAGGCTGATGGTCGGGGAGCGATGGCGTTCCGGTTCCAGGTGCATGGATCAGCCGCCGACGGCGACCCGGCGCGGGGCCTGATCGCGGGCCGGTGCTTCGCTGTCCCGGGTTTGTCCGGCGCCTTGCCGGCGCACCTGCACCTTCAGGCGGGCCAGGCGGTCCTGCATTTTTTCACGGCACAGCTCAATGGTGCGGTCGGCCCAGTGGAAGGCCGCCAGCGCGGGGATCGCCACGGTAAGGCCGGCGGCGGTGGTGAGCAGCGCTTCCCAGATGCCGCCGGACAGAATCGACGGGTCCACCTGGGAACCGGCGGCTTCCAGGGCCTGGAAGGCGCCGATCATGCCGAACACGGTGCCCAGCAGGCCGATCAGCGGCGACAGCGCACTGATCACTTCCAGGGTGCGCAGGCCGCCGCGCATGTCTTCCAGCGCCTCGCGGCCGCGCCGCAGGCTGTCCTCTTCCCAGCTGTCCGCGTCCATGGCGCGGTTATGCCAGGCGCTCAACACCACCTGATCCACCGGCGAACGCCCGGCGTCGCCGACCACCGGCGTATCGCCGCGCTCCAGGCTTTCCAGCAGGGCGTCGGCCTGTTTGCTGGCCACCGGCCGCAGGCGGGCGAACTGGAGCATCTTGGTGAGCAGCGTGGCGAGGGCCACCACCGACAGCACCGCCAAAAGCCACATGGCGACGCCGCCGGCGACAAACCACTCGGGGAGTTGAAGCTGCAAGGAAGACATCATGTCCGGACTCCTGTTGGCGGGCGCATACCGCCATCACGGAAAAAAGGGCAGAAAAAGGGCGATATCGCCAGAGAGCCGGAGTCTAGCATCTCGCGGCCTGAATGCAAGTCATTCCTATTTACATTTCAGGCGGCGGGTCCGGTGGGACCCGCGCTTGTGGGAGCTTGCCTTGCAAGCGAAAGGCCGGCTTTGCCGGCCGGCAAAGGTTGCCCCGCAGGATTCCAGAGTCCTTAGCGCTGCATCAGCGTGTAGTTGAAGTCGGACTCGATCGGCTCGCCGTCGGCGTTCAGCATTTCCACCGCATTGGTGGCTTTCTGCAGAAAACGGAACTGCTCGGACGGATCAGTGGGATTGAGGATGAACAGCGGGTAGGACTTGCCGTCCACGGATTGCCGCTCGGCGATCCAGTTGCCGCGGTCCACGTCACTGCCGCTGGCCTTGGCGCCGTCCAGAAACTTCTGGCGCAGTTCAAAGCGTGACGGTTGGTCCGCCTCATCCCGGTACAGCGTCAGGGTGGTCTGGATCCCGGAACAGTCCGCGCAGGGCAGCACGCCCTGGTACACCGTTTTGCTGGCTTTGGGATCCGGTTGCGGCTCGGGGGCGGTCTGGCAGCCGGCCAGTGCGAACAGCGCGCCAAGCGTAAGAACGGAAAGGGCCTTTTTCATATTTGGTCTCCCTGACATCAATTAAGAAGCATCAGTATAGACCGCGCTGCGTGAACCGGTTCACAGCTTTAACAGTGTTTAACCGTGAAGAAGGGCTCAGTCCCGGCGGCGAGCCAGGTAGCGTTGCACCCCTTCCGCGATCAGGAAGACCACCCCCAGAGCGATTAGAAAGTACAGCAGAATCATGTTTCCCCAGACCAGTGAGTCAGCCGAAAGCTTGATGCCAAGCCATTTTTTGCATTCGAGAATAGGGCAGCCGGGGCCCTTAAAACAGTAACTTACTGTTAATGCTTGTAAGAATAACGACCTATGCAATTAGCGTCATTGGACTTTAGTGGAAAGCGGACCCGGGTCACAGTTCGCGGCGATGCGGTGCGCCCCGGGGCCGAAAAGGGAGGGGGGGAAGGGTTCAGCCGAGCAGTTCCAGCGGGCCGGTGCGTTCGATGCCGCGCTGATAGGCCGGGCGGGCTTCCACGCGCTGGATAAAGTCGCGGATGTGCGGCAGGGCGTCCAGGTTGGCGCGGGCGCCGGCGGCCTGCAGCGGGAAACTCATCTGCACGTCGGCGGCGGTCAGTGCCTCGCCGGCGAACCAGGTGTGGCTGGCGAGGTGGCTTTCCACCAGGCGCAGCTGCTCTTCAATGCGCGGCTGCACGAAGCCGCCCACCATGCCGCCGCTGATTTTCTTGGCGATCGGCTTGGCGAAGAACGGCATCGGCGCCTTGGGCACCCGGCTGAAGATCAGCTTCATGACCATCAGCGGCATCAGCGAGCCTTCCGCGTAGTGCAGCCAGTATTGGTAGTTCAGCCAGTTGGGGTCGTCCACGGCGGGCTTGAGGCGGCCGCCGCCGTGCTTTTCCACCAGGTACTCGATAATGGCGCCGGATTCCGCCACCACGGTGTCGCCGTCGGTGATCACCGGCGACTTGCCCAGGGGATGCACCCGGCGCAACGACTCGGGGGCCAGCATAGTGTTGGGATCGCGCTTGTAGTGCTCGATCTCGTAGGGAATGCCGAGTTCCTCGAGCAGCCAGACGATGCGTTGCGAGCGGGATTTTTCCAGATGGTGGACGATGATCATTGAGCTTCCCCGATACGGTAAGGGTGATGAATGCAGCGCAGAGCATAGCATCGGGCGGCCTGCTTTACCGTCAAGGTGGGGCGCTCCGGCCGTCAGCCCCCGGCGCCGGGGGTGCCGGCTTCGTTCCGGGTCACCGCCGCGGCCTGGGCGCCGGGCAGGCGGTGCACCGCTTCCAGCACGTCGTCGAGCACCGCCTGGCTTTTCCAGGCCGACGGTGTGTTAACGATGGCGGACACCGCCCAGGTGGTGTTGTTGCTGTCGCGGGTGAAGCCGGCCACCGCGCGCACATTGGTCAGTGAGCCGGTTTTTATGTGGCCTTCGCCGCGCAGGCCGGTGTCACGCAGCCGGTTGTGCATGGTGCCGTCCATGGCCACCAGCGGCAGGGACGCGATCAGCTCGGCGGCGAACGGGCTGCGCCAGGCCTGCTGCAGCATCTTGATCTGTTCCATGGGGCTCATACGCGCGTCGCGGGACAGGCCGGCGCCGTTGTCCAACACCACCGCGCGTGGATCCATGCCTTTCAGCGCCATCCAGTCCTTGATGGTGCGCTCGGCGGCGGCCAGGTCGTCGCGGTCTTCCGCCAGCCGGTGTTCGGCGCCGATGGTCAGGTAGAGCTGGCGCGCCATCACGTTGCTGCTCCACTTGTTGATGTCGCGGACCATGGTGACCAGGTCCGGCGATGAGGTGGTGGCGAGCAGGTCGACGCCCGCCGGCAGGCGGTCGAAACGGGTGGCGCCGGTGATGGTGCCGCCCAGCTGTTTCCACAGGCCGCGGATAATGGCGGCGGTGTAGGTTTCCTGGCTCATCAGCGACAGATAGTTGCCGGCCCGGCAACCCGGCGGCAGCGAGCCGGAGACCGTGACGGTGATACGGCCGTTGTCCTGGTAGCTGGGTTCCACCTTGAGACGGCGGCCGGAGGGGCAGCGGCCGCCGCTGGTCAGGGTGATCTGATTGTCCAGGGTGATGGCGTCGGCGACCGGGTCCACCCAGGCGCTGACGCCGTCCTTGCGGGCGGCGAACTGAAAGTGGAACACGTTCAGGTTGGTGAGCAGGGCGTGGGGCTCCACCAGGAAAGGGGCGTGGGGGTTGTCGCCGTCGTCGTCGAAATGCGGCTGGCCGTGGGGCAGCCGGAAGTAGGAATCGTCCAGCACCAGGTCGCCCTGGACCTGACGGATGCCGTAGGCGCGCAGGTCGCGCAGCAGCTGCCAGAGGCGCTCCTCGGTGAGCTTGGGGTCACCGGCGCCGACCAGAAACAGGTCGCCCTCGAGCACGTCGCCGTTCAATTCCCCGTTGGTGTAAACGCGGGTGTGCCATTTGAAGCTGGGGCCGAGCAGCTCCAGCGCCGCGTAGGTGGTCAGCAGCTTCATGGTGGAGCCCGGGTTCATCACCCGGTCCGCGTTGACGAAGCGCGCCTCGCCCGGGCCGTCCAGGGGCACGGCGGCGAGGGCCAGGGCTTCATCCGGCAGTTGCAGCGCTTCCATGCGCTCCATGATCCGGTCCGGCCAGTCTTCGGCGCCGGCGGGGGCGGTCAGGAGGGTGGCGGCGACAACAATCGACAGAACACGAACGGCAAGCCGCATAAGTCCGGAACTCTCCCTGTTTAGGGTCCAACGGGTTAGTGAACACTAGCGTAAAGGAAAAGCCGGGGGCGGTCAGGAGGGCGATGGTGGGGTAATTGTAAATTCTTCCAGCGCGCCACGGGGCGGGGTTCGCCGCCGGGGTTTGCTATAGTGGCGGCGCCGTTCGTCCACCTGCCCAAAGAGGAAACCTGGATGTCGAAATTGTTGCTTAACCTGCGCCGGGTACCCGACGACGAGCGCGATGAAATTTGTGCGCTGCTGGATCAGCACGGCATCCCCCATTACCAGACCGAACCCAGCGTCTGGGGCGTCTCCGCCGGCGGCATCTGGCTGAGCGACGATCAGGATTGGGAGCGGGCCCGGCCGCTGCTGGCGGACTATCAGCGGCGCCGTCTTGAGCAACAGCGCGCCGCCTTCGAACAGGCGCACCGGCGCGGCGAACCCACCACCGTGTGGCGCAACCTGCGCGCCCGGCCGCTGCGGGCGCTGGCGTTTCTGATCGCCGCCATCGCGGTGCTGCTAATCACAGTGGTGCCGTTCGTGACGCTGGGTTGACCCGCCTTGTGCGAGCGGGCCCTGCCCGCGAAAGGGAGCAAAGCTCCCGGCAGGATCCCAGAGACCTGTCTAACGGCAGCTCCCTCAGCCTCTCTGGGATCCTGCCGGGTGGCTGGACGCCACCCTTTCGCGGGCGAGGCCCGCTCCTACAAGTTGGTTAGAGCTCGCGGGCCAGGTTCTCCGGGTCGCCGACGTCGATGCCCTTGTGCTGCAGGTCGGCGTGGTAGGAGCTGCGCACCATGGGGCCGGAGGCCACCGAGGTGAAGCCCATCTTGCGGCCTTCCACGGCGAACATCTTGAAGTCGTCCGGGTGCACATAGCGCTCCACCGGCGCGTGGAATTTGCTGGGCTGCAGGTACTGGCCGATGGTGATCATGTCGACGCCGTGGTCGCGCAGGTCGCGCAGCGTTTCCAGCACCTGATCGTTGGTCTCGCCCAGGCCCACCATGATGCCGGACTTGGTGGGCACGTCCGGACGCCGCTCGCCGAAGCGCCGCAGCAGGTCCAGGGAATGCTGGTAGCGGGCGCCGGGCCGGGCTTTTTTGTACAGGTGCGGCACCGTCTCGATGTTGTGGTTGAACACGTCCGGCGGAGTGGCGTCGAGAATGTCCAGGGCGTCGTCCAGGCAGGGCCGGAAATCCGGGGTCAGGATTTCCACCTTGGTGTCCGGGCTCAGGGCGCGCACTTCGCGGATGCACTCGGCGAAGTGGGCGGCGCCGCCGTCGGGCAGGTCGTCCCGGTCCACCGAGGTGATCACCACGTACTTGAGCCCCAGGTCGGCCACCGATTCCGCCAGATGCTTGGGCTCATCCGGATCCAGCCCGTTGGGGCGGCCGAAGCCCACGTCGCAGAACGAGCAGCGGCGCGTGCATATGTCGCCCATGATCATGAAGGTGGCGGTGCCGCCGCCGAAGCATTCCGGCAGGTTGGGGCAGGCCGCTTCCTCGCACACGGTGTGCAGCTTCTGCTTGCGCAGCATCGATTTGATGCGCTGGATCTCGCCGTTGGCGGGTACCCGCACGCGGATCCAGTCCGGTTTGCGCTCGCGGGCCGGGCGGACTTCATTGACCAGCGGAATGGTGCGGACCTTGTCGGCGCCGCGTAGTTTGTCGCCGACTTTAACCTTCGCTTTCACCGGGCGGTCGGCCTGGGCTTCGCTCATGGGAACGTCTCTCGAAGTTATCTGCCTTGTGGGCTCTGCAATAGAGTGTACCAGTCCGGCGGCGGGGCTGTCCGGGGGGTGAGCCCCAGCCGGCGCGACAGAATGGTAACCAGATCCTGCTCCAGCGCCTGGCGGGACACCGTCACGCCTTCGGCGGCCAGGCTGGTGACCGGCTGCCCGGCGTAGCCGCAGGGGTTGATGCGTCGCCAGGGCGCCGGGTCCGGCTCGCGGTTGAGCGACAGGCCGTGGTAGCTGCCGCGCTGGCGGATGCGCAGCCCCAGCGAGGCGATCTTGGCGCCGGCCACATAGACGCCGGGGGCGCCGGGCCGGTTCTCCGCGTCCAGACCCTGGTCGCGCAGGTATTCCACCACGCTGTCCTCAATGGCGGTGACCACGGCGCGGGCGCCCAGGCCCAGCCGGCGCACGTCCAGCAGCAGGTAGACCACCGTCTGCCCGGGGCCGTGGTAGGTCACCTGGCCGCCCCGGTCACTGTGCACCACCGGGATGTCGCCGGGGTCGAGGATGTGCTCCGGTTTGCCGGCCTGGCCCAGGGTATAAACCGGCGGGTGCTCCAGCACCCAGAGTTCGTCGCCGGTGTGCGCGTCGCGCTGCTCGGTAAAATCCTTCATTGCCTGCCAGCAGGACGGGTAGTCCACTCTGGGGAAATGACGCACGGTGACCGGCGTGGTGGGCATGGCGGGCGCCGGCTCAGAGGGTGATTTTGACGTGCGGGCAGGCATCCAGATCCCGGTAGATGCTTTCCACCTGTTCGCGGTGGCGCAGCGTCACGCTGGCGGTGATCGACACGAAGTTGCCCTTGGTGCTGGGGCGGCTGCTCAGGTGGGCGTGGCGGTCGAAATCCGCCACATGCTGCTCCAGGATGTCCGCCACCGCGTCTTCCAGGGGCGCATCGGCGGCGCCCATGACCTTGAGCTGCATGTCGTGGGGAAAGTCCCACAGGTCTTCGCGGATCGCCATGGTCGGTCTCTCTTTCGTTCAGTGTCTCAGTCCAGGCCGCAAAGGCGGCGCTTGAACTGAATATAGTGGCGCGACAGCGTTTTCCAAGTGGCACCGGGCCGGCCGTCGCCCACCGGGCGGTCGTTCAGGCGGGTGATCGGCACCACATCCTTGGTGGAGCTGCTCACCCAGATTTCGTCGGCGTCGTGGAGCCGCGCTTCGGGAATCTCCCGCTCCACCACCGGGATGCCGTGCTCGCGGCACAGCTCCACCACCAGGTCGCGGGTGATGCCGCCCAGAATGCGGGCGCTGTGCGGCGGCGTGCTCACCTCGCCGTTATGCACCGTGAACACGTTGCTGGCGGCGCCTTCGGTGACCAGGCCCTCGCGCAGCAGCACCGCTTCCACGGCGCCGGACGCCACCGCCTGCTGGCGCAGCAGGATATTGGGCAGCAGCGAAATCGACTTGATGTCGCAGCGCGCCCAGCGGGTGTCCGCCAGGGTGATGGCCGCCGCGCCCCGGGTCTGGTGCAGGCTGTCGGCGGCGGGCACCGGGATCGGCGCGCTGGTAAGAAACACGGTGGGCGCCACCGGCGGATCCGGAAAGGCGTGGTCGCGCTTGTCGGCCACGCCCCGGGTGATCTGCAGATACACGGACAGATTGCCGCCGCCATTGGCGGCCACCATCTCCTCGCAGAGCCGCCGCCATCCGGCCCGGTCGTGGGGGTTGGCGATGGACACCTCCGCCAGCGACCGTTCCAGGCGCTGCAGGTGAGCGTCGAGGCGGAACAGCACGCCGTTGAAGGCGGGGATCACCTCGTAGACGCCGTCGGCGAACAGAAAGCCCCGGTCCATGGGCGAAATACGGGCCCGCTCCGGGTCCAGGAATTCGCCGTTAAGGTAGACCTTGCCGTTCGCCATGAGCGGCCTCTAGCTGAACAATCCTTTAAAGAACAATACGACGTGGTCCCAGATCTTGGCAAAGAAGCCGGCTTCTTCCACGTTTTCCAGCGCCACCAGCGGGCGCTGCGCCACGGTTTCGTCGGCCAGCGTGACCGTCAGGGTGCCGTACTGTTCGCCTTCGCGGATCGGCGCGCGCAGCTCCGGCCGGATCGACATGGACGCCTTCAGCTGGTCCTGGCTGTCCTTGGGCACGGTGAGAATCAGGTCCTCTTCCAGACCCAGACGCACCTGATTGGCGGCGCCCATCCATACCGCCGGCGTGTCGAGCACGTCGCCGGCGCCGTAGCCTTCATAGGTCTCGTAGAAGCGGAAGCCGTAGCTCAGCAGCTTCTGGGATTCGCGCGCCCGCGCCGCCTCGGAATCGGTGCCCATCACCACCGCGATCAGGCGCATGCCGTCCTGCTTGGCGGAGGACACCAGGCAGTAGCCGGCTTCCTCGGTGTGGCCGGTTTTCAGGCCGTCGACGCTGTCGTCCCGCCACAGCAGCAGGTTGCGGTTGTGCTGGGTGATGCCGTTGTAGGTGAATTCCTTCTGGGCGTAGAGATCATAGTGTTCCGGGAAGTCACGGATGATCGCCCGCGCCAGAATCGCCAGGTCGTGGGCGGTGGTGTAGTGGTTCTCCGCCGGCCAGCCGGTGGCGTTCATGAAGTGGGTGTCGTCCATGCCCAGTTCGCGGGCCTGGTTGTTCATCAGGTCGGCGAAGGCTTCCTCGGAGCCGGCCACGTACTCGGCCAGGGCGACGCTGGCGTCATTGCCGGATTGGATCACCACGCCTTTCAGCAAATCCTGCACCGATACCCGGGTGCCTTCCTGAATGAACATGCGCGAGCCGCCCATGCGCCACGCCTTGACGCTGATCGGCACCATCTCCTGTTCGGTGATATTGCCGGCGGCGATCTCCTTTTCCACCAGATAGGCGGTCATCATTTTGGTGAGACTGGCCGGCGGCAGCTCCTGCTCGGCGTTGTGCTCGACGATCACCTGGCCGCTTTTGGCGTCCATCAACAGATAGCCGCGCGCGTCCACGTCGGGGGCGCGGGGTATCAGGCCGTTGGCGGCGCTCAGCGGCGCCAGGGTGAGCAGGGAGAGACAGATGAACACCCGGAACAGCAGGGTTTGCGGGGAAAGGTATTGAGTCATCATTTCAGCCTTACGGGCGGATCAGTTCACGGGGATGGGTGGGGTAAAGCCCGCCTGGCGTATCGCCTGGCGGGCCCGGTCGCGGGCCTCGTTGCTGGCAAACGGGCCCAGCCATACTTTGTACAGGGCACTGCTTTCCGGCTGCCGCACGGACACCGGCAGTTTCAGTTCGTCGCGCAGGGCACGCTCCAGGTTGCGGGCGCTGTCCAGGGCCTGGAAGGCGCCCGCCTGCAGGTACAGTTCGTCGCCCTCGGCGGCCTTGGCCGTGTCCGGCGGCGGGCTGTCCACGGCGGCGCGCACGGCGGTGGGCACCGTGCCTTCGCGGCTGGGCTTGACCTTCTCGCGCACGGTCAGGGCCTCCACGCGCACGCGGCCGGTGCCCTTGCCCTCGATGCCGAGCCGCGCCGCCGCCGCCCAGGACAAGTCGATAATGCGCTCGGAATGGAACGGGCCACGGTCGTTGACGCGCACCACCAGGCTTTTGCCGTTGTCCAGGTTGGTGACCCGGGCGTAGGTGGGCAGCGGCAGGGTCCGGTGGGCGGCGGTGAAGCGGTACATATCGAACGGCTCACCGCTGGAGGTGCGGTAGCCGTGGAACTTGCGCCCGTACCAGGAGGCCAGGCCCTCTTCTTCATAGCCGGCGGCGGATTCCATTACCTGGTAGGTCTTGCCCCAGACGCTGTAAGTCTTGGGGTTGCCGTAGGCGCTCAGCGGCTCCTCTTTCGGCACCGGCTCGGGCTGGCTTTCCACGTCCGGGCGCTGCTCGGGTCCGGAATCCACCTTGTGCTCGTAGCGGTCGGAGCCGGGCGCGCCGTCGGCCGGCTTCGGCGTCTGGGCGGGGGGCTCGGTGGGCGCCGGCGCGGTGGCGCAGGCGCCCAGGGCGAGAGCCGTGGTGACGATAAAAAGCGCTCTAATCACAGAGATCGGGCCTCCAGGGCATCGGCGATACGGTGGGACAGTTGCAATACCGCCATGGCGTACAGTTCGCTGTGGTTATAACGGGTAATGACATAAAAGTTGTCGCTTACCAGCCAGAACTCGTGGCCATCGTCGCCGATCAGGTCGAGCATCGCCACGGAGGTGTCGGCCGGCAGGTCGAAACAGTAGTCGCTGCTCAGGCTATCACCCTCGCAGGATACTGCCACTACGCCGTTCTTCCGGGCCTGCGCCAGCGTAAAGCCCGGCTTGTAACCCTTTTTCACCAGCGCGTCATAATCGTCGCCGTCAACGCGGGCGCGGGCGGCCACCGGCAGGCCGGGCTGCCACTTGTGCGCGGCGAAGTAGCTGGCCACGCTGCCGATGGCGTCCGCCGGGCTGTTGACCAGGTCGATCACGTCATCGCCGTCGAAATCCACGGCGTAGGCCTGGTAGCTGGTGGGAATAAACTGCGGGAAGCCCATGGCGCCGGCGTAGGAGCCGGTGATGGTGCTGGCGTCGATGTGCGCGTCGCGCTCCATTTCGAATAGCGCCACCAACTGCTTGCGGAAAAACGACGCCCGCGGTGGATAGTCGAAGCCCAGCGTGGCCAGGGCGTCGAGCACCCGGTAGCGGCCTTTGTTGCGGCCGTAGCTGGTTTCCACACCGATAATGGCGAGAATGATCTCGCGGGGCACATCGTATTTCTGCTCGGCGCGGGCCAGGGTGTCGGCGTGTTCGCGGGCGAACTGGACCCCCTGTTCCACCCGGGTATCGGTCAGAAAGATGCGGCTGTATTCGGCCCAGGTGAGGGATTTCTCTGCCGGCCGGGCGATGGCTTCCAGAATGCTGTCCTGGCGTTTGGCGTCGGCCAGCAGGCGTCGCACCCGGTCGGTATCGAAACCCCGTTCGCCGAGCGCCTCGATCACCGCGCCGGCTTCCGGATGTTCCGCGTAATTGCTGGTTTTGGTGGTCTCGGCCAGGGCGGCACCGTTGAGCAGGACGCCCGCCAGGGTCGCCCGCAGTACAACCGACAATCCTTTTTTCACCAACTCTCTCCTTTAATACGTCATCAGACGGCGATGGGTGTGAATCGACATCAGCATGCCGAAGCTGGCCATCAGGGTTACGATCGAGGTGCCACCATAGCTCACCAGGGGTAAGGGTACGCCCACCACCGGTAAGAGTCCGGACACCATGCCGACGTTCACAAAAATATAAATAAAAAACGTCATTGTCAGCGCCGCCGCCAGCAGCCGCGAGAAGGTCTCCTGGGCCTGCCAGCTGATAAAAAAGCCGCGCCCGACGATCACCAGATAGATCGAGATCAGCAGCACGAAGCCGATCAGGCCGAACTCCTCGCCGAGCACGGCGAGAATGAAGTCAGTGGACGATTCGGGCAGAAAATCCAGCCGCGACTGGGTGCCGTCCAGCCAGCCCTTGCCGGTGACGCCGCCGGAGCCGATGGCGGTCTTCGACTGGATAATGTTCCAGCCGGCGCCGCGCGGGTCCGCCTCCGGGTTGAGGAAGGTGTCCACCCGGCTGCGCTGGTAGTCGTGCAGGACGAAGAAATACATCAGCGGCGCGGCGATCACCAGCACCAGCACCGCCAGGCTGATCAGCCGCCAGGACAGGCCGGCCATGAACAGCACCACCAGACCGGCGGCGGCAATCAGGATCGAGGTGCCCAGGTCCGGCTGCACCGCGATCATCACCACCGGCAGGAAAATCAGCCCCAGCGCCGCCAGCACGTCCAGCTTGTTGGGCGGCAGGTTCCGTTCGCTGAAGAACCACGCCACCATCGCCGGCACCGCCAGTTTCATCAGCTCGGCGGGCTGGAAACGGCCGATGCCCGGCAGCGTCAGCCAGCGGGTGGCGCCCTTGGCCTCGGTGCCGACCAGCACCACCAGGGCCAGCAGGATTACGCCGATGGCGTAGATCACCGGGGTCCAGAAGCGGTAACTGCGCGGCGGGATCTGCGCCAGCACCAGCAGCACCAGAAAGCCCGCGCCCAACCGGATCGACTGGCGCACCACCAGGTTCAGGTCGCCGCCGCCGGCGCTGTAGAGCACGGCGAGCCCGCCCAGCACCAGAAGCAACAGTGCCGTCAGCAACGGCGCGTCCAGGTGCAGGCGCGCCGACAGCTTGGTGCCGAGACCGCCGCCCAGGGGCATCTGCCGTTGGTATTCCCGTACGCTCATGGGGTGCCTCCCGGGGTCGTGCCGGCGGTTTGCGTTTGCGGGGTGCGGTTCAGTGGCGGCGGCACCGCCAGCTCGCCGTTGTCGTCGAGCAGCCAGGCGTCCATTACCTGGCGCGCCACCGGGCCGGCGGTGGAGCCGCCGTGGCGGCCGTTTTCCACCAGCACCGCCACCGCGATGGCGGGCTCTTCCACCGGCGCGAAGGCGATGATCAGGGCGTGGTCGAGCAGCCGCTCGGCCAGTTCGTCCTCGTTGTAGGTCTCTTCCTGGCCCACCGAGAACACCTGGGAGGTGCCGGTCTTGGCGCCCATCCGGTAGGGCGCCCCTTCGGCCATGACCTTGGCGGTGCCGCGCTCGCCATGGACCACCTCGGCCATGGTGTCCTCCATGCGCTGCCAGTTTTCCGAATGGCGCAGCGTGACGTCCGGCCGCGGCGGCACGCGCAGGGCGTCGGCGGCCAGGGTGGGCGTCACCTGCTTGCCGTGATGGGCGAGAATCGCGGTGGCGGTGGCCAGCTGCAGCGGCGTGGCAAGCATGAAGCCCTGGCCGATGCTGGCGTTGATGGTGTCGCCGTGGTACCAGGTGGCGCCGCGCGCGGCGCGCTTCCACTCCTTGGACGGCAGCAGCCCCGAGGACTCGTTGAACAGGTCGATGCCGGTGGGCTGACCCAGCGAAAAGTCGCTGAGGAAATCGTGCATGCGGGAAATGCCCAGCTTGAAACCCAGATCGTAGAAATAGGTGTCGCAGGACTGCACCACCGCCTTGTTCATATCCACATGGCCGTGGCCCCAGCGCTTCCAGTCCCGGTAACGGTGCGGGTTGTCCTCCAGCTGGTAGTAGCCGGGGTCGAAGATGGTGCGCTGCCAGTCGGTGACCCCGGCGTCCAGGCCCGCCAGCCCGATAAACGGCTTCACCGTGGAGCCGGGCGGGTAGCGGCCCTGCAGCGCCCGGTTGAACAGCGGGTTGTCCAGGTCTTCCCGGTAGCGGGCGTAGTCCTGGTGGGAGATGCCGTTGACGAACAGGTTGGGGTCGAACACCGGGCGGCTGACGAACGCCAGCACGCTGCCGTCGCGGGGGTCGATGGCCACCACCGCGCCGCGCCGGTCGCCGAGGGCTTCGTCGGCGGCCCGCTGCACGTCCATATCCAGGGTCAGGCGCAGGTTTTCACCGGGCACCGGCGGCTTCTGCTCCAGCACGCGCAGTATCCGGCCGCGGGCGTTGGTTTCCACCTGACGGTAACCCACCTGGCCGTGCAGGCGGTTCTCGTAGTAGCGCTCCACACCGCTGCGCCCGTAGTAGTGGGTGCCGGCGTAATCGCCCTGCTCGGTGAGGGTCATGCCGTCCAGGTCTTCCGCGTTGAGCCGGTTCACGTAGCCCAGCACGTGGGAAAACAGCTTGCCGTGGGGGTAGTGGCGCACCGGGTTGGCGGCCACGCGCACGCCCGGCAGCCGGTGCTGGTTCACGGTGATGCGGGCGATTTCGTCCTCGCTGAGGCGCCCGCGCAGGGGAATCGGGTCCCAGGGCCGGCGCGGCCCCTGCAGACGCTTGTTGAAGCGTTCGATGTCGTCGCTTTCCAGCGGCACCAGCTGGTGGATCTCGCGCAGGGTGCGCTGCAGGTCGGGAATCTGCTCGACGATCACCTCCACGGTGAAGTCCGGCCGGTTGGCGGCCAGAATCTCGCCGTTGCGGTCGGTGATCAGGCCGCGCGGCGGCGGCACCGCCTGGGTCTGCACCCGGTTTTCATCGCTGAGCGTGGTATAGCGGCTGTGCTGGAAAATCTGCAGCCAGGCCATGCGCCCCACCAGCCCGACGGTCAGCAGGGTGACCAGAATGGCGCTCACCAGCAGCCGAAAGCTGAAAATCCGCTGCTCGTGGTGGTGGTCTTTTAAGGTCAGAGGTCGGCGCATTGGGCCCTGATAGTCGGTGGTTCAGCGATGATACGGATGGCCGGCGAGCAGCGTCCAGCCGCGATACAACTGCTCGGCGAGCAGAACCCGCACCAGCGGATGCGGCAGGGTCAGCGGTGACAGAGACCAGCGCTCATGGGCGGCGGCGGACACCCGCGGGCAGAGACCGTCCGGCCCACCCACCAGCACCACCAGATCCTGGCCCAGGTCCCTCAGGGTACCAAGGCGCTCGCTGAGCTGCTCGGTGGAGAGCGCGCGGCCGCCCACTTCGAGCGCCACCTGATGGGCGCCGGGGTATTTCGTCAGCCGCTTCTCCAGTGCTTCGCCTTCGGCGCGCACCAGGGCGGCGGTGTCCCCCTTGCTTCTCTTAGGCAGCGGAATCTCCTCGAGTTCCAGGCGCATGTCCGGCGGCATCCTTTTTTGATACTCGCCGAAGCCCTGAACCACCCAGGAGGGCATTTTGCCGCCGACAGCCAGAAGATGAATACGCAAACAACACACCCGCCGCGCAAGTGAATGGCAAAGGGTCAGTCGCTTTGCGGCGACCGGTCCGGATGGTGCGCCGGATTCTGCCAGAGGCGCTCCAGATCATAAAACTCCCGGGTCGCCGGCAGCATCAGATGCACCACCACGTCGCCCAGATCCACCAGGATCCACTCCGCGCCGCGCTCGCCCTCGGTGCCCAGGGGCTTATAGCCGGACTTCTTGGCCTTTTCCATCACCGAATCCGCCAGGGCTTTGACGTGGCGGCTGGAGGTGCCGCTGGCGATTACCATGTCGTCGGCGACGCTGGTGACGGCGCGCACATCCAGGCTGGTAATGTTCTTGGCTTTCATTTCTTCCAGAGCGTCGATTACCAAATCCAGCAAAGGGGGTTGAGAACTCATGGGGCCTCGTTGTGTGCGTGACGGGTTGGGTGAACGGTGTCGGCATTATACAGGCCCAGGCGTCGGATATGGGCCAGCACCGCCGGTGTCAGGTGATAATCGGCGCCATCGTGCCGCAGAGCACGGCGGATATCGGTGGCGGCCACCGCCATTTCCGGGCGGCGCAGCATCAGGCGCCGCCCCGCCGGCCGCCGGCGCAGCAGCGCCGCCGGCGCCGCCGGGAAGGCGCGCTGCACCGACAGCGGCGCCGGCGGGCTGTGCGGGCGTGGCACCACCGCCAGATGGCAGAGGGCGGGAAATTCCCGCCAACGGTGCCAGCGATGCAGACCGGCGAAGCTGTCCGCGCCCACCACGAACACCAGAGGGCGCGCGCCGATCAGCCGTTTGTAGTGCTTCAGAGTGGCCAGCGTGTAGGACGGCCCGCTGGGGTGTCGCAGCTCCCAGTCGTCGGCGACCAGCTGTTTGTGCCCGGCGCAGGCGCGGCGCACCATGGCCAGCCGCTGCTCGCCGGTGGCCAGGGGCTGGGGCCGGTGCGGCGGCACCGCGTTGGGCAACAGATGCACCGGCGCATCGCCGAGCGCCCGGGATACCGCCAGGGCGGCCCGCAGATGGGCACGGTGAATCGGGTCGAAAGTACCGCCGAACAGGATCAAAGGAAGGTCGGACGCGGTATCACGTCCGAACATGCCCGTCCCCGAGCACCACCCACTTCTGGCTGGTGAGCCCTTCCAGACCCACCGGCCCGCGGGCGTGGAGCTTGTCCGTGGAGATGCCGATCTCCGCGCCCAGGCCGTACTCGAAGCCGTCGGCGAACCGGGTGGAGGCGTTGACCATCACCGAGCTGGAATCCACCTCGGCGAGAAACCGCCGCGCCAGGGTGTAGTTTTCGGTAATGATCGACTCGGTGTGCCCGGAACTGTAGCGGTGGATGTGCTCCAGCGCCTCGTCCAGGCCGTCCACCAGCTTGATCGCCAGCACCGGCGCCAGGTATTCCTCGGCCCAGTCGGTTTCGGTGGCTTCGCCGATGCCGTCGAGCAGCGCCCGGCTGCGCTCGCAACCGCGCAGCTCCACGCCGGCGGCCTGATACTGGGCGGCCAGCTCCGGCAGCACCCGTTCGGCGATGCCGGCGTGCACCAGCAGTGTTTCCATGGTGTTGCAGGTGCCGTAGCGCTGGGTCTTGGCGTTGTAGGCCACCTTGATCGCCTTGCCGGCGTCCGCCTGGGCGTCGATGTAGACGTGGCAGTTGCCGTCCAGATGCTTGATCACCGGCACCCGGGCGTCGTTGCTGATGCGTTCGATCAGGCCCTTGCCGCCGCGCGGCACGATCACGTCCACCCACTCGGGGTGGGTGATCAGCTCGCCCACGGCGGCGCGGTCGGTGGTCTCGATCACCTGCACGGCGGTTTCCGGCAGGCCGGCCTCGCGCAGGCCGATGCGCAGGCACTCGGCGATCGCCTGGTTGGAATCGATGGCCTCGGAGCCGCCGCGCAGAATCGCCGCGTTGCCGGATTTCAGGCACAGCGCCGCCGCGTCGATGGTGACGTTGGGGCGCGACTCGTAAATGATGCCGATCACGCCCAGCGGCACGCGCATCTTGCCCACCTGGATGCCCGAGGGCCGGTAGTTCAGATCGGTGATGCCGCCCACCGGGTCGGCTAGGGCGATCACCTGCTCGAGGCCTTCCACCATGCCGTCGAAGCGCTCCGGGGTCAGTTCCAGGCGGTCCAGCAGCGCCGCGTCCAGGCCGCTGTCACGGCCGCGCGCCAGATCACGCTGGTTGGCGTCGAGAATGGCGCTGCGGTGCGCGCGCAGGGCGCCGGCGATGGCGCTCAGGGCGGCGTTCTTGTCGCCGGCGGTGGCCCGGGCCATGGCCCGGGACGCGCCGCGGGCCTGCTCGCCCACGGTCGCCATGTACTGCTGGATATCCATGTTCTCTGCGATGCCCATTGTTTGACCGGAAAAGAATCGGAAGGCGCCTAGTATAGGCGCTTCGCGGCCCCGGGCGAAACCAGCGCTTTCAGGAGACGGAGGCTTCGAGCACGCGCACCATGGGGGTGCCGCGGGTGCGGGGGATGGGCAGGGCGGTGTAGAAATCCGCCGGGTCGTGGACGGTGAGGGCGTCGAAGCCCTGGTTCAGGAAGTGGCGCTCGGTGTCGGCGTCGGAGCGGAAGTGGAACGCCACCTGGCTGCGCGATATCGCGCCCAGCAACCCGCCCAGGGTTTTCAGCGTGCGGTGGAAGCGCATGTTGGCGTACAGCGGGTAGTTGTCGCTCAGATACACGCCGCGCGGAAAACGCCGCAGGCCGGCGGCCAGCCGGCCCCAGAACGGCGTCACCGTGTCCAGGCTGAAGTAGTTGATCAGCCCCTCGGTGATCACCGCCACCGGCCGCGCCGGGTCCAGGCCGTCGAGCAGGGCGGCGACGCTGTCCGGGCCGTCCTCGGCGAGAATGTTCACCGGCACCACGCGGTGGGTGGCGTTGAGAAAGCCCTTGGCGGCCAGCAGGCGGCGTTTGCGGTCGGCCATGTCGGGCAGGTCCGCCTCCACATAGGTGATCGACGGAAAGCGTTGCCGGAAGCGGCAGCCGCGCGGTGACAGCCCGCAGGCGATCTCCACCACCTGCAAATCCGGATGCTGCTCGATCAGCGCCTCCAGGCGCGCGTCGATCAGATGGTGGCGCTGCAGCAGGAAGGTGCGGATATTGCCGCCCAGCACCCGCTTGCCGAGCGCCTCCATTGGGCTCATGGCGCCGTACAGCAGCGCCCCCGAGCGGGTCTGGAAGAACGGCTCGGAGAGGCCGTTGCGCACCCATACCTGGCCGGTATAGAGCGCGGTGAAGCTGATCGACGAGGTGTCCGGGGCGTGCTTGTCCATGGCTATCCTGCCTGTGGTGGAATCGCAACGCCGAAGGCTAGCAAAGCCGGCCGCCCGGCGCCGGGGGCGAAGGGGCCAAAACAGGCGGCGGTTATTTTTCCAGGATCGCCGGCAGCGGTTTGCCGCACAGGCGCAGCACCAGCCCGGCGAGAAACTGCCAGGGGTCGCCGGGCCCCATGCCTTTGACGGCCTGGTCGGCGCGGATCGCCAGTGCCTGGCACTGGTGCAGCTGGCGCGGCGGCATGCGCCCGGCCTGGGCCTGCAGAGCGCGCAGCCGCTGCGGCGGCAGGCGCGGCGGGGCGCCGCCGGTGGCGAGCGCGTCCAGGGCGCGGATTTCCCGGCCCAGGGCCCACAGCACCACCGGCGCTTCCACGCCTTCGGCGCGCAGGGTGCGCAGAATCCGCAGCGCCCGGTTGGCATCGCCGCCGCTGGTGGCGTCGGTGAGGTCGAACGGCGTGTAGCGGCTGGAATCGCCCACCGCCTGCTGCACGGTGGCGGCGTCGACGCGGCCGTCCGTGGCCAGCAGGGCGAGCTTGTCCACTTCCTGGGCGGCGGCCAGCAGGTTGCCTTCGCTGCGCTGGATCAGCAGTTCCAGGGCGTCGTCGTCGATGGTCAGCTTGAGCGCGGCGAGCCGGTCGCGCAGCCAGTGCTGCAGCTGCTTGCCTTCCACCGGCCAGATCTCCACCACCGCGCCGACCTTTTCCACCGCCTTGACCCAGGCGCTGTTCCAGTCCTTGCGGCGGTCCAGCCGCGAGCAGCGGATCAGAATCAGGGTGTCGTCGTTGGGGTGGTCGAGCAGATCGCGCAGGATCTGGCTGCCGGCTTTGTCCGGGCGCTTTTCCAGCAGCACCAGTTCCAGAATCCGGCGGCCGCCGAACAGGCTCATGCTTTGCGATTCATTGAGCAGGGCGTTCCAGTCGATGCCGGTGTCGGCGCTGAAACGGTGGCGCTCGTCGAAGCCTTTCTGGCGGGCGGCGGCGCGCAGGGCATCCAGGCATTCGTCCTGCTGCAGGGGCTCGTCGCCGGCCACCAGATAGACCGGCAGCAGGTCGTTTTGCAGGTGCTTGGCGAGTTGCTCCACACGCAGGCGCATGGCGGCTAGCGGTTCCGGCTGTCGATTTTGCGGGCGGCATTGGCCAGCTGGTTGATCAGCCGGTAGGCCACATCCTCGTAGAGATCGTCGCGCACCAGTTCTTCCTCGTCGGAGGTGGCGGTGACGTTATCCGGCGAGTAGGCGAAGCTGCGCAGGGCGGAAATGCGCCGTGGCGGGTTGAGCATCGCCTCGGTGTCGCGGTCCACCAGTTGCCAGGTGATTTCGTAGCGCAGCTCGCGCTCGGCGGCGCGGCCGCGGGCGTCCACCGCCGCGGTGCGGCTGTCCCAGCGTTCGTCGAGAATCATCACGATGTTCTGTGATTCGCCGTGGATCAGCACGCCGCTGGGTTCCAGCTCGTCCTCCAGGGTGTAGCGAAGCCGGGCGCTGGCGCCGTCCAGGGTGATCGACTCCAGCTCCGGCGTGGAGGTCTGACCGCGCAGTTGCCAGCCGGAGCAGGCCGCCAGCAGCAGGGCGGCGGCGGTGAGCAGCAGGGCGGTTCGGGCGTGACGTATCACTGGCGGTCTCCGATCAATGTTCAGTTGGCGACAATATTAACCAGTTTGCCCGGCACCACGATCACCTTGCGGATGGTCTTGCCTTCGGTGAAGCGCACCACATTGGCTTCTTCCCGGGCCAGCGCTTCCACGCTCTCTTTATCGGCGTTGGCGGGCACGGTCAGTTTGGCGCGTACTTTGCCGTTCACCTGTACCACCATCTCCAGGGTGTCCTTGACCAGGGCGCTCTCGTCCACCGCCGGCCAGGCGGCGTCGATCACCGCCTCGTCATGGCCCAGGGCGTGCCACAGGGCATGGGCGGCGTGGGGCACGATCGGCGACAGCAGCAGCACCGCCGCTTCCAGGGCTTCCTGGCGCACCGCCCGGGCCGGGCCTTCGTCGCCGCCCTCGTTGAACGAGCGGCTGACTTCGTTGCTCAGTTCCATCACCGCGGCGATGGCGGTGTTGAAGGTGTAGCGGCGGCTGATGTCGTCGCTGACCTTCTGGATGGTTTCGTGGGTCTTGCGGCGCAGCGTTTTGCCGCTGTCGTCCAGGGCGGCCGGGTCCAGCGCCGGCGCCGGGCCACCTTCCACGTGTTCCGCCACCAGCCGCCACAGCCGTTTGAGGAAACGGTGGGCGCCTTCCACGCCGGAATCGTTCCATTCCAGGGACTGCTCCGGCGGCGCCGCGAACATCATGAACAGGCGCACGGTGTCGGCGCCGAATTCCTCAATCATTTGCTGCGGGTCCACGGTGTTGCCCTTGGACTTGGACATCTTGGCGCCGTCCTTGAGCACCATGCCCTGGCAGAGCAGCCGTTTGAACGGCTCGTCGGACTCCACCAGGCCGGTGTCGCGCAACAGCTTGTGGAAGAAGCGCGCGTACAGCAGGTGCAGGATGGCGTGCTCGATGCCGCCCACATACTGGTCCACCGGCAGCCAGTAATTGGCGCGGGCCGGGTCCAGCATCGCCTGGTCTTCGTCCGGGCAGGTGAAGCGGGCGTAGTACCAGCTCGATTCCATGAAGGTGTCGAAGGTGTCGGTTTCGCGGAACGCGGGCTGGCCCTGGTGCTCGGTTTTGGCCCACTCCGGGTCGGCCTTGATCGGCGAGGTGACGCCGTCCATGCGCACGTCCTCGGGCAGCACCACCGGCAGCTCGTCTTCCGGCACCGGCACCTGGGTGCCATCCTCCAGCGAGCGCATCGGGATCGGCGCGCCCCAGTAGCGCTGCCGGGACACGCCCCAGTCGCGCAGGCGGTAGTTCACTTTCTTCTCGCCCAGGCCGCGCTCGGACAGCCAGGCGGCGATGGCGTCGAACGCCTGCTCGGAGGTCAGGCCGTCGAATTCACCGCTGTTCACCAGCTTGCCCTTGGCGGTGAAGGCTTCATTGCCCAGGTCCAGGGTCTCGCCGTTGGCGGGCTCGATCACCTGATTGATCGGCAGGCCGTACTTGTGGGCGAACTCGAAGTCGCGCTGGTCGTGGGCGGGCACCGCCATCACCGCGCCGGTGCCGTAGCTCATCAGCACGAAGTTGGCCACCCACACCGGCACGTCCTTGCCGGTGATCGGGTGCCGGGCATACACGCCGGTGAAGATGCCTTTCTTCTCCATGGTGGCGATGTCCGCCTCGGCCACGCCGGCGTGCTGGCATTCGTCCACGAAGGCCGCCACTTCCGGGGCGCGCTCGGCGGCCGCCTTGGCCAGCGGGTGGCCGGCGGCCACCGCCATATAGCTGACCCCCATCAGGGTGTCCGGGCGGGTGGTGTAGACGCGCAGCAGCTCGTTGCCCTGCGGGCCCTCGATGGCGAAGTCCAGCTCCACGCCTTCGGAGCGGCCGATCCAGTTTTTCTGCATCGCCTTGACCTGCTCCGGCCAGCCGTCCAGCTGGTCCAGGTCGTTGAGCAGTTCGTCGGCGTAGTCGGTGATTTTAATAAACCACTGGGGGATGTCCTTCTGCTCCACCGGGGTGTCGCAGCGCCAGCAGCAGCCTTCGATGACCTGCTCGTTGGCGAGCACGGTCTGGTCGTTGGGGCACCAGTTGACCGTGGACTGCTTGCGGTACACCAGGCCTTTTTCAAACAGCTGGGTGAAGAACCACTGCTCCCAGCGGTAGTATTGCGGCGTGCAGGTGGCCAGCTCCCGGTCCCAGTCGTAGCCGAAACCCAGACGCTTGAGCTGGCCGCGCATGTAGTCGATGTTCTGGTAGGTCCAGGGCGCCGGCGCGGTGTCGTTCTTGATCGCCGCGTTTTCCGCCGGCAGGCCGAAGGCGTCCCAGCCCATGGGCTGCAGCACGTTCTTGCCCAGCATCCGCTGATAGCGGCTGATCACGTCGCCGATGGTGTAGTTGCGCACGTGGCCCATGTGTAGCCGGCCGGACGGGTAGGGGAACATGCTCAGGCAATAGAAGGTCTCTTTACCGGGCTGCTCGGTGACCTTAAAGCTGCGGGCGTTTTCCCAGTGTTGCTGGGCTTCCTGTTCTACCTGGTCGGGGCGATACTGTGCGTCCATCGGCTCTCTTAATGTCGGGTGCTGCTGGAATACAAACAAGAATTGGAAGGGCCATAGGATACATGAGCATAAGGCGGGCAGACAGCGGATGCGCGGTATGTTGATCACCGCCGCCCTGGCACTGGTGCTGATCGGCGCCACCCTGCCGGCGGTGGTGCGGCAGTTCTATCCGCCGTTACCGGCCAAGGAGCCCGGCGCGCGCCCGGGCGCGGTGGTGGTGCTGGGTGCCGGTCGGCAGCGCGACGGCCAGGACTACCGGCTCAACCCCACCGGCCTGCGGCGGGTTCAGGCCGGGCTGCGGGAGGCCTGGCAGCGCGACCTGCCGATCGTGCTCAGCGGCGGCGCTGAGGACCACACCCCCGCCGACCCGGACGATTCCGAGGCGGCGATGATGGCACAAGAGGTGCTGCGGGTGTGGCCCGAGGCCCGCACCCACATCGAACCGAACAGCCGCAGCACCTGGGAAAACGCCCGCAACACCGCCGCCCTGCTGCGGCCCCTGGGGGTAAAGTCGGTGGTGGTGGTCACTGACCGCGCTCATATGCCGCGAGCGATACTCTGCTTCCAGCGCCACGGACTGCGGGTCGAGGCGGTGGCGCTGGAATCCTTGCCCAAGCCCGCCTGGGCGCCGTCCGCCGGCGCCCTGTCGCAATTACCGGTGATCTGGCGCGAGTGGGCCGCGCTGATCTGGTACCACCTGCGCTATTTCCGGTAGCTGGCCGCCCGTTCGCTGGTTTCCGCGTCCAGTGCCGCCAGCGCCTGGTAGTGGCTGAGAAAGATGTCGCCGCTGAGTTGTTCGAGGAAGTCGCTGCGTTTCAGCTGATCCATCACCGGTCCCTTCACCTCCGACAGATGCAGGGTGACGCCGGCGTCCATCAGGCGCCGGTTGAGGCTTTCCAGGCTGTCCAGGGCGCTGGCGTCGATATGGTTGATCGCCGAACACAGCAGCACCACATGGCGGCGGCCGTCGCAATGCAGGGCCATGTCGTAGATGGCGTCCTCGGTGCGCCGGGCGTTGGCGAAGTATAGGGATTCGTCCACCCGGATCGACAGCACCCGGGGCGAGGTGATCACCGGGTGGCGGCGCACATTGCGAAAATGCTCGGTACCCGGCATTTGCCCCAGCTCCGCCATGTGCGGCTGGCTGGTGCGCCACAGATGCAGCGCCAGCGCCGCGCCCACCCCGGCGATCACGCCGATCTCCACCCCCGCCAGCAGTACCCCGGCCAGGGTCACCAGCATGGCGGTGAAATCCGCCTTGGAATAGCGCCAGGCGCGCCGCAGGGCGCCCAGATCCACCAGGGCCAGAACCGCGACGATGATGGTTGCCGCCAAGGTGGCCTTGGGCAGGTAGTAAAACCAGGGTGTGAAAAACAGCGCTGTGAGCGCGATGCCGCCGGCGGTGAATACGCCGGCCATGGGGCTGCGGGCGCCGGCATCGAAATTGACCACCGAGCGCGAGAAGCCGCCGGTAACCGGGAAACCGCCACTGACCCCGGACGCCAGATTGGCGGTACCCAGGCCGATCAGCTCGGCATTGCTGTCGATCCGTTGGCGCCGCTTGGCGGCCAGGGTCTGCGCCACCGATACCGACTCCACGAAACCGATCAGGCTGATCAGCAGTGCCGGCAGCGCCAGCTGGCCCCACACCCCGGCGTCGAACGCCGGCAACGACAGCGCCGGCAGGCCGCCGGGGATGGCGCCGACTACCGCCACGCCCTGGCTTTGCAGGTCGCCGGCCGCCACCGCCACGGTGGTGCCGATCACCGCCAGCACCGGCCCGGCCTTGGCGAGCAGATCGGCGAGCATGGGCGGCAGCGGCGTGCGTGCCAGCAGCCGCTTCAACGGGCCGCGCGCCCACAGCAGGAAGAGCAGGGCGGCGGCGCCCACCAGCAGGGTGGGGCCGTTGACGCTGGCGGCCTCGCGGAACGCCGACAGTCCCAGTTCCCAAAGCGTGTCGCCTTGCATCGGAATGCCCAGCAGGTGCTTAAGCTGGCTGGCGGCGATCAACAGCCCGGAAGCGGTGATAAAGCCGCTGATCACCGAATGGCTGAGCAGGTTGGCGATCCAGCCCAGGCGCAGCAGGCCCATGGCGACCAGGAAGACGCCGGAGAGCAGCGCCAGTATCACCGTGGCCGCCAGGTAGGCGCCGCTGTCGCCGCCGGCCACCTGACCGGCGGCGGCCGCCGTCATCAGCGACACTACCGCCACCGGCCCCACCGCCAGGGTGCGGCTGGAACCGAACAGGGCGTAAGCGAGCAAGGGAAGGATGCTGGCGTACAGGCCCATTTGCGCCGGCACCCCGGCGACCAGCGCATAGGCCAGGCTCTGCGGGATCAGCATCAGGGTGACGATCAGCGCCGCCAGGCCGTCGGCGGCGGCGTCGCCGGGCCGGTAGCCTTTCAGCCAGGGGGCCAGGGTCAGCCGGTAAGCCATTCGCGACCTTTCAGCATCAAATCAAAGTAAATACGCGGCATGGCTTTCGATTTCAGCCACCAGTAGCTGCTGCGCGCCTTGGTGGGGTCCAGCGGGAAGCTGGGTTGCAGCGCCCCCTGATAACCGAACTCCGCCAGGATCACCTTGCCCTTTTCCACGGTCAGCGGGCAGGCGCCGTAGCCCTGATAGCGGCCGCTCATCGGCTTGCCGTCCAGGGTGGCGAGCAGATTGACGGCCACCACCGGCGCCTGCTTGCGCACCGCCGCGGCGGTTTTGGCGTTGCCGGTGCCGCTGGCGTCGCCGATGGCGAACACGTTTTCGAAACGGTTATGGCGCAGGGTGTCGGGATCCGCGTCCAGCCAGCCGGCGTCGTTGGCCAGGGCGCTGTCTCGCACGCAGCGCGGCGCCCGCTGCGGCGGCGTGACATGCAGCATGTCGAAGGCTTCTTCGCGCTCCTGGCGGTTGCCGTCCGCATCGGTGTCCACGAACCAGGCTTTACGGGCGCCGGCGTCCACCGCTTTCAGGGTGCTGTTGAAGTTCAGTCCCACCTGATAGCGGCGCATGTATTCCATCAGCGGCGGCACGAAGGTTTCCACCCCGAACAGTACGCCGCCGGCGTTGTGGAACCGCACGTCGATATTGCTCAAGCGATGCTGTCTGCGCCAGTGGTCACAGGACAGATAGAGCGCCTTCTGCGGCGCGCCGGCGCATTTGATCGGCATCGGCGGTTGTGTGAACAGGGCGCGGCCCTGGCCCAGGTCGCGTACGCACTGCCAGGTGTAGGGCGCGTATTCGAACAGGTAATTGGAGGTGACGCCGTTGCGGCCCAGCCCGTCGCGCAGACCCTCCACGCCGTCCAGATGCAGCTCCAGGCCCGGGGCGGCCACCAGCATGCGGTAGCTGACCCGGCCGCCGTCGTCCAGCACCACCTGATTCTGTTCCGGCACGAAGGCTTCCACCCGTGACTGGATCCACTTCACGCCCCGGGGCATCACCGAGGCCATCGGCCGGGCGGTGTCGGCGGGGTCGAAGGCGCCGCCGCCCACCAGGGTCCAGGCGGGCTGGTAGTAATGGGTGTCGGCGGGCTCGATCACCGCGATGCTCAGCGACGGCCGGCGTTTGAGCAGGCTGGCGGCGGCCGCCAGACCGCCGGCACCACCGCCCACCACCAGCACGTCCCAGGTGGTGGCCGCGGAATGGCCGGGTTGCGGCTGTGCCCCGGGGCCGGCCCGCCAGCGTTGTTGCAGACGCGCTTCCTGCTTGCTCAGGTCATAGCCGGCCTGGTCGGCGGTGGCGATCAGCGTTTCCGGGTCGGTGCGCGTGCTTTCCGACAGCGCCCACAGTGAGCTGCTGCGGTTGCCGGTGCGGCAAAACGCCAGCACCGGGCCCCGCGCCTGCTGCATCAGCCCGGCGAACCCCATGACGTCGGTGTCACGGATATCGCCGGGCGTCACCGGCAGGTGGTAATAGGCCAGCCCGGCGGCGCGGGCCGCCTGCTTCAGCGCGTCGCTGGTGGGCTGGTCGTCACCCTCACCGTCCGGGCGGTTGTTGATGACGGTGTGGAAACCCTGCCGGGCGATGTCCTCCAGCTGGCCGGGCTGGATTTGCCCGGCCACGGCCAGGTTGGGCGATAGGCGTTTGTAGTCCGACATCGGCTGCTCCTCAAAGACGGTTCAACGGAATTTTCATGTACTGCACGCCGTTGTCCTCCGGCGGCGGCAAATGTCCGGCGCGCATGTTCACCTGTACCGAAGGCAGAATCAGGCGTGGCATGCCAAGGGTGGCGTCGCGCTCTTCGCGCATGGCGACGAATTGCGCCTCGCTGATGCCCTCGTGCACATGGATGTTGTGACGGCGCTGCTCGCCGATGGTGGTCTGCCAGCAGAACCGGTCACGTCCTTCCGGCAGGTAGTCATGGCAAAGGAATACGCGGGTCTCGTCGGGCAGCGCCAGCAGCTTGCGGATCGAGCGGTACAGGGTGCGCGCGTCGCCGCCGGGAAAGTCGCAACGGGCGGTGCCGTAGTCGGGCATGAACAGGGTGTCGCCGACAAAGAGGGCGTCGCCGATCAGATGGCTCATGCAGGCGGGCGTATGGCCGGGGGTGTGCAGGGCGCTGGCCTGCAATTCGCCGACCTGGTAGCGGTCGCCGTCATGGAACAGGTGATCGAACTGGCTGCCGTCGCGGGCGAAGTCGGTGCCGGCGTTGAACACCTTGCCGAAGGTGTGCTGGACGGTGCGGATGTGGTCGCCGATGGCGAGCTTGCCGCCCACCTGCTCCTGCAGCCAGGGGGCGGCGGATAGATGGTCGGCGTGCACATGGGTTTCCAGCAGCCAGTCCACGGTCAGGTTCTGGGCGCGCACGAAGTCCACCAGCTTTTGCGCGCCGGCGTAGCTGGTGTGCCCGGAGGCGGCGTCATAGTCGAGCACCGAATCCACCAGCGCGCAGCGTCGACTTTGCGGGTCGATAACCACATAGCTGACGGTATTGGTGACCGGATCGAAAAAACTCTCTACCTGCGGGATGCCGGCGGCGGACGGGGACATGAAACCTCCTGAACGGAAAAAACAGCCGGGCGTGCGTCGCGCCCGGCTTCCGTTATAGGTTGGCCAGGAGGTTCTGTCAAATTAGATTATAAGCTTATTCCTAAACGGTATATAACGTCAGCATCAGAATGACTCCAGCAACCCCCGGGCCCGGCGGCCCCGGCCCAGCACCACGAACGCCAGCGCCAGCAGCAGGGTGGGCCAGACGCCGGCCAGCATGAACGGCGTGTCGCCCTGGCGCGGCTGGTACTCGCTGACCAGCACGTCGCGCTCGAACTGGGGCAGCCGGTCGACCACCTTGCCGCGGTGGTCGACCACCGCGGTGATGCCGTTGTTGGTGCCGCGCAGCAGCCAGCGGCCGGTTTCCAGAGCCCGCAGCCGGGTCATCTGGAAGTGCTGGTGGGGCCCCGCCGAGGTGCCGAACCAGGCGTCGTTGCTGATCGTCAGCAGCACGTCGGCGCCGCCGGTACGGCTCGCCACCAGCTCCGGGTAAAGGATCTCGTAGCAGATGAAGGGCGCGATCTCATGGCCCAGGGCATACAGATTGGGCTGGCGCGGACTGCCCGGCGTGAAGCTCGACATGGGCAGGTCGAAAAACGGGATCAGCCCGCGAATCAGACCCTGCAGCGGCACGTACTCGCCGAACGGCACCAGCTTCTGCTTGTGGTAGACGCCGTCATCGCTGTCCGTGCCCACCACCGCGATGCTGTTGTGGTAGGTGGTCGGGGAGCGGCTTTCATCGCGCCACGGCAGGCCGCTGATCAGCGCGCCGCCCTTGGCCGCCACCGCTTCGCCCTGGTCGTCCACGAAGTCGTCGATGTCCTGGTAGAACTCGATCATCGCCGATTCCGGCCACACCACCAGGGTATCCTCCGGCAGGCCCTCGGTAAGGCCGGCGTAGATCTCGCGGGTTTCCTTGCGCATGGTGGCCAGCCATTTCAGGTCCTGGGGCACATTGCCCTGCACCAGCGCCACCTGCTGCCGCTCGCCCTCGGCGTGGGTAAAGCTGAACTGGCCGCCCACCACCCCGGCCACGATCAGCGCCAGGGACAACACCAGCGGCCCGGTGCCCCGGCCCCGGCGCAGCACCAGTTCCACGGCGGTCACCGGCAGAATCACCGCGGCCAGGGTCATCAGCCAGATGCCGCCCAGCGGCGCCAGCCCGGCCAGCGGCGTGTCGATCAGCGCGTAGCCGCCGTACAGCCAGGGGAAGCCGGTGAGCAGCCAGCCACGCAACCAGTCCGCCAGCACCCAGGCGCCGGCGAACATCAGGCCGCCGCCGCCGAACCGGCGGGTCAGCCAGAACGCCAGGCCGTAGAACAACGCCAGCAGCGCGGCGAAGGCGGCGGTGGCCGGCACCGCCATCCACAGCGGCATATAGCCGTAGTCGGTCATCGACACCTGCAGCCAGGCCACGCCGAACCCGAACATGCCCAGGCCATAGACCCAGCCGCCCAGCAGCGCCGCCTTGGCGGACCCGGCGCTGGCCTGCACCCAGTAGGCCAGCGCCACGCTGACCAGCAGCAACGGCCACAGACCGTAGGGAGCGAACGCCAGAGGAAACAGCAGGCCGGCGATCAGAGCCAGAAACAGATTGCGCATAAGCAAGGTCACGATTGCAGAAAGACAAAAAGAGGCCGGGTAGGCGAAGTCTTGTTATACGCAAGTTGGCGCCGGCAATCCATGGCGCGCCCGGTCTGGCGTCAGGGGGCAGTGGTTCAGGCGCCGGGTTTCAGGAACGCTTTGCCAGGCAATCCCGTATCGCCTGTTCGGAGGGAATCGCTTCCTCGCGCACCATCAGGATCAGGCTGTCGGCGCTGAACTGGTGGTCGTGGGCGGGGTGGCAAACCACGGTTTCGTCGTCGCCGACGTAGGCCATCAGCGTGCCCAGGCCGGCGTTCATCAGGCGGCAGGCCACGTCCGCCCAGACCGCGTTTTCCACCGGCACCGCGTAGCGCATGGCGTGGTCGTCGTGGTGGGTGAACAGGTTTTCCAGGATTTTCTCGGTGCCCGGCGCCACCAGGGAACGCACCAGCATTTCCGGATAGGCGCGCACCGGGCGCAGGGTGGTGCTGGCGCCGACACTCAGGGCGCGGCGCCGGTTATCCTCGTGGACGCATTCGGCCACGGTGTAGGGCAGGGTGTCACCGTAGAGCGCTTTAAGCTGGAGGATCACGTCCAGGGTGACGCTGTCGGAGATGCGGCTGTACTCGTCGCGCGCCAGGATGATGACCGCCTTGGCCTGGTCCGGGTTCACCGCTTCCAGGGCGTCCCGGTCGGAGGACTCGGCGTGGTAGTGCACCACGCCTTGTTCACGAAGCGAGGCGGGCAGGCCGTCGGGGAACACATCGGTGAGAATCAACACCGGGATATCGGCGAACTGCTCGGTGGTGTGCAGCTGTTCCACCAGGCGTTCGAAGTACAGGGCCGGGCTGTGCTTGGGGCTGTTGATGATTACCAGGTGGTCTTTCATTTGCCATCTCCAGCGGCCTTTGAGCATGTATTCCTTACGCTTGAGGCGGTGGTCGATATAGTCGCTGGCAAGCTGCGCCAGCAGGGTGATGCCGGCCACGTAGAGCAGCAGCACGGTGGCCACGCGGCCGGCGGGTGTGGCCGCCGACAGGTCGCCGTAGCCCACCGTGGTCAGGGTGGTGAGGGTCAGCCACAGGGCGTCGCCCCAGCCGAGCCCCTCGAACAGCATCATTGCCGCGGTATGCAGCGCGGTAAGCACCAGTAGCCAGAAAAACACCTGACGAAGCCGGGATCTCAGATTGAGGTCCAGCCCCCGGGTGATCTGATTAAAGGCACTGCGTCGGCGTACCAGGAAGCGCAGCGGCGTCATCAGCCGTCCGTGGTGCCGGCCTCGCCGTCGGCGTCCAGCGGTGCCACCCGCAGCAGGCGGATGGTGCGGCCGTCGGCGCTGAGCACGGTGAAGCGCAGGTTGCCCATATCCACGGATTCTTCCCGCTGGGGCAGGTGGCCGAAGGCCTGCATCACCAGGCCGCCGATGGTGTCGAATTCATCGTCGCGGTACTGGGTTTTGAAGTGCTCGTTGAATTCATCGATGGGGGTGATCGCCTTCACCGTGAAGTCGTCGCCCTCCAGATCCTTGATCAGGTAGTCGTCGTCATCGATGTCGTGTTCGTCCTCGATTTCGCCGACGATCTGTTCCAGCACGTCCTCGATGGTCACCAGGCCGGCCACGCCGCCGTATTCGTTGACCACGATGGCCATGTGATTCTTGGTGATGCGGAATTCGCGCAGCAGCGAGTCCAGCCGTTTGGATTCCGGCACCACCATCGCCGAGCGCACGTGATCCTTGATCACGAAGCGCTCCATGCGCGCCGGCTCCAGGATCAGCGCCAGCAGGTCCTTGGCGAGCAGGATGCCGATGATCTCGTCCGGGTCGTCGCCGAGCACCGGGAAGCGGCTGTGGGCGCAGTCGATGATGGTGGGCAGAAAGTCGCGCGGGTCATCGGAGGCGCGGATGCTGACCATCTGTGAGCGGGGAATCAGAATTTCGCGCACCTGCATCTCACTGACGCAGATGGCGCCTTCGATGATGCCCAGGGTGTCGCCGTCAATAATGTCGCTGTCGCGCATGGAGCGCATCAGGTCCAGCAGTTCGTCCCGGGACCCGGGGGTGGAGGTGAAGAACTGGCCGACGCGCTCCAACCAACTTCGGCTGGTGCCATTATCGGAATAATCGTCCGACATTAGAGATGCAACTCCTTGCTTGAATGGGAAACGGTGTAGGGATCGGGAAAGCCCTGCTCGGCGAGGGCGCGGATTTCCAGGGCTTCCATCACGTCCGCGTCGTCATCGTCGATGTGATCGAAGCCGAGCAGGTGCAGCACGCCGTGGGTGACCATGTGCGCCCAGTGGGCGTCCAGGGGTTTGTGCTGCTCGGCGGCTTCGCGGCGCACCACCGGGGCACTGATCACGATATCGCCGAGCAGCGGCGCGAAGGCGTCCTCGGGCAGACCCTCCGGCATTTCGAACGGGAAGGACAGCACATTGGTGGGCTTGTCCTTGCCCCGGTATTCCCGGTTCAGGGTCTGGATCTCCGCGTCGTCGACCACCCGCAGGGTGATGTCGCCGACCACGCCGCCGGCCACCGCCACGGCTTTCACGGCCCAGGCGCGTAAGTCGGCTTCGTCGGGGGCGTCCGGGGCGTCGCTGGCCCACTGGACTTCAACGTTGGGGGTCGGTATCCCGCTCATGACGGTCGTAGGCCTCTACTATGCGTTGCACCAGCGGGTGGCGGACCACGTCGCGGCTGTCGAAACGGGTGACGCCGATTTCCTGTTCGCCGGCGAGCACCTCCAGGGCATTGACCAGCCCGGACTTCTGATGGCGCGGCAGATCCACCTGGGTGACGTCGCCGGTGATCACCGCCTTGGAGCCGAAGCCGATGCGGGTCAGGAACATTTTCATCTGTTCCGGGGTGGTGTTCTGCGCCTCGTCGAGGATCACGAAACTGTTGTTGAGCGTGCGCCCGCGCATGTAGGCCAGGGGCGCCACTTCGATCACCAGCCGGTCCATCAGCTTGGCCACTTTCTCGAAGCCGAGCATTTCATAGAGGGCGTCGTAGAGCGGCCGCAGATAGGGATCGATCTTTTCCGCCAGGTCGCCGGGCAGGAAACCCAGCTTCTCGCCGGCCTCCACCGCCGGGCGCACCAGCAGAATGCGCTGCACCTCGGACTTCTCCAGGGCGTCCACCGCGCAGGCCACCGCTAGCCAGGTCTTGCCGGTGCCCGCCGGGCCGATGCCGAAATTGATGTCGAAGCGGCGGATCGTTTTCACGTACTCGCGCTGGTGCCCGCCGCGCGGCTTGATGCGCACGCGCTTGGTGCGGATCACCACGTCGTCGCTGGGGAACGCCACCGTGTTGTCGACTTTCTCGGACAGCTCGGACTGCTGCAGATACAGGTGCACCATTTCCGGGGTCAGGTCCTCGGTGTCGGCGGTCTGGGCGTAGAGGTCGTTGAGCACCGTGGAGGCGGCCTGCACCGCCCGCGAGTCGCCGGACAGATGAAACAGGTTGCCGCGGTTGCGGATGTCCACCTGCAGGCGGTCGGCGATCTGCTTGATATGCTCGTCGAGACGGCCGCACAGGCTGGCCAGACGGCGGGAGTCGTAGGGTTCAAGACTGACTTGCTGGGAAGCGGCTGGTGTGTCCAAGTTGGGAGAGATGGCCCCTGGGGCAGTTGGCGATGAATTCAGAATACTCTCAAGGGCCCCGCTGGGGAACCCTCTCAGCCGGCACTCTAGCCCGGCCCCCGGCGTCGGGGCAAGCGCCGTGGCCCGGTTGTCGGACAGCGCCGCTCAGGCGGGCGCCACGCGCGGGCCCAGATCGCCGTCGCAGGTCACCGTCTGCAGGCTGCGCGGCAGCAGGTAAAGGGTGTCGTCGCGGCCCGGCGCCAGGGCCGCCCAGGTGTCCCGGTCCAGCTCCACTTCCAGCACGCCGGCGCCCCAGCCGCGCGGCTCCAGCTCCAGGGTGACGGTGCCGCCGAACACGCTGCGCGCCGCCAGTTTCACCGGCAGGTGGGCGTGCTCGACCGGGGCCTTGGCCAGGGTCGCCTCGTGGGGGCGCAGGTACAGGGTCAGGGCGCCGTCCGGGCAAGCGCCGTGGGTGTCCAGGCGCAGGCGCGCCTCGCCGGACTGCCAGACGGCGCCGTCGTAGAGGCCCTCCAGGGCGTTGATATGGCCCAGGAAGTCGAACACGAAGCGGCTGGCCGGCTGTTCGTAGACGGTCAGCGGGCTGCCGATCTGCTCGATATGCCCCTGGCTCATCACCACCACCTGGTCGGACACTTCCATGGCCTCTTCCTGGTCGTGGGTGACGAAGATGCTGGTTACCGAAATCTGCTCATGCAGGTGGCGCAGCCAGCGGCGCAGCTCCTTGCGCACCTTGGCGTCCAGGGCGCCGAAGGGCTCGTCGAGCAGCAGCACCTCCGGTTCCAGGGCCAGGGCGCGGGCCAGCGCCACGCGCTGCTTCTGGCCGCCGGACAGCTGCGCCGGGTAGCGCCCGGCCATGGTGTCCATCTGCACCAGTTCCAGCAGCTCACGGACCCGGGCGCGCACCGCGTCGCGGCCGGGGCGCTCACCGCGCGGCAGCATGCGCAGCCCGAAGGCGACGTTGTCGGCCACGGTCAGGTGGCGGAACAGCGCGTACTGCTGGAATACGAAGCCCACTTTGCGGCGGCGCACGTCCAGGGTGGTGACGTCGCGCTCGTTGAACAGCACCCGGCCCCGGTCCGGTTTTTCCAGGCCGGCGATGATGCGCAACAGGGTGGTCTTGCCGGAGCCGGACGGGCCCAGCAGACCCACCAGCTCGCCCTGGGGCACGTTCAGGGAAATGTCATCCAGTGCGGCGAAGCCGCCGAACGTCTTGCGGATGCCGTCAACGCGGATGCTCATGTCAGGGTCTCCTCGGCGGCGTTCAGTTTGCTGCTCTGGCGCCATTCCAGCACGGTTTTCAGAAGCAGGGTGACCAGCGCCATGGCCCCCAGCAGGCCGGCGGCGGTGAAGGCGCCGACGGTGTTGTAGTCCTCGTTGAGCATCTGGATCAGCAGCGGCAGGGTCAGCGTCTCGCCGCGGATCAGGCCGGACACCACGCTCACCGCGCCGAATTCACCCACCGCCCGGGCGTTGGTGAGCACCACGCCGTACAGCAGCGCCCAGCGGATTCTCGGCAGTGTCACGTACCAGAACGCCTGCCAGCCGGAGGCGCCCAGCAGGATCGCCGCTTCCTCTTCCTCGGTGCCCTGGGACTGCATCAGCGGAATCAGCACCCGGGCCACGTAGGGGCAGGTCACGAACACGGTGACCATCACCATGCCCGGCAGCGCGAACATCAACTGCACGTCGAAGCGGTCGTCCAGCCACTGCCCGACCAGGCCCTGGCCCCCGTACACCACCAGATAGCACAGGCCGGCGACCACCGGCGACATGGCGAACGGAATGTCGATCAGGGTGCTGAGCAGCTTGCGGCCGCGGAACTCGTAGCGGGTCACGCACCAGGCCAGCAGCACGCCGAACACCAGATTCACCGGCACCGTGATCAGCGCCACGATCACGGTGAGCTGGATGGCGCCGATCATGTCGTCGCTGGTCAGGTTGTCCACCACCATGCCGGCGCCCTGGGCGAAGGCCTCGGCGAAGATCACCACCAGCGGCAACACCAGCAACACCACCACGGCGGCGAACGCGGCGGCGACCAGCGTCCATTGGTGCCATTTGTGGGGCCGGTTTGCGGAGGACATGGGTGGCGGGCTCCTTACGGTGTTTGTGGGAGGTGATGATTCTATATTCCGTAACGGCAAAATAAAGCGCTCATTTATATCCTTTCGCCATGCCGTTAGATCGCGGGACTCTCCCAGCGCGTACAAATCGTTACGTTTCGCTACATCCGGGCCGTCCCGGGGCGGGTATCCCCTTACGGGATCTCGATTCCCGGTTCGGGCGACCTCCGGCCGCCCCCTTCATGATGAAGCAAGGAGAGAGAGCATGAACTTGAATACCAATGGTCTTTACTGGCTGTCGCCGCTGGCGCTGGCCGTGACCCTGGCCGCCTGCGGTGGCAACGGCGGCAGCAGTTTCGTCCCGGATAACAACAACGGCGGCAATCAGGATTCGCCCCTGCTGGTAATGCACAACGGCGGCGGCAGCGTCGGCCAGATCGACCAGCTCGACAGCGGCCTGCGCGTTCAGTCCACCATCAACGCCGACGCCAACGAAGGCATCGTGCTGGATCTGCTCGGTAACGTGCACGCCGCCGACGACACCGCGGTGCCCAGCAGCGTACAGACCCTGCACAAACTTCTCGACCGCCAGGACGGCGCCTCCCCGGTGGCCACCCTGGACCGCTCCTTCACCGCCACCGGCTCGTCCAACCTGAAAGGCGTGGCGATCGCCCATGAGGCCGGCCTGATCATGGCCGCCAACATCAACGGCAACAGCATCGAGATTTACGGCACCACCGCCGGCGCCGGCGCCACGCCGCTGGCCTCCACGGCCCTGGCCGGCGACGCCTGGGATCTGGCCTACGACGAAGACGCCGACCGGGTGTTCCTGGCCATGACCAACGGCACCATCCTGGTCGCCGACGACTATGTGGCGAACGGCTTCAGCGTGGCCGGCGCCCGTGTCATCACCCCGGACAGTGCCGGCATGACCTCCAACATGCACGGCATCGGCTACGACGCCGACAGCGACACCCTGGTGGTCACCGACGTGGGTGACGCCGCCATCGCCGACGACGGCCGCCTGTACGTGATCGAAAACGCCTCCACCGCCAACGGCGCCGTGACCCCGGCCCGCACCGTCAACGGCCCGGACACCCTGCTGGGTAACCCGGTGGACCTGGTGCTCGACGGCAGCACCGCCTACATCGCGGAAAAATCCAACGACGCCATCCTGGTTTACCGCAGCGTGTTCAGCGGTCCGTCCGGCGACGTGGCTCCGGACAAGACGGTGGACAGCGTCAAGCCCGAGTCCCTGGCCGTGATCATGGACAGCCCGGTGCAGCCCGACCTGTCCGACCTGGAAGACACTTCCGTGACCATCAACGGCGTCATGGTGACCCGCAACCCGGACCCGGATAACGCCGACCCGGACGTGCTGGTCTATGACACCGACCTCACCGCCCAGAGCCGCGACTTCTCCGTCGGCCAGCCGGTGGAAAGCATCAGCGTCAACCAGACCGGCGACGCCTACGCCACCTACGACAGCGGCATCGCCGTGCTCAACCGGGTGGGCGTGGGCCGCGACGGTGAAAGCTTCAACATGAGCCGCGACCGTCTGATTTCCGGCGCCAACACCGGCCTGTCGGCGCCCAAGGGCTTTGATATCGCCGACGAGCTGGGCTGGGTGCTGGTCACCGAAAACAGCGCGCCGGGTTCAGTGCGCGTGTTCGGCGCCCAGGCCGACGGCGATGTGGCCCCGATCTTCAGCATCGACCTCACCGTGCAGCCCTGGGATCTGGACTACGACCCCGAAGGTGACCGCCTGTACGTGGCGCTTACCGACGGCACCGTGGCGGTTTATGACGATCTGAGCACCGACCGTGGCGCCGGCGGCGCCGACCGCACCATCGTCCCCGGGGAAGGCGGCAACGCCTTCGCGGCACCCACCAACCTGCACGGCATCGTGCACGTGGCGGACGGCGACAAGCTGATCCTGTCCGACGTGGGTAGCGGCGCCAACCCCACCGACGGCAAGCTGTACGTGTTGGATAACGCCTCCAGCGCCGACGGCATCACCAACGTGGCGGTGCGCATCGACGACGAGGACAACAACGCGGTCGGCAACACCATGCTCGGCAACCCGGTGGATATCGCCTTCGACGGCGCCAACCTCTATGTGGCTGAAAAGTCCCAGGGCATGGTGCTGCGTTTCGATAACATCCTCAGCTCCGCCGGCGGCGACGTCAGCCCGGACGAGGCCATCGCCCAGGCGGCGCCGGAATCCGTGGTGCTGATCGCCGACTACCTGGGCCGCGCGCCCGAGTAAGCGCAAAGAGAGACGGATCTGACTGGAGAGAGCCGCAGTTACCGCGGCTCATCTCCTTCGATTCCGGAACAAAAGGTTCTACGAAGCCAGTTTTGTGGGAGCTTGCCTGCAAGCGAAAGGCCGGCAAAGCCGGCCGGCAGGATGCCAGAGGCGTTGTTGGTGCCTGTGTTAGACCGGTCTCTGGAATCCTGCCGGGAGCTTCGCTCCCTTTCGCGGGCGGGGCCCGCTCCCACAAGCCCGCTCCCACAAGGCAAGCTCCTACAAAACTGGCTTCGTAGCCCGACATTGACACGGCCTTCTCGCGGCGCGATGGACCATCGCGTTTTATTCACATCGCGCCGGACATCCCATGGACGAGTCGAATCACCAACTGGAGCAAGCCACGGTTTTACTGCTGGCCTGTGCCCGAGGCGACGCCAAGGCGTTTCAACGGCTGTACCGTTTGGAGGCGCCACGGATGCTGGCGCTGGCGCGCCGGCTCAGCGGCGACCCGGAGCTGGCGGTAGAGGCGCTGCAGGATACGTTCGTGCAGGTGTGGCGTAACGCCGTCCGGTTTCATCCCGAAAAGGGCAGCGCCCGGGCCTGGTTGTACGCGCTGCTGCGCTATCGGCTGATCAATCAGCACCGCCGGGCGAAACGTGACGACGCCGAGGCGCTGCCCGGGGACGACTGGCCGGATCCCGGGCCCAACCCGGAGCAATGCTCGATGCAGTCCGACCAGCGGCGCGCCATGCAGGAGTGCCTGCGCGGTTTGCAGGGCGACCGGCGCCGGCCGATATTGATGGCGTTCTATCAGGGTTTCACCTATGAACAGATCGCCGAAACATTAGCGGTGCCCCTGGGCACCATCAAAAGCCGGGTTCGCACCGGGCTTAAAGGGCTTCAGGAGTGTCTGCGGCTATGATTCCCGATAACCAGGAAGAACAGCGTCTGCTGATCGCCGAGTATGTCCTCGGTCTGCACCGTGGCGAGCAGGCGGTGGAGATCGAGCGCTGGTTGGCCGAAGACGAGCAGGCCGCGCGGCAGGCGGCGCACTGGCGCGAACACTGGGTGGGCGCCGCCGAGCTGCTGGAGCCGGCGCGTCTGCCGCCCGGCCTGTGGCGGCGTCTGGCCCGCGAAACCGGCATCGCCGTGCCCTGGTGGCGCGGCCTGTGGCAAAGCACGCCCGCCTGGCGCTTCGCCAGCGCCGCCCTGCTGGTGGCCCTGGTGCTGGCGGTGGGCCCGCTGCGCCAGCCGGCGCCGGTGTATACCGTGGTGCTGCAGGCGCCGGGGGAAGCGGCCCAGCCGGGCTGGCGGATCACCGTGGCGGACAACGGCGACCTGCAACTGACGCCCCTGGCGCAGCAGGCGGACTACCGTGCCGACCGCAGCGTGCAGTTCTGGACCCTGGAAAATAACGCCGAAGGCCCCCGTTCCCTGGGCCTGGTGGAGCCGGGCCGCAGCCTGGTGATCCCCGCCGAGCAGGTCGGCGGCGTGGAAAGCGGCCAGCTGTTCGAACTCACCCTGGAGCCGCCGGGCGGCTCACCGGAACCCCGACCCACCGGCCCGGTGCTCTTTATCGGCCGCGCCGTCGCACTATAAAAAGCAGTTAAGAGTTAACAGTGAACAGTTAACAGTTAGGGGGGAGGCTGGTTGGCTTTCCCGCGGCCCGCGGCCGGCACGGCCTGTTTTCGCGGGCACGGCGTCCACGCCCCACGGGCCCCTCCCGCGTAACTGTTAACTATTAACTATTCACTGTTAACTGTATTCAGCCGCCTTGCCAGCGGCGGATCAGCCGCCCCTGCACCATCTGGATGCCGAACAGCAGCACCAGCGAGGCGCCGAGGATTACCGAGGCCAGGGCGCTGGCGGCGGCGAAGTCGTACTCTTCCAGGCGGATGTTGACCAGCAGCGAGATGATCTCGGTTTCGAACGGCATATTGCCGGCGATAAAGATCACCGCGCCGTACTCGCCCAGGCTGCGGGTAAACGCCAGGGCGGTGCCGGTGAGCAGCGCCGGCATCAGCTGCGCCAGCACCACGCGGAAGAACGACGCCATGGGCGTGGCGCCCAGGGTGGCGGCCGCTTCTTCCACGTCCGGGGTCAGGTCTTCCAGTACCGGCTGCACCGCGCGCACCACGAACGGCAGGCTGGTGAAACTCATCGCGATCATAATGCCCAGCGGCGTGTAGGCCACCGGGATGCCGATCGCTTCGAACCACTGCCCCAGCCAGCCGTTGGCGGCGAACAGCGCCGACAGGGTGAGGCCGGCCACGGCGGTGGGCAGCGCGAAGGGCAGGTCCACCAGGGCGTCCATCACGCGGCGCCCGGGGAAGCGGTAGCGCACCAGCACCCAGGCCAGCAATAACCCCACCACCGCGTTGATGGCGCTGGCGCCGGCGGCGGCCAGCAGGGTGACCTTGAAACTGGCCAGGCTGCGCGGGTTGGTGATCACCGACCAGTAGCGGTCCCAGGTCATCTCGCTGACGTGCAGCACCAGCCCGGACAGCGGCACCAGGATCACCAGCGAAATAAACAGCACGCTCAGCGCGAAGCTGAGCGTGAAGCCGGGCAATACCGAGTGCCGGGTGCGCAGGATGGCCAAATCAGCGTCTCCGCGCCTGCGCCTGCAGCTCGTCGAGCACGCCGCCGGAGGCGAAGTGGGTGTCCTGGGCGTTCTGCCAGGAGCCGAAGTAGTCCTCCACCTTGAGCAGCTTCACCGGCGGGAACTGGTCTTCGGTGGCTTTCACCACTTCCGGGTGATGCACGCGGTAGTTGAAGGTGGTCAGCAGCTCCTGGATCTCCTTGTCGTAGAGGTGTTCCAGGTAGGCGGTGGCCACCTCGCGGGTGCCGCGCTCGTCGACCACGTCGTCGACCACGCTGACCGGGAACTCCGCCAGTACCGAGGTCTTGGGCACCACCACCTCGTAGTCGCCGGTGCCGTATTCCTTGCGGATGTTGTTCACTTCCGACTCGAAGCTGATCAGCACGTCGCCGATCTCGCGCTCGGCGAAGGTGACGGTGGCGCTGCGGCCGCCGGAATCGAACACCGCCACATTGCCCAGGAAGCGGGTCATGAAGTCGCGGATTTTGTTCTCGTCGCCGCCGAACTGCTCTTCCGCGGCCATCCAGGCGGCCAGATAGGTGTAGCGGCCGTTACCGGAGGTCTTGGGGTTGGGGAACACCACGTCGACCCCTTCCTTGGCCAGATCGTCCCAGCCCTGGATGTCCTTGGGGTTGCCCTTGCGCACCAGGAAGGCGGTGGTGGAGTAGTACGGGCTGGCGTTGTTGGGCAGCCGCTGGTTCCAGTCCTCGGGGATCAGGTTGCCCTTGTCGTGCAGCACGTTGACGTCGGTGACCTGGTTGAAGGTGACCACGTCCGCTTCCAGCCCCTGGAGGATGGCGCGGGCCTGCTTGGAAGAGCCGGCGTGGGACTGCTTGATGTTGATGTCCTCACCGGTCTGCTCTTTCCAGTAGGCCTGGAATTCCGGGTTATAGGCCTGGAACAGTTCCCGGGCGATATCGTAGGAGCTGTTCAGGATGGTTTGCTGGGCGGTGGCCACGGAGGTCACGGCCAGCAGAATCAGAGAGAGCCAAACACGCATGTCCGCTATTCCTTATACGTCGAAGCCAATGAGGCGACCTAGTTTATATAACCGAATGTTTAATGAAACAGGTCGCCTAGATTGATTTTGAATTTCAATATGAATATCAGGCCGTGACGGGCAGGCCGCCGCGCAGGGAGTTGGGCAGCGCCTCGACGATCTCCACGTCGACGAAATCACCGATCAGGTCGATGTCGTCGCAGGCGAAGTTGACCACCCGGTTGTTCTCGGTGCGGCCCTTGAGCTGGCCCGGGTCCTTCTTGGAGAAGCCGTCCACCAGGATGCGCTGGGTGCTGCCCACCATCTTGCGGGAGATGTCCTGGGCGTTCTGGCTGAGGCGCTGCTGCAGGATGCGCAGGCGCTCTTTCTTCACCGCCAGCGGCACGTCGTCGGGCAGCTCCGCCGCCGGGGTGCCCGGGCGTGCGCTGTAGATAAAGCTGAACGAGGTATCGAAGCCGATATCGCCGATCAGGTTCATGGTGGCCTCGAAGTCGGCGTCGGTTTCGCCGGGGAAGCCGATGATAAAGTCGGAGCTGTAGGAAATATCCGGGCGGATGCGGCGCAGCTTGCGCAGCTTGGACTTGTACTCCAGCACCGTGTGGTTGCGCTTCATCATCGCCAGAATGCGGTCCGAGCCGGACTGCACCGGCAGGTGCAGGTGGCTGACCAGCTCCGGCACTTCCTCGTACACCTGGATCAGCGCGTCGGAGAACTCCACCGGGTGGCTGGTGGTGTAGCGGATGCGGTCGATGCCGTCGATATCGCGGATCAGCAGAATCAGGTCGGCCAGATCCAGCGTCTCGCCGCCGGCGCCCTGGCCCCGGTAGGCGTTGACGTTCTGGCCCAGCAGGTTGATCTCGCGCACGCCCATGTCCGCCAGGTGGCGGATCTCATCCAGCACCGGCTGCACCGGGCGGCTCACTTCCTCGCCCCGGGTGTAGGGCACCACGCAGAAGGTGCAGTACTTGGAGCAGCCTTCCATGATCGACACGAAGGCGCTGGGGCCGTCCACGCTGGGCTCGGGAAGGTTGTCGAACTTTTCGATTTCCGGGAAGGTCACATCGATGGCCAGCGAGCGGGTGCTGGCCGCCTGGGTGATCAGGCCCGGCAGGCGGTGCAGGGTCTGGGGGCCGAACACCACGTCCACATAGGGCGCGCGCTCGCGGATCGCTTCGCCTTCCTGGCTGGCCACGCAGCCGCCGACGCCGATGATCAGCTCCGGATTGCGCTCCTTGAGGCGCTTCCAGCGGCCCAGCTGGTGGAACACCTTCTCCTGCGCTTTTTCGCGGATCGAGCAGGTGTTGAGCAGCAGCACATCCGCGTCTTCCGGATTGTCCGTGGGTTCCAGATTGTGGGTGGACTCCAGCAGATCGACCATGCGGGTGGAGTCGTACTCGTTCATCTGGCAGCCGTGGGTCTGGATAAAGAGCTTGCGTGCCATGGATCGTGACCTCTGGGGCGGCGTCGCGCGTGGCCGGCCCTATCTGTTGGAAATGTGGCGGGCGCGAATTATACCGCCGCAAAGCGCCCCTGGACACCGGCGCGGGCGGGCGTGGCGAATCGCCGCGCCCGGCGGGCTGGGAGCGGCGGCCCCGAAACGCTATGATCGGCGCCGTTCGCGCCCCGGCGCGGTTTCCAAAGGCGCGCCCGGCGCGCGGGAGAGAGGATGAAAACGAAGATTCGAATCGGGCTGGCGCTGCTGCTGGCGGCCCTGACCCTGGCCGGCTGCGGGGACGAGCCGGGCAGCGATCTGCCGGTGAACACCCGCCTTGGCGGTGATTTCACACTCACCGATCACAATGGCGAGCCGTTCCGGCTGTCGTCCCTGGAAGACCGGGTGGTGATTCTGTTCTTCGGCTACACCCACTGCCCGGACATCTGCCCGGCGGTGCTGGCGCGGGTGGCCCAGGCCTACCGCAATCTGGACGAGCAGGGCGACGCCGGGCCGGTGCAGCCGGTGTTCATCACCTTCGACCCGGAGCGGGACACCCCGGCCCATCTGCGCGAATACCTGCCCTGGTTCAAGGCCGACATCATCGGCCTCACCGGCAGCGTGGCCGAGATCGAGGCGGTGGCGGAGCAGTACGGGGTGGTATTCCTGAAGACGGACGGCCAGGATGAGGCCTACGACTTCACCCACAGTGATTACATTTACCTGCTCGACCGGCAGGGCCGGGTGCGCAAGCTCTACCCGGCGGATTTCGACATCGACGAGGTGGTCCATGATGTTCAAAGCCTTCTTTAAGCCCGTGGCCCTGGCGGCCCTGCTGGGGCTGTCGGCGACGCCGGCCGCCGCCGGCGATCTGGAAATCAGCGGCGCCTGGTTGCGCGCGGTGCCGCCGGTGTCGCCGACCATGGCCGGCTATTTCGAGCTCCGCAATCGCGGCGACCGGGTGGTGAAGCTGGAAGGCGCGGACGTGGACTTCGCCGGCGGCGCCATGCTGCACGACAGCCGCACCGGCGAGGACGGCCAGCGGCGGATGGTGCACATGGACAGTGTGCGTATCGATCCCGGCGACCGGGTGCGCTTCGCCCCCGGCGGCAAGCACCTGATGCTGATGAAACTGACCCAGGTGCCGCGCGCCGGCGAAAGCGTGGAGGTGTGTCTCACCTTCGCCAACCACGACGACCTCTGCACCGACTTCCCGGTGCGCCACAGCGCCCCCTGAGCGGGTGACTTCCGGTCGCGGCGCCGCGCTCTGGCTGCTGCTCGGCGCCCTGGCCGCCGGGCCGGCGGCCGCCGACTGCCGGGACCTGGCCGCGCCCCGGGCGGTGCCCACCGCCGCCGAGGGGCAATGGAATCTGGCCACCTTCAACCTCTGGCGCCTGCGCGACACGGAAAAGAACAGCCCCATCGACCGCCCCCTGGACGACGCCGTCTATCAGGCGCGCCTGGACGCCCTGGCCGGCTATATCGTCGACATCCTCAAGGCGCCGGTGCTGCTGGCGGTGCAGGAGGTGGAGAACCTCGCCATCCTCGAACAGCTCGCCGAGCGCGTCACCGCCCGGGGCGGGCCCCGCTACCGGGCGCGGCTGCTGGAAGGGCACGACCCGGCCGGCATGGACGTGGCCCTGTTGCACCGGGCCCCGGCGGAAGTCGGCGGTGTCCGCGCCCTGTTCGCCGACCAGCGCTTCCGGAACCAGCCGCTGTTCAGCCGCCCGCCGCTGGCGGTCTCCCTGACCGCGCCCCGCGAGCTGACCCTGGTGATCGTGCATCTGCGCAGCGCCAACGGCCTCGGTGAGAAACCCTGGGTGGCGGAGAAGCGGCGCCGCCAGGCGGCACGGTTGGCCGAGTGGTCCCGGGCCCATAGCGACACGGCCCTGGCGGTGGTCGGCGACTTCAACAGCGCGCCGCACAGCGGCGCCTTCAGCGAGCCGCTGACGGTGATGGCGGCGAGCGGGCTCTATAACAGCTGGGACCGTGTGAAAAGCGCGGAGCGCTACAGTTACCGCCACCGTTGCCGGCCGCAGGCGCTGGATTACGTCTGGCTGTCGGAGGCGCTCAAGGCGGAGTTACAGGGTGTGGCGGTGAGCCGGGGCAATGCCGGGCGCTATGACCGCTTGTACGGCAGTGACGGCACCGAGGTGGTGTCCGACCATGATGGTCTGGTGACCTACTTTGAGTAGGCGGGGCTTCGAGTAAAAAACACCGTGGGGCCTGCTTGCGTTTCCAGCGAGGACCAGGGAGGGCCCCACGGTGGGAAAAATAGGGGCGGGGGGAGAGTTCCCGCCCCGTGTTCTTGGTGCCTTTAGAAGGACAGGGCGTAGGTCACGACGAACAGGGTGTCGTCGTTGTCTTCCATGGAGGACAGCTCGTCGGCGTCAACCACCTTGGAGACGGTGAAGCCCAGCTCATCGGTAAGCGCGTAGCTCAGATCCACGTGGGTGTAGTTGGTGTCGTCGGCTTCGAAGTCCCAGGTGCCCACGGTGATGCCGTACTTGTCGTAGGCGTAGCCCACGGTGAAGTAGTTGTCTTCGTTGTCCTCGGCGTCGTCGCCGCGGCCGTAGTCGCCCACGCCGAAGTAACCGGCGGCGCTGAAGCCGGCGTAACCGAGGCTCAGGATCACTTCCTGCAGGTCACGGTACTCACCGGCGTATTCACCGGAGTTCGGGTAGTTGTAGTCCACGTAGGCGATGTCGTAGCTGAAGTCGCCCAGGGAGCCCGCGTAACCGGCGTACAGGTCGTACTCGGTGCCGCCCAGTTCGGAGCTGCCCCAGATACCGGCGTAGAGGCCCGTGGAGTGCGCGTAATCCAGGCTACCGAACACCTGGGCGTTGCCCTCGGTGAGGTCCTGACCACGCCAGAAGTACATGTTGGAAACACCAACGGTACCGCTGACTTCGGCAACGGCGATGGAAGGAGCGGCCAGGCCTGCTGCCATGGTGGCGGCCACGCTGGCGGCCAGAACGGTCTTTTTGATCCCAGATACGTGTTTCATGTGCAACCCTCTTTGCAAATAACAAATGTTCTGTGGTTTGTGCGCTCCTGGCGCACCGGCCTGGGAGGCTCGTATCGGTATAAAGCAGGGAGCGTGCCAAAAATAAAACCCCTGATTTTTCAGGGGTTTGGAGGGGGTGGGCGCAAAGAGGAAGGGTAAAACCAAGTAAAGAGGGCGGAGCGAATGCGCCATTTCGGTGCCTTGCACCAAAACGGCGCTTTTATCAGGGGCAGTCCCAGTCCACCGGCACGGCGTCGGCCAGCACGCCTTCCTCACCGCGCACTTCCAGGCCGCACTGGCCGGCGTCGTTGCGGGTGAAGTGGGCCAGGTAGCGGGCCCCCGCTTGGGCGTTGAACTGCACGGCCACCCGGCAGTGGTTGCGGCGCATGTCGGTGTCGCGTTCGTTGTAGACCACGCCGATGCGGGCCTGGCCGTCGGCGGCCACCGTCACCGGCACCTGCTCGGCTTTTTTCATGGCGCTGAACAGTTCATCGAAGGCGTTGGTGTCCCAGGGCTTCACCGCCAGCGACGTCTTGGTGTCCTTGAAGCCGCGGCCGGGCACGCAGACCACGGGCTGGGCGGCTTCATTGCCGGTGAACACCACGGAGGCGGTGTCCTCGCCGGTGGGTTCCTGGTAGTTGAGCATCTGGCAACCCGCCAGCATCAGGGCGGGCAGGAGCAACAGCGTTTTTTTCATAATCGAAGGTCCTCTGAATGAATATCGCCAGTGTAGGGCTGCAAGAATAGGACCACCAGAGGACTAGGCCGGGTCGCCGCCGAACCAGTGGCGGATCGCCTCGCGGGTCAGTGCCTCGCGGCGTGGGCCGGTGGGCAGCCAGTTGCCGGCGTTGGCGGTGAGCGCGGTGAGAAATTCCAGCAGGGGCAGATGCTGGCGCAGCACCCGGTGGTGGCGGTGGCCGATCACCGGGTTGAAGAAGCCGAAGAAATCCAGCATCTGGCGGGGGTTCTTGCGCACCCACAGCCAGGAGCCCATTTCCAGGGTGAACGGCAGGAACACTTTTTCCGGGTGGTGCTCGCGGGCGCGGTCGTAGAGATAGTCCCAGAGGTCGCCGTGGGTGGTGTAGTTCAGGGACTGGGGCTCGATCAGATAGGGGTGGTGGTGCGGGTAGGTGGCCTCCAGCACCTGCTTGAGCCGGTACACCTCGGCCAGGTGGGCGATCGGCTGGTGGGTGCGCGCGTAGCTGCACCAGATGCGGTCGCGCCGGCCGAAGCCGCTGTGGCAGTCCAGGCTCAGCGATACCGGCGCGCGCAGCAGCTTTTCCTCCACCACCCGCACCAGCGCCTGGGCCTCCGCCTCCATGGGGTCGCCGGCCCGGCCCCGGAACCAGGGCAGGTGCCGGCTGATGCGCTGGCCGCCGACCAGGAACGACACCCGGCCGTCCGCCTCCACCGGGGCGTTGCGCATCAGGTCGACGCCGTTGGGGTTGCTGCGGGTGCGCCGCCAGATGCCGCCCGGGTTGACCATCGGCATGAACACCAGGCGGATATGCTCCAGGCGCCGGTGCAGCTGGTCGTCCCACTGCAGGCGGTGAATCAGGCTGTGCAGCCAGGACAGAATCACCTGGGTGCCGATCCGTTCCACGCCGTGTACGCCGCCGAAAAAGCCGATCGCCGGGGCCCCGGCGGCCTGGCTGCCCATCTCGATCACCCGCACCGGCAGGCGCAGGTCGCCCTGCGGCACCGTCAGTACCTCGGTCACGCGCAGGTGCCGTTCCCCCAGGCGTATCAGGTTGTCCAGATGCAGTTGCTCGGGCAGGTGGCGCTGTAGCTGGTAGAGGTGTTGTTCCATAGGTCCGGCCGTCGTCGGAACGCCCAGACTAACCGCGCACTGTCACGGTTTTATGACAATCCGCCGGCGCCGCGAAGGTCACGCAAGCGTGATCAAACTGTCAGCGCACTGTCACCCGGCCCGGTCAGTCTTGCCTCGAGCCTGGCCTGCGGACCGCTGCCGTGACCGATGTTCAAGACCTGAATCTGTTATCCCTGGAAACCGGCGATGTGCTGTTGTTTTCCGGACGCGGGCCGGTCAGCGCGGTGATCCGGGTGTTCACCCGCAGCCCCTGGAGCCACATCGGTCTGGTGGTGCGGCTGCCCGGCTACCCCGAGCCGCTGGTGCTGGAAGCCGCCGGCGGTGGCGATTCCGCCGACCTGCATCTGGGCCGGCCGGTGGCGGGCGTCACCCTGGTGCCCCTGGCGCGCAAGCTGGCCAACTACGCCGGTGACGTGGCGGTGCGCCGCCGCCTCGGCCCGCCGCTCAGCGAGGCCCGCCAGCGACTCGCCCGGCGCCTGGTGGCGCGCCTGCTGCACCGTCCCTATAAGAACTACCTCTGGTGCAATGTTCGGGACCTGCTCACCGGCTTCACCCGTCCGCCGGACCGGCGCGGCTGGTTCTGTTCCGAGCTGGTCGCCGAGTTCTACCGGCGGCTGGGCTGGCTGCCCCGGGATGTGCGGGTCAGTGGTTTCGTGCCCGGGCACTTCGGCTCCACCCGCCTGACCCTGCTTGATGGCACCCTGCTGCCGCCGCAATTCCTTAAACGGGGCCGGCGCGGGCCGGCCACCGAGCCGCCTAAAGCCAGCGCCGCACCCGTTGCCGATACGCTTGCCACTGCGCCCCGAACCGCTGCGCGTGAAAAGCTTCTTCCGCGGCGATCACGTGGCTATGCATAACCCACAGCACCGCCACCAGCATCAGCAGCATGCCCGGGCTGCCCAGGCTCAGCGCGCAGGCCAGATGCAGCAGCGCGAACGCCAGATAGATCGGGTTGCGGCTGAGCCGGAACACACCGCCGGTGATCAGCGTCCGGGCGGCGCGGTGCGGCATCACCGTGGTACGGGCGCGCGCCAATTGCAGCAGGGCAGTGAGCAACACCGCGATCGCGATCAGCGCCAGGGTGGCGGCAATGCCCTGGCGGCCGGCAAATGCCGGCAGCGACCAGTTCAGCGCCTGATCCAGGCCGTAGCCGACCAGCAGGCCGCCCAGGTGGAGGAGGGGTGGCGGCATACGGACTTCGGGATGTTCCAATGGCATGACGATCTCTCGTTAATTCGTTGACGACTCTCGTTGTCAGGTCTGAAAAGCTGGGTTATGGTAATTTACATCCCGCCCTTGCGGGAGTGATCGCGATCCGAAGCTGAAAGCTAACCAGCAACCGCCGGTAGCACTGTAAACGGCGGCAGGAGCAGGCGTCACTCTCGTGCCCGTATCCCGCCGCCCTAACGTCACGCAAATAGGGGATACGCATGGAAGAGCGAGCGGCCACCTTGCATTCCGTTTCCGCCACATCCGACAGCCACTCATCCGACCAGCGCTTTGGGCAACCCGATACCACTCCGAAAACCTACGTTCTTGATACCAATGTTCTGATCCACGATCCCAACTCGTTGCTTAATTTCGAAGAGCACCGGGTGGCGATTCCGATGACCGTACTGGAGGAACTGGACCGCCTGAAAACCGGCAAGTCGCACACCGCCGCGGATTGCCGCGCCGCCATTCGCCAGATCGACCGGGTGCTGGGGCAGGCGACGCCGGCGGAAGTGGAAGCCGGCATCCCCATCGGCCGGGGCAACTACACCCAGGGCACGCTCACCGTGCTGATGCCGCGCGGCAGCGCCGGCGGCTCCGCGTTGCCCGATCACCTCAACGACAACCGCATCATCAACGATGTGATGGCCATGAAGATGGCCGACCCGGACACCCGCTACGTGCTGGTGACCAAGGACATCAACATGCGCCTCAAGGCGCGCGCCTGCGGCATCGACTCGGAGGACTACCACAACGACCAGCTGGTGTCGGACATCAAGCAGCTCACGCGCGGCTACTTCGAAGTGCCCGGTTCCTTCTGGGATCAGGTCACCGAGGTGGACACCGAGCAGGTGGGCGCGGAAACCCTGCACCGGCTGCCCCACGGCCTGGTGGTGGGCGATATCCTCGGCGAGGAAGTGTATCCCAACCAGTACATACTCGATGAGCACGGTTTCGTCGGCCGCATTCTCAGTGTCGAGGGCGGCGTGGTCACGCTGCGCCACCACAAGGCGGAAACGCTGATGGAGCAGCAGGCCTGGGGCCTGCGGCCGATGAACATTCAGCAGGCGGTGGCGCTGCAACTGTTGCTGGATCCGGATATCCACCTGGTGACGCTCACCGGCGCGGCGGGCTCGGGGAAAACCATCCTGGCGCTGGCGGCGGCCATCGAGATGACGGTGGAGCAGAAGCGTTTCAACAAGATCATCGCCACCCGCTCCACGCCGCCCCTGGCGGAGGAGCACGGCTTTCTGCCCGGCACCGAGGAAGAGAAGATGGACCCCTGGCTGGGCGCCATCAACGACAACATCGAGGCGCTGCACCTCAACGATGAGAACCCCTCCGGCAGCATTCTGTACGTCAAGGAGCGCGCCAATATCCAGTTCAAGGCGCTCAACTACATCCGTGGCCGCAGTTTCCAGAAATCCCTGATTCTGATCGACGAGAGCCAGAACCTGACGCCCCACCAGATGAAGGCGATCATCACCCGGGCGGGGGAGGGCTCGAAGGTGGTGTGCCTGGGCAACCTGGCGCAGATCGATACGCCCTATCTGTCGCCCACCAGTTCCGGGCTGACCTATATGACGGAGCGCTTCAAGGGGTTCGTCTATGGCGGCTCGGTGAAGCTTAACGGGGTGCCGCGTTCGCTGCTGGCGGAGTATGCGGAGACCTGGTTGTAGGGGACGCGCTGCGGCGGGCTTCGGGCGGAGGCTCCGTAGCCCGGTCCGGTCTCGGTGCCAGTGTCCAGGACCCGCCGTAAATACGTCCCTGTAGGCTTGTGTTCGGCTCCCTGCCTCACACAGTCCTGGACACTGGCACCGAGACCGAACCTCCCTCAGGTGCGAGCCGCAAAGCGCTGCTACGAAGCTGGATTGTGGGAGCGGGCCCTGCCCGCGAAAGGGAGCGAAGCTCCCGGCAGGATCTCAGAGCCTTATCTAACGGCAGCACCAACAGCGTCTCTGGAATCCCGCCGGGTGGCTAAAGCCACCCTTTCGCGGGCGAGGCCCGCTCCCACAAGGCTCGCTCCGGCCAAACCATCTGCGATCAGCTCAGGGCTTTCTCGAGGACATCCTTGCAGGCGTCGCTGTCGTAGAAGTCGCCGAGGGCTTGCTCGATCCAGGGGGTGAGGACGCCCTGCTGGTCGAGCACGGCGGCGCCGGTGGCGAGGGCGGGGGCCAGGGCCTGGCTGCGTTTTTTGGGGGTGGTGCCCATGGCCTTGAGCAGGGCGGGCAGGTCTTTTTCCAGCAGCGATTGCACCGCCGCCTGGATGCCGGCGGCCACCAGGCGGCGGCTGTAGTCCAGGCGCGCGGCTTCGTCGGCGATCACGCAGGCGTGGGTGGCGACGTCGCCGGCCAGGCCCTTGGGCGCGGTCTTGATGACGTCCGCCGGCTTGAGCGGCGCCAGGCGCCGGTAGCCGTCGCGGGCCAGTTCGGCGATGCGCTGGTCGGTGAGCTGGCGGTTAAGCCACTGCTCGCCGGTTTTCAGGGTGGCGCGGGTGTTGTGGCGCAGGTAGTCGCGGATGCTGTCTTCCAGGCCGCCCATGGCCTTGCCGACGCTTTTGCGGCCCAGCTTCATCATGCTGCTGACGCCGGGCAGCTTGGCGAGCACGTTTTCTTCCAGCAGGAAGTTCTTGATGCCGGTGTAGAGCATCTCGCTGACCATGTCGCTGACCAGCGGATGGTTGAGACAGGCGTGGATGGCTTTTTCGCGCAGGGTTTTCAGGCGCAGGGCCTGCTCCAGGATGGCTTCGAAGTGCGCCTCGTTCAGCAGCTCCCCCACCGTGGCCGGGTCGTCGCCGGCCTGTTCCAGAATCGCTTCGCTCACCTCAATGATCACCGGCCGCAGCCCCTGGGCGGTGTTCACGCTGGCCAGCCAGTCGTCCACCACCTTGGCCAGGGCGTCCGGGTCCACCAGGGCGCCCACCGGGGTTTTGCCCAGGGCTTTAACGCCGTCGTCCAGTTGTTGCTGCCAGTAGCGCTTCTCCTGCAGGCGCAGGCGGGCGTGTTCCACATGGGCGTTTTTGAGCGCGTCGGCCAGTTGGGCTGCGTTCATGGCGTTCCTCTTTTTATCCGGTCTGTTCCGTTGATCTGAGGCAAGGAGCGTGGCGGCGCCTCGTCTTTTAATGGGCACCTATCATGAGCCAACAAAGGACAAGAGCATGCAACTATCGCGACAAATCGCCCTGGCGCTGGCGCTAACCGGCATGGCCTGCGGCGGGGCCCAGGCGCATCAGGCCGGCGATTGGGTGGTGCGCTTTGGCGCCGCCACCGTGGAGCCGGACGTGGACAGCGACGCCTTCGCGGTGGCGCCCCTCACCGGCGGTACCGTGGATGTGGACAGCGACACCCAGGCGGGCGTCACCGTCACCTACATGTTGAAGGACTGGTTCGGTATCGAGCTGCTGGCGGCCACGCCGTTCGAGCATGACCTCTATCTGGAGGACACCGCGCTGGGGCGTACCCGCATCGGCGAGACCAAGCATCTGCCGCCCACGGTTCTGGCCCAGTTCTCGCTGCCGGGGTACGGCCGCGTTCGTCCCTATGCCGGCATCGGGGTGAATTACACCCGCTTCTTCGGTGAGCGCATCGACGACGGCGTGGTCAGCCCGCTGATCGGCGGCGCCGACGCGGATCTGCATCTTTCCAATTCCTGGGGGCTGGCCGCGGAGCTGGGGGTCGACGTGGCGCTGAGTGAGGGCTGGTTCCTGAACCTCTCCGCCTGGAAGATGGACCTGGATACCGAGGCGCGCCTTACGGTGAACGGCACCACCGTGGACAAGGTGGATGTGGCGATCGATCCCCTGGTGTGGATGGTGGGCGTGGGCCGCGCGTTCTGAGCCGGCTACTCGCTGTCCACGTGTTCCGGGTGGGCCTGGCGCCAGTATTCAAAGCCGCCGTCGAGACTGACCACGGAATGGAAGCCCTGCTCCGCCAGGTAGTCGCTGGCGCCCTGGCTGGAGTGCCCGTGGTAGCAGTACACCACCAGCGGTTGCTGGCGGTCGGTGGCGGCGAGGAAATCTTCCAGGTTGCTCTGGTTGAGCAGCAGGGAGCCGGGGATGCGGGCTTCCTGGTGGCTGGCCGGGTCGCGCACGTCGACGAACAGGGTGTCGCCGCTTTGTAGTTTGATGACCCCGTCTTCCGGGCTGATACGTTCCGCCATGGTTTTTCCTTCCCGGGCTACTGGTCGGCGACCAGCGCGGTCTCCGGGTGCACGCAGTTGAGTTTCATGCCGATGGCCTGCTCCAGCTGGGGCAGCAGGAAGGCGTCGTCTTCGCAGGCGAAGCTGATCGATACGCCGCTGGCGCCGGCGCGGCCGGTGCGGCCGATGCGGTGGACGTAATCCTCCGGGTCTTCCGGCAGGTTGTAGTTGATCACGTGGGACACGCCTTCGATGTGAATGCCGCGCCCGGCCACGTCGGTGGCGATTAGCACCTGCAGGTCGCCGGCGCGGAACCGCTCCAGGGTCTTCATGCGCTGGTTCTGGGGCACGTCGCCGGAGATCAGCGACACGTTCAGGCCCTTCTTATGCAGCCGGTCGTTGAGCCGCCGGGTAATGTCGCGGCGGTTGGCGAACACGATCACCTTCGACATGTTCTCCCGGGTGATCAGGTTGTAGAGCAGGTTGAACTTGTCCTGGGTGGCGGTGATGTAGACCTTCTGGTCGACGGTGTCGGTGGTCACCTGGGTGGGCTCGATCTCCACCACCTGGGCGGCCTCGGTCCAGCGCCCGGCCAGGTTCATCACGTCGTCGTTGAAGGTGGCGGAGAACAGCTGGGTCTGCCGGTAGCGGGTGCTCGGGGTCATGTTGACGATGCGTTTGACGTCGGGGATGAAGCCCATGTCCAGCATCCGGTCGGCCTCGTCGAGCACCAGGGCTTCCACCCGGTCCAGCCACAGGTCGCGGCGTTTGGCGAAATCCAGCAGGCGTCCGGGGGTGGCCACCAGAATGTCGATCAGCCGGGTTTGCAGGCGTTCCTGCTGGCGGTTGAAGTTCATGCCGCCGACCACGCTCATCACCTGCAGGTCGGTGTGGTGGGCCAGCAGTTTGGCGTCCTTCTCGATCTGCATCGCCAGCTCCCGGGTGGGCGCGACGATCAGCGCCCGCGGTTCGCCGGCGTAGCGCGGCACCGTGATCGGGTGGCGCAGCAGGTCGTTGATGATGGTGATCAGGAAGGCGGCGGTCTTACCGGTGCCGGTCTGCGCCCGCCCGATGGTGTCGGCGCCGGCCAGCGCGTGGGTCAGCACCTGGGCCTGGATCGGCGTGCAATACTGAAAACCGGCGTCCGCGATGCCGTGCATCAGCGCCGGCTCCAGGTCAAAGTCGTGGAAGCGGGTTTCGCCTTCTTTTTCCGGGACCTGGAACTGCTCCAGGCTCCATTCGCTGGTGGTTTCGTTTTGCATGGATTCGCTCGGTTTGGGTGCTGCGGAAAACGGCCCGGCCATGGGAACGGGAACCTAGTGTATAAAAAGCGGGCAGCACTGTCAGAGGAATCTCGGGTTGTGTCTCAGCCAAACACGAGAATGCGGTTATTCGCCGGCATGGCGTGGTCGTGGATCAGCTCGCGGCCGTGTTCGGCGAAGCGTTCCACCACCCACTCCTGGTCGCGGATGCCCATGGCAATGTCGCGGGCTTTCAGCGACAGGTCGAACTCCCGGTTGCTGTCGCTGGTGTAGGTGCCGTGATAATTGAACGGGCCGTACACCAGGAAGCGACCGTCCGGCAGTAACGTCTCGCACACCCGGCGGATGCAAAGCTCGACCTGCGGACGGGAGACGATATGAAAGGTGTTGGCGGTGAAGATGTAGCGGTAGGCCTGCGTCGGCCAGTCGCCTTCCACGTCCAGCGCCAGCGGTTCGGCCAGGTTGTCGCTGGGGACGTCGGCCAGCCACTGGGACAGGCCGTCCAGGTTTTCCGGCAGCTCGGTGGGCGTCCAGCGCACCTGGGGGAAGTGCGGCGCCAGCCACACCGCGTGTTGGCCGGTGCCGGCGCCGATTTCCAGCAGATCACCCGGGGCAGTGAGATAGTCACGCAGTACATCAAGGATCGGACCCTTGTTGTTCTCGGCTGCCTGGGAGAAAGGTTTCATGGTTATTTCCGCATCATTTTCTGTCCGGCCACCATAATACGCTGGTAGGCGGTGGGCATCAGGCGCTGCATGCTGTCGATGGCGCGGGCGTCGGAGCCGATCAGCACCCGGCGCTTGTTGCCCTTTACGCCCTTGAGAATGGTCTGTGAGGCTTCTTCCGGGGTGGTGCGGAACATCTTCTCGAAGTCGCGGCGCGCCTTGTCGGCGTCAGCACCGGTGATTTTCTCGACGCCGGCGCCCATGCGCGCGTTGCGGGCGATATTGGTCTTGATGCCGCCCGGATGCACCGAGGTGCAGGACACCCGGCCGCCTTCCATTTCCAGCTCCTGGCGCAGGGCCTCGGTGAAGCCGCGCACCGCGAACTTGGACGCGTTGTAGGCCGACTGGGTGGGCACGCCGATCAGGCCGAACACGCTGGACACATTGACGATGTGCCCTTCGCCGGCGGCTTTCAGGTGGGGCAGGAACGCCTTGGTGCCGTGCACCACGCCCCAGAAGTTGATGCCCATGAGCCATTCGAAGTCCTCGTAGCTCATCTCTTCCACGGTGGCGCCCAGGGCCACGCCGGCGTTGTTGAACACCAGATGGGCGGCGCCGAAGTGGCCGGTGACCCGCTCGGCGAAGGCGTAGAAGGCGTCCCGGTCGGCCACGTCGAAGGCTTCGGTGATCAGGCGGTCGCTGCCCAGCCCCAGGCTGTCGGCGGTTTCCTGCAGGCCGACCTGATTCACGTCGCTGAGGGCGAGCCGGGCGCCGGCGGCGGCCAGATCCCGGGCCAGGGCCCGGCCGATGCCCGAGCCGGCGCCGGTGATCACTGCTACTTTATTCTGGAAGTCTTTCATAGTTGCTGTTCCGATTCCGTCTGAATGGCCGGAGTGTAGCGGCATCGGACATGCAAAAGGGGCCAATTCCAACGTCGAAGCTGGCCACGCCGCCGGCGCCGGGCGACGCCAGGGTAACAGAGCGGCGTCAGGTCAGCTCCAGGTAGCCTTCGCCGACGCTGGCGATGGCGGCACGGCTGCGCGCCATGGCGTCTTCCACGGCGGCGTCGTCCTTGCCGGTGACGGCCACCGGGGCGTGCACGGTCAGGTCCACGGTGCCCGGGTGCATGCGCAGGGAATCCGCCGGCAGAATTTCCCGGGTGCCGATAATGGTGACCGGCAGAATCGGCAGGTCCAGGTCCTGGGCCATGCGGAAGGCGCCCTTCTTGAACGGGCGCAGCTCACCGCTGCGGCTGCGGGTGCCTTCCGGGAAAAACAGGATGCTGGTGCCGCCGGTGAGGCGTCGCTTGGCCTGCTCCAGGCTGGCCAGGGCGGAGGCCCGGTCGCGGCGGTCGATGAACACATGGCCGAGCAGGGCGCAGCACACGCCGATCACCGGCACGCGCCGCAGTTCCTGTTTCATCACCCAGCGGAAATCCTGTTCCAGGTGCCCGTAGAGCACCCAGATGTCGTACTGGCTGAGGTGGTTGGCGACGATCACGTAGCTGCGCGTCGGGTCCACGTTTTCCAGGCCGTGCACGCGCACCTGCACGCCGCTGAGCAGCAGCCCCAGGCGCGCCCAGGGCACGGCGCTCAGGCGCGCCACCCGGCGCGGGCCGAGAAACGGCACCAGGCACAGGCACACGGCGCCGGCCACCAGCGTGGCCAGCAGCATCAGTGGTACGAAAATAAACCAGGAGTAGATAAAGAAAAGCGCGTTCACCATGCCAGTGGCCTCCGCCTGGTCGGCATCGAAAAAAACCACGTCAATGGTAGCGAAAAGGGCCGAATATGACAGGTGTCAGGGGTTTTTTGTTACGTTTTTCGCCGGCTCCGGACGGCCCGGCCCGCGCAGGTCCAGCCAGTCGTAATAGTGCCCCTGGTATTCGGCGCGGTGCACCACCCGGCGCAGCCGCTCCAGGGTGAAATAGGGCGCGTCGCGCAGCAGAATATTGGCCAGCCAGGCGGGGATGTAGCCGCCGGGGTTCAATTCCAGCTGGTAGACCACTTCCACCTCGCCCGGCGCCACGCGGCGGAAGCGCAGCATCCCTTCCATATGCGGGAAGCGCACGTAATCCGGGTCGGGGGGCAGCAGGTTCGGGCGGTTGCTGAGGTCCACCACCACTTCTTCATTGCTCGGGTCGCTGGCCTGTATCACCCGGGTCTGCAGCACCGCCTCGCGGTCGGCCAGCGGCCAGGGCAGCAGCGTGGTGAAGTGCAGCTGGCGCACCTGTTCGTTGCTGCGGCCCAGCTCCCGGGCGCTGTCCACGAAGTGCAGCCAGTCCGGGTAGGCCTGGTAATCGTTGAGCAGGGCCACCATGGCGTACTCATCGGCGAGCGGGAAGCGGGTCACGCCGCGGAACGTTTTCAACGGCGTCCGGTCTCCATGTTGCATGTAGACCTGAATGCCGTTGCGGTCACTGACCAGTTGCCAGGCGCCGGGCTGGGCGGGCAGCCGCCCGGCGGCCAGCAAGGCCGCCAGCAGGACCAGGTAGGGGATTGCCCGGAGAGAGGTTTGCATATAAAAGTCACCCGAAAGTCGTAGATGCATTATGCCATCATCGATGTCGCTTGTCTTCGCCGGGTAGGGGCAATCCCCGTACGCCGGTGTTAGACTTCGTGCCTTTCCTCGCACCTTGACAAACGGATGCCGAATGCCCATGGCAAGACGTGGTTTTCACTGGTTGCTTGGCGCTTTATTGCTGGTGAGTTTCGTGGCGGTGCTGCCGGAACACCAGGAACGGGTTTCCAAGCCTGAATTCAAGCCGGATTACGTGCCCGGCCACGACCGGCTGAACGGTCAATGGCAGATGCGCTTCGCCTCCGACGGTGAGACGCCGCTGGTACACGCGCCGTCCATGGTGGCGCTGCCGGACGGCCGCCTGCGTGCGTTCTGGTTCGCCGGCAAGCGTGAAGGCGGCCCGGACGTGGCCATTCACTCGGCGATTTTCGACCCGCAACAGGGTGCCTGGAGCGAGGAAGAGCGGGTTGTCACCCGCGAGCAGATCCGCCTGCAGTGGGGCCGGCACGTGCGCAAGCTGGGCAACGCCGTGCCGGTGCTGGACGAGGACGGCCGCATGCGGCTGTTCGTGGTGGCGGTGAGTTTCGGCGGCTGGGCGGCGAGCCGCCTGGTGGTGCTGGAGTCCGACGACATGGGCGCCAGCTGGCGGTTCGACGAGGCGCTGGTCACCTCTCCGTTTCTGAACATCAGCACCCTGGTGAAAACCCCGCCGATCCGCTACCAGGACGGCACCGTGGGCCTGCCGGTGTACCACGAAATGGTGGGTAAATTCGGCGAAATACTGCGCCTGGACGACCACAACCGGATCGTCGACAAGGAGCGTATCGGCCACGGCCGCAAGGCGATTCAGCCGCTGGTGCTGGTGGACGGGCCGAAACGGGCCACCGCCTTCCTGCGTAATGAAACCGATACCCACCCCGGCTTCCTGTACCGCAGTGAGACCCGCGACGGCGGCGGTGACTGGTCGCCGCTGCGCCCGTCGCAGCTGCAGAACCCGTCATCGGCGGTGGGTGGCGTGGTGCTGTCGCCGGGGCACTGGCTGCTGGTGGCCAACTGCAACCCGATGGAGCGCGACGATCTCTGCATGCGCGAAACCCATGATGGCGGCAAGACCTGGTCCGGGCGTTATTTCTTCCATAACCGGGCGCAATGGCGCGAAGGCAACGTGCCGCAGACCGAGTACATGGAAATGATTTCCGAGGAGGTGGCCGGCACCCTGGAAACCGAAAGCCCCTCGTTGCTGCGCCAGCGCGTGGAGCGCAACAAGTGCGCCGAACAGGGCTGCGAGTTCCAGTACGACTATCCGTATGTGATCCAAGCCGCCAACGGCGATGTGCATATTCTCTACACTTGGAACAAGTCGGCGATTCGCCACGCCTGGCTTCCCGCCGGTCAGCCGTTATTGGGGAGGAACAACCGGTGATTTCTAACCTTATCTGTGCGCTGGTACTGGCGGCGGTGTGGCTGCGTTTGAGTGCGCGCCTGCCGTTGCCGGTGCGCGGCGGCCTGGCGGTCGCGCTGGTGATCTGGTCGCTGCTGCCGTTCCCGGTCGGGCTGGCCGGCTGGGCCATGAGTTATTTCAGCCACCTGAGCATTACTTCGGGCCTGCTGGCGCTGGCCGCCATTCAGCACCGTCTGCGCGGCCGTTACTGGTTGCCGGTGGGGCAGTTGCGCGCGGTGTGCGTGATGCTGGTGGCGCTGGCCCTGTTCTTCTACCCCATGAGCCTGGGGTCCAGCTACGCCGATCCCTACGCGCTGGGCTTCGGCGACATCCTGTTCAGCAGCGTGCTGCTGCTGATCGGCCTGTTCGCCTGGATGAACCGGGCCTACGCGCCCTGCGTGGTGTTGATCGCGGCCCAGGGGGCGTTCTACTTCAACCTGCTGCACTCGGACAATCTCTGGGATTATCTGATCGATCCCTGGCTGGTGTTCTGGGCCACCGGCTGGCTGGTGCGTGACCGCCTGGTGGTGCGCCGCGACGTACGCGCCGCGCGCCGCCAGGCGGCGACCCGCGCCGGCGAGGCGCCCGGCCCCGCGTCCGAGCCCGCCGGCTCGCGCTCCTGAGCCTGCCGGTACCGCCTCAGGCCGCCGCCGGGCGGCGGTCGAACAGGCGGGCCATGCCGTAGCCCACCAGGAACATCACCAGGTTGCCGATCAAGCCGGTGTAGTAGAGATCGAACGGCGCGCTCAGCGCCGCCGGCATCAGCCCCTTGTTGGTGAGCACCGTCCAGCCGGTGAACAGCAGCGTCATGCCGATGCCGCACCAGGCGGCGCGCGCGTCCCCGACGCGGGTCAGGAAGCCGAGCAGATACAACCCCAGCATGCCGCCGCCGAACAGCGACACCAGAATCGTCGAGGTGTCCTGCAGGGTGTGGGTGCTGGCGCCGTTGAGCCAGAGCGCGCCGAGGATCATCAGCACCGTCACCAGCGCCGCCACGGTGCGCGCCACCGTCAGGTAGTGTTTATCGCTGAGCCCGGTGCGCAGGTGGCGCCGATAAAGATCGACGATCGACACCGTGCTCACCGAGTTGATGCTGGAATCCAGCGAACTCATCGCCGCCGCCAGCGCCGCCGCCACCACCAGGCCGGCGATGCCGGACGGCAGGTACTCGGTGATGAACCAGGGCATGATCGATTCGGCTCGGGCTTCGCCGGTAAGCACCGCCGCGGCGGTGGGGTCCGGGTAGTGCTGGAAGAACACCCACAGGGCGGTGCCCAGCAACATATAGAACGCCCACACCGGCAGCGCGGTGAACAGGTACACCCACAGGCCCCGGCGCGCTTCTTTCATGGAGCGCGAGGCGCAGTAGCGCTGCACGGTGTTTTGGTTGCTGGAGTATTCCGTCAGCCAGTTGGTCAGGCCGATCAGCAGCATCATGGTGACGGTCTTCTCGCTCAGCGACGGCTGCCAGCGCACCGGCCGCGGCGTGCCGTCGTCGAACTCCGCGAGCGCGAACTTGCCCGCCGCCGAGGCTTCCCGGAACACCTGACCCAGGCCGCCGGGCAGCGCTTCCACCACCACCCAGATGCACAGCAGCCCGCCGATCATCAACACCACGGTCTGCAGTACGTCGGTCCAGATCACCGCGTCGATGCCGCCGATAATGGTGTACAGGCCGACGAACAGGCCGGCGCCGATGATCGCCGTGGTCGGCGTCACGTCCACCAGCTGCTGGATCAGCAACGACAACAGCCACAGGATCATCGCCAGGCGCACCAGCTGGGCGACGATGAACGCCAGGGCGCCGTACACCCGCACGCTGGGGCCGAAGCGCTGTTCCAGAAACTCGTAGGCGCTGGTCATGTTGCCGCGCCGGAAAAACGGCAGGAACACATAGGCGGCCACGAACAGCGCCACCGGCAGCGCCAGGTTGGGCAGATAACGCAGCCAGCCGGTCTTGAACGCGTCCGCCGGGTAGGCCAGGAAGGTGATCGAGCTGATCGAGGTGCCCACCAGGGACAGGCCGATCACCCAGCCCCGGAAGCGCCGCCCGCCGACGAAATACTCCTCGGTGCTGGTATTGCGGCGGGCGAAGTAAAACCCGATCAGCAGCACCACCGCCAGATAGGCCAGCAGCACCGCCCAGTCGAGCAGCGACAGGGTCATTGCTGAATGTACACGTCGTCGGCCTGGTCGCCGCGCTCGGACTCGCGAATCACGAAGCGCACCCGGGTGCCGGTGCGCAGGCTGCGGCGGCCGCCGTTCCGCACCGCCTTGAAGTGGACGAAAATCTCTTCGCCGCTATCGTCGAGAATAAAGCCGAAGCCTTTATTGGGGTTGAACCACTTCACCTCGCCCTGGCGGCGGCCGTCCCGGGCGAGACGGCCCCAGGGCGCCAGCGGCAGCAGGTACACCAGCACCGGGGCCCACAACCAGGCGCCGTCCAGCGTGAACACCGGCGCCCCGTGGCTGGCCACCAGCCCGGCCAGATAGAAGAACACCGCCACGTGCAGGGCGGTGCGCGTGCGGCCGCCGGCCAGGCAGACCAGATTCACCGCCGCCGCCAGCAGCAGGCCCAGGCCGGTTTGTTGGCTGAGCAGGGGAGAGACCAGCAATGTTTGATCGCCGCCGTGTACGAAAAGAATAAAGGCGTGCGGGGCGAACAGCAGCCAGGCACCGGGTAACGCAAGCAAAAGGGCGGCCAGGACGTAGAACGCCGCCAGGGGTTTGGAAACTTTCATTGATCGACGGACCTTGTTGGTGACTCGAAAAAAGGAAACAAATCGCCGTGCAAAGAGGCGAGCGGCTTCGGGAGGCTCCCGCATTATCGTTATCGCCGCGCCGCCATTGTAACGAAGCGGCACGGTAATCTCATGTTCACGTTGGCCTCGCCTGGCCGCCCCGGGGTCAGTATCCTGTCGCCATGGAGTTTCCCTTTCTCACCGACGCTTTTCTCAACGCCCTGCAAGACACCGGCGCCGCCACGCCAAGCCGTGGTTGGGGGCCCTGTCACCTGCGTGACGGCGACGCCCTGATGCCGATCTACGCCCGCGACGGCTCGCGCGGCGAGTACGTGTTCGATTTCGCCTGGGCGGACGCCTACCAGCGTAACGGGCTGGCCTATTACCCCAAGCTGGTCACCGCGATTCCGTTTACGCCGGTGGTCGGCCCGCGCTGGCGTGGCGACTGGCGGCCCCAGCAACTGTGGGAAGGGGTGCGCGAGCGGATCCGCGAGCAGGGTGCCAGCGGCTGGCACCTGCTGTTCCCGGATCAGGCCGCGCGGGAAGCCCTGCAAGAGCTGCCCCTGGTGGAGCGGCAGGCCTGCCACTTCCGCTGGTTCAACCGGGGCTATCGTGATTTCGACGAGTTCCTGGCCGGCTTTAACTCCCGCAAGCGCAAAAGCGTGCGCCGCGAACGGCGGCGGGTGGCCGAACAGGGGGTCACCGTCACGCGCCTCACCGGCGCCGACATCGACCCGCAAAGCTGGCGTTTCTTCTTCCACTGCTACGCCAACACCTACCTGGTGCGCGGCCAGCTGCCCTATCTCAGCGAGGCGTTCTTCCGGCGCCTGGCCGAACAGCTCGGGGATCAGGTGCTGCTGGTGGTGGCCAGCGACGGCGACGAACCGGTGGCCGCCGGCCTCTATCTGTTCGACGACCGGGCGCTGTACGGCCGCTACTGGGGCAGCGTGCGTGAGTACGACGCGCTGCACTTCGAGGTCTGCTACTACCAGGGCATCGAGTTCGCCATCGAGCGGGGCCTGGCGGAATTCGACCCGGGCGTGCAGGGCGAGCACAAGATTCTGCGCGGCTTCGAGCCGGTGCTCACCTACTCTTTGCACTGGCTGGCGGAGCCCGCCTTTCAGGATGCGGTGGCGGACTTCTGCCAGCGCGAGGCGCGCCACGTGCACGCCTACCGGGAGGAGGCGCGCGGCTTGCTGCCGTACCGGACGGGCGTCCTCTAAGCGGGCTGGGCGGCGAGCGCCGGCGCCTGGCCGCGCTGGATCATCAACGCCATGGTGACCGGATCGCAGGGATCGTGGCGGTGGTGGTAGGAGCACTTGGGGCCCAGCTCGGCGGTGACGTCGTCCAGGGCGTCGTCCTCCGGCAGGTCCAGGTTGGCCAGGTATTCCAGCACCCGGCCTTTCTCGTCCACCAGGGTGCCCATGTAAAGACGCTGGTCGCATTGACGCACGCTGGCGAACAGGGCGGTTTCCACACGCACGCCTTGCCGGCTCAGCCAATCGGTAAGCGCCGGGTCCAGGCGGCCTTCGCGGATAGCCAGGGTGGTTTCATGAACCGCTTGCCAGGTGTTGCGGTGGCTGTTCTTGGTGATCTCCATGGATGTGTGTCTCCCAGTGTCCCTCGTGACGGTTCCCCCGAACCGTCGTCCCCCGGCTCCCCCAGAGCCGACAATGCGAACTCTATCACAGTTTAAAAACTAGCCAACCCTGGGAGATAGCCCCCTTTCTAGCGGCTATCGTCGGGTTTGGGTATCAGCCTTTCGATGGAAAAAGCGGCGGCATGGGGCTGTCGAGCAGGGTGCACAGGGCACGCAGCAGCTCGGCCTCCGCCACCTGCACCTGGCCGTCGGCGAGCACCAGGTCGGCGGCGGCGTCGATCAGCGGCGCCTTGAGCAGGGGGGTCAGGCGCGCCAGCCGCGCGATGGCCGGATCGAGACGGTTGGGCGTGCAGCGCTCCGGCGCCAGCAGTAGGCGGCCGGCCGGGAGGAGGCCATGGGTGGCACGCTGGAAGCCGCTCAGGGCGGTGCCCCGGGCCGAGTCGCCGGCCCAGGCCAGGGCGGAAAATACCACCTGGATGTCGTTGGCCACCGCCGCCAGGCGGTGGATGTCCGGGCGCGGCAGGGCACGGCGCGGTGCCCCCAGATGGCGCTCGGCGATGGCGGTCAGCGCCCAGCACAGCAGGTCCTGGTCGCGCCGCCGCGCGGTGAGCGTCCGCAGCTGCTTGAGGATCACCGGGCGGCGCTCCGGTGGGGCCTGGCGCAGGGTGGCCAGGGCCAGATCGAGCAGCGGCAGGCGCAGCCGGGTGCCCAGTGCCGCGACCTGATCGACCAGCGCGGCGCGGCGGCCACGGCGCAGTGCCGGTGGCGGGCGAACGTCGCCCAGCGCCAGGGCGTAGAGCACGCATTCCGCCCCTTCCTGGGCGTGCAGGGCCTGGTACAGGCCGGCGGGCAGGGTGTCCACCAGCGTCCGGGCGTAGCCCAGGTTGTCGTCGTCCAGGCGGCCGATGCGTTCCGAGGGAACGGGCGCGGGTGACGGCGATGAGTCGGTCCGGGCGCGCACCCGGGCGCGGGCCGCCCAGTGGGCGCCCAGGGCATGCAGCCGCTGGTCCAGGGTGGGGTGGGTGGCGAGCAGGCGGCGCAGGCGGAACGCCAGGGTTTCCGCGAAGCCCATGTGGCTGAGGTCCTCGGCGTGCACGCTGCGCAGGTGCGAGCCGTTGCCGTTACGGATCTTGATCAGGGCGCCGGCCAGGCCCGCCGGCTGCCGGGTGAACTGCACCGCGCTGGCGTCCGCCAGCCGCTCCCGCTGGCGGGAAATGGCCGCCTTGATCAGGCGCCCGAAAAACAGCCCCGCGTAGCCGATGGCCATCAGCACCAGGCCGGCGAGAATCAGCAGGCCGCCGTTTCGGCGACGGTCGCTGGTGGGCGACATATGAAGCAGGAACTCGCCCAGCTTGCCGACCGTGAGAATGCCGGCCAGTGCCGCCATCAGCCGCAGGTTGATGCGCACATCGCCGTTCAGAATATGGCTGAATTCATGGGCCACCACGCCCTGCAGCTCGTCCCGGTCCAGTTGCGCCAGGGCGCCCTCGGTGACCACCAGCACCGCCCGCGACGGCGTGGGCCCGGCCACGAACGCATTGATGCCGGTCTCGCCGGGCAGCACATAGGTGCGCGGCATAATGGTGCCGGCGGCCAGGCTCATCTCCTCTACCACATTGCGCAGGCGGCGCTCCGCCGGGTCGCCGCTGTGGCTGGCGATTTCCCGGGCGCCGAGCATTGCCGCCAGGCTCTCGCCGCCGTGGCGAAGTTGCCAGGCCTTACGCAGGGAACCCGCCAACAACAGCCCCAGGGTGCCCAGCGTGACCCACCAGAAGGCGTCGCCGGCGAACCAGCCGCCGGCGGCCGCCCCCGGCAGCGGCCACCATTGCCAGGCCAGCCAGCAGGCCAGGTTCACCGCCGCCACCACGGCGGCCAGGGCGAGCAGGAAGTAGAGCGCCAGCAGCAGCGTGCGCCGCCTGGCCCGTTCCTGATGTTGAAAGAAGTTCATCGGCGCGGCGTCAGAAGGTGACGTTCACCGCCTGACGCGCCCGCGGGTCGTCGATCTCCAGCAGCTCCGCTGCTCGGAACGGCCCGAACAGGCCGCTGACCAGGTTGTTGGGAAACTGTTCCCGGTAGGTGTTGTAGTGCATCACCGCGTCGTTGAAGGCCTGACGGGCGAAGCCGATGCGGTTTTCCGTGCTGCTCAGCTCTTCCATCAGCTCGGCCATGGTCTGGTTGGCCTTGAGGTCCGGGTAGCTTTCGCTCACCGCCAGCAGCCGCGACAGGCTGCCGGAAAGCAGGGATTCAGCCCGCCCGAGGCGGCCGATGGCGGCGCCGTCCTCGGGGTCGGCGGCGGCGTCGCGGCGCGCGCCCTCCGCCTGGTTGCGGGCCTCGGTGACCCGCGACAGGGTTTCCCGCTCATGGTCCATGTAGGCCTTGGCGGTTTCCACCAGGTTGGGTATCAGATCGTGGCGCCGTTGCAGCTGCACGTCGATCTGCGCGAAGGCGTTCTTGAAGCGGTTCTTAAGGCTCACCAGCCGGTTGTAAATAACCACCAGCCCGACGCCGATGGCGATCAGTACGCCGAAAAACAGCCAGGTCCCCATGGTTCCCTTCCCCTTTATTTATTAGCCATGGGATTGGATACCGGGGCGGGTTTCCCGTCAAGCGACTAAGGCCCGTCTCAGAAACTCCCCGGGTGAACCGGGATGTAGTGGTCCACCAGCAGGGCGGTGAACAGCACGAACAGGTAGACGATGGAATAGCCGAAGGTTTTCATCGGCAGCTTCGGGTCCTTGCTGAAACGCAGACGCACCGCGTGAACCAGGAAGATGCCGCTGAGAATCACCGCGCTGACCAGATAGATCAGCCCGCTCATGCCGGTGAGGTAGGGCAGCAGCGAGCAGATGAACAGCAGAATGGTGTAATAGAGCACCGATTCCCGGGTGAAGGGAATGCCGTGGGTCACCGGCAGCATCGGCACGTCGGCCTTGGCGTATTCGTCGGCGCGGTGGATCGCCAGGGCCCAGAAATGCGGCGGCGTCCACACGAAGATAATCAGCACCAGCAGCCAGGCGTAGGGGTGCAGTTCGTTGGTGACCGCGGTCCAGCCCAGCAGCGGCGGAATGGCGCCGGCGATGCCGCCGATCACGATGTTCTGCGGAGTGGCCCGCTTCAGGTACAGGGTGTAAACGAAGGCGTAGCCGACGAAGCCGAACAGGGTGAGCCCGGCGGTGAGCGGGTTGACCAGAAAATAGAGCATCGCCATGGACGCCAGCGCCAGCGCCACCGCGAAGGTGATCGCCGCCTTCGGCGACAGCTTGCCGGCCACCAGCGGCCGCTTCTCGGTGCGCTTCATGATCGCGTCGATCTTCTGATCCATGATCTGGTTGATCGCCGCGGACGCCATCATCGCCAGGTAGAGCCCGGCGAAGGCGGGAATAAAGGTGGACAGCGGCACCATGCCCGGCGGGTCCGTGGCCAGGAACATGCCGGCCACCGCGGTGACCATCAGCAGCATCACCACGCCGGGCTTGGTCAGCGCCAGATAGTCACGCCAGTGGGGCGTGCCGGTGCCGTTGTTCTGTTCGCTTACGGCGGATTTCTCGCTCAAAGCGCACTCTCCTCGGATTGCGGGTGGCGTGCGGCGCACTTCACATTGATGGCACGGATAAACAACACCAGCGACACCAGCAACACCACGGCGCCGAAGTTGTGGGCCACGGCCACCGCCAGCGGTACCGCGAACACCACATTACTGATTCCCAGGCCGATCTGCACGGTCAGCAGCCCGAGTATGGTGAGCGCGAAGTTGCGGAAGAACACGCTGCGCGCGCGCAGCAGGATGCGGCCCACCAGCAGCAGCCCCAGCACCGTCACCAGCAGCGCGCCGAAGCGATGCATCACATGGATGGTGGTGCGGGCGTCATTCTGCAGCACGCCGAACTCATAGTCCGGTTTGTCGTGCTCGTGGCCCCAGAACACAAAGGCGTCCTCGAAATTGAGGTGGTCGGTCCAGCCGTCCTCGCACACCGGCAGCTCGGTGCACACCACCGCCGCGTAGTTGGCGGTGGTCCAGCCGCCCAGGGCGATCTGCAGCACCAGCGCCGCCAGGGTGATCGAGGCCAGCGGCTTCATGCTGCGCACGTCGCAGTCGTTGAGGAAGCTGGGCCAGCGGTACAGACGCGCCGCCAACAGCGCCAGCAGGGTGAAGGTGGTGAAGCCGCCGAGCAGGTGCAGCATCACGATGGTGGGCTGCAGCCCCATGGTCACCGTCCACATGCCGAGAATGCCCTGGAAGATCACCAGCGCCACCAGGAACAGCGGCAGCTTCACCGGCTGTTTGACGCGCTTGCGGTTGGCCACCCCGAGCGCGGCGATGATCAGGATCATCAGGCCCAGGGCGGAGGCGAAATAGCGATGCACCATTTCCGGCACGGTTTTGTGGGCCTCGCGCAGGGCGCCCGGGGCGATCTCATTCTGTTCGTTAACGTGGGAAATGGCCTTGCGCACGTCCAGATGGCCGTAGCAGCCGGGCCAGTCCGGGCAGCCCAGGCCGGCGTCGGAGAGCCGGGTCCAGGCGCCCAGGATAATCACGCCGGCGGCCATCAGCAGGGCCAGAACGGTCAGGCGGCGCATCCAGATTTGCGAGCGCGTCGGCGCGTCGTTGAGGTCGGAACGGTGTGCGTTGAGATGCATGGTTATCGGGACCTTAGATCAGGGAGCCTTTGAGGGTGCGCTCAAGATCCAGGCGGATGTTCTCCGCCTCTTCCAGGGTGGCATCCATGCTCTCGTGGGTGGGGTAGCGCAGGAAGATCTGGCCGTCCGGGCTGACCACGAAAATATCCCCCACCGGTGCGTCCGTGGCCGGCGCCAGCGCCTCGCGGACGGTTTGCGGGTCGCCGTCCACTTCCACGGTGCCGGCCACATTCTCCTCCAGGAAAGCGCTCAACTCAGGATTGGCCGGGGCGGTGTGAACGATCACACGGCGCAGCCGTTCCATGTTTTCGCCCAGCGTCTGCTGGACCTGGCGCATCTGGTAGTAGAGGCCGTTCTTGCAGGCCTTGCCGCATTCGGCGCCGGCCACGTACATCAGCGTCCAGAGGCCGGCGGTGTCCTCGCCGTCGTAGGGTTCGCCGCTGTCGTCACGCAGCGCCAGGGTGTCCAGCTGGATATGCGGAATCAGCAGCTCGCCCTTGTTTTCGCGGGGCAGTTCCCAGGGGTCGACGAAATAGCGACCGGCGATGAAGAACAGTACAAAGGGACCGACGATGGCCAGCAAGGTCAGCCTGTTTTTGTTGCGTGGAGACATCAGTTCAAGCGTCCGGTTGGTGCCGACGGCGCCCGCGCAGGCGCGCGATCAGATACATGATCAGGGCGGCCACCGCCAAACCCAGCCACTGCAGCGCGTAGGCCTGGTGGCGTTGCGGGCTCATCACCGTGGTGACGTCCTGCCAGGGCCGCGGCAACGCCGCGGCGTCGCCGAGCGGTTGATCGGGGGCCACCCGTATCTCGAAGGGCGCTAATTCTACCCCAAGTCGATGGCCGATGGCTGCAAAATCCACCTTTTGTACCCGCAACGGCCACTGATTCTCCGGCAGCGGGGTGTCCTTGAGCACGAAGGTCTGCGCCGAGGGCTGGTAGGCGTTGCCGGTGACGGTGACCGGCCCGTCCACCGGGGGCACGTCGGGCAGCCGTGCCCGGTCCGCGCCACGCGGCAGCCAGCCCCGGTTGACCAGCACCCAGCGGCCCTCATCGGTGCGCAGCGGGGTCAGCAGGAAATAGCCGGCCACACCCTGCCAGGTGCGGTTGTCCAGCAGCACCGAGCGCCGGTTATCCAGCTCGCCACTGACCCGTATCGGGCGGTGTTGCGGGTCATCCAGATAGAGCGCGCGCTCCAGGGTGACCGGGGCCGCGCGGGCCTTTTCCGCCTGGTCGGCCAGCCATTCGCTTTTCTCCCCGGCGCGCTGCCACTGCCACCAGGAGAGGCTCAGGCAGAGGCCGACGACCAGCAGAGTCAGAACCAGTCCCAGCAACGACCGGCGCGCATTGCGGTTTGGCATATCTTTACGTGCACTCACGGGGGCGGTGGCTACAATGGGCGCGTATTGTAACCGACAACCGTATTCCGTCGAGGTGAATTATGTGGTGGGTCAAGCTGATCGTAATTGTTCTTCTTATCGCTGCGGTGGTGTCGCTGGCGCGCGCCCTGATGTCCCTGGTGCGCAACGAAGGCAAAAGCGGTAAGACCATGCGTGCGCTGGCCTGGCGGGTGGGGTTCTCGGTGATGGTGTTCGTGTTCATTCTGGTAAGCATGCTGATGGGCTGGATCCAGCCCCACGATGTGAACCCCACCACCCGTGAAGGTGCCCCCATCGAGCAGCAATAACGGCCCGCCACAAAACAAAAAGCCCCGGCTTGTGACCGGGGCTTTTTGTTTCCAGGGTGGTGTGGCGCGGGTTACAGCCAGTACACCACCACGAACAGGAACAGCCATACCACGTCCACGAAGTGCCAGTACCAGGCCCCCGCTTCCCAGGCAAAATTGTTTTCTTCGTCGAAGTGGCCCTTGATCACGCGCAGCAGGGTCACCAGGAGGAAGATGGTACCGATGGTCACATGGGCACCGTGGAAACCGGTCAGCATGAAGAACAGGCTGCCGTAGATGCCGGCATCCAGGGTCAGGCCCATCTCGGTGTAAGCGTGAATATACTCTTCCACCTGCAGACCCATGAAGATCATGCCCAACAGCACGGTGGCGGCCTGGAAGCCGATCAGCTTGCCGCGTTTGCCTTCCAGCAGTGCATGGTGAGCAATGGTCAGGGTGACCGAGCTGGCCAGCAGGATGGCGGTGTTGATCGCCGGCAGACCCCAGGCGCCCATGGCCTGAGTGGTGGTGCCGTCCGGGGTCTTCACCAGCGGCCACATGGCCTGGAAGCTCGGCCACAGCAGCTCGTGGGTCATGGCGTTGCTGCCGGCGCCGCCCAGCCACGGCACGATCAGCCAGCGGGTGTAGAACAGAGCCCCGAAGAAGGCGCCGAAGAACATCACCTCGGAGAAGATGAACCACAGCATGCCCTGGCGGTAGGAGATGCCCAGCTGGTTGCTGTGCAGGCCGCCCACGGACTCCTTGATGGTGTCGCGCCACCAGATGGCGATGATGAACAGCAGGGTGGCCAGGCCGACGAAGAACAGCGGCATGCCCCAGCTGCCCTGGAAGGTATCCGGGTCAGTGGCCTGCTGAATGAAGTTGGCACCGCCCACGGCGGTGAGGAACAGGCCCACGGAGGCCGCCAGGGGCCAGGGGCTGCTCTCGGGTACGTAATACTTTTCCGTTGCCATGTTGAAAATGTCTCCTGTACAACCGGCCGTTATTTGTTCGTCGCGGCGACGCGGTCGGTAACGTCAAAAATGGTGTAGGACAGCGTCAGCGTATTGATATGACGCGGCAATTCCGGGTCCAGGTAGAAAATCATCGGCATTTCCTTGCGCTCGCCCGCCGCCAGCGACTGCTGATCGAAGCAGAAGCACTGGGTTTTGTGCAGGTAGCGCGCCGCTTCCCCGGGGGAAACCGAGGGAATGCTTTGCGTGATGATGTCGCTGGACTTGGGATTGCTGGCGAAAAAGTTCACCAGCGTGATCTCTCCGGGGTGCACTTCCACCCGGCGCGTCGCCGAAGTGAAATCACCGTTGACGCCCTCACCCCGCTGGGTGATGAATTCAACGGTGACGGTGCGGTCTTCCACCACCTGTGACGGGCCTTCGGTGCTCGCCGTTGTGGACGTTTTTCCATTCAGACCGGTGATATCGCAGATCACATCGTAAAACGGCACCATCGCGAAGGCGAAACCGAACATCGCCACCGCCCAGATAAGCAGCTTTCTGAGCGTGCGTTGGTTGCGCTGTTGCAGGTTCTGTTCGCTCATGGTGCCGTCCGAACTCCGTTACTTGACTACCGGCGGGGTGTCATAGGTGTGGAACGGCGCCGGTGACGGCACTTCCCATTCCAGACCTTCGGCGCCTTCCCAGGAACGGGCCGGTGCTTTCTCGCCTTTCTTCATGGCGCACAGCACGCACACCGCCAGGAACAGCAGCTGCGACAGACCGAACCAGAACCCGCCAATGGAGATCCAGAAGTTGTAGTCCGCGAACTGCAGCGCGTAGTCGGCGTAGCGGCGCGGCATGCCGGCCAGGCCCACGAAGTGCATCGGGAAGAACAGCAGGTTCACGGAGATCAGGGAACTCCAGAAGTGCAGCTCGCCGAGCAGCTTGTTGGGCATCACGCCGGACCACTTGGGCAGCCAGTAGTAGGCGGCGGCGAACATGCTGAACACCGCGCCGGACACCAGCACATAGTGGAAGTGCGCGACCACGAAGTAGGTGTCGTGGTACTGGAAGTCCACCGGGGTGATCGCCAGCATCAGGCCGGACAGGCCGCCGCAGGTGAACAGGATCACGAAGGCGATGGCCCACTTCATCGGCAGCTCGAAGGTCATCGAGCCGCGCCACATGGTGGCCACCCAGTTGAACACTTTCACGCCGGTCGGTACCGAGATCAGCATGGTCATGTACATGAAGAACAGGGTGCCGGCCAGGGGCATGCCCACGGTGAACATGTGGTGGGCCCAGACCACGAAGCTGAGCAGCGCGATGGAGGCGGTGGCGTAGACCATGGAGGCGTAACCGAACAGCGGCTTGCGCGCGAAGGTCGGAATGATCGCCGAGATAATGCCGAACGCCGGCAGAATCATGATGTACACCTCGGGGTGCCCGAAGAACCAGAACACGTGCTGGAACAGCACCGGGTCACCGCCGCCGGCGGCGTTGAAGAAGCTGGTGCCGAAGTGACGGTCGGTGAGCATCATGGTCACCGCACCGGCCAGAACCGGCATCACCGCGATCAGCAGGAAGGCGGTGATCAGCCAGGTCCATACGAACAGCGGCATTTTCATCAGCGTCATGCCGGGCGCGCGCAGGTTGAACACGGTCACGATCACGTTGATGGCGCCCATGATGGAGGAGATACCCATCATGTGAACCGACAAAATGAACAGGTCGGTGGAAGCCGGGCCGTACTCGGTGGAGAGCGGCGCGTAGAAGGTCCAGCCGAAGTTCGGCGCGGCCGGGTTGCCGGCGCCGAAGGCGCTCATGAACACCGAGCTGAGCAGGATCAGGAACGCGAACGGCAGGATCCAGAAGGACCAGTTGTTCATGCGCGGCAACGCCATGTCCGGCGCGCCGATCATCAGCGGAATCATCCAGTTGGCCAGCCCCACGAAGCCGGGCATAACGGCCCCGAACACCATGGCGAGACCGTGAACCGTGGTCATCTGGTTAAAGAATTCCGGGTCCACGAACTGCATGCCCGGTTCCAGCAATTCGGTACGGATCACCATGGCCAGAAGGCCGCCGGCCAGGAACATGGCGAAGCTGAACCACAGGTACAGGGTGCCGATGTCCTTATGGTTGGTGCTGAACAGCCATCGCTTCAGGCCTGTGGGGGCGTGGTGATGATGGTCATCGTGTGCTGCGGCGGTACTCATCGCTCTCCCCTCCCTACTCGTGGTCTTGAACGTCTTGGGGTTGAATCAAATCACCGGTGTCGTTACCCCAAGCGTTACGCTCATAAGTAACCACGGCGGCGATTTCCCTTGGCGACAGCTGGGCGCCGAAAGCGGGCATGGCTGCGCGACCGTTGATCAGCACGTCGATGTGCTCATCAAGGTGTTCTTCGTTGGTGGCGAAGTCGCTGCCCGCGAAGGCAACGCCGACACCGCCTTCACCGTTGTTGCCGTGGCAAACGGCACAGGCGCCGGCGTAGGTCTGCTCACCCAGTTCCATGGCCTCGTCGAGGTCGGCGAACGGGGTCAGGTCCGGTGCCGCGGCGGCTTCTTCCTTCTTCTCGGCCAGCCAGGTCTTGAACTCTTCCTGGCTTACCACCTCGGCCTCGATGGGCATGAAGGCGTGGTTCTTGCCGCACAGCTCGGCGCACTGACCATAGTAAGTGCCTTCCTTGCCCTCGGGTACCACGGTCCAGGTCTCGTTGACGAAGCCCGGGATGGCGTCTTTCTTGCCGCCGAAGTCGGGGACCCAGAACGAGTGGATCACGTCCGCGGCGGTGATCAGGAAGCGCACCTTCTGGCCTGACGGCAGCACCAGCGGCTTGTCCGCTTCCAGGTTGTAGTTCTTGTCTTTCTCCGGGAACTCGCTGCCCACGGCGTCCTGCGCGGTGCCGTAGGGGAACAGACCGCCGGACAGGACCGGGTTGTTGATCTGTTCGGCGGGCGTGGCCAGGTTGGACATATAGGACACGCCGATGTTGTTGTCGTCCTCGTAGGTGAGGTACTCGTATTCCCACTTCCAGCGGTGGCCGGTGACCTTCACCGTGAGCTCCGCTTTCGAGGAGTCATCCAGCTCGATCAGCACCCGGGTGGCGGGCACCGCCATCGCGATCAGGATCACGAAGGGCACCACCGTCCACAGCACTTCCAGGAACACGTTCTCGTGGAAGGTGGAAGGGTTGGGGTTCTTGGACCGGCGGTGGCGGATCATGGAAACCAGGATGAGCCCGAATACCAGCAGACCAATAATGGTCACAATCCACAAAATAGTGGTATGAAGGTCGTAGACTTCCTGGCTGACGCCGGTGACACCGGGTCGCAGGTTTTCGTTGGAACGTTCAGTCCAATCGCTGGCCACGGCCATTCCGCTGATCATCAGCGAAGTGAGGCCGACCGCCGCGCGGTGGAACAGAGTTGACTGCATGCGTTAGCTCCCTGTTTTCCCCAGCGTGAACCCCCCGGAAGAAGGGGCCGCGCCTATTCTTGCCGTCACCGGCACCTGGAAAGCGAGTTTCAGGAATAGGGCTAGGTAACCCTGGTGATGCCGTGGTGCCCCGCCGGGTCCCTCCCGAGACGAGCGGGCGGCCAAGGGGGTGGCCTTGAGCCCGCCTAGCTTTTCAGGGAAATACCCGCCAAAACAATCACTTACAGTAAGTAAGGGAAAGGAAGGCGTGTCTCCGGACTGCGGCAAAATGCCCCACGGCATTGTGGGCGGTAACTCTAGTCATTCAAGGGGGCAAAGTCCAGCCGGAAAGCCGCCTGGAACGGGCCTTTCGGGAGATACCGCCGAGCCGAATTGTGCTAGACTGCGCGCCCTTTCAGCTCTTGGTTATATCCTCGGTCATGTCGAAAAGCCGTCAAATCTACAGGGTTATTTTCCTCAATCAGGGCCAGATCTACGAAATCTACGTGGGTGAGATCTTCCAAAGTGATCTGTACGGCTTCCTGGAGGTGGAGGAGTTTTTGTTCGGCGAGCGGGCCCAGGTGGTGGTGGATCCTTCCGAGGAGAAGCTCAAGAACCAGTTCGCCGGCGTGCACCGCTCGTTCATCCCGGTCAATGCCATCATCCGGATTGACGAGGTGGAGAAAGAGGGGGTAGGTAAAATTACTGAGGCGGGCAGCAATGTGACCGCGTTCCCGCTGCCTTTCGGCCCCGGTGGCAAGAAATAGCCAAGGCTCTTCCGGCGACGTCCGGCCAGGTCTCTGGAATCCCGCCGGCCGGCTTTGCCGGCCTTTCGCGGGCAGGCCCGCTCGCACGGGCAAAAAGAAGGGCGTCCGCTTGCCGCTGAACGCCCTGAGGGTTGCCTGATTGTACTGGGAGACTTCAGAGGTTTAGTGTTCCGCCGCGCGGGAAAGTTCCCGCGCTGTTCCAAATTCGAGGGGCGATCAGCGTCCTTGCGCTATTGAGCCGTCATCCTTAGGCATTCTCGCCCGGGCGAAGCGCATCCTGCTTCCCTGGCCGCTCCTGGTCGGCCCTTCGCCCTTGACGAAGTGCATCCTTGCTCCCTGGCCCTCCTGTTGGGCCCTTCGTCCGCTACCGACGAGTGCATCGCCGATAACGTGAAGTATGAGTGGTGACGGCCGCCGGCGTTCACCCCTCTGGAGTACGGCTGTGAACCAGCGCACGCGGGTTTTTCGTATTTAACACAATCAGCGCGGATCCCCGGGTTCCGGGCGGGTGGGGAGCAGCACGCTGCTGTTTTCCGCGACGCTGTCGCCGCTGTCGTCGTGGCGGTTTTCTTTCTGGCTTTCGGGCAACCAGGGCGCGGTGTTGCCGGCCCCGTGGGCGGGCAGCCACAGGGCGGTGGTGATGGCGAGCAGGCCTTTAATAGCAAGCTTGGTCATGGTGTCGGCTCCCTGAATCGGCGTGACGGGGCGGTGCTTCCCCATTTTGAGAACCGAATGCTGGCAGGGTTCCGCGAAACATCCATGAAAGCCGGCTCAGTTATTGAGCTGGAACACGTCCATGATGGTCTGGGTGGCGTCCAGGATGCGCACCACCTCGTTGTCGATCACCACATCGGAATAGCCGCCCGGCGTGCGCAGCACCGAATCCGGCAGCGGGTAGCCCTGGTAGTAAAGGTCGTCCGGCAGGCGCCGCCCCTCGCTGAGCTTTTTCTGCCAGCCCGGCGGCAGGGACTGTCCGCGCGCCACTTTCTTCTGCAGCCCCGGTGGCAGGTCGCCGGCGCGGTAGCGGCTGCCGAATTCCCGCAGTGCCCGCCGTTCTTCGTCGTTGAACTGCCGGTATTGCCGGTGCTGTTCGCCGCCGCCGGCGTTCTGGGAGGCTTTCGCGCCGCCGGCCCAGGGCGGCGGGGCCGCGATGGTGGACAGCGGGGTGAGTGCCAGGGCACCGATCATCAGCGCTAACGGGCGATAGTTCATAAAAGTCCCTCTTTACTGGTGTGATCCTCAGTAGACCACGGTTGGCGGCGCGGATTCCGTGATGTTATCGCGTTCGTCGCTTGCCATCTGTAACCGGACCTATACGGTAAAGGGCGCTGTGTTGATGCGTTTTCGGGACCGTAACGGAGAGTATGGGAGAGCAACCATGAGCGAAGTGATCAATACACCGGTGGACTACCAGGTGGACGGCAAGGCCTTTCAGGGCCATCTGCTGTACCGGCAAGGCGCCACGCCCGGCCGGGGCCTGCTGATGGCGCCCAATTTCTTCGGCGTCACCGAGCGGGCGCTGGACCAGGCCGAGCAGCTGCTCGACGACGACAGCGTGATTTTCGTATTCGACCCGTTCGGCGTGGAAGGCCGGCCCCAGACACCGGAGCAGGCCATGGCCGCCATGGGCGCCCTCCGGGAAGACAACGATGCCCTGCGCGCCCGGCTCGCCGAGGCGCTGGCGGTGCTGACCCGGGAAGCCGGTGCCCTTGGCGTACCCGCCGACCGTCTGGCGGCGTTCGGTTTCTGCTTCGGCGGCGCCTGCGTGCTGGAGCTGGCCCGCGCCGGCGCGGACCTGCGCGCCTTCGTCAGCTTCCACGGCCTGCTCGACACCCCGAGACCCGCCGCCGGCCCGATCAAGGGCGCGGTGCTGGTGCTCAACGGCGCCGACGACCCCATGGTCAGCGACGAATCCCTGGTGGCGTTCAAGAAGGAAATGGATGCGGTGAACGCGGATTGGCAGCTCACCCACTTCGGCGGGGCGGTGCACTCCTTTACCGCGCCCAACGCCGACATGCCCGGGCGGGCGATGTACGACGCCAAGGTCGCCCGCCGCGCGTTCGCGGCCATGGACGACCTGTTCGACGAGGTGTTCGGCTAGCCCTCAGGTTTCTAGGTGCTGAGGGTCGCCATGTCGATCACGAAGCGGTACTTCACGTCGCCGTCTTTCATGCGCTGGTAGGCCTCGTTGATGTTGTGGATGTCGAGCATCTCCACATCGCAGCTGATGTCGTGCTCGGCGCAGAAATCCAGCACTTCCTGGGTTTCCGGCATGCCGCCGATCAGCGAGCCGGCCAGGATGCGCCGCTTGCCGATCAGGGCACCGGCGTGCACCGGCGGCTCCACCGTGTCCAGCAGCCCCACCAGGATGTGCTTGCCGTCGTAGGTGAGGGCGTTCAGGTAGGGGTTGAGGTCGTGGCGCACCGGCACGGTGTCGAGGATGAAATCCAGCTTGCCGGTCATTGCCGCCATCTGCTCCGCGTCGGTGGACACCACCACGTGGTCGGCGCCCTGTTTCTTCGCTTCGCCCACCTTGCTTTCGGAGCGGGTAAACAGGGTCACTTCGGCGCCCAGCGCCTTGGCGAATTTGACGCCCATATGGCCAAGGCCGCCCATGCCCACCACGCCCACTTTATCGCCGGCTTTAACGCCATAGTGGCGCAGCGGTGAGTAGGTGGTGATGCCGGCGCACAGAATCGGCGCGGCGGCGGCCGGATCCAGTTTTTCCGGCACCCGCACCACGAAACGTTCGCTGACCACCACGGATTCGGAATAGCCGCCGAAGGTGACGCTCTTGTCGTGGCGGTCGCGGCCGTTGTAGGTGCCGGTCATGCCTTCCACGCAATACTGTTCCAGGCCGTCCTCGCAGGCGGCGCAGTGGCGGCAGGAATCCACCATGCAGCCGACACCCACCACATCACCGACTTTGAAGCCGCTGACGTCGTCGCCCACGGCGGTGACGCGGCCGATGATTTCATGGCCGGGCACCACCGGGTAAAGGGTGCGGCCCCAGTCGTTTTCGGCGAAATGAATGTCGGTGTGGCAGACGCCGCAGTAATCGATCTTGATCGCCACGTCATCCGGGCGCGGTGCGCGCCGCTGGATGGACATGGGGTGGACGCCGGAATCGGCGCTTTGCGCGCCGTAGGCTTTAATCTCGCTCATGGTTCTGTCCCTCATTACGTTCTACGAAGCCCGGCTTGTGGGAGCTTGCTTGCAAGCGAAAGGCTGGCAAAGCCAGCCGGCAGGATACCAGAGTCCCTGATAGGGCTGCCGTTAGAAATCTCTCTGGCATCATGCGGGGCAACCTTTGCCGGGAGCTTTGCTCCCTTTCGCGGGCGAGGCCCGCTCGCACAAGAGCCCCTTTCGCTTGCAGGCAAGCTCCCACAAGCCGGGCTTCGTGGAAGGGTAGCCCGGCGTTTCAGGCCAGCGTTTGTTTGAGAAAAGCGGCGATGTCCTGAATTTCCTCCAGGCACACCGCGTGCTCCATGGGGTAGGTTTTGTAGGCCGGCTGGTAGCCCTTGCCTTCCAGGGCCTGGGCGGCCTGGCTGCCGCCGGCTTCGGGCACCATGGGGTCGAACTGGCCGTGGGCGATGAACACCGGCAGCCCCTGGTTGGCCTCGCTCAGGGCGACGCTGTCCTGGGTGGCGAAGTAGGTGGACAGCGCCATCAGGCCGGCCAGCTTTTTCGGATGGCGCAGGGCCACTTCGTAGGCCACCGCGCCGCCCTGGGAAAAGCCGGCGATGACGATGCGCTCGCTGGGCACGCCGCGTTCGATTTCCCGTTCGATCAGGGCGTCGATCTGGTCGGCGGAGCGGCGGATGCCGTCCACGTCGGTGGGGCCTTCACCGCCCAGGCCGACGATGTCGTACCAGGCCGGCATCACCATGCCGCCGTTGATGGTCACCGGAATCTGCGGCGCGTGCGGAAACACGAAGCGCGTCGGCAGGTCCGCCGGCAGGCCCAGCTCCGGCACCACCGGCTCGAAGTCGTGGCCGCTGGCGCCCAGGCCGTGCAGCCAGATCACGCTGGCGACGGCGGGCTGTTGCGGTTCGATTTCCACACAGGGCAAATAACTCATTCTAGTCTCCGGCTACGATCACCCGAACCGCCTCCAGGCGGTAGCGGGCGTCCTGCAAGTGGGTTTCCAGGGCGGCGGTCTGCCGCTCCAGGAAGTCGATCTCTTCGTCGCGCACCAGCGGGTTCTTTTCCCGCAGCGCTTTCAGACGGCGCAGTTCCAGGTCCTGCTGTTCGCGCATGGCGGCCAGGGCGGTCTGGATGATCTCGTCCGCTTCGCCGCGCGCCTTGTTCTCGTCGTCCTTGAGCAGCTGTTCCAGCAGGGCTTTCTGGCTGGCGACGATCTTGCGCGCCAGCGGCTTTTCCAGCTTGTGGCACTGCTTGCACAGCGCCTCGTGGCTGATCGCCGCGGACAGGTCCCGGCCGCGGCCGTCCACCAGCCGGCGGATGGTGGTCACCGGCAGAAAGCGGTCCGCCTGCAGGTGCTTGGGGGCCACGGTTTCCACCGTGTAGGCCAGCTCCAGCAGCAGGGTGCCGGCTTTCACCTTGGGGTTCTTGAGCAGGCTCACCGACGCCTTGCCCCGGTGGGAGCCGAGAATCATATCCAGGGCGCCGGTCACCAGCGGGTGTTCCCAGGTGAGGAACTGCATGTCGTCGCGGGCCAGGGCTGTGGCGCGGTCATCGGTCACCGTCACGCCGTCATCGGGCAGTTCCGGGAACGGCTCGCGCATGTGATTGCCCGGCTTGAGAATCCACGCCTGCTCGGAGTGCTCTTCCTGATCCACGCCGTAGTGGTCGAACAGGCGACCCAGGAACGGCCAGGGGCTGTGGGCGTCCGCCTCGCGGAGTTTGTCCTTGAGGGTTTCCGCCCGTTCGGCGTCGAACGACGCCAGCTCCAGCAGGCGGTCGCGGCCGCTCTCCAGCAGCTCGCGCAGGCGCGCCGCCTCGGTACGGGTGGCCTCGATCAGGCGCTGCCGGGTGTCGGCGTCGCCGGGCAGGGCCAGCGCCGCCTCCAGGGTGTCCTGGGTGCGCAGGCGGATTTCGTGGCCCGCCGGGTTGGTCTGCTCGAAGGCGTTCATGCCCTGGTGGTACCAGTGGAACAGCACCTCCTGGCCATGGTTTTCAAAGTAGGGCACATGGATGCGGATCTCCTCGCTCTGGCCGATGCGATCCAGGCGGCCGATGCGCTGCTCCAGCAGGTCCGGATTCAGCGGCAGGTCCAGCAACACCAGGTGGTGGGCGAACTGGAAGTTACGGCCCTCGGAGCCGATCTCGGAGCAGATCAGCGCCTGGGCGCCGTCCTCGCTGTCGGCGAAGTAGGCCGCCGCCCGGTCCCGCTCGATCAGATCCATGCCTTCGTGGAACACCGCCACGCTCATGCCCAGCTTGTAGCCGCAGTAGGCGTGCAGGTCGATGGCGGTGTCGCGGCGCGCGCAGATCACCAGCACTTTCTCGCCGCGCTGCGCCTTGAGGAATTTTTCCAGCCAGTTGACGCGCGGGTCCTCGGCGCACCAGCGATCGTCCGGGAAGCCCGCCTCCGGGTACAGACGCAGCTCCGCTTCGTCGTCGTCCACTTCGTAGTTGCCGGGCAAGGGCAGGGGATAGCCCTCGACCTTGCGCGCCGGAAAGCCGGCGATGTTGTGGCGGGTATTGCGGAACAGCACCCGGCCCGGGCCGAAACGGTCGAGCAGCTCCGCCAGCACCGTGTCGCGGTGGTCTTCGTCCACGGTCTCGCCGGGCAGCAGGGCGGCGGCCCGGTCTTTCAGCGCCGCCGGCCAGGTGTCCCGGTCGTGCAGCTCGCCGGCCAGTTCCGCCACTTCCCGGTACTGGCCCTGTTCCTCGACGAAGGCGTCCAGGCTCGGGTAGCGGTCCGGGTCCAGCAGCCGCAGGCGCGCGAAGTGGCTCTCCACGCCCAGCTGTTCCGGCGTGGCGGTGAGCAGCAACAGGCCGGGGCTGGTGCGCGCCAGCCGCTCGACGCGCTGATAGGCCTCCGACGGCGCGTCCTCGGACCACTCCAGGTGGTGGGCTTCGTCCACCACAACCAGGTCCCACTCGGCGGCGGCCAGGGTGTCGATGTCGCAGCCTTCCAGGAAGGCGGTGCTGCAAAGAATCAACTGCTCGGACAGGAAGGGGTTGTCCACCACTTCCGGCGCGTCCGCCTCGCCCAGCTCCTCGGCGATCAGGTCGGCGAGCATGTCCTTGACGCTCTCCGCGCTGGGTTTGCCCAGGGCTTCCAGGCGCTCCTCGTCGAAGATCGAGAAACGCAGGTTGAAGCGCCGCGCCATCTCCACGAACCACTGGTGCACCAGGGCGTCCGGCACCACGATCAGCACCCGGCCGGCGCGGCCGGTCTGCAGCTGTTGATGGAGAATCAGACCCGCTTCGATGGTCTTGCCCAGGCCCACTTCGTCGGCCAGCAACACCCGGGGCGCGTAGCGCCGCGCCACCTGGTCGGCGATGTACAGCTGGTGGTCGATCAGGTCGATGCGCGGGCCGCGCAGGCCCTCGATCTCGGAGCCTTCGCGCTGGGCCCGGGCGCGCAGCGCCGACAGCCGCAGCTCGAACCAGCGGTTCGACGACAACTGGTTGGTGAGCAGACGGTCCATGGCGCCGCTGAGGCGCAGCTGATGGCCGAGCAGGGACTCCGGCACCGGCTGCACATTGTCCGGCTCGCCGGCGGGGTGGGCGTGGTACACCATCAGCCCGTTGTGATCCTCGGCGCTTTGCACCACCAGCTCCAGGCCGTCGCCGGTGGTCAGGGTGTCGCCCTCGTCGAAGGTGATGCGTGACAGGGGCGCGTTGTTCTTGGCGTAGGTCCGCTCTTCTTCCACGGCCGGATAGAGCACCGTGACCAGACGGTAATCCACCTCCTTGATCAGGCCGAGGCCCAGTTCGGTCTCGGATTCACTGAGCCAGCGCTGGCCGGGGGTAAAGTCGGTCATAGATATCCTGTGGCCGGTGGATTCGGGAGCGGAATTATACGGATTCGGGGCCTTCAGTGCGATCAAAGCCGCCCGCTTCCTCGAAGAACGCCCGGGTGGCGTCGTCGGCGGGGAAGTAATGTTCGATGCGCAGCTCCTCCACCACCACGTCCACCGCGGTGCCGAAACAGGCCAGGGTGGAAAAGGTGCGCAGGCGCCGCCCGGCGATATCCAGCTCCAGGGTGAGCATCGGCTCCACGCTGGCCGGCGTGTGTTCCAGCAGCGCCTCCACGTCCGCCAGCTCGCTCAGCCGTTGATAGAGCGCGCGCAACATCGTGTCCGGGCGGGTATCCAGATCCCGCCGCAAACGGCGCAGCAGGAAGCCGGCCACCGTCTCCCAGTTGGCGATGAACGGGCGGAACCCTTCCGGGTGGAACACCAGCTCGACCATGTTGCCGGTCTGCGGTAGCGGACCGCCTTCGGCCACCACCGCCTGGATCAGCGCCTGCTGCGCCGGGTTGGCGAGCAGCAGATTCCAGTGCGCGTCCAGCACCGCCGCCGGATAGGGCGAATGGTTTTCCAGCATCACCTCCAGCGCCCGGCGCACCGGCGCCATGGCCGGATCGTCCAGCCGCGTTTCTGAGAAACGCGGCGGATGGCCGGCGGCCACCAGCAGGTGATTGGTATCGCGGCAGCTGAGATCGAGCGCCTCCGCCAGCCGCTGCAACAAGCCGGCGCTGGGCTGCGCCCGGCCGGTTTCCACGAAGCTCAAATGGCGGCTTGACACCTCCGCCCGTACCGCCAGATCCAGCTGGCTCAGCCGCCGGTTACGGCGCCACTCCGATAGCAAAGGTCCCGCCTGCATTTCCGCCTCCCATTACCTCACGGGTAATTGTTTCGCTTCCCCGCAACGGGGATTCTGACTCTATCAGAAACCTGAAGGAGAAAGACCATGCCCTGGAAATCACTCAAACACGCTCTGCTCTTCAACGCCGTCGGCACCGCCCTGCTGGGCGCGCTGCTGATCGTCGATGCCGCCATCATCGCCGGCCTGCTCGGCGCCCACGCCGGCGCCATCCCGCCGCTGATCTGCACCGTGGCCGGCGTCGTCTGCCTGCTGTTCGCCGCCGACCTGGCCTTCGTCGGCACCCGCAAGCCGATCCCCCAGGGACTGGCCAAGCTGCTCACCCTGGCCGACGCCGCCTTCGTGGTCGCCATCCCCGTGGCGATGATCGCGGCGGCGCCGCTGCTCTCCACCCTCGGCCAGTTCCTGCTCGCCGACCTGGCCCTGCTCACCGCCTTCCTGGTCTGGTGCCAGTGGCGCGGCCTGCGCCAGCCCCAACCCGCCCCGGCCAGCTCCTGACCTTGGCGCCGGTTTGTGGGAGCGGGCCCAGCCCGCGAAAGGGAGCGAAGCTCCCGGCAGGATCCCAGAGACCTTTCTCTCCAGAAAGCCCGCGCCGGGATCGGGTGGGCCCGTCCAGGACACGCCACGAGTACATCCATGTAGGCTCGACGTTTGGCCAGGGAGGGCCAAACTAACAGCGGCCATGGATGGCTTGAGCGGTCCCGGAAGGCACCACCATTGCACCGCGTCTCCGATACGGAGCACCACAGCCCGCACAACCGAATTGACACCACCCGGAAAAAATTCGAGTAACCTGTACCGGTCCACAGAAACACAAGGGTATTACCATGGGCGACGTGGTCCCCTTCCAGAAACCGGCCAAAAAGAAACCCAAAAAGGGCCTGTGCCAGCACGGCTTCCACAAATGGAAAGTGGTCAAGAACACCCGGTTCGACAGCCAGCAGGGCAAACTGGTCACCCGTTACCAGTGCGAGCGCTGTGGCAAACAGAAAGTCGAAGCGCGCTAGGAGAAACACCGACATGTTGGAAATGAAAATCGAGTGCGAACATTGCCACGACGCGCTGATCGAGCAGGGCGAAGTCTATATCTGTTCCTACGAGTGCACCTTCTGCGTGGACTGTTGCACCGCCCTGGGCGGGCTGTGTCCGAACTGCGGCGGTGAGCTGGTGCGCCGGCCGCGCCGTCCGGAAGGGGCGGAGACCGCGTGAGCGCGGCCGCCGCCGGCGCCGGCCATCAGGTCGATACCGCCAGCGGTTACCGGGTGCCGGTGACCTGGTACGCGGGCGCGCCGGACACACCGACGGTGGTGCTGCTGCCGGCGCTGGGCGTGGCGGCGCGCTTTTACGACAAGCTCGCCGCCACCCTGGCCGGGAGCGGGCTCAATGTGGCGGTGATGGAGCAGCGCGGCCAGGGCGACAGCGCGTTGCGGCCCGGCCGTGGTCAGAACTGGGGCTTCGCCGAGGTGCTCGACAACGACCTGCCGGCGCTGCTGGATTGGGCCGAAGCGCGGCGGCCCGGCGCGCCGCTCCACCTGATGGGCCACAGCCTGGGCGGCCATTTCGCCGCCATCACCGCCGGGCGCTTTGCCGAACGCATCCACGGTTTAATTCTGGTGGCCACCGGCAGCCCCTGGTGGAAAGCGTTCGAAGGCGCGCGCACCCGGCCCGACGCCAAAAGCGTGCGCCGGCTGATCCGGCTGATTCCCGCCGCCGGCCTGCTGCTCGGTTACTTCCCCGGCGAGCGCATCGGCTTCGGCGGCAACGAGGCGCGCGGCGTCATGAACGACTGGCGCACCCTGGCGCAGCACAACCGCTACCAGGCCCGGGGTCTGGACGAAGACCTGGACGCCGCCGTCGCCGCCTATACCGGGCCGGTGCTGGCGGTGCGGCTGGCGGACGACGCCCTGGCCCCGGAAGCGTCAGTGAAAGCGGTGACGGACAAATTCCGCAACGCCCCGCTCCGCCAGCAGGTGATTACCGCCGACCAGCTCGGCGACCGCGCCGATCATTTCCGCTGGGCCCGTCAGGCCCGGCTGGTGGCCGATCTGGTCACGCCCTTTGTTGCCGGCCCGCGATAGCGGTAATCTTGCCCCTTCGCCCGGCAACCACCCGACCGTAACCGTATGGCCCGCCATTCCGCCGTCACCACAACCGTCCCGCCCGGAGCCCGCCCGTGAGCGGCCCCATTCTGATCTTCGATTCCGGGGTCGGCGGCCTGTCCGTGGTCAAGGCGCTGCGCGAGCAAATGCCCGGCGCGCCACTCGCCTACGTGTGCGACAACGCGGCGCTGCCCTACGGCACCAAGGCGGACGCCTGGCTGGTGCGGCGCATCGTCCAGGTGTGCCGGGCGGCGGTGGCCGCCAGCGGCGCCCGGGTGCTGGTGGTGGCCTGCAACACCGCCAGCACCTTGGCGCTGGACGCGCTGCGCGACGCCCTGGCCATCCCGGTGGTGGGCACGGTGCCCGCCATCAAGCCCGCCGCCGCGCTCAGCCGCAGCGGCGTGATCGGCCTGCTGGCCACCTCCGCCACCGTCACCCGCCCCTACACCGACAAGCTGATCCACGACTTCGCCGGCCACTGCACCGTGGTGCGGGTGGCCGCCGACGGCCTGGTGGAGCAGGCCGAGCGGCTGCTCGCCGGCGAGCCGGTGGACGACGCCGTCATCGACGCCGGGCTGGCGCCGCTGTGGTGCGCGCCGACCCTGGACACCGTGGTGCTCGGCTGCACCCACTTCCCGCTGCTGCGCGACCGGCTCGACGCCCGCGCCCCGCGCCCGCTGCAATGGGTGGATTCCGGCAGCGCCATCGCCCGCCGCGTGGCGCAGGTGGCCGGCGCGCCGCTGGAAAGCCAGCCTGAACATCTCGCTCCGGCCTGGGCCACCGACCCGCGCCCCGCGGGGCTGACCCACGGTTTCCGCGCCTTCGGCTTCGCCCCGCCGGTCGCTCTGTCGGTACCGCTGCCCCAGCCGGTCTGATCGCTTCCCGGTTGCTCCATCTTGTGCGCAAGGGTGCTTTTGAATACTGTCCAAAAGAACAGTTTTCAGGGTGGAGAGGTATCGTGAAACCAAGAATGAGTTTATTGACGCTCGGTGTGCGGGATCTGGCGCGTTCGGTGCGGTTCTACGAGCAGGGTTTGGGGTTGCCGCGCATGCCGTCGCCGCCGGAAGTGGCGTTCTTTACGCTGAACGGCACCTGGCTGGGCCTCTACGGCCGTCAGGCGATGGCCGAGGAAGCCGGCGTGGCCGATGACGGCGGCGGCTTCGCCGGCTTTACCATCGCCCACAATGTGCATTCGGAGCAGGAGGTGGATCAGGTGCTGGCGCAGGCCGAGGCGGCCGGCGCCACCCTGGTGAAACCCGGGCACAGAGCCCATTGGGGCGGCTACCTGGGCTACTTTTCCGACCCGGACGGCTTCCTGTGGGAGGTGGCCCATAACCCGGAGTTCTGGGTCGGTCCGGAAGACAACTAATCCGCTACCTCAATATCAGTCACGCCGCACGGGGCCGGTCAGCCATTGCTGGATCGCGCCGCGCGTGTCGGCGCTTTTGATGAGGCCCAGGTGGCCGACCCCTTCCAGCACCTTTACTTCGGCGTGGTCGGTGTGCTCGCGGAACAGGGGCGCGTAGGCGTCGCTGTTGAAGCTGCTGTCGGCGCTGCCGGCCAGCACCAGGGTGGGCGCGTTCAGCGCGGCGATGTCGGTGCCGTAGTCGTCGCGCGGGTGCATCGACGTCTGCATACGGTAGCTGTAGGCCAGGGTCTCGGTGCCGTCGCGCACGGTTTCCGGCATGTTGAATTCGATCACGGTGAGGTCGTTCAGGCCGGTGATGCCGACGCCGTTGAGCAGGCCCAGCAGGATCAGCCGGAGTACTTTCGGGTCGGCCCAGTCCGAATTGCTTTCCGCGCTGGTGGGGGCGCTGTGGTGGATGTAGGGCGCCAGCAGGATGTAGCCGTCCACCGGCACCTGCGGGTCGCCGCCGGCGTGGCGTATCGCCAGGCCGCCGCCGCTGGAATGGCCGGCCAGCAACAACGCCGCCTCGGGGTGCGCCCTGCGTACCAGGCCCAGGAAGTCGTCCAGGTCGTCCTCAAGCTGGCCGATGTAGTCCACGTCGCCGCGCCGCACCGGGTCCGGGCCGTGGCCGCGCAGGTCCGGTGTGTAAACGCGCACGTTGTCGCTTTCCGCCAGGCCGGCGGCCAGCGGTTGCAGGTAGCCGCTGTGATAGCCGGAGCCGTGCAGCAGCACCATCACCCGCGCCGCCTCGCCGGTGCCGGCGTATTCCCGGTAGTGCAAGGGCGTGCCGTTGCGGGCCTGGTACTTGTGCAACGCCGGCGGCGGCTCGCCGCCGGTGACCTGGTCGAAATCCATGCCGCCGTCCTGCTGACCCCAGACCGGCGTGGCGAGCAAGAGGAGCAGGGCGCCGGTCAATGCCAGTGCCCATGACGGGTTGCGGCCGGTGCGCCACATATAGAGCCTCGTGGTTGTTCCGCCTGATGCCGGCACTGTGCGTTGTCATCGCGGTGCTCGCAAGACCAGGCGGCTCAACCGAGGATCATCACCGCCTGGCCGGCGTTGATCTGCTGGCCTTCCTGGCGGGCGATGTGCACCACCTTGCCGGCTTCCGGCGCGGTCACTTCGATTTCCATCTTCATGGATTCCAGCACCGCCACCACCTGGCCCTCTTCGACGCTGTCGCCTTCCGCCACGGTGAGCTTCCAGATGTTGCCGGCGGTGGGGGATTCCACCGGGGTGCCATCCGGCAGGCTGTCCGCTTCCTCGGCGTTCAGATCCTGCTGGGATTCAAAATTGATCTGGCCGCTTTCCACCCAGCGCTGCAGTTCTTCGTCGAAGGCCCGGTTGCGGGCGTCGGTGAAGGCGCGGATGTCGGCGTCGTTGTCTTCCAGGAAGCGCTGGTACTCGCCCAGGTTGAAGGTGGTCTCCTCGACCCGGAACGGATAACGGCCCTTGGGGAAGTCGCGGCGGATCCGTTGCAGCTCCTCGGCGCTCACTTCGTAGAAGCGGATTTGGTCGAAGAAGCGCAGCAGCCAGGGCTGGGTGAACGCCTCGGTGCGGTGGAAGCGGTTCCACATCTGCATGGTGCGGCCCACGAACTGATAGCCGCCGGGGCCTTCCATGCCGTACACGCACAGATAGGAGCCGCCGATGCCCACCGAGTTTTCCGCGGTCCAGGTGCGCGCCGGGTTGTACTTGGTGGTCACCAGCCGGTGGCGCGGGTCGTAGGGGGTGGCCACCGGCGCGCCCAGGTAGACGTCGCCCAGGCCCATCACCACATAGCTGGCGTCGAACAGGATCTTCTTCACCTCGTCGATGCTGTCCAGGCCGTTGATGCGGCGGATGAACTCGATGTTGCTGGGGCACCAGGGGGCGTCCTTGCGCACCGACTGCATGTATTTCTCGATCGCCAGGCGGCAGGCTTCGTCGTCCCAACTCAGCGGCAGGTGGACGATGCGTGAGGGCACTTCCAGGTCGTCCTGCTTGTCCAGGGTCAGCTCGGCCCGTTTGAGCATTTCGAGCAGGTCCCGGCGCGGCAGCACGGATGGCTCGAAGTGCACCTGCAGGGAGCGGATGCCCGGGGTCAGCTCGAGAATGCCGTCGGGCTTTTCCTCTTCCAGCCACAGCATCAGCGCGTGGGCGCGGAACCGCAGCCGCAGGTCCAGCTCCAGCGGGCCGTATTCCACCAGCAGGTAGCGGTCGCCGGCGGCGCGGTAGACCACCTCCGGGCCGTCTTCCTTTTCTTCCAGCCGGTCCAGGACCGGCGTGGTGACCGGCGCCGCCGCCGGGGCCAGTGTCGGCGCGCTCAGCCCGGCCAGGCAGGCGTCCTGTTCCGCCGCCAGGCGGTCGGCGTCCTCCAGGCTGAGCGGCACGAAGCGCAGGCGGTCGCCGGCCTTGAGCTGGCCCAGTTTCCAGCGGTCCGCCGAGATCACCGTGGCGGGGCACACGAAGCCGCCCAGCGACGGCCCGTCCGGCCCCAGGATCACCGGCATGTCGCCGGTGAAGTCCACGGTGCCCACGGCGTAGGCGTTGTCGTGAATGTTGGACGGGTGCATGCCCGCTTCGCCGCCGTCGCTGCGCGCCCACTCCGGCTTCGGGCCCACCAGGCGGATGCCGGTGCGGCTGGAGTTGTAGTGCACCTGCCAGTCGGCGCTGAAGAAGGTGGCCATGTCGTCGTCGGTGAAAAAGTCCGGCGCGCCGTGGGGGCCGTAGATCACGCGCAGCTCCCAGGTGTCGCCCAGCGCCGGTTTCAGGCTGTCCGGCACCGCCACCGGGGCCGGGTCCGCCCCCGGGGGACCGAAGTGCAGCACGTCGCCGGTGCGGATGGCGCGCCCGCCGTGGCCGCCGAACTGCCCCAGGGTGAAGGTGCTGCGCGAGCCCAGGTAGGGCTGGCACTGCAGGCCGCCGGCGAGGGTCAGGTAGGCGCGGGCGCCGTCGCCGTGCACCTTGCCCAGCTTGAGGGTCTGGCCGGCGGCGACGGAAACCGCCTGGTAGTTGGGCACCGGCTCGCCGTCCAGGGTGGCGCCCATGTCGGCGCCGGTGAGGGCGATGCGGGTGCCGTGGTTAAAGCGCAGGGTGGGGCCGTTGAGGGTGAATTCCAGGCCGGCGGCGTCCTCGTCGTTGCCCAGCAGGCGATTGCCGAGGCGGAAGCTGAGCGCGTCGAACGGGCCGGACGGCGGCACGCCGATCGGCCAGTAGCCGCGCCGGCCCGGGTAGTCCTGCACCGTGGTCAGGGTGCCGCCGGCGAGCACGTCCAGGGTGGTGGGGTGGTAGTCGAAATCGTTCAGGTAGCGGGTGGTCATTTCGCCGTTCTGGAACGCCCGGTCGGCGAGGATCGCCAGCACATAGTCGCGGTTGGTTTCGATGCCCTCCACGCAGGTGTGTTCCAGGGTGCGTTGCAGGGCGGCCAGCGCCGCGTCGCGATCCGCTTCGAAGACGATCAGCTTGGCCAGCATCGGGTCGTACAGCGGCGAGACCGTCAGGCCCGGTTCGATCCAGTGGTCGATGCGCAGCTTCTCGCCGTCGGCCTCTGGGAACTCGGCGGTGGTGAGCAGGCCGGCGCTGGGCTGGAAGTCCTTGTTGGGGTCTTCCGCGTACAGGCGCGCCTGCAGCGCGTGGCCGCGCGGCATGAGACCCTCACCCAGGCCCGCCAGCGGCGGCAGCTCGCCGGCGGCCAGCTGCACCATCCAGCGCACCAGGTCGATGCCGAACACCTGCTCGGTGACGCCGTGCTCCACCTGCAGGCGGGTGTTCACCTCCAGAAAGTAGAAACGGTTGCTGTCCTGGTCGAGGATGAATTCCACCGTGCCGGCGTTGCGGTAATCCACCGCCGCCACCAGGCGGCGGGCGGTGTCGTGCAGGGTGGCGCGCACCTCGTCCGGCAGGTTGGGCGCCGGGGTTTCTTCCAGCACTTTCTGGTGGCGGCGCTGGGCGGAGCAGTCCCGCTCGCCCAGGGCCAGTGCGCCGCCGGCGCCGTCGCCGAACACCTGCACTTCGATGTGGCGGGCGCGCTCAATGTATTTTTCCAGGAACACGCCGTCGTTGGAGAAGTTGTTGGCGCTCAGCCGGCGCACGCTGTCCCAGGCTTTTTCCAGGCCGGCGTCGTCGTGGCAGATCTGCATGCCGATGCCGCCGCCGCCGGCGGTGCTTTTGAGCATCACCGGGTAGCCGATCTCGGCGGCGGCTTTGAGCGCCGCCGCCGGGTCATCCAGCAGGCCGGTGCCGGGCAGCAGCGGTACGTCGTTGTCCTCGGCCAGGGCGCGGGCGGTGTGTTTCAGGCCGAAGTCGCGCATCTGTTGCGCGGTGGGCCCGATGAAAGCGATGCCGTTGTTTTCGCAACGCTCGACGAATTCGGGGTTTTCACTGAGAAAGCCGTAGCCGGGGTGCACCGCGTCGATGCCGTGCTCGGCCATCAGCGCGAACAGCTTGTCCTGGTTCAGGTAGGTCTGCGCGGCGTTGCCGTCGCCCAGGTACAGCGCCTGGTCCGCCAGGGCCACGTGTCGGGATTCGGTGTCCGCGTCGGCGTAGATCGCCACGCTGGTGACGTCCAGATCCTTGAGGGTACGGATGATGCGGGTGGCGATGGCGCCGCGGTTGGCGATCAAAACCTTGTTGAACATGACGTCGGCTCTCTTGCGAGGGCGGGCCGTCCCGCCGTTGTGTTTCCTTGCGCCGGGGTCGTCCCCGGGGGCGTTTTCGGTGAACGCCGTTACCAGATCAGCACTTCAATGGGGGTCGGGTTGTAGCCGTTGCACGGGTTGTTGAGCTGCGGGCAGTTGGAAATCAGCACGGTGGTGTTCATCAGTGCTTTCAGTTCCACGTATTTGCCCGGCGCGGAGATGCCGTCCTCGAAGGTGAGCCCGCCGTCGGCGGTCACCGGCACATTCATAAAGAAATTGATGTTGTGGGTGATGTCCCGTTTGCCGAGGCCGAACTCTTCGTGCTCGTTGACCGCCAACATCCAGCTGTCGCGGCAGGCGTGCATGCAGCGCTTTTCCAGGTCGTAGCGCACGGTGTTGCTCTCGGTGGCGCAGGCGCCGCCCAGGGTGTCGTGCCGGCCGCAGGTGTCGGCGGTGATTTCCAGCATCGGGTTGTTGCGGTTGGAGCGCAGCACCGTGCCGGCGGTGAGGTAGACGTTGCCCTGTTCGCGGATGGTGTCCATGGCGCTGTAACGCTCGGCGCTGTCGTCGGCATTGAAGAACAGGGTGTCGGCGGCCTGGTTGCCTTCCAGATCCAGGATTCGGACCGTCTCGCCTTTTTTCACCACTTTCAGAAAGTAGTCGCCGGCGGGGACGGTCTCCCGGAAGGTGGCGTCTTCGGGTTTCAGAATGCTTTCTTTGATCATCTTGTCCTCCTTACGGCTCAGGCTTCGTCCAGGTAGTACAGCCGGTTGTTTTCGAAGGCGCGGCCGTTCTCCGGGCGGAAGTTCAGGCAGTAGTCGTCCGCCGTCACCGGGTCGGCCTTGAGCATTTCCACGTGCACCGGCTTCTTCGGGTATTCCGTGGCCGGGTTGAGCGGGTGCGGGCAGGTATGCATCACCACCAGGGTTTCCATCTCGAAACGCAGCGTGACCTGGGCGCCGGGCTTCGCCGCGGACGGGTCGAAGAACATCTTGCCGTCGTCGTCGGTGGCCACCTTGCTGAACAGATTGAGGTTGGCGGCCAGGTCCCGTTCGCTGAGGCCGTACTTGGCCAGCTCGGTGAGGAAGCTGGTGTGGCCGCTCAGGTACCAGTCGTTGTGGTGGTCCTGGTAGCGGTGCTCGCCGTACTTCTCCTTCATCTGTTCCGGATGCAGGTTGCCGCACACGGTGTCGTGCCAGCCGAAGCTGTCCTCGACGATGGAGGCGAACACCCGGCCCATGTCCGAGTACAGGCAGTTGCCGCGGGTGAGCTTGAAGGTGTGCTGGCCCTTGAGGCTGTCCGGGGCGTTGTAGCGCTCCAGCTTTTCCTCCGGGTTGTAGAACAGCATGCCCACGTTGGCGCCGCCTTCCACGTCGGTGAGACGCAGGGCGGTGCCGCGCCGCATCCGGAAGGACCAGTGCGCGCCGCCGGGCAGGGTGTATTGGTAGAGCGGGGTTTGCATGGGGTTGCTCCTCGTTCTCTGGTTACGGGGTCGGTATCAGGCGCCCAGCACCCGGGCGGTGGAATCCACGCTCTGGGTGATCGACTGCAGGGTGCCTTTGTCGCTGTTGCCCACCGGCAGGTCGTAGGTAATACGCGCGCCGTAGCTGCCGGGGGTCTGCGGGTCCAGCCGTTCCTTGTCGAACACCCACATGCGGGTGCCGAGGAAAAAGCCCTCCGCCAGGTCGTGGGTGATCATGAACACGGTCAGGTCCTGTTTGCGCCACAGGTCCAGCACCAGCTCGTGCATGTCCCGGCGGATGCCCGGGTCCAGGGCGCCGAAGGGTTCGTCCAGCAGCAGAATGCGCGGCTTCTTGATCAGCGCCTGGGCCAGCGCCAGGCGTTGCTGCATGCCGCCGGACAGCTCGTGGGGGTATTTGCCCAGGGCCTGGTCCAGCCCCACGGAGGCGAGCATTTCCTCGGCCTGCTCGCGCAGGGCGCGGCGTTTGCCGCCGAACACCCGGCCCAGCCAGCGGCTGCTTTCCAGTTCGCCGGCCAACATCACGTTTTCCACCGCTGTCAGGTGTGGCAGCACGGAATAGCGCTGGAACACGATGCCCCGGGTCTCGTCCGGCTCGTCGGGGATCGGTTTGCCGTCCAGCAGCAGTTGGCCCCGGGTCGGGCTTTCGGTGCCCAGCATCATTTTCAGGAAGGTGGTCTTGCCGCAGCCGGAGGCGCCCACCACGGTGACGAACTCGCCTTCTTCCACCTTGGCGTTCAGGCGCTCCAGGACCACGTCCTGGCCGTACTCCTTCCAAAGATTCTTGATCTCGATGGCAGCCATATCGGTCTCCTTATTGCGCGCCGTGGAACCAGGGGTAGCGCCACTGGGAGTAACGCTTGAGGGCGAAGTCGAGGGCGAACGCCAGGAAAGTGATCCAGGCCACGTAGGGCAGGATCACGTCCATGGCCAGGTAGCGGCGCACCAGAAAGATGCGGTAGCCCAGGCCTTCGGTGGCGGCGATGGCTTCCGCGGCGATCAGGAACAGCCAGGCGGAGCCCAGGGACAGACGCACGGAACTGAGCAGGCGCGGCATGATCTGCGGCCACACCAGCCGGGTGATGATCTGCCAGGTGTTGGCGCCCAGGGTCTGCATCTTGATGATCTGTTCGGTGGGGATTTCCTCCGCCCGCTGCTGCAGATCGCGGATCAGAAAGGGGGTGATGCCGATGATGATCAACATCACCTTGGCCAGCTCGCCGAGCCCGAAAATGATGAACAGGATCGGCAGAATCGCCAGCGGCGGCACCAGCGACATGCCGGTGACCAGCGGCGAGATGCCGGCCCGGAACAGCGGCAGCGAGCCGGTGGCGATGCCCACCACCAGGCCGATCAGAGCACTGATCGCCACGCCGATGCCGAGCCGCTGCAGGCTGGCCAGGGTGTCCACCAGCAGGGTGTACTCGCCGCTGCGTTTGCTGGGCTCGAAGGCCATGCGCTCGATGGCGTCGGAGAAGCTGCTCAGGGAAGGCAGCAGTTTGTCGTTGGGGTTCGCGTCCAGTCGTGCGTCGGAGGCGACCAGGTACAACACCGCCAGGATCACGAAGGGCAGCAGCCCGAGGGCCCAGCGGCCCACCGGTCCGGCCTGGCGGTTGATCAGTTTCTTCATGGCGACCTCCTTGGTTACAGGCGATGAGGAATCCAATGACAGGGCGTCATCATGTCCTCCCGGGCTTTTGTCCCGCCGTGTAACCTTCCCGGCGCGCCGGGCGAAGGTCGACCGCTCTCGGACCAGGCATCGGCGTTGCCGACCGGAACCCTAGCGATCCATTGATAGCAAATTGTCGAGTCGTGATGGCAAAACCGGCCATTCGATTCCTGACTTCGATACAGCAAAACCGATGCCAGGGTGGCCAAGGTGTTGTTTTGTAAGGGCTGGCACCCGGAGGCGGGGCGTGGCGGGGTCGTTTTGGGGCAGCGGTGTGCGCTTTATTGGTGCCCGGCGCCCCAGGGTGGGGCGCCGGGGTGGGAATCAGGGCTGCTCAATGAAGTCCATCAGGGCTTCCCAGCTCACCAGATCGGCCTCTTTGTCGTAGGCCAGCGGCAGCTCGAACCGTTTGCCGGTTTCGTCCGCCTTGGGGTTGGTGAAACCGTGCTGCACGCCCGGGAAGCTGAGCAGCTGGAACTGGGCGCCGGCCTGGGTGAGCTCTTCCACCAGGGCGCTCACCTGGTCCGCCGGCACCATCGGGTCGGCCTGGCCGGTGGCCACCAGCACGCGGGCGTCGATGTCGCCTTCGCCGGCGCGCTGGTTGGTACCCAGGGTGCCGTGGAAGCTGGCCACGCCGGCCAGGTCGTTGCCCTTGCGCGCCTGTTCCAGCACCACGCCGCCGCCGAAGCAGTAACCCACCGCGAAGATGCGCTCGTCGTTCACGTACTGCTGATCACGCAGTATGGTTTTGGCGGCGTTGAAGCGCGCGGTCAGTTTTTCCGGTTCCGACAACGCCTGCTCCATGAACGCCTTGGCGTCCTTGGGGTGGCTGGCCACCTGGCCGTCGCCGTACATGTCCACCGCCAGGGCCACATAGCCCTCCTCGGCGAGCAGGCGGGCGCGGTTGCGGGCGTAGTCGTTAAGGCCCCACCATTCGTGCACCACGATCACGCCGGCGGTGGTGCGGTCCAGGTCCTCGTCCATGAACAGCACGCCCTTGCCCAGACCACCGGGCAGTTTCACGGTCTTTTCCGCCACGTCCGCGATGGCGATACCGCTCAGCATCAGCAGGCCCAGCACAATACTCAGTCGTTTCATGGTCGCATCCTTCTTGGTTGGTGGTGATCTCACTCGTCCCACACCCAGCGCAACGGTTCGCCGAAATCGTCATAGATCAGTTTGCGCCGTGGCCGGCGCTTGTGCGTGGGGCGGGTGGTTTTGCGTTTGCGCGCGTCAATCGCCGCCGCCACCGCTGAAATGTCCGTGCGGGTGGCGCGTGGCGCCTGGGAAAACGGAAAAGCACGCTTTCCCTGGGGCTGCGCCGGGTCATTGCCGGAAACGCCGTGCGGCACTTCCTTAATGCGTCCGCCGTGGGAGAGGAAACGCTCCATATCCCGTTGCAGGCGCCGGCGCTGCTGTTCCTTACTATTGCGGACTTTCATCGGGTCGGGGGGATCGGGCAAGTAGCCTTCCACCATAGCAGTGCAAGGCAGGGGCGAGAAGACGCCGGGCCCCGATGGGCCTAAAAGGTATAGACAGTGGCGCCGGCGGCATCGGGAAGGGGCAGGCCCTGGTTGGCGCGGATGCCGGTGGGAACGTTCCGGCCGGAGGGCCAACTGTCCTGGGACTCGGTTTCTTCATCGGCGGCATCCAGGGAGGGCAGCCGCGGCGGCTCGCCGGCGCTTGCCATGCCCGCCACCAGCATAAGCAGCCCCAGCACTGAATATCGGATCATAACCACCTCCCCCTTGATGTGTGCGGGAATAGTGGTCGGCGCCGGGTCAAGGCGGCGCGAAGGCGGCCGCCGCCGGCGTTTTCAGCGGGGTCGCCTCGCGCCCGGGGAGGCTTACAGGCCCTTGCCGAGGGTCTCCGAAGGTGCGGGCGTGTCGCCGGCGCGCAGCGGGTTGCAGTTCTTGATCACCACCTTGCCTTCCAGCACGTTACCCCGTGAATATTCCTGGAAGATGCAGCGGTTGGTCTCCGGGTCGTAGTTTTCGATCCACAGGTTGTCGCCTTTCCAGGTGGCCGCCACGTGCTGGTGCCCTTCTTCCACGGTCACGTTCATGGTGCCGCCAAGGCGCTTGACGAAAATCTGTTCCAGCCAAAAATAGTAGAGCAGGGTGCTGAGCAGCCAGATCACCACGGCGGTGATGAGCGCCGGTTTCCACTTGCCCATGCGGACGCCGATGCCGAACAGGGCCAGGAAGATAGCGGCCGCCACCAGCAGCCAATAAAGGTAGGTGATCATGCGAAGCTCCTTGTTTCAGGCTATTGTTGTTTCAATGCGAAGATATCCATTGATGATAGCAACTCCCGGGAAAACAGGTGTAAAACCGTGAAACAGAGCACGGCGCCGGCGGCCGGCGACTGGTGGGTGTACATGCTGCGCTGCGCCGACGGCTCCCTGTACACCGGCGTCACCACCGACGTGCTGCGCCGCTGGCAGGAACACAACGACGGCCCGCGCGGCGCCCGCTACACCCGCGCCCGGCGGCCGGTGGCCCTGGTGATGTGCGTGGCGGTGCCCGGGCGGGCCGCCGCCGGCCGGCTGGAGGTGCGCCTCAAGGCCCTGTCCCGCCCGCGCAAGGAAAAACTGATTCAGGCGGTCACCGGGGTTTCGGTTGCTAATCCACCGGGGAATTGCTTGACTGCGTCCACTTCTGAATTGGAGAACCCGGAATGAACTTTTGGCGTGCTTTCATGCTGATGTGGCTGGCGGTATCGCTGGCCGGCTGCGGCATCAACAATATTCCCACCTACGACGAGCAGGTGAAGGCCGCCTGGTCCCAGGTGCAGAACCAGTACCAGCGCCGCGCCGACCTGGTGCCCAACCTGGTCAACACCGTGCAGGGCTTCGCCGACCAGGAGCGCGAAGTGCTGGTGGAGGTCACCGAGGCCCGCTCCAAGGTGGGCTCGATTCAAATGGACGAGAGCATTCTCGACGACCCGCAGAAATTCCAGCAGTTCGAGCAGGCGCAGAGCCAGCTCGGCTCCGCGCTGCAGCGGTTGATGGTGGTGGTGGAGCGCTACCCGGACCTGAAATCCAACCAGAACTTCCTGACCCTGCAGGCTCAGCTGGAAGGCACCGAGAACCGCATCGCGGTGGCGCGCCGGGATTACATCCAGGCGGTGCAGCAGTACAACACCGAGATCCGCACCTTCCCGGGCCGCCTCTGGCACAGCGTGCTGTACAGCGAACTGGAACAGCGCGAAAACTTCGAAGCCACCACGGAGAACGCCGACCAGGCGCCCTCCGTTAACTTCGAATGAGTACCGCGCTGACCCCCAACCGTCTCGGCGCCGCGCTGCGGCTCGGCGCCCTGCTGATGCTGGCGGCGCTGGCGCTGCCGGTGTCCGCCGCCCCGGACTTCCCGGAACTCACCGGCCGCGTGGTCGACAACGCCGAGCTGCTGTCGCCGGCCCAGGAACAGGCGCTCACCGAGCGGCTGGCCGCCGAAGAGCAACAAAGCTCCAACCAGATCGTGGTGGTCACCCTGGCGGACCTGCAGGGCTATGACATCGCCGATTACGGCGTGCGGCTGGGCCGCGAGTGGGGCATCGGCCAGGAGGGCACCGACAACGGCGCCCTGCTGATCATCGCGCCCAACGAGCGCAAGGTGCGTATCGAAGTGGGCTACGGCCTGGAAGGGGCGCTCACCGACGCCACCTCTTCCAGCATCATCCGCAACGACATCCAGCCCGCCTTCCGGCAAGGGGATTTCGCCGGCGGCATCAACGCGGCCCTCACCTCGATCTTCGCCGCCATCCAGGGCGAGTATCAGGCCCCGGCCGGCGGCGGCGACGCCGACCGGAAAGAAGCCTCCAGCCTGCAGGCGCTGCTCTACCTGATCGGCCTGGTGGTGTTCACCTTCTTTCTGTCGTTCGGTGGCCTGGGCCGTAAAGGCGGCCGCCGCGGCGCCGCCGGCCTGATGTTCCTGCCCATGGGCATGGGCGGCTTCGGCGGCGGAGGCGGCGGTGGTTTCGGTGGCGGCGGCTTCGGCGGCGGCGGTGGCGGTTTCGGAGGCGGTGGCGCCTCGGGAGGTTGGTAATGTTATTGAATGAAGAGAACCAGAAACGGGTTGCCCGGGCGATTGCCGCCATTGAAAGAGACACCGACGCCGAGGTGGTCACCGTGCTGGCCCGCCAGGCCGACGACTACCGCTACATCCCGATGATGTGGGCGGCGCTGCTGTCGCTGCTGGTGCCCCTGGCGCTGGCGTTCATGCCGGTGGGCCTGGACGCCCTGGAAACCCTGCTCGCCCAGTGGACCGTGCTGGTGGTGCTGGCGGTGCTGTTCCGCTGGCCGCCGCTGATGATGAAGCTGGTGCCCAAGCGCGTGAAGCACTGGCGCGCCGCCAACCTGGCCCGGCGCACCTTCCTCGACCAGGGTTTGCACCACACCCGTGGCGGCCACGGCGTGCTGATCTTCGTCAGCGAAGCGGAGCACTATGTGGAGATTCTCGTCGACCGGGGCGTGGCCCAGCATGTGCCGGACGAAACCTGGAAGAAGATCGTCGACACCTTCACCGCCCACGTCCAGCAGGGCGAGGTGCTCAACGGCTTCCTGGAGTGCATTGCCTCCTGCGGCGACCAGCTGATCATCAAGGTGCCTGCCACCGAAAAGAAAAACGAGCTGCCCAATCACCTGGTTATCCTTTAACCGGCTGCCCTAACCGGGCATCCTGGTGCGGGTGGGCCTTGTGGGAGCGGGCCCCGCCCGCGAAAGGGAGCGAAGCTCCCGGCAGGATCCCAGAGATGTCTGACAGCAGCACCATCAGCCTCTCTGGGATCCAGCCGGCCGGCAAGCCGGCCTTTCGCTTGCAAGGCAAGCTCCTACAATCCGAGCTTCGTAGAAAGGTCCGGGCGCTCTCTCTGAAAGGGTGGAGCTGACCCGTGGCGGTTCCGCTGCCGAGTGAGCGGGGCAATGGTGGTGCCTGGAGGGAGCTGTTTGGCCAGGGAGGGCCAAACTAACAGCGGCCATGGATGGCTTGAGCGGTCCCGGAAGGCACCACCATTGCACCGCGTCTCCGATACGGAGCACCGAACACTGGAAAAAGAGGCCTCTGGTATCCTGCCGGGTGGCTCAAAGCCACCCTTTCGCGGGCTGGGCCCGCTCCCACAAGATCTGATCCCAGAAGAGGGGCGCACAAAAAAGGCCGCCCGATAGGCGGCCTTCTTCGTAGATGGTAGCAAGGGGCGGACTTGAACCGCCGACCCCAGCATTATGAGTTTAATTAAGTCTAAGTATTTTCCTCCATAGGCCTCTTTTTTTTTCTTTTTCTATATTCTCTCTTTTAATTATCGAAAAATAATCTTCATTGCTGCAGTCAATAAGTAAGTTGATTATTTTTTCCGCAGAAGGAGGGGTGAAGGGTTCGTTTCTTGTTCGTCCTGTTTTTGCTTCAGGGAACTTTTTTACAAAGTAATTGTAAGATGACTCCATGGTTAGAATGTCTTTTTCAGGAGGAATGTAAGAGTAGTTTCCGTTTTTCTTGTTGAATCCCGTTTTTATAAATTCAATTTTCGAAATTACGCTCTCAGCAGAATCTATAAATCTTGATATGTGTGGAAGAATTTCAGAATCAAGGCATGCATTGTTGTATTCGATTGTTTTCTTCAGCTTATCAAGGGAGGGTTTTATCATGTTTGAACACATCTCCCTTCCCCAGGTATCGGCCTTCTCTTGCGTGGTCCCAGCTGGGAAGCCGTGTGACTTAAGGTCCACAGAGAAATTACGATTAAAAATAGTGGCCGCAGAACCGAATATGCAGTGATGAGCTTCAGCTAGATCTAGAGCAACCACCATTCTTGCCGGTTTCCATTTTTTGTTCTCCTTGTACTTAAGGTAATTGGCAAGAATTACAACTATCAGAATAGTCTCAGTAATTACGCCAATCCCTTCGCTTAGGAGGTTCATTTGAAAGTCTGGATCGCTCAGTAACCCCATTTAATCCTCGCTTGGTCATCACTTTTAGGGCATTTCGACATGTCGAAATGCATCATAGGCATGACTATTCTTGGTGTAAATGATCAATTCTTTAGATGTCTCACTGTTAACAACTTCCCTTTTTTTTCATTTGAATTTTATTTCGGGTTGGGGGCGTTATGCTGGTTGCTAAGTGTACGATGGATGTTTTCCTTTAAATTTTTTTATTTTATTTTTTTGTTAACAGGGTTTTTGAGTATATGAATCTGTTTGTTTCTTTTGATTAATTTGTTGAGTTGGTTTTTTTGTTATGTATAAGTCTCTTTTAAAGGAGGCTGTATGCAGAATTGGCAGGTTAGGTTCGAGATAAAGAAAATAAATATCGGACTTCAGCAAATGGAAATGACGCTTGATCAGATTTTTTTGATATATCGTCATCCGCGGACTCATAACCTATGGGGAAATGACCGGTCTAACTTTATAAGGATTCAGCCGGGTTCTAAGTATAAGGCCATAGGTGCATTCGACGTTGCCTCGCCTGCCAGCTTATTAATTGGGTTTGTCAAAGCTGTTCTTTGCTTTAATGCGCACGTGTCGGGGACAATATCCATAAACTCTAAATCAGTTTTTTCTCTGCCCGAAATATTTGAAGAAATATCTAAATCTAAAGCCGTTATTTGGCATAAAAATTACCAGGGCCGCACTTGATGAATGATAGATCACCTCATTTTCGAAAAGTGGCGGTCCCTGTAACACCGCCACTTAGTCCCATGGGTGGGACTCTCCCCCAAAATCTTCTGGTCGTATGGCCAGTAAAAGGGGCCTGATTAATGCTGCTGGATTGGATCACGATTCGGACCCCCTATGAGAACTTGGATTCTCAAGCCCTTGCAGTAGTTTCAGGCTACGGCGACCGAGTTCAGCGTATCAATGCTGAAACAGGAGAGCTTCGTTGGGAATCTGCCGCTTGGGATTCTATCCGCTCCGACACTCACGCTATTAACGTGAAGGCGGGTGGATCCGAGTTGTGGATTCAGGGGAGCCCGGCCCGAATCATTGCCCTGGGCGATGCCGTCTTTGGTGCAGGTGCATCGCAGGCCTTAGATATTGCTGGCTGCATCGAGAGAATGACTGCATTTGTAAGTCAGATGCTTGGCTGCAGTTTGCCTCGCCCCGCTTCCTGGAAGGTTTCCCGGGTTGATGTAACTAACAACCTTGTTCTTGAGGATCTGGCCGCTGTTCGTATTGCGCTTTCTACCCTACGAGATTGTGAAGGGGGGCGCTACAGGGTGAGCCAGCAGGCAGGGGACACGGTTTATTGGTCGCACCGTTCAAAGATGCGTAGCGGCAAAGCCTACGCAAAAGGTCCTCATCTGCAATACATGATGAAAAACCCGAAATACCAGGGTTACCCCTATACAGCAGATCAGCTTGGAGCAGCAAATAGGTTGCTTCGCCTTGAATTGAAGCTAGGCCGGGAATGGTTCTCCCGGCATGAGTGGCAAGCAGTAACCCCGGCCATGCTCCGTGATGAATGGCATGACTATTTTGGCCGGATGATCGGAGGTGCAGAGATGAAAAGCGAGAGCGATGTTAGAGCCCGAGTAATGGCAGCAGCAAAAACTGAAGGGCAAGGGAAAGCCGCCTTGGGTTGCTGGGCTCTTATCCAGTCACAAGGTTGGGAGTCTGCTCGGGAGCTCCAATCTAAAACCACCTGGTACAGAAATCTAAAAATACTTCGTGCAGCTGGCCTCGGTGACGCCGATTTGTCAAAGGGCCAAATTGTACAAATTCGTCGTCGGGTAATCGAATGCCAGGCGGCAGCCAACTGGGCCGAACTGGCCAGAATCGCATAAGGAGATAGCCATGCTTAAAATCGAATTGAATCCCAATGACTGTCAAATCCAGACCCGTTCTGTGAATGGAAAGAATGGTTCAAGAACCATCCATGAGCAAACCGCGTATTTCCATACGGGTGGCGCTTATCCGACGCCATTCAAGCTGTCTTTACGGTCCCCTGCTGATGCCTATCCGTCAGGAGAGTACACGCTCGACCCCGGCTCCTTCCAGGTAAACGGGTTTGGCGGCCTCGAGCTCAACCGTTTCGAAATTCGACTCACACCGATACGTGAGCCCCTGAAAGCGGCTGGTGCCAAGTGATCCCCCAGTGTTCTGGTGCATGGGAGCAAACCCCTGAAGGTTTGCTTCGGTGTACCGGGCAACTCATCACAGCAGCACCGTGGTGGGAAATTTCGACAAGTGATGCTCAGCAGTTAATCGCTAAGGCGCTTCTGCTTCTTGCGACTGTTTGGGTGCTTGTCCAGATACGTAACGCTATCGATTAGATAATCAAGGAGAAAACTATGGAAGAACCTACTTCTGGAATTGATCTCAGCCCTGTAATGGACTTGATCACTTCGGCACAAGGCCAGGTTATTGCTGTTGGTTTGGCAGCCTTGACCGTTTACTTCTCAATCAAAACCATCAGATGGTTCCGTTCAGCAGCCTAATTCGACATGTCGAATTACTGTGATTTGCTCACTCCTTGCCCCCCTGATGGGGGGCTTTTTTACCTGGAATACCCGATGCTATGGATTGCTGTCGTTATTATATTGCTGGCATTTTTTTTGCTGTTCTCTCGACTTTGACCTCCGGTGCATTATGGGCATCGCAAAGCCCCTTTGTCGAAAACGCAGGAACAGTTGAAATAACTGGTTCAACTAACAGGGCTACCATTAGAGGGATTACTGGTGCCAACCCAGGTCTTGGCACTGTTGACAGTGTTATTGATGCTCGGGATCGCTTTGGCAATCCTATACGGCGCCTTAAATCTCTCCATATCAACCCATCTCGCTTAAAGAGCTTCTTTGCATTCTGTCGCTCACCCTCCAGCTGTGCAGGGGCTATCGCAATTCAAGCTGCTTTGGTTTCGCTAGATCTTTATCTGGATGAGGAAGTGGTAAATGGCCAAGTCGTTACTACCGTTTCGAAAATGGTTACACCTGGCGAATGTGTATTTGCTCAGACGCCATCAGCAGATAACCCCTCAATTACGCGGAATGTAATGCAGTCTGTCCCGTGTACCCAGGCGAACTCCGGTTTTATTTCTGTATGGTCACCTAGCTCCGTTGAATCCTACGAAGCAGCTGGGGTTCATGCAGATCCTCAGCCGGTCTATGTCGGTAACCCTCATGCTCAGCAACAGCTATGGAGATATAACCTCCAGCTGGTTAATGGAGAGCCTGAGGTGCAAATACAGCAGGTAGCTCAACCTGTCTCTGATGCTCAATTGGCCACATTGGCTGCCCAGAACCCGGAGTTAATGCGCGTGACTCAGACTGAGTACGCTCCCGTTTTTGATCCCATTTCACTGTCTGAAGATGATGTTTTGCAGCCTGATGAAGGGCTGGATCCCTATTATCCCTGGGAGGATCTAGGGGAGGGTTCTGACGGTTCTTCGGGAGGGGGTAATGAAGAACCCCAAGAACCAATGATAGGCCTTGATCTCATTCCCCATGAGTCAGTGGATGTTGAACAGTTCTTCGTATTCGGATCCAAATGGTTACCAGGTCAGTGCCCCGCGCCAATCCAGATCAATATCCTCTCGTACCATCAGGAATTACCGTTCGAACAGGCTTGCAGCATAACCCAGACCTATGTGGCACCTTTCTTTCGCATTGCAGGAATGGCCATGTTCTGCATGATCTTATTTAGGGGAGTTGCCTAATGTGGAGATCATTCGGAGCTATCGTTGCGGCAAACCTGGTTGCCAGAATATTTCTGGCTCTTGGTCTGGGGTTCGTAACCTACGTTGGCCTTTCTGCTGTTTTGGACCAATTTTCTGCCGCGCTACGATCTGAACTCACAGGCCTTCCGGCGGACCTGGTTGGCTTTATTGGCCTTACCGATCTGGATATTGTCATCAATTTGGTGATCTCAGCCTATAGCGCAAGGTTGGCAATATCTCAGCTCACCAAAATTTCGGTAATTGGTGGGGGAGGGTCATGATTCATCTAATCACTGGCTTGCCTGGCTCAGGGAAGTCTCTCCTAGCGATTGAAGAAATACTGAAGCACTCAACAGTGGAGAACCCGCGCCCAATATTTACAAATATCAAGAATGCAGATCATCAAGCACTTGGTTCATTTCCTCTAAATCAACCTGAGCGCTGGATGGATCTCCCAGATGGTAGTTTGGTTGTCGTTGATGAATGCCAGCATAACTGGCCAGCCAGATCCTCTGGCAGTAAAGCACCTGAACATACTCTAGCTTTAACTGAGCACCGTCATCGAGGTTTTGACTTTATCTTTCTTACGCAAGGCCCAAAGCTGATTGATCCATGGCTTAGGGATCTCGTTGAACGTCATGACCACCTTCGAAGACCCTACCAGTTGCCGTACAGAAAGCGGTACACCTATCAAGGGTGTAGAACTGACTTGTCTGAAGATAAGGAAAAGGCAGTAGTTGACCGTTTCAAGATTAATAAGAAGCTATTCGGTTATTACCAAAGCGCCAGTGTCCATACGCGCGTCAACGGCTTTCCATGGAAAAAGTTATCCCTTTTGCTTCTGTCTCTGGTGTTTGTAGTGATTTCGGGTTGGTACGTTGTGTCTTCACTTAAGGGAACAGAAAAGGAGCCTCAAAGCGAATCCCCAAAAATCGACTCACATACCCAATTAGCCTCATCACTCCCAGAATTCCATTTTGCTGGATCTTTCATCTCTGGCCCTAATAAGGTTCTGTGGGTAGCTGATGAAGAAGGGAACACATTCGACGTTGCATCTTTGGGGGCATATCGGATAACAGCAACTAATGATGTTGTTCTCTATGATCGTGGTCAAAATGAGTTGGCGATAGTTCGCGATCCTGAGCTCGCGAGGCTGCTGTGGTGATTTATGTCGTCTAAGCGTCTCAACATTCAGCCAGGGACCGAGGCGGGCGACGGCTTGCCGGCGGGCGGCTCGGTCCCTGGCTTTCGGCTCAGTGACCTAGTCTACAAATGGTACCGCTTGCACGGATCGACCCTCAGAGACGCAAAATATCGGCTCAGACGTACTCTTTCGATTTGCTATGCACTGGGCGATCCCGCGGTTTCAGAGTTCACTGCTGAGCACTTTGCTGAGTACAGGGAGCGAAGACTTAAGGACGTGACGCCTTCAACGGTTAACCATGAGCACAGATATCTGAAGGCTGTATTCAATGAGTGTATTCGAATGCAGGTTTGGGCAGGCCCGAATCCTCTCATGGCATTGCGCCAGGTTCACGTTCATGAGCCCGAGTTGCTCTATCTGACTATCCAGCAGTGCAGCCGTCTCCTTGATGAATGTTCGAATTCACGGAACCCCTATGTCCGTACGATCGCTCTGATTTGTCTATCAACCGGTGCCCGCTGGCGTGAAGCGGAGGAATTGCGGCGCCATCACGTGTCTGGTGGGCGTGTTCACTTTTATGGAACCAAAAATGGTCGATTCCGGGTTGTGCCCATCTCAGCTGCTTTGCAGGAAGAGATTCTTTCGGTTGGTCAGAAAGGTAAGGAGAGGCTGTTTCCTGAATCCAGGACAGCGTTTCGCTGTGCCTACAAGCGTGCAGGCTTGACCACCCCGGGCCAGTGCCTCCATATCCTCCGGCACACCTTTGCCAGTCATTTCATGATGAATGGAGGGGATATCCTCACGCTACAGCGGATCCTAGGCCATAGTGACCTCAAAATGACCATGCGATATGCTCACCTCTCTCCTGATCATCTTCGCGATGCCCTCAAGTACTCACCAGTCAGCGCTGCGCCACAATGGCTAGCTGCTGATCCTTCCCCCTATTGTTCAGAGGAGCATAGATCAATGAGTGATGAATCAGGCTTGGATGAGCTCAAGGCTCTCCTGGAGACTTGCGATAAAGAAAAGATGGAGCTCAGTGAAGAAGATAAGGCCTGGCTTAATGCGCCGCCTGTCGGCAAAGAGCTGCTTTAGCTAAGAGGGGTAACCATTCGTTGCCCCCTTTTTTTGGCTGTTATTAAGGTCAGTACTGTCTTTACGTACAGAAATTCAGTTGTATACTTATTATTCAACCCAACCCTTATGACACGAGCAGGTGAACCATGGCTAGAAAGCGAGTTTCCGTTACAAGTGAAAGCGATAGTGGTCGAAACAAAGCGTTTCATGACAACTACACAGGGGCAGACATGACACGTGGCCAGTTTGTAAGAGAGATCGAGAGGGGGAACTACCCAAATCACCACGTCAGAAACATTAATGGCGTGAAAACGCCTGTTTCAAACCCGGATGGCTCGACAAACAACAATCTTGATTGATCGCCGCTTTGGATTTCAGTTCGACATGTCGAACTGAGGTCTGAAGGTAGGTATACAACCTGTAAACGACAAGGGCCTAGCCTTGCGGCTAAGCCCTTGTTTTATTTGGTAGCAAGGGGCGGACTTGAACCGCCGACCCCAGCATTATGAGTGCTGTGCTCTAACCAGCTGAGCTACCTTGCCATCGAACTCTGGAACCCGGGGTTCCTTCAAGGCCGCGAATTGTCCGCGAGCGCCCCGGCGCTGTCAAGAATGCAGAGCCCGTTTCCCCGGCGCGGCCGGTCCGGCCGACGAATTATTGTGCAGCCGGCGCTTTGGGCATCGGGCCAGGCGGCATTTACATGAGAATAATTATCAATTATTGTGAGATAATACTTGACCGATTTAGTCGGTTTTTAATACGCTAACCGAATATTCACGTACCAAAGGTGTGGGTATGCGTCTGACCACCAAAGGCCGCTACGCGGTCACCGCCATGCTGGACCTGGCTCTGCACGCGGATGCCGGCCCGGTATCCCTGGCGGACATTTCCGAGCGCCAGGGCATTTCCATTTCGTATCTGGAGCAGCTGTTCGCCAAGCTGCGCCGGCGCCAGCTGGTGACCAGTGTGCGCGGCCCGGGCGGCGGCTACCGTCTCAGCCGGCCGGGTGGCCAGATTGACGTGGCGGCGGTGATCGAGGCGGTGGATGAATCCGTGGACGCCACCCGCTGCGGCGGCCAGGGCGATTGCCAGGAAGGGCACACCTGCCTGACCCACCATCTGTGGTGCGATCTGTCCGATCAGATCCAGGACTTCCTGTCCGGCATCAGCCTGGGCGAGCTGGTCGCCCGCCATGAGGTGAAAGCGGTGGCCCAGCGTCAGGACGCGCACCAGAGCGCGTACCAGAACCGGGTACCGATCAGCACGCTTTAACCTACCTTTCGAGAAGCAGTCACCGACCATGTCGCAAGCGGTTTATCTGGATTACGCCGCCACCACCCCGGTGGACCCCCGGGTGGTGGAGGTGATGATGCGCCACCTGGGCCCGGAGGGCACCTTCGCCAATCCGGCATCACGCAGCCATCTGTACGGCTGGCTGGCGGAAGAGGCGGTGGAAAACGCCCGCCGCCAGGTGGCGGACGCGCTCAACGCGGACCCCCGTGAAATCGTCTGGACCAGCGGCGCCACCGAGGCCGACAACCTGGCCATCAAGGGCGTGGTGGAGCAGCGCGGCGGCGGCCATGTGATCACCGCCGCCAGCGAACACAAGGCGGTGCTCGACCCCTGCGGCTGGCTGGAGCGTTCCGGCGTGCCGGTGACCTACCTGGCGCCGGGCCCGGAAGGCCGCATCGACCCCCGGGCGGTGGCGGACGCCCTGCGCGAGGACACCGTGCTGGTGTCGATCATGCACGCCAATAACGAGACCGGGGTGATCAACGATATCGACGCCATCGGCGCGATTTGCCGCGAGGCCGGCGTGCTGTTCCACAGTGACGCCGCCCAGACCGCCGGCAAGCTGTCCCTGGACGTGCGCGCCACGCCGGTGGACATGCTGTCGCTGAGCGCGCACAAGTTCTACGGCCCCAAGGGCATGGGCGCGCTGTACGTGCGCCGGCATCCGGACGTGCGCCTGAGCGCGCAGATCCACGGCGGCGGCCACGAGCGCAACATGCGCTCCGGCACCCTGGCCACCCACCAGATCGTCGGCATGGGCGAAGCCCTGGCGCTGGCCGTGGCCGAGCGCGACGCCGAGCAGACGCGCCTGGCGGGGCTGCGTGACCGGCTCTGGGACCGGATCGCGACGCTGCCCGGCGTGCATCTCAACGGGCGCGACGCGCCGCGCCTGGCTGGCCATCTGAACGTGGCGTTCGAGGGCGTGGACGGCGAGATGCTGCTCACCGCGCTCACCGAGGTGGCCGTCTCCACCGGTTCCGCCTGCACCTCCGCCTCCCTGGAGCCGTCCTATGTGCTCAAGGCCATGGGGCTGGCCGACGACCTGGCCCATGGCGCGATCCGGCTGTCCCTGGGCCGGTTCACCGGCGAGGACGAGGTGGACCGGGCCGGGCAGAATGTGACGGAGGCCGTCACCCGGCTCCGTGACGCGGCCCGCAGCCGCGCCTGAAACGCCCGCCTGTCGGGGCGCCGGGGCGCTCCGTCCCACCCGGGGGCTGGCCCGCCCCTTGCTTTGTCTACGTGAAGACTCTCTGTAAAGACTCTCTGTAAAAAAAGCGAAAAAGGTACAGGAGCAACGCATGCATGGGGTGATTCTTTATCACCTGCGGCAATTCGCCGTGGAACGGTTCGGTCCGGATTGCTGGGACAACGCCCAGGCCGCCGCCGGACTGGAAGACCAGGTCTACGTGCCGGTGCGGCTCTATCCGGACGGTGACATGGACGCCCTGGTGGCGGCCCTGGAGGACGAGACCGCGCTGCACCGCAACGACCTGCTCGAAGCGTTCGGCAAATGGGTGATCCCGCCGCTGATCAATATGTACCGGGCGCTGATCCCGCGCCACTGGAACGCCCGGGATTTCCTGCTCAACGTGGAAGAACAGGTGCATCAGAAGGTGGTGCGCCTGAAAGACCCGGAAGCCCGGCCGCCGCGCATCGAGGTGCGGGAGCTGGCCCCCGGCGTGCTGGAAATCGGCTACCGGTCACACCGGGACATGAGCGCGCTGGCGCTCGGCGCGGTGCACGGCGTGGCCGGTTATTTCGGGGAAACCGCGGAGCTGATGGAAGACGCTTCCGGGGACGGGCAGCGCCGTTTCGTGGTGCGTCTGGTGCCGGCGCAGCGCAAGGCGTCGCTGTCGGCGGTCTAGTCAGGCCGCCAGGGCGGCGGCCTCCTGCTTGATGCGCCCGACCATGGCCAGCAGGCCGTTGCCGCGGGTGGGGCTCAGGTGGCGCAGCAGGTCGAGCTGCTGGAAGAAGCCGTCCATGTCGTAGGCGGCCACTTCCGACGGGGTCTTGCGGTTGAGCGCCGCCAGGATGATCGCCGCCAGGCCGCGCACGATCACCGCGTCGGATTCCACCGCCAGGTACAGCCGGTCCTGATCTTCGTCGTAGTCGGTGAGCAGCCATACCTGGCTCTGGCAGCCGCGCACGAAGCGCTCTTCGGTGCGCAGGTCCTCGGGCATCGCCGGCAACTGCTTGCCCAGGTCGATGATATAGCGGTAGCGCTCTTCCCAGTCGTCCAGAAATTCCAGGTCTTCGTGAATCGCCTCGGCGGTCACGTCTTCACCCAGTTTGATCTGGCGGATATCGAATTCACTCATTAAAACAATCCCAATTCGAGTTGGGCTTCCTCGGTCATCATGTCGCGGCTCCAGGGCGGGTCGAACAGCAGCGCCACTTCCACCTCATCCACGTTGGGCACCTTGGCGAGCCGGTCTTCCACGTCGCCGACCAGCACCGGGCCCATGCCGCAGTTGGGCGCGGTGAGGGTCATGCGCACCTGCACCACGTTTTTGTCCTCGCGGCGGATCACGTCGCAGCCGTATACCAGACCGAGGTCGAGAATGTTCACCGGGATTTCCGGGTCGAAAATGGTGCCCAGCGCGGTGTTGAGGTCCGCCTCGCGCACGCTGCCGTCCGCCTCCGGCGGATCGAAGTCCAGCTCCAGCGGCGCCTGGCCGATGGCGTCGGCGTCGGTGCCGTCGATGCGCGCCATATTGCCGTTCAACGTCACCGTGTAGGTGCCGCCGAGCGCCTGGCGCAGGTTGACGAAGCTGTTCTTGTGGATGGTGATGCGCGTGCCGTCCGGCACCAGGCGCGCCGGCACGTCGCGGCTCACCACCACGGTGCGCTGTTCAGTGGATGCGTTGGCCAAATCAGACCTCGTCCATGTCTTCGACGGTGAAGCTCTCGCCGCAGCCGCATTCGCCGGTGGCGTTGGGGTTGCGGAACTTGAACAGGCTGTTGACGCCTTCCTTCACGTAGTCGATTTCCAGGCCGTTGAGCATCGCCAGCCATTTCTCCGGCACGTACAGCGGCACGCCTTCCACGTCGAAGTGCTTGTCGCCGGCCACCGGCTGGTCGACGAATTCCAGCTCGTACATGTAGCCGGAGCAGCCGGATTCATCCAGGTCGAGACGAATGCCGCCGGCCGCCGCGCGCTCGAGTTCGCGCTGCGCCTGCTTGCGGGCGGCCTCGGTCATCTTGATCTCGACCTGGCCGGGTACGAATGTCTGTACCGTCATAGTGATCGCCTCCGGAGAGTTCTGAATAACGCCCCTATAAAAAGGAGCGGACCTTGTGCAGTGCCTGGAACAGCTGGTCCACCTCTTCCAGGGTATTATAAATCGAGAACGACGCCCGCGTGGTGCCGGGGATGCCGAGCCGGTCCATCAGCGGCATGCAGCAGTGATGGCCGGTACGCACCGCCACGCCCTGCTGGTCGAGCAGGGTGCCGACGTCCGCCGGGTGGGCGCCGTCCAGCAAGAAGGAAAGTACACCCACCTTGGTGGCGGCGTCGCCGATGATTTTCAAGCCGTCGAAGGCCCGCGCCTGCTCGCTGGCGGAGGCCAGCAGCGCGTCTTCGTGGGTGGCCAGGGCGGTGCGGTCCTGCTGCTGCAGCCAGCGGGTGGCGGCGCCCAGGCCGATCACGCCGGCGATATTGGGCGTGCCCGGCTCGAATTTGTAGGGCAGCTGGTTCCAGGTGCTCTTTTCGAAGCTCACCGTCTCGATCATCTCGCCGCCGGTCTGGTAGGGCGGCATCGTGTCGAGCAGCTCGCGGAGGCCGAACAATACGCCCACGCCGGTGGGGCCGAACATCTTGTGGCCGGAAAACGCGTAGAAATCGCAGCCGATCTGCTGCACGTCCACCGGGTAGTGGCCCACCGCCTGGGCGCCGTCCACCAGGGTCCAGGCGCCGGCTTCGCGGGCCGCTTTCACCAGTTCCGCCACCGGGGTCACCGAGCCCAGGCTGTTGGACACCTGGGACAGTGCCACGATGCGGGTGCGCTCGCTGAGCAGCTGATGGAAAGCGTCGGTGTCGACGCTGCCGTCCTCGCGCAGTGGCGTCACCTGAAGGGTGGCGCCGGTGCGCTCGCACACCTGCTGCCAGGGCACGATATTGGCGTGGTGCTCCAGCGCGGTGATCAGAATCTCGTCGCCGGCCTGCAGCCGTTCGCGGCCCAGGCACTGCGCCACCAGGTTGATGCCTTCGGTGGTGCCCTTGGTGAGGATCACTTCCTCGCGGGCGGCGTTGATGAACGCCGCCAGGTCCGCGCGGGCCGCCTCGAAGCCGGCCGTGGCGTGGTCGCTGAGATAGTGCGCCGCCCGGTGCACGTTGCTGTTCACGGTGCGGTAGTACTCACTCACCGCGTCGATCACCACCTGCGGTTTCTGGGTGGTGGCGGCGTTATCCAGGTAAACCAGCGGCTTGCCGTTGACCTCCTGGTGCAGCACCGGGAACTGCGCGCGCAGGGCGTTCACGTCCAGGCTCATGCGGCCTCCTCGTCGGCGCCCCGGCTCTGGCCCAGCTCGCCGGCCAGCCAGGGCTGGGCCCAGTCGGCCACGGTCTGGTCGGGCAGGCCCATTACCAGCTCGTTGACGAAGCCCAGGCTGAGCATGCGCTTGGCTTCCGCCAGCGGCACGCCGCGCGCCTGCAGGTAGAACTGCTGGCCGGCGTCCAGCTGGCCGACGGTGGCGCCGTGGGCGCACTTCACGTCGTCGTTGTAGATTTCCAGCTCCGGCTTGGTGTAGATCTCGGCGCCCGGGTTGAGCAGCAGGTTCTTGTTGCTCAGCTCCGCCAGGGTGCCGCTGGCACCGGGGTGGATATGGATGCGGCCGTTGAGGATCGCCTTGCCTTTCTCGCCGGCGAGGCCCCGGTACACCTGGTTGGAGGTGCAGTCCGGCACCCGGTGCTCGACACACAGCTGGTTGTCGATGTGGGTGCGGTCGCGGGCCACGAAAATGCCGTTCATGTTCAGTTCGGCGCCGCTCTTGTCGATAAAGGCGCGCACGTCGTTGCGGCGCAGCCGGTTGCCGGCCATCAGCTGGTAGCTGTCGATGCGGCTGACGCCGCTCTGGCGCAGCAGCAGGGTGCCGATGTGCAGACTGTCGCGGGCTTCGCTCTGCAGCCGGTAATGGCTGAGGTGGGCGTTGTCGCGGGTCTCGATGGCGGTCACCGCGTTGGTGAGCACCGGGCCCCGGCCCAGGTACTGCTCGATCAGCGTCATGCGGCTGCCGGTGCCGAGCACCACTTCCAGCCGCGTGTTGCAGTGCGCCGGCTGGTCGCCGTCGGCGTAGTGAATCACCTGCACGGTGCCGGCCACGTCGGTGTTGGCGGCCACTTCCAGGGTGAGGGCGTCGTCCAGCGCGGCGCCGTTGTAGAGCGCGAACGGCGTGGTCAGGCCCTCCAGCCGGGACGCTTCCCGCTTCAGGGTGACGCCGTCGGGCAGGGCGCTGGTGCTTTCATCCAGCCGGCCGTTGACCAGCACCAGGCGGTAGTCGCCCAGCTCGGGCAGGTCCGCCGGGGTGGCGACGGCCGCGGCGCGCCGGTTCAGGTGGCCGTCGGCCAGCGGCTGCAGCGAGGTGTATTTCCACTGCTCGGTCTTGCGGCCGGGGAACACCGCCGCCTTCAGCGCCGCCAGGCTGCTGTCGCGCAACGCCGTCAACGCCGGGTTTTCCGCGTTGCTCTCCGTGGCGTCCTGGACATTCGCCAGCGCCTGGCGTTTGAGGTCCTCCGGGGAAAGCAATGCACTCATGCGCTTTGGTCCTTACCGTCGTTGCGGTCGCCGGTGAGCCAGCCGTAGCCGTGTTCTTCCAGCTCGTGGGCCAGCTCCTTGCCGCCGGACTTGATGATCTGGCCGTTGGAGAGCACATGCACGAAGTCCGGCACGATGTAGTCCAGCAGGCGCTGGTAGTGAGTCACCAGCACGATGCCGCGCTCCGGGCTGCGCAGGGAGTTGACCCCCCGGGCCACGGTTTGCAGGGCGTCGATGTCCAGGCCGGAGTCGGTCTCGTCGAGCAGCGCCAGCTTTGGCTCCATCAGCAGCATCTGCATGATTTCATTGCGCTTTTTCTCGCCGCCGGAAAAGCCTTCGTTGACGCCGCGCTTCAGGAATTGCGGGTCCAGGTCCACCTGCTTGCAGGTTTCGCGGGCCTTGCGCAGCAGGGTCACCGAATCCCACTCTTCCTTGCCCTGGGCCTTGCGGGTGGCTTCCAGCGCCGCCTTGAGGAATTCCATGTTGGACACACCGGGGATCTCCACCGGGTACTGGAACGCCAGGAACAGCCCCAGCTGGGCGCGCTCCTCCGGCTCCAGATCGGCGAGGCTCTTGCCCTCGAACAGGGCGTCGCCGCCGGTGATCTCGTAGTTGTCCTTGCCGGCCAGCACATTGGCCAGCGTCGATTTGCCGGAGCCGTTCGGGCCCATGACGGCGTGCACCTCACCGGCGTTCACGGTCAGGTTCAGGCCCTTGAGAATGGGTTCGCCGGCTACGGCGGCGTGCAGATCACGAATTTCCAGCATGTGTAAAACGCCTTTCGATTGACTTGATCCGTGGCGCCCGATGGGCGGCTCACGATAAAACGCTTTCCTCGCCATCCCTGGCGCGACGCCGGTGCCTTTGAGGCCGCCCGGCCCGGCCTTCCCTGGCCGGTCGTAAATCGCGCTGCGAAGCAGTGCTTCGGTCGCGATTTACCCAACCGCTCCTTCCAGGCTAACTTCCAGCAACTTCCCGGCTTCCACCGCGAACTCCATGGGCAGTTCCTTGAACACTTCCTTGCAGAAGCCGTTCACGATCATGGAGATCGCCTTCTCCGGGTCGATGCCGCGCTGCCGGCACAGGAACAGCTGGTCGTCACTCACCTTGGAGGTGGTGGCCTCGTGCTCGATGGTGGCGCTGGGGTGCTTGGACTCGATGTACGGAAAGGTGTGCGCGCCGCAGGTGTCGCCCAGCAGCAGCGAGTCGCACTGGGTGAAGTTGCGGGCGTTTTCCGCGCGCGGGCCCATGCGCACCAGGCCCCGGTAGGCGTTGGAGCTTTTGCCCGCCGAGATGCCCTTGGAGACGATGGTGCTGCGGGTGTTCTTGCCCAGGTGGATCATCTTGGTGCCGGTGTCCGCCTGCTGGGCGTGGCGGGTCAGCGCCACCGAGTAGAACTCGCCCACGGAGTTGTCGCCGCGCAGCACCACGGACGGGTACTTCCAGGTGATCGCCGAGCCGGTTTCCACCTGGGTCCAGCTGATCTTGGCGTTGTCGTGGGCGACGCCGCGCTTGGTCACGAAGTTGTAGATGCCGCCCTTGCCGTCCTTGTCGCCGGGGTACCAGTTCTGCACCGTGGAGTACTTGATCTCGGCGCCGGGCAGGGCCACCAGCTCCACCACCGCCGCGTGCAGCTGGTTCTCATCGCGCTGCGGCGCGGTGCAGCCTTCCAGGTAGCTCACGTAGCTGCCCTCGTCGGCGACGATCAGGGTGCGCTCGAACTGGCCGGTGTTGGCCTCGTTGATGCGGAAGTAGGTGGACAGCTCCATGGGGCAACGTACGCCCTTGGGGATGTAAACAAAGGAGCCGTCGGTGAATACCGCCGAGTTGAGGCCGGCGAAGAAGTTGTCGCCCTTGGGCACCACGGAGCCCAGGTACTTCTTGACCAGTTCCGGGTGCTCATGGACCGCCTCGGAGATCGAGCAGAAGATCACGCCCGCCTCCGCCAGCTTGGCCTTGAAGGTGGTGCCCACGGAGACCGAGTCGAACACCGCGTCCACGGCCACCCCGGCGAGCATTTCCTGCTCGTGCAGCGGGATACCCAGCTTCTTGTAGGTGTCCAGCAGTTCCGGGTCCACCTCGTCCAGGCTCTGCGGCCGGTCCTCCATGCTCTTGGGCGCGGAGTAGTAGGAGATGGCGTTCAGGTCCACCGGCGGGTAGGTGACGTGGGCCCAGTTGGGCTCGGCCATCTCCAGCCAGTTGCGATAGGCGTCCAGACGCCACTCCAGCAGCCATTCCGGTTCGCCTTTCTTGGCGGAAATGACGCGGATCACGTCCTCGTTCAGGCCCGGAGGCAAGGTGTCGGACTCCACCAGGGTGGTGAAACCCGCCTCGTACTCGGAGCTGATCACTTTGTCGAGTTCGGCTTGCGTGCTCATAATTAGCGGAATACCAGAGTAAATTACTCAGGTATTATACGGTATATGACGGCGAGGGGGAATCCGGGGTGTGAAAGCGCGGCCCATGGCCCCGATAGGGCCGGCAACGGTATCATATTTCGCCCTTCGTGCGTATAATCCGCCGGTTTCAGGAACCCCCAACTGGAGTGATCAGACAGATGGCTGTTGAGCGTACCCTCTCTATTATCAAGCCTGATGCCGTGGGCAAGAACGCGATCGGCGAGATCGTTGGCCGTTTCGAAAAGGCCGGCCTGAACGTGGTGGCCATGAAGATGCTGCACCTGAGCAAAGAGCAGGCCGAAGGCTTCTACGCCGAGCACAAAGAGCGTCCCTTCTTCGGCGACCTGGTCGGTTTCATGACCAGCGGCCCCGTGGTAGTACAGGTGCTGGAAGGCGAAGACGCGGTCAAGAAAAACCGTGATCTGATGGGTGCCACCAACCCGAAAGACGCCGAAGCCGGCACCATCCGTGCCGATTTCGCGGAAACCATCGACGAAAACGCTGTCCATGGTTCTGATTCCACCGAATCCGCCGCCCGTGAAGTGGACTACTTCTTCGCCGACGAGGAAGTCTGCCCGCGCACCCGCTAAGGGCTGCAAGGAGCGAAGCAATGAGTGCCCCCGACAAGGTAAATCTGCTCGGTCTCACCTATCCCGAGATGGAAGCCTTCTTCCTGGACATGGGCGAGAAGAAATTCCGCGCCCAGCAGGTGATGAAGTGGATCCACCACCACCAGGTGGATTCGTTCGAGCAGATGACCGACGTGGGCAAGGCCCTGCGTGAAAAACTCGTCCGTTTGGCGGAAATTCGCGGCCCGGAGGTGCTCCACGAGGGCATCTCCCGGGACGGCACCCGTAAATGGGTGTTCGAGGCCGACAACGGCGGCGCCGTGGAGACCGTCTTTATTCCCGACGGTCGCCGCGGCACCCTGTGTGTCTCTTCCCAGGTGGGTTGCGCCGTGGACTGCAGTTTCTGCTCCACCGGCAAGCAAGGCTTCCAGCGCGACCTCACCAGCTCGGAAATCATCGGCCAGGTGTGGCAGGCGAGCCGTTCGTTCGGCCCGCGCAAGAACCTGGGCGAGCACCCGATCACCAATGTGGTGATGATGGGCATGGGCGAGCCGCTGCTGAACTATAAGCCGGTATTGGCCGCCATGCGCCTGATGCGTGACGACCTGGGCTACGGCATCAGCAAGCGCCGCATCACGCTGTCCACCTCCGGGGTGATTCCCAAGATTGATCAACTCAGCGCCGACCTGGACGTGTCCCTGGCGGTGAGTCTGCACGCCCCCAACGACGAGCTGCGCAACGAACTGGTGCCGCTCAACCGCAAATATCCGCTCAAGGAGCTGATGGCGGCGTGCAAGCGTTACAGCGACAACATCACCCATCGCCACAACACCATCACCATGGAATACGTGATGCTGCGCGATGTGAACGACAAACCGGAGCACGCCCGCCAGCTGGTCAAGCTGCTGCGCGGCATTCCGGTCAAGGTGAACCTGATTCCCTTCAACCCGTTTCCCCACGCGGGCTATGAACGCTCGCGCAAAAGCGACATTCTGGCATTCCACAAATTCCTGAATGACAATGGTGTCATGACCACCGTGCGCACCACCCGCGGCGACGATATCGACGCCGCCTGCGGCCAGTTGGTGGGCGAAGTGAAAGACCGTACCCGTCGCAGCGAACGATGGAAGGAATCCATTTTCCATCGCTCGGAACAGCCCGACAGCAAAACAGCATCCGTGCAATGAACCCAATGCTTCGACAGCTCGTTCTGATTCTGGTGGCCACCGTCGCGGTGGCCGGCTGCACCACCACGACCACCGGCGGCGGGCCCGCCGCCGACCCCAAAGAAGCGGTGCGCACCCGGGTCGCCGCCGGTTTGCAGTATCTGCAGATGGGCGACCCGTCCGAAGCCCGCCGCCATTTCTCCCGCGCGCTGTCCATCGACGACGACAGCGCCGCCGCCCACAACGCCATGGCGCTGCTGTACAACTACGAGCGCGACGCGGAGAAAGAGGAATACCACTACCGCAAGGCGCTGTCCGCCGACCGCAACTACGCCCCGGCACTGAACAATTACGGCACCTTGCTGTACACCCAGCGGCGCTACGAAGAGGCCCTGGAGAAATTCAAGCGCGCCGCCAACGACCCCAACTATGAAGGCCGCGCCAGCGCCTTCAGCAACATGGGGCAAAGCTACGCGGCGCTGGACCGGCCCGGCGACGCCAAGGACGCGTTCATCCGTGCCCTGCGCCTCAACGGCCGCTCCACCCACGCCACCCTGCAACTGGCCAAGCTCTATCATGAAGAGGGCCGCCACCAGATGGGCTGGGATTACTACAAACAGTACGAGCGCCGCATCGGCCGGCAGAGCGCCGAAGGGCTGTGGACCGGCATTCAACTGGCCGCCGCCCTCGGCTTACAGGATCAGCAGTCCAGCTATGAGCTGGCCCTGCAGAATCTCTATCCCGGTACCCGGGAGCACAAGCTCTGGCAGGAATGGCGGAGCGCGCAGGAGGGACGTCAATGAGCGCCAACGAGACCGTATTACCCGGCGAGAGACTGCGCCGGGCCCGGGAAGAAAAGGGTCTCAGCCAGGAGGAAGCCTGCAAGCATCTGCGGCTGTCCACTTCCTATATGCGGGCCCTGGAACAAGACGATTACGAGCGCCTGCCCGAAGCCCCCTTCATCAAGGGCTATCTGCGTAACTACGCCCGGTTTCTGGGCCTGCCGGCGGAAGAGCTGGCCCGGCAATTCCAGCAGCGCGTGGACGAAATGCGCCAGGATGAGCGCGAGCGCGAGCAGGCCGCCCTGGACGAAGCGCCCAGCAACCGCGAATGGCGCCTGCCGGCCCTGGCGGTGCTGGTGGTGGTGCTGCTGGTGGCCGTGGGCTGGTGGCTGTGGCCCCGCGACGACATGAGCGCGCCGGAACCGTCCGTGGACGACGGCGGCCGTGGCGGCGAGGAAACCTTCGACAGCCCGGCGCCGCCGCAGGCCCCGGAGCCGGCCATGCCGGAAACCATCGAACCCACCGACCCGGTGGACGACAGCCTGCAGCCGCTGCCGGAAAGCGACGGCGACAGCGACCAGGGCGGCGAGCCGCCCTCCGAACAGTCCAACGACGGCTCCTCCGGCGGTGAACCCGCGTCCCGCCCGGAGCTGGCGGAACAGACACCGCAAAGCCAGGCCTCGCAGACCGAGCTGGCCGCCGCCCCCGGCGAAGACGGCATCGACAGTCTGGCCCTGGAATTTTCCCGCGTTTGCTGGATCAAAGTGGTGGACGCCACCGGCGCCACGCTTACCCAGGGCCAGCAAAACGCCGGCGGCAGCGTCAATCTGGACGGCGAGGCGCCGTTCCGCGTTACCCTGGGCGACGCGGCGGCAGTGAGCGCGGTACGCATCAACGGCTCCGCGGTCAGCCTGCCCAGCCAACGCTCCGGTGACGTGGTCCGCGTCACGCTGCCCTAGTCGTTTCAGGAGTTAGCATGGAACCGGAAGTCACCATCAAGCGCCGTAAATCCCGTCAGATTCACGTCGGCTCCGTGCCGGTGGGCGGCGATGCGCCGATCTCCGTGCAGAGCATGACCAACACCGACACCTGCGATGTGGACGCCACCGTCGCTCAGATCCGGGCTCTGGAAGGCGTGGGCGCGGACATCGTGCGCGTTTCGGTGCCCACCATGGATGCCGCCGAGGCTTTCGGCAAAATCCGCAAGCAGGTGAGCCTGCCGCTGGTGGCGGACATCCACTACGACTACAAGATCGCCCTGAAAGTGGCCGACGAAGGCGCCGACTGCCTGCGCATCAACCCGGGCAACATCGGCCGCGAGGACCGGGTGCGCGCGGTGATCGAATCCGCCCGCGACCACGGCGTGCCGATCCGCATCGGCGTCAACGCCGGCTCGCTGGAAAAAGAGCTGCAGCGCAAGTACGGCGAACCGACCAGCGACGCGCTGGTGGAATCCGCCCTGCGCCACGCCGAGATCCTCGACCGCTACGACTTCCAGGACTTCAAGGTCAGCGTCAAGGCGTCCAACGTTTTCATGACCCTGCAGGCCTACCGCAAGCTGGCCAGCCAGATCGAGCAGCCCCTGCACCTGGGCGTCACCGAGGCCGGCACCTTCCGCTCCGGCACGGTGAAATCCTCGGTGGCCCTGGGCGGGCTGCTGATGGAAGGCATCGGCGACACCATCCGCGTGTCCCTGGCCGCCGATCCGGTGGAGGAAATCCGCGTCGGCTTCGATATTCTGAAAAGCCTCAACCTGCGCAAGAAGGGCGTGAACATCATCGCCTGCCCGAGCTGTTCACGGCAGAACTTCGACGTGATCAAGACCGTCAACGAGCTGGAAGCGCGCCTCGAGGACATCAACGAATCCGTGGACCTGGCGGTGATCGGCTGCCTGGTCAACGGCCCCGGCGAAGCCCGCGAAGTCGATGTCGGCCTCACCGGCGGCACGCCCAATAACCTGTCCTACGCGGACGGCCAGAAGAGCCACCACATCAAGTCCGAGAACCTGGTCGACGAGCTGGAGCGCATGGTGCGCGCCAAGGTGGCCCGCCAGCGCGAGGACGAAGAGAAAGGCGTGATCCTGCGAAGCGAATAACGCCCCGCAAGACGTTAAATAAGGAGAACCGGTGAGCAACAAGATCACGTCGATTCGTGGCATGAACGACGTTCTGCCCGAGCAGACGCCCCTGTGGCAGTGGCTGGAGCAGCGCGCCCGGGCGGTGCTGGCGGCCTACGGCTACCAGGAGATTCGTCTTCCCATCGTCGAGCGCACCGAGCTGTTCGCGCGCGGCATCGGCGAAGTGACCGACATCGTCGAGAAAGAGATGTACACCTTCGCCGACCGCAACGACGACAGCCTCACCCTGCGCCCGGAAGGCACCGCCGGCTGCGTGCGCGCCGCCGAGCAGCACGGGCTGCTCTATAACCAGACCCAGCGGCTCTGGTACACCGGCCCCATGTTCCGCTACGAGCGGCCCCAGGCCGGCCGCAGCCGCCAGTTCCACCAGATCGGCGTGGAAACCTTCGGCATCGCCACCCCGGACATCGACGCGGAAGTGATCCTGCTCACCGCCCGGCTGTGGAAAGAGCTGGGCCTGAGCGACCAGGTCACCCTGGAGCTCAACACCCTGGGCGACAACGACGACCGCGCCCGCTACCGCGAGGCGCTGGTGGCGTTTCTGCGCGAGCACCGCGACCGGCTCGACGAGGATTCGCAAAACCGCCTGGAGCGTAACCCGCTGCGCGTGCTCGACAGCAAGGACCCGGGCACCCGCGAGGTGCTGGAAACCGCGCCGCGCCTGGCCGACCATCTCGGCGACGAGGCCCGCGCCCACTTCGACGGGCTGCGCGCGCTGCTCGACGCCGCCGGCGTGCCCTATGTGATCAACCCCAACCTGGTGCGCGGGCTGGATTACTACGGCCGAACCGTGTTTGAGTGGACCACCACCGCACTCGGCGCCCAGGGCACGGTCTGCGCCGGCGGCCGCTACGACGGCCTGGTGCAGCAACTGGGCGGCAAGCCGACCCCGGCGGTGGGCTTCGGCATGGGCCTGGAGCGGCTGGTATTACTGCTGGAACAAAAGCGTCCGGAACTGCCGGCGCCGGTGGCGATCTACATTACCGCCATGGGCGATGTGCAGACCCAGGCGCTGGTGCTGGCGGAAACACTGCGCGACGCCTTGCCCGGTGTTGGTATTCAGTGTCATTGCGGCGGCGGTGGCTTCAAAAGCCAGATGAAAAAAGCCGACCGCAGCGGCGCCCGCTTCGCCCTGATCCTGGGGGAAGACGAAGTGGCCGCCAAACAGGTGGCGGTGAAACCGCTGCGTGATCAAAGCGAACAACAGCAACTGTCCGAGGACGAGGTCGCCCAATGGCTGGCCGCGCGCCTCGTGCCAAAAAGCGAATAAGGAGACATTGGGGTGGCAGATTACATCCGGGACGAAGAAGAACAGGCGGAACGCCTCAAGGAATGGTGGCAGAAGAACGGTACCGCCACCATCGTGGTGATCGTGCTGGCGATCGGCTCCATGATCGGCTGGCGCCAGTGGCAGGAGCACAGCAGCGGCCAGGCGGCGGAAGCCTCCAAGGTATACGAATCGCTGGTTGCCGGCCTGGGCCAGGGCGGTGACGCCGACCAGGTGCGCAGCGCCGCCGACACCCTGCTGGAGGACTTCGAGTCCACCGCCTACGCGGATTACGCCCGCCTGGCCCTGGCCAAGCTGGCCGCCGACGAGGGCAACCTCAACGGCGCCGCCGAGCAGCTCCAGGCGGTGGCCGACGACGCCGCCAGCAAAGAGCTGGAATACACCGCCCGGGTACGCCTGGCGCGGGTGCAGATCGAACAGGGGGATCTGGACGCCGCCGAGAAGCAGATTTCGCGCACCTTCCCGGAAGCCTGGCAGGCCCAGGCGCTGGAGTTGAAAGGGGACATCGCCGGCGCCCGGGAAAAATGGGACGCGGCCCGTGACGCCTACACCGGCGCGCTGGAGGCACTGGATAACGGCGCCGCCAAGGACCGCGTGCAAATGAAACTCGACGACATGAAGTCCCTATAGTGAACCCTATGTTGAAAGCCTTCACGGCCCCGTTTTTGCTCGGTCTGGTGGCGCTGGCCGGTTGCAGCAGCAACCCCAACGCCATTGAACCCAACCCACTGCCGGAGTTCGAGGCCCGCTACGACGTGGACCGTCTGTGGCGCTCCGGCGCCGGTGACGGCGTCGACGAAACCGCCATGACGCTGACCCCGGCGGTGACCAACCAGCAGGTGTTCGCCGCCGACATCCACGGCCGCGTCTACGCCTTCGACCGGGAAAACGGCAAACGCCAGTGGCGCAGTAAAACCGAGGACCGCATCTCCGGCGGCCTTTACGCCGGCTATGGCCAGGTGCTCTACGGCACCCGCGAAGGCGACGTGGTGGCCCTGGACAGCGAAGACGGCGAACAGCTGTGGCGCGCCGAAGTGAGCAGTGAAGTGCTCGCCGCGCCCACCAGCAACGGCAGCCTGGTGGTGGCTCAGACCATCGACGGCCACGTGCTGGGCCTGGACGGCGGCACCGGCGAGCAACTCTGGGACTACGAAACCACGGTGCCCAACCTGACCCTGCTCGGCGGCGCCCAGCCGGTGATCGTCAACGGCCGGGTCTACGCCGGCTTCGCCAGCGGCAAGGTGGCCGCCATCGAAGCGGACACCGGCGCCCCGCTGTGGGAGCGCCGCGTGGCGGAGCCCTCCGGCCGCTCCGAGCTGGACCGCCTGGTGGACGTGAACGCCAACATGCTGGTGGAAAACGGCGGCGTCTTCACCGCCACCTTCCAGGGCCAGCTGTCGGTGCTCGACTGGGAAAACGGCCGCCCCTACTGGAGCAAGGACCTGTCCAGCCACCAGACCATCAGCTCCTACCTGGGCACCCTGTTCGTGGCCGACGACGAAGGCCTGGTGCGCGCCGCCGAGCAGCGCAGCGGCAGCTTCCTGTGGCAGCAGGACAAGCTCTACGGCCGCCGCCTCACCGGCACCGCCGTCCAGGACGGCCTGGTGGTGGTCGGCGATTTCGAAGGCTACCTGCACTGGATGGATGCCGACACCGGCGAGCTGGTGGCCCGCTACCGCCACGACCGCGACGGCTTCTCGTCCACGCCGGTGGTGGTCGACGACGTGCTCTACGCGCTCAGCGCCGACGGCAAGCTCGCCGCCTACCGCATCGAAGCGGACGACTAGGCGCAAGCCCCGACTACAAGCCCGCGCATCGCCGGGCTTGTAGCTTGCCATTTGTAGCTAGAAACCCCGCACGCCTGTATCCTGCCCCCTAAATCACCACAGCCACTCCGACCGAGCCCCAATGAAACCCGTGATCGCCCTGGTGGGCCGCCCCAATGTGGGCAAATCCACGCTGTTCAACCGCCTTACCCGCACCCGTGACGCCATCGTGGCGGACTTCCCCGGCCTCACCCGGGACCGCCAGTACGGCGACGGCCGCCTGGGCGACCGCCCCTACACGGTGGTCGACACCGGCGGCATCGGCGAAAGCGAAGAGGGCATCGACCGGCCGATGACCGACCAGGCCCTGCAGGCGGTGGGCGAAGCGGACGTGGTGCTGTTCCTGGTGGACGGCCGCGCCGGCCTCACCGCCGCCGACGAGCAGGTGGCCTCGGAGCTGCGCAAGTTGCCCAAGCCGGTCTACCTGGCGGTCAACAAAACCGACGGCCTGGACCCGGACACCGCCCTGGCGGACTTCTACGGCCTGGGCCTCACCGAGTTGTTCCCGATCGCCGCCGCCCACGGGCGCGGCGTGCGCGGCATGATCACCGAGGTGCTCAAGGCATTTCCCGAAGCGGACGAGGACGACGGCGAGCCCGCCGACCCGGACACCGTGCGCGTGGCGGTGCTGGGGCGCCCCAATGTGGGCAAATCCACCCTGATCAACCGCATCCTCGGCGAGGAGCGGGTGGTGGTGTTCGACCAGGCCGGTACCACCCGCGACACCATCGAGGTGCCGTTCGTGCGCCAGGACCGCAACGGCGACGGCGAGCGCAACTACGTGCTGATCGACACCGCCGGCATCCGCCGCCGCGGCAAGGTCCACGAGACCATCGAAAAATTCTCCGTGATCAAGGCGCTGCAGGCGGTGGACGCCGCCCAGGTGGTGATGGTGGTGATCGATGCCCGCGACGGCATCACCGACCAGGACCTGCACCTGCTCGGCTATGTGCTGGAAACCGGCCGCGCCCTGGTGATCGCGGTGAACAAATGGGACGGCCTGGAGGCCGACCACCGCCAGTGGGTCAAGCGCGAGCTGGAACGGCGCTTGCATTTCGCCCCCTGGGTGAAGGTGCACTTTATTTCCGCGCTGCACGGCACCGGCGTCGGCGACCTGTTCGGCTTTATCGAGCGCGCCTGGGATTCCGCCTTCATCAAGCTGGGCAGCAACGCGCTCACCCGCATGCTGCAGGACATCACCCACTCGCACCCGCCGCCGCGCGCCGGGCGCTTCCGGGCCAAGCTGCGCTACGCGCATCTGGGCGGCTCCAACCCGCCCACGGTGGTGATCCACGGCAACCGTACCGAGTCGTTACCGAACAGCTACCAGCGCTACCTGGAGAACCGCTTCCGGGAGCTGCTAAAGATTGAAGGCTCGCCGATCCGGCTGGAGCTGAAGTCCGGCGACAACCCCTACGAGGGCCGCAAGACCCAGCTCACCGAACGGCAGATCAAACGCAAACGCCGCATGATGAAGCACGTTAAGAAATAGCCGGTTCTAAAATCTGGGGGAAGAAGTGCGGGGGCATAAACTTCTACTACTGGCCTGTCTGCCATGGCTGACTCTGCCTGCCTGGGCGGACGCGCCGTTCGATTCCGATAGCGAGGTGCCCCGGGTGCTGACCCCGGCGCGCCTGGACCAGCCCATTTCCGAAGTGCCCGCCAGCGTTACTATCATCGACCGCGAACTGATCCGCATCAGCGGCGCCCGGGAGCTGCACGAGGTGCTGCGTCTGGTGCCGGGCATGGCGGTGGCCAAGGCCGACGGCAACGTGCCCACCGTTTCCTACCACGGCACCCAGGCCCGCGACACCCGCCGCATGCTGGTGCTGATCGACGGGCGCAGCGTTTACCAGCCCGGCTTCGCCCGGGTCAGCTGGAACGATCTGGCGGTCAGCCTGGAAGACGTGGAACGCATTGAAGTCACCCGTGGCCCGGCCTCCGCCGCCTACGGCGCCAACGCTTTCACCGGGGTGATCAACATCATCACCCGCGATCCCCGCGACAGTGTCGGCCAGCGGGTCAGCGTGCGTGCCGGCAACAACGGCATCCGCGACGCGCGCCTGGGCGCCAGCCACCAGTTCGAGAACGGCGCCTTCCGCGTCAGCGTCAGCAGCCAGCGCGACGACGGCTACGACGCCGGCATCACGCCGCTGGAAAACGGCGACGCCAAGCGCGTCGACAAGCTCAACAGCCGCACCGTGTTCGAGCTGTCGCCGCGCGACACCCTCACCGTGCACGCCGGCGGCAGCCGCTCGCGGCTGGACCGGCCGCCGGAATCCGGCCTTCAGGAACTGGCCGACTACTACGACGACACCCACCAGGTGGGCGAGCGCGCCTTCTTCGGCCTCGACTGGCAGCGCCAGTTTTCCCCGCGCCACCAGCTCAAGGTGAGCGCCTACGGCCAGTACACCAACGAAGACAACAACCTGGACCTGTGCTTCCGCGACCCGCTCACCGGCGCCCAGGGGCCCGGCGGCGGGCTGTTTTTCTCCCAGGAGTTGCGCGACCTGTACCTGGCCAACAACAGCGACATCGGCCAGACCCTGGCCGCCGCCGGCGCCGACCCGGGCATCCAGAACCGCTACGCCACCCTGCAGGCCAGCGGCGCCCAGGCGTTCTGCGGGCGCGCCTGGCTGGACACCCAGGAAACCCGCTACGACCTGGAAATCCAGGACACCCTGCAGGTCACCGACTGGGCGCGGCTGGTGGCCGGCGCCAACCTGCGCCACGACCGGGGCGAATCCCAGGCGTTCCTGTCCGGCACCGGTGAGAACGTCAGCCGGCGCCTGTTCGCCAACCTGGCGGTGAAGCCGGTGGCGCCGGTGACCATCAGCTTGGGCGGCTTCTGGGAACACGACGACATCAACGGCGAACACTTCAGCCCGCGCGCCGGCATCAACTGGCAGGTGGTGCGCGGCCACACCCTGCGCGCCTCCTACGCCCGCGCGCTGCGCACCCCGGACATCTACGAAGACCAGGCGCGCATCAATCTGCCGATCACCGACCTGAACGCGCCCTTCGCCGGCAACCAGCAGGCGCTGCTGGGCTGGAACCCGGCCTACTTCTTCGTCACCCAGCAGAGCCCCGGCATGCTCAAGCCGGAGCGCATCCGCTCCCGCGAGCTGGGCTACTACGGGCGCTTCTTCGCCGGTGCCCTGGGCGGCTTCGAGCTGGACATCCGTTACTTCCGCGAAGAGCTCTGGGACCTGGTCAGCGGCGCCCTCAACCCGTTCGAGTTCGATACGGCCAACGACGGTGAGGTGGAGCACCGCGGCACCGAGGCGCAGCTGAGCTGGCGGCCCAATGCCCGTCATCTCCTACGGCTCACCGGCGCCCATGTGCACACCGAAGCCAACATAGCCACCGAGCAGCGCTTCGCCGCCCGCGACAGCGCCAGCGCCCTGTGGCACTGGCGCCTGGGCGGCGGTTGGTCCTGGTCCACCGCCTATTACCTGGCCCGCGATTACAACGACTACCCTTTCGAGCGGCTGGATGCGCAGCTCGGTTTCCGGCACCGTCTGCATCAGACAGAAGTGGAATGGAATTTCGTGGTCCAACACCCGCTCAATAAAGAACCGGTGGTTTTTGTCGAAAACCAGTACCAGGACGACCAGCGCTATTGGATCGGCGCCACGGTCACTTTCTAGGGATCAGAAGCGGGGGTCGCAGCCGATGAGGCACGATAACAGCAACACCAAAGGCGCCTGGAGGCGTGGCGGCTAGGATGCGTCGCGCCTGGGGGATCGCTTTACTGCTGCTTGGCGTGGCGGCCGGTGCCGCCGCCCTGGGCGCCCCTGTGCTCGCCGCCGAGCCGTCGGCCGGCCGCGGCCCGGAGGCTCCGGTGCGGCTGTCGGTGCGCGCGCCCTCCACGGAAGCCGCCGACGAGTTCGCCGACGCCCTGCGCGCCCTGGCCGGCGACACCCTGCGCCTGGTGGACGACGACGCCGACCTGGTGCTGGCCCTGGGCGAGCAGGCGTTCCGCGACGCCCTCGCCGCCGAGGGGCCGCCGGTGCTGGGCCTGGCGGTGCCACGCCGCGCCGCCGACCAATTGATCACCGACGATTGCCAGTGCAGCGCCATCTGGCAGGGCGTGCCGCTGGACACCCAGCTGGCCTTGTTGCGCGCCCTGCTGCCGGAGGCCCGCCGCATCGGCATTCTGCGCGCCCCGCACAGCGTCTGGCGCGCGGTACCGCCGGCGCCACCGGGTCTTACGTTGGAAGCGGTCACCGTGCCGGAGCCGGGCCGGCTGGGCGCGTTGCTGCGCCGCCACCTGCCGGACTGGGACGCGTTGCTGCTGCCCGAGGACGGCGCCCTGTTCGACGGCGGCGCCGCCCGGCTGGTGCTGCTCACCAGCTACCGCCAGCGGGTGCCGGTGGTGGGGCCGGACGGTGCCTACGTGCGCGCCGGCAGCGTCGCCAGCGCCCGCGTGCTGCTTACGGATCTGGCCGCCGCCGCGCGGGACGCGGTGCACGCCCACCAGCGGCTCGGCCACTGGCCCGCGCCGGGCTTCGCCGGTCATTATTCCCTGGCCGTGAACGAGCACGTGGCCGGCGCCTACGACCTGGGCCCGGTGGATCGGGCGCCCCTGGAACGGATTTTGGAGGCTACGCCATGACACGTCGCGGCGGCATTCGCCGGCAACTGCAATGGCTGGGGGTGATCCCGGCGCTGATCATGCTGATCCTGGTGCTGGTATCGCTCACCTGGCAGCGTTTTCAGGACGCCGACAACGAAGTGCGCCAGCTGGGCGGCTTCCTCGCCCAGCAACTGGCCGGCAGCGCCGAATACGGCGTGCTCAGCGGTAATCTGTCCGACCTGCGCCGCCAGGCCAACATGGTGCTGGCGCGGCCGGATGTGCAGTACGTGCAGTTCCGCGACCAGGACGGCGAGCCGCTGCTGCGCGCCGGCCTGGAGGCCGACCGGGTGGTGGGCGAGGACGTGCTGGAATTCCACGCCGGCATCTACCGCCAGCCGGTGGCCCTGGACCCGGCCTTCGGCGAAGGCCGCTCGGCGCGGCCGGACCGCATCGGCGAGGTGGTGCTGGGCGTGTCCCGGGGGCGCATCCTCGCCCGCCAGAAGGAGATCATCGGCACCAGCCTGCTGCCGGCGCTGCTGGCCATGGTGGTGGGGCTGTTCAGCGCCGGTTACCTGGCGCGGCAGATCGCCGACCCGATCAGCTACCTGTCCGGGCTGGTGCGGGTGATCCGCGGCGGCGACTACCACGTGCGCGGGGTGCGCCCGCTCAGCGGCGAGCTGGGCCACCTGCAGATCGACATCAACGAACTGGCCGCCAGCCTGGATCAGGCCCGCCGCGATCAGCAGGTCGCCATGACCGAACTGCGCGAGGCGCACCACCGCGCCGAACACGCCAGCCAGGCCAAGAGCGACTTCCTGGCGATGATGAGCCACGAGCTGCGCACCCCCATGAACGGCGTGCTCGGCATGCTGCAGCTGCTGGAAACCACCCACCAGGACGACGAGCAGCGCGAATACACCGACGCCGCCCTGGAATCCACCGGCCACCTGCTGGCGGTGATTAACGACATTCTCGACTTTTCGCGCATCGAAGCCGGGCGCATGGAGATCGACCAGAGCTACTTCGCCCCGGAACCGCTGCTGCAGAACTGCGTGGGCACCTTCCGCTACCTGGCCCGGGAAAAGGGCCTCTACCTGGAAATGGAGGGCGCGGAGGCGCTGGCCGGCCTGGAGATCCGCTCCGACGCCACCCGGCTGCGCCAGATCCTCAGCAACCTGATCTCCAACGCGGTGAAATTCACCGAGGCCGGCGGCATCCGCGTACGGGTGGACGTGCGCCACGACGAGCGCCACATGCTCAACCTCACCATCGACGTGCGCGACACCGGCATCGGCATCGCCGAGCACAAGCTCGACCGGCTGTTTCAGGCGTTCTCGCAGCTGGATTCGTCCAGCGCCCGGCGCTTCGGCGGCACCGGCCTGGGGCTGGTGATCGCCCGGCGCCTGGCGCAGATTCTCGGCGGCGACCTGACCGTCACCAGCGACCCGGAGCAGGGCAGCTGCTTCTCCCTGGCGCTGCGCGTACGCAGCCGCGCCGTGGAGCAGCCGGCGGTGGCGGAGCCGAAAAAGGAGGTCACCCAACTGAGCGGCCGGGTGCTGCTGGTGGAAGACAACGACGTGAACCGGCTGGTGGCCTGCCGCATGCTCGAGCACCTGGGGCTGGAAGTGGCCACCGCCGGCGACGGCGCCACCGCCCTGGCCATGTGCGCGGAGCAGAATTTCGACTGCCTGCTGATGGACGTGCAAATGCCGATCATGGACGGCCTGGAAGCCACCCGCGCGCTGCGCCGCCGCGAGCGCGAAGCCGGCCGCGACCCGGTGCCGATCATCGCGCTCACCGCCAACGCCATGTTCGAAGAACGCCAACGCTGCCTCGCCGCCGGCATGGATGCCCACCTGGCCAAACCCTTCCGCCGCCGCCGCCTCGCCCGGCTTCTCAGCCGCTACCTGTAACCCGGGGACAGCGGGCCTTGGGAGCAGGCAGGCAAGGCAGCTACGAAGCCCGGTTTGTGCGAGCGGGCTTGTGCGAGCGGGCCCAGCCCGCGAAAGGGTGGCGCTAGCCGCCCGGCGGGATATCAGAGATGTTGTTGGTGCTGCCGTTAGAAAGGCCTCTGGGATCCTGCCGGCAAGCTTTGCTTGCCTTTCGCGGGCAAGGCCCGCTCGCACAAGGTTGGCTACAAAGGCCGCTTCGCGGGATTACAGAGACTCTATTCCTTTGGCTCAACCCGAGTCACAGTGGCGTCAAACGCCCCATCCGCCACTCTGGTGGTCACGGTATCGCCGGGTTTCACCGCCGCTACCGACCGCAACGGCTGCCCCTCCACCAGCGTCAACGAATACCCCCGATCCAGGGTCGCCAGCGGGCTGGCGGTGTGCAGCCGCCGCGCCGCGCCGTCCAGGCGCTGCGCCAGATGCCGCTGTTGATGCCGCAGCGGCACCGGCAGCCGCCGCTGCAGCTCGTGCAACCGCTGCGCCTGGCGCGCCACCTGGGACGCCGGCGACTGCTGGCGCAGGCGCACGTCCAGCGGCTGCCAGCGGCCGCGCAGCAGCGCCAAGCGGTGATTGAGAGTGCGTGCCATGCGCGCCTGCAGCTCGTCCACCTGCTGGCGGGTCTGCTCCAGCTGCCGGTTCGGGTGGCGGGCGTGCAGCCGCCGGGCCAGGCCTTCCAGCCGCTGGCGCTGCCCGCGCAGGCTCTGGACCATCAAATGCCGCTGGCGGCGGCCCAGCACGCCCAGGCGGGCGAGCAGGGCGTCGCCGTCCGGGCTGATCAGCTCCGCCGCCGCCGAGGGCGTGGGCGCGCGCACGTCGGCGGCGAAATCGCACAGCGACACGTCCACCTCGTGGCCCACCGCGCTGACCACTGGAATCGGGCTGTCCGCCACCGCGCGCACCAGCGCCTCGTCGTTGAACGCCCACAAATCTTCCAGGCTGCCGCCGCCGCGCCCCAGCACCAGCACGTCGCACTCGTTGCGCTGAATCGCCAGGGCCAGCGCCCGGCGGATCTGCGCCGGCGCCTCGGCGCCCTGCACCGGGGTCGGGTAGATCAGCACCGGAATCGACGGCGCCCGGCGCTTGAGCACCTGCAGCACATCACGGATCGCAGCGCCGCTGGGGCTGGTGATCACCCCGATACGTCTGGGCCAGGCCGGTAGTGGGCGCTTACGTTCCTGGGCGAACAGCCCCTCGGATTCCAGCTTCGCCTTGAGCGCCTCGAACTGGGCGCGCAAGGCGCCTTCACCGGCTTCCTCCATGTGCTCGACGATGATCTGGAAACCGCCCCGGGGCACGAACACCGTCACCCGGGCGCGCACCAGAATCTGCTGGCCGTCGCGGGGCTGGAAGCGCAGCAGGCTGTTACGGTTCCGAAACATGGCCGCGTTAACCTGGGCGCGGTCGTCCTTAAGGCTGAAATAGATATGCCCGGAGCGCGGCCGCGCCAGGTTGGAGATCTCGCCCTGCAGCCAGATCAGCGGGAAGCTGCCCTCCAGCAGGCCCTGGGCCTCCAGGTTCAAGCGGCTGACGGAATACGGTTCGGTGCGCGAAGAAGTCATGCCGCGCAATTTACGGCGCCAGGCCGCCAGCAGCAAGCGCCTCTGGAATCCTGCCGGCCGGCTTTGCCGGCCTTTCGCGGGCGGGGCCCGCTCCCACAGGGAGGTTTTAGCCGGTGACCCGATTGCTGCTGAGGGCGGTATTGTTCTATAATGTTCGGCTTAATTTAACGGAGCCCCTGGTTCGCCCTTGCGCCGGCTCCTACCTGCCCGACCCGGCTTCCCGGCCGGCGACAGCCCGGCGCCCCGGGGTCCAGACTCCCCTCAGTTTCTCTGTGTGCCAAGGGGTGCAACATGCTCAGAATCGCCCAAGAAGCACTGACGTTCGACGACGTTCTGCTCCTGCCCGCCCACTCCGATGTGCTGCCCAATGAGGTATCGCTGAAGACGCGCCTGACGCGCAACATCGAGCTGAACGTCCCGCTGCTGTCCTCCGCCATGGACACCGTCACCGAACACCGTCTGGCGATCACCATGGCCCAGGAAGGCGGCATTGGCATCCTGCACAAAAGCATGCCGGTGGACGATCAGGCCCGCCAGGTGCGCGCCGTCAAGAAATACGAGTCCGGCGTGGTCAAGGACCCGATCACCATCAGCCCCAACGCCACCGTGCGCGAGCTGATCAACCTCACCGACGCCCACAACATCTCCGGCGTGCCGGTGGTGGAAGGCCAGCAGGTGGTGGGCATCGTCACCAGCCGTGACACCCGCTTCATTACCGACTACGACCAGTCCGTGGCCGACATCATGACCGGCCGCGACCGCCTGGTAACGGTGCAAGAGGGCGCCAGCGCCGACGAAGTGCAGACCCTGCTGCACAAGCACCGCATCGAGAAGATCCTGGTGGTCAACGACGCCGGCGAGCTGCGCGGCATGATCACCGTCAAGGACATCGAAAAAGCCACCCGCTACCCCAACGCTTGTAAAGACAGCCAGGGCCGCCTGCGCGTCGGCGCGGCCGTGGGCACCGGCGGCGGCACCGAAGAGCGCGTCGCCGCGCTGGTGGAAGCGGGCGTGGACGTGATCGTGGTCGACACCGCCCACGGCCACAGCCAGGGCGTGCTCAACCGCGTCGCCTGGATCAAGAAGCACTTCCCGGACGTGGACGTGATCGGCGGCAACATCGCCACCGCCGAAGCCGCCATCGCGCTGATGGAAGCCGGCGCCGACGGCGTCAAAGTGGGCATCGGCCCGGGCTCCATCTGTACCACCCGCATCGTCGCCGGCATCGGCGTGCCGCAGATCACCGCCGTCTCCGAAGTGGCCGCCGCCCTCAAGGGCACCGATGTGCCGCTGATCTCCGACGGCGGCATCCGCTTCTCCGGCGACATCGCCAAGGCCGTCGCCGCCGGCGCCCACGCCATCATGATCGGCTCGCTGCTGGCCGGCACCGAAGAAGCCCCCGGCGAAGTGGAACTGTTCCAGGGCGGCTACTACAAAGCCTACCGGGGCATGGGCTCCCTGGGCGCCATGTCCGGCAAAACCGGCTCGTCCGACCGCTACTTCCAGGACGCCGCCGCCGGCATCGAAAAACTGGTGCCCGAAGGCATCGAAGGCCGGGTGCCCTACAAAGGCCCGATGAGCGCCATCGTCCACCAGCTGATGGGCGGCCTGCGCGCCTCCATGGGCTACACCGGCTGCGCCAACATCGAAGAAATGCGCACCAAGCCCTACTTCGTGAAAGTCACCAACGCCGGCATGAAAGAAAGCCATGTGCACGACGTGACCATCACCAAGGAAGCGCCGAACTACCCGGTAGGGTAGGTTTTTTTTAGCTGGTCATTACCACTTGTGACAATGAAGTCACTGGTGAGTATGACCAGCCTGCGGAAGCGGCTTCTTTGTGGGAGCGGGCCTTGCCCGCGAAAGGGTGGCGAAAGCCACCCGGCAACACACCAAACTTGAACTGGCCGGCTCACCCGCCGGCCTTTGCATTTAAAACACCGGCCCAAACCGGGGCCAGAGCGGAAAAAGCCATGCAAGACATCCACGCCCAACGCATCCTGATCCTCGACTTCGGCTCCCAGTACACCCAGCTGATCGCCCGCCGCGTGCGCGAAATCGGCGTCTACTGCGAAATCCGCGCCTTCGACGCCACCGCCGAAGACATCGCCGAGTTCGACCCCAAGGGCATCATCCTCTCCGGCGGCCCGGAATCCGTCACCGCCGCCGAGACCCCGCGGGCCCCGCAAGCGGCGTTCGAGCAGGGCGTGCCGGTGCTGGGCATCTGCTATGGCATGCAAACCATGGCCGAGCAACTGGGCGGCTCCGTGGTGGCCGGTGAAAAACACGAGTTCGGCTACGCCCGCGTCACCAAGGCCGAAGGCAACCGCCTGCTCGACGGCATCGTCGACCACGAAGAGGGCGGCCAGGAATTCCTCGACGTCTGGATGAGCCACGGCGACCGCGTCGGCAGCATCCCCGAAGGCTTCGTCGTCTCCGCCACCACCGACAGCTGCCCCATCGCCGCCATGGCCAACGACGAGAAGCGCTTCTACGGCATCCAGTTCCACCCGGAAGTCACCCACACCCTGCAAGGCGGGCGCATCCTCGAACGCTTCATCCGCGAGCTGTGCGACTGCGACGCCCTCTGGACCCCGGCCAAGATCATCGACGACGCCGTCGCCGCCATCAAAGAACAAGTGGGCGACGACGAAGTCATCCTCGGCCTCTCCGGCGGCGTCGACTCCTCCGTGGTCGCCGCGCTGCTGCACAAAGCCATCGGCGACCAGCTCACCTGCGTGTTCGTCGACAACGGCCTGCTGCGCCACGGCGAAGGCGACCAGGTGATGGAAATGTTCGCCGACCACATGGGCGTGCGCGTGATCCGCGTCGACGCCGAAGACCACTTCCTCTCCCGCCTGGCCGGCGAAGCCGACCCGGAGAAGAAGCGCAAAATCATCGGCAACACCTTCATCGACATCTTCGACGCCGAAGCCGCCAAACTGAAAAACGCCCACTGGCTCGCCCAAGGCACCATCTACCCGGACGTGATCGAATCCGCCGCCTCCAAAACCGGCGGCGCCCATGTGATCAAATCCCACCACAACGTGGGCGGCCTCCCCGAGCACATGAAACTCAAGCTCGTCGAACCCCTGCGCGAACTGTTCAAAGACGAAGTGCGCAAAATCGGCCTCGAGCTCGGCCTGCCCTACGACATGGTCTACCGCCACCCGTTCCCGGGCCCCGGCCTGGGCGTGCGCATCCTCGGCGAAGTAAAGAAAGAATACGCCGACACCCTGCGCCTGGCGGACCACATCTTCATCCAGGAACTGCACGCCGCCGGCCTCTACCACAAAACCAGCCAGGCCTTCGCCGTCTTCCTCCCAGTCAAATCCGTCGGCGTCGTCGGCGACGCCCGCCGCTACGAATACGTGGTGGCCCTGCGCGCCGTGGAGACCATCGACTTCATGACCGCCCGCTGGGCGCATTTGCCCTACGAATTCCTGGAGAAGGTTTCCAGCCGGATCATTAATGAGATCCCGGGCATCAGCCGGGTGACGTATGATATCTCGTCCAAACCGCCGGCTACGATTGAGTGGGAATGATCTGATCTAGGCCGGTAGTAAGGGCTTACGTGAAAGGGCCGGCGCGAGAGCGCCGGCGATGCGAGCGGCCAGAACCCATGATAAAAAATCTCCTGATAGCGATAATCGTAGCAGGTTGGATCATAGCTTCGATTCAGGTGATACGGTCAGTATTCAGTAATACTCTCGATCATGGCATTTTGACGATAGCGAGCATCGCTATCGGTCTGCTTTTGACAACAGGGCTCAAGCTTCTCTTCAGCAAAGCAAAGGTCGCGTTCAATTGGCCTATGGCGGCTTTCTTTGTAGTTTTTCTCTCAACCGCATGCGTCGCGCTGCTCAATTACCAGTTGGCCTCACCGAGTTACCAGAAGAAGGAATTCGTCGTAAAAGGGTCTGGCGAGAGGGTGCTGCGGTACGATTTGATGGAGTATGTACTACTCACTGATGGGGCTCGCTCATTCAAGTATACGGGCCTCGATAACCAAAAAAGGCCCCAGGCAGGAGATGTTCTGGAAGGCACAGTGAGGAAGGGCTTTTTCGGATTCGACATTGTAGAGATCGCCGATCGGTGATGAAGCTGTATTCACTACCCTTGCTGCAGCCTGTGTGCCTCGCATTAGCCGGCTGTGTTTCATGGGCTTGCCAACCAAACCTCCTGCCAGGCTGAAAATTGCGAAGGCTTTATCCGGTAGCGGGCAAAGTTACCGGCGTGCAGACTCAGTACCTCATTTTCGGCCACTTCCCGGAACCGCTGCCGGTCCTCTTGCGGAATACGCTGTTCCGCCCATTGAACAATGCGGTTGAACGCGGCTTTCTTGCCCAGGCGCTCAAGCACAATATTCTGGACAACCTCCTGCAATGCCGAGCGATACTTTAGCCGGAACGGGTCGGGCTCGCCAAGCGATTGTCTGACGGCTGTATAATGCGCCGCCGACCGCTCGTAAGCCCAGATGAAAACGTCCTTGAGCAGGTCGATCCGGTTCAGTTCATACACGCCGAGCATCGCTCCGGTATAGATGTCAGCGGGCACCTCCGTGAAGGAGAGCGGGATCAGGTTGGCTTTGATGAAGGGTATATTCGCCGCCAGCCGGGAAACGCGCTTGTTCACATCATCGAACGGCTGCAGATACGGCAGCTGAACCATGATGAAGAACGCTTGCTCGAAGGGATCGGCGATGGCGCCGGCCGTCGCCAGGATCTGATCGAAATAGTCTTCAATCAGGGGTGGTACTTCGAGGGGATGAAACACGGACTTCTCAATGCCAACCGCGATTCGGCGCAAGCGGCCGGTTGCCTCCGGTTCGGCTAGCAGGTTGTTGGCCAGCAGCGCATGAAGGTTCAGGATCGTATAACGGTTGAAGCCGATCTCCTCCGCCGAGCCCACCAGAAATTCGATGGCGTCCTTGTGATTCAGGATCATTTGCGACTCGACGTGCGCCTTACCCGCCGTCTCTTCCCCGAAGGCTATCAATCGCTTCGTATCCAGCAGAGAGTAGGTGTTCCCCTCCAAGCGGCTGGAGTTCCACGAAAGATCGATCAGCAGGCGGTTCAGAATCTGTTTCGCATAGGTGCCCGCGGGCCGGGGGGCCGAGGGCGGCGTGCCGATCTCCCGAAGATGCGCGCGCTCGGCGGGTGAAAGATACGCCGTATGGTTGGGCCGGTACTGGTCAAGGAAGCTGTGTTGATACCCCGCCGGTTTGCGTGACCGAAGCGGCTTGCGTACGGCGTTCTGGATCTCGGCGGCCTGGCGGGAGACGGGTATAGCGCCCGCTGCTTCTTCGTGGGAGGGTTCCCGAACGCTGCTGCTCGTCCTGCGCTCGGTATCCGCAGGGAAGTATCGGACCCACCGTTTTTCCCCAGTCTTGATGAGCCGGCCCGCATCCACCAGGTGTTTTAAACGGTACTGGAGCGTGCGCCTGGGCAGCGATTGCTCAAGAGCGTCCAGGACCCCCTGAAGGCCGACACCCTCAGGGTGGGCGGAGATCACCGCCTCAATGTCCTGTAGTTCCTTTTCAGGTATGGGTTTCGGCATGATAAAGTATGTTGCGGATTGTGATTTATGCGCAATTAAAGCACGCTTATGCGCAGCCATCAACGCTATGCGCAGTTAATGTTGCGTATAGGGGTTGCGAAAGGCCGCGAGACCGCCTGAGATGACAACGAAGCCGAGGGCTTCTTGATGGCAACCACCATCGTTGGGATGAAGTCCAGGGGTGTATCTGCAGTCCGGCATGCTGACCGCCGGCCATCGAGTCAACTCCTTGTGTGCCATGTGCTTGCGACAATGGGCCACCCTCTCGTCCTCTGTGAACTCTTCTCCCAGAGTCGCCGCCTCAAGGCCGCCGGCAGGCAAGCGTCGGTGGCCTTTTGGAAAGAGCATTGGTCAAGATATTAGGAGGAAGCCTGCCAGTTGAGTTTGTAAGTGGCTGACTTTTCTGGTTTTATTTTGCGCTGGGGGAATTCAAGAAAAGTGATATGACGCAGGCGCGTTCATTGGATATTCGCGCCGTCGTCCTAATACCTGTTAGGCTGAAAGGAGCCAGCCATGTACCACAGGAACGGATGTTGGGTAGAAGGACATTTTAGAAATGGTTCCTGGGTCGAGGGTCATTTTCGGTCGGGCTCCACGGTACATGAATATACTACAGGATCCGACACAAAGCGCTCCCCTGCGAAACTTCCGGTCAGCAAGCTACATGCTGCACTTATGCATGGAAGTATTACCTTCAAGACTGATTGTTGGTGGTGCGGAGACGAAGTTTATTTTCACAGAGATGAAGATGGCGGCTCAGTTCTATTTGATAAATTGGGACCGCCATGGCCAGTACACCCTTGCTGGGATGAGTATCGTGAGGATCGCCACCTAGCTATAGAGCAGGCCCTGATAAAACAGTCTGAGACTATATCAATATCGGGCCAAGAAAATATCGAAACAAAAAAAGTGGTGGGCGAACAGAAAGCGTTGGTGATTGAAGGCATGCTTCTAGGTTACCTACCCACCGTCAAAATCTCGCTTCAAAGTGACAGACAATATTCGGGTTACGTTACTGATGTTGTAGTCGACTGTGCGGGGGAAATTTATCGGATCTACGTGGAAGAGAGGATCAGGGAATTAATCTACAGCTACTCGATAGTGAGATTCTCCTGTTCGGTTACGAAGCGTGGAAATGGCTATGTGCTATTCGCCGAGGCTGCGGAACCTTTATCTCCCGTTGAGGAAGTGGCTGGGGCGAAAGCTAGTATCAGTGGCCGGAAGCTATGCGCTTCTGGCTGGAGGAGGAGTTCGCTTCAGCCTAACCAGTAGTTGCAGTACGTTCCGGCCCTGGCGGGCCTCCACCGGACCGGTTTTCCGTTGCACTCCAAACCGGCCGCTGAACATTAGCGTTGGACCTAAAAAATCGTGAAAGATTTGCTTGGAGATGACGTTCAGGAGAACGACGAAGTCGAGGCGTACCTCGCGGAAATGGATGCAGATACTCTGTCCGCTCGTGCGAGCAATCTCTCGTACGTTATGAGTATTGCTCCTGATGCCGGGTTCGCGATGCCACATGAGTCGTTCCTGGTATTCACGGAAGCAAGAGATGCTTTCGTTAGCGGCCTGTACGTTGCCACCTTAATGCTTGCACAAGCATTTATAGAACATAGGTTGCAGATTCTCATGGAGGAACTCGGCGAGCATTCCGTCGCAAAGAAGGGCATAAGCGCAATTCTGAAGCGGCTTCTGGTTCTGCGCCCACAGCATGCGTTCATCTTGAACCGGGTTGATCAAATGCGCGCTTTCAGAAACCCGTTTACTCATCTAAAGCCATTTGATCATCCATACACCATAGGGCAGATATCATTGGCAAAGCGGGTCGATCCACGCGAAATACTGTTCCGTAACGCGAGAGATTCGCTCTCAATCATGTATACAGTCGCGGTCATAGAGTGGCACCGCTAGTCATGCATCGGCCCAAAAAAGTTTTTCAGCCGACGTGTTTGCCTCGGTTTCGCTACGGCAAACCCCTGGGTGAACACCGGCGTTATGCGCTCGAGCCTGCTGGCCCCAGCTGTTAGCGCCCCTGTGCTTAAGCGTTATGTACCAAAGTCACGCTATTCATGGATTCAGAAACAGACATCTATAAACCTAGAGAACGAGCAGAGCACTGATGCCCGCCAATACCGCCAACCTGATCAACTTCGTCTTTGAAATCGCCAACAAACTGCGCGGCCCCTACCGTCCGCCACAATACCGCAAGGTCATGCTGCCCATGACGGTGCTGCGCCGGCTGGACTGCGTGCTGGCACCCACCAAGGACCAGGTGCTCAAGGAGTACGAAAAACTCCAGGCCCGTGGCCTGGAAGGCGATGCCCTGCACAAGGTGCTGGCGCGCAAGGCCAGCAAGGAGCGCGATCACCCGCTCTACAACATCAGCCCCTACACCTTTGAAAAATTGCTGGCGGACCCGGAAAACATCGCCACCAACCTGATCAGCTATATTAACGGCTTCTCGGAATCCGCCCGCGTGATTTTCGAGGCCTTCGGCTTCGAGTCGGAGATTGAGAAGCTGGATAAGGCGAATCGGCTTTATCTGGTCGTCAAGGAATTCGCCGACCCACGCATCAACCTGCACCCCAAGCAGGTCAGTAACCACGACATGGGCTATGTGTTCGAGGAGCTGGTCCGCAAATTTAACGAACAGGCCAACGAGGAAGCGGGGGACCACTTTACTCCGCGCGAGGTAATCCGCCTGATGGCCCACCTGCTCTACACCGAGGACGAAGACGTCTACACCCCCGGCATCGCCCGCACCATCTATGACCCCACCGCCGGCACCGGCGGTATGCTGTCCGTGTCCGAGGAATACATCAAAGAGCAGAACCCTCAGGCCCACCTGGAGCTGTTCGGGCAGGAATACAACGAAGAATCCTGGGCCATCTGTCGCTCTGATCTGCTAATCAAGGACGAGCCCGTGGACAACATCGCCTTTGGCGACACCCTGGGCGACGGTGAAACCGGCGACGGCCACGAGGGCAAGAACTTCCATTACATGCTGGCCAACCCACCCTTCGGTGTGGAGTGGAAGCCGCAGGAAGATCACGTTAGGAGTGAGCATAATACACTGGGCTTTAACGGCCGTTTTGGCCCCGGCCTGCCGCGCATTAACGATGGCGCCACCCTCTTTTTGCTGCACATGCTCAGCAAAATGAAACCCGCCCCCGAGCAGGGTGGCGAGGGCTCGCGCATTGCTATTGTCTTTAATGGCTCGCCGCTGTTCAACGGCGAGCCCGGCCCAAGTGAAAGCAATATCCGCCGCTGGATCATCGAAAACGACTGGCTGGATGCCATCATCGCCCTGCCGGATCAACTCTTTTACAACACCGGCATCTACACCTACATCTGGCTCGTATCCAACCGCAAGCCGGCGCAACGCAAAGGCAAGGTGCAACTGATCGACGGCACTCGACATTACCGCAAGATGAAAAAGAGCCTGGGCAACAAGCGCAACGAGCTGAGCGACGAGCACATCGAAGAGCTGACCCGCCTGTACGCCGGTTTCAAGAACAATGCCAAGTGCAAAGTGGGTCTCAATGGCAAGTGCGAAAAGCGCATCTGCTCCAAGATCTTCGATAACCGCGATTTCGGCTACCTAAAAGTGATTGTCGAACGTCCCCTGAGGCTCAATTTTCAGGCCAGTACAGAGCGCATTGAGCGACTGTGGCAAGAGAAAGCGTTTCTCAATTTGGCGACCAGCAAGAAGCGAAAAAACCAGAATGAGCACGACGCCGAAGTCGAAGCTGGTAAAGCCACCCAGCAACGTATTCTCAAGCTGCTGAAGAATCTCAGGAACACCCTTTACCAGGACCGCCCCGAATTTGAGGACAAGCTGAAAGCCGCCTTCAAAAAGAACGACGAAAAACTGCCCGCACCGATTAAAAAAGCTATCCTCAGCGCGCTGTCCGAGCGCGACCCGGAAGCGACCATCTGCCGCAACAAGGATGGCGATCCGGAACCGGACAGTGAGCTGCGCGACACCGAAATCGTCCCACTGCCCGAAGACATCCTCCTGCCATTGCCCATCGGATACGAGAAAGACGCCGACAATACAGACTTGCTGGAACTGGTGTACGACCATTGCGAGGCCTACCTGGCCCGCGAGGTACTGCCCTTTGTGGACGACGCCTGGATTGACCACTCCAAGACGAAGGTGGGCTACGAGATTCCCATTAACCGGCACTTCTACGTCTACGAGCCGCCCCGGCCGCTGAAGGACATCGAGCAAGATATCCAGGGCCTGGAGAAGGACATTCTGGCGATGCTGAAAAAGGTGACCACATGAGCGCTGGTGATCTGATCCTCTACCGCAGTGACGACGGCCGGGCGGAGATCCAGCTCCGGGCCGAGGGCGACACCGTCTGGCTGACACAGCTGGAAATGGCGGAGCTGTTCGATACCAGCAAGCAGAATGTGAGTCTGCATGTTCGTAACATACTGAATGAAAAAGAGTTATCGCAGGATTCAGTTGTCAAGGAATCCTTGACAACTGCCGCGGACGGCAAGAGCTACCGGGTCAAATGGTACAGCCTGCCCATGATTCTGGCCGTGGGCTACCGGGTGCGCTCGCCGCGCGGCACCCAGTTCCGCCAGTGGGCCACCGCCCACCTGGAGGAGTACCTGGTCAAAGGCTTTGTGATGGACGACGAGCGCCTCAAGGAGCCCGGCGGCTGGGACTACTTCGACGAACTGCTGGAACGCATCCGCGACATCCGCGCCTCCGAGAAGCGCTTCTACCAGAAGGTGCGCGATCTGTTCGCCCTGTCCAGCGACTACCGCGCTGACGACCGCGACGCCCAACTGTTCTTTGCCGAGGTGCAGAACAAGCTGCTCTACGCGGTCACCGGCCACACCGCTGCCGAGATCGTGGTCCGCAGAGCCGACCCCGACGAGCCGAATATGGCGCTCACCAGCTGGAAGGGCGCGCGGGTGCGCAAGCAGGATGTGGCTATCGCCAAGAACTACCTCACCGCCGATGAGGTGGACACCCTCAATCGCCTGGTGGTGATCTTCCTCGAGCAAGCGGAGCTGCGCGCCAAGGACCGCCAGGACCTGACTCTGGACTACTGGCGGAGCAATGTGGACCGGCTGCTGGAGTTTAATGAGCGACGGGTTCTGGAAGGTGCGGGCGCCATCAGCGCCGAGCGGGCGCGACAGGTGGCCCACGAGCGCTTTGATCAATTCGACGCCCAGCGGCGCCAGGATGAGGCGCTGGAAGCCGATGCCGAGGATTTGCGGGAGCTGGAAGCGTTGGAGAAGCAGGTTAGGAAGGAGAGGAACAAATGAGTGTCGCAACCTTTCCCCAAGAAGCAATACCTTGGTTTGGCGAGCTCCCCCCAGGGTGGCAGGTAAAACCATTAAAGCATGTGGTTTCTGTTAACCCTGAAGTACTTTCAGACTCCACCGATCCGGAGTGGCGTATGACATACGCCGACATTTCAAGCGTATCTCTCGGGCAAGGTATTGTGGATGCAGAAGAACTTGCATTCGCGGATGCTCCGTCACGGGCTCGTCGATTGGTGCGAGCCGGGGATATTTTGGTTTCTACTGTACGTACCTATTTGCGAGCCATTACGGTAGTTCTAGATCCACCCGAAAACTTGGTGGCTTCTACAGGTTTCGCTGTTCTGCGCCCCAGGCCGGACCTGGACGCTCACTTCCTTGGATACTTCGCCACTTCGGATGCATTCGTAAACTCTGTCGTGGCGCAATCTGTTGGGGTCAGCTACCCAGCGACCAATGCTTCCGATATTGTCCGGCTTCCAATCACTTTTCCTGAAATTACGGAACAACAAAAAATCGCCGCCTTCCTCGACCGAAAAACCGCCGAGATCGACACCTTGATCGACAAAAAGCGCCGCCTGCTCGATCGGCTGGCCGAAAAGCGCACCGCTCTGATCACCCGCGCCGTCACCAAGGGACTTAACCCCGATGCGCCCATGAAAGACAGCGGTATTGAGTGGCTGGGGGAAATTCCAACGCATTGGGATGTTATGGCAATTAAGTGGATTACCCCCGTCTTACGAGGGGCTTCCCCACGACCGATTGACGACCCCATCTATTTTGATGACGAGGGCGAGTATTCCTGGGTGAGGATTGCAGATGTTACAGCTTCGGAAATGTGCCTGGAAAAGACAACTCAGAGATTGTCAGAGCTGGGCGCAAGTTTAAGTGTGAAGCGGCATCCGGGCGATCTGTTCCTGAGTATTGCAGGGAGTGTTGGGAAGCCCATAATTACTGGAATTAAGTGCTGTATTCATGATGGTTTTGTATATTTTCCTCGAATTCCCAATGAACTATCCGAGTATCTGTTTTGGATCTTTAAGAGTGGTCAACCTTATCTAGGGCTTGGGAAGCTCGGGACACAGTTGAATTTGAATACGGATACAGTGGGCGGAATCCGTATTGCTGTGCCGCCAACGGATGAGGTAAATGAAATCGTAGAGTGGATATCTCACAGTGTGAAAAGTCTGGACGAGATCCATGAGCGCATAGGTAACGCCATTGCGTTGCTAGAAGAATACCGCTCCGCCCTAATAACAAACGCCGTCACCGGCCAGATTAAAGTCAGCTAAACTGGGGAAGCCTATGCACCAGGAAATCTACTTTGAACAGGCCATGGAGCAGTCGCTGATTGAAAAAGGCGGCTATCAAAAAAGCGACCCCAAGGGTTTTGACCCGGCCCGGGCGCTGTTTCCCGCCGAGGTGATCGCCTTTATCAAGGCCAGCCAGCCGGCCCGCTGGCAGCAGTTGGTGAAACTGCACGGCGAGAAGGCGGAGGAGGTTTTGCTGGGCTCGCTGGTCAAGGAATTGGCCTCCAAGACCGCCCTGCATGTGCTGCGTCACGGCTTTAAGTGCTATGGTAAAACCTTCCGGCTGGCATTCTTCGCGCCCAACACCGGCATGAACCCGGAGGCCGCCGAGGCCTATGGTCACAACCGCCTGCGGGTGACCCGGCAAGTGCATTTCAGCGAGACGCACCCGAAAAAATCCCTGGATATGGTGCTCTCCGTCAATGGCCTGCCGGTGGTCACACTGGAGTTGAAAAACCCCATGACCGGGCAGACAGTGGACGACGCCATGGCCCAATACAAAAATGACCGCGACCCGGCCGAACCTATATTCCGCTTCAAGGAGCGGGCGCTGGTGCATTTTGCCCTGGACCCGGACCAGGCCTTTATGACCACCCGCCTGACCGGTGCGAGCACCTGGTTTTTGCCCTTTAACCGGGGTCATAACCATGGCGCCGGCAACCCGCCGTCGGACGGTGGCAGCTACCGCACCAGCTACCTATGGGAGCGGGTGCTGACCCGCGACAGCCTGATGGACATCCTCGCCCGCTTTTTGCACCTGGAGGTGAGTGAAACCAAGGTCGCCACCCAAAAGGGCGTTAAACGCAAAAAGAAAGAGACCCTGATCTTTCCCCGCTACCATCAGCTGGACGCGGTGCGCCAACTGATCACCAGCGCCCGCGCCCAGGGGCCGGGGCACAACTATCTGGTGCAGCATTCGGCGGGCTCGGGGAAGTCCAACTCCATCGCCTGGCTGGCCCACCGCCTGTCCAGCCTGCACGACAGTGAGGACAACAAGGTCTTTGATACCGTGGTGGTGATTACCGACCGCCGGGTACTGGACCAGCAACTGCAAAACACCATCTACCAGTTCGAGCACAAACAGGGGGTGGTACAGAAGATTGACGAGAACACCCAGCAGCTCGCCCAGGCGCTGTCATCCGGCGTGCCCATTGTTATCTCCACCATCCAGAAGTTTCCCTTTATTACCCAGGCGATGGACACGCTCGCGAAGAAAGGCGAGGAGGTGGCGCTCGACACCGGCGGCAAGCGCTTCGCGGTGATTGTTGACGAGGCCCACAGTTCCCAGTCCGGCGAAACGGCCATGGAGCTGCGCAAGGTGCTCAACCGCGATGGTATAGAATCCGCCATTGCCGAGGAATTTCTGGACGTGGAGGAAGAAGCCCTCTCCGAGGAGGCCCGCAAGGCACTATTCGCAGAGATGCTCAAGCGCCCGCGCCAGCCCAATATCAGCTTCTTTGCCTTTACCGCCACACCCAAGTTCAAAACCCAGGCGGTGTTCAACGAGCCCGGCCCGGATGGCCAGCCGCCGTTCCACCTGTACTCCATGCGCCAGGCCATCGAGGAAGGCTTTATCATGGATGTGCTGGATAACTACACCACCTACAACACCTATTACGGGCTGATCAAATCCATCGAGGACGATCCCCAGGTACCTAAACGCAAGGCGGCCAAGGCGCTGGCGCGCTTCATGTCGCTGCACCCGCATAATATCGCCCAGAAAGTGGAGGTAATCGTCGAGCATTTCCGCCACAACACCCGCCATCGCATCGGCGGCCGAGCGAAGGCCATGGTGGTCACCGCCTCACGCCTACACGCGGTGCGCTACAAAAAAGCCTTTGACCAGTACATTAAAAAGCACGAGATCACCGGCATCCGCTCGCTGGTGGCGTTTTCTGGCAGTGTGGCGGACCCGGATTTTCCCGATCATTCCTACACCGAAGTGGGCATGAACGAGGGCATTAAGGAGTCCGAGTTGCCCGAACGCTTCGACTCCGAGCATTATCAGGTGCTGCTGGTGGCGGAAAAATACCAGACCGGCTTTGACCAGCCCTTGCTACACACCATGTATGTGGACCGCCGGCTGGCGGGTATTCAGGCGGTGCAGACACTGTCGCGCCTGAACCGCACCACCGCGGGAAAGGAAGACACTTTTGTGCTCGATTTTGTCAACGATCCGGGCGAGATCTACGAGGCGTTCAAGCCCTACTATGAAGTCACGCCGCCCGGCGAGCCCAGCGATCCGCACCAGCTCTACGATTTACAACACCGCCTGGAAGAGCACCAGGTGTTTACCGAGGGCGAGGTGAACGCCTTTTCCGAAATTTGGTACAAAAACCGTAACGAGCCGACTGCCGCTGACCACCAGAAGATCAACACAGTACTGGATAAAGCCGTGGATCGTTACAAAGCGCTGGACGAGGACGAGCAGGACCAGTTCAAGGGCCAGCTTGCCAGCTTTCGCAACCTCTATGCCTTTCTGGCGCAGATTATCCCCTATCAGGACAGCAGCCTGGAAAAACTTTACAGCTATGGGCGCTTCTTGCTGCATAAGCTCCCACGGGACGCCGACGACACCGTCTTTGAACTGGAAGACGAGGTCTCGCTCAAATACTACCGCCTGCAAAAGATCAGCGAAGGCGCCATCGACCTGGGCGTGGGCGAGGCAAGGCCGCTCTACGGCCCCACCGAAGTGGGCACCGGCCGCGCCGAGGACGACGAGGTGGAACTGTCCACCCTGATCGGCAAGCTCAACGAGCGTTTTGGCACTGAGTTCACTCCGGCCGATCAACTGTTTTTTGACCAGATAGCCGCCAGCGCCGCCGAGAACGACACGCTGCGCGAAGCCGCCCAGGCCAACACCCGGGACAACTTCGCCTATGTGTTCAACCGAATGCTGGAAAACCTGTTTATCGAACGCATGGACGGCAACGAGGAAATCTTCGGCCGACTGATGAATGATGACGACTTCAGGCGCATCGCTGGGGAGCACTTGCTGGACAACGTATATGAGCGCCTAAAAATAGAGCAGGAAGAGGCATCACGTCACCAGGGCCAGTAAGTTGCATACCAAATCGGTCAGCCGGACCGCTGAGAGCACCGCTCTGCTCTACTCTTATCGGCCGGTTACCTCACGCGTTACAAAAGTGCGCAGAATGATCTGGCCCTTGTCGCCTACAGCTTTGGCTTGGAACGATTCAACAAAGCCGATTTAATTGCCTCCGCACCCTTCCGATAACAAACCACTGCCAGCAGCTCAGAATCAACCCAAACACCCCAATAACGGCTCCCACGATAGGCCCGATCTCAATGTTCGGTTTGCGCTTTTTCATGATTCCCTCCATGAGTTTCGATGATACGTAAAGTCATCATAGGTCAGAGTGGCCGAATATGCTACTCATAGTGTGTAGATTTATAGTCATCTATAAGAACAATTTGAAATATGACTACTCACATTGATGACGCACAGAAAAAGCTGGGTTCCGTGATCCGGGAGCGGAGGCGGGCTGCAGGTATTTCCCAGGAGGCCTTCGCCACCGAGGTCGGGATTCATCGAACCTACATTGGCGCGGTGGAGCGGGGCGAGCGCAACGTTTCCCTGGCGAACATCCTGCGTATCGCCAGGGCGTTGAACGTCTCTGCGGCCCAATTGTTCAATGAGGCCGGCCTTTAGCTCGTAGACAGTTTGAATACTTCCTCTCCAGGCTCCCCGGTTCGCCACCCACCAGGAGACAACCATGATCATCTCCTCCACCCACGATTACCGCCTCGCCGCAAAACGCCGCCTGCCGCCGTTTCTGTTCCACTACATCGACGGGGGCGCCTACGATGAGCACACCCTGGCGCGCAATGTGGCGGATCTGCGGGATCTGGCGTTGCGGCAGCGGGTGTTGAAGGAAGTGGGGGAGGTGGATCTGTCGGCGCGGTTGTTCGGGGAGGCGGTGAGCCTGCCGGTGGCGCTGGCGCCGGTGGGGCTTACCGGGATGTACGCGCGGCGGGGCGAGGTGCAGGCGGCGCGGGCGGCGGCGTCGCGGGGCGTGCCGTTTACGTTGTCGTCGGTGTCGGTGTGTCCCATCGAGGAGGTGCAGCCTGCGATGACGCGGCCAATGTGGTTTCAGCTGTATGTGCTGCGCGACCGCGGTTTCGTGAAGAACGCGCTGGAGCGGGCCTGGGCGGCGGGGGTGCGGACCCTGGTGTTCACGGTGGATATGCCGGTGCCGGGGGCGCGCTACCGCGATCGGCATTCGGGGATGTCCGGGGCCTTCGCGGCCTGGCGGCGGATGCTGCAGGCGGTGACGCACCCGCGCTGGGCGTGGGACGTGGGGCTGCGCGGCCGGCCGCACGATCTGGGCAATGTGTCGGCCTATCTGGGCCACCGCATCCACCTGGAGGATTACATCGGTTGGCTGGGCGAGAACTTCGATCCGTCCATCGGCTGGCGGGATCTGGAGTGGATTCGCGAGTATTGGAAAGGCTCGATGGTGCTCAAGGGCATTCTTGATCCGGAGGACGCCCGCGAGGCGGTACGGTTCGGCGCGGACGGTATCGTGGTCTCCAACCACGGCGGGCGCCAGCTCGATGGCGTGCTGTCCTCGGCCCGGGCGCTGCCGGCCATCGCCGATGCGGTGCAGGGCGACCTGACGATCCTGGCGGATTCCGGCGTCCGCTCTGGTCTGGACGTGGTGCGCCTGCTCGCCCTGGGCGCCGACGGCGTGCTGCTCGGCCGCGCCTTCGTTTACGCCCTCGCCGCCGCCGGCGAGCAGGGCGTGGCCCATGTGCTGGATTTGATCGCCAGCGAGATGAGGGTGGCGATGACGTTGACCGGGGCGCGGGCGGTTGGGGAGATTTCGCGGGAGAGTCTGGTGCGGGCGGGTGATTGAATTCTGGTGCCTTGGCTCCTAATCAAAAATCGAAGGTGAGAGAAGCGTCGCCTTCGCTAGGTACTCGATATCCCCGGCCTCCATCCCCGCCGCTGAAAACAACTCCTTCCAGTGTTTCTCCACCACCTGTTTCATGGCGTCGACGCACTCTGCGGCTTCGTGTTCGCTCAGGCCAAACCGTTCCGCCTGGCTGAGGGCGTTGTTGAGCGTGGCCGCGCGGCCCTGGTGGCCGATGACCATGGCCAGGTCCGCCGAGTAGCCCAGCCTGGGCTGGGGGCAGATGTCGTAGCCGGGTGTCAGGTCGAGGGCGGTGCCGTCCCAGAAACAGGCGTGGTTGCGAGCGTGGTCGTCGGTGTTGCCGATCAGGATGTTGAAGACCATGCGCCGGAAGAGCTCCCGGCCATCCCGTTCGAAGTCCCTGGCGTATTGGCGCAGGACGTCGGCCAACTCCAGGTAGCTGGCTTCGCCGGTGCGGACGGCGTATTCGTCGAGATCCAGCAGGGTCATGGCGCTGAGCATGTGGCGGCGGGTTGGGGCGCCGGTCGCGTGGGTGTCGCGGTCGAAGCGGCGGACCAGCAGCACGTCCTTGCCGGAGACTTCCAGGACCCGGGTATCCGCCACGTTCAGGCCGGCTTTGGCGGCGAGCCGCATGGCGCCGCTTTCCGCGGCGATCATGTTGAGGGTGTCCCGGCTTGAGCTGAATTTGGCGACCAGCCAGGACTTGCCCCGTCGGAACAGCACCTTGGGCCGAGCGCCGCCGATGCTGGTGCCGTGGTTCAGGGCGGCGTCCAGGTCATCATCCAGTTCCTGGCCGCGTTCCATCCGTTCCGCCGCTTCCAGGGCGTCCGCTAGCGGGCGGATTGGCTTGGCGCGGGGCGCGTAGGCGTCCGGTCGGTCGGTGGCGTCCAGGGCGCCAATGCGGTCGGTGCCGGCGCCGAGCAGGTAGTCAATCTCCCCGAGCTCGCCTTCGAGGCGGTAATGGGCCTCGCCGGTGGGGTCGAGGGTTTTCCCGATTTCCCGCTGGATGATGCGCCGCCCCCAGGCGTCCGGCGCCGCGTCGCGCACGGCACCGCTGAGCTCGTGGTCGAGGACGTAGGGCTCGCCGGTGAGCTCGCCCAGGGGACGGCCGGGGATCGAGAGCGGGATGGCATCCGGCCGGGCGAGGTAGCTTTTGCCGTAGCGGAACACGTATTCGGCGCCATTCCAGGCCACCACGCCGCACACCACCGGTTCGGCCTGCCCCGGCGGAAAGAGCCACAGGTAGGCGCGATCAGAAATCATTGTCGACGTCCTGCGGCCGGAACCGGCGCCGGCTGGCGGGGCGGCGCGCGCCGGCACGGCTCTCGGCGACCCGGTAATACCCCATTGGGGCTGAGTGGCGGGCGGCGTGCCCGGGTTGCGGCAGGGTCGCCAGCAGGGGCAGGTCGAGCAGCCACAGCGCCGCCACCACCAGGCCGACGTCGACCTTCGGGTCGCCTTTTTCCAGGGCGCTCACGTGCCGCCGGTCCACCTTGCCCAGGCGCGCGCCCAGGTCAGTCTGGGACCAGCCGCGCGCCTTGCGGGCCTCGGCGATCAGGGCGCCGGTGTCGCGCAGGGCATCGAGAACCTGGGCCTTCTGGTAAACGGGAGAATCGACTGTCCTGGGCATTTGATCATTAAACCGTACAAAATGGCGTTGAATGTACGTTATGGCGTGCCTTCTGGTACGTCAAGGTTTTCGGGGGTCATGTACTTATAAGTGTACATTTTTGTCTTTTTTGTACGTTTTAATGATCATAATGGCCGCTGAGACACATGGCCATGAGGACGCTTTTGGAAAAGCGTATAAATCGCAGTCATGCCACGATGGTACTGTCGGGCCTGGGCGCGGCGGGCGCATTGGTGGCCAAGTAAGCCGTGCCAGGCGCCGACTTTGCGGCGAACGACCAAGGATTTCTCGGTAGTTCGTTTCGTACATCCCCTAGCGGCTCGCCCCCGGCCGCGCCTCCACGCTCACCATCATGCTGCGTTCCAGCAGCCAGCCGCGCAGGCGGCGGGGCAGCAGGTTGGTGTAGACGGCAATCTTGTTCAGCAGGCCGGGCACATACACCACCTTGCCGGCGTACATGGCGTCCACGCAGAGCTTGGCGACTTCGGCGGCGGTCATGATGCCGGTCTGTTTCTTCACGGTCTGGCCGGCCTGGTCCAGGAAGGGCGTGAGCACGCCGCCGGGGCAGGCGGCCGTGACGCTGATGGGGCTGTCGCGCAGCTCGTAATCCAGGATTTCGGTGAAGAACCGCACATAGCCTTTGGTGCCGGAGTAGGTGGCGTATTGGGGCGTGGGCAGGATGCCGGCCAGGGAGGCCACGTTCATCAGATAACTCCGTTGCCCGTGGGCGCGGGCGCGGTTGATAAAGCCGTGGCTGAGGGTGGTGAGCGCGGTGACGTTGAGGTCGATATCCCGCTGCAGGCCGGCCAGGTCCTGGTCGGCGAACGGCGCCCAGAAGCCGGTGCCGGCGTTGTTGACCAGGACGGTGAGGTGGTCGTTATGCCGGGCGAGGGTGGCATCCACGTCATCGAACAGCGCCGCCAGGCTCTGCCGGTCGGCCAGGTCACAGGCCAGGGCCGTGGCGGTGATGCCATGGCTGGCGGCCAGTTCATCGGCCAGCTGGTCCAGCAGCTCTTTGCGGCGGGCGACCAGGATCAGGTTCAGGCCGCGCGCGGCCAGTTGCCGGGCGATGTCCAGGCCAATGCCACTGGAGGCGCCGGTGATCAGTGCGGTGCTCATGCTGTTTCCTCGCGTCGGGTGGGGCGGCAAACCAAGGGTCCCACTATGCCGTGCCCCGCGCGTGAAAGGCATTGGCCTGAAAGTACAGCCTGGAAGACACCAGTGCGCACTGGCCGGCATGCCAGGGGCGATCACGCCTGCCGGGCGCCCACCAGCGCGAACAGCGCTCCCTGAGGATCGACGCCTTTGACGGCGAAGTCGCCGCCGGGAATCTCATCTGGACCGTGTAGGATTTGCCCGCCGTTAGCGGCGATGCCTGCGAGCGCGGCGTCGATGTCGGCGACACGGAAGTAGTAGTGCCACATCGGCACCGGCATGTCGTCCGGCTTGGGCATGATGGCGCCGATCACGCCGTTGTGGCGGATGAATTCGTAGGCGCCCATCGGGCCCAGGTCCATTTCACCGTCCTTGGTCCAGCCGAACGACTCGAAATAGAAGGTTTTCGCGGCGTCCGGGTCGGTGGTGGCCAGCTCGTTCCAGGCGCAGTGGCCCAGGCGTGGGCGGTCGGAGGCGAACGCCAGGCTGGTATCGTCGCTGTGGCCGCGCATTACATAGAAGGGCGTGCCCTGCGGGTCGGTCACCATGGCGAGCCGGCCCACGTCGGGAATGTCCGTGGCGCGCATTTGCACGCTGCCGCCGAGGGCGGTGACCTTCGCTACGGTCTGGTCTACGTCGTCGACGCCGATATAGCCCAGCCATACCGGTCTGGCGCCACACTGTTTCATCTCTTCAGTGAGTGGCATCAGGCCGCCGATGGGGCGCCACTCGCCGGTGTCCTGGTCGGGGGCGTGGAGAATCCGGTAATCCACGCCGGGCTGGCCGCTGTCGGTGACCTGCCAGCCGAGTAGGGCGCTGTAGAAGTGCTGGGCCGCGTCCGCGTTGTCGGTGGCCAATTCGTACCAGATAAATTCGCCGTGTTGGTTGGGCATGGTTCGCTCCTTATCGGTGGTGTACCCGATAGTCGATCCGGCCGGTCAGGAATCGACGGAGTGAGCGTCCTCTTTTGTGCCACCACTATGGGCTCTATGTCCGGGCCCGGCATGGATCCACACCCCATAGCCCACCGCCAGGACACCGAGGCCGCCACCCAGCAGGCAGACACCGGTCCAGCCGTAGTGTTGGTAGGCCGCGGCGGAGCCCAGCGAGCCCAGGGCGCCGCCGACGAAGTACAGGAACATGTAGCCGGAGTTGAGCCGGTTCCGGGCCGCCTCGTCCAGATTGAAGATCATGTTCATGTTGGTGATGTGCACCGCCTGCAGCGCCAGGTCCAGCAGCACGATGCCGGCGACCAGCGCGATCAGGGAATACGCGCCCAGCCCCAGCAGCCCCCAGGAGACCAGCAGCGCCACCACGCCGAGCACGGTGAGCCGGGCGCCGTGGCCCCGGTCGGTGAGTACGCCGGCGTGGCGGGCGGAGAGCGCGCCCATGGCGCCGGCCAGGCCGAACAGGCCGATGGTGGCGTCGGAATAGGACCAGGGCTCGCTGGACAGCAAAAAGGCCAGCGAGGTCCACAGCACGCTGAACATGGCGAAGATCAGGCAGCCCAGCAGGGAGCGTTGCCGGTGCAGCGGGTAGCGGGCGAACTGGGCGAACACCGAACCGATCAGCTGCCCGTAGTGCATGCGGGTGGTCTGGGCGTAGCGGGGCAGGGCGCGCCACAGGGCCAGGGTGTTGAGCAGCATGAGCGCCGCCGCTACCCAGTAGACCGTGTGCCAGTCGCCCAGGCTGGACAACGCGCCGGCCACGGTGCGGGCCAGCAGGATGCCCATCAGCAGGCCGCTCATCACCGTGCCCACCACCTTGCCGCGCTGCGCCACCGGCGACAGGGTGGCGGCGAACGGCACCAGCACCTGGGCCACCACGGAGAACGCCCCGGTGATGGCCGTGCCGACCAGCAGGGCGGCCAGGGATCCGGCGCTGGCGCTGACCACCAGGCCGCCGGTGGCGAACAGCATCATGGTGACGATCAGCCGCCGGCGCTCCACCAGGTCGCCGAGCGGCACCAGCAGGATCAGGCCCAGCGCGTAGCTGGCCTGGGCCACGGTGACGATGATGCCGGCCCGGGCGTAGGACAGGCCGAGCTGATCCGAGATGGTGTGCAGCAGCGGCTGGGCGTAGTAGTTGCTGGCCACCACCAGGCCGGTGGTGGTGGCCATCAGCAGGATCAGCCAGGTGCTCAGGGCGGATTCGGTGGTGCGCTCGGCGTGCGTCATGGTGCCTCCTTCCGGTGAGGCGGGCAGTGTCGGCGACTCGGCGCCATCGGGCAAATGTATTATTATGATGCCAACTATCGTTTTTCGAGATGCATGCCATGAAGCTGAAGCAGGTGGAGTACGTGCTGGCGGTGGCCGATGCCGGCAGCTTCACCGGTGCCGCCCGACAGTGCCATACGGTCCAGTCCGCGCTCAGCCATCAGGTCGCTCAGCTGGAAAGCGAGCTGGGCGTCACGCTGTTTGAGCGCAACTCCCGCTCGGTGCGTTTGACCGAGGCGGGCAGGGTGTTCGTTCAGCAGGGGCGCCAGGCGCTGGAAGCCGTGCAGCGCATCACCGATGAGGTGGTGGCGTCCACCGGCGAGGTGCGCGGGCGCCTTTCCATGGGCACCATCTCCACGCTCACCAGTCCGGACCCGATCGAGCTGCTGGCGCGCTTTCACCGCCGCTTCCCGCACGTGCGTGTGGAGCTGGTCATGGAGGGCAGTGAAAAGATGCTGGCCAAGTTGGAAGAGCGCCGCCTGGATGTGGCGTTTATCGGCGTCTGGCCGGGCGAGACGGTTCCCAGTAGCCTTTGTAGCCGGTCGCTGTGTAACGAAGAGCTGGTGGCGCTGATGTCGCCGTCCCATCCGCTGACCGCTCACGAAACGGTGACCCTGGGCCAGCTGGCGTCCTGCCCGGTGGTGGATTTCCCCGTGGGCAGCAGTGCGCATCGCCAGTCCGCGGAGGCCTTTGCCGCCCAGGGGCTGGAATACACCGTCCAGTTCGAGGTGAGCACCGTGCAGCACCTGGTGGCGATCGTACGCCAGGGGTTGGCGGTGGGGTTGATTCCGCAAAGCCTGTCGCACCAATTGACGGACGTCAGCACCCGGCGGGTGGACAATGCGCCGCAGCGCTCGGTGCGCGTGGTGTGGCCAAAGACCGCCTCACCCGCCACCCGGGCCCTGCTGGCGTTGCTGGCGGTGGAGGACGAAGGCGCGTACAACGGGCCTGCGCCATCCAGCCAATAAAACAATGAAGCCGGCACAACGCCGGCGGCAAAAAAGGGAGAGAAATCACGTGTTCAACCACATCATGATCGGTTCCAACGATATCGAACGTTCCAAGCGGTTCTACGACGCGGTACTCGGCGTGCTCGGCGCCGGCGAGCCGATCCGTAACGAGACCGCTTCCGGCATCGTGCGGCTGTTCTACCGCCACGACGGCAACACCCTGGCGATCACCCAGCCGCTCAACGGCCAGCCGGCCACCGGCGCCAACGGCGGCACCATCGGCTTCAAGTGCGACTCCCCGGAACAGGTGAAAGAGCTGCACGACGTGGCGGTGGCCCACGGCGGCACCTCCGTGGAAGATCCGCCGGGCCTGCGCGAAAGCGCCATGGGCGCCATGCATCTGAGCTACGTGCTCGACCCGGACGGCAATAAGCTTTGCGGGCTCTACCGCGTCCAGTAAGTCCCCCTCGCTATCCGGCCGGATGACTGCCATGCTGCGTTGGTTCGCCGCACAGGGAGTAATTCGGTATGGAAGCGATCTTTTTCAACGGCTGGTCGGTGCTGGGCCGCACACTGCTGATTGGCGTGCTGGCCTATGTGTCGTTGGTGTTCATGTTGCGGGTGTCCGGCAAGCGGACGCTGGCGGAGATGAACGCCTTTGATCTGGTGGTCACGGTGGCGATTGGTTCGACCCTGGCCACCATCGTGCTGAGCAGGAGCGTGGCGCTGGCGGAGGGTCTCCTGGCGTTGGCGCTGTTGATCGGCATGCAGTTCGCCATTTCCTGGTCGAGCACGCGCATGCCGTGGCTGCGCCGGGTAGTGACCGGCGAACCGCGCCTGCTGTTGCGCGATGGCACCATGCTTGACGAGGCGCTGCGCGATGCCCGCGTGACCCGCGAAGAAGTACGCGCGGCGGTGCGCTCCGCCGGTATCGGCGCCCTCGGCGACGTCGCCGCCGTGGTGCTGGAGACCGACGGCTCCTTCAGCGTGATCGCCGGCCAACCCGGCGCCGCCCTGTCCAGCCTGGACGGCGTCAAATAGCGACCCAGTCCTGTCCTACATCCATCAGAGCATTCAGCTCACACGATCTTCCGTTCTCGCTGACTGTCCCACCGGGGGTACAGAGCGAGCATGCCGGCTCATTCCCTGTGAACGGAGCCGGCATGAGCGAGATCGTGATTTTCGAGGAAGACGCCCAGAAAGTTGAAGTACGGCTGGAGGGCGAGACCGTCTGGCTGACATTGTCGCAGCTTGCCGAGTTGTTTGGTCGGGACAAGTCCGTCATATCCAGGCATCTACGCAATATTTTCAGAGACTTCGAGCTGGAGCGGGAATCAGTTGTTGCAAAAAATGCAACAACTGCGGCTGACGGCAAAATCTATCAGGTAGAGCATTTCAATCTGGATGCGATCATTTCGGTCGGCTACCGGGTGAACTCCCACCGTGCCATTCGCTTCCGCCAATGGGCCACCACGGTCCTGCGCCACCACCTGACCCGCGGCTACAGCCTCAATGAGCACCGTCTGGCTCGGCAGGGCCTGTCCGAGTTGGAGCAGGCTGTCGAAGTGCTGGGGTAGGAGGGGGTCGGGCAGCCGCTAAAACCGGTCCGCCCGATAGGGCGCCATATCCACCTCGGTCGGCTCCCCATCCATCATCTGCCCGAGCAGCTGGCCGGTAATCGGCCCCATGGTGAAGCCCTGGTGGCCGTGCCCGAAGGCCAGCCACAGCCCGGGCAGACCGGGGGCCGGGCCGATCACGGGTTTCATGTCCGGGGTGCAGGGGCGGGCGCCCATCCAGGGTTGCGGGTCGAGCCGGTCGCCCAGAGGGAAGAGCGTGCGGGCGACGGCTTCGGCGGCGGCCAGTTGCCGGTAGTGGGGCCGGGCGTCGTGGCGGGCCAGCTCGGCGCCTGTGGTGAGGCGGATGCCGGCGCGCATGGGGGCGAGCAGGTAGCCGGTTTCGGAGTCCATCAGCCAGTGGTGCAGGCGGGCGTTGTCGCGGGCGCCGTAGTGCATGTGGTAGCCGCGTTTCACGAACAGCGGCACGTTCAGGCGCTGTTGGTCGAGCCATTGCGTGGACCAGGGGCCGAGGGCCAGCACCACCTGCTCGGCGAAGAACGTGTCCCCGCCGACCACGGCCTGCCAGCCGTTGCCGTGGCGCGACAGCGTTTCCAGTGGCGCCTGGACGAAGCGTCCGCCCTGTTGCTGGAAGTGGTCGGCGTAGGCGGCCACCAGAGCGCCGGGGTCGGTGGCGGTCCAGGGCTGGGTCCAGTGGATGGCGCCGGCGAGGCCGGGGGCCAGGTCCGGCTCCCGTTGGGCGAGCGTGTCGCTATCCAGAATGTCGTGGGTGACGCCGTACTCGTCGGCGTCCTGTTCCGCCTGCCGGCATTCCGCGTCGAAGGCGTCGGCGGTGCGGAACACTTCCAGGTAGCCTTCCTGACGAATCAAGTCGTCGGCGCCGGCAGCGTCGATCATCGCCGCGTGGGCATCCCGCGCCCGGGTGATCAGCGCCGCGTATTCCGGGACGATGCGCGCATAGCGCTCCGGCGCCGAATTGCGCCAGTACTGAAACAGGGGCAGCGCGGCTTGCGCCATGCCGGAGGGTCGATAGCGGATATCCACCCGCCGGTTGGGCAGCACCCGGGTCAGCGTGGTCAGATCGCGCGGGAAGCGGTAGGGCCGCACGGCCTCGCGCTGGATGATGCCGGCGTTGCCGAACGAGGTCTCGCGCCCCGGCGCGTTGCGGTCCACCAGGGTAACCCGGTGGCCGCGTTGCAGCAGGTGCCAGGCGGTGGAGACGCCGACCATGCCGGCGCCCAGAACCAGAATATCGCGGGCCATGTTCGCTCCTGTTATGAGTCACCAGGAAAGCATAGAAAGCCGGCCCGGCACTAGCGTCTTAGACGGCTTGCCCGATGCCCGCGCCGGCGTTTCAATGACCATCGCCCCCGATGAAAAAGGAGTGTTTTCATGGACACGGCGTTACAGAACCGGCTGGAACGGACGCTAGGCGAACAGGCGCCCGGCCTGTTCCATTTCCCGGAGATCTACGGCCGGGGCTGGAGTGAGCTGTACATCGGTGATCGCGTTAAGCTCGGCAACGACTTTCTGAGGCTGGTCCGGCAGGGCCGTTTCCAGGGCATCGACGAGGACACCGGAGAAAAGAAAGACGGCGGTCGCGTTTACCGTAAACGGAAATAAGGTCGGGACGGTGATGGTGCCGGTAGAACAGCGACCATGCTTCTGGCACGCTTCGAAGCGTTCCTCCAAATCGAACGGCTGTAATGGACGATGGCGAATAAAGAGACCCGCTCCACCTTCAGCGCGAAACTGCTTCGCCCCAAAAAGCCGAGTGACGGCGAAGACTGGGCCTTCGTGGTGCTGCCCAAGGCGGCCAGTGCCAAGCTGCCCCGGCGCGGCCGCACTTCCGTGGACGGCACCCTCAACGGCCAGCCTTTTAATGCTCTGTTGCTGGAGCCGGACGGCCAGAAAAGCCATTGGTTGCGCATCGACAAGGCCTTGATGGCCGCGTCCCACACCGCGCCGGGCGACGTTGCCGAGTTCGGGATCGCGCCCGTGGCGCGGGAGCCGGAACCGGAGGTGCCTGACGATCTGCGGCAAGCGTTGCAGGCGTCGCCCGGCGCCCTTGCCACCTGGGAAGCCACCACCACCCTGGCGCGGGTGGACTGGGTTCACTGGGTGGTCACCGCCAAGCAGGCGAAGACCCGCGCCAAGCGGATCAACGACGCCTTGGACAAGCTGGCGTCCGGCGAAAAGCGGGTCTGCTGCTTCGACCCGTCCGGGTTCTACAGCAAAGCCCTGAGCGCGCCCGAGGCCGAGGCGTAACCGCCGCGGGTCATGTTCCCGCCATCCGGATTGCGGCACTATAGGGATACCCCTTTACCGACCGGAGACACACAACAATGATAATGCTGATTCTCGGTTTAGTTCTTTTTCTCGGTATCCACTGCGTCGGCTTCTTCCCGGAATGGCGGCAGCGGCGCGTCGACAGTATGGGGCTTTTGCCCTGGAAGGGTCTCTACAGCGTCATCGCCCTGGCCGGTTTCGTGCTGATTATTCTCGGCTTCCAGCGGGCCCGGCTGGACCCAGTGGTGCTGTACACCTCGCCGGCCTGGCTGGGCCACCTGAATGCGTTGTTCACCCTGGTGGCGTTCATTCTGCTGGCCGCCGCCTACGTGCCCGGCAACCGTCTCCGTGCCCGCATCGGCCATCCCATGGTGGTGGGCACCAAGGTCTGGGCGTTCGGTCATCTGCTCTCCATCGGCTTGCTGCACGACGTGGTGTTGTTCGGCGCCTTCCTGGTGTGGGCGATCGTGGCGTTCGCCCGGCTGCGTCGGCGTGACCGTGCCCAGGGAGTGACTTACGCACCCGGTACCCTCAAGGGCAACATCATCACCGTGGTGGTGGGCGTGGTGGCCTGGGCGTTGTTCGCGTTCTGGCTGCATGGCGCGCTTATCGGCGTGCGGCCGTTCGGCTGAGTCGGTAGGCCGTAAACGACAATGAACTGAAGGGGAGGCCCATGTCGGTTGAAGTGCAAGTCGTGAATGCGTTCGTGGACGGCGACACCGGCGGTAACCCGGCCGGCGTGGTGGTCGACGCGGATGCGCTCACGGCCTTGCAGAAGCAGAGCATTGCCCGTCAGGTAGGGCTGTCCGAAACCGCCTTCGTGTCCGCGTCAAACACGGCCACCGTCAAGCTCGAGTTCTTTACGCCCACCCGGCAGATTCCGCATTGCGGTCACGCTACCGTGGCGACCTTTTCCCTGCTGCGTCAGCGCGGTCTGATTGGCGAGGGGCGTTTGAGTAAAGAGACGATTGAAGGCGACCGCCATATCCTCGTCGACGGCAACCGGGTGTACATGGAGCAGCGGGCGCCGCACTACCACTTTATAGAGCCATCGTCAGAGCTGGCGGGCCGGGTGGCGGCGTCCCTCGGTCTGGATGTCGAGGTGTGGCGGGAGGGTCCGGCGCCTTGTGTAGCGAACACGGGCATGAATTTTCTACTCGTGCCCTTGGCGAATGGTGACGCGGTGGCCGCGCTGCGGCCTGAGCTGGCTCAGGTGGAGTCGGTTAGCGAGGCGCTGGATTTGGTCGGCTACTTTGCGTTTTCCACGCAGCCGGAGGTGGCCGGCCGGCACGCCGGTGCGCGCATGTTCGCGCCACGTTTCGGTATCGCCGAGGAAGCGGCGACCGGCATGGCGGCCGGCCCGCTGGCCTGCTTTCTGCACGACCACTTGGCGGTGCGCGCGCCGGAATTTCTGATTGAGCAGGGCCGGCTGATGCGGCCGCCGTCGCCCAGCGTGATCCATGTGGCGGTGGAGACCGCCGGGGGCCGCGCCTCCGGTCTGATGGCCGGCGGCGCGGCCCGGGTGGTCTCTTCGTACAACGTGGCGCCTTAATCTCCGGGTTGCCGGAGCCGTCGAAGGTGGTGCCCGCGCCGCCGCTGAAATCAGCGAATGCATAGGGGGGGCCACCAGGTGTCTCCGCCTGTTATAACCGCCCTGAGTCTAGCAGTGATGAACGAAAGCGCGACACGCAAGGTGAACCATGAAAGTGAAACGCATCATGGCCAACACGGCCACTTCGGATCTGGAAAAAGCCGACCGCTTTTACGGTGACATTCTGGGCCTGGAACGGTTGATGGACCACGGTTGGTTCCGCACCTATGGCTGCCGTGAAACCATGATGGTACAGGTCAGCTTCGGGTCCGAGGGCGGCTCGGGCACACCGGTCCCTGATCTGTCCATCGAGGTGGATGATCTGGAAGAGGCGTTGTCCCGCTTCGAGCAGGCCGGTGTGGCGATTGAGTACGGCCCGGTCAGCGAGCCCTGGGGCGTGCGCCGTTTCTACGTGCGCGACCCCTTCGACAAGCTGCTCAACATCCTGCAACACGAGTGAGCCCTGGGGCGCGCCGGGTAACATAATGTCCACCTTGTTTGGCACGAAAGGCCCGTTACACGGCGGTGCCACCCCGCCATGATGGCCTCTGACTTGGAAAAGAGGCCGACTATGCAAATCGATACGAGCACGCCGGTGATGGTCACCGGCGCCACCGGTTACGTGGCTGGACGTCTGGTGCAGCGGTTGCTGGAAGAGGGCGTCACCGTGCACGCGGCGGTGCGCAATCCCGACGACAGCCGCAAGCTTCAGTACCTGAACGCGATCGCGGAAAAGACGTCGGGAACCCTTCGCTACTTCAAGGCGGACCTGCTGTCACCGGGCTCTTATGCCGAGGCCATGGCCGGCTGTTCGGTGGTGTTTCACACCGCGTCGCCGTTCACCACCACCGTGAAGGACCCGCGAAAGGAGCTGGTGGAGCCGGCGCAGCTGGGCACCCGCAATGTGCTGGAGACCGTCAACGACACGCCGTCCGTGAAACGGGTGGTGCTGACCAGCAGTTGCGCGGCGATCTACGGCGACAACGCGGACCTGAAGCACACCGCCGGCGGCGTCTTCACCGAAGCGGATTGGAACACCAGCTCGTCGCTGAGCCACCAGCCCTATGCCTACTCCAAAACCATGGCGGAAAAAGAGGGCTGGAAGATCGCCGACGCCCAACAGCGTTGGGACCTGGTGACCATCAACCCGTCCCTGGTGATCGGCCCCGGCATCAACCCGAACGCCACCTCCGAAAGCTTCGATATTCTCCGTCAGTTCGGCGACGGCACCGCGCGCCCCGGGGTACCGGATGTGGGCATCGGCGTGGTGGACGTGCGTGAAGTGGCCGAGGCGCACCTGCGCGCCGGCTTCCTGCCGGAAGCGAACGGCCGCTACATTCTGTCCGGCCACGACACCGACTTTCCCGAAATCGCCGCCGTGTTACGCCGCCGCTTCGGCAAACAATACCCGATCCCCAAACGCACCCTGCCCAAGGCCGCCGTATGGCTGTTCGGACCGGTGGTGAACAAAACCCTCACCCGCAAGTTCGTCAGCCGCAACGTCAATCTTCCCTGGCGCGCCGACAACAGCCGCAGCCGCGAGCAGCTGGGTATTCAGTACCGGCCATTGGAGGAATCCCTCAACGAATTCTTCCAACAGCTGGTGGACAGCGGCCAGTTGAAGAAGTAACGGCGCTGACCACTGCCGGGCCCTGGTCTACATGGTGGCGTTATGCGGTGGTTGCTCTAAACTCCTGGTTGTCTTTAAAGCCAATAATGAGAGAGTCATGTCCCCCACTGATCCTTATGCCGGCGGTCAGGCGCATAACGCCGGAACTGCGGACCGTGATGCGTTAACGGCATTCTCGTCGTTCTCGCTGGCCAACCTGTTCGACACGCTCCCTGAAGCGGTGGTGGTGGCGGACCGGGAGCGCCGGGTGGTGTATATCAACGCGGCGGCGGAAACACTGTTCGGCTATCGGCTGGAAGATCTGCGTGGCAGGAAAACGGATGTTTTTTACGCCGATCAGGCCGACTTCCTCAACATGGGCAAGCAGCGTTATAACACCACGGCGAGCCCGGGCTTTTCCGCGTACCGTGTTTTATACCAGTGTTCCGACGGCTCGCGGTTTTTGGGCCAGACGTCCGCGGGCGGCTTGTCCGGTGCTCAAGGGGAGATACAGGGGTACCTGGCGTTGATCCGGCCCGCTCGCTCCGCGGAACAGTCCGTGGACACGCTGCAGCGCTTGCATGCGATCACCGCCGATGCGAACCGGGATCATAGCGAAAGAATGGCCGCCGTTCTGGAGTTGGGCGCCCGGCACTTCGGTCTGGACCTGGCGATCCTGTCGAGCATTCAGGGTGACGTGTACCGTGTCGAGCATTGCCATGATCCGTCTGGCGGGCTGTCGCCGGGGACTACTTTTGATCTGGGCGGTACCTATTGCGTGCACGCGTTGAAGGCGGAGGGGCCGGTGGGGTTTCATCACACCGGGGAAAGTGAAATCCGTACTCACCCGTGCTATCGCGACTTCGGCCTGGAGGCTTATATCGGCAGTCCTATTCAGGTGAACGGGACGTTGTACGGCACGTTGAATTTCTCCTCTGTGCAAGCCTGCGAGCCCTTTTCCCGAGACGATCTGGTTTTCATGCAGCTGTTGGCCGACACGGTAGGCTACGAGATTCACCGAAACACCATGCAGAACCAACTGGGTATGCTGGCGCGTACGGACGAGCTCACCGGCCTCGCCAATCGGCGCGCGGTGATGGAGTCACTGCGCTGGCAGATGTCGCACTCGTTGCGGTCCGGCCTGCCGCTGACCGTGATGTCGCTGGATCTGGACCATTTCAAAAGTATCAATGATACCTGGGGGCACGCCGCCGGCGACGACGTGCTGCGTGGCTTCTCCAGCTTGCTTGCCGCCGTGACCCGGGAGGTTGATCTGCGCGGGCGGTTCGGAGGGGAGGAATTCATCGTGGTTTTGCCCGATACCAATGCCGATGGCGGTTGCGTGGTGGGCGAGCGCTTGCGTCGCCGCCTCGGCGAGACGCCCATGGCGGTATCGAAAAAGGAATCACTCACGGTCACGGTGAGTGCCGGCCTGGCATCCCTGCAACCGGGAGACACCGTGGAATCCATACTCAACCGTGTGGACCGCGCCCTGTATCAAGCCAAGCAGAACGGCCGTGACCGTCTGTGTGTCTCGGAAGAGTAAGGCGCCACACTGGAACAGGTACTTGCGCATGACACACCACGCCTTTTTCTCGTCCCTGCTGCTGGCCGGCGCCCTTCTCATCGCCGGTTGTCAAAATGCGGACCCGCACCATCAAAGCGCTAACCCGGACCTGGAGGTAGTACGACTCCAGCCTGGCGTATGGCTGCATACCTCCTACAACACCTTCGACGGCGTGCTCTATCCCTCCAATGGCCTGATCGTGCGTGAAGACGATCATCTGGTGCTGCTGGATTCCGCCTGGGGCGCCGAGGCTACCGAGGCACTGCTGGTCTGGATCGATGAAGAGATCGGGCTGCCGGTGAACCGGGCACTGTCCACGCACTTCCACGACGACCGCACCGGCGGCGTGGCGGTGCTGGAAGCGGCGGGCATCCCGGTCTGGTCGCACCCGATGACGCAGCGGCTGAGCGCGGAAGAGGGTAATCCGGTGCCGCCCAACGCCTTGAAGGGCATTGAAGCCCCAGGCAGCACGACCGGTTTCGGTAGCCTGGAAGTGCTCTACCCCGGTGGCGGCCACGCCCGCGACAACATCATGGTGTGGCTGCCCGAGCAGAAGATGCTCTACGGCGGCTGCGCGGTCCGCGAGCTGGCCACCGACACTCTGGGTAACACTGCCGACGCCGATCTTGAATCCTGGCCCAAGGCGATTCGCCAGGCGCAAAGCCACTACCCGGACGCGCGGCTGGTGATTCCCGGTCACGGCGAGCCGGGCGGCCCGGAACTGCTTGAGCATATGCACGCACTTTTCAAATAAAACGTAAGAGGGGAATGATGGACCTGGTGGATTTGCCCGCTGTGGATAGCCTCAACGAGTCTGTGTTGCTTCTGGCCGATAGTATCCATGAACTGGTTTATGGGCTGCTTGCCTGCTTCGTGGTGGCGCTGGGTGTCTGTTTTGTGATTTTGAAGTACTACCGCGTTCTATCGGGGTTGAGCAGTTACAGGCATGGCCGTTTCAGCAGCGAAAAAGCCTCCCGGCTTTTCGATATGGGTAAACTCGACGAGCTGCTTGCCTATGCCGAGAAGTGCGCCAAGAAATACCCTAACGATGTGGAGATACGGTTTTACATCGGCCTGGCGTTCTACGCACGGGGTGATTTGCAGGAAGCCAAGAGAGAGCTGGAGACCGCGGCTTCGATCAATCCGCACTATAGAGACGCGGTGTCGGCCTACCTGGAGGCCATTGAAGAACATGAGATGCCCGATCCAGCGGCTCAATCACACTAGAGATCACTGGTCCGTCTGTGAACGAAGCCGTTGGCGCCGGCGAGCGCCTCAGCGTGTTGCGGCCGTCGCCGCTACTTGCCGGAGGCCGGGCGCCGGTTCCGCCGGCAACTCCAGTAACTCGGTGAGAAACTCCCGCCAGACCTTATAAATCATAAAACGACCGAGACCGGGGAAGCTGCGGAAGCGCGCGTTGGGTAAATCCCCCGCCAGCCCGCGGGCGCTGCCGATCGAAATGATACGGTCGTCTTCGCCATGCCAATGAAGGATCGGCACCTTGATTTGCTTCAGGTCCACCAGCCAGGGGTGCTGCATGCGTATGTATTCGTCGATCAGGATGCGCGCGCCCTGGAAGTGGCTGGCGTGCATGCGCTCGATCAGTCGCGCCAGCAGGTCCGGATCGTTGAGCACCGCTTGATCCTCCGGGCACAGCGACTTGGCCAGGCGGGCCAGGTATTTTTCCGGGGAACGCCGCACGCCACGCAACGCTAGACGGCCCACCAGCACGAACAGTCGCGGATCCTTGCGGAAGATGCGCAGAAACATGGCGTGGATGCGGTCGAGCTTGTCCAGTTCGAAGTGCTCAATCGGCACGGTGCTGGCTAGCAGGCCCAGCCGGTCGAACAGATCGGGATGCAGCGCCGCCGCGCACAGCGCATAGGGGCCGCCGCCACAGTACGCCGCCATCGGCGGTCGCTGCAGGCCCAGATGGTGGCACAGGGCGCGGATGTCCGGGCCAAAGTCGCGGAATTCCATGTCCGCTCGGGCAGTGGACAGTCCGTAGCCGGGGCGTACGATCAGAATCATGCGCAGGCCGTTCGCCCGGTACCACTCATCGAAGAGGCGGTGGTCGGGCAGGGCGCTGCCCAGGTTGTCGAGGGTCAGCACCGCTCGTCCCGACGGATCACCGTATTCGAACCAGCTCAACACGCGGCCATCGGGCAGGGTCAGGGTGTGTTCCGGCGTTTGGCTCAGGGCCGGGGGCTGGGCCGCCTGGACCAAGGCATGCCCCATCGCTTGACTGACTAACTGCACCTGACTGTTGGCTTCCAGCTTCGCCATGGTCGACTTAAGCTGACTGCGCGCGGTGTGCACGCTGATCGAGAGCAGCGCCGCGCTTTGACTGAGGTTGCCGATCTTGCAGAGCAGATGCAGCAGGCGGGATTCTGCGTGCGTGATCGGAAATATGGCCTTCAGGGATTCCGGGGATGGCGTCACCACACTGTGGCCGGCCAGCACCCAGACAATGGTTCGGACCCGCGCGATGGTGCCTGGTGCATCGGATTTTTTGACTGGCAGACAGAGCAAGGTCACCGCGTCACGTTGGGAGGTGAGTAGCTGAGTGTGGCGGCCGGCGGCAAGACTGTGAACCCGTTTCAAGCCCTCCTTTAAGGTCCGGTCGGCGAAACGCAGCGTGCCGTCCGGGAGCAACTCGATGGGCGCCTGGGTGAGTGCCTGCCGCGCCGCCGGATTGCATTCCAGGGCGCGCATCCGCTCGTCGAGCATCAGCATGGGCCAGGGCATCTGGTTATACATGCTGTTGAGAATCTGGGTGCGGTCCTCAAGAGCGTGCATATAGGCGCTGCTGCGTACCGCCCGTTCCAGGTGCCCGATCAACTGTTCCACTTCCATGGGTGCGTCGTTGGCGTCGCCGGACGGGCTGTCCTCGGTCCAGCCGGTGATGGTATCGAGCAGGTCCATCCAGTCGCCGGGGGACAAGGCGGTTTCGTAGATCCGACCGATCAGGTCGTTATTCTCATCCTGCAAGGCGTCGGCCCCGGGTTCGGCAAGGTGGTTGTCCGGATCATAGGAAGCGCGCGTCGGGAGCGCAACGAAAAAGACCCCGGGGGCCGGGGTCAAAGGGTGCGGCGAGGCCGAAGCCCGCCGCAGGGGCACGCCTTGCGGCGTTCGGGGGTGAAGCGGTTACTCGGTGACGTCGATCAGTACCACCAGGCCCAGCTCGTTGGGGTCGCCGCCCTGCGGCACCCAGCGGGTGGTGAATACGCCCAGGCTGGCGTCCTGGTTGAAAAAGCCCTCCATGATATTGCTGCCGTCCTGACCGGCGAGGGTCAGGGTGGTGGCGCCGTTGGCGGCGATGCTGGCGGTCAGCGGCTCGTCGACGGTGTCCTGCTCGACGACGAGGTCGCCGCCCAGGCCGGTTTTCTCGACCAGCGTAAAGCTGCCGTTGAGCGTTCCGGCGGTGTTGCTGGTCAGATTGACGTAGCTGTTGAACTGGCTGTTGATCATTTCAATATCGCTGGAGCCATTACCCACGCCATCCAGGGCCACGGACAACAGCATCAGGCGGTACCGCTTGCCACTGACGTCCGGCGCGCTATCGGGCAGTTTGACCATCAGGGTTTTGTTGAACTGGGCCCAGATGTTCTCGTTGTTTTCGGTTTCCGCGAAGGCGATGAAATCGAAGGTGTCGTTGATAAAGCCATCAGTGGGCACGGGCTGGCCGTCTTCGGTGCCGGCGGAAATGATGTCGCCGTCGGCTGAGACGTTGATGGCGTCGCCGGTACTGCCGGTTTCGGAAAGGGTCTGATAGGTGCTGCCGTTGCTTTCCAGCCCTACCCGGTGGCCGGTGGCGTCGCCGTAATCGAAGGTGCCGTCGCCATTGAAGGTGACCACGTTGACCTCGGTCTGCAGTTCGATCACACCGGTTTGCGCGTAGGTTTCCAGGAACACGCGGCCGAAGGCGCCGCTGAGATCCGAATCGCTCATCCCGGACGGTGAGCGGGCGAACACTTCCAGGGCGCGGAATACTTCATCACCCTGGCGATCGTCCGGATTTAGAGCGTCCGGTTCGTCGTCGCCGTTAGTGTCGGTGGTGCCGTAGCGAACCGCCGCTTCCTGAGAAAGAAGGAAGAACAGACCTGTATTCTGAACCTGTTGCAGGTTGTAGATCACTGACGGATAGCGGAACGCGTTGTCGCCGTTGATCTCTTCCTCGAACGCGCCTTCGATGGACAGTATGCCGGAGTCGGTCAGTGTGCCGGAGAGGTTCTCGGATTCGGTGTCGATGTCCGTTTCATAGTAGATCGATCCGGTCGCCACGCTCATGCCGGAGAAATTCGAGTAGGCGCTTTCTTCGCCTTCCAGGGTGATCGCCACGGTATTGCCGCCGCCGTCGGCAAAGTCGAACTGGCCGCGCCACATATCGTTGGCGAAGGTGCCGAAGTTGTCGTTGTCGCTGTCATGCAGGCCGAGGCTGAACGCCGCGCTTCGGTAGTCGCCGGTAACGCTATCCGCGTCGCCGGGTTGCGCCTTGATCACCGCCACCTGTTGTTCCACGAACTCGCCGACTTCCTGGTCCAGTTTGGCGAGCATGTCACTGAGATCGTTGCCGGCGGTGAGGTCAAAGGTGTCCACCTTGCCGCTCAGGGTGACTACGTCGGTGGCCACCAACTGGTCCAGGTCAGTGCCTTCCTCGATGAACTTACGCAGCACGAATTCCGATACCGGGTTGATGTTCACCGCCTGATCGACCACCTGGGCCCGCATTTCAGTGCCGGTGCCGGTAATCCGTACGATTAAATTGCCCGCCAGGTTCACGCCGTCGGGGAGTGTCAGACGGTAGTCGCCGGTGATCGAGGTGACGGTTTCCGCCAGCACCTCGCCCACCGGGTTGCCGGCGTTATCCACCCGCAGTAGCTCGACGGTCGCCCCGCCGACCGGATCCAACCCGGTGATGGCCGCGTGCGCCGGCGGAATCAGCACGTTCAACGCCAATTCGAACAGGCTTGGGGCCTCGTGAAACGCCACGGCGCCGGCCGGTGCCGTGGCGGTGCCGCTGATGGTGCGTGAGGTGGCGCCACCGCCGCCGGCATCGTCGCTGGATGAGGAGGAGCTGCCCCCACACCCCGCCAGAATCGTGACCGACGCCACGCATGCAATGAGGAATAACGCTGCTTTCTTCATGGTTGCCCTTCCGATGTCCAATCAGGTTGGATCGAGCCTAGGGCGTTTGTTAAATGGGCACATACCCCATATGGGGTAAACCGTAATCGATTGTTGGTGGGGCCCTTTAAATCCCACTTTCCATCGCCACGCAGGGGTGATAGGTAAACAACACAAGGAGACAAGCCATGGACGACGATCATCATTCGCAGGCTGTCCCTGGCACCATGTCGGCCATGGTGCTCACCGGCCACGGTGGCGTGGATAAGCTGGTTCACCGCGACGATGTGCCGGTGCCTCGACCCGCGCCGGGCCAAGTGCTGGTGCGCGTCACCGCCACCGCCAAGAACAACACCGACCGTAAGGCCCGTGAAGGCCTGTATCCCACCAAGGACAAGGACGAGGTGGCGTCCTTTCAGATGGGTGGTTCGGCCACGCTCACCTTCCCCCGTATTCAGGGCGCCGACGTGGCCGGGCGGGTTGCCGCGGTCGGTGAAGGCGTGGATCCGGCACGCCTCGGCGAGCGCGGCCTGCTGGATTTCAATCTTTATCCGGACGACCGCCGCGACATCAACCTGACGCCGGACTACTACGGCCACGGCGCCGACGGCGGCTTCGCCGAGTACGTGGCGGTGCCCTCGGACCAGTTCCACACCGTGGACAAGGCGGACCTGGCCGACGCGGAGCTGGCGGCCATGGGCATGTGCTCCTACCAGACCGCCCTGCATATGCTCACCTCCGCCAATGTCGTCGCCGGGGAGCGGGTGCTGGTGACCGGCGCCAGCGGCGGTGTCGGCACGGCGCTGATCCAGCTGTGCCGGGTCCTGGGCGCGATTCCCTATGCGTTGAGCACGCCGGACAAGGCGGGCGCCCTGCGTGAGCTGGGCGCCGAAGCGGTGCTCGACCGTTCCGACATGGACGGCTTCACCGACCGGGTCCGCGAGCTGACCGGCGGCGCGCCTCTGGACGCGGTGATGGATCTGGTCGGCGGCGACATGACCGACCGCTTTATCGACGCCATGATCTTCGACATGAAAGCGCGCAACAGCTACCCGCGTCTGAGCATCGCCGGCGCCAGCGGCGGCAACCTGAGTGAGATCATGTGGACGCGCATCTACCTCTATCAGGTGCAGGTGTTCGGCGTCTCCCACGGCACCCGGGAAGAGGCGGAACAGCTGATCGGCTGGATCCGTTCCGGCGAGCTCAAACCGGTGCTGCATGCGGCTTTCAAACTCTCCGACCTGCACCGCGCGGAGGACTACTTCGTCAGCCGCGGCAACAACTTCCTCGGCAAGATCGTCATCGTCCCCGACCGCCAGTGGGCGGACTTCGGCGAACCCTTCGCGTTAAAGGAGACAACCTGATGCGCCAGGAGTTAAGCCTGAACCTCATGGACACCCATGCCGGCGGCGATGTCAGTCGCATCGTTCTCGGCGGTATTGATCCGCTGCCCGGTAAAACCGTGCGCCAGCAAATGGAGTACCTGCGCGACGACGCCGACGGCCTGCGCCGGCTTTTACTGGAGGAGCCCTACGGCATTCCGGAAATGTCGGTGGATCTGATCGTGCCGCCGTCCCACCCGGACGCCAGCGTCGGCTACATCATCATGGAAGTGATGGGCTATGCGATTTACTCCGGCTCCAACACCATCTGCACCGCCACGGCGGTGCTGGAAAGCGGGCTGGTGCCCAAGGAAGAGGGCCGGCAAAGCTTTATGATGGAATCGCCGGCGGGGCTGGTGCACATCGAGGCCCAGGTCCACGACGGCGTGGTGGAATCGATCACCTGCGGCGGCCTGCCCAGCTACATCGACACCCACCGCGCCACCATCCATGTGCCGTCGCTGGGCAACGTCACCTACAGCGTGGCTTACAGCGGCGGGTTCTACGCTCTGGTGGACGCCACCGAGCTGGGCTTTCATCTGACCCTGGATGAGGAGGCGGATCTGGCGCGCTGCGCCCGCGCCATCGTCGAGGCGATTCAGGCGGAGCGCGGCTTTTCCCACTACACCCTGGGCGACGTGGGGCCGCTGCCGTTCCTGCACTTCATGGGCCCGGTGGAGCAGGTGGGGGATCACTTCTACCGCTCCCGCTCCGCCACCTATGTGCACCCTGGCGTGATCTGCCGCAGCACCACCGGCACCGGCACCTCCGCGCGGTTGGCGCTGATGCACCATGAAGGCAGGATCAAACCCGGCGACCGTCTGGAGACCGTCTCCCTGCGCGGCTCCGGCTTTATCGGCGAGTTCATCGACACCCGCCGGGAGGAAGACCACGAGGTGGTGGAAAACACCATCACCGGCAAAAGCTACGTGCTGGCGCACTCCAGAACCGTGGTCAACTGCGAGGACCCGATGGTCGACTGCGGCGGGCTCCACCACATCCTCAGCGACGGCCACGACTGACGGCTCTCGCTCTAATCGGAATCGTTGAGGCGCTCCTGGCGCTCTTGCTCTTCCTCAAAGGCGGCTTTGATTTCAGCGAGGACGTCCTCGACGTTGGCGGCCTCGCCGGAGTCTTCGAATACGCCCGTGAGTGACACCTCCGGGTGCAGTTCGCCGGCCTCGTAGAGGGCCCAGATCTCCTCGCCGTAGCGGCTACCGACCAGGGCCGGGGCGTACTGGCCGTAGTAACGTGTCATGTTGTTGACGTCGCGCAGCAGGAACGCCTCGGCGTGGTTGTTGGCGGCGGCGTCCACCGCCTGGGGCAGGTCGATCACCACCGGCCCGTAGGCGTCCACCAGCACGTTGAATTCGGACAGGTCGCCGTGGACCAGCCCGGCGCACAGCATCAGCACCACGTAGTGCATCATCAGGGCGTGGTCTTCCAGCGCCTGTTCCTCGGTGAGCACCACGTCGCACAGGCGCGGCGCCACGTCGCCGGCGTCGTCGGTGATCAGCTCCATCAGCAGCACGCCTTCCAGCATGTCGTAGGGGCGGGGCACGCGCACGCCGGCGTCCGCCAGGCGGCGCAGGGCGTCCACCTCGGCGGTCTGCCAGACCTTTTCCTGCTGATCGCGGCCGAACTTGGAGCCCTTTTCCATGGCCCGGGCACGGCGCGTGCTGCGCACCTTGCGGCCTTCCTGGTAGTGCACCGCCTGCTTGAAGCCGCGCTTGGCGGCTTCCTTGTACACCTTGGCGCACTGCACCCGGTCGCCGCAGCGGACCACATAGATGTCCGCCTCTTTGCCGCTCATCAGCCGGCTGATCACTTCGTCCACCAGGCCGTCATCGACCAGGGGTTGTATCCGTTTCGGGGTTTTCATGCCGCCCTTATACGCTATTCGCCGATGCCAGGCATCTCTTGCTGGACCTCGCGATTCACGGCACTCCGTCGGGAGCGCCCAGCTGCGCTTCCAATTGCCGGTGAAAGCGCGGCGCGCTGTACTCGAAAGTGCCGAAGGTGAGTACCCGGTTGGCACCGGACGAAAGGCCTTTTTGAATCGATTCCGACAGGCTGTAGTCCTCGGCCAGGGTGCGCCGGTACAAATCCACATTGGCCTGCCAGTAGCGTTCCGCTTTATCGCTGTCGGGGGCGGCGGGCAGCAGGGTGATCTCGTGGACACGGGTACGGTTCGGCCCGAGCGGCTCCAGGGTGCTGAACTGGGCGTGGTCGGGCTGCACCAGCACGGTGGTGTTGGGAAAAAAGAAGTACAGAATGTTGCCGTGCCGGCGCGGTTCAAAGCCTTCGGCGTCCGGCGGGTTGGCCGGGTCCAGGTTGGATTTGACCAAATACAGCCGGCGATTGAGTCCCGCTTCGTCGATGATCTGGAGGTTGTCGGTGAACAGGTGCGCGATGGTATTCCGGTGCGCCACCTTGAAGTGGTAGGCCTCTAGGGAACCGTCCACCAGCAGTTTCCAGTTGGCGGCCACCTCATAGTGGCGCGGCGCGTAGGCCACGGGCGCGGACAGATCCAGGGCTTCCAGCTCGCCCATCAATGGATCGAGATGGCTGTCGATATCACTGTCCGCGAGATCCGGGTCGGCGACTACCCAGACCAGGCCGCCGCGCTCCCGAACGGCCAGGCGCCGCAGCCCGGATTCCGCCTTGTTCAGGCAGGGAAAGCCGAACGCCTGGGGCAGCCCCTTCAGGCTTCCGTCCAGGGCGTAGGTCCAGGCGTGGTAAGGGCAAACAAAGGTCCGGGCGCTGTGGCCGGCGCCTTCGTCCAGCAGGCGGGCGCCCCGGTGGCGACATACGTTGAGGAAGGCCCGCAAGGCGCCGTCCTCCTGACGCACCAGCAGCAAAGGCACGCCCAGCCGGTCGCGGGCCAGCCAGGCGCCAGCGGCGGGCAGTTCGCTGCTGGCGGCCACCGCCTGGGGGCGGCGCCGCATCAGGGCCCGCTCCCGGTCGGCCCGGTCGCGGTCCAGATAGCGGTCCACCGGCACCTCGCCGGGGGCGGCCCGGCCTTCCGGCCGCGTCCCGTTGAGCGCCTCCAGGGTGCGCCGGTGAAGGTCTGCACGGACCTCAGGTTTCATGTTGGGGCTCCGGTGTCATCTTGTTGTTCTGATCGGACCAAAATGCGCGTGGCGCCGACAGTCTGTCAATGCGTCCCTCGCCGGCTCGGCGCGCTTGCAATGGTGAGGCCTCCTGTGACGTTATAGACGGTCGTTGATGGAGAGGGAAAGGCATGTCCAACCGCAGCTGTTTCGGTGTGCTGATGGCGCTGTTCGTGGTGTTGTTCGCGGTGCTGGCGGTGGCGCCCCGCGAGCCGGCGACCTGGGCGATGGAAAACGCCGTGGCGGCGCTGTTCGTCATCGGCCTGTGGGTGACGCGCCGCTGGTTCCGGTTCTCGCGCAGCGCCTACCTGATGATGTTCTCGTTTCTGGCGCTGCATGAGATCGGCGCCCACTACACCTATTCCCATGTGCCCTACGACCAGACCCTGCATACGCTCTTCGGTTTCAGTCCGGACGCGGTGATGGGGTGGCAGCGTAACCAGTACGACCGCTTTCTACATCTGCTCTATGGCCTGCTGTTGGTGTTGCCGCTGAGTGAGCTGTGCCGGGAATGGGGCGGCTTGCGGCGGCCTGGCGCGGCGCTGTTCGCGTTCAGCCTGATACTGGCGTCGTCGCTGCTCTACGAGCTGATTGAGTGGGGCGCCGCCGTGGCGCTGGGGGACGGCAGCACCGCCTTTCTCGGCACCCAGGGCGACCCCTGGGACGCCCAGAAGGACATGGCACTGGCCACGGTCGGCGCGCTGGCCTCGCTGGTGATCGCGGCACTGGCACGGCGTATCCGGTGAGCTCTAACCGGATTTTGCATTCGCGCCGTATCCGCGCCGTCGGCCGGGTGTCTACACTGGAACTCGTTCATACACGCCCAATGGCAAGGAGAGCACCATGACCTATAGCGCGGAGTACGCTACCGATCACCCCACCCGGGACGAGGTGGAAGCCATCCGCGAGCCCACCGTGGTGGAATTCGGCCAGCCCGGTTGCGGCCACTGCCAGGCCGCCGCGCCGCTGATCAAGGCGGCGTTCGCCGATTTTACCGGGGTGGTGCACCTGAAACTGGAGGACGCCAAGGGCCGGTTGCTCGGGCGCGCGTTCAAGGTAAAACAATGGCCGACACTGATCTTCCTGCAGGAGGGCGAGGAAGTGGCGCGTCTGGTGCGCCCGCAGAGCGAGCAGGCGGTGCGCGAAGCCCTGGAGAAAATCGACACCAAGGCCTACCGGGACGCCGACCAGGCGGGCACGGGCGGCAGCAAGGATCCGTGAAGAACCGGTTTTAATTTGTGGCGCGCAATTACATTAACGATGTGGTTGCGCGCCCGTTGTCATGCTAAGTTTGCCCGAAATAAAAATAAACAAGGGTTTTCATATCAGCCCGATAATCATAAATGGGGTAAACAATGCGCATTGGTATTGTCGTGGATTCCACCTGCGATTTACCGGAATCCTATTTCAAAAAAAATAATATCCAGATCCTTCCAATTTCCATTCGTCTGGGTAAAGAGTTGCTGGTCGATAAGCGTGACGAGCAAGCCACCCGCCGGTTCTATCAGGAGCAACTGGACTCCGAGGGCATCGACGCCGAATCCATTCCTTATTCCGTGGATCAGATCCAGGCGGTGTTTCTGGAGCAATTGGTCATCGATTATGACCTGGTGTTCTGTATTACCGTCTCTGGTAAGCGCAGCCTGATTTTTGATAACGCCACCAAGGCGTCTTTCTCGATTCTCAAGCAGTATCAGAAAGTGCGCGCCGACGCCGGGGTGCCGGGGCCCTTCTCGATGCGGGTGATCGACAGTAAAACCTTGTTCTCCGGTACCGCGGTATTGGTTTGCGAGGTGGCTAAAATGATCGAAGAGGGCGCCAACCGAAACGCCATTCGCCTGCGTATCGATGAGATGCTGCCGCACATCTGCGGCTATATGGTGCCCGAGAAACTGGCTTATGTGCGCGACCGGGGTTTCAAGAAAGGCGAACGCAAAAGCTTTTCAGATTCCATGCGAGGGGTGGCGCTGACCGTTGGGTCGGCGTTGTCGATGCACCCATTGATCCGCATCCACGGTGGCGAGGAAAATCCGGTCACGGTCAATCGGAGCTATGAGAAGTCGGCACGGCGAATGCTCGAGCATGTGGCCAAGCAAATCCGCGCCGGGAAGTTGATGTCCAGCCATGTCTGCCTCAGCTACGCCGGCGATGCCGCCCGCGTGCCGGCCATACCCGGTTATGCTGAGCTGGAAGACGCCGCCCGCGAGCACAATGTGCAGCTGCTGGTGTCCACCATGAGCCCCACCGGCGCCATTAACGTGGGCGCCGGCTGCCTGTTCGTGGCGTTCGCCAGCCAGGACGATCAGTTCGAGTAAACCTTTTCTAGAACTGTTCCTCGATGGGTTCCACCGCGGTCGCCGGGGTGGCGTGCGCCGGCCGGCCCCGCAGTAACAGCGCCGTCATCAGCGCGGTGCCGGCGATGATCACCGCGCCGATGGCGGAATTGGTGTGCAGGGCGGCGCTGAAGCCGGCGCGGGCCGCTTCCAGCACCTGGGCGGCCAGCGCCGGTGGCAGTTGCGCGGCGGTGCCGATGGCGCCCCCCAGCGTATCGCCGGCGGCCAGGGCTTGTGCCTCGTTGAGCCCCTCCGGCATGGCGTCCAGCATATGCCGCCGATAGACCGCCGCGCCGACACTGCCGATCACCGCGATGCCCAGGGCCATGCCCAGTTCGGTGGCGGTTTCCGAGGTGGCCGAGGCGGCCCCCGCCTTGGTGGCCGGCGCCGCGCTCACCACCATGTCGGTGCCGAGGATCATCATCGGCATCACGCCCATGCCCATGATCGTCATACCCACCACCAGCAGCATCAGGTCGTCGATATCGTTGACCCGCATCAGCGCCGCCAGGCCCACGGCGGCCAGTACCAGGCCGCCGCTCACCAGCCGCGAATGCGGTATATAACGGGTGGCCGCCGGAATCAGTAACGACGCCGCCGTCTGCACCACCGCCGGCGGCAGCATGGCCAGCCCCGCCTGCAGCGGCGACAGCCCCAGCACCCCCTGCAGGTACTGAAACACCATCAGCCAGGCGCCGGAGAGCGCCAGGATGGTCAGCATCATGGCCGCCACCGAGGTGCTGAAATGGCGGCTGCGGAACAGGCTCAGGTCGAACATCGGCTCGCTGAGACGGCGCTGGCGCCGGGTGAACACCACGGCCAGGGCCAGGCCCAGCAGCATCGACAGGAACGGCGCCGCGTGCACGCCGTTGCGGGCCAGATCCTTGAGCCCGTAGATCACCGCCAGCACCATCGCCACCGACAGCAGGGCGCTGGGCAGATCCTGGCGGCCGGCGTTCTCGTCGCGGAACTCCGGCAGCAGCCAGGGGCCGCACAGCAACAACAGCAGCATCACCGGCACCCCGAGCAGGAACACCGAGCCCCACCAGAAGAATTCCAGCAAGGCGCCGCCCACCAGCGGGCCGATGGCGCTGCCGACGATAAAACCGGTCATCCACACGGTGATCGCCAGGGTGCGTTCGCGCTCCACCTGGAACATATTGCGCAGCAGCGACAGGGTGGACGGCATCAGCGTGGCGCCGGCCACGCCCAGCAGAGCACGCGCCGCGATCAGGGTTTCCGCGCTCTCCGAAAACGCCGCCATCACCGACGCCAGCCCGAAGGCGCTGGCGCCGGCCAGCAGCAGCTTGCGGCGGCCGATGCGGTCGCCCAGCGTGCCCATGGTCACCAGGAAGCCGGCGATCATGAAGCCGTAGATATCCAGGATCCACAGCAGTTGGTCGCTGGTGGGCTGCAGGTCGGCGCTGAGATGCGGCGCGGCCAGGTGCAGCACCGTCATATCCAGCGCCAGCAGCACCGTGGGCAGCATCAACACCGCCAGGCCCAGCCATTCGCGGCGGGTCGCCGGGGTCGCGGTGATTTCATCGGGTACAGCGGGGGGCATGGTGGGGTCCTTTCAGTAACGTCCTTCTTCGCGCAACTCGGCCTCGATGGGCCGCACTTCGATAGCGCCGATGCGGGCCGACGGCCAGTGGGCGGCGATCTCCAGCGCGTGCTCGTCGTCGCGGGCTTCGATCAGGAAGTAACCGCCGATCTGCTCCTTGGTTTCCGCGAACGGACCGTCGGTCACCGAACCTTTGCCGTCGCGCACGCGGGCGACCCTGGCGCGGGTGGGGCTTTGCAGGGCCTGGGTGTCGAGCAGCTCGCCGCGCTCGCGCAGCGCCGCCACATAATCCAGGGTTTCCTGGCGCAGTGCCAGCCACTCCTCGCGGCTCAGGGACTTGAGGTCCTGTTCCGCTTCATAAGCCAGACAAAGATATTTCATGTTCGCTCCTGTTAACGGAAGGGTGTCGTCTCACAGTCGTCGTGGCGGCCGCCGTTTCGACAATCCGGGTTTCACGTTTTGTGGATACTTTTTCGCCTATCCAGTGTCCAGTGGTCTAGTCTGACCAAAAATAATGCCGTTGGAGAGTGACAAGGAGAGTGCCATGTTTTCACGTCGTGATTTCCTCAATACCAGCCTCTGGGCCGGCGCCGGCCTGGCCCTGGGCGTGCACCGCGCGGCACTGGCGGCGGACGGCAAGGGCGCGCTGCCCGCCGGCGAAAGCCTGCGCACCCGCGCCATCCCGGCCAGCGGCGAACAAATTCCGTTGGTCGGCGCCGGCACCTCCGGCAGCTTCGTGGCCGAGATCGGCTCGGAGAAGTACCAGCGCCTCAAGGAGGTCATGGCGATCTTCTTCAACAGCGGCGCCACCGTGTTCGATACCTCGCCCAACTACGGCGGCGCGGACAAGGTGCTGGGCGCGCTGCTGGAAGAGGGCGGCTGGCGGGACCAATGCTTCCTGGCCACCAAGATCGCCGCCGACAGCCGCGCCGAGGCCGAGCGGCAGTGGGCCGAATCCCTCAAGGCATTGCGCACCGACAAGGTGGAACTGCTGCAGGTGCACAACCTGCGCGACTGGAAAACCCAGCTGCCTTACGCCCGCGAGCTGAAAGAGCAGGGCAAAACCAAGTATGTGGGTGTCACCCACTACCTGGATCGTGGCCTGGACGAAATAGAGCGGATCCTGCGCAGCGAACCGCTGGATTTTATCCAGATCCACTACTCCATCAACGCGCCGGCGGCGGCGGAAACCGTCCTGCCGCTGGCCCGTGACAAGGGCGTGGCGGTGCTGATCAACCGCGCCTTTGACGACGGCAAGCTGTTTGGCCGGGTGAAGGACAAGCCGCTGCCCGGCTGGGCGCCGGAAGTAGGGGTGGAATCCTGGGCGCAGATGTTCCTCAAGTTCGCCATCAGCCACCCGGCGGTGACCTCGGTGATCCCCGCCACCAGCAAACCCAAGCATCAAAGGGACAACCTGCAGGCCGGCTACGGGCCGCTGCTCAGCGAGGCACAAACCCGGGAACTGATCGCGATGGACCTGTAGCGGCGTGAGCACCTTCGCCCGCTTGTTCAATCTGCACAGCCGGGAAGCGCCTTCGGTGCTGGCCGGTCTGTTGATGTTCTTCCTGCTGTTCACCGGCTATTTCATGCTGCGCCCGGTACGCGAGACCATGGGCGTGGCCGGCGGCGTGGACAACCTGCAGTGGCTGTTCACCGGCACCTTCGTGGCGACGCTGGCGGTGCTGCCGCTGTTTGGCTGGCTGGCCTCGAGAGTGGCGCGGCGGCGCATCATGCCCTGGGCCTACGCCTTTTTCGTCGCCAACCTGCTGCTGTTCGCCGCGGTTTTCCTGCGCTGGCCGGAAAACCCCTGGGCGGCGCGCAGTTTTTATATCTGGTTGTCGGTGTTCAACCTGGTGGCGATTTCCCTGGCCTGGAGCGTGCTCGCCGACGTGTTCTCCACCACCCAGGCCAAGCGCCTGTTCGGCATGATCGCCGGCGGCGCCAGCCTGGGCGGGCTCACCGGGCCCGGCCTGGGGGCGCTGCTGGTGGCGCCGGTGGGCCATGTGGGCCTGCTGATGCTGGCGGCCCTGTTGCTGGCGGCGAGCGCCGGCGCCGGGGTATGGCTGTACCGTTGGCGCGACCGCAATCCCTTGCCGGCCGGGACGCGGTCGCAGGAGGAAAGCCGCCATGTGCCGCTCGGCGGCAACCCCTTCGAGGGCGCCGCCGAGGTGGCCCGCACCCCGTTTCTGATCGGCATCGCCGTGTTCGTGGTGCTGCTGGCCAGCGTCAGCACCTTTCTCTACTTCGAGCAGGCGCGGCTGGTGGCGGAGCATTTCCCGGACCCCACCCGGCAGACCCAGGTGTTCGGCCTGATCGATACCGTGGTCCAGGGCCTCGCCATTCTCACCCAGATTTTCCTCACCGGGCGCATCGCCCAGCGCCTGGGCATCGGCGTGCTGCTGGTGGCGGTGCCGGTGGTGATCGCCGCCGGCTTCCTGTGGCTGGCGCTGGCGCCCACTTTCGCGGTGTTCGTGGTGATCATGGTGGCGCGCCGGGCCGGCGAGTACGCGCTGGTGCGCCCCGGCCGGGAGATGCTCTACACCGTGGTGCCGCCGCAGCAGAAGTTCAAAGCCAAGAACTTCATCGACACCGTGGTCTATCGCGGCGGCGACGCGGTCAGCGGCTGGGTGAAGCGGGCGCTGGATCTGCTCGGTGAGCTGCCGGGGCTGGCCATGTTCATCGGCGCTGGCATCGCCCTGACCTGGGCCAGTACCGGCTTTCTGCTGGGGCGCGCGCAGCGGCGCCGGGAACAGGACCCGGGCACCCCGGCGCAACGCTCTTGAAGCGCCGCTGTAAGCGTAGACAATGGGCGGGGTAAACACGGCGTTTCACGGAGGCCTCACGCCGCCGTGACGACGATGTGCGACTGGACCAGCGGGAGCCCGATAATGACAACAGCGCGCTATTTTCCCCTTTTTGCTCTGCTTTTCACCCTGCTCGGGTCGCCGGCCGCGCTGGCCGCCGGTGGCGGTGACGCCGCCGGCACCGTGCCGGCCCAGGTGTTGAGCGAACAGGGGCGTTACCGGGTGGAAGTGCGCCAGGTGCCCGAGCCGCTGCCCGAGGGCGAGCACTTCAGCCTGGGGTTACGGGTGGTGAGCATGGATAACCCCGACGCGCCCCTGGACGCCTCCGCCGTCACCGTCGAGGCGGGCATGCGCCACGGTCGTGACCAGGGTTTCGCCCACGGCATGCAGTCCGAACCGCAAGTGAGCGCCCGCGACGGCCTGATCCTGGTGGAGGGGCTGTACTTCCATATGGGCGGTGCCTGGACCCTGCAGGTCGCCATCGACGGTGACGACGGCGAAGACCGGGCCTGGCTGACGCTGCCCTGCTGCGGGGGATGAGCCGGCTCTTGGGAGGCGCCGCCCTGATCGCGGCGCTGGCTGTGGCGGTGCCCTGGCTGGCCGCCGCTGGCGCCGGTGACACCGCGTTCACGGACGCCGAGCGGGCCGCGGTGCGGGCGCTGGCGGTGCCGCCGGGCCATACCCCGCCGGAAGTTCCGGACCCGGCACTGGCGGAGTTCGGCCAGCGCCTGTTCTTCGACCGCCGGCTGTCCGGGGACGGCCGCTTTTCCTGCGCCTCTTGCCACCAGCCGGAACGCGCCTTCACGGACGGCCTGGCCCTGCCGGAGGCGGCCGGACGCGGCCACCGCAATACTCCGACTCTGATCAACGTGGCGGACAACCCCTGGTTTCAATGGGACGGCGCCGCCGACAGCCTCTGGTCGCAAATGCTTCTGGTGATTGAGAACCCTCGGGAGCTGGATAACGACCGTCTGAACCTGGCGCATACGCTGTATCGAAATAAGGATTTGCGCGCCGCCTACCGGCGCCGCTTCGGCCCCCTGCCGCCGATGTCCGAGGGCGCGCGTTTCCCGGCCCACGGCTCGCCCCAGGCCGCATCGGACTCGCCCGAAGGCCGGGCCTGGCGGCGCATGGCGGCGGCGGACCAGGACGCGGTCAACCGGGTGATGGCCAATCTGGGCGTGGCGCTGGCCGCCTGGCAGCGCCGGCTGGTGCGCTATGATTCGCCGTTCGATCGCTTCGCCGCCGCGCTCGCCGACAACCCGGACCCGCCGCCGGACGACGCCTTCCCCGCCGCCGCCCGGCGCGGGCTCAAGCTGTTCGTCGGCGAGGCGCAATGCACGCTCTGCCACAGCGGCCCGGATTTCAGCAACCAGGCGTTCCACAACTTGGGCGTGCCGGTCACGGACCACCGGGACACCGGCCGGGAGCAGGGGCTGCGGCGACTCGCCGCGAGCCCGTTCAACGCCGCCGGGCCCTACGCGGGCGATGACGGCGACGCCGACCGTCTGCGTTTCCTGCCGCCGCCGGAAAGCCAGCGCGGCGCCTTCAAGACCCCCAGCCTGCGCAACGTGGCGCGCACCGCGCCGTATTTCCACGACGGGCGCTTCGCCACGCTGGAACAGGCGGTGCGGTTTTACCTGGAGCCACCGGACGGCGACACCCTGGGCAAGCGCGAAGACACCCTGGACCTGATCCCCGATCTCACCGACCGCCAGGTGGCGGACCTGGTCGCCTTCCTGAAAACCCTGAACAGCGCGCCGCTGCCCGAGGCCGTTACAGCGCCGCCGTCTCCTTAAACGCGGTAACCTCCGCCACCAGCCAGTCGCTGAACGCGCTCAGGCTGGGGTCTTCCGCTTTGCGCTCCGGCAATACCAGGTGGTAGGCCTTGGCGGTGCGGTAGCTGTGCTGAAACGGCACAACCAGCCGCCCGGCCTCCAGCTCCTGGCGGATCAGGAAGGGCGGAATCAGCGCCACGCCCATGTCCTGCATGGCCGCCTCGGCGAGCATGGAGAACAGCTCGTAGCGCGGGCCGGCCATGTCCTGGTCCACCCGCAGGCCCAGCGAATCAAACCATTCCCGCCAGGCGTAGGGGCGCGTAGTCTGTTGAAGCAGGGTCTGTTCGGCGAGCTGCTGCGGAGTGCGCACGCCGTTGGCGTTGAGCAGGCGCGGGCTGCACACCGGCACCGGCTCTTCGTGCATCAGCGCGGTGGTGCGGGTGCCGGGCCACTCGCCGTCGCCGAAGTAGATGGCGGCGTCGAATTCGGTGTCCGCGAACAGGAACGGCCGGGTGCGGTTGGTCAGGTTCACGGTGATGCCCGGGTGGGCGTCGTGGAAGCCGCGCAGCCGAGGCAGCAGCCAGCGGGTGGCGAAGGTGGGCACCACCGCCAGTTCCAGGGTCTGCCCGGGGCCGTGCTGGCCCATCACCGCCAGGGTGTCGCGCTCCAGATCGTCCAGGCGCGCGGTGACCCGGCGGCTGTAGGTGCGGCCGGCCTCGGTGAGCTGCACGCCGCGCCGGGTGCGCCGGAACAGCTTCACGCCCAGGAAGTCCTCCAGGTTGGCGATCTGCCGGCAGATGGCGCTCTGGGTCAGGGCCAGCTCTTCCGCCGCCTTGGTGAAACTCTGGTGGCGGGCGGCGGCCTCGAAGCCGACCAGGGCGGTGGTGGCGGGGATTTTTCGGCGCATGATTCACTCGCTTGATATCAACAAGTGACAAAATAGCACAGGTTGGTGCAATTTTATCGTTTGAAAGCGGTGCGCCGTTCTCCCTAGGATGACGCCCAAATCCAATAATGACACTGGTTTGCGGCGCCCCGGGGCGTGACAGGCCGACTTTGGTTCGGAATGAAGAGGACGAATTCCATGGCACAGAACGCATCTTTTGATTGGGCCAGCCCGCTGCTGCTGGACCAGCAACTCACCGAAGACGAGCGCATGGTGCGCCAGACCGCCGAGCAATACGCCCAGAACAAGCTGGCGCCGCGTGTCCTGGAAGCCTTCCGCCATGAGAAGACCGACCCGGAAATCTTCCGCGAAATGGGCGAGCTGGGCCTGCTCGGCGCCACCATTCCGGAAGCCTACGGCGGCGCCGGCATGAACTATGTGTGCTACGGCCTGATTGCCCGCGAAGTGGAGCGGGTGGATTCCGGCTACCGCTCGATGATGAGCGTGCAGTCCTCCCTGGTGATGGTGCCGATCAACGAATTCGGCAGCGAAGAGCAGAAGCAGAAGTACCTGCCCAAGCTGGCCAGCGGCGAGTGGATCGGCTGCTTCGGCCTGACCGAGCCGGACCACGGCTCCGACCCGGGCAGCATGGCCACCCGCGCCAAGAAAGTGGACGGCGGCTACAGCCTCACCGGCAACAAGATGTGGATCACCAACAGCCCGATCGCCGACGTGTTCGTGGTGTGGGGCAAGACCGAAGACGGCAAGATCCGCGGTTTTATTCTGGAAAAAGGCTGGGAAGGCCTGTCCGCCCCGGCGATCCACGGCAAGATGGGCCTGCGCTCTTCCATTACCGGCGAAATCGTCATGGACAATGTGTTCGTGCCGGAAGAGAACATGTTCCCCGAAGTGACCGGCCTGAAAGGCCCGTTCACCTGCCTGAACTCGGCCCGCTACGGCATCTCCTGGGGCGCGCTGGGCGCCGCCGAGGACTGCTGGCACAAGGCGCGCCAGTACACCCTGGACCGCAAGCAGTTCGGCCGCCCGCTGGCCGCCAACCAGCTGATCCAGAAAAAACTGGCCGACATGCAGACCGAGATCACCCTGGGCCTGCAGGGCTGCCTGCGCCTGGGCCGCATGAAGGACGAAGGCACCGCGGCGGTGGAAATCACCTCCATCATGAAGCGCAACTCCTGCGGCAAGGCCCTGGACATCGCGCGGATGGCCCGCGACATGCTCGGCGGCAACGGCATCTCCGACGAGTTCGGCGTGATCCGTCACCTGGTGAACCTGGAAGTGGTCAACACCTACGAAGGCACCCACGACGTGCACGCGCTGATTCTGGGCCGTGCCCAGACCGGCCTGCAGGCCTTCACCGGCGAATGACCGGGACGCAAACGGGCGCCGCCAAGGGCGCCCTGGATGGCCTCCGCGTCCTGGATTTGTCGCGGGTTCTGGCCGGCCCCTGGGCCGGTCAGATCCTCGGCGATCTGGGCGCCGAAGTGATTAAAGTCGAGCGCCCCGGCCGGGGCGACGACACCCGCGCCTGGGGCCCGCCCTATCTCAACGACGGCCAGGGCGCGCCCACCTCCGAATCCGCCTACTACCTGAGCGCCAACCGCAACAAGCAGTCGGTCACCATCGACATCACCCGCCCGGAAGGCCAGCGGCTGGTGAAACAGCTGGTGGCGGAAAGCGACGTGCTGTTGGAAAACTTCAAGGTCGGCGGCCTCAAGCGCTATGGCCTGGACTATGCGTCCCTGGCGGCGATCAATCCGCGTCTGATCTACTGTTCGATCACCGGCTTCGGCCAGGACGGGCCCTACGCGGAGCGGCCCGGTTACGATTTCCTGATCCAGGGCCTGGGCGGCCTGATGAGCATCACCGGCCAGCCGGACGGCGAACCCGGCGGCGGTCCGGTGAAAGCCGGCGTCGCCCTGACCGACATCACCACCGGCCTGTACGCGGCCATCGCGGTGCTGGCGGCGGTGAACCATCGCCATCAATCCGGCGAAGGCCAGCACATCGACATGGCCCTGCTGGACGTGCAGGTGGCCACCCTGGCCAACCAGGCGATGAACTTCCTCACCAGCGGCACCGCCCCCGGGCGCATGGGCAACGCCCACCCCAATATCGTGCCCTACCAGACGTTCCCCGCCGCCGACGGCGACATCATTCTCACTATCGGCAACGACGGCCAGTTCGCCCGCTTCTGTGAAATCGCCGGCCGCCCGGAATGGGCCAGCGACGAGCGCTACGCCACCAACGCCGCCCGGGTCGCCAACCGCGATACGCTGATTCCGGCCCTGCGCCAGACCACGGTGATGAAGACCACCGCCGAGTGGCTGCGCCTGCTTGAGGAAGCCGGCGTGCCCGGCGGCCCGGTGAACACCATCGAGCAGGTCTTTCAGGACCCGCAGGTGCAACACCGGGGGCTGCGCATCGATCTGTCTCACCCGTTGACGAAAAGCGTGCCCCTGGTGGGCAGCCCCCTGCGCCTGTCCGGCTCGCCGGTGCGTTACGCCAGTGCACCGCCGCTGCTCGGCGAGCACACCGGCGACGTGCTGAGCCAGGTGCTGGGCCTGGACGCGGCCGCCATCGAACAGCTGCGGCGCGACGGCGTTATCTGACCGGAACGGACTGATTGGAGCGGGCACTGTCCATTGGTATGCTAGCCAAATGGACAGTGCCCCGATCGCCAACGTCACTCTGGACGACCCGTTTTACTACCTGCACCACTTCCAGGAAGTGCTGCGCTGGGTAGAGTCGCGCCATGGCGATCTGCTGAACGACGACGAGCTCGCCTTCGTGGCGGCGTTCGCGGAACTGCCCCGGCCGTCGCGGGCCTTGTTGGTGCGCATGGTGACGCGCAAGGGCGAGCACTTCCGAGCGGACAAACTGGTTTACCCGGAAATCGGCGATGCCGTCAGTGCCGCCGCGCCGCTGATCGATCACGGCTGGCTGGACCCGGCCCCGACGCTCGACCTGCCGACCCTTTTCCGGCTGTTCACCAAGGCGGAACTCCGCCACCTGTTGCGTGAGCCGTTGGCCGCCGCCGGGGTGCCGGCCTCGGCCCGCAAGGCGGACTGGCTGGAAGCGCTGTCCGAACTCGAAGACGTTTACCAGGCGCCTTCGGACACGCCGGTGTACCACCTCACCCTGATGCCCCTGTGCGACCGCTTTCGGTTGATGTTCTTCGGTAATCTCTATCAGGACTGGTCCGAGTTCGTGCTCAGCGACCTGGGCACCTTCCAGTACGAGCCGGTGAGTTTCAGCCAGGGCGTGCGGCCGTTCCAGAGCCGGCTGGACGTGGACGCCTACCTGCACCTGAACGCCTGCCGGGACCGGTTCCAGGCGGGCGACGCCCTGGAGGAGGTGGAAGCGGCGCTGCCGCCGGCGCCGGATAGCCCTTGGGCCCGGGAGCGCTGGGACCGGCTGTGTTTCAAGCTGGCGCGGGAGTGGGAGCGGGCCGGGGAACTGGAACGGGCCGGTGCGCTGTATCACCACTGCCGCCATCCGGGCGCCCGGGGCCGGCAACTGCGGGTGCTGGAGCGCCGGGAACAGTATGACGCCGCTCTGACCCTGGCGCGGGAAGCGGACCAGGCCCCGGAAAGCGAAGCGGAGCGCCAGCAACTGCGGCGCCTGCTGCCCCGGCTGCACCGCAAGCTGGGCCTGCCCCGGCCGACCCCGGCGGCGCCGACCCGGCCCCAGGTGCTGCACCTGTCCCTGCCGCCGGCGGCCAGCGTGGAGCAGGCGGCGGCCCAGGCCCTGGCCACTACCGAAGCGCCGGTCTATTACGTGGAAAACAGCCTGCTCCCGGGTCTGTTCGGGCTGCTGTTCTGGGACGCGATCTTCGCGCCGGTGCCCGGCGCCTTCTTCCACCCGTTCCAGAGCGGTCCGGCGGATTTGCACCACCCGGAGTTTCGCCATCGCCGCCGGGCCGAATTCGACGCCGGCTTTCAGGCGCTGGCGGACGGCGAGCACCGGGCACGGATCCTGGCCCGCTACCGGGAAAAGTCCGGTCGTCTGTCGCCGTTTGTGCACTGGGGCCGGCTCTCCGAAGCGCTGCTGGCACAGGCGCTGGATTGCCTGCCCGCCGATCACCTTGCCCTGTGCTTTGAACGGTTGCTGGCGGACATCGCCGCCAACCGCGCCGGCCTGCCGGACCTGATCCAGTTCTGGCCGGCTCAGGGCCGCTACCGGATGGTGGAAGTGAAAGGCCCCGGCGACCGGCTCCAGGACAACCAGCGCCGCTGGCTGGATTTTTTCATCGCCCGCGACCTGCCGGTGGCGGTCTGCCAGGTGACGTGGCAATGACCGACGCCATCGGGACCCCCAACACCTACACCGTGGCGGTGCGCGCCCTGTGCGAGTTCACCGCCAAGGCCGGCGACCTGGACCTGCGGTTCACGCCGTCGCCCACCGCCCAGGAAGGCATCGCCGGCCACGCCGTGGTGGCCGGTCGCCGGGGCGAGGGTTACGAAAACGAGGTCGCGTTGAGTGGCGAGTTCAAACACCTGAAAGTGCGCGGTCGTGCCGACGGCTACGACCCCAAGCACAACCGTCTGGAAGAGGTGAAAACCTTCCGCGGCGACCTGGACCTGATGCCCGCCAACCACCGCGCCCTGCACTGGGCCCAGGCGAAAATCTACGGCTGGCTGCTGTGCGCCGAGCGGGGGCTGGACGAACTGGAACTGGCGCTGGTTTATTTCGACATCGTCAAACAGAAAGAAACCCCGCTGCGCGAAACCCACAGCGCGGAAGACCTGCGCGCCTTTTTCGAAACCCAGTGCGAGATTTTTATTCACTGGGCCGATCAGGAACTGGCCCACCGCCACGCCCGCGACCGGGCCCTGGCTGATTTGGCATTTCCCCACGAACGCTTCCGGCCCGGGCAACGGGAGCTGGCGGAAGCGGTCTACCAAAGCGCCAGCACCGGCCGCTGCTTGCTCACCGAAGCGCCCACCGGCATCGGCAAGACCGTCGGCACCCTGTTCCCGCTGCTCAAAGCCATGCCCGGCCAGAAACTGGATAAAATATTTTTTCTCAGCGCCAAAACCCCGGGCCGCAAGCTGGCGCTGGACGCGCTGGAAACCCTGGACCCGGCGCCCCTGCGCACCCTGGAACTGGTGGCCCGCGACAAAAGCTGCGAACACCCGGACAAAGCCTGCCACGGCGACTCCTGCCCGCTGGCGCAGGGCTTCTACGACCGGCTGCCCGCCGCCCGCGCCGCCGCCGCGGGAGAAACACGCCTGACCCAGAAGCGCCTGCGCGAGCTGGCTCTTGAGCACAATGTCTGCCCCTACTACCTGAGCCAGGAAATGGCCCGCTGGAGCGACCTGGTGGTGGGCGATTACAACTACTACTTCGATCTCAGTGCGCTGCTGCACGGCCTCACCACCACCAACCAATGGCGTGTCGCCGTGCTCGCCGACGAAGCGCACAACCTGGTGGAGCGGGGCCGGGGCATGTACTCCGCCGAGCTGGACCAGGCCGCCTTTCGTGCCGTTAAAAAACACGCGCCGGTGGCGCTCAAAAAAGCCTTCGAAAAACTGCACCGGCAATGGAACAGCCTGAACCGGGACAGCGAAGCGGACGACCCGCACAGCGACTATCAGGTGCAGCCGGAACCGCCCATCGCTTTTCTGAACACGCTGCAAAGCACCGCCGCCGCCATCACCGATTACCTGGCCGAGCAACCCTTCGCCCTGGACAGTGATCTCACCCGTTTTTATTTCGATGCGCTGCACTTTTTAAGGGTGGCGGAACTGTTCGATGACGACGCCTTTCTGTTCGATATTACCTGGCATCAAAGCCTGAAAGGCCGGCGCGCCAGCCGTCTTTGTTTGCGCAACGTGGTCCCCGCCGCGCTACTGCGCCCGCGCTTCGAAAGCACCCGCAGCACGGTGCTGTTCTCCGCCACGTTACGGCCACCACGCTACTACGCCGACCTGCTCGGCCTGCCGGAAAACACCGCCTGGAGCGAAGTCGCCTCGCCGTTCCAGGCCGACCAGCTGCAAGTGCGCGTGGCGCGCCGTATCTCCACCCGCTTTCGCGACCGCCCGGCCTCGCTGATCCCCATCGCCGACCTGATCGCCGATCAATACCAGCAACGGCCCGGCAACTACCTGGCCTTCTTCAGCAGCTACGACTACCTGGACCAGGCCCTCGCCACCCTGCGCCAGCGCCACCCGGACCTCACCGTCTGGGCCCAGGACCGGCGCATGGACGAAGCCGCCCGCGACGCCTTCCTGGAACGCTTCCAGGCCCACAGCCAGGGCATCGGCTTCGCGGTGCTCGGCGGCGCCTTCGCCGAAGGCATCGACCTGCCCGGCGCGCGCCTGATCGGCGCCTTCGTCGCCACCCTCGGCCTGCCGCAAATGAACCCGGTCAACGAGCAGTTCAAACAACGCATGGCGGCCCTGTTCGGCGACGGCTACGACTACACCTACCTCTACCCCGGCCTGCAGAAAGTGGTGCAGGCCGCCGGCCGCGTGATCCGCACCGAAACCGACCGGGGCGTGGTGCACCTGATCGACGACCGTTTCGCACGCGGCGAAGTGAAGGCGTTGTTGCCGGTGTGGTGGACGGTGCAGTAACCCGCTGCCAGAGCATTCTGGAACCGAGTTCACACTTCGTTGCCGACTGGCTGATTTCTTACAGCCGGTGTAAGCGATCTCTTATGCATCTTGTTGGTTAGCTTTGCTAGTTTTGGCGGCTCTAGGTTTGCCGCTCTCGGTCCGTGGGGGATCAAAAGCGCAAGGAATAGCAATTTGGGGGTAGGGCATGGAGACGCCTTTTGCCGGACCTGGCTTCCGGTTTCGTGTTGTGTTTTTTCTTTTTGCCATCCTGATGGCGGTAGCAGCGTCATCACCGGCGCACGCTGGTCTGGCGGAAGGCCGCAGCTGGCTGGCCAGTCAGGTCACCGACAATGGCGGCATGGCCGGAGACGCCAGCCTGGCTATCGGTTTTCAGGCCACCTCGGAGGCGGTGGCACTGTGGCGCGCGGCGGAATGGTCCGGCGGTGCGCTAATCGATGGCCTTCCGGCCTATCTGCAAACCGCGGAAGCGGACGCCAGCACGGAAAATCTAGCGCGGCGTTTGTTCATGGGGCTCGCTGCCAACGGTGTCGATGGCGACCTTCGTGATCGACTGCTGCGACGCAAGGGCGAACGTTCCGGGTTCGGTGCCTTCCCGGGCTACCAGCCCGATCCGCTTAGCACGGCGTTCGCTCTCGCCGCGCTGCGGCAGTACAACATCACCGGTGAGCCGGCGGCCCAGGCCATCGGTTTTCTGCTTGATAGCCAGAACGAAGACGGTGGCTGGGGCCTGGACGGGGAAAGCTCCCAGGTCCAGACCAGTGCCCTGGTAATGCAATCGCTGTGGGAGTTCCGGCGTGACTTCAATATCGCCGGCGCGCTTGCCGAGGCGCGTGGGTTCTTAAGCAACCGCCTTGCCAACGGGGCCGTGACCGACACGGAGAGCCTGGCCCTAGTATTGATTCCGCTACTGAACGAAGCGGTGGACCGGTCCCCTTACGATGACTGGGTGGCGGAACTGACGAGCCGGCAGAACCCCGCCGGCGACTTTGAGAGTGACACCTACATCACGGCTCTGGCGCTTCGGGCGCTGGCCTTGTCGGCACAACCGCCGGCCGATCTCACGGTGCTGAACGGCACGATTGTCGACGCGGACAGCGGCCAGCCCTTGCCCGATGCGCTGATCGCCTTGCAAGGTCCACAGGACATCGACGCGCGCAGCGACCAGGCGGGCGCCTTTCGTTTTACCGATCTCCAGCGCGGCCATTACCGCGTAGAAATATCCCGTTCCGGCTATCGCACGCTGATTCTTAACACCGTGTTGGAGACCGGTGACAAGCGTGACCTTGGCGAGATCCGACTGGATGTGCGTGCCACCGACCCGGACACCGGCGAGCCGGTGACCACCGGGCTGATACGCGGGCAGGTCACCGACCGCCGCAGTGGCGCGCCGCTGTCCGGGGCAACCATTGCTCTGGCCGGTGGCATGTCGGTGATTACCGGCGCGGATGGGCGCTATCTGCTGGACGAGGTCGCCGCCGGAAGCGTTGCGGTGTCCGCCTCGGCGCCGGGTTACGGGCAGGCCCAGGGCCAGGCCGAGGTGGTGGCCGGTCAGACACTGATTTTTTCCCCGGCTCTGGATCCGCAGCCGGACGGTGATGTGACCCTGTCCGGTACGGTGACCGCGCAAGAAGGCGGTGAGCCTGTCGCCGGGGCGATGGTAACGGCTCAGGTCGGTAACGACAGCAAAAGTGCCACCACTGGCGCCGACGGCTTCTACCAGCTGAACGAACTGAACGACGGCGAACTGACAGTGACGGTCAGCGCCGGTGGCTTTGAGCCGGCGTCCGGCGTGGCGCAGGCCTCGCCGGGCGCCGACATCACTTTTTCTCCGCGCCTCGTCGAGGAAGGCGCCCCCGGCGGCGAACAGCCCGGCGGCTTTACCGGCACGGTGGTGGATGCGATCACCGGGCGCGGCATCGAAGGCGCCCGGGTGCTGGTGGAAGGCGACAGCTATCAGGAAGAAAGCCTGACCGACCAGGACGGTGGCTTCCAGGTTGCAGGGCTGCCGAGCGGTGACGTGAGTTTGGAAGTCAGCATGGATGGCTACCTGCCACTGACCGGATCCGGTGCGGTGGAGGCCGGCTTCATCAATGATCTGGGTGAAGTGGCCATCACGCCTCGGGACGAAGCGGTGAACAGCGTGACCGGCCGTGTGGTGGACGTGCGCACCGGTGATCCGCTTCAAGGCGTGCTGGTGCAGGTCGGGCCGCCGGGGAGTGCCACCGTGAACGGCGAAGGGCTCACCGGCCAGGACGGTGCGTTCGAGGTGCCGGGACTGCTGCTCGCGGATTATGAAATCCGCTTCTCCCTGGATGACTATCAGGACAAGGCGTTCCCACTGGTGATGACCACCGGCGGCACGCTTGATCTGGGTGAAATCCGCATGCGTCATCCCGGCGTCGACGCGCTGCTTCCGGATCTTGCCGTACAGGGCCTGGATACCGCCGCGCTGACCTCCAATCAAGCCACCTTCGCCGCCGGCGGTACGCTGGGCGTCACGCTGATTAACCGGGGTAACAGCGATCTTACCCAACCGTTCGAAGTGATCGCGTTCAGTGATCTGGATGGCGACGGCGTCTGGAGTGTCGATAACGAGCCCGTACTGGGCAGCCTGGTTGTCGCCGAAGCGGTGGAAGTGGACACCACCCTGGACCTGGAACTGGCCATCGAGGGGGATCTGCCGTTCCGGGACGCGCCGATTTCGGTGATGCTGGATTCAGAGCAATCGGTCAGCGAACTTTCCGAAAGCAATAACCTGGAGAGCACCGCCGGCGAGTGCGTGAACAATCAGAAGCCCTATCTGGACCTGGGGCTGTGCATGGATTCCTCCGGCAGCGTCAGCCGTTCGGAGTTCCAGCTGCAGCTCGAGGGCACCGCGCGGGCCATCGAAGACGCGGATATTGTGCCCCGGGATGGCAGTGTGCGGGTGTCGGTGACGCAGTTCGCCAGCGGCGCCTATGTGGAATTGGATCCGGTCATTGTTGAAGAAGACAACGTCGCCGAAGTGGGCGATGCGATCCGCGCGATCAATAAGCGCGGCGGCGGGACCAGCATCCACAGTTGTATCGATCGTGCTTCGGACCTGATTACCAACGCGAGTCCGGCGGCCCCATTGCGTGTGATTGATGTCTCCACGGACGGGCAATCCAACCAGTCCCGTGCGGTGGCTGCCTCCGAGCGTGCCCGCCAGGCTGGTATTAGTGTGCTAAACGCAATCGGCGTGGGGTCTGGTGCGAACGAAAATCTGCTGAACTCTATTGTCTTCCCCCAGCCCGCGGGCGGCGAGCGTGGTTTCGTCCTCACGGTGGATGGCTATGAAGAGTACATGGAAGGCATCGCCGGCAAGATTTCCAGAGAGACGCGCATTGCCGACCTTACGGTGGGTGCGCTGACCCTCCTCGACAACGGTAACGGGCAAACCGTCAGCCTCAGTGTCGTGTTGGGCAACGCCGGCTCGGCGGATATCTCCGAAACGGTCACGTTGACGTTCTACAACGGCGATCCATCGGCAGGGCAGGTGATCGGTGACGTTGAGTATACCGGCGGCCTGGAATCCGGTACCCGTCAGACGGTGGTGTTGGAGGATATCGACGCGACCCTGTTGTCCGATGACGAGGTACAGGTCCGCGCGCAAATCAGCGGAGAGGTCTCCGAGTGCAACACCGGCAACAATACCGCCTCCGAGACCGTGTCCGCGCGCCTCGGCGAGGTCTCGCTTATGTTGTCGAGCCACACCCTGGCGCCGGGCGAGCAGCTGGAGCTGGACGCTTTGGTCACCAACAGCGGAGCGCTGCCGGCGGGCTACCAGGTGGCCTTGCATATCGAGGACAGCGACGGCGTCCGCGTGATCGGCTTCCCGGAACAAGGGGTCGCCGAGCTCGCCGCCGGCGAGGCGCAACGGGTGGTCGATCAATGGAACAGCGGCGTTACCGTGGCCGGCCCTTACCGCGCGGTGGCTGTTCTTTACGCGACCGATGGCCGCACGCTGGATACCGACAGCGCGGACCTGGTGATCCGGGAGGGCGGTGACTCACCCGTGCCGGTGGCTGATGTGCGCGTGGGTGCCGAGCGGGCGTCCTACCGGCTGGACGAGACCGCCGCTCTGGAGAGTCTGCTCGAAAATACCAGCGCCAGCACCCTGATCCAGAATGCCCGCTATCGGCTTGTGGTCAGCGGCCCTGATGGTGCCGTGCTTCTCAACGAGGAGCGACCGGTAAGTAGCCTGGCCGTGGCGCAGGTGCTGCCGTTCAGCGACGCGGTGTCGCTGGATAACACGCAACCCGGCACCCACAGCGTAGCCGGGACTCTGCTTAACGCCGATGGGGAAACGCTGGCGCGGGATCAGGCGACGTTTGATGTGGTCAGGGACCCGTTGGCTGCCGTGTCCGGCGAAGTCACCCTGGCGCAAGAGTGGGTGTATCAGGGCGACAGCCAGACCTGTCGCTACCGTGTCTCGTTACCCGAAGGCGCCGATCCCCGCACCGTGACGGTGACGCGCACCCGACTTGATGTGGACAACCGTGAAACCCTGGCTACTGAAAGCGCCTCGGTCACCCTGAGTGGCGATGAACCTGTGACCTTCACGGATTCGTTCAATACCGCCGGACGAACCCTGACACGACATGCCTGTGCATTGAGCGTAAGCCTGGACGGCGAGGTCCGGGAACTGGACCAGGCGTTGTTCCAGATTAAGGAGAAGCCGCTGTCGATCGAGACCGGTTTATACGCCTCCGATGCACCACGACTGCTGGTGCTGGCGGATCCGGTTCGTTCCACTTGTGAAGCCGTCACCGGTATCACTCTGAAGGCGGATTTCGAACAGCCGATCCGGCCACTGGATACGGTTAACGCCAAGGCGCTGGAAAGCCCGTTCCTGATTCGGGACCTGGAAACCGCCACCCCGCGCTTCTTCGACGGCGAGATGGATAACGACGGCGAGCGCCGCCTTGATCTGACGATCAGCGATCTCGATGCCGAGGGCGTTGAGGTGCGAATCGAGGGTGAGGACCTGGTGGAACGCTTCGAGAGCAAGCACAGCCTTGAGGTGATGGTGGATTACCCGCGCTTCCTCTGGTTCCGGAACACTCTGACCACCGGAAAGCGGAAGTTTCATTGCGGCAAACCGCCGGAGCCCGGCGATAACCTGGGCGATTTCCAGGTGGTGGACGTCTCGCTGGAGGAACGCGCCAGGAGCGATCAGCGCGACAATAAGCTGGAGCAACCCGCGATCGCCGAGCAGCGCGCCCGTCTGGACACCTTCCTGGCAAGCCGCGCACACACCCTGGTGGATTCATCAAAGGCGTTCCGGCGGCAGCTCCATGCCGGTCAGCACCACCAGTATCTACTGCTCGCCGATCGTGTGCCGCTGAATCACTGGGACGCCAAGTACCTGCGCGAAGCGGCAAACCGCGGCGAGGGCGTCATCCAGGCTTCCGGCGACCGGCCGCACCCGCTGCTTCTGACCACGGCCCTGGGCCTGAAGCCCGGTCACGGGCCGGGCCATAAGCCGCATCGCCCCCACACCATCACCTTGTTGGACAGCGCTCTGGCCCAGGCCGGTCAGCTGCCACTGCTTTTGCAGCGCCAGGTGCCGGCGACCCGTCTGCACGGGGCGGATCTGGCCGGTTACTTCAAGTCGTCATCGCATCACAAAGGACGTCACGGCGGTCATCACCACGGTTGGCCGCATCCGGATCCCAACACCCCAGCGGTCACGCTCAATGAATACGGGGAAGGGCGCACGGTGTTCCTGGCCTTTGACTGGCTCGCGGAAATGACCGCCTCGGACGCCGGCGGTGAAGAACAAGGGGCGATGGCCGAACTTATGGAGCGGGCCCTGGACCACACCGCGCCATCCAGTCTGAACCCGATCGCCGGTGAACCGGTGCCGCTGCGCCTGATGGTCGAGAACACGGGGCCGGCCTTGGCGGTCACCGCCTCTCTGAACTGGGACAACGGCGGGACGTTACTGGACGCGGTGCCCGATACCGCTGACGACGGGCAATGGCGCTTTGACCTGGCGGCCGGGGAGACCCGTGTTCTGCAAGCCTGGATCGCCTCGGACGAAAGCGACCAGAGCCTGCGAGTGGAGGCCGTGTTTGAAGGCGAAGACCAGGCCGGCAACCAGGTGGAGGCTTCAAGGCAGCTTCACCTGGAGCTGGACCAGGATGGACCTGAACTCGATCAGGTCCATGAAAAGGTCGGTGCCGCTTACTGGCAGAGGCCCTGGGACCTGGCTTTGAAAAAAGCCCTGCTGGCACTGGGCTCAGCGAAACACGCGTTACACCAAGGCAAACGGGAAAAAGCGTTGCGCTTTGCGCTGAAAGCCACCTCGTCCCTGGCAGCGTCACACCATTCGGAGGCCAGTGCGCTGCGGCTTGAGCTCGACCGGGCGATTCGGGGGATTCGCCCATGAAAACCACATACGGAAAAGGACCTTCTCTGGGGGAGACCATCATGGAACAGATTCGTCGCGCCGGTGCGCTGTGCCGCACCGTGGCCCTGGCAACCACTATTCTGCTACTTAACGCCGTGATCTGGCCGTCCTGGGCGATCGCCATCGAAACCGAGCGCCATAAGGAGCAGCAGGAACAGGCCCGCTGGGAAGCCCGGCATCAAACCTTCGATCAGGTCTTGCGCGGCATTCGTGACCAGGCGCGTGAGCAACAACAGACTATCAACGAGCGACTCGGCGAGAACTCCGGAATCATGGCACGCGCTGCCCGGGCGCTGGGGCTTGGCGACGAAGCGCTGGCTACGGAGCGCCTTGTCTGGCTGCAGGAAAAAGCGAAGGTGATGCACCAGCAAGCGTTGGCCGGTTTTGAAGAAACCGGGGCCCGGCTGGAGAAAACCAACGCCAGTGCTCGAATTCGCGACCGGCATGAGCGCGCGGTGGCGGACTATCGCCAGCGTTATCAACGTTTGCAGGAGCAACTGCGGTCGGTAACCGGCTCAGCGTCACTCGCCGCCCAGAGCGACGCCACCGCGGAGCTGGTCGGTTTCCTGGAGCAGTTCCGCATGGAGAAGCCCCGGGACCCCTTCGACCCGAACAAGCTCCCCTGGCGAACCCCGGACCCGGACCAGACCCGCGCCCCCGCGAACAGCGCTTCCGAGTTAAGCCGCAGAACCGGGCTGCCCCTTTTCGATATGGGGACCCAGGTCGCCAGTTCATCGGCGTCCATGGACGGCATCCTGTTGGAAAGCGCGGTGGCCCCCGACGAGGAGCATCTGGCGAGCACCCTGGACGCGGATATCACGCCGGCCATCGAAGCGCTGGCGGAAGAGCTGAATCACGAGCCCGTGGCGATCTACCAGTGGGTACGCAATAACATCGAGTTCGTTCCCAGCTACGGCTCCATCCAGGGTGCCGAATACACCTTGGAAAGCCGTCGCGGTAACGCTTTCGACACCGCCAGCCTTCTGATTGCGCTGCTGCGTGCCTCTGAAATACCGGCGCGCTACGCCATGGGCACCGTGGAAATACCCGCGGACCAGGTAATGAACTGGGTGGGTGGCGTCCGTGCTCCCGGCGCGGCCGGCAACCTGCTCGGCCAGGGCGGCATCCCGAATACAGCCATGACCCGTGGCGGCCGTGTCGACAGCTTCCGCTTGGAGCATGTCTGGGTGGAAGCCTGGGTGGACTTCCACCCGAGCCGTGGCGCGGACCATCGCCAGGGCGATAGCTGGATCCCAATGGATGCCAGCTTCAAGCAGTACGACTACGGTGACGGCATGGCGCTGGACCAGGAGGTGCCTTTCGATGCGCAAGCGCTGGCCGACACCATCGAACAGCAAAGCACCATCAACGAAGAAGAAGGCTGGGTGCAAGGCGTGCCCGGCGGCGCCATTGAAGACAGCCTCGAAGACTATCGCGCGGAGTTGGAAGCCTACATCGACAGCCAGGCCCCGGACGCCACCGTGGGTGAAGTGTTAGGGAGCAAGGGCATCAAGGAAGTGATCCACGAGCAACTGGCGCCCTCACTGCCGTACCAGCGGATCACTCGCCAGCTGACTACGCCGGAGCTGTCGGATTCACTACGCTGGAAGTTCAAGTACCAACTGCACACCGACGCCAACGGCTACAAAGGCACCGAGCTATTCACCATCGAAGAGCCCACCGTGGCGCTCGCCGGCAGAAAGCTCTCAGTGTCTTTCTCTCCCGCCACGCAGGAAGACGAAGACACCCTGGCAGGGTATCTGCCGCAACCGGATGAAGAGGGTGAACTGGATCCGGGCCAGCTCCCCGACACGCTGCCCGGCTACCTGATCAACCTGAAGGCTGAGCTCGCCGTCGACGAAGACATTGTCGCCAACCCGGACGTGGAAGTGACTATGGGGTCCGGCTTAATTTCGGAGATGGGCTACTGGCAGCCGGGCCGGGGCTGGGACACTTCGGAAAACAACCCGATCGCCGGTGAATACCGCGCGCTCGCCCTGGACCTGCAAGGCATTAGCGCCCAGGCCGCGGAAGATCTCGAAACCAGCCTGGAAGACACCCGGGCCAAGTTGGATGCCGAGGACTACACCGGCCTCACCAAGCAACAGCTGGTGGGTGACATGCTCTACAGCACCATCCTCGGCTACTTCGCACTCAACGACATGCAGGACCAGATCGGCGAACGGCAAGCCAACAGCGTTGGCTACAGAGCGCCCAGCTACGGCCTGTTCAAAACCAGCCTGCAACCGCAATACTGGTTCGGCATGCCCCGCGACGTGAAAGCAAGCGGCCTGACCATGGACGTGGACCATATGAGCAGTATCCGGGTCGACAAGGACAACAACCGGGAACGCTGGGTCGCCCTGAACCGCGCCAACGGCGCCCGCATGTCCGCCATGGAGCACCTGGTGCCCGAAGAGATGTACAGCACCGAGGACAACCCCGCCCACGGCATCAGCGCCGTAAAAGCCCTGCAGCTGGCGGCGGCGGAAGGCCAGAAAATCTGGACCATTACCCAGAGCAACCTGAGCCAGGCCATGGCCGCCCTAAACCTGAGCAGTTCCGTGGAAGCCGACATCCGCAATGCCGTGCGCGCCGGCAAGGAAGTCACCGCCCACGAAGACACCATCAACTTCCACGGCCGCCCCTCCGTCGGCTACATGGTCATCGACCCCGAAACCGGCGCCGGCGGCTACCTCATCGCCGGCGGCGAAAACGGTGGAGTTTTGACAGGTCTTGGCTATGTGATATCAACACTGACCTACTTCTATGGGTTTATATCTAGTCTGGCACAGTATGCAGGTAGCAGGATCCCTCTTCTTGGTCAGATTGTGCAGTTTTTGGAAATAGCGAATTTCGTTCAAAGTTTGCTAGCCAATGGCTTGAAATGTATGAACGGATACGAGGCTGTCGCTTTTGTTATGAGTCTATTCGCTATTATTACTATGCTTGTTAGTAATTTAATACTGGCTCTCGTGAATCCTTTGGCGGCTTTTGCTGTGGGTGTGGCATTGGATGCTGGTTTCTCATGGCTTGTTTCGCAAACTGGAAACTGTCGATGATGTATTTTTTGATTATTTTTATAGGTTTTCTTCTGGTTTTGGCTTTTCTGATTCCTTTGTGCAGATTTTTTATTATGAGGCCTTACCTGGAAGCGGAAATTGAAGATCTGGATGTAAGTATTGTTCATAAAAAAGAGTATGCGATGGCACCCATGGATCATATCTTTGTTGTGGTTAAGTACTCATACCGTGTCAGCGGTGCTACGCTTGAGTCCAATAGAATATCAATAATGGGGAAGGGAAGGTTTCTTTCTGAGGATAAGGCGAAGCGTTTTAGGCAGGATTTGTGCGAAAAGAAGATCTGCTATTACTCGAAAAGAAGGCCTGGTTTTTCGATCCTATATAAAAAATTGTGGGTTGCTGAAAAAGACACGCGAGCAGCCGTCTTGGTCGCAGGTGTTGCTTTGGTTACTGTCGGCTATATTGGTCTCAGTTTGGGATGAGCGTTGTTCCAATGGTTTGGGGTAGACATGAAATATCCCATTCCAAGCCCGCTGTTTGTTTTCTTCTGGGCTCCCCCGTTTGGGTGATACGCCTCCAGGCCGGGCCGCGCTAGGGTCGGCTAAGCCGCGAATACTAAAAGGAGAAATACCATGAGGAAGCTGAAGGCTTGTGCCCTGTCCCTGTTGATCGCCGCGCCGGCGTTGGTGTCGGCGGAGACGCCGAACGTTAATCCGGGGCAGTGGGAGTATGAAACCACCATGACCATGAGCGCCGGTGGCCAGGCGATGCCGGCCCGCACCGCCAAGAACAAGGATTGCGTGCGCCAGGAAGACGTTACCGATCCGGATCTGTTCGGCGGTGACGAGCTGAACAATTGCGAGGTGTCCGAAATGGAGCAGACCCGGTCACGCCTGCGTTACAGCCTGACCTGTCCGGGCCCGGACGGTTCGCCCTACACGATGAGCGCGGATCTCAAACTCCAGGGCGACACCATGGAGGGGACCATGCAAGGTGACATGGAGTCCCCCATGGGGCCGATGAAAATGCGCATGTCGCTCAGCGGCAAACGCATTGGTGAGTGTTAGGCGGTTTTCGCGTACTGGTCCCGCAAGGCTTTGCGGTTGATCTTGCCGACCGCGGTCTTGGGGATCGCGTCGGTGAAAATCACCTTCCGGGGTTTCTTGTAGGAGGCGACCTGCCCGGCAACGAAGTCGATCAGGGGCTGCTCATCAATGTTTTGGTCCGGTTTGAGGGCCACGACGGCGGTGACCGCTTCCACCCATTGCGGGTCTTTCAGACCGATGACGGCGCACTCGGCCACGGCGGGGTGCGCGGTGAGCACGTCTTCCACTTCTTTGGGGTACACGTTGTAGCCGCCGGTGATGATCATGTCGGAGGTGCGGTCCTTCATGTGCAGGAAGCCGCGCTCGTCGAACTGGGCGATGTCGCGGGTGCGCAGCCAGCCGCCGTCCATGAACATCTCTTTGTTGAGCTCCGGGGCATTGTGGTAGCCGGCCATCATTGACGGCGCGCGCACGGCGATTTCACCGGGTTCGCCCAGGGGCACGTCATTACCCTGTTCGTCGACCAGGCGGATCTCCACGTCGATGCTGGGTTTGCCGCAGGCGCCGAGCAGCTCCTCTTCATGGTCCTCGGGGCGCAGCACGGCAATGGTGAGCGGACATTCGGTCTGGCCGTAGTACTGCCAGAACTTCTCCCGGCCCCAGGTGGCCATGGCTTTCTCGATCACCGGGCGCGGCATCGGCGAGGCGCCGTAAATCACCTGGCGCAGCCGGCTCACGTCGATCTCCGCGAAACGCGGGTGGCCAAGCAGCATCTGCAGCATGGTGGGCACCATGTTGACGGCGGTGATGCGCTCTTTCTCGATCAACTCCAGGAAGGCGTCCGGGTCGAAGCCGGGCATGATGACGGTGCGCGCGCCGCGCAGCCAGAAGGGCAGTACGAACACACCGCTGGCGTGGATCAGCGAGGCGGCGTGCAGCATGGCATCGTCCTGCTCCACGGCGACCAGGTTGAGCAGGACGTTCTTGCAGACGCCGGCGTAGGAGGCCTGGGTGTGTTGGGCGGCTTTAAGCGTGCCGGTGGTGCCGGAGGTGAAAAGGGTCAGGATCACGTCGTCCGGTTCCACGGCCACGTCTGGATTGGCGGTGCTCTGGTTGGCCGCGTCGGCGAGCAGGTCGTCACCGCCGCCGTCGGTGCTGCCGATGCCGTGGCATTGCAGGGTGGGGAGGGCGTCGCGCAGTTCGCTGGCCCGTTCGCTCAGGTCGGCGCCGTAGAGCAGCAGTTCGCAGCCGGTCTCTTCCAGCATTTTCCGGTGTTCGTTCAGGGACAGCCGGGCGTTGAGCGGCACCCGGTTGATGCCGGCTTTCACGCAGGCGAAATCCACCGGCACGCTGTAAAGGCTGTTGTTGAGCAGCAGTGCCACGCGGTCGCCCCGTTTTACGCCGCGCTGCATCAGGCTGTGGGCGAGCTGATTGCTAAGCGTGTGGGTCTCACTAAAGGTGAGGCTCCGGTCGCCGAAGACGATGGCGGTCCGCTCGGGGTAGTAGCCGGCACCGCGATTAATCAGGTCGAGATAGGTGGTGGTCATTCAAGCTCTCCTCTTGTCTGTTCATTGTCGTTATTCGAATTCGCCGTGGCGGCCGGCGCCTTTGGCGAAACGTTCGGCGCCGGCGATGGCCTCTTCAAAGACGATCGGGTAGCCTCCCGCGCCTTCCCGGGCGAGGGCATCGGCCAGCGGCTGGTCCCATTGCCGGTAGGCGGAAAGGCGGTCGGCGCGCAGGCAGCGTTGCGGGAAACCGGCGATGCTGTGCGCCAGGGCCCGGGCGGTGTCCAGGCCTTCGCCGTCGGCGACCACGCGGTTGGCGAGGCCCATGCGCAGGGCCTCGTCGGCGTGCACCGGGCGGCCGGTGAGGATCATGTCCATGGCGTGGCCCTGGCCGACGATCCGCGGCAGGCGCACCGTGCCCCCGTCGATCAGCGGCACGCCCCAGCGCCGGCAGAAGACGCCGAACACGGCGGACTGCTCCGCCACGCGCAGGTCGCAGAGCAGGCTCAACTCCAGGCCGCCGGCCACCGCATAGCCGGACACCGCGGCGATCACCGGCTTGCTGAGCAGCATGCGTGATGGCCCCATGGGGCCGGGGCCGGTGCCTTCCGGTTCCACTTCGTTGCGGCGTTGCGGGTCGCCCAGGGCGGCCAGATCGGCGCCGGCGCAGAAGTTGCCGCCGGCGCCGGTGAGTACGGCCACGCTGACGCTGTCGTCCTCTTCGAAGGCTTGAAAGGCGTCGCGCAGGGCGTCGGCGGTGGGTCGGTCCACGGCGTTGCGCTTATCCGGCCGGTTAATAATGATGGTGCGGACGGGGCCGTCGGTTTCGACAAGGATCGGGGGCGTGGGCACGGGGCTCTCCTGGGCTTGGCCTTCGGGCGTTATTTGTTTCCCTTTGTGGAACAAAGGGGATGGTTTGGATATATTTCACCATATGACTGCAAAAGACAGCAATAGTTATAATTTGGCCGTGACCGACGGCCCGTCCGACGGTCAATATGAGCTCGGCGCCGCGGATCTGGTCCTGGATATTCTGTCCACACACGATGCCCGTCAGGTGTCGGTGGCGGCGCTCTGCCGCGCCGGCGAGGTGTGCGGGCTCCGTGACCAGAACGTGCGAGTGGCGCTGAACCGACTGGTGCGGCAGGGCAAGGTCGCCAATCCGGCGCGCGGTCTGTACGCGCTGAACCCCGGTGGCAGTGGTCTGTTCGGCGAGGTTGAGAGCTGGCTGAGCAAGGAGCAGCGCGCAGTGGCCTGGCAGGGCGGTTGGGTCGGCGTGGTCGATGGTGCGGTGCCGCGGCGCGAGAAAACGCTCTGGCGGCGCCATGAGCGCGCCCTGATGCTGCGAGGGTTCCGCGCCCTGGGCGTTAGCGGTTTACAGCTTCGTCCGGACAATTTGCACGGGGGGGTGCCGGGTTTGCGTGAGGATTTGCGCGCGCTGGGCCTGGCGGATCAGGCTACGGTGATCGCGGTGGGCGAGCTCTCCCGGGAGGACGAACAGCGCGCCCGTGGATTATGGGATCTGGCCGCGTTGGAGGCGGCGTATCGGGACATGTTGTCGCGGCTGGAGCGCAGTCAGGCGGGTCTCCATGCGCTGCCGGCGGAGGTGGCGGCCCGTGAGAGCCTGCTGCTGGGCCGCGCGGCGATTCGCTCGATCATCCACGATCCGCTGCTGCCGGACGCCCTGATGGGGGGCGACCTGCGTCACCGTCTGATCGAGCGGATGCGGGACTACCAGAGCGAGGCGAAGCAGCTCTGGATGCGCGTGCTGCCGGCTTGAAGGGTCAACCCGCCGCCGCGTTTACAGCGCTTCCAGGATCGTGGCCACGCCCTGGCCGCCGCCGATGCACTGGGTGGCGAGGGCGTACTTCACCTTTTCCCGTTGCAGCAGCGCCGCCGCCTTGCCGGTGATGCGCGCGCCGGTGGCGCCCAGCGGGTGGCCGATGGCCATGCCGCCGCCGTCCAGGTTGACGGTGGCCGGGTCCAGGTGCAGGTCGCCGATGCAGGCCAGCGCCTGGGAAGCGAACGCCTCGTTGATCTCCACCACGCCCAGGTCGTCGGCGTTCAGGCCGGCCCTGGCCAGCGCTTTTTGCGTGGCGGGGATCGGGCCCAGGCCCATCACCGCCGGGTCGCAGCCGGCGCTGGCCACGGCGCGGATACGCGCGCTCGGCTTGAGGTTGTGACGGGCGGCGAAGTCGTCGCTGGTGACCAGCACGGCGGAGGCGCCGTCGGTGAGCGGCGACGAGGTGCCGGCGGTGACCACGCCGTTTTCATCGAACGCTGGCGGCAGCTTGGCCAGGGCGTCCAGCGAGGTGTTGGGCCGGATGCAGCCGTCCTCGGTGATCCACTCGCCGGTACCGGTCTGGATGCGCACGATCTCGTCGCGCAGGCGCCCCTGCTCCCGGGCGGCGGCGGCCTTGTGGTGGGATTCCAGCGCCATCCGTTCCTGGTCCCCGCGGGGAATACTGTAGCGTTCCGCCACGTTTTCGGCGGTGCGGCCCATGGACACATAGGCGTCGGTCTGTTCCTGGAGCCAGGGGTTGGGCGAGAAGTTAAAGCCGCCCTGGGGTACCTGCGTCATCGATTCCACGCCCACGCACAGGAAGGCGTCGCCCAGGCCGGCCTCGATGTTGGCGGCGGCAATATGGATCGCCGACATGGACGAGCCGCAGAAGCGGTTCACGGTCATGCCGCCCACCTCCTGGGGCAGGCCGCTGAGCAGGCCGACGATGCGCGCCAGGTTGTTGCCCTGGGACGCCTCCGGGTAGGCGCAGCCGAGAATCACATCTTCGAGCAGCGCCGGGTCCAGGTCGGTGCGGGCGAGCAGCGCCTTGACCACCTGGCTGGCGAGATCGTCCGGACGTACCCGGGCGAGCAGGCCTTTGTTGGCGAAGTGAAACGGGGATCGGGCGTAGCCCGCGATAACGGCTTTCATGGTGTGTCTCCTGTGTCAGGCCCGCCCGGTGCCTGTCGCAGCCAGGGCAAGCCGTTGAACAACGCCATCGCCACCAGGGCGGCCACCATCACCGCGCACAGCGCGGCCAGGTTGCCCGGCAGCCACCAGGCCACCAGCGCGCAGCCGAGGGCCAGCACCGTCAGCCGCACGACGCTGGCGAACAGCGGCCAGCCCATGCGTCCGGCGCCCTGGGAAGCGAAATACAGCGCCAGGCCGACACCGAGAAAGGCGTAGGCGGGCGCGACGATGCGCAGGTAGAGCGCGCCGGTGGCGATCGCCTCCGGGTCGTCGGTGAACAGGCTCAGCCAGGCGTGTGGGAACAGTGCCGCCGCCAGGCCCACGGTCTCGGTGGCGATGGCCGCCACCGCCGCGCCGGTCCAGGCGATGCGCCGGGCGCGCTGGAACTGGCCGGCGCCCAGGTTCATGCCCACCATCGCCACCAGGGCGGTGCCGAAACCGAACACGATGGGGATCTGCAGATACTCGATGCGGATGCCCAGGCCGAAGCCGGCCAGCGCCTCCATGCTGGTGCGCGCCACGAAGAAGGTGGCCACCACCACGCACAGATTCGACAGCACGGTGTTCAACGACGACCACAGACCGACGCCGAGGATTTCGCCGAACAGGGCGCGCCGCAGAGGGTGGTGCAGACTCAGCCGCACGCCCCCACGACCACGGATCAGTGTGGCCGCCAGGATCACCGTGGCGATCAGGTAATAACTGGCCAGCGCCAGACCGGCGCCGGTAATGCCCAGCGCCGGCACCGGGCCGAAGCCGAAAATCAGCACCGGCGAGAGCACCAGCAGCATGGGCACGCCGCCTACCATCACCATGGCCGGCAGGCGCATATTGCCGGCGCCGCGCAACACCGCCGACAGGCCGTTCATCAACCACAAAAACACCACGCCGCAGAACAGCGCGTTGGAATAGGCCACCGCCGCGTCCAGGGCCGCGCCCTGTCCGCCCAGCGCACCGTAAAGGGGGCCGGCGAAGCCGATCACGATCGCCGAGCAGACCAGCCCGAAGACCAGCACGATCACCACCGCATGCAGGGCCAGGGCGTCGGCCTTGTCCTGATCACCGGCGCCCAGGGAGCGGGCCACCGCCGAGGAGATGCCGCCGCCGATACCGCCGGCGGACATCATCATCGTTAGCATCACCAGCGGAAACACCAGGGCGGCGCCGGCCAGGGCGTCCACGCCCAGCAGGCCGACGTAGTAACTTTCCAGGAAATTGGCCAGTGCCTGGGCCAGCATCACCACCAGGTTGGGGGCCGCCAGCGCCAGCAGGGTGGGCAGCACCGGCGCCTCCAGAATCATCCGGGTGCGCGCATTCGGCAGGGCGCGCGGCGGGCTCAGGGTGGCGGCCTGGTTCACGGTGGTCACCGCTGCATGATCAACAGGGTGGAGGTGGCGCTGGCGTAGAGCTTGCCGTTGCGGTCGGTGAGGCGGGCTTCGGCGAAGCCGAGGCGGCGGCCCAGGGTGATCACCGTGCCTTCGGCGCGCACCGGGCCGGTGTCCTTGGTCATGCCCCGGTGGTAGGCCACTTTCAGTTCCGCCGTGGTATAGGCCTGGTCGGCGTCCAGGCTGGCGTGCACCGCGCAGCCGCAGGCGGAATCCAGCAGGGCGGCGGCGTAGCCGCCGTGCACCGAGCCGATCGGGTTATAGACTTTCTCCGAGGGCGTGCCTTCGAACACGGCGCGGCCTTTTTCCACTTCCACCAGGGTGAAATCCAGGGTGTCGCCGATGGCCGGGTTACGCTTCTCCCGCATCAGCATTTGCAGGGTTTCCAGGCCGTTCAGTGCGGCTTCGCTCATGGTTTTACTCCAATGTTCGAGTTAAAAAATCCGGGGTTAGTGCGTGCCGGGCAGCTGGGCGGCCACGGCGTCTAGGAATTCTTCGGAAAGCGCCGGGTCGTCCACCGCCCGGGACAGCACCAGCGCACCCACCATGGCGGCGCAGGCGGCCACCGCCTTCTGCCGGCGGGCGGCTTTGGCGCGGGTGGGAAGGGCATTGCCGAGCAGGTCGATAAAGCGCTTTACGCTGCCGGTGAAGGCGGCGCGCACCGGCGGGCTTTGTCGCGCGGCATCGCCGGCCAGGGCGGCCAGCACGCAGCCATCCCCGGGGGCGTCGCGGTGGCGTTTGGACAGGTAGCGGCGGGCCAGGGTGTCCATGGACGGTCCGTCGCTGTCGCTGACCAGCCGTCGCCAGCGTCGCCCGGTGACGCCGATGGCGTACTCGCAGGCTTCCGCCATCAGCTGTTCCTTGGAGTCGAAATGGCCGTAGAAGCCGCCGTGGGTCAGGCCGGCGTTCTTCATCAGTTCGGCCACGCCGATGCCGTCGAAGCCCCGTTCGCGAAACAAACGGGCGGCCTGGTGGACGATCTGCTCACGGTTGGCGGCGGCCTGTTCCTTGCTGACTCTCATGCTGGACCTCTTGCGCTTGGCGGTCGCTTTTTGATGATGGGCGTCATTTATATAATGATGATGACCATCATGTAAATAGGCCGCGTGAAGAAAAGTGCGCCGACGGACTGAGACCGGACTGTGCATGAATAGCGAAAGTGTGGGCCGGCTGCTTTTCTTTTCTCCGGCAAAACCGTTCAATAGGCGGCAATAACGATGACTTCTAAAAGCGAGGAGGGAATATGCAAAACGCCGATTTGGGCAAATTGATTCTGCGCCTGACCTTGGGGCTGCTGTTGTTGCTGCACGGCATCGCCAAGCTGGAAAGCGGCGTGGGCTGGATTTCCGGTTCGTTGCAGGGTTATGGGCTGCCGGGTTTTCTCGCCTATGGGGTGTTTATCGGTGAAGTGATCGCTCCGGTGATGATCATCATCGGCTATTACACCCGGATCGGCGCGGTATTGATCGTGGGCAACATGCTGGTGGCGCTGCTGATGGCACACATGAACGAACTGTTCGCGCTCAGCAAAACCGGCGGTTGGGCGATCGAGCTGCAGGCGTTCTACCTGTTCAACGCGGTGGCGCTGTTCTTCCTCGGCGCCGGCAAATACGCCATGAAAAACTGAGAGAAAAATTGTGGGAGCGGGCCTCGCCCGCGAAAAGTTGGCAAGAGCCACCCGGCGGGATTCCAGAGACGCGTGGAATCCCGCCGGCCTGCATACCCCCTTTAAAGCGACCCGTGCATCATGTTCTTGCTGCTGATCTGCCCGTTCAGGGTCCAGTAGTCATAGAGAATCCCCAGCCCGAACAGACCCACCGTCAGCAGGTAGATGATGCCGGTGATCCATTTGCCCATGTAGAACCGGTGCAGGCCGAACACGCCGAGAAACGTCAGCAGAATCCAGGTGATGTTGTAGTCCGTGGGCCCTGAGCGGTAGCGGATGTCCGCGGACTCATCCATGCCGGGAATCAGAAATAGGTCGATGATCCAGCCGATAAAAAACAGGCCCAGGGTGAAGAACCAGATGGTGCCGGTGATCTGCCGTCCGTAGTAGAAACGGTGGGCGCCCATGAAGCCGAAGATCCAGAGCAGATAGCCGATGATCTTGCTGTGCGTATCCCGATACATGAAAAACCTCTCCGTTGAATTGAAAACGCCGGGCCGTTATAGCTCGACCTTGATGGCGGCAATCACTTTGTTCGCTTTGACGCGGGCGCGTTCCACGCTGTCGGCGCGGGCCACGGCGACACCCAGGCGGCGGCTGCCGCTGACTTCCGGCTTGCCGAATAGACGCAGGTCGGTGTCCGGCTGCGCCAGGGCCTCGTCCAGATTGCTGTAGCGCATGTCGGTGGACTCGCCTTTCACCATCAACACCGACGACGCGGACGGGCCGCGCTGTTCGATCAACGGCACCGGCAGGCCGAGAATGGCGCGGGCATGCAGCGCGAACTCCGACAGGTCCTGGGACATCAGCGTCACCAGGCCGGTGTCGTGGGGGCGCGGTGACACCTCACTGAACCACACCTGATCGCCTTTGACGAAGAACTCCACGCCGAACAGGCCGCGCCCGCCCAGGGCGTCGGTGACCGCTTTGGCCTGCCGTTCCGCCTCCACCAGGGCGGCGTCGTTCATCGGCTGCGGCTGCCAGGACTCGCGGTAATCGCCGTCCTCCTGGCGGTGGCCGATGGGCGCGCAGAACGAGGTGCCGTCCCGGTGGCGCACGGTCAGCAGGGTAATCTCGTATTCGAAATCCACGAACCCTTCCACGATCACCCGGCCCTGGCCGGCGCGGCCGCCGGACTGCGCGTAGTCCCAGGCGGCGTCGATGTCCTGCTCCTGTTTCACCAGGCTCTGGCCCTTGCCGGAGGACGACATCACCGGTTTCACCACACAGGGCAGGCCGATCTCACGCACCGCTGCCAGGTACTCCTCCCGGTTGCCGGCGAAACGGTAGGGCGACGTGTTCAGGCCCAGCTCTTCCGCCGCCAGCCGGCGGATGCCTTCGCGGTTCATGGTCAGGCTGGCGGCGCGGGCGGTGGGCACCACGGTGACGCCTTCCTGCTCCAGCTTGAGCAGCTCGTCGGTGGCGATGGCCTCGATCTCCGGCACGATGAAGTGCGGCCGCTCCTGTTCCACCACGCCCCGTATCGCGGCGCCGTCGAGCATGTCGATCACGTGGCTGCGGTGGGCCACCTGCATGGCCGGCGCGTTGGCGTAGCGGTCCACGGCGATCACTTCACAGCCCAGCCGCATCAGCTCGATGCTGACCTCTTTGCCCAGTTCGCCGGAGCCCAGCAGCAGCACGCGAGTGGCGCCGGGCGCATTGGGGGTGCCCAGAGTGGTCATGGTGGCGGCTCCTTTTTGCATAGGGTTGCGTCGCCCGCGGGCGCGTCGAGGCATGATTGTAGCTGAAAGCGGCGGCTTTTTTAGCTGCAAGCTGCAAGCTACGGAGTGTCTTGTGCGAGCGGGCCCTGCCCGCGAAAGGGTGGCGACAGCCACCCGGCGGGATTCCAGAGAGCAGGTTGATTCCTCTATGTAGAGCCTCTGGGGTCCCGCCGGCAAGCTTTGCTTGCCTTTCGCGGGCAGGGCCCGCTCCCACAAGCGGCGTCCAGCGTCTGGCGCCTGGCGTCCCGCACGCCGTACCATACGCCGCTGGGACCCAGGGAGATCACCATGACCGCGCAAGACGATGAATTCTGGATGGCCCGGGCGCTGACGCTGGCGGAAAGCGCCGCCGGGGAAGGGGAAGTGCCGGTGGGCGCGGTGGTGGTGCGCGACGGCGAGGTGGTCGGCGAGGGCTGGAACCGGCCGATCATCGCCCATGATCCCACCGGCCACGCGGAAGTGAACGCCCTGCGTGACGCCGCCGCCCGGGCGGGCAATTACCGGCTGTCCGGCGCCACCCTCTACGTCACCATTGAGCCCTGCACCATGTGCTTCGGCGCCTTGATGCACGCCCGCATCGCGCGGCTGGTGTACGGTGCCCGGGAACCCCGGGCCGGGGTCTGTGAAAGTCAGCTGGGTTTGCCCGAGCGCGGTTTCTACAACCACCGCATTGAAGTGACCGGCAGCGTTTGCGCGGAGCAAGCCGCGCAATTGCTGCGCGACTTTTTCCGCCAGCGCCGCTAGTCCGCCAGGGCCACCATGTTGGCGCGGTGGCGGTCGGAGTTGTTGGCCCACACCAGCAGGTCGTAGTAGCGGCGGATATGGCGCACGTATACCGCCGCCTGGCCGCCGGGGGCGGCGCCGTAGCGCAGCTGGTTCACGTAGGCCGGGTCGTCGAGCAGGGTGAGGCGGGTTTTCACGTCCTGCCACAGGTCCGGGTTGTCGCCCTGGCGCTCGGTGAGCACGCGGGCGTCTTCCAGGTGGCCCATACCCATGTTGTAGGCGGCCAGCGCCATCCAGGTGCGGTCCGGCTCCTGGATGCGGTCCGGCACCCGGTCGTGCAGCTTACGCAGGTAGGCGGCGCCGGCACGGATGCTCTGGGCCGGGTCGGTGCGGTCGGAGACGCCCATTTCCCGGGCGGTGCGGTTGGTCAGCATCATCAGGCCCTCGACCCCGGTGGGGGAGATCGCCTGGGCGTCCCACAGGGATTCCTGATAGGCCATCGCCGCCAGCAGGCGCCAGTCGAAGCCGGCGTCCACGGACGCTTCCTGGAATTGGGCGGTGTAGCTGGGCAGGCGGTCGTCCATATGGCGGATAAAACTGCGCGCCGCGTACAGGTTGAACTGGTCCACGTGGCCGTAGAAACGGTTCGCCAGCCGGGTGGTGGTGCCGTCCGCCTTGGCCTGGGTCAAGAAGCGCTGCGCCGCCAGATAGAGGCTGCGGTCGTCGTTGGCGCGGAACGCCCACGCCAGGCCCTGATCCACGCTCAGGGTGAAGCCGGACGCCAGGTCCGGAAACAGCGAGCGGTGGATCGCATAGGCGTTGGAGTTGATCAGGGCGTAGTCGCCGTCGCCTTGCTCGACCAGGGCCAGCAACTGCTCGGCGGTGGCGTTCTCCACCTGCTCGAAGCTCAGTTCCGGGTGGTCCAGCTGCGCCGCCACCAGCATGTCCGCGTGGCGGCTGCCGGCGCGCACCAGCACCTCCTTGCCGATCAGGTCGGTGATCTCGGCGGGGCGCTGGTCACCCAGGCGGTACATCACCAGGGTGTCCACGTTCTGGTAGGGGGTGCTGTAGCGCAGCGCTTGGTCGCCGTCGTGGCCGGCCAGCAGGGCGGATGCGGCCAGATCGGCCTTACCGCGGCGCACCGCGTATTTAAGGTCGGAGGTGCTGTCCACCTCCAGCAGGCGCAGTTCCACGCCCAGGCGCTCGGCAAAGCCGCGCGCCAGCTCGTATTCCATGCCGGTGAGGCCGTTGGGGTCACGGTAGACGGTGGTCAGTGAGGGCCGGGTGGCCACCACCAGCTCGCCCCGCGCCTGGACACGTTCCAGGGCGGTGGGGGTGGGGCGCATCGCCACCATCAGCCCGACCGCGCCAAGCAGCGCGAGCGGGGCGATAAGCTGTCGGCCGGGGCGGAGGAAACCGCGAAGCCGTTGTAGCACTGTCATATCCGTTGATACCTCTGCTGGGTGTACTCCAGACAGGTCGGTACGGCCCGTGCCGTCCATCGCCGGACCCGGAAATCGGGGCGCTCGCCCCCGGGTCGGCTGTGACCTACATCACGTGTGCGCGGCGAATCTACCATCGGAACTGGTCAAAAATCCATCATTTTTGTCCAACAATCATATTTGCTTGCATCTTTTCGGCCCCCGCGGCGCGCGCATAGGAATTCGGGCGGCCATCCCTTATCATTGCGATCCTTATTTCTCCCCCTGCACGTAAAGGAAAAGCCGACCCCATGCTGATCCTCCCCGGTAGCCCGGCCCTATCCGCGTTTAGAAAGGAAAAACTGCTGGAGGCTCTGCCCCAGGCAGAGGCTCTGTCCGCCCGTTTCGTGCACTTCGTGGAGCTGTCTCCAACGGAGGGCGACGCCGGGCTGGATGAGCGCGAGCGCCAGGTGCTCGACAGCCTGCTGGAATACGGCCCCAGCCTGGAAGACGCGGCCGTGGAAGAGAGCGGCAGTGAAACCTTCGTGGTGGTGCCCCGCCCGGGCACGGTGTCGCCGTGGTCGTCCAAGGCCACCGACATCTGCCACAACGCCGGCCTCGCCAAGGTGGCGCGGGTGGAGCGCGGCATTGAGTACCGGCTCAAGCTCAACGGTCCGGCGGACCGGGGCGAGCTGGCGGCGGCGTTGCACGATCGCATGGTGGAAGCGGTGCTCGACCGGCTGGAGGACGCCGAGGTGCTGTTCACCCACCACCGGCCGCGCCCGCTGACCAGCGTGGACGTGATCGGCGGCGGTCGCGAGGCGCTGGCCACCGCCAACGGCGAGCTGGGCCTGGCGCTGGCGGAGGATGAAATCGACTATCTGGCGGAGCGCTTCACCGCCCTGGGGCGCAACCCCTCGGACGCCGAGCTGATGATGTTCGCCCAGGCCAATTCCGAGCACTGCCGCCACAAGATCTTCAACGCGGACTGGACCATCGACGGCCAGGAGCAGGACCTCAGCCTGTTCGCCATGATCCGCAACACCTACAAGCACGCCAGCGAGGGCGTGCTCAGCGCCTACAGCGATAACGCGGCGGTGGTGGCCGGCCCGGTGGCGGACCGCTTCTACCCGGACCCGGGCAACGCCGGCTATCCGTGTGAGTACCGCTACCGCAACGAGCCGGTGCACATGCTGATGAAGGTGGAGACCCACAACCATCCCACCGCCATCGCCCCACGCCCCGGCGCGGCCACCGGCGCCGGCGGCGAGATCCGAGACGAGGGCGCCACCGGCCGCGGCGGCAAGCCCAAGGCCGGCCTCACCGGCTTTTCCGTGTCCAACCTGTGCATCCCCGGTTTCCGCCAGCCCTGGGAAGACGACTACGGCCGCCCCGGGCGCATCGCCTCGCCGCTGGACATCATGATCGACGGGCCGCTGGGCGGCGCCGCCTTCAATAATGAGTTCGGCCGGCCCAACCTGTGCGGTTACTTCCGCACCCTGGAAATCCAGGCGCCGGGCGTGGCCGGCGACGAGCGCCGCGGCTACCACAAGCCGATCATGATCGCCGGCGGCCTGGGCAACGTGCGTGACGGCGACGTGCACAAGAAACCGATTCCGCCGGGCGCCAAGATCATCGTGATCGGCGGCCCGGCGATGCTGATCGGCCTGGGCGGCGGCGCCGCCAGTTCCATGGCCAGCGGCGAATCCGACGAAGCGCTGGATTTCGCCTCGGTGCAGCGCGACAACCCGGAAATCGAGCGCCGCGTCCAGGAAGTGATCGACCGCTGCTGGGCGCTGGGCGAGCACAATCCGATTGTGTCGATCCACGACGTGGGCGCCGGCGGCCTGTCCAACGCGCTGCCGGAGCTGGTCCACGACCACGACCGGGGCGCCAAACTGTCGCTGCGCGCCATCCCCAGCGCCGAACCGGGCATGAGCCCGGTGGAAATCTGGTGCAACGAAGCCCAGGAGCGCTACGTGCTGGCGGTGCTGCCGGAGGACCTGGAGCGCTTCGAGGCGCTGTGTGAGCGCGAGCGCGCGCCATTCGCGGTGCTCGGCGAGGCCACCGAAGCGGAACACCTGGAGGTGGCCGACGACCACTTCGGCGACGCGCCGGTGGACCTGCCCATGGACCTGCTGTTCGGCAAGCCGCCGAAAATGCAGCGCGCCTACGACCGGGAAGATTTCGAGCGCCAGCCGTTCACCACCGAAGGCATTGAGCTTAAGGACGCCATCGAGCGGGTCATGCGCCTGCCCACGGTGGCCTCCAAGAATTTCCTGATCACCATCGGCGACCGGTCGGTGACCGGCCTGGTGCACCGTGATCAGATGGTCGGCCCCTGGCAGGTGCCGGTGGCCGACTGCGCGGTGACCGCCACCGGTTACAACCAGCGCACCGGTGAAGCCATGGCGATGGGCGAGCGCACCCCGGTAGCGCTGGTCAACGCGGCCGCCTCCGGCCGCATGGCGGTGGCGGAAACCCTCACCAACCTGGCCGGCGCCCACATCGGCTCGCTGGGCCAGATCCGCCTGTCCGCCAACTGGATGGCCGCCGCCGGCCACCCGGGCGAGGACCAGGCCCTGTTCGAAACCGTGAAAGCGGTGGGCATGGAGCTGTGCCCGAAGCTGGGCATCGCCATCCCGGTGGGCAAGGACTCCCTGTCCATGCGCACCCTGTGGCAGGAAAAAGGCATCGACAAGAGCGTGGTGGCGCCGCTGTCGCTGATCGTCTCCGGTTTCGCCAACGTCACCGACATCGGCCTGACCGCCACGCCGCAGCTCAAAACCGGCCTGGACAGCGAGCTGCTGCTGATCGACCTGGGCCGGGGTAAGAACCGCCTGGCCGGCTCGGCGCTGGCCCAGGTGTTCGGCAAGGTCGGCGATGTGGCGCCGGACCTGGATGACGCCGACGATCTGATCGCCTTCTTCGAAGTGACCCAACGGCTGCTGGCGGAAGAGCGCCTGCTCGCCTACCACGACCGCTCCGACGGCGGCCTGTTCACCACCCTGGCGGAGATGGCGTTCGCCGGCCGCACCGGCGTGGACATCGTGCTGGACAACATCGCCGGTGACGGCCCTGAGGCCGTGGCGGCGCTGTTCGCCGAGGAGGCCGGCGCGGTGATCCAGGTGCGCGCCGCCGACGTGCAGGCGGTGCGCCAGCGTTACCAGGACGCCGGTCTGGGCGGCTGCGTGCACAGTGTCGGCACCGTCAACGACGAGGACGTGGTGCGCCTGCGCCTGGGCGGCGCGGTGTTGCGCGAACGCCCGCGCTGGGGCCTGCAGCGGCTGTGGTCCGAGACCAGCTACCGCATCCAGGCGCTGCGCGACAACCCGGACTGCGCCCGCCAGGAGTTCGAATCGATCGCCGATTCCAACGACCCGGGCCTGAACGTGCGGCTCACCTTCGACATGAGCGAGGACGTGGCCACTCCGTTCATCAATACCGGCGCCCGCCCCAAGGTGGCGATCCTGCGCGAGCAGGGCGTTAACGGCCACATGGAAATGGCCGCCGCCTTCGACCGCGCCGGGTTCAGCGCCATGGACGTGCACATGAGCGACCTGCTCGCCGGCCGCGTCAGCCTGGATGACATGAAAGGCCTGGTGGCCTGCGGCGGCTTCTCCTACGGCGACGTGTTGGGCGCCGGGGAGGGCTGGGCCAAGAGCATTCTCTACAACCCGGGTCTGCGCGACGCCTTCAACCGCTTCTTCTTCCGTGAGGACACTTTCTCGCTGGGGGTCTGCAACGGCTGCCAGATGCTGTCCAACCTCAAGGATCTGATCCCCGGCGCCGAGCACTGGCCGCACTTCGTGCGCAACCTGAGCGAGCAGTTCGAGGCGCGCACCTCGTTGGTGGAGATCCAGGACTCGCCGTCCGTATTGCTGCGTGACATGGCCGGCACCCGCCTGCCGATCGCCGTGGCCCACGGCGAAGGCCGCGCCGAGATCAGCGACCAGGATCTCAACCGCAACATCGAACAGCGGCTGCTGGCATTGCGCTACGTGGACAGCCTGGGCAACCCGGCGGAGCAGTACCCCGCCAACCCCAACGGTTCCGCCCAGGGCGTCACCGGCTTCACCTCCCGCGATGGCCGGGCCACCATCATGATGCCGCACCCGGAGCGGGTGTTCCGCGTGCTGCAGAACAGCTGGATCCCGGATGATTGGCGCCGGTTTGAGAATGGGCCCTGGTATCGGTTGTTTGCTAACGCGCGGAAATGGGTCGGGTGAAGGCAGTTAATAGTTAAGAGTTAATAGTTAACAGTGAAAAGCAAAGTCAAAAGACTGAGCGCTTTGCGGGATCTGGAGTGGGGGAGTATGGCGGACGAGATGTATAACTATTTTGATATGTTGATCGCGGAGTCGCCGGAGCCGACGGCGGTGTCCGAGCGGCGTCGGGAGCTGGCCAGCGAGTTGAAGGCGATCAGTGAGCAGTTGATACGTCTGGACGCGGATGAGGCGGCGCTGGCGGAGTACACTGAGCAGGCGCGGGCGTTGCGTGAACGCCTGGAAGGACATGGCCATCGCAGCATGCGCGATATTCTTGGCCGGCTGATTGTCGGCAAGGGCAGCCGCCAGGACGCGCTGGATATGGCCGACTTTGAAATCCTGACCGGCCAGGCGACGCCGCTGTCGCCGCCGCTGGAGCTGTGGCTGGACGGCGACACCGTGCGCGGCCGCGCCACCTTCGGGCGGCTGTTCATGGGCCCGCCGGGCAAGGTGCACGGTGGCGTGCTGTCCCTGGCCCTGGATATGCTGATGGCCAAGTGTCAGGATTTCGTCACCGGCCTGGGCATGACCGGCACGCTCAACATCCGCTATATGGCGCCCACGCCGCTGAATACGGAGATCCGCTTTGAGTCCCGCGTGACCAAAGTGGAAGGCCGCAAGCTGCTCACCGAAGCCAAGGTGTTCGCCGGCGACACCCAGACCGTGTCCGCCACCGGCGTGTGGATTTCATCCCAGGGCAACTATCAGTTGCGCGACGCCTACGCGCACCTGGCCGAGCCCGCCGACAACGACCGCGAGACCGCCTGAACCCGGGCGGTCCGCCAGGGAGGCCCGATGACCGTCTACAAGCTTTGTTTCTACGTCCCCGAAGAGCATGCCGAAGCGGTGAAGAACGCCGTCTTCGAGGCCGGCGCCGGCCGCATCGGCAACTACGATTGCTGCAGCTTTCAGGTTGCCGGCCAGGGGCAGTTCCGGCCCCTGGAAGGCAGTGACCCCTACATAGGCGGCCAGGGCGAGATCGAAACGGTGCGCGAATTCCGGGTGGAAACCATCTGCATGGAAGACCACCTCAAAGCCGCCCTCAGCGCCTTGCGGCTGGCGCACCCCTACGAAGAGCCCGCCATCGACCTGTGGCGGCTCGAGGACCTGCCGGGCTAGGTTCAGGCCCGCTCCCACAAGTTCAGTCGTCGAGGGATGGTTTGCGCTTCAAAGGCGGGATGTCCTGGGTGCGTACCGGAAACTCATTGCCGTTGGCGCGGTCCTGGATAAAGAACTTCAGCGTCCGGCCGATGGTGGGGAAGGCGAGCTCGTCCCAGGGAATCTCATCCTCGGAGAACAGGCCGGCGTCGGCGCTTTCGTCACCCACGCCGTAGTCGCCGTTGACCATCTCGCTGAGGAAGAACATGTAGACCTGGTTAATGTGCGGCAGGTTGAACACCGTGTACAGGTCGCCGATGGCCACGGTGGCGCAGGCTTCCTCCCAGGTTTCCCGGGCGGCGCCTTCCTGCAGGGTCTCGCCGTTCTCCATATAGCCGGCGGGCAGGGTCCAGTAGCCGATGCGCGGTTCGATGGAGCGCTTGCAGAGCAGAAAGCGGCCTTCCCAGACCGGGATCGCGCCGACCACGATTTTCGGGTTCTGGTAGTGGATCACGCCGCAGTGGTTGCACCAATAGCGGGGCCGGTTATCCCCTTCGGGGATGGAGAACAGGATCTCTTCGCCGCAATGGCTGCAATATTTCATTGATGCTCTCGCCTGCTTATGGAGCCTCATCGGGCAGCCTGGCCGCCGGCCGATGAGGAAACGACAGCCTAATGGCTTGGCGGTGGATCGGCAATTAGGGCGTTTTCACGGGCTCCGCCGTGAATAGAGGGCATCCGGCCTTGCCCGGTGCGCGACGCCTGTTCAAACTGGTGTTTGAAATAAAACTGGGAGTACCCCGTGCTAGAGAAACTCCGGCAGCGCATGTCGGCCTACCCTTTCAATGACTTACCGGTGGACCTGCCGGAAGCGGCGGTGCTGATGCCGTTCGTGGACCAGCCGGACCCGGAACTGATATTGACGGTCCGTGCCCAGGGCATGCCCACCCACGCCGGCGAGGTGGCGTTCCCCGGCGGCAAACGGGACCCCGACGACCATGATCTGTTACACACCGCCCTGCGTGAAAGCCACGAGGAGGTGGGCCTGGCCCAGCGTGAAGTGGAGGTCATCGGCCAGCTGTCGCCGCTGGCGTCCCGGTTCGGCATGAAGGTGACCCCGTTCGTGGGCGTGGTGCGGGCCGGGGTGGATCTGACCCCCGAGCCCGGCGAAATCGAGACCATCTTCCAGGTGCCGTTGAGCTTCTTCCTGGAAGAAGAGCCGGAGCTGTCGCCGCCGATCGACTTTTACGGCCGCCGCCTGTGCATGCCCAGCTATTATTACGAGGACAAGCGGATCTGGGGGCTGACCGCCTTTATGATCCTGGATTTGATCAATCATGTGTACGACGCCGATGTGCGTTTCGACCTGACGGGTGAAAAATGATCTATAAACTGGAAGGCCGCCGCGTGGAAATGCGGGGTGAAGGCCAATGGGTGGCGCCCAACGCCACGGTGATCGGTTCGGTGGTGCTGGGCGCCAACAGCAGCGTCTGGTTCGGCGTGGTGATCCGCGGCGACAACGACCTGATCGAGATCGGTGACAACACCAACGTGCAGGAAAATTCCGTACTGCACGTGGACCCGGGCGTGCCGATGAAAATCGGCAACGGCGTCACCGTCGGTCACAAGGTCATGCTGCACGGCTGCACCATCGGCGATAACAGCCTGATCGGTATCAACGCGGTGGTGCTGAACAAGGCGAAAATCGGCAAGAACTGCATCATCGGCGCCCACGCCCTGGTGCCCGAGGGCATGGAAATCCCCGATAATTCCCTGGTGATGGGCGCGCCGGCCAAGGTGGTCAAGGAGATCTCCGACGGCCACAAGGCGATGCTGACCATGAGCAGCCAGCACTACGCCGCCCACGCCAAACACTTCGATGAGCACCTGGAAGTCGATGAGCGCTTTCAATAACCGGCCGGAATTCCCGGAAGCCCCGGTGTCGCCCTGCGTATCGATCTGTGCCCTGGACGGGGACGATATCTGCGTGGGGTGCTTCCGCACCGGCCGCGAGATCAGCTATTGGGGCCTGCTGCCCGTGGAAGAGCGCCGCGAGGTGCTGGTCCGCTGCCAGCAGCGCATGGCCGGCGAACCGGCGCCGTGCATGGTGACGAAGGAGCAGCCGTGAGCGAGGTAGAGCAGCCGTGAGCGAGACGGAGCAGCCGTTATTGCCCGCCCGTCCCCGGGTGGGGTTGGCGCTGGGCAGCGGGTCCGCCCGGGGATGGGCGCACATCGGCATTATTCAGGCGCTGGAAGAGCGCGGCATCGAAATCGACGTGGTGGCGGGCACCTCCATCGGCGCCCTGGTGGGCGGCGCCTACGTCAGCGGCGCGCTGAAGGAGTTCGGTGACTGGGTGCGCACCCTGACCACCAAGGACGTCTTCGGACTGATGGATTTCACTTTCTCCGGCGGGGTGGTGAAGGGGGAAAAGCTGTTCGGCTTTTTCGAGAAGCTGCACAGCAACCCCAATATCGAAGACCTGGAAAAGCGGTTCGTCACCGTCGCCACGGACATGAAAAGCGGCCGCGAAGTGTGGATCAGCAAGGGGCCGGTGCTGGACGCCGCCCGCGCCTCCTGCGCGCTGCCCGGGCTGTTCTCGCCCCTGCAGCACCAGCGGCGCTGGATGCTGGACGGCGGCCTGGTCAACCCGGTGCCGGTGTCGGCGGCGCGGGCGTTCGGCGCCGATGTGGTGATCGCGGTGAACCTGAACGCCCAGCTGGTGGGCGCCCACCTGTCCCGCCAGACACCGCCGGAGGGCGGCGACAGCGACGAGGATCGCAGCCTGTGGCAGAAGATGACCCACTACTTCTCGTCCCAGGACGGCGGCCCGCCGGGCTTCTTCGATGTGGTGGCGTCCAGCGTCAATATCATGCAGGACCGCATCACCCGCTCGCGGATGGCCGGCGATCCGCCGGAAGTCACCCTGATCCCGCTGCTGGAGGATTTTGCCCTGATGGACTTCCACCGCGCCGGGGAAGCCATTGATGAGGGCTACCGGCTGGTGGAGCGTCACGAAGGGGATATTTTTGCCTGGGTGGGGTCGCCGGACGCGGACAGAGTGTAGGTCTCTGGGATCCTGCCGGCCGGCGCAGCCGGCCTTTCGCGGGCGGGGCCCGCTCGCACAGGGGTGCCGGTTTTAGGGGGCCTCGGGCTCGTTTGAGGCGTGGCGTACCTTGGCGGCCTTCACCATGTTGTCCTTCACCTGCAGGATTTCGATCAGGTAGTCGCCGATGCGGATCGAGATGTTGGCGTCGGGGATGTCCTGCAGGTATTCCAGGATCAAGCCGTTGAGCGTGCGCGGCCCGCCGGTGGGCAGGTCCCAGTCCAGTGAGCGGTTGATCTCCCGCAGGTGGGTGGCGCCGTCGATCACATGGCTGCCGTCCTCCTGGGGGTGGATGTCCTGGCTGGTGGCGGCCAGGTCAGTGGTGAATTCGCCGACGATCTCCTCGAGGATGTCCTCCAGCGTCACCAGCCCCAGCACGTCGCCGTATTCGTCCACCACGATGCCGATGCGCCGCCGCGCGTTCTGGAAATTGATCAGCTGGCGGTTCAGCGACGTGCCTTCCGGCACGAAGTAGGGCTCCACCGTGTGCTGCATCAGCTCCGCTTTGTTGATGTCTTCCTTGAGCAGCAGCCGGCTCAGTTTGCGCAGGTGCAGCAGGCCCAGCATGTTGTTGGGGTCGCTGCGGTAGACGGGCAGCCGGGTGTGCTGGCTGGCGCGCAGGGTGGACATGATCTCATCCATGTCGTCGTCGATGTCCACGCCCACCATCTCGTTGCGCGGGATCATGATGTCTTCCACGGTGACGCTTTCCAGATCCAGGATATTGAGCAGCATCTTCTGGTGCTTTTCCGGGATCAGGCCGCCGGCCTCGTTGACCACGGTGCGCAGTTCCTCGGGGCTGAGGTGGTCGTCGTCGCTGTTGCGGGTCTGGGCGCCGGCCAGCTTCAGGAACATCATGCTGATGCCGTTGACCAGCCACACCAGCGGCGCCAGCAGCACCTGCAGGGGCTTGAGCACCACGCTGGCGGGGAAGGCGATGCGCTCGGGCTTGAGCGCGGCGTAGGTTTTCGGGGTGATTTCCGCGAACACCAGCATCACCAGGGTGATCACCACCGGCGCCACCGCCGCGCCGCTGTCGCCCAGCCAGCGGATCGCCAGGATCGCCGCCACCGTGGCGGCGAAGTTGTTGACGAAATTGTTACCGATCAGGATCACCGACAGCAGGCGGTCGGTGCGGCGCAGCAGGCTCTCCACCCGTACGGCGGCGCGGTGTCCCTGGCGGGCCAGATGCCGCAGGCGATAGCGGTTGATCGCCACCATGCCGGTTTCACTGCTGGAGAAGAAGGCGGAGCCGAGAATCAGGATGATCAGGGCGGTGATCAGCCACCCGTCGGAGAAACTGTCCAAGAGGAAGTCGTTTCGTTGCTTATTGGCAGCACATTGTTTGGGGTCGGCGGTGGGCTGTCAACTGTGTCCCAGCCACAGGGCGGTCAGCTCCGCGCGGCTGCGCACATTGAATTTGCGGAACAGGGTTTTCACGTACTGGTGGGTGGTGTGCGGGCTCTGGCCCATGGCCTCGGCGATGTTTTTCTCGGCGCTGCCGGCCAGCATATGCTTGAGCACGCCGCGCTCGGTGGGGGTGAGCGGGGCGTCGGCCATCAGCTGGCCGTAGCTGAGGTGGATCTGCCGGTTCAGCCAGCCCAGGCTGCGCAGGGCGTAGCTGGCGATTTCCAGGTCCTGCGGGGTGAAATCGGGCTGGCCGCGCAGCCGGTCGAACATAAAGTAGCTTTCCACGTCCTCATTCACCGGCATCACCACGAACAGGCGGTCGGTGATGCCGCGCCCCAGATAATGGTGGATGTAGTGGTCGCCGGAGTAGAACCCCTCGGAGACGTGGTCCACCAGCAGGGTGGCGCGGAATTCCCCGGCACGGCGCACATGGTTGTAGGTGGATTCGTCCGGGATACCCTTGTCGAGCCGTTTCACCGTGCCGGTGTAGGCCTGCTGGTCCGCCGGCAGCTCACCGTGGAAGAACACCGAACGCGCCCGCCAGCCCAGCAGCGGGTCGTTGTCGGCGTCGTCGGCGAGGCGCAGGGAGGAAAGCCACAGGCCGTGGCGTGAGTCGATCAGCGCGCTGATCTCGGTGAACAGTTTGTTCAGGCAGACTTCCGGGGCGGAGGCGGGCAGTTCGGCCATCTCGTCCCACAGGCGGTGGATGGCGGTCCGTGTCTCCTCATCGATGTGCATCCCGCCCTCCCTAGGTTTTGTCGAGAATCACTTCCAAAACCAGTTGGGAGCCGAAGAACGCCACCACCAGTACCGCGAAGCCGGCCAGGGTGAAGCGCACCGCCGTGCGGCCGCGCCAGCCGCGCAGATGGCGGCCGCCCAGCAGCACCGCGAAAATCACCCAGGAAACCAGCGTCAGCACGGTTTTGTGCACCAGGTGCTGGGCGAACAGGTCGTCCACGTACATAAAGCCGAACAGAATCGCCAGCGTCAGCAGGCTCTGGCCCAGCCAGATGGTGTCGAACAGCATCGACTCCATCACCTGCATGGGCGGGAACAGGCGCATCACCCCGCGGATGTGGCCGTCCTTGAGCTGGCGGTCCTGGACCATCAGCAGCAGGGCCTGGCATGCGGACAGCACCAGCACCGCGTAAGCCAGTATCGACAGCAGCACATGCAGGCCGATGCCGTGTTCCAGCGGGTGAGCGTTGTAACCGGTGTCGATCCACAGGCTGGCGGGGATGATCAATGCCGCGAACGGAAACACCAGCGCGCCGATCCACTGGAACGGCCGGTACAGGCTGGACACCAGCACCAGCCCGGCGCCCACCGCCGCCATGCAGGAGGCCACCGGGAACAGGCCCAGGCGCAGCCCCTGGTCGGTGACCAGCAGGAAATACAGCCCCACGGCGTGGGTGGCCACCGCCAGACCGCCGGGCAGCATCAGCACCGCCCGTGACGGCGCCGCCTGACCGCGGAACTGGCGGTACAGCAGCAGCGACGAGAGCGCGTATAAAAAAGTGGCGATCAGGCCCAGGGCCTCGGCAGCAGTCATAGGGTGCGATTTCTCCGAAAAAGCCGCCGAAGTCTGGCACAGGTACCCGTGCTTTTGAAGCGCCAGCCATGACGGGCGGGGCATCGGTGCCCTATAATCGGCGGCCTGTCGTCTCGGCGTGCGCGGTCAGCGCCGCCGAGCGCTCGAAATCTGGAGGTTGATGATCATGTTCGAGAATCTCACGGACCGCCTGGGTCAGTCGCTGAAAGGCCTGGCCGGCCAGGGGCAGCTCACCGAAGACAATATCCGCGACACCCTGCGCGAGGTGCGCAAGGCGCTGCTGGAGGCCGACGTGGCCCTGCCGGTGGTCAAGGAGTTCGTGGAGCAGGTCAAGGAAAAGGCCCTCGGTCAGGAGGTGTTGAAAAGCCTTAACCCGGGCCAGGCGTTCGTCAAGATCGTCAACGACGAGCTGGTGCACACCATGGGCGACGCCAACGACGCCCTGAATCTGGCCTCCAAGCCGCCGGTGGTGATCATGATGGCGGGCCTGCAGGGCGCCGGTAAGACCACCTCGGTGGCCAAGCTGGCGCGTTTCCTCCAGGAGCGGGAAAAGAAGAAAGTGATGGTGGTGTCCGCCGACGTCTACCGCCCGGCGGCCATCGACCAGCTGCAGACCCTGGCCGGCGAGGTGAAGGCGGAATTCTTCCCCTCCACCGGGGACCAGGACCCGGTTGATATCGCCAACAACGCCCTGGCGGCGGCGCGCAGCAAATATATGGACGTGCTGATCGTCGATACCGCCGGCCGTCTGCACGTGGACGAGCAGATGATGGGTGAGATCAGCCGTCTGCACGGCGCCATCAGCCCGGCGGAGACCCTGTTCGTGGTCGACGCCATGACCGGCCAGGACGCCGCCAACACCGCCCAGGCCTTTAATGAGGCGCTGCCGCTCACCGGTGTGATCCTCACGAAGGCGGACGGCGACTCCCGGGGCGGGGCGGCGCTGTCCGTGCGCCATCTCACCGGCAAGCCGATCAAATTCATCGGCATGGGCGAGAAAACCGACGCCCTGGAGCCCTTCCACCCGGACCGGATCGCCAGCCGCATCCTCGGCATGGGCGACGTGCTGTCCCTGGTGGAGCAGGCCGAGCGCACCCTGGACAAAAAGAAAGCCGATAAGATCGCCAAGAAGTTCAAGAAAGGCCGGGCGATGGACTTCGAGGATCTGAAGGATCAGTTCCAGCAGATGCGCAACATGGGCGGCATGGCCAGCCTGCTCGACAAGCTGCCCGGCATGGGCGGCATGATGGAGGCGGCCCAGAACCCGGCCTCCATGAAACAGATGAAGCACATGGAAGCCCTGATCGACTCCATGACCCCCAAGGAGCGCCGCAACCCGGACGTCATCAAAGGCTCGCGCAAGAAGCGCATCGCCGCCGGCGCCGGCCTGGAAATCCAGGACCTCAACCGCCTCATGAAGCAGCAGAAAATGATGGCGAAGATGATGAAGAAGATGCGCGGCAAGGGCGGCATGAAGAACATGATGCGCGGCATGGAAGGCATGATGGGCGGCGGCTCCGGCGGTCCCGGCGGCGGTATGCCCCCGGGCGGCATGGGCGGCGGTGGCGGCATGCCGCCCATGGGCGGTGGCGGCGGTGGTCTGCCCCCCATGGGAGGCGGCCGCTAGGGCTTTATCTCGGCTGCGGATGGGCGTACAATCCGCACCCTTCGCGACCCGACCGGGCCTTTTTCACGGCGCCGGGCGGGTTTTCAAGCGGATACGATGGCCGGCGGCGGGCGCCGCGGGCCGGGAAACCGGATTGAATTAAGGTAATTGAATTATGGTAGTTATTCGTCTCGCCCGCAGTGGCGCCAAGAAACGTCCCTTCTATCACATCGCCGTGGCCGACAGCCGCACTTCCCGCGATGGCCGTTTCATCGAACGTCTGGGTTTCTACAACCCGATCGCCCGTGGCGGCGAAATCCCGCTGCGCATTGATCTGGCCAAGGTTGACGCCTGGGTCGCCGAGGGGGCTCAGCCCTCCGAGCGCGTTAAGGCGCTGGTTAAGAAAGCTCGGAAAGAAGCCGAGAAAAGCGCGTAAGGCGCGCGTAGCGAGCGCCTGAAGATGGCGGCAGCCGATAACGCCCTGACATCCGAGCAGGTGTTGGTGGTGGGCCGCGTAATGGCGGTCCACGGCGTCCAGGGGTGGGTGAAGGTGTATTCCCACACCGACCCGATGGAAAACATCTTCGAGTATCAGCCCTGGTATATGCGTCGCGGCGAGCACTGGCTGCCGGTGACGCTCACCGGCAAGCGCCGGCAGGGCAAGGGGCTGGTGGCCGGCGTGCAAGGTTGCAACGACCGGGACCAGGCCCAACAAGAGCTGGTCGGGCGGGACATCGCCGTCCCCCGCGACCTGCTGCCCCGCTCCGGCGGGGGCGATTATTACTGGCGCGATCTGATCGGCCTGCGGGTGAAACTCGCTGACGGCCGGGATCTGGGCCGGGTGCACAGTTTAATGGAAACCGGCGCCAACGATGTTCTGGTGGTGCGCGGCGACGGCGACAGTCTCGACCGGGAAGAGCGGTTGCTTCCCTGGTTGCCCGAGCAGGTGATTCTGGATGTGAATCTGGAGCACGGCGAGATGCGGGTGGACTGGGACCCGGAGTTTTAGCGAAGCGGCTCTAACGGGGGCACGGCCATGCGGATAACGCTGATCACCCTGTTCCCGGAGATGGCGCGGGCGGTCACCGACTTCGGGGTCACCCGGCGCGCGGTGGAGAACGGCCAGCTGGTGCTGGACACGGTGAACCCGCGGGATTTCACCGAGGACCGCCACCGCACCGTGGACGACCGGCCCTTCGGCGGCGGCCCCGGCATGGTGATGAAGGTGGCGCCGCTGGAAAAGGCGCTCACCCACGCCCGGCAACGGGCCGGCGGTGGCAGGGTGATCTACCTGTCGCCCCAGGGGCGGCCGCTGACCCAGGCGAAAGCCGAGGCGCTGGCGGCGGAGCCGGAATTGATTCTGCTCGCCGGCCGCTACGAAGGGGTCGACGAGCGCTTGTTGGAAGCGTCGGTGGACGAGCAGATCTCCATCGGCGATTACGTGCTCAGCGGCGGTGAACTGCCGGCGCTGGTGCTGATCGACGCGGTGACGCGTTTGCTGCCCGGGGTGCTCGGGCATCAGGATTCGGCGGCCCAGGATTCATTTTCCGGCGACATGGAAAACCTGCTGGACTGCCCGCACTACACACGGCCCGAGCTGTATCAGGGCCGGTCGGTGCCTGAAGTTCTGCTCAGTGGCGATCACGAACGGATCCGCCGCTGGCGTTTGAAGCAGGCACTGGGACGCACCTGGCGGTGGCGTCCCGAACTGCTGGAGGCCCGCCGGGAGCGGGGCTTGAGCAAGGAAGAGAGCGAGTTGCTCGACGAATACATCCGCGAGTTCGAAGCGCGGGACGACGGGCAGCAATACAGCGATCAATGAACCGAGGAGCCTGCCATGAGCGGCAAAAAACCCCTGATTCAGGAAATCGAACAGGCACAGCTGAAAACCGGCGTGCCCGAGTTCGGCGCCGGTGACACCGTCACCGTGCAAGTGAAAGTGAAAGAAGGCACCCGTGAGCGTCTGCAGGCGTTCCAGGGTGTGGTCATCGCCCGCCGTAACCGCGGTCTCAACTCCGCCTTCACGGTGCGTAAAGTGTCCCACGGCGTGGGCGTTGAGCGGGTGTTCCAGCTGCACAGCCCGATCATCGATTCCATCGAAGTGAACCGTCGCGGTGACGTGCGTCGCGCCAAGCTGTACTTCCTGCGTGACCGGTCCGGTAAGTCCGCGCGGATCAAGGAAAAAATCCGCAAGTAATCGAACTTGCGGTTGTGCCGCCGCGAGCCATGTCGTCTCAGCCTTTGCTGTAGGGCAATTCGGAGACGACCTCTGGTCCGGCGGACGCTCCCAAAAAAAGGGCCACCCCAGGGTGGCCCTTTTTTATGCGGCTTGCGGGTGCCTCTATTTAGACACCGCCCGGAACACCGCCAGAATCACCAGAGCGCCGATCACCGCGGTTACCAGGCCGCCCAGGCTGAACGAGCCCACCGGGCCGCCGATGCCGGCCATGGCGCCCAGCCAGCCGCCGACGATCGCGCCGATGATGCCGAGAATAGTGGTCAGAATAAATCCCCCGCCGTCGCGGCCGGGCATGATCCATTTGGCGATGATACCCGCCAAAAGCCCCAGTACGATCCACGATAAAATGCCCATAAAACGTTCTCCTTGGCCGATTCATTGATCACTTTCAGTATGCCTGCGCAAGCCCGGTGGGGCCGGTAATAAAAGGTAAAACCGGAACGTGAAAAGAGCGCGAGGACGGCGATTGTGTTTTCCGCCGCGATTGCCAATACTCGCGGCATGAACTCTCCCCGCACGCCCCTCAGCGACACCGACCGGACCCTGGTCGACGCTTGGCTGGACAACCAGTGGCTGGAGCGCGGCCTGAGCCGCCACACCCTGGAAAGCTACGGCCGTGACCTGCGCCAGTTCGGCGAATGGCTCGCCGGCGGCGGGCGGAGCCTGGGGGGCTGTGACCGGGAACGCCTGCTGAGCTTCCTGGCCGACCGGCACCGCCAGGGCGTCGGCGCACGCTCGGTGGCGCGTCAGTTGTCCGCGTTGAAAAGCTTTTTCCGCTGGATGAAACGGGAGGGGCGCATCGCCGAGGACCCGACCCTGAACGTGGCCCGCCCGCGCACCGGCCGGGCCCTGCCGAAGACCCTCTCCGAGGCCGATGTGGAGGCCCTGTTGCGCGCCCCGGACCTGGACGACAGCCTGGGCCTGCGCGACCGCGCCATGCTGGAAGTGTTGTACGCGTCCGGGCTGCGGGTGTCGGAGCTGGTGGGCCTGACACTCAGCCAGGTGAACCCCCGCCAGGGGCTGGTGCGGGTGATCGGCAAGGGCGACAAGGAACGGCTGGTGCCGCTGGGCGAGGAGGCGCTGCACTGGCTCGAACGCTACCTGCGCGATGCCCGGCCGGCGCTGCTGGGCGAGCACCGCGAAGTGTTGTTCCCGAGCCGGCGCGGCGGCTTCATGACCCGCCAGACGTTCTGGCACCGCATCAAGCAGCTGGCGGTGCGCGCCGGGGTGCAAAAGCCGCTATCGCCCCATACACTGCGACATGCCTTCGCCACGCATTTGCTCAACCACGGCGCCGATCTGCGCGTGGTGCAGATGCTGCTGGGGCACAGTGACCTGTCCACCACGCAGATTTACACCCACGTCGCGCAGCAGCGGTTACAAGAGGTGTACCAACAACACCACCCGCGCTCGGGAACCTGAGGGCGGCCCCGGGCTCCAACTGGCCTGGGAACCCGAACAACTGGAGAACAATGATGAAAGCGATTGTAAGTGCCCGTATGGCGACCCTGGCGGCCACGCTGCTGGCCGTATCCGCCGTCGCCCAGGGCGCGGGGGAGATCGACGAGAAAACCTTCAAGAGCAACTTCCAGGACGCCTTTCCGCGCACTGAAATCACCGATATCCAGCCCGCCGCCGAGGGCCTGGTGGAAGTGGAGCTGAACGGCCGCGAGATCATCTACGCCTCCGATGACGGCCGCCTGGTGTTCACCGGCGACGTGATCGAGCTGCGCGACACCGGCCCGGTCAACCTCAAGGAAGCCCGCTACCAGAAAGTGCGCAACGCCGGTCTCGCCGACCTGGACCCGGACGCGTTGATCACCTATCCGGCCAAGGGCAAGGAGAAGGCCGAGATCTACGCCTTCACCGACATCACCTGCGGTTACTGCCGCAAGATGCACCGCCACATCGAGGAATACAACGACGCCGGCATCACCGTGCATTACCTGGCGTTCCCCCGCGGCGGCCCGCAGGCCGGCAGCGCCGAGGACATGCGCCACATCTGGTGTGACGCCAACCCCGACGAGGCGCTCACCGCCGCCAAGCTGAATAACACCATCTCCGACTCCGAGCTGGCCGAGTGCGCCGCCGCCGTGGACGAACAGTATCAGCTGGGGCTGGAATTCGGCGTGCGCGGCACCCCCGCGGTGTACACCGCCGAAGGCGCCCAGCTGGGTGGCTACGTGACCCCGCAGCAGCTTAACCAGCGCCTCGGTCTGTAGCCGGGCCGCCCGCTCCAGGCCCCGCCATACGGCGCTTTGCGGCGCCGTTCACCGGTTCTTTACATTGACGGCGCAGGGTTGCGCCGTTAATGTGTCCGGCTTCCAATGACCCCGCCCAAGGTGACGCCGTGGAAGCTGACTTTCAGCGCATCAAGCGCCTGCCCCCCTATGTCTTCAACATCGTCGGCGAGTTGAAGATGGCGGCCCGTGCGCGCGGCGAGGACATCATTGATTTCGGCATGGGCAATCCGGATCAGCCCACCCCGAAGCACATCGTCGACAAGCTCACCGAGACCGCCCAGCGCGGCGACACGCACCGCTATTCGCAGTCCAAGGGCATTCCCCGTCTGCGCAAGGCGATCACCGACTGGTACCAGCGCCGCTACGACGTCAGCCTGGATCCGGAAACCGAAGCCATCGTCACCATCGGCTCCAAGGAAGGCCTGGCGCATCTGGCGCTGGCCACCATGGGCCCCGGCGACACCGTGCTGGTGCCCAATCCCAGCTATCCGATCCACCCCTACGGCTTCGTGATCGCCAACGCGGACATCCGGCACGTGCCGCTGGTGCCCGGTGTGGATTTCTTCGAGGAGCTGGTGCGCGCCATCAAGGAAGCCTGGCCCAAGCCGAAACTGCTGGTGTTGAATTTCCCGGGCAACCCCACCGCCCAGTGCGTGGAGCTGGAGTTCTTCGAGAAGGTGGTGGCCATCGCCCGCGAGTACGGCATCTGGGTGGTGCACGACATCGCCTATGCGGACATTGTCTTCGACGGTTACCAGGCGCCCTCGATTCTGCAGGTGGAAGGCGCCCGCGAGGTGGCGGTGGAGTTCTTCTCCCTGTCCAAGAGCTATAACATGCCCGGTTGGCGGGTGGGGTTCTGCTGCGGCAACCCGCAACTGATCCAGGCCCTGGGCCGGATCAAGTCGTACCTGGATTACGGCACCTTCACGCCCATCCAGGTGGCGGCCATCGCCGCCCTGGAGGGCGACCAGAGCTGCGTGGGCGAGATCCGCGACATGTACCAGCGGCGCCGCGACGTGCTTTGCGACGGCCTGAACGAACTGGGCTGGACGGTGGAGAAGCCCCGCGCCACCATGTTCGTCTGGGCGCGCATCCCCGAGACCTACCGGGCGATGGGCTCGCTGGAATTTTCCAAAAAGCTGCTTCAGGAAGCGGGCGTGGCGGTGTCACCGGGCATCGGCTTCGGTGAATACGGCGACGACCATGTGCGCTTCGCACTGATCGAAAACGAACAACGTACCCGGCAGGCGTTGCGCGGCATCAAGAAGATGTTCCGCGCCGACGGCGTGTCCGGCGAATGAAGAGAGAGGATGCCAAGGTGAATGCGGTAAAGGTCGGCATAGCAGGTCTGGGCACGGTGGGCTCCGGCACGGTCAACGTTCTGCAGCGTAACGCCGGGGAAATCGCCCGGCGCGTGGGCCGCCCGATCGAGATCGCGCATATCGGCGCCCGCCGCGACAATCCGGCGTGCGACATCAACGGTATCCGCGTGTCGCGGGATATCTTCGCGGTGGCCACGGACCCGGAAATCGACATTCTGGTGGAGCTGATCGGCGGCACCGACACCGCCCGCGAGCTGGTGCTCACCGCGATCAAGAACGGCAAGCACATCGTCACCGCCAACAAGGCGCTGATCGCCGAGCACGGCAACGAAATCTTCCAGGCCGCCCATCAGAACGGCGTGGACGTGGCCTTCGAAGCGGCGGTGGCCGGCGGCATCCCGATTCTGAAATCCCTGGGTGAAGGCCTGGCCGCCAACCACATCAACTGGGTGGCGGGCATCATCAACGGCACCGGCAACTACATCCTCACCGAGATGGAGCAGGGCGGGCGCGCCTTCCAGGAAGTGCTGGAAGAAGCGCAAAGCCTGGGCTACGCGGAAGCGGACCCGACCTTCGACGTGGAAGGCGTGGACGCCGCGCACAAGCTCACCATCATCGCCTCCATCGCCTTCGGTATTCCGCTGCAGTTTTCCAAGGTGTACATGGAAGGCATCAGCCGCATCACCATCGAGGATGTGAAGAGCGCCGCCCAGTTCGGTTACCGCATCAAGCATCTGGGCATCGCCAAGGACACCGGCCACGGCATTGAGCTGCGCGTGCATCCCACCCTGATTCCCCGCGAGACCATGCTGTCGGCGGTCAATGGGGTGATGAACGCGATCATGATCGACGGCGACGCCGTCGGCCCGACCATGTTCTACGGCGCCGGCGCCGGCGCCGAACCCACCGCCTCGGCGGTGGTGGCGGACATCATCGAAATGGGCCGCGCCTTGACCGTGGACCACGACGAGCGGGTGCCCTACCTGGGCTTCCACGCCGACCAGATGTCCGACGACCCGATTCTGACCATCGACGATGTGTCCTGCAGCTTCTACCTGCGCCTGCACGTTCAGGACAAGCCCGGCGTGCTGGCCAACATCACCCGTATCCTCAGCGACAACCACATCAGCATCGAAGCCATGGTGCAGAAGGAAACCGAGGAAGGCCTGGTGCCGATCGTGATGATGACTCACAAGGTGCTGGAAGGGGATATGAACGCGGCCCTGGCGGCGATCGCCGCCCTGGACACCGTTGATAACAGTATTATGCGCATCCGCGTGGAAACGCTGGACGCCTGACGCTTAAGAGAGATACGACATGCCATTCCGTGACCGCTATACCGGCCTGATCAACCGTTACCGTGACCACCTGCCGGTTAACGACGACACGCCGTTGATCAGCCTGGGCGAGGGCAACACGCCGCTGATCCGCCTCAAAAACATTCCCCGCCTGCTCGGCAAGGACGTGGACATCTACGTCAAATACGAAGGTCTCAACCCCACCGGGTCGTTCAAGGACCGGGGCATGACCATGGCGGTGACCAAGGCGGTGGAAGAGGGCAGCAATGCCATCATCTGCGCGTCCACCGGCAACACCTCCGCGGCGGCGGCGGCCTACGCCGCCCGCGCCGGCATCACCGCCTTCGTGATCATCCCGGAAGGTAAGATCGCCATGGGCAAACTGGCCCAGGCGATGATGTACGGCGCCGTGATCATGCAGATCCGCGGCAACTTCGACCAGGGCATGGAACTGGTCAAGCAGGTGGCCGAGAAGGCGCCGGTGACCATCGTGAACTCGGTCAACCCCTTCCGCCTGCAGGGTCAGAAAACCGCGGCCTTCGAAATCATCGAAGAGCTCGGCCGCGCCCCGGACTACCACTGCCTGCCGGTGGGCAACGCGGGCAACATCACCGCCCACTGGATCGGTTACTGCGAATACTCGTCCAGCAAAACCGACATCGTTACCGAGGCGTGCGCGTTCTGCGAAGGCCACTGTCGCTACGCCGGCGGCCCGATGATCGGCGACCGGCCGAAGATGGTGGGTTACCAGGCGGCGGGATCCGCCCCGTTCCTGCGCGGCGAGCGGGTGTCCGACCCGGAAACCGTGGCCACCGCCATCCGTATCGGCAACCCGCAGTCCTGGGACAAAGCCTGGAAAGTGAAGGAAGAGTCCGGCGGCTGGTTCGACGAACTCAGCGACGAGGAAATTCTCGCCGCCCAGAAGCTGCTCGCCGAGAAAGAGGGTATTTTCTGCGAGCCCGCTTCCGCCGCTTCCATCGGCGGTGCCATGCGAGACATCAAATCCGGCAAGATCGCCGAAGGGTCCACCGTGGTGTGCACGCTCACCGGTAACGGCCTCAAGGATCCGGACACCGCCATCGAGCAGTGCAAGGATTCCCGTATGGTGACCATCGATGCGGAGCTGGACGCGGTTCGTGACGCCATCGTCAAGAATATGTGAAGCGCGGTTAAAATCATCCGGCGTCCGTTGAAGGGACGCTTTTAAAGGAGGCGCGGCACCGAAAGGGCCGCGCCTTTTCTGTTTTTTGCACAAGCGAATACCGTCTCGGCCTTGAAACCTGACGCCGAATGGAGGATATATAAAGCATCCTTGAACACCGTGCGGTAATTAGTTCATTGGATTTTTCAATTTTTTTATATTGCTGGAAAGCCAGAGACAATAAGGGTTTTTTGGCGAAAGTCTGAGCAAGAAAAAGGTCATCGATTTGACATCAGTTCAATGATCTTTAGGCTGCGTGATGACTTCTGCTGGGGAGACCATAATGAGAAAGTCTATTTTTGCGAAGTCCGCACTGGGCTTGTTCGCGGCATCCGCCGTATGTACACCGATCACGGCCACCGCTGGGGCGGAATTGAGTGCCGGCGTTTGGTGGGTTTATCAGAACGTAACCAATTCTGATTTCAATTCGGCCTCGTTCAGCGAGGATCTCGATAACGAAACCGGCGGCAACTTCGCCGATCCGGCGCTGATTCTGTATGCCGATGACGACGGCAGTCACGGTCCTTGGCATTTCAGCGCGGAAACCCGCATCGGTACCGGTTCCTTTACCAGCGCCGCTAACAATAACAGTGGCGACAATTTTACCGTGCACAAGGCCTGGATCGGTTACGACCTGACCGAAGAGACCAGCCTCAAGATCGGTAAAAGCCAGGTGCCGTTCGGTTGGAAAACCGCCAATTTCTGGCCCGGTGACGGCCTGCAAGGCGGTTACGGCGACCAGATGGACGTGGGCCTCAAGCTGAGCGGTGACGCCGGCGCCATCCATTACGACGCCGCCTATTATCACCAGGACGACTGGGGCGAAGACAGCACCGACACCGTTGACGACAACGGTCACTGGGGCAGCAGCGCCACCTACCGCAAGATCAAGACCGGCGTGCTGAACGTCGACTGGAACTTCCTCGAGCATCACACCGTCGGCGCCTCCGCCCAATACGGTCGCATGCAGGACCTGGTGCCGGTGGCCGCCGGTAATCCGTCCGCCAGTAACGACGAAGGCGTTCACCAGGCCTACGATCTGCACTACATGTTCGAGATGGACAACTGGTCCGCGAAGTACCGCTTCATCAGTGTCGAGCGTGATTTCGACGGCATGGACGCGCTGCTTGCCTCCGCCGACGCACCGGTGGACGACAAGATCAAAAACCAGCGTCACGTGGTGGAAGTGGGCTACAACCACAACAACTGGTTCTACTATGTGGACGCTGGTGTGGCCAGCACCGACACCACCGGCAACGACGCCGATGACGTCCAGTTCATCGCCCCCGGTGTTCGTTACCAGTACGGTCCCGGCTGGATCTACTTCGAATACCTGCAGTCCGACGGCGACATCAATGCCTATGGCGATGTCTACGAATCGGATTTCGATGCGGTCTACGTCGCCTTCGATTTCTACTTCTGAATCCAATGCCGTCAAGTCGGCCGCGGGCCGGCTTCAGGGTTCGGCCCCGCCGAACCGACCGCGCGGCGCCGCCTGTCTGGTTCTGAGCCGGCGCCGCGTGACACGGAAAATGGAGCTATGCCATGAGCGTGGAATACGAAACAGACTATGAAGTGGGTCAGGATAATGTGCAGGTCCTCGGCATGGACATGCACAATCCGGTCTTCTTCATCAGTGCGGTACTGATCCTGGTATTCGTGATCGGTACCATTATTTTTCCCGCCGAGGCCAAGACGGCCCTCGACGGTGCCAAGGGCTGGACCATCGACAACTTTGACTGGTTGTTCATGGTCGGCGCCAATATTTTCGTTTTGTTCTGTATCGCCCTGATTTTTCTTCCCGTCGGTAAGATCCGCCTGGGTGGCAAAGATGCCCGGCCGGATTTCTCCACCCTGTCCTGGTTCGCGATGCTGTTCGCCGCCGGCATGGGCATCGGCCTGATGTTCTGGAGCGTGGCGGAGCCGGTGGGTTACTACACCGACTGGTTCGGCACCCCTCTGAACGTGGAGCCCAACACCCCGCAAGCGAAAGACATGGCGCTGGGCGCGGTGATGTACCACTGGGGTCTGCACCCCTGGGCGATCTACGGCGTGGTGGCGCTGTCCCTGGCGTTCTTCGCCTACAACAAAGGCATGCCGCTCACCATCCGTTCCGCCTTCTACCCGATTCTGGGCGAACGCTGCTGGGGCTGGGCCGGCCACGTCATTGATGTGCTGGCGGTGCTGGCGACCATCTTCGGTCTGGCCACCTCGCTGGGCCTGGGCGCCAAACAGGCGGCCGGTGGCATGCATTTCCTGTTCGACACGCCCAACGCCATCAACGTGCAGATCGCGATCATCGTCGGTGTTACCGCCGCGGCGGTGATTTCCGTAATGCGCGGCCTGGACGGTGGTGTGAAACTGCTGAGTAACATCAACATGGGCCTGGCGGCGCTGTTGCTGCTGTTCGTGATGATCGCCGGTCCCACCCTGCTGATCTTCACCAGCATGGGGCAGACCGCCGTGGACTATGTGGTCAACATCATTCCGCTGAGCAACTGGGTCGGCCGTGAAGACCAGGGCTTCCTGCATGACTGGACCGTGTTCTACTGGGCCTGGTGGATTTCCTGGTCGCCGTTCGTGGGCATGTTCATCGCCCGCGTTTCCTATGGCCGTAGCGTCCGTGAGTTCCTGACCGCGGTACTGCTGGTGCCCACCCTGGTGACCGTGGTGTGGATGGCCACCTTCGGCGGCTCCGGTCTGCATCAGACCATCAACGGCATCGGTGAGCTCGCCAACGGCGTCGGCGATTCCTCCCTGGCACTGTTCCAGATGCTGGCGGAACTGCCGCTCACCGCGATCACCTCCTTCCTGGCGATCGTGCTGGTGCTGGTGTTCTTCATCACCTCCTCGGACTCCGGGTCGCTGGTGATCGACTCCATCACCGCCGGCGGCAAGCTCGACGCGCCGGTACCCCAGCGTGTGTTCTGGGCAATCATGGAAGGCCTGATCGCCGGTGCCCTGCTGTACGGCGGTGGCGAGCAGGCGCTGAACGCGCTGCAGGCCGGCGCCATTACCACCGGCCTGCCGTTCACGGTGGTGCTGCTGGTGATGTGCTTCAGCCTCTACAAGGGCCTGTCGGCGGAGCGCAAGCTGATGACCGCCAACCCCTGAAGGCTTCCCGCAAGCCGCAAGAAAAAAGCCCGGCCTCAGCGCCGGGCTTTTTTTGTCCGCTGATTATGATGACTGCCAACCACTGTGGGAGCGGGCCCTGCCCGCGAAAGGGTGGCTTTAGCCACCCGGCAAAGGTTGCCCCGCAGTATCTCAGAGACGCTGGTTCTTCAGGTGTTCGGTGCTCCGTATCGGAGACGCGGGGCAATGGTGGTGCCTTCCGGGACCGCTCAAGCCATCCCTGGCCGCTGTTAGTTTGGCCCTCCCTGGCCAAACAGCTCCCTCCAGGCACCACCATTGCCCCGCTCACTTTGCAGCGGAACCGCCACGGGACATAACACCCCCAGGACCTTTTCAGAAAGGTTCGGCGCCAGCGATAACCCGGAGCCTCAAAATCTCCCCCGGAGCGGGTCTGTGTTAGGCCCTTCCGGGACCCTGGAGAACAGGACGTTCGACAGGGAGTCTACAGGGACGTATTCACGACGTTCCCGGAAGGGCCTAACACAGACCCGCGACCCAGGCTGGAGAGAACCGAGCGCCGCGACTTATCGGGTGTGGCGGTTGATGGTGTACTGCAGGTTAAGCAGGGCAGGGAGATGCGGCCCGATCAACCCCTTGCCGGTGGTCAACAAGGCGCCGGCCAGATCCCGGTCCGGGTCCGCCCAGCAGTAAATGCTGATGAACCCCAGGTGCCCGAAGGCGCGCGGCGCCGCCGGCCCGAACAGGCCGATACCGCGATTGCCCAGCATAAAGCCCGGCGAGAACGTTAGCGGCAGCATCAGCGTGCGGTCCACCCGGGGCCGCCGCGAAGCGGGCGCCAGCGCCGCCGCCACCGTCTCCGGTTTGAAGATTTGCCGGTCGCCCCAGCGGCCGCCATTGAGCAGCATCTGGAAGAAGCGGCTGGCTTCCTCGGCGGTGGCGTACAGGTTGCCGGCGGGCACCACCGCCTGCTGGAAGCGCTCGTCGTTGGTGACTTCCACCACCTCATCGAAAGTGCCGCCCACCGCATAGTTCAGAAACAGGTCCACCAGCTTCATCGGCACCCCGGTGGCCACGTCGCGGGCGCGCTCGGGGCCGGTGGCGCCGAAGGTGAAGTAGCGCATGCCCATGGGCTGGCGCACCACCCGGTCCAGGGTCTGGTTGAGCCCCTCGCCGGTAACCTTCTCCACCACCGCGCCCAGGATGAAACCGGCGGTGATGGCGTGGTAGGACTGGTTGCCCAGGGTGCTGGGCCGGGCTTCGCAGAGCAGCTTCACGATCTCGTCGGGCCGGTACAGGATGTCCGGCTCCACCGCCTGCTCCGGGCGCGGAATGCCGGCCCGGTGGGTGAGCATATGGCGCAGGGTGGTGTTCTGCTTGCCGTGGCAACCGTACGCCGGCAGGTAGCGGCTGACCGGGTCGTCGAGATGCAGCTGGCCCTGTTCGGCCAGATGATGCACCAGCATGGCGGTGATCGATTTCGAGGCGGAAAACAGGCACACCGGGGTCTCGGTGGTGAGCAGGCGCTCGCTCACCGGGTCGGCATAGCCGATTGCCCGGTCCAGGAACACGCTGCCCCGGCGGCGCAGGCTCAGCGCGATGCCCGGGCTCATGCCGCCCCGGTAGAGCCGCCGCGTGGCCCGCCAGATCGCCTCGACCCGGTCGTCGTCGAGCCCGGCCTCGGCGGCGGGCGCTTCGCTGCCCCGGGCGGTGATCGGCGCCAGATCGCGGGGGATCGGGGTGCGTTGCGGGGAAAGAAGGCGGCTGAGGCGGGGGCGTAGGGCCATGGGCAATCCGGTATCCGTGGTTGATCCGGCCATTGTCCATGGCCGCCAATCGTGGACAATGGCTGAAACAACCACTCCGGCGGCGGCTCTGCCAGTTGTCGGAACAGCGTATAATAAAGACGTAGCGGCAAGAGGTGAGCACCATGAACGAGATCAAGCAATCCGGATTCGAGAGCTTTCAGGAGTTCTACCCCTACTACCTGCAGGAGCACACCGACCCCACCTGCCGGCGGCTGCACTTCTTCGGCACCCTGGGGCTGTTCGCGGTCCTCGCCGGCGTCATCATCACCGGCAATCCGTGGGGTCTGCTGCTGCTGCCCGTGGTGGGCTACGGCTTCGCCTGGGTGGGCCACTTCTTCTTCGAGCACAACCGCCCGGCCACCTTCAAGCACCCCTGGTACAGCCTGGCCGGTGACTTCGTGATGTTTAAGGACATCCTCACCGGGCGTATCCGCTGGTGACCGTGGCGCAGCGGTTCGTCCCCGGTGAAGCGCCGGCCCGGCGCGACGACAAGCCGGACCTGGACAGCCCGGCGCGCATCGAGGAGATGGTGGACGCGTTCTACCAGCGGGTGCTGGACGACCCGCTGCTGGCGCCGGTGTTTCTGGAAGTGGCGCGCATCGATCTCGACAAGCATCTGCCGCTGATCGCCGCCTACTGGAAGAAGATGCTGCTCGGCGACACCGCCTACGACCGCCATATGATCGCCAAGCACCGTGCGGTGCACGACAAACAGCCGCTCACCGGCGCCCACCACGAGCGCTGGCTGGCCCTGTTCACCGCCAATCTGCAGGAACACTTCAGCGGCCCCAACACCGACCGCGCCCGCCTGCTCGCCGCCCGCGTCATGGACAACCTCTACCGCCAGCTCTCCCAGCGGTAGCTGGAGAGTTCAGGCGCCGAAAACGCCCTGCGCTTTCAGGCGCTGGAATTCTTCCTCGGACAGACCCAGTTCGCCGCGCGCCACGGATTCAGTGTCGCCGCCGGCGTCGCCGCCGGGCCAGCGGGTGCCGCCGGGGGTGCCGCCCAGGCGCGGCATAATGGCCGGAATTTTCAGCGGCGCGCCGTTGATCTCCACCTGCTGGAACAGGCCGCGCGCCTGGAAGTGCGGGTCCGCCATCATGTCGGCGGCGCTGTAGATCGGGCCGCAGGGCACCCGGTTCGCTTCCAGCTTTTCCAGCACTTCGGGGCTGGGCAGGGTGGCGCACCAGGCTTCTATGGCGCCGTCGATTTCCGCTTCGTTTTCCACCCGCCCGGGGTTCTTCGCCAGCCGCGGGTCCTCGGCCAGGTCCGGACGCTCGGCGGTGGTCATCAGGCGCTTGAAGATTGAGTCGCCGTTGCCGCCGATGATCACGTATTTGCCGTCGGCGCAGCGGTAGGTGTTGGTGGGCACGATGCCGGTGACGGTGGAGCCGGCGGGTTGGCGTATCTCGCCGGCGCCGTCGAATTCCGGGATCACCGCTTCCAGCAGATTGAACACCGATTCGAACAGTGCCACATCCACCACCTGGCCCTGTTGGCTGCTGTGCCGCTCCAGCAGCGCCAGGGCGATGCCCAGGGCCGCGTGCAGACCGGCCACGGTGTCGCCCAGGGAGAGGTTGGGGCGCACCGGGCGCTCGCCGGGGAAGCCGTTCACGTAGCGCAGGCCGCCAATGCCCTCGCACACCGACGCATAGCCCGGTTTGTCCGCGTAGGGGCCGTCCTGGCCGTAGCCGGAAATGCGCGTGTAGATCAGGCCCGGATTACTCTCCTTGAAGCGTTCCGGGCCCAGGCCCCAGTTTTCCAGGGTGCCGGGGCGGAAGTTTTCGATCAGCACGTCGCTGTCGTCGATCAGCCGCGCCGCCAGCTCGCGGCCGGCGTCGCTCTTCAGGTCCAGCGTCACCGAGCGCTTGTTGCGGCCCAGGCTGCGCCACCAGAACGAGGTGCCGGTGTCGTCCAGGGTGCGCCAGCCGCGAATCGGGTCGCCGCCGGGCGGCTCCACCTTGATCACCTCGGCGCCGAAATAGGCCAGCAGGGTGCCGGCGAAGGGGCCCGCCAATAATTGCCCCAGTTCCACCACTTTAACGCCGGCCAGCGGCAATGCCCGTTGGTTCATGGACGGTCCTCGTTGCGTGTTTGCTGTCTTTCAAAGGAGGTTAGTGTGCCTCAAGGCCGGCGGCGTTGTCCGCCCGAGGCGCGTGGCGATGCTACAATCGCCGCCGTTGTGCCCGCTACCCATGGAGACCCGATGACCCCGGAACGACACCGGCGCCTGTGCGCCGCCCTGGACCGACGCCAGCCGGACTTGTCCGTGATTCTGGAAGGGGTGCACAAGCCGCACAACATCAACGCCATCGTGCGCACCTGCGACGCGGTGGGCGTGCTCGACGTGCACGCGGTGTTGCCGGAAAACCGGGCCCGGGCCTCGGCCAGCAGCGCCATGGGCTCGCAGCGCTGGGTCTATGTGCATGAGCACGACAGCGGCCCGGACGCGGTGGCCGCCGCCCGGGCCCAGGGGCAGCAGGTGCTGGCGGCGCATTTTTCCGATACCGCGGTGCCGTACCGGGAGGTGGATTTCACCCGCCCCACGGCGGTGCTGTTCGGCACCGAAAAGTTCGGCATCACCGAACGCACCGTGGCCGCCGTGGACCAGCACGTGATCATTCCGATGATGGGCATGGTGTCCTCGTTCAACGTCAGCGTGGCGGCGGCGATCATTCTCTCCGAGGCCTGCGAGCAGCGCCGCGCGGCCGGGCTCTACCAACAGCGGCGGCTCAGCGAGGCCCGTTACCAGCACGCCTTCTTCCGCTGGGCGCACCCGCGCCTGGCGGCCTATTGTGAACGTTACGGCGTGCCGTACCCGGCCCTGGATGACGAAGGCCGCATTGCCGAGCCGCGACGTTTCGACTTTCTACTCAGCGAGGCTGTCCGCCGTGGCGAAGACGCTTGACCCCAAACCGCCCCTCGACCTTCAAGCACGCCTGAACCGCCTGCTTCCCAACATCCGCCTGCTGGCAACGCCGTTGCCCCTGGTGCCGGAACTGCGGCTGTGGCTGCTCGACGAGCTGGTCGACGAACGGCTTGACCAGGAGGTGGCCAACGCTCTGATGGAGGCGCCGCCATACTGGTCGCTGTGCTGGGCCTCCGGCCAGGTGCTGGCGCGGCATCTGCTGGCGCACCCGGAGTGGGTGCGCGGCAAAACCCTGGTCGATGTGGGGCCGGGCTCCGGGGTGGTGGCCATCGCCGCCGCGCTGGCCGGCGCGCGCCGGGTGATCGCCTGCGACCTGGACCCGGACGCGCTTGCCGCCACCGCCGCCAACGCCGCGCTCAACGGCGTCCGGGTGGCGCTCAGTGACGACCTGGAGGCCTGTCTGTCCGAGGCCGACTGCGTCAGCGCCGCGGACATTCTCTACGACCGGGACAACCTGCCGCTGCTGGCACGCTTCCACCGCAGCGGCCTGCCGATCCTGCTGGCGGACTCGCGGATTCCCGATCTTGATCCGCCGGGGCTGACGCTGCTCGGCACCTGGCAGGCGTCCACCTGGCCGGATCTCGGCGAAGCCGGTGAGTACAACCGGGTGAGAATCTTCGCTTCGGAACCCTGATCCCGGGCACCGGTCGAAACACCCGTTACGTATCGTTCACAGGAGGGTTTGACCTTGCGCACCGTTCTGAAAAGACCTCTCGATCTGATTAGCGCCGTGGTTCTGATGAGTCTGCTGTCGGCGTCCGCCGGCGCCGCGCTGCCCACGCGTATCGCCAGCGGCGAGGAGTTGCCGTCACTGGCGCCGATGGTGGAAAAGACCGCCCCGGCGGTGGTCAATATCGCCATCGAAACCCGGGTGCGGGCAGCCCAGAACCCGTTGATGCAGGACCCGTTCTTCCGCCGCTTTTTCGACATGCCGGATCAGGCGCCCAGCCGCCGCGCGGTGTCCGCCGGCTCCGGCGTGATCGTCGACGCCGACCAGGGCTACGTGCTCACCAACGCCCATGTGGCGCGCAACGCCGACAACATCGAAGTGACCCTGATCGACGGCCGTGAGCTGTCCGCGGAACTGGTGGGCCTGGACGAGGAAGTGGACCTGGCGGTGCTGAAACTGGAAAGCGCCGAGGACCTGACGCAGATCCGCATCGCCGATTCCGCCGGCCTCAAGGTCGGTGATTTCGTGGTCGCCATCGGCAACCCCTTCGGCCTCGGGCAGACGGTGACCTCCGGCATCGTGTCGGCGCTGGGCCGCACCGGCCTGGGCATCGAGGGCTACGAGAACTTCATTCAGACCGACGCCTCCATTAACCCGGGCAACTCCGGCGGCGCGCTGGTCAATCTCAACGGCGAGCTGGTCGGCATCAACACCGCCATTCTCGCCCCCGCCGGCGGCAATGTGGGCATCGGCTTCGCCATCCCCACCAACATGGCGGTGAACGTAATGGACCAGTTGATCGAGCACGGCGAAGTGCGCCGCGGCGTGCTCGGCGTGACCATTCAGGATCTCACCGAGGAACTGGCCAGCGCCTTCAAGGTGGAGCGCCGCAAGGGCGTGGTGATCACCAATGTGCTGCCGGAAAGCGCCGCCGATGAAGCCGGCCTCAAGGCCGGCGACGTGGTGCTGGAAGTGGACGGCCAGCCGGTGGACCGGGTCTCGGACCTGCGCAATAAAGTCGGCTTGTCGCCGGTGGGCGAGAAGATCGAGATGACCATTCAGCGTGACGGCCGCCGCAAGACGGTCACCGCGGAAATCAGCGAATCCGGCCTCGGCGCCGACGCCGGCGACGGCGTCTCGTCGCACCTGCAAGGCGCCAGCCTGCGTGATCTGCGCGAAGGCGAGCTCGACCACGTCCAGCGCGGTGTACTGGTGGAAAACGTGGCGCGCAGTTCCGCCGCCTGGCGCGCCGGTCTGCGACGCGGCGACGTGATCGTTAATGTGAACCGTCAAGACGTCAACAATTTGGAGCAGTTACGCGCAGCCGTGCCGGATAAGGACGCCGCGCTGCTGCTGCGCATTAACCGCGACGGCGGCGTGTTCTTCGCCGTGGTCCGCTAGTTCAGCGGAAAGTCGGTCCAGCCATCCGTCCAGTCGCGGGCGGCGCCGGGCCGAATGGCGCCGATATAGAGCGCGGACTCGTCCCAGAACTCCCCCTGGGGCGGCGCCACGGCGCCGTCCCGCAGGCCCGAGGTGCCGCCGGGGGCGAAGTCCGGGTTCACGGTGCTGCTCACGTCGCGGCTGAACTGAGGGTCCACGCCAAAACGCGCGCCCACGGTGTCGCGGAAGTAGGCGGCCTCATCGAGGCCGCCGTCATCGTCCGCGTCGCCGCTTTCGTCCTCGAAAAAGCGGATGCCGCGCCCGCCGATGTCGTTGATCGCCAGGGCCTCGAACGACAGACGGCCGTTGTCCAGGTTGCCCACCGTCACCGCGTCCTTGATGTCCACCGCTTCCCCGGAAAAGCCGTGCATGAACAGATTGTGGAAGTGCCCGCCGGTGCCTTCGCGCAACGTCATGGCGCGGTGGTGGCGGGTGTGGCTGCGCGGGCTCACCAGGGTGACGTTGTACATCACCGGTTCCGACATCGGCTCGGCGTCGTGCTGATTGCCGTTGTTATCCGCTTCGAAGGCGTTGTCGCCGCTGTTGGGGTGTTGCTGGGCAATCAGGAACTGGACCCGGCCGCGCCAGCCCCAGTCCCAATCCAGGGAATCGTCGCCGGCGCCGGTGATCAGAACATGGCGCAGGTCCGCGGTGCCGCCGAACATCTCCACGCCGTCGTCCAGGGAGCGGTGCACCTGCACGTGGCGGACGATGGTGCCGCTGCCGCAGCCGCCCAGGGTCAGGCCGTTGAGTTCGTTATTGGCGTAGACCTCGAAGCCGGCGAATTCAATGCGCGCGTATTCAATCACGCCGCAACTGCCGTCGGCGTCGTCGCCGCCGAAGGCGCCACGGGTATCATTGGCCGGCACCCCTTCGATCTGCGCGTCGGCCTGATTCACCGGCGCCGAGCCGAGCATTACCAGGCCGCCCCAGTCGCCGGCGGCGCGGGTGCCTTGCGGCTGGCCGCTGGTGAACACGATCGGCATATCGGCGTTGCCGGCGGCGTGCAGGCTGGCGCCGCGGGTGATCACCAGCGCCGAACCCGGCTGGCCTTCAACGCGGGTGCCCGGCTCAATGGTGAGACGCGCGCCGTCCTCCACATAGACGATGCCGTCCAGCACCCAGGTGCGGTCCGCGGACCAGCGGTGTTCGCCGGTGAGCGGCCCGGCCACCACCTGGCGGCCGGAGAGCAGGCCGCCGATGGAAGGCTGCAACAACACCCCGGCGGTGATCACCCCCACCAGCACCAGCGTGCCCAGGCCCAGCCACCATAAGTTCGAAGAGCGCTGTGGCGTGGCGTCGTTCCGGGGCGCGGGTCGGGGAGGGGTGGGGGCGGTGTCGCCGCCGGCCGTGGCAGGGGCGCTGGTTTTATGCAGCAGGCCGCCCTGGCGGTTGGCCGCTTTCAGTTTGCGGCCCAGTTCGCGGATGCGCGGGTGCTCGCTGGACAGCGCCTTCTCGATCACCTCGGCGCGGTACTGCGAGTCGTTGAGGAGAGTGTTGAAGTGGATAAAGCGCAGCGAACCGTCGCCGCTTTGATCGTAGTTCTGTTTCAGTTGCCACAGCAGTTCCACGAGCTGTGCCCGTGGTGACGATTCGCCACTCATGATGCCCCCTCCCCGGACGGATTTCCCCATTGCAGGGAACGCAGTCTGGGAGGAGGGCGTTACAGTGCGATGAAATCAGACGCCGAGAATCTTGTCGGCGGCTTTTTCCGCGATCATCACCGTGGGCGCATTGGTGTTGCCGCCGATCAGCGTCGGCATGATCGAGGCGTCCACCACCCGCAGGCCTTCCAGGCCGTGCACTTTCAGGTCCGGGTCCACCACCGCCTGGTCGTCGACGCCCATCTTGCAGGTGCCCACCGGGTGGTAAATGTTGTCGCACTTGCGGCGCAGGAAGGCGCGGATCTGTTCGTCGCTCTGCACGTCGGCGCCGGGGGCCAGTTCCTCGCCACGCCAGGGCGCCAGTGCGTCCTGGGCCATGATCGCGCGCATTGCTTTGACGCCGCGCACCATCCCTTCCATGTCGTCCGGGTGCTCCAGGAAGCGCGGGTCGATCAGCGCCGGGCTGCGCGGGTCCGCATCGCGCAGACGGATGGTGCCGCGGCTCTTCGGGCGCAGAATGCAGACATGGCCGGAGTAACCGTGGCCCATGCTGAACATCCAATTCAGACCGTGGTTGTCGAGTTTGGCGGCGGTCAGATGCAGCTGCAGGTCCGGGCGCTCCTCCTCCGGCCGCGATTTAATAAAGCCGCCGGCCTCCGCCACGTTGGAGGTCAGCTGGCCACTGCGTTTGGTGAAGAAATCCCACACCGCCTTGGCGCCGGTGAACGGCAGTTCCCAGGAGCCCATGGTGAAGGTGTCGCGGCGCCGGTTGCGGTGGATCACCAGCACGTCCGGGTGGTCCTGCAGGTTGCCGCCGACGCCGGGCAGCTCGTGCACCGGATCGATACCGTGGCGTTTCAGTTCCTGCGGATCGCCGACCCCGGACAGCTGCAGCAACTGCGGCGAATTGATCGCGCCGCCGGACAGGATCACCTCGCCGGCCTCGATGGTATGCATGTCGCCCTTGTGCTCCACCTCCACGCCGGTGGCGCGTTTGCCGTCGAAGCGCACCCGGTGCACCAGGGCGCCGGTCATCACCGTCAGGTTGTCGCGTTCCATGGCCGGGTGCAGATAGCCGCGCGCCACGCCCCAGCGTTCGCCGTCCTTCTGGTTCACCTTGTACATCGACATCCCTTCCTGGGTGTCGTTGTTGAAATCGTCGGTGGCCGGGTGGCCGGCCTGGACCCCGGCGGTCACGAACGCCTCGCTGACCGGGTGACGGAATTTCAGTTCGGAGATGTTGAGGTTGCCGTTGACGCCGTGGAACGGGCCTTCGCCGCCGGGCTCGTAGTTTTCACAACGCTTGAACAGCGGCAGCACGTCCTTATAGCCCCAGCCGGGGTTGCCGAGCGATTCCCAGTGGTCGTAATCCCAGGGGTGGCCGCGCGTGTAGCACATGGCGTTCACCGCCGACGAGCCGCCCAGGGTCTTGCCGCGGGGAATATAAATTTCACGGTTATTGAGCGCTTTCTGCGGTACCGTGTAATAGCGCCAGTTGCGGGCGTTGGAGCGCATCAGCCAGATGATCCCGGCGGGGATGCGAATAAACAGGCTGTTGTCCGCGGGGCCCGCTTCCAGCAGACAAACACGGGTGTTGGGGTTCTCGGACAGCCGGTTGGCCAGGACGCAACCGGCGGAGCCGGCGCCCACGATTACATAATCAAACTGCATGCCGCTCGCCTATGTTCAATGCCTATTTCAACCACTATACAGCCTGTAGCGCGCTGCTGTTATTGACCCTGTGTATCCGCGCCACGGCCAATGCGGAGCCGCCGCCGGACTGGCGGCACGTGGCCTTCGAGGGCGAGACCCGCTACCGGCTCACCGACGCCGGTTGCTGGCGGGCCAGGGCGGAAGCCAGCGCCTCGGGTCTGGTGCGCGAACAGGCGGTGAACCTGGCCCGCACCCCCTGGTTGAACTGGCGCTGGCGGGCCGCTGAAACGCCGGCCTGGCCGGCGGCGGACGAGCAGAGCAAGCAGGGCGATGATTTTCTGGCACGGGTCTATGTGATCAAGGAGGGCTGGGTGCCCTGGCGCACCCGGGCGATCAATTACGTCTGGTCGCGCTCGCACCCGCCGGGCAGCCACTGGCCCAACCCCTATGCCGGGCAAGCGGAAATGGTGGTGGTCCAGGGGCCGGACGGCGCAGCCGGGCCGTGGCGCGGGTTCAGCCGCGACGTGGCCGCCGATTTCAAGCGCTTCCATGATATGGAAGTGGACAGCGTGGACGCGGTGGCGATCATGACCGACACCGACAACACCGGCGTGGTCGCCGAAGCCTGCTATGAACTGCCTTCTTTTTCCGCTCAGCCGCAACACGCCCGGCCCTCTGAACGGTAATCACGGTTGCGGACCCGGATTAAGGCTGTTTATTATTCAGGCAGCCGTTTTTCTTTACCTGCTTTCTGATTAGCCGGCCGGGGTCGATTAATCAGAGATCAGGACAGTACCCGCGCCACCCGCCGGCGCGTGCTTTCGAGGCCTGGCGCCGGTGCCTTTTCTCACCGCCGCCCGCCCCCTGTCGCAGAATCGTCACGCTTAAAGACTTTCATGACTCCGCGGAACGCGGAAGAAAAAACGTCGGAACAGGCGAAGGTGCCTATGAGTGAGCGTATTTTGCGGTTGGACAAAGCGGGCACGCCGGTGGAGTGGCTGGACTGGCAGGCCGCCGCGGTGCTCTACGCCCGGGGTCTGGTGACCTGGACCCTGGGCGACGTGATATACAACCTGCGCGGGGGCATGTGCCGCCTGACCGGCGACCGGTCACGGCTGTCCCTGCACTCCATCATCGCCTGCGACGGCATCGCCAGCCCGCGCCGCCGCACCCGCCCGCCGCTCACCAACCGTGCGCTGTTCCGTCGCGACCAGCATCTTTGTCTGTATTGCGGCAAGCCCTACCCGGAAGCCCTGCTCACCCGCGACCATATCCGGCCCACCTCGCGGGGTGGCAAGGACAACTGGCTCAACGTGGTGGCCGCCTGCCGGCGCTGCAATCAGCACAAAGGCGACCGCCTGCCGGAAGAGATCAACATGGAACTGCTGGCGCTGCCCTATGTGCCGAACATGGCGGAATACCTGGCGCTGATTAACAGCCACCGCATCCGCGGCGACCAGATGGCTTTCCTGCGCAGCCAGTTCGGCAAAAACAGCCGACTATTACTTTAACGAGGGCGAACTGCGTGAATTTGAAGTGAAGGTTTTTTGTTTTGTAAAATAATGCCCCCGCAGGCGCTGGTTTGGGCCCCTGTGTGAAGAACCTTGCTTGTTTGTTCACGCGGCGGCTGGCAACTTACACGTTATAACTATAGTAACGTTTGGGAAGCCACCTTGGCGCGTTTTTCTCTGTTTATCGCTTGCTTGCTTCTGCCTTTGACGGTGTCCGCCGGACTCCGCTCCGCCGCCTTTTACTATGGCCCGGATATCCCCTGGAATGAGCTGGCTGCATTCGACCTGCCGGTCGTGGAGGCGGCACAGAGTGACGCGCCGCCCACGCATTTGGTGGGGGAATTCTATGCTTATGTGAGCCTGGGCGAAGTGCTGCCCTCGAGGGATTACGCCTCCGGGATCAAGCCGGCGTGGATTGTGGGCGAAAATCGTGACTGGCAAAGCCGGGTTCTGGATCTGACCAACGAGGACCTGCGCGGCTATTTGCTGGAGCACGTGATCGCTCCGTTGTGGGCGCAAGGCTACCGGAAGTTTTTTTTCGACACCCTCGACAGCTATCGTCTGGTAGAGGGCACTTCCGGCGATCTGGAAGCACAGCGTGAAGGTTTGCAGACGCTGATCAATGCTATTGCCGAGGCCTTCCCGGGTGCCCGGTTTATTTTGAACCGTGGTTTCGAGCTGCTGCCTGCTGTCCATGAACATGTGGATGCGGTCGCGGCGGAGTCGCTGTATCAGCGCTGGCTGCCCGCGGAGAAGCGCTACCAGGCGGTGCCGGAAGACGACCGCCAGTGGCTGCTCGACCGGTTCGAGGAAGTTCGTGAGCGCTACAGTCTGCCTACCATAGCGATTGATTATGCACCGCCGGGCGACCGCGCCGGCGCCCGCGCTTTGGCCGAGCGTATTAAAGCCCGGGGCGTGATTCCCTGGGTCAGCAACCCGGCTCTGGACATGCTCGGGGTGGGGCAAATCGAGGTGATGCCACGCCGGGTTCTGGCGGTTCATGGCGAACCGAAAGGCAGCCGCTGGGAGCAGAGTGAGCTGGTGCGCTTTGCCTTAATGCCGATGCAGTTCCTGGGGCTGGTGCCGGACATTCGTGATGTCGGTGACCCGATGCCCGGAGGCACGCTGACCGGCCGTTATGCGGGCATTGTTACCTGGATCAATGAACCGGATCGGGTCAACAGTCGGTTTCGCAAATGGCTGGCGGGCCAAGTGGCTGATGGGGTCCCGGTGGCGATTCTCGGGCAGATGCCCTTCGACCCCGAGGACCCGGTCAGTAAGCCGTTTGGTTTGCAAGCACAGCCGGTGCCCCGGACTCTCCCCCGGGTGGTCAAACAGCATCCGGCGATGGCGTTCGAAGCGCCGTTGCCGGCATTATTGGAAATCGCTGCCCCGCTTACCCTGGACGCTGGCGAATCCTGGTTGCAGCTTGCCGTCGGCGACCAGCAGTACACATCCGTGGCGGTTACCCCTTGGGGCGGCTATGCCCTGGACCCTTTCGTAGTACGCTCCGCGTTGCCGACCATTAGCAGTGAAGAAACCACGGACCGCTGGATGGTCCAGCCGCTGACGTTCCTGCGCGCCGCGCTCAAGCTGCCGGAGATGCCGGTGCCGGATGTGACGACTGAAAATGGGCGGCGGTTGTTCTTTGCGCATATGGACGGCGACGGTTTTCCCAATCTCGCGGAAGTGGAAGGCTATCGCGGCCAGGCCGCCGGCGAAGTGCTGCTGCAAGAGATTCTCAAGCGGTACCGGGTACCCACCACCCTTTCGGTGGTCGAAGGTGAGGTGGCGAAAACCGGGCTCTATCCGGAACGTGCCGAAGAGCTGGAGGATATCGCCCAGCGCATGTTCGAGTTGCCGCACGTGGAGGCGGCCACGCACACCTATTCGCATCCGTTTTATTGGTATGAGGCCAGCCAGAAGCCGGGCGCGATACTGGGCAGTGAAGGCCCGTTGCGCCTTAACATTCCCGGTTATGAGTTGACTCTGCAGCGCGAACTGGCCGGGTCCGCCGACTACATGAAAAAGCGGCTTTTGCCGCCCGGCAAGGACGTGGAGATGGTGCTGTGGAGCGGCGATACCATGCCCACGGAAGAGGCCCTGGAAGTCGCGCGAAAAAACGGCCTGCTGAATATGAACGGCAGCGATACCCTGATCACCGAGAGCGCGCCGAGCTGGACGTTGATCAAGGGCATCGGCCTGCCCAAGGGCGACGAATACCAGGTTTACGCACCCAACCAGAACGAGAACGTATATACCGGCGAATGGCGCGGCCCCTTTTATGGTTTCCAAAGAGTGATCGAAACGTTCCAGCTTACCGGTGAGCCGATTCGCTTTAAGCCGATCAACGTGTACTACCACACCTATATCGCCAGCAAGAACGCCTCCCTGACCTCGCTGCGCCGGGTTTTTGATTGGGTGCTGTCTCAGCCGGTGCACGCCGTGTTCGCTTCGGAATACGTCCGCAAGGTATTGGATTTCAACCGCATGGTGGTGGCCCGCGACGGCGATGGCTGGCTGATACAAGGCGGTGGTGAGCTGCGCACCTTGCGTGTGCCAGCCGGTGTGGCGCTGCCCGATCTGGCGCGCAGCGCGGGTATTGCGGGCTACCAAGAAGGCGGCCCCGGGCCTTATGTGCACATGAGCGGCGAAACGGCCCATTGGCGTAGCGGCGACGCTGGTAAAGGTACTGGGCTTTGGTCGGCCAATGCCCGGCTCACGGCGTTTGAACGAAACGGAAACACCCTTCGCTTTTCCCTGCGTGGCTATATGCCGCTATCGTTTACCCTGATGCAAGCCCCGGGCTGTGTGTTGCGCCAGGATGAGCGGGTGATCCAACCGGCGCGGCGCGATGGGCGTCTTTATCAATACAGGAGCGACCAGCGTGAGCTCAACGAGCTACGGCTACAGTGTCGACAGTGAACGGCGCCGGGTCATCGGGCTGACCGAACTGGCCGCGCTTGTCGTTCTGGTGGCGGTGGTGTGCTGGCTGGTGTTCCCCCGCGACCTCTCCGATACGCTGCGCAATGCGGACCTGGACGCGGTCACGTTGTCCTATTCCACGGCCTGGCTGAAAGCCAAACCCGATGACCATGAGCTGCGCCTGGTTCTGGCCCGCGACCTGATCGAGTTGGGGCGCTTTGCGGAAGCCGACAAGCAATTGGATTATGTCGCCGCGAACACGGTACAGCCATCGCTGCTGGATGAGCTGCAATGGCTGCGAGCGCGTTTGCCGTTCGTGGCTTTGATGGCGATGGCACCGGCGGAACGTGGTGGTAGCGTGCTGAGTGCCCGCGCCAGAGTGGCGTTAGCCAAGGTGCAGCCGGGGCGTCTGGAGACGGCACAGTTGCAACGCTACGCCGAGATGGCCCTGATTATGGGCAACCTGGACCTGGCGGTGCGCGCCTATCATTTGCTCGCGATTCAGGCGCCGCCGGCATGGCAATGGCATCGTAAGGCCGGCGACGCGCTGTTGGCCCAGGGCCGGTACGCGCGAGCCTCCGAGGAATACGTCCTGGCGATGCGAGCGCAGCAAGGCGCAAGCGGGCGCGCCGACTTCCTGAAAGCGGTCAGCACCCTGCAGGCCGGCGGGTTGCCCGGCCAGGCTCTGGGTGTGGCCGCTCGCTGGGAAGGTGTGTTCTTGAATGACCCTGAGGTACTTTATCGTCTTATGAGCCTGGCGCGCGCCGCCGGAGATGGGGTGCGGGCACAACACTATGCGGTGCTGTTGTTGCGCCTCCGGAAAGACGAGGTGAGCCGGTGAAACGCAAGTGGTTGTGGTTGGCGCCGCTGGCGGTGGGCGTTTCCATCAGTGCCGTGGCTCAGGCGCCAGTACCGTACGAGCATCGCTACTACGATGACGGTTATCAGGTCTTCGTAGGTAACGGCAATCTGCCCCGTGCCCGGGAAGTGGTGGAGAACGCACTCTATTGGCGTCCCGCCGATGCAGTGTGGTTGCAGCGGCTGGCGCAGGTCGCCGGATGGCAGGGCGATGTGGAGCTTTCCCTGGCTGCCTGGCTGAAGCTGGCGGAATCCGATAACAGTGATTTGGCGTGGCAGCGGGTGCTGGAACTGGCTCCGGCGACGTTCAATAACGAGTTGGCGTTGCGCGCGCGCCGCCGGCTGCTGCGCAACGACCCTGGCAACGAAACACTGGTCGCCCTGGTGGCCGCTGAGTACGAACGCCTGGGGCGGCCTGAAGAGGGCATAGCCTTCCTGGATGATTGGAGCGAGCGGCACCCCAGCCCCACGGTGTTTGAAGTGCTGCAGCGCCTCGCCGAGCAGAGCGGCCGGGACGTTGAAGCGATCCGTTATTACCGTGCGTTCATGGACCGTTACGGCCCGCGCCCGCGAATGGCCTGGCACGCGGCGGATCTGCTGTGGCTGCGTGGCGAACGTGAACGCGCTTACCGGGCGTTGCGACGGGACGCGGACGGGCTCTCTTATGACCCCAACCTGACCCGACGCCTGGCGGTGATGGCCACGGAGCTCGGCGACTGGCCCGCCGCACTGAACGATTACCAGCGGCTTTTCGCCAAGGGGCATGCCAGCGTCGGGGACGGCTACCGCTACTTGACCCTGGCGCGCTATCAGGCGCCCGAGCGGGTGGCTTCGATTTTGCGCCACCTGTGGGAGCAAAGCGACGATCCACGCCTGGCGGTCAGCTATCTTTATGCGTTGCGCGAAGATGGCGACAAGCGTGCCATGGCACTGTTCTTCGAGGGTTTGTCCGAACAGGAGCGCCGCGCCTTCTATCAGGATCGGGGTTTCCTGCTGGTTTACGCCGACTACCTGCAGTGGACCGGCCAGCCGGAGCGGGCCCGGTCGGTGTTGCGGCAGGCCCTGGCGCTGGCGCCGGACGACGTTGAAGTGCGGATGTCCTGGCTGTGGTTGCTGATCGGTCTGGGCGATGACAGCACGCTCACCGGCAGCCTGGTGCGTTGGCACGACCAGATCGCTTACGACCCACGCTATCTTGAGGTGTTGGCGGCTGCGTTCATGGCGCTTGATCAGCCGGAGCAAGCCTTGCGATATGAAATGGCGTTACTGAAAGGCGACCCGGACAATTGGCGCCGCCGCTGGGCTTACGCCCAGGCGTTACTGGCCGCCGGCCGGGAAGACCAGGCCTGGCCGATGTTGCGTCAATTGTGGCGCGACCCACCACCGGCGGACACCATCAACGAGCTGGATCGCCCGCTCTACAACGAGATGCGCAGCGCCTTGGTGGCACGGTTTGAGAACGGTGACACCCAGCTGCGCTTCCAGCAGCGCCAATGGGCCGCCACCAAGCCCGCCGAGCGCGCCCAGCGTGCCGAATGGCTGACGCAGTGGTCGCTGGGGGTGAACGCGCGGGAGTTGGCCCGGCTGTGGTACCTGCGCCAGCAGCAGTGGCGACCGGAGGGCCTGCCGCCCGGCTCAGCGCTGGCTTTGGCGACTCTGGAAGACGACCGTCTGGCGATTCGCGAACTGCGGGACCAGCACGGCGAACAACTGACGGCGGGTGAGCGCCTGGAGGCCGACAACACCCTGGGTCGCAAGCGTCTCGCCGCCGCGCAGTTGGCGGAGCAACAGCGGTACGCACCGCAAGTGGCGGACCAGCACCCGCAGCAGGAAAGCCTGTTTTTGCCCGCCGAAGAGAATGTCGCCGTCAACCTGGAACACCGTCGTCAGGGCGCCTTGGATATGAACAGCGTCGAAGTGTCTCAGACTCAGCCTCTGGGCGACCGCTGGGGGCTTCGCTTCACGGCGCAACAACACCGGTTCAGCAGCAACGATGACGCGATTCTGGCGGTCAATGAGCGCGAGCAGCGATTCAGTGTCACGGCGCGGCGCGAAGGGCGGCGTTTGGATGCCAGCCTGAGCGCCGGGCATCGCGATATTTTCGATTACCAGGGTCTCGATTTAACCCTGGCCTTTGCCGGCGAGCTCGGCCGCGCGTGGCGCTGGGAAGGTGCCTATGAATGGCAGGCGCCCGCCGATGAGACCTCGGAATTGTTGTTGGCCGGGGACCGCACGGGCGCGGCGCTCTCGCTGAGCTGGTCGCCGGTGTCCAACTGGCAGAATGGTGTCTCGGTCGCGCAGTATGACTATCAGGACCTGGAAGATCGCGATCTAGGCGAAGGCACACGAGTCAGTGCGCAGAGTACCTGGCGCCCTTGGTTGTCGCGCTTTTCGCCCGGCCTGCGCGTGCGCCATACCCGGGCGTCATTCAGTGGCCAGCGGGCGTTAAGTGGCGAAATCGGTGTGATGCAGCCTGGCGCGGAGGCGCTGCCTGCGGTGCCGCAAAGCTATCGCGAGACGGAGCTGGCGCTGCTGCTAGGGTCGCCGGATGTTCATTTGCGCCCACACCGCATTCAAGCCTGGGGTGAACTGGGCGTCACCGACAACAGTATTTCCGGCACTGGTTTTAATGCCCGGGTGGGCGCCGAAGGCCCGTTGCTGGGGCGCGACGCCTGGCGCTTCTATCTGGAGCGCGGGCTGAATACCGGCGGGGCCGATGAAGACAGCTATCGCGCCGGGTTCGATTACCGGTTCTACTATTAACAGGGGTTTATCAGGAGAAACGCATGAAATTGTCATTAATCGTACTCTGCACCGCCGTACTGGCGCTGACCGGGTGCTCGACGCATATGCGCAGTACCCAGGATGTGTCGTTCGAGCGGCAGGCGCGCTGGCTGGTGCTGCCGTTGACCAATCGAACCACCACGCCCCAGGCCGGCCTACGCGCCCAGGCTATCGTCGAAGCGGTGCTCGCCCAACACGGAGCTCGTCCGGTGGTGGCCTTCGAGCAGGAAAACGGCGAAGGCGTGTTGTTCGAGGCGGGCTCGGAGGAAAGCCGGCAGGCCATGCGCGCCTGGGTGGCCGAGCAGAACGGGCGCTATGTGGTGTCCGGCGTGGTCCATGAGTGGCGTTATAAAACCGGCGTCGACGGCGAGCCCGCCGTGGGCGTGATGATTGAGATCCGTGACCCCGCCGGTGAGCTGCTTTACAGCGGCACCGGTTCGCGTGCCGGTTGGGCCCGTCAGTCACTGGGCGAGACCGGGCAGCGTGTTGTTGACGATCTGATCGCGCCGGTGATCGACTGATGCTCAGCAACCTCGGCGACAATCGCCTGGCGCGGTTTCTCGCGCCCCCCAAGCTGGGGGCCATGGCCTGGTTGGAAGCGCCCTTGTTGGTGGTAATGGCGGTGCTGGTCGGTTTTTTAGTACGCCCGGACGATCCGCTTATTTTTCAGGGTGGTATCCGCTGGAGCATCGTGGTGGTGCTTTTGGTGGCGTTGCGGTACGGCTCCTTGCTGGGCTCCTTAGGCATGCTGACCTTGTTGCTCGCCTGGTTTGCCTGCAAAGCGTTGGGCCTTTATCCGGGGCTGGCCTTCCCAGAGCTCACCTTTCTGGGCGGTTATATTATTGTCCTGATCACCGGTGAATTCGCCGATATGTGGCGGGTACGGCTGGACCGTGCGGAAAGCCGCGCCGGTTATACCCTGGATCGGCTGCAGAACCTTACCCAGCGCCATGTACTGCTGCGGTTATCCCATGATCGACTGGAAGAGAACCTGCTGGTTCGCCCCTATACGGTACGCGATGCCTTGCTCAGCCTGCGCGACGTGATGATGGACGAGAGCCACTTGGAAGTGCTGCCCGCGGGCGATGAGCTGCTGAATTTGCTGGCGGATTATTGTCAGTTGCAACGCGGCGGCTTGTACTCGGTAGCCGGCGGCGGCATCAATCCAGAGCCGGTGGCGTTGTTGGGGCAGAACGCACCTTTGGATCTTGACGACCGTTTGCTCAAGCATGCGTTTGAAAGCCGGCAAATGGCCCACGTACAGATGGCCGGTGAAGGGTATGGCGGCATTTACTGGGTCGCGGCCCCGGTGATGAACAGTGGTGGACAGCTGATCGGCATGGTGGTGGTGGAACGGATGCCGTTTCTTTCCATTCACCAGGAGACCCTGCAACTTTTCGGACTATTGCTTAATTTCTACGCCGACGTGGTGCAGCACGGCCCGGAGGTGGACCACCTGATCGACGTGTGGCCCGGTATGCCCGCGGTGTTTGGCCGTGAGCTGGTCGCGTTGGCTAACTTGTCCGCTGCGAAAAAAATCGATACCACGCTGATTCTATTCACCCCGGACGATAGCGCCCAATCCCGTCAGATCGTCGAAGGCCTGTATCGGGGGCGCCGTAACCTGGATGGTTACTGGTGGGTCGATCAAGAAAGCCACCAGTTGATGTTATTGATGCCGATGACGGGGCCGTCCAGTTTCGAGAGTTTCTTGCGTCGTGTGGAAGAGTGGCTGGCCGAGGATTATGCGTTCGCCAGCCTGGCGCAGGCCGGAGTCAGCTATGTCCACCATTCACTCAATAAACGCCCGGTCAAAGCACAGATCGAAGAGATGCTGGTAGAGGCCGGTAATGGTTGAAGTCCGCTGGTTGCTATACGCCCTGGTCTTGGAGCTGGCATCGCTGGTATCGCTGTTGTCCGCGTCCAGCGAGCTTAGCCTGTTCATCACCTATCTGGGTACTCATCTGGTGGCGTCGATGCTGTTGGCGTCGGCGGTGTGGGCATTGTTGCCTTCGGGGTTTCGAAAGCCCGCCGTAGGCTCATGGGCGTTGACGTTTTCACTGGCTTTCTTTGTGCCGGTATTCGGTTTGGTGGGCATATTGGGAGGTGTGTTGGTTGGCTACCTTCTGCCCGCGGTGTTCCGCGACGAACCCTTCGTGGGTGTGGACGCACCGGTCTTCACGCCGGTGCCCGCACCAGCGTTGGCCGGCTTTCGCCAAGAGGACCTGAAGGGCCTTTTGAAGTCCACCGACACGCCCGTGGAGCTCCGGCTGCAAAGTATGTTGACGGTGCGTGGTATGCCCACCCGTTCCACGGGGCGGGTATTGCGTGAAACCCTTGGCGATGCATCCGATGACGTGCGATTGCTCGCCTATGGGATTCTCGATCAAAAAGAAAAAGCAATCACCCAGCAGATCGACAGGGCCATTATTTTGTTAGAAAGCGCTACGCAGGCGCGCCGCTATCGTCTCTATCGGCGTCTCGCGGAGCTCTACTGGGAACTGAATTTTCAAGATCTGGTGCAGGGTGACATTCGCAGGCTGGCGCTGGAGCGGGCGTCGTTCTATGTGGACCGCGCTCTTTCCGAGCGGCCTGATGATGCCGGTATGTGGTTGCTCCGCGGACGTATTCTACTGACCGATGAAGAGCTAGAGCACGCTGAAGAGAGTTTTCTGCATTGCCGTCAGCTCGGGCTGCCACCCTCGAGGGTTAACCCCTGGCTTGCTGAACTGGCCCTGCTTCGCGGTCAGTTGGGCCGTGTTCGAGAGTTGATGACGTCGATATCGGATGACACACAGTTCTCATCGCTGAAGGAATCAGTCCAATACTGGAGAGACGCATGAGCTTGCCGCGCGCCAACAGCGCCGATATTTGTCTGCTTCTGGAGGGAACCTTTCCCTACGTCAGCGGCGGTGTTTCCAGTTGGGTGAATCAGATTATACGGGGGTTTCCAGAGTACACCTTCGCCTGCTGTTTCGTCGGCAGCCGGCCGGAGGACTATGGTGAGATGAAGTACGACCTGCCGGATAACGTGGTGCATCTGGAGGTTCACTATCTGCATGATCAGGGCACCAAGGCGGAAAAGAAAGCCGCGCAAGGGGACCGGAGCATGTTCGAGGACGTCGATCGTTTCCACCGCATGGTCCGCAGCGGCCGCGTCAGCGAGGAGCGTAACCGTCTGTTCACTAAGCTGATCGGTGAACTGGGGGATGGCGGCGCCTTATCCGAAGAGGCTTTTCTGCACAGCCGGTCAAGCTGGGATCTGATTTCGGAGAGCTATCGACGCTACAGCCGTGACCCGTCTTTCGTGGATTATTTCTGGACGGTGCGGATTATGCATGCGCCGATCTGGATTCTGAATCGCATCGCCGACAACCTTATTCCCGCCAAGATGTACCACACTATTTCCACCGGCTATGCCGGATTTCTTGGCGCTCTGCTGCGCCGCAAGACCGGCCGCCCGCTGCTGCTTTCGGAGCACGGTATTTACACCAAGGAGCGAAAGATAGATCTATTCCAAAGTGAGTGGATTAGCGATAACCGGGGCCTGGTGGAACGCAACAACGTGGAAATGGCCTATTTTCGCGAAAAGTGGATCAATTTTTTCCAAGAGTTGGGCCGCGAATGCTACCAGGCGTCGGATCAGATCGTAGCTCTCTACGAGAATAACCGTCTTCGCCAGGTTGCCGACGGTGCGCCGCCACCGCGCACGCAAAACATCCCCAACGGCATCAATCTGCCGGCGATGCAAGCGGTGCGCGCCCAGCGCGGTGAGACGATCCCTCCGGTGGCCTGTTTGATCGGCCGCGTCGTCCCGATTAAGGATGTAAAGACCTTCCTGAGATCGATGCGCACCGTGGTCAACGTGATGCCGGAAGCGCAAGGCTGGATCGCCGGACCGGAGGACGAGGACGAAGAGTACGCGGCGGAATGCCACGCCCTGGTCAGCAGTTTGCAGCTTGACGATAACGTGCGTTTCCTCGGTTTTCAGAAGATCAGCGAGCTGTTACCGAAAGTGGGTGTGGTGGTACTCAGTTCGATCAGCGAGGCGTTGCCTCTGGTGCTTTTGGAAGGCTTCGCCGCCGGGGTGCCGGCGGTGTCCACGGATGTGGGGTCTTGCCGGCAATTGATCGAAGGCTTTGGCGAAGAAGATCGTGCGCTAGGGTCGGCCGGTGACGTGGTGGGTATCGCCAACCCGGAAGCACTGGGGCACGCCGTGGCCGACCTGTTACGCGATGATCAGCGCTGGTACCAGGCTCAGCAGGCGGGCATTCGCAGAGTGGAAAAGTACTATACCCAGGAAATGATGTTCTCTGCCTACCGGTCCCTGTACCAGGGGCTTCTACGACAGGCCGAGGTGGCGGATAACGAGAGCACCGTCCCTACCCTGGACCAGGAGGCACGCTGATGGCGGGTATCGGTTTCGAGCTGCGCAAACTATTACGACAGGACACCTTGCTGGGCATGATGCGTGCCTATGCCTACGCCGGCGTAATCGGTTCCGGCCCCTGGGTGCTGTCGATTATTGGCATTTTGATCATCGGTTTGGTCAGTCTGTCGGTGGTTTCGCCCGCGGAGGCGGTCACGCAGTTCCAGGTCACGGTGACTTATATTATCGCCTTCAGCCTGATCCTGACCGGCACCTTGCAACTGGCCTTCACTCGCTTCTGCGCCGATCGTATCTTCGAGGAACGGGAGGACGTGATTCTGCCCAATTTCGGCGGCGTCACGTTATTGGTCACGGTGGTTAGCGGGCTGTTCGCGTTACCGGTGGCGTTGTTTCTGTTCCCGGACCAAAGCGTGCTGTTTCGCGTCGTATTAGTGGCCAGCTTCGTGGTGGTGAGTAATATCTGGATCGCCACCATCTTTCTGTCCGGTATGAAGCAGTATCAGGCCATCGTGTTGCTGTACGCCCTCGGTTACACGTTAACGGTGGGGGTGTCTTTTCTACTGCGTTTCATGAACCTGGAAGGGCTGTTGATCGGCTTTCTGATCGGTCAGGTGTCTCTGCTGGGCGGAATGCTGGTTTTGATTGTGCGCGCCTACCCGGCGCGCCGATCGGTGGCGTTCAATCTGTTCGAGCGCCGCTGGCTCTATCCCAGCCTGATGTTGGTGGGGCTTTTGTTTAACGCCGGGGTATGGGCGGACAAGATTATTTTCTGGATGGATAGTGGCACCGGTAGCGCGGTGATAGGGCCTCTGCGCGCCTCCTTGATTTACGACATTCCAGTGTTCTTGTCCTATTTGTCACTGATCCCCGGCATGGCGGTGTTTCTGGTGCGTATGGAAACCGACTTCGTGGAGTACTACAGCAATTTCTACGACGCGGTTCGGGAAGGCGGATCCTTGTCGTATATTGAAGATATGCGCAACCAAATGGTCTCCACCATTCGCCTGGGTGTGTTTCAGATCGTGAAGATCCAGGCCATCGGTGCCTTGTTGATCATGGTGGTGGCGCCGGACATTTTCGCTACCCTGGGCATCTCCAATCTGTACTTGCCGTTGCTCAAGGTGCAACTGGTGGCGGCAGGCCTGCAGGTGGTCTTCCTGGCGGTGATTAACGTGTTCTGTTATCTGGATCAGCGCCGCATCCTGGTTTTTCTCACCGCGTTGTTCCTGGTGCTTAACGTGATGCTGACTCTGGTCAGCCTTCAGTTAGGCCCACAGTTCTTCGGCTATGGGTTCCTGTTGGCGCTGGCGGTATCGGTGGTGGTCGGGCTCTGGTTGGTGCAGCGGAGCATGGGGCGTCTGGAGTACCAGACCTTTATGCTGCATTGACCGGCCAAAAAAAACGGCGTCCAGAGGACGCCGATGAATCGTTTGGCTCGGGAGAGCTATCACGGAGCAGTACTCCGCTAGTCGACGGATGGGACCTCGTCGACGAATGGGAGTATGTCTGTGACCGATTTCAAAAACATTAGCTGTACAGCCGTTCACAAACGCTTCGTTGGCCAATAATTCGCCGTCGCTGATCAGCCGCCGCCGGGCATCAGGCCGCAGGCCCCGAGCACGGTCTGCCAGCGCTCGGTGTGGGCCCGCAAGGCCCGGTCCAGGCGCGCCGACTGGCCCCGGGGCCCGAAATAGTGGTCCAGCCACCGGTCCAGCGCCGGGTTGGTACCGCTGCTGGCGGCCCGCAGCGCCCGCAGGCGCTCGCCGAGACGGCGCTGGCGACGGTCCAGATCCGCCAGATACGGTTGTACCTCCTGCCCGTAGACACTATCCAAAAGATTGCGCAGATAGCGGGCCCTTTGGCTGGCCCGGCCCCGCGGGCAGAGGCTGTCCTCGTCCAGCGATTCGAGCATGCCCAGGGCCTGCTCCAGGGCCACCCGGGCGGCGGCGATCTCACGCAGCACCGCGCCGCCGGCGGCGCCACCGGCCAGGGTGGCCAGGTGGCGCTCCAGGTCGGGTAGGGCGTCCGGCGGCGGTGAGGCACGCAGCGCCCGCCCCGCGCTCACCAGGCCGCCCAGCGCCTCCAGGCCCTGGGCGGGATCGCCGGCCGGGCCCGGCGACTGGTTGAGGAAGCCGCGCAATTCATCACTGGCCCAGGTGGCGTTCCAGAACAGGTCGCCGAGGCTGTCCCGTTTCACGGCCAGGGTGCGTTCCAGCAGGGCGATAAGCGCCGTGTCTTCCAGCTTAGCCTCTGCCAGACAGCGTTCGCCGCGCTGAATAAAGGTCAGCTCGTAATCCAGTCGCAGAGAGGCGCTGCGCAACTTGCCCAGGGCGCTGTTGCGCTCACTGACCAGCGACATCAGGTCGCAATGGCGCAAACCCAGATAGTTGAGCAGCCCGGTACGCAGGTCCGGCAGCGGGCGGCGCAGCGCCGCGTTGCCCGGGTAGGGCCGCAGCTCCAGGGCGGCCGCCGGCGGCACCGGTTGCCGGGTGAGGCGTTCCAGGCGGGCCAGGTAGTCCTGCCAGCGGGCGGCCACCGGGTCTTCGGGCCACAGCGCCAGGCCGGCGGTGGCCGCCAGGGCGATCAGCGCAACCGCCAATACGGTTTTCTTCATGGCGCGGTCTGTGTCATGGGGCGCGGGTCCCGCTGCATTTCAGTACGATTTTACCTTGTGCGAGGAGGGCGGCCTTTGGCAACTGTGCTACCTTTTCCGGAAACACTCTCCCCGTGACAAAACGTGCCCCGTAACAATAAGCCCAAGGCGGTCAAAGGAATGCGATTACAACACTTAGGCGTGCTGTTTCTGGCCCTCTCCCTGCTGGCCTGCGACACCGCCGAGGAACCCGGCCCGGCATCTTCCAGTGGGGAAACGTCCCCGCCAGCCTCTTCCCCGGCCAACGACGGCGAAGACGCCGCCCCCATGGACAGCCGCTGGCGCAGCCACCTGGACAGCTGGCCCACCGGCGCAGTGAGCGCCCGCGCGCCGCTGGTGGTGCGTTTCACCCACCCGGTGGTCGCCGAGGAGGCACTGGAACAGCCCGCCGAAGGCGTCGCCCGTCTGGCGCCGGAGGTCGGCTTCAAGGCGGTGTTCACCGCCCGCGACCGCCTGGAAATCCGCCCCGACGCGCCGCTGGAACGGGGCCGGGAATTGACGCTGACGCTGTTTCCCCAGGAACTGTCCGGGGTCGACGACGGCCTGCCGCCACTGACGCTGCCGCTGACCGTGCTGCGCCAGCAACTGAGCCTGCGGGTGGACGCGCTGGCGCCGGTGGATGGGGCGCCGGCCCGCATGCGCCTGAACGGCGAGCTGACCACCGCCGACCAGGCGGACCCGCTTGCGGTCCAGTCGGCCCTCACCGCCAGCCAGGCGGACCGGCGGTTGGACATTGAATGGCACCACGGCGCCGCCGGGCTCAGCCACGGGTTCCGGATCGGCGGTATTCGCCGCGACGGCGAACCGGCGCCGGTGGTGCTGCGCTGGGACGGCGAGCCGCTGGCGGTGGAGGAGAGCGGCGAACGGGAGTACCCGGTACCGGCCGAGGGCGCCTTCCAGGTGACCGCCGCGCGCACCCTCAGTTACCCGCAGCCGCATATCCGCGTGCAGTTTTCGCAGCCGCTGATGGGCAGCCAGGACACCGCCGGTCTGGTGCAAGTCAACGGCGAGGAGGCCCGCGTGCGCATCGACGGCAGCCGGCTGCTGGTTTACCCCGGCGGCGAGACCGGAGACGACGGCGCCGTAACCCTGACCGTCGGCGCCGGCCTGCGCAGCGCGTCACGGGCCCGCCTGGACCGCGAGTTCAGCGAGGATCTGGTGCTGCGCGTGGCCAAACCCGGCGTTCGCTTCGTCGGCGACGGCGTGATCCTGCCCGCCGGCGAAACTCTCAGCGTGCCGTTCGAGGCGGTGGGCACCCGCGCGGTGAAGGTGCAGGCGTTCGAAGTGTTCGCCGACAACATCGCCGGTTATCTGCAGAACAACGACCTCGACGCCGATTACGCGGACACCCGCCACGGCCGCTACCTGTGGCAGAAGACCCTGAGCCTGCCGCCGGACGGTGACGGCGACTGGCAGCGTTACCGGCTGGATCTCAGCGAATTAATGGCGCGCCACCCCAACGGTCTGGTGCGCCTGACCCTGAAGATCGACGCCGACACCATCGACTACCAATGCCAGGGCGAGGGGCCGAGCCGCACCGCCGAGTTGCCGGACAACTTCGAAGGGCCGGGCCAGGATGACGGCGGCGACCGCCTGCGCCGCTACTACGACAACGCCGGCTACCTGAGCTGGCAGGAGCGCGACAACCCCTGCGCCGACGCCTACTACCAGTACAACGAGCGCGCCGAATCCTCACGCGCCTTCCTGGCCTCCAACCTGGGCCTGATCGCCAAGCAGGGCGAGGACGACCGGCTGATCGTGGTGGCCACCCATCTGGACAGCAACGCGCCGGCCAGCGGCGTGCGCGTCACCGTGCACAACTACCAGCACCAGCAGCTCGCCGAGGGCACCACCAACAGCGACGGCGAAGCCACCCTGGGCGTGGACGGCACACCGTTTTATCTGGTCGCCCACCATGGCGACGACCGCGGCTATCTGAAACTGGCGCGCAACCAGGCGCTGCCCACCAACCAGTTCAACACCGGCGGCGAGCGGGTGCGCGACGGCCTCAAGGGCTTCTTCTACGGCGAACGGGATGTATGGCGCCCGGGCGACGACATCCATCTCACCTTTATGCTCGACGACGCCGACGATCGTATTCCCGACGACCACCCGCTGACCCTGGACTGGTTCGACCCGCGCGGCGACAAGGTGGCCGAATACACCAACAGCGAGCCGGTGGGGCAGTTCTACACCTTCACCCTGAGCACCGCCGAGGACGCGCCCACCGGCAACTGGCGCGCGGTGGCGCGGATCGGCGACCGTTATTTCGATACCCCGCTGCGGGTCGAGGCGATCAAGCCCAACCGGCTGAGCATCGAGCTGGACCTGCCCGACGCCCTGGACGCCGGCACCGCCAACCCGGTGACCCTGCACAGCCAGTGGCTCAACGGCGCCCGCGCCGGCGGCCTGAAAGCCGACGTCAAAGCCAGCCTGAGCAACGCCGCCACCGGCTTTGAAGGCTACGACGGCTTCGCCTTCGACGACCCCACCCGCAGCCTAGGCGCCGAGCCGTTCACGGCCTTCGAAGGCAAGCTCGACAACCAGGGCGACGCGCGCTTCCCGCTCGATCTGCCGGAGCTGACCCCGCCGGGCATGGCCGCCGCCACGCTCACCACCCGGGTGTTCGAAAACAGCGGCGACTACAGCACCCAGGTGCGCCGCGTACCGGTGCGCCCCTACCGGCACTGGGTGGGCATGCGCGTGCCGGAAGGCGACGGCTGGGGCGGCGCCCTGGGCCGCGACCGGGACCACGAGATCGGCTTCCTGACGCTGGACCGGGACGGCAAGCCCGAGGCCGGCCGCGACCTGACCCTGAGCCTGTACCGCATCGACTGGCGCTGGTGGTGGGACCGCGGCGACGACAACCTGACCAACTTCATCAGCGACCCGCACACCGAAAAACTGCGCCAGGACACCCTCACCACCGACACCGACGGGCGCGCCCAGTGGACCCTGGCCGGCGCCGATTACGAATGGGGCCGGCACCTGCTGCGGGTCTGCCAGAGCGACGGCCGCCACTGCGTCAGCCGCACCGTCTATCTGGGCTGGAGCGGCGAACGCGGCGCCCAGGGGGACGCCGCCACCCGGCTGTCGCTGAGCACCGACCGGGACCACTATCAGGTGGGCGACACCGCCCGCGTGCAGGTGCCGGTGAGCGGCCAGGGCCGCCTGCTGGTGAGCCTGGAAAACGGCGCCCGGGTGCTCGACCACTACTGGCTGGAAGCCGGCGAGCAGGGCGACACCCTGACCCTGGAAGTGCCGGTCACCGCCGCCATGGCGCCCAACGTCTATGTCCACGTGGCGCTGCTGCAGCCCCACGCCGGACGCGACAACGACCGGCCGATCCGCCTCTACGGCATCGCGCCGCTGCTGGTGGACGACCCGGCCACCCGCCTGATGCCGGACATCCGCGCGGAAAGCGAAGTGCGCCCGGAGAGCACCCTGTCGGTGGCGGTGTCCGAGCGCCGCGGGCGGCCCATGACCTACACCCTGGCGGTGGTCGACGAGGGGCTGCTGGGCATCACCGGTTTCGCCACGCCGCGCCCGCACCGGGCGTTCTACCAGCGCGAGGCCCTGGGCGTGCTGACCTGGGACCTGTTCGATCAGGTGGTGGGCGCCTACGGCGGCGAACTGGATCAGATGCTGGCGCTGGGCGGTTCCGACGCGCTCCGCGACGGCAGCGAGCAACAGCGCCGCCGCTTCCCGCCGGTGGTCCGTTTCAGCGGGCCCTTTCAGCTGGCCAAGGGCGAGACCGCCGATCACGACATCGAACTGCCCGCCTATATGGGCCAGGTGCGGGTGATGGTGGTGGCCGGCGACGGCCACGCCTACGGCGAGGCGGACAAGAACGTCACCGTCACCCAGCCGCTGACCCTGCTGTCGTCCCTGCCGCGGGTGCTGGGGCCGGGCGAAACCCTGGCCCTGCCGGTCACCCTGTTCGCCGCCGAGGACGGCCTGGGCCCGGTGACGGTGTCCGCCGACGTGGACGGGCCGATCGCGTTAAGCGACCGGCCGGACGAGCAGGGCGCCGAACTGGACTTCCAGGACAGCGGCGAACGGATCGCCGAGCTGGGCCTGAAAACCGACCAGCGTACCGGCACCGCCACGGTGACCGTGTCCGCCCGTGCCAAGGAGCATCAGGGCGAGGGTTACCGCGCCAGCGAAACCGTGCACCTGCCGGTGCGCGCCGCCAACCCGCCCACCGTCCGTGACGCCGGGCGCCTGCTGGCCGCCGGCGAGACCTGGTCGCAGCGGCATAGCGCCCACGGTCTGCCCGGCACCAACCAAAGCCGGCTGACCGTAAGCAGCCTGCCGGCCATGGGCCTGGAGCGCCGCCTGGAGTACCTGCTCGGCTATCCCCACGGCTGCGTGGAGCAGACCGTGTCGGCGGCTCTGCCGCAGCTCTATCTGTCGCGGCTGATCGCCCTCGACGACGAGCAGCGCGCCCGCATTCAGAGCAACGTGGAAGCGGCCATCCAACGGCTGCGCCGCTTCCAGCTCGGCGACGGCGCCTTCGCCTATTGGCCCGGGGCCGCCGTGGCCGACGACTGGGGCACCTCCTACGCCGGCCATTTCCTGTTGGAAGCGCGCAGTCAGGGCTTTGCGGTGCCCGCCGGCATGCTGGAAGACTGGGCCGACTACCAACGCCGTGTGGGACGTAACCCGGGCGGCGAGCCCTGGCAGTGGGCCGGCCAGGCCTACCGCCTTTACACCCTGGCGCTGGCCGGCGAGCCGGAGGTGGGGGCCCAGAACCGGCTGCGGGAAGCGCTGTCCGCCCGGGCGGACGGCGACAGCCGCCGGCCCGGCTACCAGGCCGCGCGCTGGCTGCTGGCCGCCGCCTACCAGCAGATGGGGCTTAATGACGTGGCCGGCGAACTGATCGCCGACGCCGACGCGCCCTCGGACTACGACCGCCCGGGCTCCACCTACGGCTCGGCGCTGCGTGACCAGGCCATCGAGCTGCTGGTGCGCGACGCCCGCGGCGACAGCGATGGCACCTGGCGCCAGGCCGAGGCGATCGCCGGCCGGCTGGCCTCCCAGCAGTGGTATTCCACCCAGAGCACCGCCTGGGCGCTGATGGCCATGGCCCGCTTCGCCGGTTCCGGCGACGCCGGTGACGGCTACCGGTTCGCGTGGCGCCGGGGCGACGGTGACTGGCAGGAAATCCAATCCCAGGCGCCGGTGTTCCGCCAGACGCTGTCGCTGGACGGCGAGGGCGTCGAGCTGGCGGTGCGCAACGACAGCGAACGCCGCCTGTTCGCCTCGGTGACCACCCGGGGCACGCCGGCGCCGGGCCAGGAGCAGGCCGCCGCCCAGGGGCTCGGGCTTGAGGCCCGCTTCCTGACCCTGGACGGCCGGCCCCTGGATCCGGGCAGCCTCTCCCAGGGCACTGATTTCCGCGCCCGGGTGCGCGTCGTCAATAACAGCGGCCGCGACCTGGACAACCTGGCCCTGACCCAGGTGATCCCGTCCGGCTGGCAGATCACCGACAGCCGTCTCGCCGGCGATGAACAGGCGGCGCCGCTGGATTACCGGGACATCCGCGACGACCGGGTGCTCAGTTACTTCTCGCTGGCCGCCGGCGAGGCGCGGGAATACACCCTGGGGCTGAATGCCACCTTCGCCGGGCGTTTCTATCTGCCGGGCTGGCAGGTGGAGGCCATGTACCAGGGCGATACCCGCGCCCGCAATAAAGGCCAGTGGGTGGAGGTGATCCGCGATTAAGGGCCGTTTTACAGGCCGCCGCTGGCGGTGGACGCTGGCCGGTGCCGCCCTGGCGCTGCTGGCCGGGCTGGCGTTTCTGCAGTTCGCGCCGCTGCCCGCCGCGCTCACGGCCAGCGACTACGCCACCCTGATGCTGGACCGGCAGGGGCGGCCGCTGGCGGCGCGCATCGCCGCCGACCAGCAGTGGCGCTTCGCCCCGGTGGCGCGGGTGCCGGACAAGTATCGCCGGGCGCTTCTCACCTTCGAGGACCGCCGCTTCGAAGCCCACCCCGGCGTGGACCCGCTGGCGGTGCTGCGCGCCGCCCGCGACAATCTGGCCGCCGGCCGGGTGGTCAGCGGCGGTTCCACCCTGACCATGCAGCTGGCCCGCCTGCTGCGCGCCGACCCGCCGCGCACCTTCCCGGAAAAAGCCCGCGAAGCGGTGCTAGCGCTGCAGCTGGAGTGGCACCTGGATAAGGACGAGATCCTGCGCCAGTACGCCAGCCGCGCGCCGTTCGGCGGCAACACCGTGGGCCTGCGCGCCGCCGCCTGGCGCTATTTTCAGCGGCCGCCGGAGCAGCTCAGCTGGGCGGAAGCGGCGTTGCTGGCGGTGCTGCCCAACAGCCCGGCGCTGATTCATCCCGGGCGCGACCGGGAACGGCTGCGCGCCAAGCGCGACCGTCTGCTGGAAACGCTGCGAGAGCAGGGCGCGCTGGACCGGGACGACCTGGCCCTGGCCCGTCTCGAGCCGCTGCCCCGGGTCCAGGCGTTGCCGTCGCTGGCGCCCCGGTTGCTGGATACGCTCACCGCCGGCGGCGGCGCGCCGCTGCTGCGCACCACCCTGGACGCGGACCTGCAACGCCGGGTGCGCGACCTCGCCGACCACCACGGCCAGCGGCTGGGGCGCCAGGGCGTGCACAACCTGGCGGTGGTGGTGATCGACCACCGGGCGATGGCGGTGCGCGCCTACCTGGGCAACGTCAACCACGGCGACCCGCTCACCTACGGCGCCGCCGTCGACATCGCCGCCCGGCCGCGCTCCACCGGCAGCGTGCTCAAGCCGCTGCTGTACGGCTCGATGCTGGACGCCGGGCAGCTGCTGCCGGGCACCCTGGTGTCCGACCTGCCCACCAATTACGGCGGCTACAGCCCGGAAAACTTCGACCGCGAGTACCGCGGCGCGGTGCCCGCCCACGAGGCGCTGGCCCGCTCCCTGAACGTGCCGGCGGTGCGCATGCTGCGCCGCTACGGGGTGGGCCGGTTCCACGATCAGCTGCGGGCGCTGGGCATGACCACGCTGTTCCGGCCCGCCGACGGCTACGGGCTGACCCTGGTGTTGGGCGGCGCGGAAGGCACCCTGATGGAACTCACCGGCATCTACGCGCGGCTGATCGCCACCGCCCGGGACGGCGCCGCGCCGCCGGCGGCGCTGTTGTCCGGCGTGCATCCGGTGGCGGCGCCGTTCCCGATCAGCCCCGGCGCCGCCTGGCTCACCCTGGACGCCCTGCGCGAGGTGGCGCGCCCGGGCACCGCCCGGCAATGGCGGCTGTACCGCTCCAGCCAGCCGATCGCCTGGAAGACCGGCACCAGCTACGGCCTGCGCGATGCCTGGGCAATCGGCAGCAACGGCCGCTACACGGTGGGCGTGTGGGCCGGCAACGGCAACGGCGAACCGGCGCCGCACCTGGGCGGCGCGGACACCGCCGCGCCGCTGATGCTGGACGTGTTCAGCCTGCTCGGCACCGAGCCCTGGCCGGTGGCGCCGCTCAACGATCTGAAAACCGTGCGCGCCTGCGTCGACGACGGCTATCTGGCCGGCGGCCGCTGCCGGGCGGAAGACGTGCTGGCGCCCCTGCACAGTCACTTCCAGACCGTCACCCCGCACCACCGCCGCGTGCACCTGGACGCCAACGGCCAGCGCGTGCACAGCGGCTGCGAGTCGGTGGCCAATATGCGCGCGCGGGACTGGTTCGTGCTGCCGCCGGCCCAGGCCTGGTTCTATCGCCAGCGCCACCCGGACTACCGGCCCCTGCCGGCCTGGCGGGCGGACTGCGCCGCCGGCGCCCGGGCCCTGGACACCACGCCGCCCATGGCGGTGATCTACCCGCACGCCGGCGCCGGCCTGTTCATCCCACGCGAACTGGGCGGCGAGCGCGGCCGGGCGGTATTCCGGGTGGTCCACGAGCGGCCCGGCGCCAGCCTGTTCTGGCACCTGGACGACCAGTACCTGGGCCGCACCGACCACTTCCATGAGTGGGCCCTGCGGGCGTCGCCGGGCTGGCACACCCTCACCCTGGTGGACGACCAGGGCTTCCGCTTGCAACGCCGTTTCAAAGTGCTGGGCGATCACTGACCCGCCGTCTTCACCCGCCATTCGCCACGGCTCTCCGACACTGAGCGCGCAGCCAAGGAGACGCCATGCGCACCGTAATCGTGATTCTCGCCGCCGCCGCGCTGGTGGCCGCCTGTCAATTGAGCCCCGACCGTCCGCCGGTGGAGACCGTGGATGATCTGGACCTGGACCGTTTCATGGGCGACTGGTACGTGATCGCCAACATCCCCACGCCGCCGGAGAAAGGCGCCCACAACGCCGTGGAAAGCTACGAGCGGCTTGGCGACGACAAGATCGGCGTCACCTTCGCCTTCAACGAAGACAGCTTTGACGGCGAGCGTAAGACCATGACGCCCACCGGCTTTGTCAGCGAGCAAAGCAACGCCATCTGGGGCATGCGCTTTATCTGGCCGTTCCGCGCCGATTTCCGGGTGCTGTACGTGGACGACGCCTACCGCACCACCATTATCGGGCGCCAGAAACGCGACTATCTGTGGATCATGGCGCGCCGCCCGCAAGTGTCCGAGGACACCCTGCAGCGGCTGATTCAGGTCGCCGCCGACCGCGGCTATGACACCAGCCGTATCCAGCGCGTCCCGCAACGCTGGTGAGCCATCCTCCGCCGATGGCCGCTTGAAGCTTGCCGGGGCGGCCCCATCCTCCTAGGGTGAAAGCCCACCGGAGTGAAGGAGACCCTGATGAAAATCCTGATTGCCGGGGCCAACGGCAAAATCGGCCGCCATCTGGTGCGCGGCCTGGCGAAAAGCGACCACATCTGCCGGGCGATGGTGCGCGACCCCGCCCAGGAGTGGGAACTGCGCCAGCTGGGCGCCGACGAAGTGGTGGTGGCGGACCTGGAAGGCGACTGCCGGGCGGCGCTGATCACCTGTGACGCGGTGGTGTTCACCGCCGGTTCCGGCCCCCACACCGGCCCGGAAAAAACCGTGGACGTGGACCAGAACGGCGCCATCAATCTCATCGACCAGGCCCAGGACATGGGCGTGGAGCGGTTCGTGATCGTCAGCTCCATGCGCGCCGACGAGCCGGACAGCGGCCCGGAAAAAATGCGCCACTACTTCATCGCCAAGCAGAACGCCGACAACCACCTGCGCGCCAGCAAGCTGGCCTACACCATCGTGCGGCCCGGCAAGCTCACCGAGGACGACGGCACCGGCAAGGTGCGCCTCGCCGAACGCTTCGAGGACTTCGGCGAGATCCCCCGCCAGGACGTGGCGGCGGTGCTGCAGGCGGTGCTCGAAAACCCGGCCACCGCCGGCCGCGAGTTCGACCTGCTGTCCGGCGACCAGCCCGTCGCCGACGCCGTCACCGCCTTCGCCCGCTGAGGGATTTGTGGGAGCGGGCCCTGCCCGCGAAAGGGTGGCTTACAGCCACCCGGCAGGATTCCAGAGGCTTTTCTCTCCAGAGAGTCCGCACCGGGATCGGGTGTGCCCGTCCAGGACACGCCACGAGTACATCCCTTGTATCTTGACGAACTCCACTGATGAGTGGTGCGCTCAGGGACGCCTGAGCAGGGGCATGGTCAGACTGTGTAAATCCCTAGGCCTTGAGCCTGCCCTAC